>JAESGI010000014.1_pt1 | contig 492212 bp, 464 predicted proteins | sample 9269671 | NCBI WGS metagenome assembly JAESGI01 (sample SAMN14515641, study PRJNA621666) | algae metagenome | isolation source: Nostoc indistinguendum CM1-VF10 and co-occurring heterotrophs from gravelly... | place: USA: Clark Mountains, San Bernardino, California | collected 1998-06-05 | reverse complement strand
GCGTCGCCTTGCGGCGCGCCCACCGCGGCGATTATTGGCTCGGGACGGTGCTTCCGGGCACAGCGGCGAACCGAAGTCCGCCAATCCCGACGGTTTCCCGCCGTTCCCTGTGCCGCGTCCAGCCCTCAAGGGGCAGAGCCTCTATCGGCCCGGACCGCGACCCGACGCCTCCCGGGCGCGGGCTTGCGAGGCCCGCACGCAGGACGCCGCATCCAACCCGGCATCGCGCTTGCGGCGCTCCGCCAGGCCAGCGACCCGGCTGGTTGCCCAGCAAGGCGCTCTGTCCCGCTTCGCAAGCGCCCTCGAGAAGCGCCCCTCGCGGACAGGACGAATAGGAATATAATCAGGATAGCAATTTTGTCAAGCGGCGGCAGCACACCACCACGTCGTCACCGGGCTTGACCCGGTGACCCATCCTCTTCGCAAGAGCGCCCGCTGGCGCGGGCGGATGGGTCCGCGGGTCAGGCCCGCGGAAGACGCTGTGAAGTGGGTTAGCGCAGAGCGGCTGCCGCACACGCAAAGCAGAACGCCGACGACCCTCGGGATTCCGGGTTCGCTCGCCAAAGGACGAGCGCCCCGGAATGACAGAAAACCTCAGAACGTGACGACGCCGCGGATCGACTGGCCGGTCTTCATCAGTTCGAACGCGGTGTTGATCTCCGCGAGCGGCATCACGTGGGTGATCATCGGGTCGATCTGGATCTTGCCCTGCATGTACCAGTCGACGATCTTCGGCACGTCGGTGCGGCCGCGGGCGCCGCCGAACGCCGAGCCCTTCCAGACCCGGCCGGTGACCAACTGGAACGGCCGCGTCGAGATCTCCGCGCCGGCCGGCGCCACGCCGATCACGATCGACTGGCCCCAGCCGCGGTGGCAGGCTTCCAGCGCCTGCCGCATCACCGTGACGTTGCCGGTGCAATCGAACGTGTAGTCGGCGCCGCCGATCTGGTCGGCGCCCTGCTTGGTCATGTTGATCAGGTATGGCACCAGATCCTTGCCGTGGTCGGTCGGGTTGACGAAATGCGTCATGCCGAAGCGTTCGCCCCAGGCCTTGCGGTCGTTGTTGAGGTCGACGCCAATGATCATGTCGGCGCCGGCCAGCCGCAGGCCCTGCAGCACGTTGAGCCCGATGCCGCCGAGCCCGAACACGATGGCCTTGGCGCCTTGCTCGACCTTGGCGGTGTTGAACACCGCGCCGATCCCGGTGGTGACGCCGCAGCCGATGTAGCAGACCTTGTCGAACGGCGCGTCCTCGCGGATCTTCGCCACCGCGATTTCCGGCAGCACGGTGAAGTTGGAGAAGGTCGAGGTGCCCATGTAGTGATGCACCGGCTTGCCGCCGAGCGAGAACCGCGAGGTGCCGTCCGGCATCAGGCCCTGGCCCTGCGTGGCGCGGATCGCGGTGCACAGGTTGGTCTTGCGCGACAGGCACGAGGGACACTGCCGGCACTCCGGCGTGTACAGCGGGATGACGTGGTCGCCCTTCTTCACGCTGGTGACGCCGGGGCCGATGTCGACCACGATGCCGGCGCCCTCATGGCCGAGGATCGCCGGAAACAGCCCCTCGGGGTCGGCGCCGGACAGCGTGAACTCGTCGGTGTGGCAGACCCCGGTGGCCTTGATCTCGACGAGCACCTCGCCCTCGCGCGGGCCTTCGAGCTGCACGGTGGTGATTTCGAGGGGCTTGCCGGCTGCGAGAGCCACGGCGGCACGAACGTCCATGCGGAATTCCTTCAGGTTCGACGGCATGGCTGCCGCCCGATTTGAGCGTTGCCGCGGACCATACGATGGGGCACTCAGGGTGACAATGAATCGCGACTTCGACAACATCGCCGCGCGCGCGGCGCCGGTGATCTTCGTCGTGCTGTGGAGCACCGGCTTCATCGGCACCAAATATGTGCTGAACGGCGCCGAGCCGCTGACCTATCTGTCGCTGCGCATGATGCTGGTGGTGGCGCTGTTCGCGATCATCTGCGCGGTGGCGCGGCCGCCCTGGCCGAACGCTGCCGGCATCGGCCACAGCATCGTCGCTGGCCTGCTGGTGCAGGGCATGTATCTCGCCGGCACCGCGATCGCGATCGCGCATGCGGTGCCCGCCGGGCTGTCGGCGCTGATTCCGGGGCTGCAGCCGATCCTCACCGCGACGCTCGCCAACCGCTGGCTCGGCGAGAAGGTGACGCCGATGCAGTGGGGCGGGCTGGCGCTCGGACTCGGCGGCGCGGCGATGATCCTGCACAACCGCACCATCAGCGGCGACGCCGGATGGGGATGGTTCGCCTCCTGCGTGTCGCTGGTCTCGATCACCCTGGGAATGCTGTACCAGAAGCGGTTCTGCAACGAGATCGACTGGCGCACCGGAAACCTGTGGCAGTACATCGCCGCGCTGACGCTGTTTGCGACCGGCGCATTCCTGTTCGAGGATCGCACCGTGACGTGGACCGTCGAATTCTCGCTGGCGCTGGTGTGGCTGGCGGTGGTGCTGTCGATCGGGACGATCGGGCTGTTGTACTGGCTGCTGCGCCGCCACGCTTCGGCGAAGGTGGCGAGCCTGTTCTATCTGGTGCCGGCGGTGACGGCGCTGATGGCCTACCTGCTGTTCGACGAGCGGCTCGACGCGGTGTCGATCGCCGGGATGGTGGTGTGCGGCGCGGCGGTGCTGCTGGTCAACCGGACGCCGGCCGAAGTGCGTCCGACCGCGCCCTGAAGCCCCCAGACCGCGTCTGGAGGCTTCGTCCCGGGCTGCCGGCGCTGCAAATTAGCGCTTGGCGTTCTTGCCCTTCTTTGCCTTCTTCGGCGCGACCTTCTTCGCGGCGCTCTTCGCAGCCTTCTTGGCCTTCTTGGCGACCGACTTCGCCTTCTTCGCGACGGCCTTGGCGGCCTTCTTCACGGTCTTCTTGGCGCTGGTCTTGCCGGCCTTCTTGGCGGTCTTCTTCGAGGTCTTCTTCGCGGCTTTCTTGGAGCTCTTCTTCGCGGTCTTCTTGGAAGACTTCTTCGCAGTCTTCTTGGAGGTCTTGGCCTTCTTCGCAGGCGTCACCTTCTTGGCGACTTTCTTCACGGCCTTGCGGGCTTTCTTGACCACCGACTTGGCGGCTGCGGCAGTGGCTTCAGCTGCGCTCGAGATCGTGTCGGTTACTTGATCCATCATCGGCTTGTCGTCGTCCATGTCATCCCCCGGGGGTGTAGAAGCGCATCATCAGCGCGTGAGCGAAGCGCGGACGATAACCGATTCGCTGTGCGAATGTTCAATTGCGCAAGCGTCGTCAAGAGTTACGCACCGTCGCATAGGCCGCAAGCGCGCGTTCGCGGCCCTTGCGGTGATCGATGATCGGCATCGGGTAGTTGTCGCCGAGCGTGATGCCGGCGGCTTTCAGTTCGACCGGCGTCGCGGTCCATGGCTGATGGATCAGCTTGTCGGGCAGCGCCGCGAGCTCCGGCACCCAGCGCCGCACATAGCCGCCGTCGGCGTCGAACTTCTCGCCCTGCAGGATCGGGTTGAACACCCGGAAGTAGGGCGCCGCATCGGCGCCGCAGCCCGCCACCCACTGCCAGTTCGCCGGATTGCTGCCGGGGTCGCCGTCGACCAGCGTGTCCCAGAACCACTGCTCGCCGAGCCGCCAGTCGATCAGCAAATGCTTCACCAGGAACGACGCGACCACCATGCGCACCCGGTTCTGCATCACGCCGGTGTGCCAGAGTTCGCGCATCCCGGCATCGACGATCGGATAGCCGGTCAGGCCCTTCTGCCAGGCGCGCAGCGCGTCGTCGTCATACTGCCACGGGAAGGCGTCGAAGGCGGATTGCAGGTTGCGGGTCGCAAGGTCGGGATGATCGAACAGCAGATGTCGGCAGAACTCGCGCCAGCCCAACTCGCTGAGAAACTTGTCGACGCCGCCGGCGATCGCCGGTCGCGCGGCGGAGGCGAAGCGAGCCGCGTACCAGACCTGCCGCGGGCTGATCTCGCCATAGCGCAGATAGGGCGACAGCCGCGAGGTGACGTCGCGGCCGGGGAAGTCGCGCCCGGTCGCGTAGGCCGACACGTCGGTCTTGAGGAATTGCGCCAGCCGCGCCTGCGCGGCGGCTTCGCCGGGCGTCCATGTCTCGCGCAGACCGCCGGCCCAGTCGGGCCGCTGCGGCTCGAGCTGCCAGTCCTCGAGCCGGTCGCTCGGCCCCGTCGCGGCGGGCGTGGTCTTCGTCGGGGCAGGCAGCGGTTTCGGCGGATCGCCGAGCGCCTGCACGCGCTTCCAGAACGGCGTGAACACCCGCAGGCCGCGGCCGTCCTTGTTGCGGATTTGCGCCGGCGCCGCCAGCAGGTCGCTGCGGCAACGCTTCACGGTGATACCCAACTCGGTCAGCGCCGCTTCGACGTCGTCGGCGATGGCGCGCTGTGGCGCGATCTCGATCTCGTTCCACGCCACGCCGGCCACGTCGGTCTCACGCGCCAGATCCGCGATGATCTGCGCGGTGTCGCCGCGGCGCAGTGTCAGCGTGGCGCCGACCTTCTCCAGGCTGGCCGCGAGCGCGCGCAGCGACTGCGCCAGCCACCATTGCGAGGCGGCGCCCGGCGGCCGTTCGTGCTGACGGCTGGTCTGGTCGAGCACGTAGAGGCATAGCATCGGCGCGCCGGACTCCATCGCCGCCGTCAGCGCAGGGTGGTCGGACAGCCGCAGATCGTCGCGAAACCAGACGATCCAGGGACGCGATGTAGTTTTGGCCATCGGCCGGCTCCTTACGGTTCGGCCGCGTGCGCTTGCCAACACCACCTGCAACCTTCAATGCTTTCACCCGTATCCTGTGCAGGAAATCGGGCCGGAGGGCGACCTTGAAACGCTATGTGACGCTTTATCTGGTGACGCTGCTGGTGCTGCTGCCGGTCGATTTCGTGTTTCTCGGCATCCTGGCCAAGGACTTCTTCCAGCAGCAGGTCGGCGACATGCTGGGTGAGGTGCGGCCGGCGCCGGCGGTGCTGTTCTATCTGCTGTACCCGGTCGGCGTGGTGATCTTCGCCAGCGGCGCGCGCGACGCGACCTGGCGCACCACGCTGCTGTTCGGCGCGCTGTTCGGCTTCTTTTGCTACGCGACCTTCGAACTGACCTCGCTGGCGATGCTGAAGCACTGGACCTGGCCTGTGGTGATCCTCGACATCGCCTGGGGGACGTTCGTCACCGCGCTCAGCGCGACCGTGAGCCTGCTGGTCGCGGACCGCATCGCACCGCGAAGCTAGCGCGTCAGCGTCCCGTTTCGGGACGCCCGGCGTGGCAGAAAGCCCACGCCTCATGGATTTCCGAGATTGCCCCGAAGATGCCGCTAGCGCGCCGCACCGGCGCCGGACAGGATTGCGATTTCCCTTGTGACGCGGGTCACAGCGACCGATCCGCCACGCTTTAAGTAAGATACAAATCAAATACCGAGCACTTAACCGATCGTTTACACCGGCATGGAAATGCTGGGTCGACCAACAAAAAGAGAAGAGTTTCCAATGACTGCCTCTGCCCTCCGCCTCGCCGAACCTGCCGGCGATATCGACCCCTCCGAGATCGTGGATCGCACCATCGCGGCCCGGGCTTTGGCCGTGGTGCGCGACGGGGTGATCACCGGAGAGGGGCCGACCACCAAGGGCCGCATGCATTTCTCCCGCGCGCTGGATGCAGACGACGCCGCCTGGTGCGCGCGCATCCTGACCGCTGCCGGCGTGGAACTGCTGCCGGTCAGCCGCGCCGAAGCCGAGGCGCTGTTCGAGATCAACGACGCCGCCGCCGACCGCAGCGATGACGGCATGTTCGACGACCTGTTCGCCAAGGCCGTGGTGCATCACGCGGCGTCCGCCTCAGGCCTGCCGGTGCCGCCGCGCACCGTGGCGCTGTCGCCGGAGACCGCGATCGAGAGCTGGGCGCCCACCAAGGCGATCGGCGTCAACATCGAAGTGCTGGAATGGATCGCCAGCCAGATGCGCGGCCGCCGCCGCAGCAACCGCACCCTGATGCGGCTGGTGGCCACCATCGTCGGCGCCGCGACGCTCCCGATGGCGATGCCCGGGATGCTCGATTACGGCATGTAATCCGGCCGATAACGGCTGGTTTCGACAACGGCGGGGCAGGTGCCCCGCCGTTTGTCGTTTGAGTTTCCCCCCACAGAATTGTTACAACCGCGCCGCCATGCCAGATTGCCCTCCCGGCCGGGAGGGTCGGACCGACCCAAGGTGCAAACAAGAAAATGTTCAAACGCATTCTGATCGCCAATCGTGGCGAGATCGCCTGCCGGGTCATCAAGACCGCTCGCCGCATGGGCATCGAGACCGTCGCGGTCTATTCCGAAGCCGACCGTGACGCGCTGCATGTCGAGATGGCCGACCAGGCCGTGCTGATCGGGCCGCCGGCGGCGTCGGAAAGCTATCTGGTGATCGAGAAGATCGTCGAGGCCTGCCGCCAAACCGGCGCCGAGGCGGTGCATCCCGGCTACGGCTTCCTGTCCGAGCGCGAGGCGTTTCCGCGCGCGCTGGAGGCCGCCGGCATCGTCTTCATCGGCCCGAACCCCGGCGCGATCGCCGCGATGGGCGACAAGATCGAGTCCAAGAAGGCCGCGGCCGCGGCCAACGTTTCCACCGTGCCTGGCCATCTCGGCGTCATCACCGACGGCAAGCACGCCATGAAGATCGCCGACGAGATCGGCTATCCGGTGATGATCAAGGCCTCGGCCGGCGGCGGCGGCAAGGGCATGCGGATCGCGTATTCGCGGTCCGAGGTCGAGGAGGGTTTTGGCCTCGCCACCGCGGAAGCCAAATCCTCGTTCGGCGACGATCGGGTGTTCATCGAGAAGTTCATCGTCGATCCGCGCCACATCGAGATCCAGGTGCTCGGCGACAAGCATGGCAACGTGATTTATCTCGGCGAGCGCGAATGCTCGATCCAGCGCCGCAACCAGAAGGTGATCGAGGAGGCGCCGAGCCCGCTGCTCGACGAGACCACCCGCCGCAAGATGGGCGAGCAGGCCGTGGCATTGGCCAAGGCGGTGAACTACGACTCCGCCGGCACCGTCGAATTCGTCGCGGGACAGGACAAGAGCTTCTTCTTCCTCGAGATGAACACCCGCCTGCAAGTCGAGCATCCGGTGACGGAAATGGTCACCGGCATCGACCTCGTCGAGCAGATGATCAGGGTCGCGGCCGGCGAGAAGCTGCATCTGGCGCAGAAGGACGTAACCATGACCGGCTGGGCGGTGGAATCCCGCGTCTATGCCGAAGACCCGTTCCGCGGCTTCCTGCCGTCGATCGGGAGGCTGGTGAAATACCGTCCGCCGCAGGAGAGCAGCGTCGACGGCATCACGGTGCGCAACGACACCGGCGTGCAGGAAGGCGGCGAGATCGCGATCTACTACGATCCGATGATCGCCAAGCTGGTCACCCACGCGCCGTCGCGCGCCGCCGCCATCGAGGCGCAGACCCAGGCGCTCGATGCGTTCTACATCGATGGCATCCGCCACAACATTCCGTTTCTCTCCGCGCTGATGACGCATCCGCGCTGGCGCGAGGGCAATCTGTCGACCGGCTTCATCGCCGAGGAATTTCCGCAAGGATTTGCCGCGCGGCAGCCGGAGGGCGAGGTGGCGCGCCGCATCGCCGCGGTGGGCGCGGCAATCGACCTCGTCACCGGCGAGCGCAAGCGGCAGATCTCCGGCCAGATGACCGGCCGCGCCGTGACGCGCGAGCGGCGCCGCACCGTGATGCTGAACCGCGTCGAGATCCCGCTCGACGTGGCGCGCGACGGCGACGCCATCGTGGTGCGCTTCGTCGGCGCCAACGACAGCCTCGGTCAGCCGCATCAGCTGGTGTCGTCATGGACGCCGGGCAAGCCGGTCTGGGAAGGCACCATCGACGGACACCCGGTCGCGGTGCAGGTGCGGCCGATCCCGAACGGCGTGCGGCTGGCGCATCACGGCTACGAGGTGCCGGTCAACGTCTTCACCGAGACCGAGGCGGCGGCCTCGCGATGGATGCTGGTCGGCAACGCCGCAGACAGCGGCAAGAAGGTGCTGTGCCCGATGCCAGGGCTGGTGGTGTCGATCGCGGTGACCGAAGGCCAGGAGGTCAAGACCGGCGAAACGCTCGCGGTGATCGAGGCGATGAAGATGCAGAACGTGCTGCGCGCCGAGCGCGACGGCACCGTGAAGAAGATCGCCGCGGTGCCCGGCGCCACGCTGGCGGTGGACGCGCTGATCCTGGAATTTGCGTAAGGCTCGCCGATGACGTTCAGCCAGCGCCGCTCCGCGCTCCGCGCCATCCTGTCGGGATCGCGCTGCGTGCGGCCGGGCTCGGTGCACGACGCAATCTCGGCACGCTTTGCGCAGGATCTCGGCTTCGAGGCCGGCATGTTCGGCGGCTCGGCCGCCTCGCTGGCGATCCTCGGCGATCCCGACATCGCGCTGATCACGCTCACCGAACTGGCCGAGCAGCTGCGCCGCATCACGCGGGCCGCAACGCTGCCCGTGCTGGTCGACGCCGACCACGGCTACGGCAATGCGCTCAACGTCCGCCGCACCGTGCAGGAGCTGGAGGCCGCCGGCGCCGCCGGGCTCACCATCGAGGACACGCTGCTGCCGCAGCCGTTCGGGCAGGCCGGCGCGCAGCTGATCTCGCTGGAGGAGGGCGTCGGCAAGGTGAAAGCGGCGCTCGACGCGCGGCTCGATCCGTCGCTGGTGGTGATCGGACGCACCGGCGCTACGTCCATCAGTTCGCTCGACGACGCGATCGCACGCGCCACCGCCTACCAGGCCGCGGGTGTCGACGCGCTGTTCTTCACCGGGGTGAAGACCCGTGCCGAACTCGATGCCATTGCCGCCGCCACGTCGCTGCCGATCGTGCTCGGCGGGCCGACCGATGCGATGACCGACTGGGACGACCTCGCCAGCCGCCGCGTGCGGATCGCGGTGCAGGGCCACGCGCCGATCGCGGCAAGCATTCATGCGGTGTTCGAGATACTGCAAGCGATCCATCAAGGTACCGCTCCCAAGGATCTGAAAGGGCTCGCGTCTTCCGATCTGCTCGATCGTGTCACGCGGGCCGCCGAGGTGCGACGGCGCGGCGCCGATCGCCTCGGGCTGGAGGCCTAGATGAGCGACCTCGTCCAGCATTTGATGGTGCGCGGCCGCGTCCAGGGCGTCGGCTATCGTGCCTTCGTGGCGCATCGCGCGCTGGAGCAGGGCCTGCGCGGCTGGGTGCGCAACCGCCGCGACGGCAGCGTCGAGGCCTGCATCGCCGGACCCGACGCGGCCTTGGCGGCGTTCGTCGAGACCTGCCGGCGCGGGCCGCCGGCGTCGCGGGTCGAGGCGGTCGAAGTGCAGCCGGGCGGACCGGACGACCTCGCGCTGCAGCGGCCGGGCGAATTGTTCTCGGTGCTGCCGACGCTGTGACGGCTCAGGCCGCGCTGCCGCTCTACATCCGCTCGCCGGGCAGTCCGGCGGCCTGACGCACCCAATCGATGAACTGGGCCTCGTCGATCGCGGCGCCTTCGTGGATATCCAGGTAGCGCACATCCTTCTGGCGGGACGCGCCGGGAGGCTGCGGCACCAGCGAGGCGCCGCGAAAGAACGCGACCTTCACGTATTTGCTGAGGCAGTGAAAGCCCAGAAACCAGAGGTCCCGTTCGGTGCCGTAGAACGGCGAATTCCACTTCACCGCTTTCTCGACATCGGGCAGCGCCCTGACGATCAGGTCGTCGATCCGCCGGCCGACAGCGCTCTTCCAGCCCGGCATCGCCGCGATGTAGGCTTGCACGGGGCCGTCGCCATAGCCCTTTGCGATCTGCGGATTGCCGCCCGACAGGAGGACCGGACCGTCGGGCTGCTCGCGCGCATTTTTGGCCGCGGACGAGGTCGCTCCCTTTGCAACCTTCCTTGCCATTGTGCTCCTCCAAATCCTTGCCCAGCATAGCGCCCCGGCACGGTGCCGTGCTGCGACGCTACGCCGCCACCGCGCGTCGGAAGCCGGCCGCCAGCGTGCGCAGCGCGGCCAGCCGTGCCGGGTCGCTGACCCGGGAATGCAGCATGACCTTGGAGCGCGGCAGCCGCGGCAGGCCGAGCCGGGGACCGATGTCGATCAGGCCGGGCGGCGCGATGCGTCGCGCCAGCGGCGCCACCACGACGCCGGCCTGCGCCGCGGCGACAACGGCGCTGACGCCGCCGCCGACGAAGGCCTCGATCCATCCGATGCGCGCCTTGTCGAGCGCGCGGACTGCGAGGGCGCGCACGCCGCAGGCCGGCGCCAGCATCCCCAGGCGCAGCGGCTCGCCCGCGGTTGGCTGAAATCGCGGCGAGGCGAACCAGCCGAAATCGTCCTCCGCCAGCAGTTCGCCGCCGCGCCGCCCGGCCTCCTGGCGGATCACCACGGCATCGAGGCTGCCGCCGTCATACGCCGCCAGCAAGGTCCGCGAGAAGTCGATGCTGACGACGAGGGCGAGTTGCGGCGAGGCGGCGCTCAGCCGCTCGATCAGGGGCACCAGTTCGGGCCCCGCGGCGTGGTCGCTGATGCCGATCGACAGCGCGTGCCGCAAGGCCGGCTGTCCGTTGAGTGCCGCGTCATGCGCGGCGATCAGCACGCGGGCGCGGTCGAGGAAAGCGTTGCCGTCTATGGTGAGCGTCACCGCCCGCGGCGACCGCTCGACCAGGCGCTGGCCGAGCAAGCCCTCCAGCCGCTGCAGCTTCATGCTGACCGCGGCCTGCGTGACACCGAGCGCGTCGGCCGCGCGGGTGAAACTCTTGAGTTCGGCGACGCGGAGGAAGCTCCGCACCGTCGCGATATCGAGGTCAAGCATCACGATCCGTTATGATTGAAATGCGCAAGCATAGCGTATCGTGATCATGGCCCGGCGTCTAGATTTCCCGAGCGCGAAACGTCGCGCCTTTCTGAAAGGACATCACATGCCGATGATCACCGTCCGCTACGCGACGACACGCCAGGGCCCGGACCTCACGCAGCAGATCGCCCAAGCGGCGAGCGAACTGGCCGCGACGCTGCTGCACAAGGATCCCAGGGTCACCGCCGTGCTGGTCGAGGCCGCCGATGCGGCCAACTGGTTCGTCGGCGGGCGCTTGCTGGCGGAGCAGAAGCTGGCCAGCTTCTGGCTCGACATCCGCATCACCGACGGCACCAACAGCAAGGACGAGAAGGCGGCGTTCGTCGCGGCGGCTTTCGCACGGATGGGCGAGCTGCTCGGACCGCTGCACACCGAGAGCTATGTTCACGTCCACGACGCGCGCGCCGACGGCTACGGCTTCGGCGGCCTGACGCAGGAGCGTCGCTACATCGCCGGCCGGCTGTCGGTGTCGCCCGGCATCGCGGCGTGACCGGCGCCGAACACCTCGCCGAAGCTGTCGCGCAGCGCGGCGTCGAGATCGGCCATCGTTACCGGCAGGCCGAGGTCGACCAGGCTGGTGACGCCGTAGCGCGGGTCGGCGACGCCGCAGGGCACGATCGCCGAAAAATGCGACAGCTCCGGCTCGACATTGATGGCGATGCCGTGGAACGACACCCAGCGCCGCAGCCGCACCCCGATCGCGGCGATCTTGTCCTCGTGGCCGGGGCCCTTGTCGGGCCGCCTGACCCAGACGCCGACGCGATCCTCGCGCCGCTCGCCGCGCACATTGAAGGCGTCGAGCGTGGCAATGATCCACTGCTCCAGCGCGGCCACATAGGCGCGGACGTCAGGCGTGCGGCGCTTGAGGTCGAGCATCGCATAGGCCACGCGCTGGCCGGGGCCGTGATAGGTCAATTGCCCGCCGCGGCCGGTCTCGAACACCGGGAACCGGCTGCCGTCGAGCAGATCGGCCGGTCTGCCGCTGGTGCCCGAGGTGTACAGCGGCGGATGCTCCAGCAGCCACACCAGCTCCGGCGCCTCGCCGGCGGCGATCGCCGCGACCCGCGCCTCCATCTGCGCGACCGCGTCAGGGTAGGGCACCGGCGCATCGGAGACGCGCCATTCGACGCCGGCTCCGGCTGCAGCGGGCCGCAGCCGGCCGGGTTCCAGGGTCTGGCGGGGGTTAATCATTGGCTAACCATATCGTGGTGAGGTGGGCGCGCGGCAATCCTGCAGGTTCGTCAGTTCGGGTTTTCAGTGCCAACGCTCGATAAAGTGTCCGTCGATCTGATGGTGGTGCTCGGCACCACCTCGATGCCGATCCATCAGGTGCTGCGGCTGTCCCGCGGCGCGATCATCGAACTGGACGCCACCGAGGCCGACGAGGTCAAGATCCTGGCCAACAACATGCCGATCGCCTCCGGCATGGTGCTGGTGGATCGCAACCGGATCGCGGTGGAAGTCAAGCAGATGCTCCCGCGCGCCCCGGATCGCCGCTAGGCTGTGGCGCCCGCGGCAGGGCCCTTGTCCCCCCATGATTGATTTGTTACATCGGCGCCGTTGATCCGGTCCGGCGAGCCCAGACCCGATTTCCAGCGCTCGTGGCGGAATTGGTAGACGCGCTGCCTTGAGGTGGCAGTGAGTAAAATCGTGGGGGTTCGAGTCCCTCCGAGCGCACCACCTCAAAAATTTAGCTTTGAAATATTTACGCTTTTCGCTCTGGCGCCCGCACCTCATGAGGAGGTGAGGGAATAGATGTTTCTGTTTCGGTCCGCGCCAGCTTTGTCATGGCGCCAGCTGAGAGGGCGCGACGGTTGGCTGAGCGCGTATACAGCGAGGCCATCTGTCCGCCTTGCCATCCAAAGATAGCCTCCAATTCGGCCACCGTAGCTCCGTGGTTCGCGGCATTGGTTGCCGCTGCCTTGCGCAGCCCGTGAGCCGATTTGCGAACACCCGCTGCCCGACAAGCCTCGGCGAATAGATTCCCGAGGCTCTCCTTGGCCATCGGGTTTCCTGCCGTCGAGGCGATAAACGCCAGATCGCCGGTCGGTCCGGCTTCTAGTGTAGCCGCAAGCTGGGGGAGGATCGGAATGTGAACCCACATGCCGGTTTTCTCGGTCTGGATAGAGATCACCCCGTTGCGCACGTGCTGCCGGCAGACCACAGCGGCATCGCCCCGGCGCAGCCCGGTGTAGAGGAACAGGTCAAACATCACCCGTTCCCGCGTCCCGCGCGGCCAACGGCGCTCGAAAGCCGCAATCTCCTCATCTGTCCAGACCGGAAATCCCCCGGCCTTCGCCTGCCTCGACTTCTTATTCTTGATGTTCTGCGTCGAGTCGGGGGCGACCAGGTTGGAGTCGACTGCCCAGATGAGCATCCCGCGCATTGTGCTCAGGAAGTTTTTGGCCTGTGACCGCGTTGCGGCGCGGCGGTCTCGGCTAGCGATTAACGCCTTGCGATCGACTCGCGATAGCGGTTCACGGGCGGCCGTTTTTTCGGGCTGGCTTGCTCGCGCGAAGGCGAACGGTGTGAAGCCAGGGCGCCGTCGGATTAAGCCGCGGTAGAGCCGCGTATATTGGAATTGAGGGCCAGCGGCGATGGCATCCTTAAGATCGGTAAGAAGCTCGGCGTCGGTACTAGCGTCGTGCAGCGGGTGTTAAGTGAGCCAGTCAGTAGTGTGAACGATCTATCGCATCGTAATTGGTATGCGGATTTGTTCCGCCGGTTATTTATAGTGCTGAACCAGTGGGCCTTAGGCATTGTGCGTGCGGCGAATCCGGTGGGGGCTTACTCTGAATCAGCGGACTACGTTGTGCTAAGGCTTCTGTGCCCAGCTACAGCACCCGCGACGCGCCGGGGATGCGGCGCAGCGCGGCGGTGGTGGCCCAGCTGAGCTGGAGGCCGAGCACGAACACGATCAGCGCCTTGGCGATTGCCGGCAGGTTGATGTCGAACAGCCAGTATTGCAGCCACAGAAAGTAGGCGTAGTGCACCAGGAAGATGCCGTAGGCATCGTGCACCATAGGATCGAGAATGCTCCAGCCGCCGCGCTTGAAGCGCAGGAAGAACGCCAGGATCGCGAAGATGATCGCGGCGCTGAAGGCGGCGAAGAACAGGCCGTAGAGGCCCTCGTACCAGTCCGGCAGGTCCGGCGGATTGCCGAGGATTGCGCGCTTGATGTAGATCAGCCCCCACAGCAGGCAGTAGGGCACCAGCGCCGCCAGCGCGAGGCCGAGCCAGCTGTTGCCGAGCTGGCCTTCCGGCGAGATCACGCCGCGGTCCATGAAGGCAGCCCCGATGCCGGCGCCGATGAAGAAATACGCGGCGTACAGCAGCACGCGGCTGGCCTGCACCGCGAACGGCCCGAACTCGAACCAGTGGTTGGGCCCGAAATACAGCCGCGCCGGCACGTAGAGGATGGCGGTCATCACGAACACCGCCAGCACGAAGAGATACGGCCGCTCGAAGCCGCGCAGCGAAAGCCGGTTGAGCGGTTCGATCACGCCCGGCACCAGGCGATACAGGATGCCGCCGACGATGCTGAACCCCAGCAGCACCCACAGAAACCACAGCGGTCCGCTCGGCCACGGCCCTTCGGTGACCATGTTGTACCAGAAGTGCCGGAAGCCCATCTGCGGCGCATTCTGCAGGGCGATCGCGTAGTAGGCGATCGGGATGACCGTCACCGCGGCGACCGCGAAGGGCAGACCGAGCCGCACCAGGCGGTCGACGGTGAAGGCGCCCGGCACCGGCCGGTGCTGCAGGCTTGGCCACAGGAACAGCCCCGACAGCATGAAGAACATCGCCATGAAGAAGCTGTCGGTGGCCAGCACCACCATGTCGAAGCCGATCCAGCTCTTCGGATCGGTATGGCCGAAATGCGTGTAGGGGATCACCGCATGGTGGATCAGCACCAGCACCGTGAGAAAGGTGCGGGTGCGGTCGAGCGACAGGTTGCGCGACTTTGAAGCAGACCGCGGGACAGCGCCTTCGACCGTCGGATAGGAAACAGCTACCATTAACTCATCCCCGCCGTTTCCTCAGTGTTGCCGGCCGGAGCACTTCCGCACTGCGGCAACTTGTGTGGGATCCAACTTCCTCTTTGGTTCCTGTCGCAGTAGACGCCTGGTTTGTGCTGAATGCTGTTGGGCATAGTTCAAGTGGAATGCGCGGTCGCCGGAAACCTAAAGCTTACACCTCCCATGCATCCGCCAGAACCGCCTTCTGTCTTGCCGCGCACTCTTCGATCATGGATGTGGCGAGGCCGTCGTCGGGAAACTCCTGCAGGAGCCTGCGGTAAGCCTGTTCTGCTGCAGAGAAATCGCCTGCCTGGAATGCGAGCGAGGCAAGCCGGGTCAATTCGCACAACTTCTCGTCTGAGTCGCGGACCCTCAGGTCCGGATCTTCGCTGTTCCGAATGGCAAGCAATTCGTAGATCATGAACTCGCTTTTACGGCCCTTGACCTGAACGCGTTCGATTGGCCTTGTTAGGATGTCGGCATTGGCCTGATTGTACACGCTGTCGCTGATGCAGATGGTTGTGCCGAACCGCTTGTTTATGCCTTCAAGGCGCGCAGCGACGTTTACTCCGTCCCCGAGCGCCGTGTAGCTCAGCCGGCTCGACGATCCGATATTGCCGACGAGAACGTTGGCGCAATTCAAGCCGATCCGGATATTGATCCGCGGTCGTCCTTCCGCTTCCCAAACGTCCTTGACCCGCTCCATGCGGCGGGCCGCCCGCACGGCTGCGGCGCACGCCCGCAAAATGTGGTCGGGGCGCTCGACCGGGGCATTCCAGAACGCCATCACGCCATCGCCGATAAATTTGTCGACGGTGCCGCCTTCCAGCGCGATCGCCGAGGTGACTTCCTCAAGATATGTCGAGATCTGCGACAGCAGGTCGTCCGGTGCCAATGTTTCCGAGTGGCTGGAGAAGTTCTCCAGATCTGAAAAGAACATGGTGAGCATCCGCGGCTCGACCCCAAGCGTCAGCGGGATGCCCGACTTGATCAGCTGGCGGACCACATCGAGCGGGACAAAGGATGAAAACGACCTCAGCGAGGTTCGCAGCAGCGCCGCCGCCGATTCCAGTTTTGCTATCTCCTGGATGTTCGACGGCGACCGTGTCGGCGTATCGAAGTTCAGGCCTTCAATAGCCTGTAACTGAAGGGACACATTTTCGACCGGCCGCGACAGCCGTTGCGAGGCAAAATAGATGAAGAACAGTTCGATTAGAGCCAGGCCGATAATGATCGCCATGGTCAACCGGTTGGTCCTCTTCAACGTCCCGATGAAATCGTCGATCGGCGTCAAGGTGATCACCTGCCACGGCTGACCGAAGCCGCTGGGCAGACTGGCAAAGGCGGCAATGAAGTCCTCGCCGCTCACAGGAGACTGAAATACGAAGCGGTCGACGCCGTTGCGGCTGCGCTGGCGATGAGCTTCCTGCACGTCGGGATCGTCGATGTCGCTCAGCGTCGCGACCTTGAGCGCGCCGTTCTCGATGCGGACGCTCTTTTTCCTATCGGGAAAGGCGATGATCTTGCCACTGGCCCGGTCGGCGACCAGCGTGGTGCTCCGCGCGCTCACGCGGCGCTGGTCGAGGAAGCGCGACAGGACGTCGACGGTGATATTGGCGGAAGCGCAGCCGATGAATTCGACCCCGCGAAAAATCGGGAGCCTCAGCGAGATAATGGGAAAGCCCGTGTCGGGGTTAACCGAAGGCTCGGTGACGGCAAGCGTGCGCGTCGTCTTCGCAGACTGGTAGCCGGGCAAGGTCCGGATGTCGATTTCGGTGCCGGCGCTGTATTTGCCTACTTGATGGGGCCAGATGTCATAGAACACACGATGCCGCAGCCGTAGCAATGCGAAGCTGATCGCATCGATGTGGCTGGCGTGCCAGTTTGCCGTTGTGGGAATCTTTGGATCGGCGCGGCGGCGGTCGGCATCGATGCGGGTGACCACACGGTGATAGCCATCCTCAAAGCTAACATAAGCGGCATCGATATAAGTCGCCGACGTCAGCGCGCGATACAGCAGGTCGTTGCTTTGCTCCGTCCGAAAGTATGCAGGATCGGCGGACGCCAGTTCAGCGAGAAAGCGTAGCGGGCTTTCGCTGGTCTCGATAAGGTCCTGAGTCCGGTCGACACCTGACTGGCTCGCCTGCGCGACCGCGTCGTTCAGGATCGAGACCATGCCGGCGGCGTTCTTGTTGTAATTATAGATCAGAATGAAGATAAGCGCCGGAATGCTGAGCCCTATGAAAAGCAGCGACATGATCAGGCTCAGCCTGTAGCGTCTTCTTGCGATCAATCTGGTCAGCGCCTCCAGCCAGGCCCGTGCTCCGCCGGGCGATCGATGGCGGTGATGGACCAACAGCGCCACGATGGCCAAGCATGCGACGACAACGAGCGGCACCATCCAGCCGCTTCGGCGCCCGCTGCTTGCGTCCCATATCAATCCCGGCGGCACCGTATCGGCCGTCAGCAGCCCGAGATCCCGGTAGGTCGTAGCGATGTCCCGCCATCGCGCTTGATCCTGGTCTCCAATCCGGCCGGGGCCGCGTCCGACGATTAGCTCGGTCTGGACGGCTTCGAACATCAAGGCCTCCCGACTTTTCCTCTTCGAATACTGGTTGAGGATGAGGTCGACCGTCGCTTCCTTGTTGGCCAGAGCGTAGGCCCACCCTTTCAGGCTGGCCGCCCTGAACGCCGCAGCCTGTTGCGGGCGGGCCGACACATCGGCTTGGGAGGCGCAAAGATTGTCGCCATAGACGTCGATCCCGGAATCCTTGGGAGCGAAGGTGCGATAAGCTGCGCCGAGCTGTTCCAAGACGAACGGGTCGCTCGTGCTATATGCGACCATGGCATCGGCCCGTCCGGCCAGCAGGTCGCGCGGGCTTCCCGCATGCGCCACACGGTTCATCAGGTGATAGTCGACGCCCTCGCGCTTCAACATCGCCGCAATTTCGTCACTTCCCGGGGCGTCCATCAGGACGCGGCCACGCAAATCCGATACACTGCTGATGTCGGCGCGTCGCGGCACCAGTATGACGGACGCCGATCGCTGGAAGATTGCGGCCAGTACGACGAGCCGGCGGCCCGCCGCCCATTCGCGGAGCACGTTGGCGTTGCAGACGCCGAAATCGGCATGGCCGCTCACGACCGCCTCCACGACATCGATATCTGGCCCGCCTTCCCTGATGGTTACGGCGAGACCGGCGTCACGGTAGTAACCGCGTTGCAGGGCTTGATAATAGCCGGCAAACTGAAATTGATGCTTCCACTTGAGCTGCAGAGAGACGGCGTCGAGCGCGAATGCCGAAGTCGGCAAAAATAGCATTGCGACGATCAATGCCCGGGGCAGAATCGACGTCCCTGGTCGGAAACGCTGCGGCGCTGCCTTGTTTGACATCGGCACACTCCGGGCAGGCAGAGTGGCGGGTGCCCTCTCTGAACTGACGACTAGAGGCGTCTGGCTCGTCTTGGCTATGCGGCGGTCAATCGATAGCAAGAATTGGGAGCGGGGAACAGCTCCGTTAACAGGTGCGTGGCGTGTGACCAGCTGCACACTCCTGTTCGTAGGTATTCGGGTCCGTGGCCCACGATTGGTTCAAATTGTACCGATCAGCATAGAGGTCCAAACGCGCGATACACTTATGATCTGCATGCCGATCTGCGCGTGGGCTGCTTTAAGCAGACATGTCGGCTGTGTGCGCTGCACTAACCCGGGCCGAGAGGTGGCAGTGTTCATATTAGCTGCCCGGTAGCTGGCCCAGTTTGGATGCCGCCATTGAGGGTCGCATTCGTTGGCCGAGCGAATAATTGATCCTGGATAGTTGATGTGGAGCGCGGCTTCTGGGACGATGACCACATACTGGCGTGGTAATTTGACGTCTGCGATTTGAAGGGAAGGAGCGTCACGATGACCAACTTCACTTTAACCGATGCCGCGAGCGCCCCGCCGGGCTGGCGTGTCAAAGCGGGCGTCGCGCTGATCGCCTTGATGGCGCTGGCATGGCTGCTGATCCCGATCGAGGCCGCCCTCGGAATGCCGGCTACGACTATTGCCGCGACAACTGCTGGAATTGCGGTCGGCAACAAGGTCCTCCTGTTGCTTGCTATCGCTGTGATGGGGAAGGCCGGCTTTCAGGAATTGAAGGCCAAGCTATTTCACAAGCTCACACCTCCGGCCGAAGTTAGCCCTGCGCGTTACCGGATCGGTCTGGTGATGTTCTGCGTGCCGTTGCTGCAGGGCCTGATCGAGACCTGGGCCAGCCACATTGCGCCTCAATTGGTAGCAAATCGCCTCTCGGTCGACATCCTCATGGATGTGATGCTTATCGCAAGCGTGTTCGTGCTTGGAGGAAATTTCTGGGACAAACTGCGCGCCCTGTTCTTCGTCAATGCGCGCGCCGTCTATCCCGCCGACCCCATCCGGGGAAGCGCCCCCTTGCCACCCAATTGAACGCTATTCGGTTGTCGTCACTGCTGATCAACTCGACGCTGCGTCAGCTCTGTTGCAGCGTCCAATAGCAAATCCGATCAGGTTTTCGGGACGACGGACGCGCCCGGCAATAATGAGATGCGGAGGGGATCGTGAACGATCAAGCCGTCACCGACCGTACTACGGCCCCGCCACTCGATCGCGACGCTCCGGCGCCTGACAATCCGGTCCGCCGCGTGACTTTGATCGTGGCTGCGATCGGTGCTCTGCTGTTTGTCTATGGCATCGCCGCCGACCGCTACACGCCGTATACCGCCCTGGGGTTGGTGCAGGCCTATCTCGTCAAGATTGCCCCTGAGGTCGGCGGCAAGGTGGCCGAAGTGGGCGTCGGGACCGATCAGCGGGTGCAGCCGGGGGCGCTGCTGTTCAGCATCGAGCCGGACCAATATATGCTCGCGGTTCGAAAAGCCGAAGCGCAGTTGCAAAGCGTCGGGCAGAGCATTGGCTCATCCACCGCGGCGCTGGCGACGGCTCAGGCGAAGCTGGTCGAAGCCGTCGCCAAGCGCGAGAACGCGCGCGACCAGACCGCGCGAGACTTCGAGTTGATCAAGCGCGGCGTTTACGCCGAGGCTCGCCGGGCGCAAGCACAGGCGATCATCGACTCGGCGGAAGCCGTCGTGGCCCAGGCGGAGGCGGAGGTCGAGAAGGCTCGTCAGACCCTCGGCCCGCAAGGTGCAGACAATCCCCAGATCCGGGAAGCGATGACAGCGGTGGCGCAAGCCAACCTCGATCTCCAGCGCACGAAGGTGCTGGCGCCGTCGGAAGGCGGCGTGACCAACCTATCGCTTGGCACGGGGCAGGTGCTGGCCAAGGGCGAGGCTGCGATGACCTTTATTGACATCCGCGAAGTGTGGGTCGAGGCCAGCTTTACGGAGAACAGTCTCGAAGTTATCGCGGTCGGAAATCCGGTGGAGATAGTGCTCGACATTCTGCCGGGACGGATCTTCGCGGGTCGCGTCGCGGCGCTTGGATATGGCGTCGGCAACCGCAGCGTCGATGCACGCACCGGGCTTCCGAGCCCGCGCAATCAAAGCGGCTGGATTCGTCCGCCGCAGCCCATGCCGGTTCGAATCGAACTGGATAAGGATGCACGGCCATTGCGGGTCGGATCGCAGGCGAGCGTCATGGTCTATCCGCGCGACAACGCCATCATGAATGCTGTCGGACATTTCAAGATGCGGCTGATCGCGCTGTTGTCCTATGTCCAGTGAGGTCCAGCCGACGCGCGTTTCCGGCGATGCTGCGGGTCTCGCACGGCGCGCCGCCGCGCTTCGCCTCGCCTTCGGCACGGCCGCCTGCTTCGTCGTCGCAGAGGCCGCGAATTGGGATGCCACGTTCCTGGCTCCTTTGCTGGCCGCAAACATGCTGATCAAGCTGCCTGGCCCGCCGACGCTGCGGGAGGGACTAGGGCTTGTCATCCTGATCGCGGTATCCACCGGCCTTGTGCTGGGACTGGTCAAGGCACTGAACGGTCACCCGGCAGTGATGATCATCGCCCTCGTGCTGCTGCTCTATCTTTCGTTTTATTTCCATCGGCGAGGCGCACCCGGATTGGTCACGCTGCTGCTGCAGATTTCGGCGGTCACACTGCCGACTATTGCTGTTGTTTCACCCGACGGCGCGGCCGGATTCGCGGCGGCGCTGTTGTCGGCCGGCACCGTGGCAGTGATCACCGTCTGGTTTGCATTCGCGATCTTCCCGACGCCGCTTGCGGCGTTCAGCGTAACAGCCGCCCCTGGAGCAGTGCGACCGCTCGATCCTGCAGCAGCCAGCCGTCACGCGCTCTTGGACACTGTGATTTTGCTACCGCTCCTCGTTTGGTACATTCTCGATGCGACGCAGGTCGCCGTTGTCGTGCTGATTGTGATTGTCACGGTGTTGCGCGAGCAGAACCCGCAGGGCACGCAGCGCGCCGCACTAGGTCTCATTCTGGGCAATCTGATTGGCGGTATGGCGGCTGCCTTGGTCTATAATCTTATCATCCTGAGCCATTCGTTCGTTTTTTTGATTGCCGCCTGCCTTGCCGCAAATCTTCTCTTTGCAGGCCGTCTTGCAACGGCCGGCGACCAGACGCCACTCTACGCCATCGCCTTTGCCACGTTCATTCTGTTGTTGGGTCTCGGTCTGACGCCACTTCCCGGAGGAAGCGGCGAGGCTTTTGCGAGTCGTCTGGCCAATGTCGTCCTCGCTTCAGTCTATGCGGTTGGCTGCATAGCGGTAACGAGCAGTTGGAAAAGCAACGCGCGCCTGAGCAATGTTTCATTCGACCAGAAGGGATGAGGCGGTCAGCTTAGCCAGGGCGGATTTGGCGGCGCTCGCTTCGTGGCCGGCGCTCTCGAGACGGCGACCTCGGCAATGCGGAGGGGGCGGTCGATACAGCGATACGCTGAGCGGACCTTTACTTCAGCGGGTGCGGCACAGGGAACGTCACGCACATGGCCAGTGTTTTTGCCGGCTGGGTGTGACTTTCCCAGGCTAAAGGCCATCCGATGAGTTCCATGTTTCTGGTGTCGGACTCGATTCTCTCATTGCCAGAACCGACCGAAGTTCTGGCTTCGACCCTTCTCGACTGGTGCGGGGGAGGCTGAAAAAACGATTTGCGCTCAAAGCCCTAATTCTCCCCGCACCTTTGCTTAAGGCGATGATTTATAGTCGTTAAGCCACACCCTCCGAGCGCACCAAAGACTCACCCTAGAACATCCTCTGCGCCCTTCAGCGCCTCGGCGATGCCCGCCGCTCCGACCTGCAGGCGGCTGCGGCGGCGAAGCCGATCCGGAGCTGCTTGTGCCCTCGCAATGCGTCTCCCGTCGGGTGGCGGATTCGAATCGACGATCAATACTTCCTGGTCACCGGCATCGAGACCGGCCGTTCCGCCGCCGGCGAGATGGCGAAGGTCAGCCAGGTGTTCCAGCCCTCGGGCCGGTTCTCGGCGGCGAATTCCTTGTAGGCCTTCAGGTTGACATAGTCCTGCATGTCCCCGGTCGGGAAAAGAAAGTCCCCGGCACGCGCAGGGACATCGTGCAGATCGAGCCGGTTAAATTGATCGGCAGGATGCTGCATACCAGCGTCGGCGACCTGCCGCTCGATGCGGTGAGCTTCAACCTCGGAGTGAGATCGCGCGGCGCTTATCCCGCGGGCCGCATCACGCTCAGCATGCTGATGGGCTCCGGCGGATGCGCGATGCACTCGTCCTATCAGTCCGCGCCGGGCGACGTCATCCTTACGCCGCCCGGCGGCGAACAGGAGAACAGGTATAGCGGCACGACCTCGCTGCTCGTCACCTCGGTCACGCTTCCCGAGATCGAAGCCACCTATGGCGGCGAGGCGGCGCTGGCGTCGTTGAACTACGGTCAACGCGCGCAGTTCAAGGGACGCGGCGCTGCGGTCGGTCCGGTTGGCCTGCTGCTCGATCGGCTGAAGCAGGACAATACGGCACTGACCGAACCGGCGGCGTCGTTCTGGAAGCGGGCGATCATGGACGCCATGCTGGTGAACGTCCTGGAATCCGTGCCAGCCCTGCCGGACGGTCCGCTGCCGTCGGCGCTGCGGATCGTGAGGACGGTGGACGAGTTTCTCGAGCAGGAGCAGAACCGCGCGGTGCACATCTCCGATCTGCTGCGCGCTGCGGATCCCGCGGCGGACCCTGCACCGGGCGTTTCACGAGGTGGTCGGGGTCGGACCGATTGCCTATCTCCGCTACAAGCGGCTGGGGGCCGTCCATTCGGTGCTGCGCGGCGGTCGGCTGAGCGACCGCTCGATTGAGGACATCGCCTTCCAGTTCGGTTTTCTGAATGCCGGGCGCTTCGCAAGGTATTATTTGAGGCAGTTCGGACGTTTTCCGGCCGAAACACGCAGGCAATCGCGCTGACGGCGATCGGTCGACGCGCCGCGCTGGCGGCCGAGGGCATAGCGAGGCCGGGCGGGGAAACCCGTCGCGGCCGTATTCGGTGGCATTCGGGTGCTGCTCTATTAGGGCAGCCAATCGAGGCAGGTGGAATCATCTCGCGCCATCTTCCGGTCCTCCGTCCGGTTCCTCCCGGCGAAATTCCACCATGTCCAGTTCTGCGCTATCGATCCGAAAGGCTCGGACAGGACTCCATCGAAATGACCGGGCCGGTTGCAGCTTTCTGGAAGCGAGCGCTCCAAGCTCATCCAACGTGCCTTGGTAAGGAGCCGCATCCTCCGGACGCTTCGCTGCCCAATATCGCTCCGAGCGCACCACACCTCATATTGGCCCCCGCTTTGTCTCGCACATCGTGAGGAGGCGATGGGTTAGATGTTGGCACCGATTTTGCTTTCCTCTCGCATGTTCGTAAGTTGAAGCGTTCGCCCGCGGGAACGCTGAGGACGGAGGAGCTTGATGCCAGGCGATGCGGTTTTAGCCGGCGACGAACTCACCGTGCGGCACACCCATCGCATTGGTTTGTGGCCCAGCAACCGTCTCATCCTGCATAGCGCAGACCGTGGCTGGCGCGACGTTTACGTCGCCCTGGCGACGGTCAACACGTGGTCGGGCAAGCTTGCCGCTACCGGGCATCCGTGCTTGGCCTATTGCCTGCACCGGCCAGCCCAACTGACCCGCAGCGTGGGCAGCACGATTGTTCGCCAGACCGCAGTGGTGCGCCCGCGGCAGTTTTTTGTCATTCCGGCTAACGAGGCGAGCGAGTGGCATCGCCACGGCACCTCAGACATGCTGATGATGTACCTGCGTCAGGATATGCTGGACGGTATCGCCCGCGATCTCGGATCGCGTTCGGATCGCCCCATCGGTATCGATCTCGGCCTCGGGGTCACCGATCCGCTGCTCGAGCAACTGGCCATGGCCTTGCTCGATACTTTGCGCCGTCCGGAGGACCGCGGATCGCCGCGTTATGTCGAAAGCGTCGTTCATGCGATGGCCGCGCATCTGCTGCGGCGCTACACGCCACTGCAGCCGGCTGGTGCGGCCCATAACGAACCGCAGACCGTCCATCGTCTGGCACGCGTGCTCGAACTGATCGAGGCCCATATCGGTGACGAAACCGGCCTCGACAAGCTTGCGCACGAAGCGGGCATGTCGCTCTCGTCCTTGACGCGCACCTTTTCCAAAGCCTACGGCACCACCGTTCACCAGCACATCCTTCAACGGCGCGTCGAGCGTGCGAAGAGTCTGCTTGGCGCGACCGACGAGGCGATCGCGGACATTGCCTACCGCACCGGGTTCTCGAGCCAGAGCCATCTCGCGACGACCTTCAAGAAACTGACGGGCGTAACGCCGGGCGCCTACCGACACCGCTGCGGCTCGACCGAACGTTGCCGCGACTCTTAGGCCCGCAGCGGCACCTCGCCTGCCGGGATCACTTCGAATTCCGGAGAGTTGCGCATGGCCGCCTCCGGCCCGGGCGGGGAATAGATCGCCAGGATCCGGACCGGTTCCCACCCGGTATTGAAGGTCGAGTGATAGGCACCCTTGGGGATTGATACCAGATCGCCGGCCCTGATGGTCTTAAACTCGGGTTTGCCCTCCTCGAACTCGATCATCATCTGCGCTTCGCCGGCGACCAAGAAGATCAATTGTTCGGATTCAGGATGGTTGTGCCGGTCGTGGCCCTTGCCGGGTTGAAAATAAATCGACACCGCACTGACATGGCGCATGCCGTTCAATGCAGGCTCTGCGAGGATTTTCCCAGTGACCCAGCCGGCCATGATGGTTTCGACCTCTGTGGGACTGACGGCGACCTTATTGGCGATCATGGCTTTCATCCAATGTTGCGGGTAGCGGGATCAACTGGCGGCGAGCAGCGCGTCGGCTTGGGAAAAGCGCGCTGGGTGCGTACCGAGCGGTACCACCGGCCGCGCCCAATAAGGCGGGGTCGCGCTCATTCGGGCGACCGGAGAGAGATGCTTCAGTCGTCCGAGCAGCGTCAGCGTCTCGGCGAAGTAATCGTCCGGAAGGGCGAAGTCGGGATTGCTCTCCAGCGCGCGAGGCGCAGCGAAGTCGCGCAGCCACACGCCGGTCTGCACCAGCGAAACGCGTACAAGCCAGCTTCCCCCCTCGGTCGCCCGACGCTGAAGGGCAGCCATCGCGCCCAGCGCGCCGAGATATCCGGTGACGTAATCGCACGCGGCGCTGCGCAACAACGCGGGCTTGCCCGAGTGCTCGCCCTGAATGTAAGTCAGCCCCGTGACGGCTGAGGCGAGTTGATCCCAGCCGGGGCGCTCGACCCATGGGCCTTCATGGCCATAGCAATTGATCGAAATGCAGATTAATCCGGGCCGGATCGCGACCAGTTCGCTCGGCGACAAACCGCGCCGCGCCAGACTTCCAGAGCGATAACCCTGGCTGAAGATGTGAGCCTGGGCGACAAGCCGCTTTAGCGACGCGTGGTCGTCGCGCTGCGTCAGGTCGAGCCACGTCGAACGCTTTCCGTGGCCGGTGTCGAGCACGAACGACAAAACGCTATCGAGCTTCGGCGAGGACACCAGCAACACGTCGGCGCCGTGCTCGGCCAGCGTGCGACCGCAGGTCGGGCCGGCCAGAATGCGGGTCAGGTCGAGGACACCTACGCCCTCCAGCGGTCGCGAGCCGGGAGGCAGCGCCTCGGGCGGCGCGTCACCGATGCGTATCAATTCGACCGGGCCGGCGGGCGCTATCGCACGGCTCTGGGCATGCGCGTCCCACTCAGCAGGGGTGCGGGCAAAGACCCCGCACATGCCGACGGCTGCAAGGGCCTCTTCCAGATCGACCCCATTCCAGCCCGAAACGGCTTTGGCGACGCTGTCGTAGGTCGCGGCATCGAGCCCGAGCACCTTCAGCGTTCCGGCCTCCAGATGCGGCAGAACGCCATGGATAAAGAAATGCCGGCCGTCCCTGGTCCGATAGAATTCCGCAAGCGGCGTATCGTCCGACGGGGCGCCTCCCGGACTCTTGCCGTCAAGCCTCAGACACGCATACGAGCGTAAAGATGCCGCCGCCTGCCGCGTTGAAACGGCGATGTCCTGCGGGCTGCCGCCGCGCCGAAGCCAGATCTCTGCAGCGGCAATGGCACAGGCCGCCAGCGCCACGGCTGCGCCTTCGCCCACCGCGGGCCGGCAGCCCGGTGCCGCGCCATCGAGATCGATGCGCGCCGTCAGTCCCGACGACTGCCCGCAATGGCGCACCAGTTCACCGAGGCGCTGCGAAACCAGCGCCGGGGCCACGTCAGACGGCACGACAGCCATCTCACGCCACCTTGTCGCGGATGACCTGCGGTACCGGAACGGTCGCGGCGAAGGTGGGGCGTTGCTCCAGACGGTCGGAGTAGACGGCGAGATTGGGATACTCGGCGCGCCATGGATTTTCAGGCCAGCGCACGTCGATGTATTTGAGGACGGTGCCACAAGCGATATCGGCCATCGAGAACGCTTCGCGATAGGCGAATTCATGATCGGAAATCACGCGCGAGAGTTCGCGCAGGCCGCCGTCGAGCTTTCGCTTCTGGCGTGCGGTCCATTCCGCGCTGCGCTTGCCTGGCTCGCGCGCCTTCTCGAAGAACATCAGCACCATCGCGTCGCACATGCCGTCGACGATGATCTCGAAACGCTTCACGGCGAGAATGCCGTCGACGTCCTTCGGGACGAGCGCCGGCTCGGGATGCTTCATCTCGATCCACTCGTTGATGTAGCGGGACTCGAACACGCTGGAGCCGTCCTCGCAGATCAGCACCGGGAGCTTTTCCAGCGGATTGTACTGCGGGGTCCGGGTATCCGAATTCCACGGAACCTCAGTGATCAGTTCGAAGGCAATTCCCTTTTCCGCCAGCTGGATGCGGACTTTGCGGGCATAGGGGCTCGGCGTTGCGCTGATCAGGCGATACATGGCGGCGGTCCTCTCGACGGTCAGGATACGGCGCGCAGGGCAGGGCCTGCGGGCGGTGCAGCGGGTAACGATGCAGGGGGCCCTGAGAGCGAGCCGATGCCCTCCTCGAAGGCGCGATGGCAGGCGACCAGATGGCCTGGCCCGGCCGCGGTCAGGTAAGGCATCTCCTCGCTGCAACGGGCAATCGCCAGCGGGCAGCGTGTGCGGAAGCGGCAGCCCGACGGCGGCTCGAGCGGGCTCGGAATCTCGCCCTCCAGCCGTGGCCGGCGGGCGCGCCGCCGCGTCGGGTCGGGAATCGGCGCGGCGTCGAGCAGAGCCCGGGTATACGGATGAAGCGGTAGCCTCCATAGATCGTCCCGCGTCGCGATTTCGACGATCCTCCCGAGATACATTACGGCGACGCGGTCGGAGACGTATTCCACCACCGACAGATCGTGCGAGATGAACAGATAGGCCAGCCCGAATTCGACCTTAAGATCTGCGAGCAGATTGAGAACCTGCGCCCGCACCGAGACGTCGAGCGCAGAGACCGGCTCGTCGCAGATGATCACCTTGGGGTTGAGCGCAAGTGCCCGCGCGATGCCAATGCGCTGGCGCTGTCCACCGGAGAATTCATGGGGGTGGCGGCTGGCGGCGTCAGCGGGCAGGCCGACCTTCTGCAACAACCACGCAACACGCTCGCGCCGCTCCCTGCGGCTGCCCAACCCATGGACGATCAGCGGCTCCTCGATCGCGCGGCCGACGCTGGTACGGGGGTTGAGCGACGCGAAGGGATCCTGAAACACCATTTGGAGATCGCGACGCAGCGGCCGCATCGCGCTGCGCGACACGTTCGCCATTTCCTTGCCGTGGATGCGGACCGAGCCGGATGTGGGTGGGTACAGCCGCATGATGGTCTTGCCGAGCGTGGACTTGCCGCAGCCAGACTCTCCGACCAAGCTCAGTGTCTCGCCGGCGGCGAGCTCCAGCGTCACACCGTCGACGGCATGCACCACGCGGCCATGGTCGGCCGGGAAGTGCTTGACCAGATCGTCGACGACCAGGATCGGTTCGCTTCTCGCAACGCCGGTGGCAACGTCTTGCATCAGGCGAACTCCGGCTCGGTTGCAGTCGCGGCGATCGCGTGGATGCAGGCGACCTGATGGGTTCCGCCGCGCACGATCAGAGGCGGCGGAGCAACCGTGCAGGCGTCGGTCGCAAATCCGCAGCGCGGTGCGAACGCGCAGCCTGGAGGCATCGCCGTCAATGCAGGCACCATGCCGGGAATCTCGGTCAGGCGCGCGGTCTTGCGTCCGCCGCCGGCGCCTTCCGGCGTCGCGCGGATCAGGCCCTGAGTATAGGGATGCAGCGGCTGGCGGAACAAATCGAAGACGTTGGCTTCCTCGACCTTGCGGCCGGCATACATTACCGCGACCCGGTCGGCCGTCTCGGCGACGACGCCGAGATCATGCGTGATCAGAATCATCGCCATGCCGAGCCGATCGCGCAGCTCCATCAGCAGGTCGAGGATTTGCGCCTGCACGGTGACGTCGAGTGCCGTGGTGGGCTCGTCGGCGATCAGCAGCTTGGGCTCGCAGGCGAGCGCCATCGCGATCATCACGCGCTGGCGCATGCCGCCGGACAGTTCGTGCGGATATTGTCCGATACGCGTCAGCGGGTCCGACATCCGGACCAGCGCCAGCAGGTCGAGCGCGCGCTCGCGCGCCTGCGCCTTCGTCATCTTCTTGTGCAGGATCAGCGTCTCCGCGACCTGCTCGCCGATCGTCAGCACCGGGTTGAGCGAGGTCATCGGCTCCTGGAAGATCATGGAGATGCCGTTGCCGCGCACCTGGCGCATCTCGTCGAGCGATGTGCTGGCGAGATCGCGGCCCTCGAATATGACCTGACCCGCGACGATGCGACCGGGCGGGTTGGGGATGAGCTTGAGAATCGAGAAGGCGGTGACCGACTTGCCACAGCCCGACTCGCCGACCACTGCGAGGATCTCGCCGCGATTGACCGTGAGCGAGACGCCGTTGACGGCCTTCATCACGCCGTGCGGCGTAAAAAAATGGGTATGAAGATCGCGGATCTCGAGCAGCGGCGCGGGGGCCTGGTGATCGGTCATGGCAGCCTCACCAGTTCTTCAAGCGCGGGTTGAGGGCGTCGTTGAGCCCTTCGCCGACGAGGTTGAGTGCGAGCACGGTCAACAGGATCGCCAGCCCGGGGATCGCCGTTATGTACCAGGCGCTGCGCAGCGCATCGCGCCCGCCGCCGATGATCGTGCCCCAGCTCATCACGTTGGGATCGCCGAGGCCGAGGAATGCCAGCCCGGCTTCCGTGAGGATCGCGGTCGCGACCATCAGCGAGCCGGTGACGATGATCGGTCCAAGGGCGTTGGGCAGGATCTGCGTCAGGATGATACGCAGATCGCCCATGCCGATTGCGACGCTGGCCTGGACGAATTCACGCTCACGCAGCGCCAGAAACTCCCCGCGCACCAGGCGCGCCACCGAGGGCCATGACACCAGCGCGATGGCGAGCGTCACATTGGTCACCGACGGCGACAGGATGGCCACAACGACGATGGCGAAGATGAACTGCGGAATTGTCTGAAACAGTTCCGTGAACCGCATCAGGAGATCGTCGACCAGGCCACGATAATATCCGGCGAAGGCGCCGATCGCCGTGCCTGTCACCACCGCCATGATGGTCGCGGCAAAGCCGATCTGCAGCGAAACCTTTGCGCCATGGAACAGCCCCGATGCCAGATTGCGGCCGAGCATGTCGGAGCCGAGCCAGATCTCGCTGTCCTGCCCGGGCCAGACGAAAGGCTGCGCAATCATCTCCCACGGATCATCCGGGAACAGTCTGCCGGCCGAAACCGCCATGGCCAGCACCAGTAGCAGAATGACAATGCCGGCGAGCGCCGCGCGGTTGCGGCTGAAGCGGCGGCAGAAGTCCCGGAAGGCTTTCATGCGCGACGCTCCTTCAAGACAACCGGATGCGGGGATCGAGCTTGGTGTAGGCGACGTCGACCAGAATATTGGCGATGATCACCACGAACGAGCAGCTCAGCAGGATGCCCAGCAGGAGGTTGATGTCGCGCTGGAACACCGCCTCGAAAGCGAGCCGCCCGAGGCCCGGCCAGGAGAACACCGTCTCGACCAACACCGAGCCGCCCAGCATCGTGCCCATCTGCACGCCCAGCAGCGTGACGAGCGGCAGCAGCGCGTTGCGAAGCACGTGGCGAAAGGTGATGCGGTTTTCGGTCAGTCCCTTGGCGCGAGCCGTCGTGACGTAGTCCTGATTGAAGACCTCGAGCATCGAGGCACGCATGACGCGGGTGTAGACCGCGACGAAAAACAGCGCGAGCGTCGCAACCGGCATGATCATATGCCGACTGACGTCGAGTACATACGCCAACCCGGTCTTGCCCGAGGCGATCGTCTCCATGCCGCTCGACGGCAGCCAGCCGAGATTGACCGAGAACAGCACGATCATCATCAGCCCCATCCAGAACACCGGAGTGGCAAAGGACAGCATGGCGAACACCGAGATCAGCGTGTCGCGCCAGCTGTTGACCTTGTTCGATGCCAGCACGCCCAGCGCGGCTCCGATGGTCACCGCCAGAAACAGCGCGCTGACCATCAGCACAAGCGTCGCCGACAGCCGGCCCAAGATCAGGTCGAACACGGACATGTTGTGACGAAACGAGTAGCCGAGATCTAGATGTGCGAGCTTCCAGACGTAGTTGAAGAGCTGGATATGTACCGGCTTATCGAGGCCGAAACGGGCGCGCAGTTCGGCCAGATATTCCGGCGTTGCCGCGGCCGATTCGCCCGCCAGGACCTCCGCCGCATCGCCCGGCGCCAGCTTGAGCAGGCAGAAGTTAAACAGCACCACGGCCAGCAGTAGGGGCAGCGCCTTGAGCAGTCTGCGCCCGATGAAGCGCAGATCCTTCGCCATTGGCAACCTGTCGAACGCGGCCCACGCCGACGCAAACAACGGCGAAGGCTTGTCCTGCGAGAGTGGCATCGTCATGGCGCGCTGTTCACTTCTCGAAATAGGCATCGGCGAAATTGCCGCCGATGACGCCGTCGGCCGTCGCGGTGTGGTTCTTCAGCTTGATGCTGGAGATCGTCGTGAAGCGTGTCTCCATCAGCGGGATCACCGGCAGATCGGTCATGGCGATGCGCTGCATCTCGAGGTAGAGCGCCTTGCGCTTGACCGGATCGTTCTCGCTCTGGGCTGCCTCGATCACCTTGTCCATGGCGTCGCTGCGATACTCGCCGGGGTTGGTATAGACCACGCCCTTCTGGATTGATTTTGACCAATAGAGCCGCTGAACGCCCTGCGTCGGGTCAGCGAAAGCGCCGTAATAAAGGCTCGTCGTATCGAAGTCGTAGTCGGTGTATACGCGTCGGAAGAAGCTCGGAAGATCCTGGCTGCGCAGTTCGACGTCGATGCCGACGCGGCTGAGTTGCTGTTTGATGAACTCTCCTGTCCGCTGATAGTCGCTCCCGAGCGGGATAAAGTCGTGGGTGATCTTGAAGCGCTTGCCGTCCGGTCCGGCCTTGTAGCCGGCCTCGTCGAGCAGCTGCTTGGCCTTGTCGAGGCTGAAATCGTATTTCGGCACGTCGGTCGAATGGAAGGTCGTCACGGGGGACGGGATCGGACTCACCGCCGGCTTTCCGTAGTTCATCCACACCAGCTTGGTCATGCGGTCCCGGTCGATCGCGAACGCGATGGCCTGCCGGACGCGGACGTCGCTAAGCGGCGGCTTGCGGGTGTTGACTTCCATCAGCATGAAGGGCGACATATAGGCATAGCCGCGGGTCTCGATGGCCAGCGCCGGGTTCTTCTCGATGCGCGCCATGTCGGTGAGCGGGATCGGGCTCAGTCCGCCGATCTGAACCTCTCCGGATTCCAGTCCTGCGGCGCGGGCGGATGCATCATTGATGATGCGGAAGACGATCTTGTCGAGGTGCGGCTTGCCGGCATCCCAATAGTCCGGATTCTTTTCGAGCAGAATGAAAGAGCCTTTCTGCCACTCCTTGAACATGAAGGGGCCGGTTCCCACCGGCTTGCTGACGGCGGGATTGGCGGCGATGTCGGTGCCTTCGAAGATGTGCCTCGGGGTCATCGGCGATTCATAGCTGGAGGCGAGCGCCGTCAGCATTGGCGGGGCAGGCTCGCTGAGCTTGATGATCGCCGTCAACGGATCGGGCGTCTCGACATCGACCACCTTGGCGAATGCCGAGCGGCCGCGCGGATGCAGCTTTTTCAGGACATCCATAACGGTGAATTTGACGTCGGCCGAGGTGAAGGGCTTGCCATCGTGCCATTTAACGTTCGGCCTCAGTTTGAAGATGTAGCTCTTGCCGTCCGCGCTGATCTCCCAACTCTGCGCCAATAATGGCTGCGGCTTCAGGTCGACGTCGAGCTTGAGCAGCGATTCCATCATCTTCGACCCGACCATGCCCATCTGCAGCGTGGTGTTGATCGAGGTCAGGATGAAGGGCGGTTCGGGCGACAGGGCGAACGTCAGCGTTCCGCCGTTGACCGGCGTTTGAGCGAGCAGCGGTGTCGAACTCAGAGTCAGCGCCAGCGCCGAAATCATGAATGCGCGGCGGGAGAGTGCGATGGGAAATCTCGTCGACATGCTTTGCTCCTGGCCAGACGTTTTTCAATCTCCGGTCGTATCCATCCCCGTTGGTCACCTTTGCAATTGCCCAGCGGAGGCGTCGTAGACCTCGCGTTTTTGTCGGGCTGCGGCAGCCACATGCCACCATTGCCGTCCGCAGCCGGAATCGTCTTTCAAGAATCCTGCCAACTTGATCAGAAAAACGCCGCAAGGTTGCACGCGCCCGGATCACCCACGGGCGCCGCCATCTTACGTCTGCCGCTAAGCTTGATCTGGCTTGGGCATTTCACGAGGAGGTCGGGGTCGGACCGATTGCCTATCTCCGCTACAAGCGGCTGGGGGCCGTCCATTCGGTGCTGCGCGCCGGCCGGCTGAGCGACCGCTCGATCGAGGACATCGCCTTCCAGTTCGGTTTTCTGAATGCGGGTCGCTTCGCAAGGTATTATTTGAGGCAGTTCGGACGGTTTCCCGGCGAAACACGCAGGCAATCGCGCTGACGGCGATCCGGTCGACGCGTTGCGTTGGCGACCGAGGACACAGCGAGGGCGGGCGGGGAAACCCGTCGCGGCCGTATTCGGTGGCATATTTCCGGTGCTGCTCTATAAGGGCTCCCACATCGAGGCAGGTGGAATCATCTCGCGCCATCTTCCGGGCCTCCGCCCGGTTCCTCCCGGCGAAATTCCACCATGTCCACTCCTGCTGTCATCAAAGGCGTGCTGCGCTCGCATGCGGTGCAATCGCTGATCAGTCTGGTCGGCGCATTCTATATCCTGCTGATCCGCTGGTCCGGCCGGCTCGATCGTCCAGCCCTGCCGATCAAGGGGCCGTATATCCTGGCGCTCTGGCACGGCCGGCTCGGCATGCTGGCCTTTTTGCGCGGCAGTACGCCGCTGACGGCGCTGATCAGCGGTCATCGCGACGGGCAACTCATCAGCAAATGCGCCGGGCACTTCGATATCACCACCGTGACCGGCTCGACCTCGAGCGGCGGCATGCGCGCGGTTCGCGAATTGTTGCGGCTGGCGCGCGACGGCCACAGCCTGTTCATCACGCCCGACGGCCCGCGCGGCCCGCGCATGCATATCAACAACGGCATCCTCGATCTGGCGCGATTGACCGGCCTGCCGATCCTGCCGGTGTCGATCGGCACCAACCGCGGTCATGTGATGCAGACCTGGGATCGCTTCCTGGTGCCCGGGCTGTTCGGCCGCATCGTGGTGCGCTGGGGCGAGCCGATCTCGGTCGGGGCGCAGAGCGACGTCGCGGCGACGAGCGCGGCATTGGAGTCGACGCTGATCTCGCTGCAGCATCGGGTCGATACCGAACTCGGCCGGCCGTTGACCCAGCCCGCCTGACGCAACTAGAGAAAGCCATGTCCTCGCGCCTCGATGTCTTTCGCAAATTCCTCAATCACCTTCGCGAGCGGCTCGGGCTCGGCCCCGGCTTCGTGCTGTGGGACGGCTCCACCGTGCCGCACGATCTCGCGAACGGCGCGCTGTCGATCAGGCTGGCCGACGAGGGCGCCGTCGCTGCGCTGGTGCGCCGCCCCAACCTGACGACGCTGGCCAATCTGTGGGTCGCCAAGCGCATCGACATCGTCAACGGCACGATCTTCGATCTGGTGGCGCAGCGTCCGAAAATCCGGACGAAGGCATTCCTGCGATCGCTCGACAAGGGCCTGCTGCTGCGTGTCGCCGCGCAATTCCTGCTGGTGCCGCGCGGCGGCCCGTGGCCGCTGGAGAAGGTCACCGCCAAACCGGTGGCGGACGGCAGCGAGGCCGCCAATCGCGACAACGTGCAATACCACTACGACGTGTCGAACGCGTTCTACGAATTGTTTCTCGATCCCGAGATGGTCTACACCTGCGCGTATTTCGGCGACTGGTCCGACGATCTGGCGACCGCGCAGCGCAACAAGCTCGACATGTCGTGCCGCCGGTTGCGGTTGCAGCCGGGCGAGACGCTGCTCGACATCGGCTGCGGCTGGGGCGCGATGATCTGCCACGCCGCGCAGCATTACGGCGTCCGCGCGCATGGCGTGACCCTGGCGCAGGAGCAGTTCGACTACGCCAAGGCGCGCATCGCGCGGCTCGGACTGCAGGACCGCGTCACGCTGGAGCTGCGCGACTACGCGCTGGTCGAGGGCAGCTTCGACAAGATCAGCTCGATCGGCATGTTCGAGCAGGTCGGCATCGACAATCATGCGACCTATTTCAAGACCATCAACCGCCTGCTCAAGCCCGACGGGCTGTATCTGCATCACGCCATCAGCCGGCCGGCGAAGCGCGACGACAAGGCGTTCCGCAAGCAGCGGCCGGAATATGCCGCGCTCACGCGCTACATCTTTCCGGGGGGCGAACTCGATCACCTCGGCATGACCATCGCCAATCTCGACCGCCACGGTTTCGAGGTCCACGACGTCGAAGGCTGGCGCGAGCATTATGCGCGGACCTGCCGACTCTGGCACGACCGGCTGCTGTCCAACATCGTCGCGGCGGAGGCAGAGATCGGCGTGCACAAGACCCGGCTGTGGCTGGTCTATCTGGCGTCCTGCTCGATCGCGTTCGAGCGCGGCACCGTCGGGATATTCCAGATGCTGGCGTCGAAGCGCAAGCGCGGCCCGTCCGGCCTGCCGCCGACCCGTGCCGATCTCTATCGCTAGGACCATTCGGGAAGATCAGGGCTGCAAACGTGCGCTTTCTGACGCTGAGATATTTCAACGCGGTGGCCAAGCTCGGTTCGATCCGCAAAGCCGCGGACCGGCTGCATGTCGCGCCGTCGGCGCTCAGCCGGCAGATCGCCCAGCTGGAGCACGAGCTGGACACGGTGCTGTTCGAGCGCTCCAAGAGCGGCGTCCGGCTCACCGCGGCGGGCGAGGTGCTGGCGCGGCACAGCCACAGGATCTTCCGCGACATCGACCGGGCACGGTCCGGCATTGACGATCTGCGCGGGCTGCGGCGCGGCGAGGTCAGCCTGTGGGTGATCGAAGGCTTCGTCAGGGGCGTGCTGCCGGACATCCTGGCGGATTTTCAGAAGCGCTATCCGGCGGTCGCCTTCAAGGTGCAGACCGCCTCGACCGACCAGATCGTCGAGGCGCTGCTGGAGGACCAGGCTGACATCGGCATCACCTTCAACGCGGCGGCGCGCGCCGAGATCGAGACCATCGCCGAATTTCCCGAACCGATCTCCTGCCTGGTCACGCCCGAACACCACTACGCCGACCGCAAGGCACTCAGTCTCGAAGAGATCTGCAAGGAGCCGCTGGCGCTTCCGGATCAGAGCTTCGGGCTGCGGCAGTCGTTCGAACGCACCGTGACGCGGCGCAAGATCGTCCCGAAGGTGATCCTGACCACCAACTCACTGGAGCTGACGATCACCATGGCGGCCACCGGTCAGTTCATCGCGTTCAAGCCCGCACTGACGGTGGTGTCGGAGCTGACATCGGGGCGGCTGCGCGCTATCCCGGTGACGGATCCCGAATTCGCGCTGGCCAAATCCAGCATCAGCGTGCATCGCGACCGTCCGCTGTCGCACGCCGCGCAGGAATTTCTCAAGCTGCTGACGGCCGCGATCAGGGCGTCCAAAGAGCCCGGCTGAGCTGCCGCGCTGTACCATCCGCACCGTCATTCCGGGGCGCGTGGCCGCAGGCCGAAGCGAACCCGGAGTCCCGAGATTGAGCGGTGAGTCCGATCTCGGGATTCCGGGTTCATGGCGCCGCCGCGCGGCGCATGCCCCGGATTGACTGCGGCCTGCTCGCAAATCCGCGCAGACCGCCGACGCCGGAGGGCAGGCGGACGTGTTGCCTTTTCTGCACGGCTGCATGACAGATTCTCGACTTTTAACAACGATGATTGCTTTCTAGGCTGTGGTCAGACCTTGAGCATCTGGAGTTCCCCCGGTTTGGTGGGCTCCGGACCACGATCGCCGCGCCCGGCCAGCCACCCCGTCAGGAGCCATCATGACTTCCAGGACCAGTGACACGACCCTTTCGACGCTGTCGTCGCCGACCCGCCGCAAAGTGCTGCTCGGCACCGGCGCGCTTGGATTGGCTGCCGCCTTTCCGATGCCGGCGATTGCGCAGGGCCGCACCAAGGTGATCGTGTCCGAGGCGATCCATATCGCGCTCTACACCCCGCTCTATGTCGCGATGCGCAAGGATCTGTTTGCCAAGCAGGGGCTGGACGTCGAACTGTCGACCGCCGGCGGCATTGCGCTCCCGGTCTCGGTGCTGCTCGCCAATCGTGCGCAGTTCGCGCTGACCGGCACCGGCATGTCGGTCAACGCGACGCTGGAGGGCGGCAGGATGAAGGTGATCTCCAAGGTCGCCGGCGGCGTCTCGCTGTTCGCCATCGCCAAGCCGGGCCTGAAGATTAACTCGCTGGCTGATCTGAAGGGCAAGACCATCGCCACCCTGCGCTTCCCGTCCAACACCATCTCGACGCCGACCTATCTGATGCGCAGCGTCGGCGGTTTCGATCCGAAGGAAGCCGGCGTCACCTTCCTGGAACTGCCGCCCGGCGCGCAGGCTGCCGCCGTCAAGGACGGCCGCGCCGATCTCGCCATCGCGTTCGACTGGGATGCCAGCATCGGCGTTACCCAGTTCGGCCTCGAAGTTGTGTTCTCGTTTGCCGACATCCTCGGGCCGATCGCGTTCTCGTCGATCTTCGTGACCGAGCAGTATGCCAAGGCCAATGGCGAGACGGTGCAGAAATTCACCAATGCGCTGGCCGAGGCGATGAAGCTGATGCACACCGACCCTACCGTCTTCGAGGAGGTCAGCCGCCAGGAATTCCCCAGCGTTGCTCCCGAGGTCGTCAAGCTCGGCGCCAGGAACTTCATGACCACCAAGAACGTGATGCCGCGCAACCCGATCATCAGCAAGGAAGACTGGGACGCGATCATGAAGCATGAGAGCGGCGCCGGCACGCTGAAGAAGACGCTGCCCTATGAGGAGATGGTCGACAACAGCTTCGCCAACAAGGCGACCGCCGAATTCGGCCTGGCCAACTGACCGGCTTCACAGGGTAACTGACATGCCTCATTTGCCGCAAACGCTGCCGCGTCGCGATGACGCGCTGACGCTGCCCGCCAGCCCGGAAGAATTTCCGCTGGTGCCGCACGAGACCGCGCTGATCGTGGTCGACATGCAGAACGCCTACGCCTCGCCCGGCGGCTATCTCGATCTGGCCGGCTTCGACGTCACCGGCGCCAAGCCGGTGATCGCCGCGGTGGCGGAGACCATCGAAATCTCCCGCAAGCTCGGCTTCACCATCGTGTTTTTCCAGAACGGCTGGGACGAGGCCAAGCAGGAGGCCGGCACGCCGGATTCCCCGAACTGGTGGAAGTCGAACGCGCTGAAGACGATGCGCGACCGGCCCGAGCTCGACGGCAAGCTGATCACCCGCGGCACCTGGGACTACGACCTGGTCGACAAGCTGAAGCCGCTGCCCGGCGAGCTGGTGCTCGGCAAGCCGCGCTACAGCGGCTTCTACGGCACCCAGCTCGACGCTATGCTGCGCGCGCGCAGGATCCGCAACATCGTCGTGGTCGGCGTCGCCACCAATGTCTGCGTCGAATCCACCATCCGGGACGGCTATTTCCTGGAGTACTTCCCGATCATGGTGAAGGATGCCACCTTGCAGGCCGGCCCGCCGTCGCTGCAGGAGGCCACGGTCTACAACGTCGAAACCTTCTTCGGCTGGACCACAACGGTCAGCGAATTGCGCAGCCTTACCAACCGCTGACGCCGCATACCGACTGAACCTGCGATAACAACAACGACACCAAGGAGCCCGACATGCCGCGCAAGCCCATCATCCCCGCCGGTTCGCCGCCGCCGCTGGCGCCGTATTCGCCCGGCGTGCTCGCCGACAACATCCTCTACGTCTCCGGCGTGCTGGCGATGGATTCGTCCGGCGCCACCATCGGCGTCGGCGACGCCACCGCGCAGACCCGCGCCGTGCTGGAAGCCATCAAGGGCATCGTCGAGACCGCCGGCGGCACCATGGCGGACGTCACGATGAACTCGATCTTCCTCAAGGATCTGGCCGACTACGCCAAGATGAACGCGGTGTATCGCGAGTACTTCCCGAGCGAATTCCCGGCGCGCTACTGCATCCGCGCCGATCTGGTGAAGCCGGAATTCCTGGTGGAGATTTCCTCCATTGCGCATCTGCCGAAGACCTGATGACGACAGCCGTACAGCCCCAGCCGCGCGGTTCGCTGGTCTCGCCATGGCTGCTGATCCTGATCGGTCAGATCGTGCTCACCGTCGCCTTCTTCGGACTGTGGGAGATCGCGATCCGGGCCGGCTGGCTGCCGGTCTATCTGTACGGACAGCCGAGCGGCATCGCGCGCAAATTCGTCGACCTGATGGCGGACGGAACGCTGCTGCACTCGACCTACGTCACCGGCCTGGAATCGGTGATCGGCTTCGTGATCGGCTGCTCGCTCGGCAGCGCGGCGGGCCTGGCGCTGTGGCTGACGCCGCGGTTCGCGCTGATGCTGCGCCCGTTCATCGTCGCGATCAACGGCCTGCCGAAGATCGCGCTGGCGCCGCTGATCATCGTCTGGTTCGGCATCGGCATCGAATCCAAGATTGCGATCGCGGCGATCATCACCTTCATCGTCTCGCTGATGACCGCCTATAGCGGCGCGCAGGAGGTCGATCAGGATCTGATCCGGCTGATGCGCTCGCTGGGCGCGAGCCAGTGGCAGACCTTCAAGAAGATCGTGGCGCCGGCGACCATGCCGTGGATTATTTCGGGGCTGCGGCTGAATGTCGGCTTCGCGCTGATCGGCGCGGTGGTCGGCGAATACATCGCCGCCAAGTCCGGCCTCGGCTATCTCGTGTACTACGCCGGCACGCTGTACGACCTCAACGCGGTCTGGGTCGGGCTGTTCGCGCTGATGCTGCTGGCGCTGGTGCTGGACTATTGCGTCACCTTGCTCGAGCGCCGGCTGAGCTGGTGAGACCGCGTTCGCGCGACATCTGGAGACATCAATGCCGTTAGCCCAGGTCAACGGGACCGAAATCGCCTATGTCGAAGCCGGGCAGGGCGAGCCCGTGCTGCTGGTTGCCGGCATCGGCGGCGCCGGCGGCTACTACAAGCCGAACCTCGACGCCTTTGCCGCGAAGTATCGCGTCGTGGTGCACGACCACCGCGGCACCGGCGGCTCGCGCAAGGACGTCATGACCTATTCGGTGCCGCAGATGACCGACGACATGGTCGCGCTGATGGATGCGCTCGGAATCGAGGCCGCGCACATCGTCGGCCATTCGACCGGCGCGGCGATGGCACAGGACATGGCGCTGCGGTTTCCGGCGCGGATCAAGAGCGCGGTGCTCTATGCCGGCTGGGAAACCGCCGACGGCTATTTCAAGCGCTGCTTCGACGTCCGCAAGCGCGTGCTGCAGAGCAGCGGCCCGCTGGCCTATGTGCAGACCACGCCGCTGTTTCTCAATCCGCCGTGGTGGGTCGCCGCCAATATCGACCGGCTGGCCGCCGACGAGCCCGCGGCCGCCGCCGCGTTTCCGCCTGCCGAGATCATGGCGAGCCGGATCGACGCGATCTGCTCCTTCAGCCCGGCCGAGCAGCTGCGGCAAATCAGGTGCCCGGCGCTCATCACCTGCGCCGCCGACGATCATCTGACGCCGCTGTATTGTTCACAGCGGATGGCGCGGCTGATGCCGGGCGCCGACACGTTCTACTTCCAGACCGGCGGCCATGCCGTCTCGCAGGTGCTGCCCGAGCAGTTCAACGCCGTGGTGCTGTCTTATCTCGACGCGGTCGTGGCCGGCCGCAAATGGCAGGCGCCGGCAATCAGCTATCCGGAGATCGTTTGATGGTTGAAGCTGCAGTGGCCGGACCCGACGTGCTGACCGCACGCGAGGTCGGCATGGTGTTTAACGCCGACAGCGCCAATCCGGTGCGCGCGCTGGGCGACATCTCGTTCGGGCTGCGGCCGCGCGAGGTGCTTGCCATCGTCGGCCCATCGGGTTGCGGCAAGACCACGCTATTCAACATCATTGCCGGGCTGATCTCACCGAGCCAGGGCAGCGTGTCGGTCAACGGCGTGCAGGTCGCCGGCGCCAAGGGGCAGGTCGGCTACATGCTGCAGAAGGACATGCTGCTGCCGTGGCGCAGCGTGCTGGACAATGTCACGCTCGGCCTCGAAGTGCGCGGCGTCGGTCGCGCCGAGGCCGTCGAGATCGCGCATCGGCTGATCAGCGCCTACGGCCTCGGCGGCTTCGAGCACGCCAAGCCCGCGACCTTGTCCGGCGGCATGCGGCAGCGCGTCGCATTCATGCGGACGCTGGCGTTCGATCCGGACGTCATCCTGCTCGACGAGCCGTTCTCGGCGCTGGATTTCCAGACCCGGCTGCTGCTGCAGGGCGAGGTGCAGCGCATCATCCGCGAGCGCGGCAAGAGCGTGATCCTGGTGACGCACGACATCGGCGAGGCCATCACCATGGCGGATCGCATCGTCGTCATGACCAACCGTCCTGCGACGGTGAAGAGCGTCCACACCATCGAGCTGTCGGATTCCGAACGCGATCCGGTGAAGATCCGCACCAACGCGCTCTACAACGAGTATTTCAACCGGATCTGGGCCGAACTCGAAATCCGTCGCGAGCTGTAGCCCGGTCTATCCGCCGTTGCTGGCGATGAAGTCGAGCAGCATGGCGTCGAAAACATCCGGCGTCACCGCGGTGAAGGCGTGGGCGCCATAGGCGACCTCGCGCAGCGTCGCGCCGGGAATTGCCGCGGCGAGCTGGCGCGTCAGATAGGCCGGCACCAGCGCGTCGTCGGTCGAGGTAGTGACCAGCGTCGGCGTGGTGATGCCGGACAGCCGCTCGCCCGGATCGAAGGCGAGGAAGTTGTCGATCCGCTTGTAGATGGTGTCGGCCGGCGGCAGGTGCGCCAGCAGGTGCACCGCGTCGGCCTCGAATTTCGCGGCGTTCTCGGAAATGTACTGCGGCGGAAACAGGAACAGCGGCTGCGCCCGCACATAGGCCTGCGGCCCGGACGCTTTGAGAATCTCGCGGCGGACCTCGAAGCAGCGCTTCAGATAGGGATCGGCGCGGCCCCAGCCATTGACCACGGTGAGGCTGCGCAGCCGCTGCGGCTGGCGCATCGCCAGCTCGAGCCCGACGATGCCACCGACCGCATGGCCGACCACATGGGCGGCGTCGACGCCGGCGTGGTCCATCACGCTGACCATGTCATCGGCCATGCCGGCAATCGACCTCACGCCGTCGTCGCCGGCGCGGCTGCGCGCGGTGCCGACGTGATCGTACAGGATCACGCGATGCCGTTCGCTCAGGCCTGCGACCTGCGGGGTCCAGAACGCGCCGCTGCCGCCCATGCCGGCCGACATCAGGATCGGCGTGCCGGTGCCGTGCGATTCATAATAGATTTCGGCGCCAGCCGAGGCAGTTGCATGAGGCATGTCGGACTCTCGTTCGGTTTGCGCCAGAAGGCCGATTTTGACGGCAAAGGCAAGTCATCGCCTGCGCGGGGCGTCACCTTGCGCGGCAGTGGCGATACCGTTTGTCGGAGGATTGACGTAGGCTGGCCGAGCAACGATGAATCAGAAGAACTGAAAAGGGAGCAGCCTGCGTGTCATATGATCGATCGAGCGTGGAAGCGGCCGTCCAACTGTATTTCGACGGCCTCTATGAAGGCGATGCCGACAAGATCGGTGCGGTGTTTCACCCGACCGCGGACCTGCGCTGGCAGGACAAGGGCGAGCTGCAGATCCTGAAGGTCAGCGACTGGCTGGATCGCATCCGCAAGCGTCCGTCGGCGAAGTCGGAGGGCAAAGCCCGCGAGGATTTCGTCGTGACGATCGACCGGGCGGACGACGCCACGGCCTTCATCAAAGTGCGTTGTCAATTGCCGCCGCGTTATTTCACCGACTACCTAGTTGCACTGAAACTGTCCGACGGCTGGCGGATCGTGTCGAAATCCTACCGGTACGACCTGAAAGAGTAGCGCGACGCGATCGGGGCCCGCTTGTGCGGGGCCCCGAGGACTCAGAGCAGTTTGTCCAGGGTCAGCGGCAATTCGCGGACGCGCTTGCCGGTGGCGTTGAACACCGCATTGGCAACGGCCGCCGCGACGCCGGTGATGCCGATCTCGCCGATCCCGCGGGCGCCGAGCGGCGAACGCGGATCGGGAATGCCGGTCCACATCACCTCGATCTCCGGCACGTCGAGATGCGCCGGGATGTGGTAGTCGGCGAGCGTCGCGTTCATGATGCGGCCGCTGCGCGCGTCGAACAGCGTCTCCTCGGTCAGCGCCAGCCCGAGGCCCATGATCATCCCGCCCTTGAACTGGCTCGCGGCGGTCTTCGGATTGAGGATGGTGCCGCAGTCGAACGAGCCGAGCAGGCGATCGACCCGGACTTCTCCTGTCACCTCGCTGACCCGCAGCTCGCAGAAGATCGCCGAGGAGCTGTGCATGGCGTATTTCAGCACCTCGAGCGGTGCGCTGCCTGCGGCGGTGACGGTGAGTTCGTCCCGCCCGGCGCGGGCGAGGATCGACGCGTAGCTTTCCGACCGCGACGGATCCTCGATCGAGGCGACGCCGCCATCGGCCAGCCGGATTTCGCCGGCGCGCAGGCCGGCGATGGCGCTGTCGTTGCCGGCAAGCCGTACCAGTTCGACGGTCAGCTTTTCGGCCGCCGCCATGATGGCGCCCGCGACCGACACGGTCTGCGACGAGCCGCCGGCGATCGGCGCGGCGGGCAGCGTCGAATCCCCCATCTCGAAGGTGACGTGTTCGACCGGCAGACCCAGCCGATCGGCGGCGTGCTGGCTCTGCACCGTCGCCGTGCCCATGCCCATCTCCTGCGCCGACGACGCGACCACCGCCGTGCCGTCGCGGCGCAGCGTGATGCGGACATTGGCGTTCGGCATCCGCACATAGGGGAAGCTGCCGCCGGCGCAGCCCATGCCGATCAGCCACTCGCCGTCGCGGCGCGCGCGGGGCTCCGCATGCCGCCGGTCCCAGCCGAAGCGTTTGGCGCCGTCCTGATAGGCCTGGCCCTGCGCACGCTGCGAGAACGGCGTGCCATGGATCGGATGGCGCTCCGACTCATTGCGAAGCCGCAGCGCGATCGGATCGATACCCATCTGGTGCGCCAGTTCATCGACCGCGCATTCCAGCGCGAAGGTGCCGATCGCCTCGCCGGGCGCGCGCATGAACGTATTGGGCACGATATCGAGATCGAGATGGCGCTGCAGGATCTCGAAGCTCTTCGAGCGGTACGGCGTGCGCGACGACAGCGAATATTGCTCGGGGCACGCGCCATAGGGCGGCATGATCGAGTAGCCGGTGTGCACCAAGGCGGTGAAATGGCCTTCGGCATCCGCGCCGATGGCCACCCGCTGCTCGGACGGGCTGCGGCCGCCGACGATGCGATAGACGCCCTCGCGGCTCAGCATCAGCCGAACCGGGCGACCGGCGAGCCGCGCCGCGGCGATCGCGACGATCTGGTGGTCCCAAAGACCCTTCGCGCCGAACCCGCCGCCGACGAAGGGCGACACCACGCGGACCTGCTCCGGCTCGAGCTTGAACAGTTTCGCCTGCGCCTTTGCGCTCGGCGCGATCATCTGCGTGGCGTCGTGGATCAGCAGTGCGTCGCCGTCCCATGCCACCGTCAGGGCGTGCAGTTCGATGGCGTTGTGGTTGTGGCCCGGCGTCTTGTAGGTCTGGTCGACGCAGTGGGCGGCGCGCTGCAGTTCGCGCTCGGCATTGCCGACCGAGACGTGGTTCTTTTCCATCAGCACCGATGCCGGAACGCGCGCCGCGGGCTTCGCGGCGTCGAAATCGGTCTTGGCCGTATCGACCGCATAGTCGATCCTGATCAGCGACGCGGCGTGGTCGGCTTGCTCCTGGGTCTCGGCGATCACCGCCGCTAACACCTGGCCGTTATAGCGGACTTCCGGGTCCTGCAGGATCGGCAGGCTGCTGTTTCCGACCGCGGTCATGTCCGCCATGCTGATCAGCGGCACCGTGCCGATCCGCGGCATGTTGCGATGGCTCAACACCAGGATGACTCCCGGCGCGGCTTCGGCTGCCGCCGTGTCGAGGTGCGCGATCCGGCCGCGGCTGATCGTGCTATGGACGAGCGTCGCATAGGACAACGTCTCCATGCCGAACTCGGCCGCAAAGCGCGCCCGTCCGCTGACCTTGTCCGGTCCATCGAGGCGCGAATCCTGCCGGCCGATCGCTGCGCTGCGCCCGATCAACGGGTCGGGCGTGCCGCCCGGCAGCCACTGCGCCGGCACCCAGCCGAGCGCGGTCTTGACGGAGGAAATGACGGCGTTCTGCATCCGGCTCATCGGTCGCTCCTGCTGAGGTCGGCAAGGACGGCGCTCAAGGTGCGCGTCGCCAGTTCGATCTTGAAACCGTTTCCGGCCAGCGGCACCGCGTCGGTCAGTTCGACGGCCGCGGCTTCGGCGAACGCCTGGGGCGTCGCCTGCGCGCCGCGCAATGCCGCCTCGGCGCGAAACGCGCGCCACGGCTTCGGCGCGATGCCGCCGAAGGCGATGCGAACGTCGTCGATGCGGTCGCCGCGCATCGTCACGCCTGCGGCGACCGAGACCAGCGCAAAGGCGTAGCTGGCGCGGTCGCGCACCTTGCGATAGGCGGACCGCGGCGCGAAGGGCGACGCGGGTAACTCGACGGCGGTGATGATCTCGCCGCGTTCGAGCACTGTCTCGAGATCAGGACGATCGCCGGGCAGGCGGTGAAACTCGACCAGCGGCACGGTTCGCGTGCCCGCGGGGCCGGCGACATGGACGCGCGCGTCGAGCGCCGCGAGCGCGACGCACATGTCCGAGGGATGCGTGGCGCTACACGCGTCCGATGCGCCGAGGATCGCATTGTAGCGATTGAAGCCGCCTGCCGCGTCGCAGCCGCTGCCGGGCTCGCGCTTGTTGCAGCGGGATCCGGCGACGTCCTGGAAATACAGGCACCGCGTGCGCTGCATCAGGTTGCCGCCGACGGTCGCCATGTTGCGGATCTGTCCCGATGCGCCGGCCAGGATGGCGCGCGACAGCATCGGCGCCTGCGTGCGGATCAGCGGATGGCCGGCGACGGCGCTGTTGCGCGCGGCCGCGCCGATCCGCAGGCCGCCATCGGGCGTCGTCTCGATCTCGTTTGACAGAGCGGTGACGTCGAGCAGGGCTGTGGGGCGCTCGATCCCCTTGCGCATCAGGTCGACGAGATTGGTGCCGCCGCCGAGCAGGCGGACGCCGGCGTCCGGCGCATGGATCGCGTCGTTGATCGAGGCCGCGCGTTGATAGCTGAACGGGGTCATGCCGCGTGCTCCGTCGCCACCTGGAAGATCGCGTCGACGATTCCGTTATGCGCGCCGCAGCGGCACAGATTGCCGCTCATCCGCTCGCGGATCTCTTCGCGCGACAGTTGCGCGGGGGCCGACAGATCGGCGGTGAGATAGCTCGGCACGCCGGCTTCGATCTCGCGCAGCATGGCCGTTGCTGCGCAGATCTGGCCCGGCGTGCAATAGCCGCACTGCAAGCCATCATGCGCGATGAAGGCGACCTGCAGCGGATGCGGGTTTTCCGCGCTGCCCAACCCCTCGATCGTTGTGACGGCGCGGCCGTCAGCCTGCACCGCCAAGGTCAGGCACGACAGCACCCGCTCGCCGTCGACCAGCACGGTGCATGCCCCACAGGCGCCCTGATTGCAGCCCACCTTGGTTCCGGTGAGGTGAAGCCGCTCGCGCAGCAGGTCGAGCAGGGAGACCCGCATATCGTCGGGCACGGCCACGTCCGCGCCATTGATCCTGATTGCCATCGCTGTCCATCCGGTTGGAGTGCTCATCCGGAGGATATGACGAAATTCGTATTATTCAATCTTCGTGAGATACTATTTTCGTGATCATGCCGATGAGGCTGTCGCGTTCGGCCGCCGACAGCGGTTCCAGCATGCGGCGATACAGCGCGCGATGCGCCGCGACGAAGGCGTCGACGCGGCGCTGGCCTTCTTCCGTGAGATGCAGCGCGACCGCGCGGCGATCATCCGGCGGCCGCTTCCGCTTCAGCAGCCCGCGCGCGACCAGACGATCGGTGGCCGACGAGATCGTCGTGTTGGGGACGGTCAGGAAGCGGGCGATGTCGCTCGGCCCGCATCCCGGATGATCGGCCACGTAGAACAGCGCCTGCTTGTCCAGTTCGTTCAGCGGCTTTTCCGAACTCAACGCCTCGGCAAGCTTGTAGCGGCGTGCGAAGGCCTCGAACGCGGCGCCGAGCGCGGCAAGCTGCTTGCTGGTGGGTTTGGTCATGCCGTCTGCATACCGCGCCACGGCACGGTTAAGCCAGACGTTTTGACGATGTGCGCCCGCAGACTGGGTTCGCCCGCAGACGGGGCGGCGCTGCGGAGCGCCGGTCTGCCGTTCCCTCGCTAGCGCTGAGGCGCGGTCGGGCGGGCACCAGGGCGGACGCGGCGCAGAATCATTCCGCCATGGTGCAGGGTGTCGGCATCCACGAAATCGCCGTCGGCGGTGAAGCCGGTGTCGTCCCAGTATTCGATATGCGTCCCGGTGACTTCGTAGCGCCCGAGATAGGCGCGTTCGCGCGTCCCGCGGGCCTCGACGTAGCGGTTGGTCGGCAGCAGTTCATGGCGAACGTTGTTGTCGTCGGTCACCCACATGCCGACATAGGGATGGTTGATCTGCAAGTTCGATTCCTCTGCGTGTAGGGGCTGGGTCAACAGGAAGGCGGTGATCGCCGCTGTGAATGCACGCCGCATGGCTGGACTCCTCAAACTCGATTGCCGGTTGCTTGTTAGTTCGCCGGGCCCGCGGTGCGCGCTGGCTATTGCGCGCGGGGCGAATTGTTCTCGACCACCCGCTGGTAGGCGACGAGATCCAGAAATGCCTCGGCTTCGACGACGGAGCCGTTCTTCATCCGGAAGATCCAGACGAACTGGTTGCGGTAGGGCGCCCCCGAGGTCGTCGCGGCCGATCCGTCGAAGCGGATGATCACCGTGTTCCCGTCGGCGAAGATGCCATGGACCTCCGGCACGATGGGTGTCGCGAGACGGCTGATAAGGGGCTTCGAGGCGCGCTCGACGAAGTCGTCGAAACTGCGGTAGGTACCGGCGACCGGACCCGAACCGTGGATCGTCCAGACCACGTCGGGCGCCAGCAGTTCTTCAAAGACGTTGCCACCGGCGCGCCATTTATCGAACGCCGCGCCGACGATCGCCTTGTTGTCTGGAGCGACGTCGGTGGTCTGGGTCAGGGAGCACGCGGCCGGAGCGGTGGGGCTGGCGATCGCCGGCTCGATCGAGGCCGCGAAGGAGGCCGCGATCAGCAGCTTGCAAGCCGCGCGGACGAGGCGGTGGGTCAGCGGAGATATCGTCATGGCATCGTTCCTTTCGCTTGTTGTGGAGAGCAACAAGGCTCTCCGGTTGCCTGGGTCGAAACCTAACGCCGGGTCGGGTGACAGACAATTTGCCCAATGCTGACCACGCTGGTAAGCTCATCTAACCAATGGCCGTCGACCTGAATGGCATCACCGTGTTTCTGGCTGTCGCAGAGGCGCGAAGTTTTCGTGCGGCGGCAGAGCATCTGGGCGTCACCCGTCCGGCGGTGAGCCAGACCATCCGGCGGCTGGAAGACCGGCTCGGCGTCGCATTGGTGCAGCGAACGACACGCAGCGTGAGCCTGACCGAGGCGGGCGAGCGGCTGTTCGCGCGGCTCGCGCCGGCGATTTCCGAGGTCGGCCAGGCGCTGGACGCCACGGCGGACCGGGACAGCGCGCCGAGCGGGCTGCTGCGGCTGGCGGTATCCTCGATCGCGGAGCGGTTCATCTCGGGACCGTTGCTGGCGGGCTTCGCCGATGCCTGTCCCGCCGTGCAGATCGACGTCACCGTCACCGACGAGGAATTCGACATCGTGGCGGAAGGGTTCGACGCCGGGGTGCGGCTCGGCGAAGTGATCGATCAGGACATGATCGCCGTCCCGGTGTCGGGCGAGCAGCGGCAGGGCGCCTATGCGGCGCCGTCCTATATCGCGCGCTTCGGCAGGCCTTCGCATCCGTCGCAACTGGCCGGGCATCGCTGCATCGGCTGGCGCCCAGCGCCCGACACGGCGCCCTATCGCTGGGAGTTCGGCGAGAACGGACGCGAGTTCGACGTCGCGGTCGATCCGCAGATCACCACCAACGACATGTGGCTGATGATCCGCACCGCCTGCGCGGGAGGAGGCATCACGTTCGGAATGGAAGAGACCTTCAGACCCTATGTTTCGTCCGGCCAGCTGGTCCCGCTGCTGGAAGAGTATCGTCCGCCTTTCGCAGGCTTCTTTCTCTACTTTCCCAACCGGCGGAATCTCGCACCCAAGCTACGCGCGCTGGTCGAGCACGTGCGGCGGTGGCGATAGTGCGGGCAGGCAGGCTCAGCGGCTCTGAATGGACCCGCGTTCCAGCACCGGATCGCGGACCGGAAGGCTGCCTGCGATCGGGCGCCGCGCGGCGCTGGCGAGTGTCGTGACGGGTCGTGCAACGCCGACGGTGCCTGCGACCGCCGGCGCCACACGCCGCTCGTTGGTCGGCGAGAGGCGCAGGGCGCTGCGCAGCAGGATCGGGGATTGCACCGACATCTGAAAGACCTGCCGGTCGGGCACCGGCATCGCGGACAGCGGCGCGGGGAACAGCGACACGTCGACTTCACCGGCGGCCATGCGCGGGCGCGGCAGCGTGCCGCGCAGCATGCCGTTGACGTCGGCCCGCGACATCGACGGTGAGGGCAACGTATCGGCCATCGCGAACACGAAGCGCGGAGTTTCGGGCCAGATGGACGGCGCCCGCGCCGCCGGTGCCAGTTCCGGCGCGGGATGCATCTTCCAATGCCGCGGCTCGGTCGGTGTAGCCGGGCGATCCGGCGTCGCCGCCACGACATGCACGACCTTGAAGCCGCGCGCCTTGAGCGCCTGAAGCAGCCGGGGCAGGGCATCGACAGTGCGGGTCTGGATGTCATGCAGCAGCAGGATGCCCTTGCCCTTGGCTTCGAGCCGGCTCAGCGCGAGATGCAGCACCTGGTCCGACGAGATATGGCGCCAGTCGTCGGCCGGGAAATCCGCGCTCCAGGTCTGCAGGCCCTTCGATGCCAGGTAGTCCTCGGCCTCGGCGCTGCGGCGCAGCCCGGGAATCCGGAAAAACGGCGAGAGCGCCGACGTGCCGCCGAGCGCGGCCGTCGTCGAGGCGATGCCGTCGTCGATCTCCTGCCGCGCGCGCGCGATCGGCAGCTGGTCGAAGCCGGTGGGGTGGTTCTGGGTATGGGTGCCGATGGTGTGGCCGGCGTCGCGGATCCGGCGCAGATGAACCGGGAAATCATGCGCCATCCGGCCGACCACGAAGAACGTCGCCTTGACGCATTCTGCCTCGAGCGTGTCGAGGATCGCACTGGTCTGCCGCGGCAGCGGGCCGTCGTCGAAGGTCAGCACCACCTCGCGGTCGTTGAGCGGCAGTGTCTCGGCGTATTGCATGGTGCCGATCCGCGGATGCGCGCGGGGGTCGACCACGATGGTGCGCGACGTGCCCAGCGCGTCCGGATTGCCCGGGCAGCCGGCGGCGATCGCCGGCGCGGTCAGGCCGGCCAGCCCCAGACAGGCAGCTATCGCGAGGGTTAGCGCGGGACGCGCGGGCACAATATTACGCTTCATCGTTCACCGCGCGCACTTGCACAAAACAATGCGCCGAAATCTAGGGGATTGGGCGTGAATACCGCCTTAATCCCACTGTCCCTGGCCTTTAGCCCGACCTGGCGCCGGCGCGGGACGGCGGCACGACATGGACCACGCGAAAGCCGTTCTCGCGCAGGTAACGCAGGAAATCCGGAAGCATCGCAGCGGTTTGCGCCTTGTTGTCGTGAAATAGGATGATGCCCTTGCCAGCCGCTCTCAACCGCTCGCAGATCAGGTCGTATTGCCGCGCCGGTTCCATCGGCTCCCAGTCGCTGGCCCAGAAGTCCGCGCCGAACACCGCGATGCCGCGCGACTGCAGGATATCCAGCAGGGCCGGGGTGGATTCGAAATAGGGGAATCGGAAGAACGGCGTGGTCGGCACCGGAGCGGCCTTGCCGCGCTCGGCGATCTCGTCGGCGCGGATTCCGCGGTCGATTTGCGAGATCGCCTCGTCGGTCGGCATCTTGTTGAGGTGAGCGTGGGACCAGGTGTGGTGGGCCACGGTATGACCGGCGGCCGCCATCCGACGCACCACGTCCGGGTTGCGCTCCGCGCTCTCGCCGATCAGGAAGAACGTCGCCTGCACGCATTCGCGCTCCAGCGCCGCCAGGATCCGGTTGGTGAACGGCGGATGCGGGCCGTCGTCGAAGGTCAGCACGACCTCCTTCTCGGCCAGCGGCAGCGACTGCGGGAAGCTCTTCAGTCCGACGCGCGGATATTTCGCCGGATCGACCACCATCGTCCGCGCGGTGCCGAGCGTGCCCGCACGCGGGCAGTCCGCCGCATGGGCGGTCACGGTCATGGCGAGCAGGGCGAGGGCAATGCGTGACAGGTTCATGACGCCATCCATGCGCGCCGCAATCCGGCGCCGGAATTATCATTGCGCTCCGCGGCGGCGATTGGCTATTGCCTGAACCGCGATCGATCGATCGGATAACGCATAGCTCGTTCGGCGCGCAAGCTCCGCGACCATCACTGACAGCGAGGTGCGGCATGGCCGACGATGTCGAGGCGTCCCGATCCGCCGGCGAGACGGTGCTCGACTGCCTGCCGATGCGCAATGACGACGACCGCATCAGGCCGGAGTTCCTCGCCGAGATTTCGCGCGCGATCAAGCAATCCGACGCCGGCTTGCTTCGCGCGGTGGTGGGCGAGCTGCACGAGGCCGATCTCGGCGATCTGATCGAAGCGCTGGAGCCCGACGAACGGGTCCGGCTGGTCGAACTCACCGGCACCGATTTCGACTTCTCGGCGCTGAACGAAGTCGACGAGTCGGTGCGCGACGACCTGCTCGAGGAACTGGAGCCCGCCACCGTCGCCGAAGGCGTCCGCGAGCTCGACTCCGACGATGCCGTCGAGCTGCTCGAGGGCATGGACGAGGAGGACCAGGAGGAGATCCTCGACAAGCTGCCGCCCGCGGAGCGCGACGCGCTGGAGCGCAGCCTGGAGTATCCCGAAAACTCCGCCGGGCGGCGGATGCAGACCGAGTTCATCGCGGTGCCGAAGGACTGGACCGTCGGGCAGGCGATCGACTTCATGCGCGAGACGCCGGACCTGCCGGACCGCTTCTATGAACTCTACGTGGTCGACGCCGATCAGCGCTGGCTGGGTGCCGTGTCGCTCGACAGGCTGCTGCGCTCGCACCGCAAGGTTCCGCTGACCGACCTGATCGACGAGGACCGCCGACGCGTCTCGGTGCTCGACGACCAGGAGGAGGTCGCGCGGATGTTCGGCAAGTACAATCTGGTCGCTGCGCCGGTGGTCGATGCAGCCGACCGGCTGGTCGGCGTCATCACCATCGACGACGTCGTCGACGTCATCGAGGAGGAGGCCGACGAAGACCTCAAGGCGCTGGGCGGCGTCACCAGCGACGAAGAGCTGTCCGACAATGTCTGGACCATTGCGCGCGGCCGCTTCAGCTGGCTGCTGGTCAACCTTGCGACCGCGTTTCTCGCCTCGGCGGTGCTCGGGCTGTTCGAGGGCCAGCTCGAGCAGATGGTGGCGCTGGCGGTACTGGCGCCGATCGTCGCCAGCCAGGGCGGCAACGCTGCGACGCAGACCATGACGGTGGCGGTGCGCGCGCTGGCGACCCGCGAACTGGGACCGGACAACGCCGGCCGCGTGGTGATGCGCGAAGCGCTGGTGGGACTGGTCAACGGCCTTGCCTTCGCAATCATCACCGGCGTCGCCGCGGTGGCGTGGTTCAAGATCCCCGGCCTCGGGGTGGTGATCGGGCTGGCGATGCTGTGCAACCTGGTGGCCGGCGCGCTCGGCGGCATCCTGATCCCGATGGTGCTGGACAAGGTGAGGGCCGATCCCGCGGTGGCGTCCGGCACCTTCGTCACCACCATCACCGACGTGGTCGGCTTCTTCTCGTTCCTCGCCATCGCCACGCTGTGGTTCGGGCTGAAGTAGTAGCGACAGCGCTGGTAAAACTGCAGCCGAGCGGTAAGCTGCCAGCACAAATACGGGACGAGCGAATGCAATATGTCGAAGCCAACGGCGCCAAAATTCCCGCGATCGGCCTCGGGACCTGGGAGCTGAAGGGCCGGGCCTGCGCGCGGATCGTCGAGCAGGCGCTGCGGCTAGGCTACCGCCACATCGACACCGCGCAGATGTACGACAACGAACGCGAGGTCGGCGAGGGTGTCCGCGCCGCCCGGCTGCCGCGCGACGCGGTGTTCGTCACCACCAAGGTGTGGCCGACTCATTTTGCGCCGAACGATCTGGAACGCTCGGTCAAGGACAGTCTCGCCAAGCTGCGGCTCACCGAGGTCGACCTGCTGTTGCTGCACTGGCCGAGCACGCAGGTGCCGCTGTCGGAAACGCTCGGCGCGCTGGCCCGGGTCAAGCAGCTCGGCATGACGCGACACATCGGCGTGTCGAACTTCACCGTTGCGTTGCTGGCGGAGGCGGTGGCCGCATCGTCCGAGCCGCTGGTCTGCGACCAGGTCGAGTATCATCCCTATCTCGACCAGTCCAAGGTGCGCGCCGCCTGCGCCGCGCACGGCATGGCGCTGGTGGCCTACAGCCCGATTGCCAAGGGCAAGGTCAAGGGCGACCAGATGCTGGCGCGGATCGGCGCGGCACATGGCAAGAGCGCGGCGCAGGTCTGCCTGCGCTGGCTGATGCAGCAGGGCGCCGTGGCGATCCCGCGCACCTCGAAGATCGAGCGTCTGTCGGAAAACATCGAGGTATTCGACTTCGCATTGTCCGAAGACGAGATGCGGCAGATCTCTGCGCTGGCGAGCGGCGACGGCCGGCTGACCAATTTCAGCCTGGCGCCGGACTGGGACTGAGCATCGGCCGCAATGCTGGTGTTGCAATGATCGTGTCGCATTGATCTTGCCGGACCGATCGCGCATGGGTGGCGCAACCCAGCCAGCAGGCCCGCGATGTTCTTCATTCTGTCAAAAGTCATCGGCTTCTTCACGCTGCCATCGAACGCCATCGCGGTGACATGCGCGCTCGGGCTCTTGCTGCTGGCGACGCGCTGGCGGCGGGCCGGGACGCGGCTGCTGGCGCTCGGCGTGGTGGCGCTGCTGGTGTTCGGCTATTCGCCGGCCGGCACCATGCTGCTGCTGTCGCTCAGCGAGCGCTTCCCGGCGTGGCAGTCCGATGGCCGCGCGCCGGACGGCATCATCGTGCTTGGCGGCGCGATCGATTCCGACGCCACCGCGGCGCGCGGAACGCTGGAGGTCGATCATTCGGCCGACCGGGTCTTTGCGATGCTCGATTTGGCGCGGCGCTTTCCGCAGGCCCGGATCGTGTTCAGCGGCGGCAGCGGCGCGCTGCTGATGGACGGCGTGTCGGAGGCGCCGATCGCGGGCGGTCTGCTGCAGGGCTACGGAGTGGCAGCCGACCGCATCGTGCTGGAAACCGCGTCGCGCTCCACCGCCGAGAACGCCGCCTTCACCCGCAGGCTGGTCGAGCCGAAGCCCGGCGAACGCTGGCTGCTGGTGACGTCGGCGTTCCACATGCCGCGTTCGATCGGCGCGTTTCGGGCCGCGGGTTTCGACGTGGAGGCCTATCCGGTCGACTGGCGCAGCCGGGGCTGGATCGACGGCACCATGCCGTTCGACCGGCTAAGTGCGGGCCTCGCCCGCACCGATGTCGCGATCCACGAATGGATCGGCCTGATCGCCTATTGGCTCGGCGGCAAGAGCAGCGCGCTGCTGCCCGCGCCGCGCTAGTAGACGAGGCCGGTGCCGGGCGTGTCGAGCGCCTCGGCCAGCGAGCGGTACTCGGCGCAGCCCTTGCCGCACAGCGATGCGATGCGGGTCAGGTGATACTGCGCTTGTTCGCGGTTGCCGCGCTCGAGTTGCCACAGGCCATAATACTGCCAGGTGCGGACATGGGTCGGATCGGCCTTCAGCGCGCGCTCGTACCAGACCTGCGCGACGTCGTAAGTGCCGAGCTTGCGGTTGGCGTAGCCGATCAGATTGGCGACGTCGGCGCGGTCGTCGCGGCCGAGCGCCTGCAACTGCGCGATGCCGCCGGCGAAGTCGCCGCGGTCATAGATCGCCGCATAGGCGGCGCGGTAGCCCTCGCGGAAACTTTCGTCGAATTTCTTGCCGCCCTTCTTGCCCTTGGAGTCGGATTTCGGCGGGGTCGGCTCGGCATCCGGCGCCGCCATCACATTGGCCACGCCGAGCGACACGGTGAACAACGCGGCTGCGGTCCAGACGCTGAGACGGGTAGGGTGGATCATCACGAGGCTCTCCTGTGCAGCGACCTTGCTGGCGAACCGGGTCCCAACGGTTTGCTGGTCGCGCGACAATCTGGCGCGACCGGCGCGGCCTTGGCAAGCGGCACGTGGCGTCGGCCGATCACAGGTCGGTGGGGAACCCCGCTTGGGCGTTCATTCCAGACAAGTCAGGGTTAGCTCGCCAGCTTCAGCCCGATGATCCCCGCCACGATCAGGCCGATGCAGCCGATCCGGGCGACGGTGGCGGGGTCGCCGAACAGCACGATGCCGAGCGCCGCGGTGCCGACCGCGCCGATCCCGGTCCAGATCGCATAGGCGGTTCCCATCGGCAGCGTCTTCAGCGCCAGCGCCAGCAGGCCGATACTGGCCGTCATGCACAAAAGAGTCAGCGCCGAGGGCACCAGCTTGGTGAACCCCACCGTGTATTTCAGGCCGACGGCCCAGCCGACCTCAAGCAGCCCTGCGATGAAAAGGTAGACCCAAGCCATGGGCGGCCTCCGACAAGGGCAGGGTCGTCCCTGCGGATGATGGTGATTGGAGGTCGTCCTCGCCCGGCCTATATGAAGCGCCGCCCGCAGCGGCGCAACCCCGCGCTCCGCTCTTGATTGCGCCGGTTTTCCCTGTCACAGGCTCGTTATGTCCGATCTCGCCGTCTCCACCGAACAGCCCTCCGCTGCGCAGGCCACCATTGCCGCGGAGGTGGCGCGCCGCCGCACCTTCGCGATCATCTCGCATCCCGACGCCGGCAAGACCACGCTGACCGAAAAGCTGCTGCTGTTCGGCGGCGCGATCAATCTTGCCGGCCAAGTCAAGGCCAAGCGCGAGCGCCGCTCGACGCGATCGGACTGGATGAAGATCGAGCGCGACCGCGGCATCTCGGTGGTCACCTCGGTGATGACCTTCGAATTCCAGGACCTGGTGTTCAACCTGCTGGACACGCCGGGCCATGAGGACTTTTCGGAAGACACCTATCGGACGCTGACCGCGGTCGACTCCGCCGTCATGGTGATCGACGCCGCCAAGGGCATCGAGGCGCGCACGCTGAAGCTGATCGAGGTCTGCCGGCTGCGCGACATCCCGATCATCACCTTCGTCAACAAGATGGACCGCGAGAGCCGCGACACTTTTGACTTGCTGGACGAGATCGAGAAGACGCTGGCGCTCGACACCACGCCGATGACCTGGCCGGTCGGCCGCGGCCGCGACTTTCTCGGCACCTACGACATCGCCACCGGCGGCATCCGCCTTTTGGAAGGCGGCGGCGCCAAGACCGGCGCGGCGGAGAAGATCGACGTCGCCGATCTGGCCGGCCGCAACCCCAATCTCGACGTCGCCGAGATCACCGAGGAGCTGGCGCTGGTCAAGGAAGCCGGCAAGCCGTTCAACCTCGAGTCGTTTCGCGAGGGCCACATGACGCCGGTGTATTTCGGCTCGGCGCTGCGCAATTTCGGCGTGGGCGATCTGCTGGAAGGCCTCGGCAAGTTCGCGCCGCCGCCGCGCGCGCAGGAAAGCAATCTGCGCAAGGTGGAAGCGTCCGAGACCGGCATGAGCGCCTTCGTGTTCAAGATCCAGGCCAACATGGATCCGAACCACCGCGACCGCATCGCCTTCGCGCGGATGTGCTCCGGCAAGCTGACCCGCGGCATGAAGGCCAAGCTGGTGCGCACCGGCAAGAACATGTCGCTGACCAGCCCGCAATTCTTCTTCGCACAGGACCGCGCGCTGGCCGACGAAGCCTTCGCCGGAGACGTGGTCGGAATTCCCAACCACGGCACCTTGCGGATCGGCGATACGCTGACCGACGGCGAGGACCTGGTGTTCATCGGCGTGCCCAGCTTCGCGCCGGAAATCGTCCGCCGCGTCCGGCTGAAGGACGCGATGAAGGCCAAGAAGCTCAAGGAAGCGCTGCAGCAGATGTCGGAGGAGGGCGTCGTGCAGGTGTTCCGCCCGCGCGACGGCGCGCCGGCGCTGGTCGGCGTGGTCGGCTCGCTGCAGCTCGACGTGCTGAAGGCGCGGCTCGAGGCGGAGTACCAGCTGCCGGTGGATTTCGAGGTCTCGGAATTCCAGCTGGCCCGCTGGATCTCCTCCGACAATCCGAAGACCCTCGATGCCTTCATCGCCGCCAACGGCTCCGGGGTCGCCGACGACGTCGACGGCGACCCGGTGTATCTGGCGAAGAACGAGTTCTATCTCGGCTACGCAAGGGAGCGCGCCGAAGGCATCGTGTTCTCGGCGATCAAGGATGTGAAGAAGAAGGCGTGAGGTCTGCGAGGCTGAGTAGCGCGCGGCGCCACGCTCGGCGTCGTTGCCGGGCTTGACCCGGCTTTGCGGCAACGCATTTCACTTGTTCGCAGCGCACCTATCCGCGATCTGTTGATTGCGCTAGAGCGCAGGCACAGCGGGAACGGATGCCGATCCGCCCCGTTGATTGCGCAGCGTCAATCGCCCACTCTGCCATTCACCTTCGAATCGACATCGGTCCGCGCAAGCTTATTTTGCACGACCGAACGGGGAGCCACGGCATGCACGACTCAACGGAACTAAGCAGACCCGGTATGTTGGGACGCCTCGCTGCGATGGCGCTAGCGGCGTTGATGCTCGCGCCCGTCGCCGCCGATGCGCAGGGCCTCGTCAAGGGCATGGAGCAGGGCGCCCGCGAAGGTAATCGCGCGGCTGGCCCTGTCGGCGGCGTGCTGGGCGGGGCGATCGGCGGCGTGGTGGGGGTGGTCGGCGGTGTGCTCGGCGTGCCGGCCAACAGCGCACGACCGGCCGACCGGGCCAAGTCCAAGCGTGAAGACGCGCGCGAGCAGGCCAAGTCTGCGAAGTCGTCGAAATCCGCCAAGCGGCAGCCGGCGGCGCCGCCCGAACTCACCGCCGAGCAGATCATCGCCGATACCGAGGCCAACGTCGCGCGGATCAAGGCGGAGCTCAACCTGACCGCGGATCAGGAGAAGCACTGGCCCGCCTTCAACAGCGCGATGCTCGACCTCGGAACGCATGGAGCCGAGCGACTCAATCTGCGCATCGCCCGCGCCAAGCGCGATCCGCCGGACGACATCGTCGAGCAGATGCGCAACGAGGCGCAATTCCTTGTGGATCGCGCGCAGGACCAGCGCAGCGTTGCCGACGCGGCCGATCCGCTGTTCGCCAGCCTCGACGACAAGCAGAAGGCGACGTTCATCGCCGAAATGGTGAAGTTGAGCCGCGAGCGCGGCCTCGATTGATCGCAACTCGCGCGTGAAAATCACGTGACATAAAAGACACGGCGCGGGCGAAACAGCGCCCGGCCGGCCGCAAGGCGGTTTCGTTCCCCGATCATTCCCCCGTAGATTGCCGGCGTTAGACGGCGAGAATTTCAGATCTGCCACCTGCGTCATTTTTTGGGGCAATCGGGGTGAAGTTATTTTTCAAGGCCACGGCCATTTCGGTCCTGACCGCGTGTCTCGGTCATTTGCCCGGCGTTGCGCACGCGCAATCGCAGCCAATCGTTGCTGCAGTGCCGGCCGCCGCCGTGCAGATAGACTACGAAGCGCTGTTCCAGCAGATGTACCGCACGCCGTCCAACCTGGACGTCAGTTTCCAGTTCGCCCATCAGGCGGTGGCGCGCGGCGACTACGAGGCCGCGATCGGCGCGCTGGAGCGCATGCTGTTCTTCAATCCGGACCTGCCGCGGGTGAAGCTCGAGCTCGGCATTTTGTACTACAAGCTCGGTTCCTACGAGATCGCGCGCGGCTATCTGCAGGACGCGGTGGCCGGCAGCAACGTGCCGGACGACATTCGCGGCCAGGTGCTGGCCTATCTGTCGGAGATCGACCGGCGGCTGTCGCGGCACGACTACAGCGTCTTCATGCATGCCGGCATGCGCTACCAGACCAACGCCAATATCGGACCGGCCGGGCTGATGGTGCGCGCACTCGGCCAGGACGCGATTCTCGATCCCCGGTTCGGCAAGCTGCAGGACTGGAATTCATTCCAGATCATTGCGGCCAACTACGCCTACAAGATGAACATGCGCGGCGACGCGCTCGAACTGACCTTCCTCGGGCTCAATTCGCGGCAGAACCGGCTCGGCCAGTACAATCTCGGCCTGGTCGAGGTGCTGGCCGGCCAGCGCATCGGTCTCGGCCAGAATGCCTCGTTCAAATATTACGGCATCGGCGATCAGGTCTGGCTCGGCGACGCCAACTACTTCAGCGCCGGCGGCGGCGGCCTGTCGGCGCGCACCACGATCGGCGACCTCGGCCTTGCCGAAGCCTATGTCGAGACCCGCAACCGGCGCTTCGCCAATTCGTTCTACTACCCGACCGCGAGCGACCAGACCGGCGACCTGCTGACCGCGGCGATCACCACCGATCTGCGGTTCGGCTGGCTGCACTGGACCAGCCGGCTCGGCTATGATTCCAACAACGCGGTCACCGACTTCAATAGCTACAAGCGCTACGCCATCGACGTCGCGCTGCCGTTCGAGTTCACGGCGGCGCCGTTCGGCGCGCCGCGCCGCTTCGTAATCGCGCCGACCGCGGGCTACAGCGAGGCGGATTTCGAAGCGCCCAACCCGATCATCGATCCCACCGTCACCCGCCGCGACCGCGAGCAGCGCTACGGCGCGATCTTCGACGCGCAGCTGGTCGACAATATCGGGGTGCGGACGCAGGTGCAGTACATCAAGATCAAGTCGAACCTGCCGAACTACACGACTGATAATTTCTCGGTCTCCGTCGGTCCGACGGTGCGGTTTTGAGGGGGCTGGCCATGCAGCGCATCACGGCATCGCGGATCGGCGGCGCGCTCGCGATCGGCGTCGCGCTCGGCGGCGCCGCGTCGGCGCAGGAGGTCGGCAAGGCCTCCGCGGTCAACCCGGCGGCGACCGCCAACACCCGCGTCATCAGCATCGGCACCTCGATCGCGCACAAGGAGCGGATCCGCACCGCGGCCAACGGTTCGGTGCAGCTGCTGTTTGTCGACAAGACCTCGATGACGATCGGGCCGAACAGCGATCTGACGATCGACGAATACGTCTACAATCCGAACGCCGGCACCGGGAAGCTCGCCGCGACGCTGGGCAAGGGCGCGCTGCGCTTCGTCGGCGGCCAGATCAGCCACACCGGCGAGGCCGAGGTGAAGACCGCGTCGGCGGTGATCGGCATCCGCGGCGGCGTGGCGCTGATCGGCACCGGCCATGTCTATGCCGGCTACGGCTCCTCGACGGTGACGTCGGGCGGCAGCACGGTGACGCTGGGGGCGGGGGAGTTCACCCAGATCGGCGGCGGTGGCCCGCCGACGCCGCCCGGGCCGCCACCCGCCGGCTTCGTCTTGGCGCAGATCCGGGTGTTCCAGAGCGCCGCCGGGCAGACCGGCGGCGTGGCTTCGGGCACGGCCTCGCGCGGCAATGTCGCGCGCGCGGAAGCCCGCGCCACCGGTACGCCGGGCGCGGCAGTGACCGGATCGCTGACACCGACGCCGCCGGTGCAGCCGGTGGTGACCCAGGTCAACAACACGCAGCAAAACCTGCAGCAGACCATCCAGACCACCTCGCAGATCGCCGCGATCGAGCAGGAGGTGCGGCAGACCGAAGACAGCCGGCCGACGCTGTCGCTGACGGCGTGGGTTGGCGGATTGATCCGCAGCGTGTCGCCGCAGGGCACGGCGTCGATGGGAACGATGGCCGGCGTCGGTGCGGTGCAGCTCGACGGCGCCGGCAAGCGCGTGCAGGCCAATTTCGCCGGCGGCAGCGTCGACGGCATGTCGGGGCGGGCGGCAAACCTGGTCGGAAGCTATCAATACGGCTCGGTCGATCCGTCGCAGAGCGCGCAGAGCGATTACGCCAGCTACGACAATTTCAGCGCCAACCCGGCGGTGCGGGACGGCCAGCCGGTGTCGATGGTCAACGGGCAGCCAATCACCGACCATCGCGGCAGCTTCGTCACCGTGAGCGGCGAGCAGGCGCGGCAGTTCGCTGTCACCGTCGGGCAACCGGATTTCAAGCCCTGCGTCTGCGACTACACGCGCTGGGGCACCTGGACCAGCGACAGCAAGCAGAACGGCTATCAGGATTCGGTCGCCGGGTTCTGGGTCGCAGGGCGGCCGATCAACCCGCAGGACATGCCCACCACCGGCACGGCCACCTATACGGGTCACGTCGCCGCCAACGTCGTCAACAACGGCAACGCTTACATTGCCGGCGGCAACATGATCAACACGGTTGATTTTGCCGCGCGCACCGGCACGGTCTCGGTGACCGGGCTCGACAACACCAACTACGCCGGCCAGCTGTTTCTCGGCACGGGGTCGACGCAAGGTAGCGATGCCGGCATCATCGGCGGCTTCGCCACCGGCGGCAACCGCAGCATGGCGCTGGTCGGGTCGTTCTATCAGGGGCGAAACTCGCCGGTTGGCGAGATGGGCGGGCTGGTCGCGCTGACCGGGCCGGGATACTCGGGCGGCGGAATTTTCGCTGCGCAGATGAAGTAGTTACATCCGCGAGCGGGTCAGGTCGGCACCGAGACCCGCCGAGGCCTGTGCGGACGACCCGTCGCTCGGGGCGATGTAGCGCGCCGTCGATGTCACGTCGCTGCCGTCCGGCTCGGCCAGCGTGACCGACGACGTCATCTGTTCCGGCGACGCTTCGACCTTGCGCACTTCATGGCCCGATTGCGCAACTGCAGCGCTGGCGGCTGCGACAGCGGCGTCGATTCGCTTCTGCGGCGGCTGGCCGATACTCGCAGCCAGCGCATTCACGCCAGCCAGTGCGGCGTCATCCGCGACCTGTTGAAGATCGCTTTCTGGAGCGGTGCTGTTGATTGCGGCGTAGAATGCGGCGCCAACTACGATCGGTGCAGCGATCAGCGCCGCGGCGATGGCCCATCTGGCTTTGTGATAACCGGCCGGAAACATGGTTCGCTCCATTTGCCGTAGGGATTTTGTCGCCGACCTGGCGCATCAGGTTCAGCGCTGACACGCAGGGTCGCCATCCGGTGAAAACGATGGCGAGGCGGCCGTGCTTTTCCTAAAGTCCCTGCACGCAATTCGTCGCTTTTGACGTTGCTGAGGTAACGCCCGATCCATGCCCCGGTTCCCCGTCGATCCAGTCATCCGGCGATCAGCAGCTGCCTGCGCGACTGCGGGAGGAGTCCGTTCATGGATCGCGTGACGCGGCAGGCGCATCCGGTGTGGCGGCGCGTTGTGCTCACCGCCGCCCGGCTGCGGCGTGCGGCGCGCAGCAAGTCCGGCCGCGCGGCCGCGGCGGCGCTGGCGGTGCTGATCGCGCTTACGCTGCTACGCGCCAGCAATCCCTGGCTGGTGACGGAAATGAAGGAGCGCACCTTCGACGCCTATCAGCGGCTGTCGCCGCGGCCCTACGCCGAATTGCCGGTGCGGATTGTCGACATCGACGAGGCCTCGATCGCCGCGTTCGGCCAATGGCCATGGCCGCGCACGCGCCTGGCGGCGTTGACCAAGCGGCTCGGCGAGCTCGGCGCCGGCGTGGTCGCCTTCGATGTGGTGTTTGCCGAGCCGGACCGCACCACACCAAGTCGGCTCGCCGCCGATCTGGCGCCGTCCGACCTGCCGGACCGCGACCTCACCATCGCGCTGCTGAAAAGCCTGCCGGATCACGATGCGCTGTTCGCCGAAGCGATGAGCAAGACGCCCTCGGTGCTCGGCTTCGCCGCCCGCAACGAGGCCAATGACAGCCGGCCAGCGATCAAGGCCGGGCTCGCCTTCGTCGGCGTCACGCCGAGCGAGGTGCTGCCGAAGTTTCGCGGCGCGGTGTCGAACCTGCCGGTGCTGGAGGCGGCCGCCGCCGGGATCGGCGGCATCAACCTCAGCGCGCGCGACCGCGCCGGCGTGGTGCGGCGGGTCCCGATGCTGTTCTCGGACGGCACGCGGATCTATCCGAGCTACGCGATCGAGGCGCTGCGGGTGGCGCAGGGCCAGAAGGGCATCGTGGTGCGCGGCACCGGGGCCAGCGGCGACGCCGACACCGGCCGCGCCGCGCTGCTCGACATGCGGGTCGGCGACTTCAAGCTGCCGCTGACCCATGACGGCGAGGCCTGGCTGTATTTCGGCCACGACCGGCCGGAGCGCTACGTCTCGGCCAAGGACGTGCTCGATCCGTCGAAGGACGCCGAGGTGCGGCCGCGGCTCGACGGCGCCATCGTGCTGGTCGGCACCTCCGCTTCTGGCCTGCTCGATGCGCGTGCCACCCCGCTCGGCGAGATAGTGCCGGGCGTCGGCATCCAGGCGCAGCTGATCGAGCAGATCATCGGGCAGGATTTCATCGAGCGGCCGGACTGGGCCGACGGTTTTGAAATTCTGCTGACCCTGCTGCTGGGCTCGCTGGTGGCCGCCTTGGTGCTGCTGTTCGGCGCGCGGTTCTCGCTCTATGCGGGCGGCTTCGTGGTGATCGCCGCGATCGCCGGCTCGTGGCTGGCGTTTTCGCAGGCCCGGCTGCTGATCGACCCGGTCTATCCGTCGCTGGCCGCGCTCGCGACCTACATCGCGGTGGAGCGCGTGCTGCACCTGGCCTCCGACCGCGAAAAGGCGTTCGTGCGCCAGGCGTTCGGCCAATATCTCGCGCCGGAGCTGCTGGCCAAGCTGGAATCCTCGCCCGACGCGATGCAGCTCGGCGGCGAGGCGCGCGAGATCACCGTGATGTTCATGGACGTGCGCGGCTTCACCCCGATCTCGGAACAGCTGTCGGCGACCGAGCTGGTCGACTTCATCAATACGCTGCTGGCGCCGTTGTCGGACGCGATCCAGCACGAGCTCGGCACCATCGACAAGTACATCGGCGATTCCATCATGGCGTTCTGGAACGCGCCGGTCGACGTGCCGGATCATCCGGCGCGCGCCTGCCGCGCCGCGCTGAAGATGCGCGCCGCGGTGGCGCAGCTCAATGCCGACGACGCGTTCGGCTTCGCGGCGCGCGGCTTCGCCGATCCGGAGGTGCGGATCGGCGTCGGTATCAACACCGGCATGGCCTGCGTCGGCAATATGGGCTCGCAGAAGCGCTTCAACTACTCGGCGATGGGCGACGTGGTCAACATCGCGGCGCGGATCGAATCCACCACCAAGACTTTCGGTACCGACCTCTTGGTGTCCGACGAACTGGTCAACGTCGCCGCCTCGATCGCGCTGCTGGAAGCCGGCGAGATCATGCTGAAAGGCAAGTCGAGTTCGACCAAGCTTTACGCCATCGCCGGCGACGAGGCGTTTGCGGCAACGCCCGAATTCATCGAACTGGCGCGGCTGCACCGCTGGCTGCTGACGTCGATCGCTGCGCGCGACGCGGGCGCTGCGAATGCCGCGTTGTCGGCCTGCCGCGCGCTGGCCGGCGACGACCTGCAGGGGCTGTACGATCACTTCGCCGAGCAGGTGGCTCCGCTGGAAGCGGCGCGGCACAAGGTGGGGTGACTCCGCTCAGGCCAGCCCGAGCGAGAATGCCAGCGTGCCGACCGCGGCGTGCGACAGGATCAGCGGCCAGATGTTCTGCATCCGCAGATAGGCGACGCCCCACACCACGCCGAGCAGGAAGGTGTTGAGCAGCAGCGCCGCGTCGCCATAGGCGATGTGGATCATGGAGAACACCGCCGCCGAATATAGCACATAGGTCCAGCTGCTGCTCTGCAGCCGGTCGGTCATCAGCTTCGGGATCGAGCGGCAGACGATCTCTTGACACGGGCTCGAGACCAGCACGTAGAACGGCGCGAAGCTGAGCCAGGCCGGCGGCTGGCGGTCGACGGCGAACAGATGGGTCTGCAGCACCATGATCGCGGCGATCCCTGCCGTCAGCGCGACGCAGCCGGCCCAGTGTTCCCGCAGCGACGGGCGGCCGAGCCCGAGCTCCCTGAAGGAGAATCCCGCCAGCAGACACAGCGCGATGCAGAGCAGCGACACCAGCAGCAGCGCGTGGAGGCGGTAGTCGAACGACAGCCAGCCGCCCTGGATCGCCAGCCCCGGTAGCATCAGCAGCATCGCGAAGGCCGGCAGCAGCGCCAGCGGCTGCCATTGTCGTAAATATGTCATGGAGCTTCTTAGCCACCGCGGGCCGTCAGCTCCAGTGGCGATGGCGTCGCGGGGCATCACAGCCGCGCGAGACGGCGCGCGCCTTCGCCCTCACATCTCCGCGTTGGTCTTCACATGAACGCCCGGCGGCCCGGCGATCGCGGCCTCGACCAGTGCGGCGGCGACGGTGTCGGCGGGGCTGACGTGCAGCCGGCGCGGCAGCACCGGGGTCAGCAGCCGGATCGCCATGCCGGCCAGGCTCTCCATGCCGCGCTGCTCGCCGCGATCGCCCTCGAGAAAGCTGGGCTGCAGGATGGTCAGTGACGGATAGCCGACCGCCCGCAGGTCGCGCTCCAGCTCGCCCTTGGTGCGCGGATAGAGCAGCCACGATCCCGGATCGGCGCCGAGCGCCGAGGTCAGCGCAAAGCGCGCCGCGCCATGCGCGCGGGCGTGGCGCGCCACCGCCAGCGGAAGGTCGTAGTCGATCGCCCGGAATGCCGCGGCCGAGCCGGCCTTGGCGCGCGTGGTGCCGAGCGCGCAGGCCACGCCGTCGACCGCCCACCACTCGGCGTCGGCGGGCAAGGCAGCGAAGTCGACGACGACGTTGTGCAGCTTGGCGTGCGCCATGATCGGCCGGCGGGTCGGCGCAACCACCCGCGTCACCCGCGGATCGGCCAGCGCGCGCGCGAGGGCGAGGCGTCCGACCAGGCCGGTGGCGCCGGCGATGAGGAGGCGGGTCATGCGCGTGGTCCTTGTGGCAGCTGCAGCGTAACCTGCCGACGATCGGGAGCGAAGCGAAACCGGCGGCGCGTCTGTCGGCTCACGGCCCGCTGGTTCGTCCTGCGGGTCGAACGGAGACGCACGACATGGACAATTCGCGCTATCGCTGGGTGATCGTCGCCGCCGGCGGCCTGCTGGGCTGCGTCGCGGCCGGCGGCATGTTTTCGCTGCCGGTGCTGCTGCAGCCGATCACCCGCGACACCGGCTGGTCGGTGAGCGGCGTGTCCAGCGCGATGACGATCGGGTTTCTGGCGATGGCGGCGGGCAGCGTGGCCTGGGGCACGGTGTCGGACCGCATCGGGCCGCGGCCGGTGGTGCTGGCCGGCTCGATCGCGGTGGCGCTCGGTCTGGCGCTGGCCAGCCGGGCATCGTCGATCGTCGAATTCCAGCTGGTGTACGGCCTGCTGCTCGGCACCGCGACCGCCGCGATCTTCGTGCCGATGATGGCCAGCGTCACCGGCTGGTTCGACACCCATCGCAGCCTGGCGGTGTCGCTGGTGTCGGTCGGCATGGGCATGGCGCCGATGACGATGTCGCCGCTGGCCGCCTGGCTGGTGTCGAATTACGACTGGCGCACCACGCTGCTGATGCTGGCCGCGATCGTCGCCGTGCTGATGATTCCGGCCGCGCTGCTGATCCGCCGGCCGCCGGCGCTCGCAGCCGTCGCGACGCCCTCCGGCGATGCGCCGCCGGCGGAGATGTCGCTCGCCGACGCGGTGCGCTCGCCGCAATTCATCGTGCTGCTGGCGACCAATTTCTTCTGCTGCGCGACGCATTCCGGCCCGATCATCCATACCGTGAGCTACGCGCTGAGCTGCGGCATCCCGATGCTGGTGGCGGTGTCGATCTACAGCGTGGAGGGGCTGGCCGGCCTGTTCGGCCGCGTCGCCTTCGGCGTGCTCGGCGACCGGCTGGGCGCCCGGCGCGTACTGGTGGCCGGCCTGCTGGCGCAGGCGTTCGGCGCGCTGGCCTACGTGTTCGTGCGCGACCTCGCCGCGTTCTACGCGGTCGCCGCATTGTTCGGCTTCATCTATGCCGGGGTGATGCCGCTGTATTCGGTGATCGCGCGCGAAAACTTCCCGCTGTCGATGATGGGCAGCGTGATCGGCGGCCTGGCGATGGCCGGCAGCCTCGGCATGGCCACCGGCCCGATCGCCGGCGGGCTGATCTACGACAGTTTTGCGAGCTACGCCTGGCTCTACATCGGCGCCTGGGGCATGGGGATCGGCGCGTTTGCGCTGGCGTGGAGTTTCCGGCCGTTCGCGAAGGGCAGGGTGGCGCAGGCGGCGGCGTGAGGAGTTCGTAGCCCGGATGAAGCGCAGCGCAATCCGGGGAGGGCGGTGCGGTTCGGCGACGAGGAATCCGGATTGCGCTGCGCTCCATCCGGGCTACGGGCTAACCGATCAGCCGATCGTAGTCGGCATGCGAGCCAATCCAGAACCACACCATCTCTCCATCCGTCTCGATGGCGAGCGCACGATAGCGCAGTCCGATGCGCACGGACCAATAGCGGCCGACCTTCTTTAAGTGCAACGAGGGATGCCGCGGATCGCTCTTGAGCAGCGCGTACTACGCGTCGGCCAACGCCCTGACGAGCGCTGGAAGCGCATCATAGGCAGCCCAGAAGCGGGGCGACGCCGTATGCTTCACAACTTGCGCGACTGGCCTGCTCGATGCGCCGCCAGCGCCTCGTCGGCGAACCGGTCGAGCCTGCCCGTCTCGGCATCGCGCATAATCGCAGCGTCAAACCGCTCGGCGTCGAACGCCTCGAACCACGCCCGAAAGCGCGCGAGTTCGTGCGGGGCGAGTTGCGAGACGGCGCGTTCGATGTCTTCGGCGGTGGTCATAAGGCGAGCTTAGCAGGGTTGGCCGGGTGGGAGAAGAAACGTAGTTGGGAGAGCGCAATAGCGAAGCGGCGGGACTTGGCGGATTACGCTCCGCTAATCCGCCCTACGGGCTGATTCATTCGCAAAAGTATTCGTTGGTAGACCAATTCCTTGCTGAATTTGCGGCCTGTTGCCGCATCGTGCCGCCAAATTTTGAGGATGGCGGCGACAATATGAGCGGATTCGATCAACTCGCCGGATATCGCACGGTGCGTGTCGCCTACGTGAAACGCTACCTCGGTGACGACGGCATCCAGAAAACCGCTCCCGTCAGCGCACAAGTCGCCGTATCGTATTGTGGCGTGGGGCGGTCGTACCGCTAGCGGCTTCTAGCAAGTAGCCGGATAAGAAAAAGCGATATCCGGGTGCAGCATTTCGTCAGTGAGGGAGGTCCCGGGTGTCGCTTTCGCTCATCCGGGCGACGCTTGCTCACCAAGAAATTAGTTATTGGCAAAGCACCCCCGAATCAGCATCGATTGATCGATTGACCGATTCGGGAGCGCCGAATGCCGACCGTGTCACTTAATGCGTTTCTCAAGATACTAAGCAAGAACTCGCCGCAAAAGGCCGCCGAATATGGGCGGTACCTTAAGCCGGGTGGATACGATTTCTATTGGTTGCTCAAGAACGCCATCCGGGCGCGGACCCTTGGACGCGCGACTTTTGAAGAGTGCTCCAAGCCGATTACCAATATTGATCGCGCTGTTGAAAAGAAACATAACCTGAATGCATTAAAGGCGTTCGACCGGAGGCTCGCGCCAATAGGGGATGTTGAATTTTTCGAGGTGCCTACAGTGACGATCTCTAGTCCTCGAGATCATCTAAGGGTCCGACTTGAGCCAGCCTTTGGCTATGTCACCAAAGATCAGAGAAGGATGGTTCACACGTGGTCGGCTCAAGCGCCTGCTTTGACGCAGAACCTAGCCGCTTGTGGATTGTACTTGCTCAAGCAGAATTTATGCGTGGCCGAATATGGCGATTGCGTCCCATCAATATTAGATCTGCGCAAGGTTGCGCTATACATTTCTGAAGCAATTCCCCCCTTAGCTGGGGCTATGGTCGCGAGCGAAATGGCTTGGGCAGATGGCTTCTTTGAGTCCTCTGCCAAGGCGGCCTAGCAAGTAGCCCGATGAGCGATAGCGATATCCGGTTGTGGTATCTCGGCGGAGCGTGAGGACCCGGGTGTCGCTTTCGCTCATCGGGGCTACGCTTGCTGGTGGCCGAAATGGTCATGCCATGCTCTCAGGATCAGGTGGTGGTTCTCCGCGACCATCGTAGTCATTTAGCCCGGAAAGCGAAGCGCCATCCGGGAACGGCGTATCAGCAAGGCAATGAATCCCGGCTATCGCTACGCTCAGCCGGGGCTACACTTGCTTCCATCCTGACAATGAGATGGCCTAGTCCGGCTGTCCTAAATAGAGAGTTGATGTGATGGCGCTAGATTCCAAATTCAAAGCAGCAATTATGGAGTATGCTACGGCCCACATCGCAGATGAGAAATGGCACGTCGATTTCTTTGCATTCATTGAGGATGGGAAATTGGCGAAGCGCTTGGGAGAGGAATTTATCTCGACTCGCGTCATCTACAAGTTGCTGGAAGGTATTGAGGCGCAGGACTGGCTTCTGCGGGCGCAGATTAAGGCTTCAAATCCTCTCTTATGCTTCAATATATGAGGCCGCGATACACTATTTACTGTTTGATCGTTGTTCGGACAGGCCTGAAGTAATTGCGCTGACGGAATTTCCGACTAAGAAGATGATATCTATTCCCGCGGAGCAACGCGAAATTCTGAGCAAAGCTCTTCAGCATGACGGAAAAAAGATAGTGCCAACTTACGAAACAATCGGAAGAACCGACGAAAGTAAGGTCCGATTTGATCGGAAGGCGGAATGCGCGCACCAGCTCGGCTTCGTCGAAGATTGGCTTCGCGACGAATTGATTGAGTTTTATGAGGCAAGGAACACTATTCATATTCATGCTGAGATTCGTAAGAGCTTAGACTATCAGATTGATCTATCAAGAAGGGCATATTTCAGAATGGAGCCGTTTAGAGAACAAGTGCGCGCTCGGATTTCGTCGCTCGAACCTTAGTTCCTATTAGCGCGGGATTGAGCCTCAGCGGATCGGATGTTGTCCGGCGTGGGTTGAGCAAGGGGCTGTCTGCGGAGCTTGTGGGTCGGGTAGCAGATCGGCCGAGTGTGCGTAGGTCGTAATGGTGGAGCCGATTCCATCTTGTCTTGGATAGCGGGTTGTGATTCGCTAATTCGCTGCGCGGGCTGACTATTTAAACTTGTCGCCCGCCGCTTCAAGTTCGGCCCGCACGAAGTCGATCCAAGCTTGATAGAAGTACCATTGGGAGTCAGAAAGTAAGACGCCGAACCCCTTCTTTGGGTTCTTGGCGTCATGCTTCTTCCAAAGCTCAGTGTGGTGATGGAGTGCGAATCGATGAAATCCGGCGCGGCGCATTTCCGTAACTATGGCTGATGGCTTGTATTTAGACTTTTCATGCTCCTTGACTAATACCCGGCTGATCAAGTCCGCCGTTTCCGTCCCGGACTTGATAAATTGAACGACCTTGTCGGCTTGTCCGGCTCGGTTGCAGGCCTGTTCAACGAAAATGACACGAAAGGCATATCGAGTGTCGTTATATATGTCGTCCGGCACTTGTCGGTCATAATCGTCGATTGCGCCAGCGATGACTGGTTCAATATCGGCGTTTCCATATAGCAGTGTGGCTTGCTCTTGGCTGAATGAAGCCATTTGAATGGCTACTCCAAAATCCGTGTCGATTCGGTTTTGGCTTCCGAATAGTTCAATCGCGGTGGAGTTAAAATTCAGTGCAGCTGCCTGGAGTTTGGATGCGACCCGCAGATCGACATTGCCGGTCGAGCGGTGCTCAATCTCGTGACGAAGTACCAGAATGAAATCCAGATTGGCTTTCACTGAATCGGGCAATGGGCACTGCGGCGCCTTGAGACATTTCGCCAGATCCCACAATCGCGGTTGCCCCGCCGATGTCCGTTCTATACTCCCGTCACCACGCAGATAGTGATAACGTAAGTTCTTATGACGATAGAATGCATGCAGTAGATACGTCCACGCAATTATTGAGAGGACGATAAAAATCTCGGTCCGAAACGATACGCGGGATTGTTGTAAGATTGAATAGCTGAGATCATGGCTTCTCGGGACTTCAGAAGAAGCTCTTCTATCTCTCGTATTTTTCCTTTGCTGATGTTCAGTGTTCGCCATCGATCCTTAAAGTGACCCAACTCTTCTTCCGTGGAGGGGGGAGTGGATGGGAAGTAGCGGCCGGCGCGTATTCCGCTAATCACGCGGTGATTTAACGTTCGATTGGGGCGCGTAAAGTAGGCCAATACTTGCTGGTCGTTCAGATCAGTTTGCTCGCTGAATGCCTTAATCAGAGAAACTTCCCATTCGTTCAGCGAGCGAAGCGACATTGTTGAGCCCATTTGCAATGGTCGTCGCTGCAATTGTCGCGCGAACACGCGGTTCGGTGCAAGTTGTTCATTAGGACGAGGAAAGCCGCCCTTTGGGCGGCTTTCCGGATAATTCCGATGGAGTGTTAGTCCCTTTTTCCTGCAGGTCGGCAGGTCGTTCATGAGCACCCTGTCGTGCTCCCGCATGTATCGCACTTCATGCACGTCCCGTTCCGCACCAGCGTGAAATTCCCGCATTCGCCGCAGCTGTCGCCTTCGTAGCCGCGCGCTTTGGCTTCGGCGCGGCGTTCGGCCTTCGAGGCGGGGGCCTGCGTGGCGGCGGCTGCACCCGCGCGGCTCCATTGCAGGGCTTCCAGCTTTTCGGTCGGCGACAGATCGTGCTGGGCTTCCTGCTTCAGCGCGGTGGCGCCTTCGAGGACGTCGGCGGCGCGGGAGGAGGAGAGGGCGGTCGCGCCGCGCGGCGCTTCGCTGGTGGTCACCCCACCCCGGCTCGCTTCGCTCGCCGATCCTCCGCCTGCAGGGGACGGTGACGACCGCATCACCACCAGGTTGTCGGTGCGCGAGCGGGTCAGGCCCTTCGACAGGTACTTGTTGCTGGGCGCCTCCGGCGCGCGGCCTTCCTCGACGCCCTTGCCCATGGCGTCGAAATTCGACTCCGAGGGGTCGACATGGGCGAGGTCGAAGCGGCCCATGTAGCTCACCGCCAGTTCGCGGAACACGTAGTCCAGGATCGAGGTGGCGTATTTGATCGAGTCGTTGCCCTGCACCGGGCCGGCCGGCTCGAAGCGGGTGAAGGTGAAGGCGTCGACATACTCCTCCAGCGGCACGCCATATTGCAGGCCGAGCGACACCGCGATGGCGAAGTTGTTGATGAAGGAGCGCAGCGCCGCGCCTTCCTTATGCATGTCGATGAAGATCTCGCCGATCCGGCCGTCGTCATACTCGCCGGTCCGCAGGTACACCTTGTGGCCGCCAACCACCGCCTTCTGGGTGTAGCCCTTGCGGCGGTCCGGCATCTTCTCGCGCTCGCGCATCACCACGATGCGCTCGACCAGGCGCTCGACGACCTTCTCCGAAAGCTGCGCGGTACGCGCCGCCATCGGCTTGTCGAGGAACGCCTCGATCTGGTCGTCCTCTTCCTCGTCGTCGCTGATCAGCTGCGAGTTGAGCGGCTGCGAAAGTTTCGAGCCGTCGCGGTACAGCGCGTTGGCCTTCAGCGCGAGCTTCCACGACAGCAGGTAGGCGGATTTGCAATCCTCCACCGTGGCGTCGTTCGGCATGTTGATGGTCTTGGAGATCGCGCCCGAGATGAACGGCTGCGACGCCGCCATCATGCGGATGTGGCTCTCCACCGAGAGGTAGCGCTTGCCGATCTTGCCGCAGGGATTGGCGCAGTCGAACACGCTGTAGTGCTCGGCCTTCAGGTGCGGCGCGCCTTCCACCGTCATGGCGCCGCAGATGTGGACGTTGGCGGCCTCGATCTCGCGCTTGGAGAAGCCGATCGCGGCCAGCAGGTCGAAGCCCGGGGCGGCGATGGTCTCCGGCGCGAGCTTCAGCGCGTCGCGCAGGAAGTCCTCGCCGAACGTCCACTTGTTGAAGGCGAACTTGATGTCGAAGGCGGTCGGCAGCGCGGCCTCGGCCTTGGCCAGCGCCTCGTCGGTGAAGCCCTTCGCCTTCAGGGTCGAGACGTTGATGGCGGGGGCGTTGGACAGCGAGCCGTGGCCGACCGCATAGGCCTCGATCTCGGCGATCTCGCTCTCGCGATAGCCGAGGATGCGCAGCGCGGCTGGCACCGCGCGGTTGATGATCTTCCAGTAGCCGCCGCCGGCGAGCTTCTTGAATTTCACCAGCGCGAAGTCGGGTTCGATGCCGGTGGTGTCGCAATCCATCACCAGGCCGATGGTGCCGGTCGGCGCCACCACGGTGGTCTGGGCGTTGCGGTAACCGTGCAGCTCGCCGAGCTCGAGCGCCTTGTCCCAAGCGGCGCGGGCATGCGCGACCGCCTCGGGCAGCGGGCAGTTGATCTGGTCGAGCGGCTCCGGGCTGACGGCCAGGGCCTCATAGCCGCGGGATTCGCCATGCGCGGCGCGGCGGTGGTTGCGGATCACCCGCAGCATATGGCCGGCGTTCTTCTTGTAGCCGGGGAACGGGCCGAGCTCCTTGGCCATCTCCGCCGAGGTGGCGTAGCTGGTGCCGGTCATGATCGCGGTCAGGGCGCCGCACAGCGCGCGGCCTTCCTTGGAGTCGTAGGACAGACCCATGGTCATCAGCAGGCCGCCGATATTGGCGAAGCCGAGTCCCAGCGTGCGGAATTCGTAGGACAGCTCCGCGATCTGCTTCGACGGAAACTGCGCCATCATCACCGAAATCTCGAGCACGACGGTCCACAGCCGGCACAGATGCTCATAGGCGCCGAGGTCGAACACGTTCGCCGTGGTGTCGTAGAAGGTCAGCAGGTTGGCGGAGGCCAGGTTGCAGGCGGTGTCGTCCAGGAACATGTATTCCGAGCACGGATTGGACGCGCGGATGTCGCCCGACGCCTTGCAGGTGTGCCAGTCGTTCATGGTGGTGTTGAAGTGCAGGCCGGGATCGGCCGAGGCCCAGGCGGCGTAGCCGATCTTCTCCCACAGGTCGCGGGCCTTGATGGTCTTCATCACCTTCTTGTTGCCGGTGCGGCTGGTGAGATCCCAGTTGCCGTCGGTCTCGACCGCGCGGAGGAAATCGTCCTTCAGCGAGACCGAGTTGTTGGAGTTCTGGCCCGACACGGTGAGGTAGGCCTCGGAGTCCCAGTCGGTGTCGTAGGTCGGGAAGTCGATCTCCTTGTAGCCCTGGCGGGCGTACTGGATGACGCGCTTGATCACCGCGTCCTGCACCAGCGCGCGGCGCGCCATCTTGATCTCGCGACGCAGGGCAGGGTTCTTCTCGGGATCGAAGCAGTCGTCGCCGGAGCCCTCGCAATTCACGCAGGCCTTCATCACGGCCTTGAGGTGCTTCTGGTTGATCTTGGAGCCGGTGACCAGCGCGGCGACCTTCTGCTCCTCCTTCACTTTCCAGTCGATATAGGTCTCGATGTCCGGATGGTCGGCGTCGACCACCACCATCTTGGCGGCGCGGCGCGTGGTGCCGCCCGACTTGATCGCGCCCGCGGCGCGGTCGCCGATCTTGAGGAAGCTCATCAGCCCGCTGGAGCGGCCGCCGCCGGACAGCTTCTCGCCTTCACCGCGCAGCCGCGAGAAGTTGGAGCCGGTGCCGGAGCCGTATTTGAACAGCCGCGCCTCGCGGACCCACAGGTCCATGATGCCGCCCTCGTTGACGAGGTCGTCATTGACGCCCTGGATGAAGCAGGCGTGCGGCTGCGGATGCTCGTAGGCGGATTTCGACTTGGTCAGCTTGCCGGTGAACGGATCGACGTAGTAGTGGCCCTGGCCGGGGCCATCGACGCCGTAGGCCCAGTGCAGGCCGGTGTTGAACCACTGCGGCGAGTTCGGCGCGACCATCTGGCGGGCCAGCATGTAGCGCAGCTCGTCGTGGAAGGCGCGGGCGGCGTCCTCGTCGGTGAAGTAGCCGCCCTTCCAGCCCCAATAGGTCCAGCAGCCGGCGAGCCGGTCGAACACCTGCTTCGACGACAGCTCGCTGCCGTAGCGCTCGGCTTCGGGCAGCAGCGCCAGCGCCTCGGTGTCGGGCACCGAGCGCCACAGCCAGGACGGCACGGTCTCTTCCTCGACCTTCTTCAGCTTCGAGGCGACGCCGGCCTTGCGGAAATACTTCTGCGCCAGCACGTCGGAGGCGACCTGCGACCAGAACTCCGGCACCTCGACGTTTTCCAGCCGGAACACCACTGAGCCGTCCGGGTTGCGGATCTCGCTGGTGGTCATCCGGAACGCGATCTCGGCGTAGGGTGACTGGCCGTCCTTGGTGTAGCGCCGTTCGAAATGCATGGTCGTGCCCCGTTGGTGACCGGCCTCGCCACGCGGCGCGCCGGGAAGTTTGTCGCGAACAATGCGTCCGCTGCTGCGCCGGTGCTCCCGGCCGTGTTGTTGTGTCGTCGACGCGGGGGAGACAACACGGCGTCCCGTCGCCTCGCGGCGGACAGGATTGGCCTTGTTTGAAACCCGTACAAGGGAGGATCGCCGCGACTAAAAAACCATCTCCGGCGAACGGGTCAAAACTAGGCCGACTCCGTCCGGCCCGTCAAGGAATAGTGCGGGTTCCTGAATCAAATACTAAATATGGTGGAATTACGAGGTTACAGGGGGCCGCGCCTCGCCCTGATTGTCCCAAGTATCGGTGAGTCCTCAGAGATTCCCAAGGTCAAAAGATCGTGCGGGCGGCGCCTGGGGCGAACTGCACCCGCTGTTCACAGGCAGGTATATTTTATTGCCGGGGGATTGCGTTGTGCCGACTCAGAGTGAGCGGTTTGGGACACACGCGCGAGGAGAGCCGTCGGCTCCCCTCGCGTCGTCGGCGGGGCGGTCAGCGCAGCCGCGAAAACGGCGCCTGCGGCACCGGCCGCGCCGGGGGCGGCATCATCGGGCGGAAGCCAAACCGCTGCGGGCGGCCGATCACCAGCACCGGTGCCGGCTCAGTCGCCTCGGCGAGCGCAGCCTGGCGCCGGCGCATCATTGCGTCGGCGGCTTTGCGGCGGCGTTCCGCGGCCTCAAGCTTGGCCTTGCGCAGACGCTCGGCCGCCTGCCTGCGCTTGTCCGGCAGCTCCGCCGTCTTCCTGCAGGCCGTCCCGCGAGCCTTGTCGCCGATGCAGGGCGGCATCACCGCGGGCGGCAGCTTGACCTCGCGGTCGGGCTTGCCGGCCGGCGGCCTGTTGTCCGGATTGGCGTTGCTCTGCGGCGCCGCGTAGTCGCCGTTGCAATGGATGGTGATGCTCTTCCACGGCGTCGACGGCGCGAAGGTGCCGCCGAGAACCTCGGCCTTGTACTGAACGGTGGTGGTCTTGGTGAAGTGCTCGAACTTGTTCCAGTCGTCGCCGAACTTTCCGCCCCCGAGGGCTTCGGCCGACATCGCCTTGCTCTCGCTGGTGATCGGCCCGCCATTGACCTGCCGCCACAGCTTGACGTTGACAGGGCCGGCCTTGTCGGTGCCAATCCGGGTGGTGATCTTCAGCGGCTTGCATTGCGTGCCGCCGGGGCCGCTCTGTGATCCCTGCGGGATGGCGTAGGTGGACAGGAACAGGTCGAGATCGCCGACCGTCACCCTGGTGCGGTGCGGGTCGGGCTTCGGATTCGCCGAGTTCATCGAGGTGGCGACGCAATTGAGCTGCACCAGGAAAACGCCGTGGCGGGTGTGGTCACCACCGTTGAACGCCAACTCGCCCTCGGTCACCTCGGAGACCGGCAGGTTACCGTGCTTTTCGCGGGTATTGACCGAGAACGATGCGTCGACGCCGAGATACTTGGTGTGAGGCGTGCGGGCATCGCTGTAGCCGGTGTTGCACAGCTTCAGCATGGTCTCCTCGTAGCGCCCGCCGAACACGCTCGGCGCCGCGACCTTCAGCTTGTCGACTGGAAAACTGACATTGGCACTGTGATTGTAGTCGCGGACCATCGGTTCGCTGGCGAACACCCGCGGGTTGCCGGCGCATCCGGTGTTGGTGCATTTGCCGAGAAAGATGCCGACGCGCTCGACATAGCCGGGAAAAGCGGTGTCGACGCGCATGATGGCATGGAAGCCGATGTTGCCCGGCTGGATGGTGTCCCAGCGGCTGCCGTCGGTCGAGGTGACATTCACGATCGCCGCCTGGTAGGGCGACGAGACGTCGAACCTCATCTCCTTGACGCGGGCGTCCTCGGCGACGGCAAGCGCGCCAAACGAACTGGTGGCAAGCAGGACGGTGGCGCCCGCGAGCAGCGCGCGGCTGCGGCGCGGACGGATCGAACGTGCGAACGGGGTCATGTGTTCTCTCCCTGATCTGGTGGCCCGCAGTGGCGCGGTGCAGTCGTCGGTGCACGACCTCGCTCGGGCGGTTCAGGAAAATGCTTCGGCGCCAGCGGATTAGTCCGTGGGTGCACTTGCGTGTGCGCTGCTCGGCCAGCAGGCCCGATGCGCCGCGATGTCGCAGCATTGAACGCAGCGCAGCGTCGCGCGACCCAAACGACAACTGCCAGCGCCGACAGTTTACCCGGCAACGTCGCCCATCGGTTCAGCACAAAGGGTGCCACCCATGACCGCGACTCCCGAGACATCCATCCGTGTATCAAGTGGTCCTCTCCCGGCGGGCACGGTCGTGCGCGGCCGGCAGGGCTTCATGAAGTTCAACATGGACCTCGACTTCGTCGACCGCTCGCGCGAAGGACAGACATTCTCCGTCGTTGCGAAGAGTTTCGGCAGCGTCGGGGTCGGGCGCATCCACGGGACGCCGGCGAGCTTCTCGCGCCGCAGCGAACATCTCGCCGACAACCGCGACCTACTCTCCATCATTATCAGTGAGGATTCGCGGTTCGTGCTGGAAGGCGCGCGCGGCGAGGGGCGTTACGGTGCGCACGGCGCGGCGATCCTGGAGAGCCGTCAGACCAGCACGCTGCACTCCCTCGATCACGGCCGCGCTTGGACCATCTGTATGGAGCGCGCACCGATCGAGCCGCTGCTCGGCGGCCTGCGGGAGCCACTGCAGCGCTGCGTCCAGGGTGATAACGTCGGTATCCGGTTGCTGGAGGGCTACCTCGCAGCGCTGTTCTCGCTCGAGCGTGATTGCGACCCGACGCTGGCGACGACGCATATCCGAGATCTGGTAGTCCACGCACTCGGCGTGCCCGGCGATGCCCAAGCCCTGGTCCGCGAGCGTGGCGTGCGGGCGGCCCGGCTCAGCGCGGTAGGTCGCACGATCGCCGCCCGGGCTGCCGAGCCGGGCCTCGACCCGGAGCAGGTGGCGCGACAGTTAGGAATATCCGAGCGCTACCTCCACCGGCTACTTGAACCAACCGGTCGAAGCTTCGCGCAGCATCTGCTGCAGCATCGCCTCGAGCGCGCGGTTGCCATGCTACGCGATCAGGGCTTCGGCCACCTGAAGATCGCCGAGATCGCCGCCAACGCCGGCTTCATCGGCATCTCGCACTTCAACCGCAGTTTCCGCCGGGCGTTCGGCGACACGCCGTACGGCGTGCGGGCCCGTGCATTGCGCCGCTTGGCGCAGGCGGTGTAGTCCGGCTGGGACGTATCCCGCATCGCAACCGTTGAGTTGGTATTAGGGTGCGGTAGCAGCATCGCATGCTTGTGACGATGCGGTTGTTAGGTGCGCTGCATCAAAACGATAAACCCATGACGTAGTTCGGTAACGGCGTGTCCGGAAGCCCGCTCCGGACTAGCAATTGTGCTTTGCACATAGTTGCAACTAACAACTCGTTGCAGGATGCGTCATCTGATTTCTCGACAGGTGACGGTAATTCTGCTCAGATTGTGAAAACAAGAAACGCCATCGTGTCGGGACCACGAGACGCCGGGGGTGCGGCACGAGCCTTCAACTCGCTTTGCAGGATCAGGCCAACGCGCCGGCCGATGGGCGCGAGACAATCCAGACGACCCAACAAACAAGCAAAAGCAACGACGACAACATAGCCAGCTCACCACCATTGGCATCACCAGGGAGGGAACGCCATGTCTTCGAACGTCGAGTCTCGGAGGAAGCTTACCCGACGGCAATTCGTGGCCGCATCCGCAGCCACCTCGGCCGTCCTCATCGCATCGCCTTATGTCAGATCCGCGTCTGCCGCCGGAAAGCTGACGCTCGGCTTCTGGGACCATTGGGTGCCGGGCGCCAACAAGGCGTGTACCGAACTGGTCAACGAGTGGGCGGCCAAGGAAAAGGTCGAGGTCTCGATCGACTACATCCCGAGCCAGGGCAACAAGAACCTGCTCACCATCGCCGCCGAGGCCCAGGCCAAATCCGGCCACGATATCCTGTCGTTCCCGACCTGGTGGCCGCATGCCCATGCCGATCTGCTGGAGCCGGTCAACGACATCATGGCGCCGCTGATCGCGCAGAACGGCGAGGTCAACGGCACCGTGCAGTATCTCGGCAAGCTCGGCGACAAATGGCTCGGCGTGCCGTCCTGCATCGGCAGCCAGATCAAGGGGCCATGCTCGCGCATCGACCTGCTGAAGAAGCACGCCGGCATCGACATCCAGGAGATGTACCCGGCCGGCTCCGCGCCGAAGGCCGATGGCTGGAATACCGACACATTCCTGAAGGCGGCGGAAGCCTGCCACAAGGCCGGCGTGCCGTTCGGCATCGGGCTCGGCGAGACCACCGACTCGGTCGATACCGCGGGCGCCTTCTTCCAGGCGTTCGGCGCCCAGCTGGTCAGCGCCAAAGGCGACGTCACGGTCAAGACCGACGCGGTGCGGCAGGCGGTCGACTACTACAAGCGGCTGATGGCGTTCCTGCCGCCCGACGTCTCGGCCTGGGATGATTCATCCAACAACAAGTGGATCGTGTCGGGCCGCGGCGCGATGATCATGAACCCGCCGAGCGCCTGGGCGGTCGCCAAGCGCGATGCTCCGCAGGTTGCCGAACAGCTCTGGACCCACGGCTTCCCGGTCGGACCGAAAGGCCGCTACGCGCCGTTCCTGCCGTATTTCTGGAGCATCTGGAGCTTCTCGAAGAACAAGCCGGCCGCCAAGAGCCTGCTGGTGGCGCTGTCGCAGCCCGCGGCGGTCGAGAAGCTGGTGGCGGCGAGCGGCGGCTACGACCTGCCGGCGTTCGAGAAGCTGACCACGCTCAAGACCTGGGCGGAGGCCGAGCCGCCGAAGGGCACGCTGTATCACTACCCCAACCCGTTCAAGCACCAGACGCTGTCGATCGCGGCCTCGCCGGCTCCGCCGAAGATCGCCCAGCAGATCTATTCGCAGGCGATCCTGACCAAGATGTGCGTGCGGCACTATCAGGGCGAGGCGATGGAGAAGACCCTGGCCTGGGCCGAAGGCGAGTGCGAAGGGTTCATGCGCAGCTGATGGCGTCGCCGCGCTGACGTCGCCTCTCCCCGCGCGCGGGGAGAGGTGGCCACGCTCTTGCGTGGCGGGTGAGGGGGCCTCTCGTCGAGGTCTTCCTTGCTGCAGCGCCCCCTCACCCCGACCCTCTTCCCGCAAGCGGGGAGAGGGAGCAGGCGCCGCAACACTGATTTTGATTTCGGCACCCGGAGATCACCATGGCCGATGTTGCCCTCGGACCTGACAGCAGAGCGGCGAGCCCTCCGCGCCGCAAGCGCGCCAGCCTGCGCACGGCGATGAAACGCAAATCGACGACGGCGTTCCTGATGACGCTGCCGCTGATCATCCTGATCTCGCTGCTGGTGATCTATCCGGCGTTCTATTCGGTGCACCTTGCAACCCTGAACAAGTCGATGCAGCGGTTCGTCGGCTTCGACAATTTCCTGTTCCTGTTCAAGCGCGAGACGTTCTGGCTGGTGGTGCAGCAATCCTGCATCTTCGCCATCACCGCCGTGATCTTCAAGGCGCTGATCGGCTTCATCGTAGCGCATTTCGTCCACAACCTGCCGGCCAAGGGCCAGCGCAAATGGCGCGGCATGCTGCTGGTGCCGTGGGTGATCCCGCCGGCGATGTCGACCCTGGCCTGGCTGTGGCTGTTCGACCCGTCCTACAGCGCGTTCAACTACGTGCTGGGCGGCATGGGTATCGGGCCGATCCCTTGGACCGGCGACGCCTATTGGGCGCGGTTCTCGGTGATCCTGGTCAACGTCTGGTACGGCGCGCCGTTCTTCATGATCATGTATCTGGCCGCGCTGAAATCGGTGCCGGACCAGCTCTACGAGGCGGCCGCGATCGACGGCGCCAATTGGTGGCAGCGGATCTGGTACATCACGCTGCCGATGATGCGCAACATCATCGCCATCACCACGCTGTTCTCGCTGATCGTCACCTTCGCGAATTTCGACATCGTCCGCGTGCTGACCGCCGGCGGGCCGATCGACAAGACGCATATTTTCGCGACCTGGGCGTTCCGGGTCGGCATCGAAGGCGGCGACATTCCGCTCGGCGCCGCCGTCTCGCTGTTCATGGTGCCGATCCTCGCGGTGGCGGCGATCTTCATTCTGCGCGACGTCAACAAGCGGGGGAACGAGTCCTGATGTCCACCACCGCGGTGATCGACAAGGCGGCGCCGACGCGCGCCGCGGCCTATGGCAGCATGAGCCGCGACCGCACCTGGGCGCTGCGCTGGTCGTATTTCTTTCTGACCCTGTTCGCGGCGTTTTCGCTGCTGCCGCCCTTGTACATGCTGATCACCTCGCTGAAGACCAGCGTGGAGATCTCCGCGGCGACCAATCCGTGGTGGATCTACAATCCGACGCTGTCGAACTATGTCGGGCTGTTGACCTCGAACCAGTTCCTGACCTTCTTCCGCAACTCGGCGCTGGTCTCGATCTTTGTCGTCACCATCACCATGCTGATCAGCGTGCCGGCGGCCTTCGCGCTGGCGCGGATGCGGTTCTGGGGCTCTGCGACGCTCGCCACCGGCGTGTTCCTGACCTATCTGATCCCCGACACGCTGCTGTTCCTGCCGCTGTTCAAGATGTTCGCGATGTTCGGCGACTATACCGGCATCCAGCTGATCAACCGCTGGTATGTGCTGCTGATCATCTATCCGACGCTCACGGTGCCGTTCTGTACCTGGATCATGATCGGCTACTTCGCCTCGATTCCCAAGGAACTCGACGAGGCGGCGATCATCGATGGCGCATCCTGGTTCCAGACGCTGACGCGGATCTTCATCCCGGTGGCGCTGCCGGGGCTGATCGCGGCGACGATCTTCGCCTTCACGGTGTCGTGGGCGCAGTTCCTGTATCCGCTGGTGTTCACCACCTCGGTCGACCAGCTGGTGCTGCCGGTCGGCATCATCACCACGCTGATCAAGGGGGACGTCTTCAACTGGGGGCAGATCATGACCGGCGCGCTGCTCGGCGCCGCGCCGCCGCTGATCATCTACGCGTTCCTGATGGACTACTACATCGCGGGATTGACCGCGGGTTCGACGAAGGGTTGACAGTATGGCGGACGTGAAGCTGCGCAAGGTCGTCAAGCGGTATGACAATGTGGAGGCGGTGCGCGGCATCGATCTGGACATTCCGGACCACGAATTCGTCGTGCTGGTCGGACCCTCCGGCTGCGGCAAGTCGACCACCTTGCGGATGATCGCCGGCCTCGAGGACATCACCGACGGCGACATCTCGATCGGCGGCGACGTGGTCAACGACGTGCCGCCGAAGGATCGCGACATCGCGATGGTATTCCAGAACTACGCGCTGTATCCGCACATGACGGTGGCTGAGAACATGTCGTTCGGGCTGCGGCTGAAGAAATACCCCAAGGCGGAGATCAAGGCGCGGATCGACGAGGCGGCGCGGATGCTCGACATCACCGAACTGGTCGACCGCAAGCCCAAGCAATTGTCCGGCGGCCAGCGTCAGCGCGTCGCGATGGGCCGCGCCATCGTGCGCAATCCGAAGGTGTTTCTGTTCGACGAACCGCTGTCCAACCTCGACGCCCAGCTGCGGGTGCAGATGCGGTTCGAAATGAAGCGGGTGCACCAGAAGGTGCGCACCACCACGGTGTACGTTACCCACGACCAGGTCGAGGCGATGACGCTTGCGGACCGGGTGGTGGTGATGAACCACGGCCGGATCGAACAGGTCGGGCCGCCGAACGAACTGTACCACAACCCGGCGACCCGCTTCGTGGCCGGCTTCATCGGCTCGCCGGCGATGAACTTCATGTCCTGCGAACTGGAAGACGTCGGCGGCAGGCTGCACATCCGGCTGGACGACAAGGTCTCGCTGCCGCTGCCGGAGAAGCGCGCGGCGCGCTATCGGGGGGTGACGCGGGACCAGAAGCTGCTGCTGGGGCTGCGGCCGGAACACATCGTCGACGCCAAGGGCACGCTGGAGCCTGGCGTCTCGGCGATCGAGGCGATGCTCGACGTCACCGAGCCGATGGGCATGGAGACGATGGTGTACTTCGCCATGAACGGCAAGGAGATCTGCGGCCGCGTCAGCCCCAACGCCAACGCCCGCCACGGCGCGCCGATGCGGCTCGCTGTGGACCTCAACAACATGCACCTGCTAGATGAAAGGACCGGCGCCGTGATTTGACGGCGGTTCAAAAAAGCAGGGCAGGGGATGGCGACCAACAAGAAGAAACTGCTGATCACCGAATCGATGTCGCCGCAAGGCTGGGCGCTGTTCCGCGAGCGCGGCGATATCGAAGCGGTCGAATTTTCCAACATGATCTCGGCCAAGGATTTCGACGCGCTTCTGCGGCAGCAGGCGCCGGTGCACGGGGTCGCGCTGGGCGCCACCGCATTCGGCGAAGGCGAACTCGACGCCTCGCAGGACATGAAGGTGGTGGCGCGCATCGGCGTCGGCTACGACGCGGTCGATGTGCCGGCGCTGAGCCGCCGCAGCGTGCCGCTGATGGTGGCCGGCACCGCAAACTCGCCGTCGGTGGCCGAGCAGGCGCTGTTCATGATGCTGACCTTGGCCAAGCGCGCCGTCGAGCTGCACGCGCTGGTGCGCGACGGCGGCTGGAGCACGCGACTGGGCCTGTTGCCGTTCGACCTGTTCGGCAAGACCGTGCTGTTGATCGGCTTCGGCCGGATCGGCACCCGGACCGCGAAACGCTGCCTGGCGATGGAAATGCAGGTGCTGGTCTATGACCCGTACAAGTCCGCCGAGGAGATCACGGCCGCCGGCTGCGAGCCGGTGACCGATCTGGACGCCGCGCTGCCGCGCGCCGACTTCGTCAGCATCCACTGCCCGAAGGCGCCGGAGACCATCGGGATGTTCGACGCCGCGCGGCTCGCCCGCATGAAGCCGACCGCCTATCTGATCAACACGGCGCGCGGCGGCATCGTGAAGGAGGCCGCCCTTTACGATGCGCTGGTGTCGAAAAAGCTCGCCGGCGCCGGGCTCGACGTGTTCGAGCAGGAGCCGCCGCCGCTCGGTCACGCGCTGTTCGCGCTGCCCAACGTCATCATCGCGCCGCATGTCGCCGGCGTCACCCGCGAGGCGCTCGACCGTATAAGCCTGCAGACCGCGCGCAACATGCTGAGCGTGCTCGACGGCGAGCCAATCCGGCAGAACGTCATCAATCAGGACGTACTGGCGTGAGCCGGCGGCCGTTGCGATCCAGGAATGCGGCATGACGATCAACTACGGTGACCATGACGGCCTTGGCCTGGCCGCGCTGGTGCGCAGCGGGCAGGTCAGTGCCAGCGAACTGCTCGACGAGGCGATCGCGCGCACCGAGCGGCTCAATCCGCAGCTGAACGCCGTGGTGGTGCGGCATGACGACTACGCGCGACGACAGATCGCGGACGGATTGCCCGACGGGCCGTTCGCGGGGGTGCCGTTCCTGCTGAAGGATCTCGACGTGATCGACGGCACGCGCACCACCTTCGGGAGCAGCCTGCATCGCAACTATGTCGCCGACCGAACCAGCACCATCGCACAGCGCTTTCTGAACGCCGGTCTGACCGTGTTCGGCAAGAGCGCCAGTCCGGAATTCGGCCTGATGCCGGTGACGGAGTCGCGGCTGCACGGCCCGACCCGCAATCCGTGGAATCCGGCCTATTCGGCCGGCGGCTCCTCCGGCGGCGCGGCTGCGGCGGTCGCTGCGCGGATCACCCCGGTGGCGCATGCCAGCGACGGCGGCGGCTCGATCCGCATCCCGGCGTCGGCCTGCGGGGTGTTCGGACTGAAACCGACGCGCGCCCGCACACCGTCAGGGCCGGATCGCGGCGAAGGCTGGGGCGGCTTCTCGGTGGGCCACGTGGTCAGCATCAGCGTGCGCGACAGCGCGGCGATGCTGGACGCCATCAGTGGCGCCGAAGCCTCCAGTCCCTACTGGGCGCCGCCGCCCGAGCGGCCGTTCTTGCAGGAGGTCGAACGGGCGCCGGGCCGATTGCGGATCGCGTTCACGGATCTCTCGCCCTATGGCGATGCGATCGACGCCGAAGTGGCCGCGGCGGTGCGCGAGACCGCGACGCTGCTGGAAAGCCTCGGGCATCACGTCGAGCGCCGCGCGCCGGTGCTGGCTGCCGATCCGGCCCGCGTGATCGGCACCATCGTCGCGAGCAACACCGGCCTGACGGTGCGGCTGGCGGAGCAGGCGGCAGGTCGGCCACTGACCGAGCAAGACGTCGAGCGGCTGACGCTGGCCAGTGCCGGTAACGGTCAGCGGGCGACGGCGATCGATTACGTTGCAGCGCAACTGGCTGCCTTCGAGATTTCGCGCAGCCTCGCGGACTTCTTCGAGACGTGCGAGGTGTTCCTGTCACCGACGCTGTGCACGCCGCCGCTGCTGGTCGGCGAGATCGACACCATGGCGGAGGATCTGTCGCATGTGGTGCCGGTGTTGCGCCGCCACATGCCGGGCACCAGCATGTTCAACATCTCGGGACAGCCGGCGATGACGGTGCCGCTGGCGTGGAGCCAGAACGGCTTACCGCTCGGCATGATGTTCGCGGCGCGGTTCGGCGACGAGGCGACGCTGCTGCGTCTCGCAGCGCAACTCGAGCAGGCACGTCCGTGGCGCGATCGCCGCCCGCCATTGTGCGGATAGCTTAACCAAAATAGAATCATTCTGGAACAACGTCCTGAAAGCGGCGTTTGCGCCGCCTGTAGAGGCGTTATGGGAGACTGGTTTATTGCGGCAGGGCGACCCCACCGATCACGTGCTGGCGACGATCGCGAGTATTTTCGAAAGACCGGCAGCGAAGCCGGCCGAGCCAGTCATGTCTGCCGATGGGCCCGCCGATCAGCCGACCGAACCCGCGGCGTCCGACATGAGCGTGGTTGCCGCTGAGGATGATCCGGCGTTCGCCAAGGCCGAGACCGTGACGGACGAGGTTGAAGGCGACACTGCGCCTGACGCCGACAGCGAGCCCGCCGCACCGGACGAGCCCGAAGCTCCCGTCGAGTCAGTGGCCGTCGAAGCCGAAGCCCAACCCGAACCCGAAGTTGCAGCCGAGCCCGACGTCGACACCTACCACAAGTTCGGTCCCGGGCCGCTGGAGGAGTTGCGATTCAAATGGAGCGCGCGGCGGGCCGAGGACGGCCGTTATTACGTCGACGAGACGATTGGCGCGAAGTCGCTGCCGATCAGCAGCGGACCGATGCCCAAGGAGGCGGTCATCGCCTTCATCGATGAGCGTGAGCGCGAAGCGCGGCAGCGCTTTGAAAACCTCCGCCGAAAGATTTTTCAGGGCCCTTCTGAGCGCGGCGAGACGGACGACACCGGCTAGGCGGTCTGCGGCAGCGCGACTGGCACGGTCGCCGCGCGACCCGGCGCACCCGCCTTCAGCGCACTGGCGGTCATTCGCCGCACCATGCGCTCGGCATCGCGCGCGATCTGCTTCCGGTCGGTGCTCATCGCCGTCGCGGTGGGATCACCCCAGCTCACGGTGACGTCGATCGCGCCGGAGGCAATGATTCCGAGGAAATGCGGAATGAGGTCGGCGTCGCCGTACCACGCGACGCGCTCGCGCAACGCGCGTCCCACCGGCAGGCCTCCGAAGCGCACATAGGCCAGCGACAGCGGCTGCACGGTGATCGCGCCGTGCTGCGTCGAGCGACCGAGCGCATGATGCACGGCACCGATCAGCGACGAGCGAAACGGCAGGATGCGCACCCCGTCGCTCGAGGTGCCTTCGGCGAACAACACCACCGCGTCGCCCTCCAGCAGCCGCTCGCCGATCTCCGCGGTTGCCGCTCCGGTGCGGTGCCGCGCCTGCCGGTCGATGAAGATCGTGCGCTGCAGCCGCGCCAGGCAGCCGAACACCGGCCATCGCGCGACTTCGCTCTTGGAAATGAACACCACCGGCGTCAGCGCCGATATCACGCAGATGTCGAGCCACGACACATGGTTCGACAGGATCAGCGCAGGCGCCGCGGCGCAGCGCTGCCCGACCTCGCGAATGCGCACGCCGATCAGGCGGCACGCAACGCGGTGATAAAGATGCGGGATCGCCCGCTGCGCCCGAAGGTTAAGGGCGACGCTGACGAGTTGAAACGGCAGCAGGATCAGCGTCCACGCCGCGAGCGTCGCCATTACGAACAAGATGCGGATCATGGATGCGGCTCGACTCGGAATGGAACGCGGCTGCTGCAAAGGATCGTTCAGAATCAGGCCGTGATCAATGCTCGTGACAAGTGCTTGTCGCGCAAGATCGCCGCACGGCCATGTCTGTCGCAGGCATGCAATCGCGGTGTCACATGGCTGTCGATGAAGCAGCGCATTGCTCTGGCAGGCCGCGCCACTTGATTCGAGCCGGCGACGAGGACCGACGTGAACAGCAAGCAGCCTGTCCGCTCCGCCCAGCGATTCATGAGCCTGCTGCGGCCGGCCAATTCCGTCACCGCCGCGCACAATGCGATCACCTGGCTTCGGCCGACGGTCAAGCTTCCACACGACGCAAAGCCGGTTATCGCTTTTCCGGACGCGTCGCCTTCGCTATGTCGGCTCGGATCGCTCGACGTGCGGCTCGCCCGCAGCAAGGGCGACATCAAGCGCGCGCAGAAGCTGCGCTACAAGGTGTTTTATAAGGACGGTCCGGCGATCGCGGACGCCGCGACCATGCTCGCGCGCCGCGACAAGGACAGGTTCGACGCGATCTGCGACCACCTGCTGGTGACCGATCATGCCGCCAGCCCGTCGCTCAGCGGCAGGCAGCCGGTGGTCGGCACCTATCGACTGCTGCGCCAGGACATCGCCGATCGCCATGGCGGCTTCTATACCGACGACGAGTTCGATCTGTCGGGCATGATCGCGCGGCATCCGAATCTTCGCTTCCTCGAACTCGGGCGCTCCTGCGTGCTGCCGCGCTACCGCACCAAGCGCACGGTGGAACTGCTGTGGCACGGCATCTCGCGCTACGTCGCGCAGCACGGGATCGACGTCATGATCGGCTGCGCCAGCTTCGAGGGCACCGATCCCGCGCGATTGTCGCTGCCGCTGTCGTTCCTGCACCACTATGCGTCTGCGCCGGACGCGTGGTGCGCACGTGCGCGGTCGTCGCGCTATGTCGAGATGAACCGCATGGCGAAAGAGGCGATCGACACCAAGGCGGCGATGCATCAGCTGCCGCCGCTGATCAAGGGCTACCTGCGGGTCGGCGCCATGATCGGCGAGGGCGCGGTGATCGACTATCAGTTCGGCACCATCGACGTGCTGATCGTCATGCCGATGGCGTCGGTCAAATCGCGCTACAGGGAACACTTCGGCGTCGGCGCTCCGGTGCGGACGCAGTAGGGCGGCGTTCAAGGTGTCAAACTGAAAAAGGCGCTCCTCGCGGAGCGCCTTTTTTGTCTTGGATAAACGTCGCAGCTTACTGCGAGTAGTACATGTCGAACTCGACCGGGTGCGGGGTCATTTCGAAGCGCATCACCTCGGTCATCTTCAGCTCGATGTAGCTGTCGATGAAGTCGTCGTCGAACACACCGCCGTTCTTCAGGAAGGCGCGGTCCTTGTCGAGGTTGTCCAGCGCCTCGCGCAAGCTGCCGCAGACCGTCGGGATCGACTTCAGCTCTTCCTTCGGCAGGTCGTACAGATCCTTGTCCATCGCCGGACCCGGATCGATCTTGTTCTTGATGCCGTCGAGGCCGGCCATCAGCATCGCGGCGAAGGCGAGGTAGGGGTTCGCCATCGGGTCGGGGAAGCGGACCTCGACGCGCTTGGCCTTCGGCGAGGTGGTGTAGGGGATGCGGCACGACGCCGATCGGTTGCGCGCGGAGTAGGCCAGCAGCACCGGCGCCTCGTAGCCCGGCACCAGGCGCTTGTAGGAGTTGGTCGACGGGTTGGTGAAGGCGTTGATCGCCTTGGCGTGGGTGATGATGCCGCCGATGTAGTGCAGGCAGGTCTCCGACAGGTCGGCGTATTTGTTGCCGGCGAATACCGGCTTGCCGTCCTTCCAGATCGACTGGTGCACATGCATGCCCGAGCCGTTGTCGCCGTAGATCGGCTTCGGCATGAAGGTAGCGGTCTTGCCGTAGATGTGGGCGACCTGGTGGATGCAGTATTTGTAGATCTGCATCTGGTCGGCCATGTGGGTCAGCGTGTCGAACTTCATGCCGAGTTCGTGCTGGGCGGAGGCCACCTCGTGGTGATGCTTCTCGACCTTGACGCCCATCTTGGCCATCGCGCCGAGCATTTCCGAGCGCATGTCCTGCACCGAATCCTGCGGCGGGACCGGGAAGTAGCCGCCCTTGGTGCGGATGCGGTGGCCGAGATTGCCGCCTTCGTATTCGGTGTCGGAATTGGTCGGCAACTCCGAGGAGTCGAGCTTGAAGCCGGTGTTGTAGGGGCTCGAGGAATAGCGCACGTCGTCGAACACGAAGAACTCGGCTTCCGGGCCGACCATCACGGTGTCGCCGATCCCCATCGACTTGACCATGGCTTCGGCCTTCTTGGCGATGCCGCGCGGGTCGCGGTTGTAGGGCTCGCCGGTCGAGGGCTCGAGAATGTCGCAGGTGATGACCATCGTGGTCTCGGCGAAGAACGGATCGATCGTCGCGGTCGACGGGTCGAGCATCAGCATCATGTCGGACTCGTTGATCGCCTTCCAGCCGGCGATCGAGGAACCGTCGAACATCGTGCCTTCGGCGAAGATGTCTTCGTCGATCATCGAGATGTCGAAGGTGACGTGCTGCCACTTGCCGCGCGGATCGGTGAAACGCAGGTCGACATACTTGACGTCGTTGTCCTTGATGGACTGCAGGACTTCTTTGGCGGTGGTCATGAATACCCCTTGTGGTTTCTTGATCTGTGGTCGCGGTGCGGCGGCGGCGAAACGGCCGCCGTGGATGCGAGGGTGTGGCGAAAGTCGCGAAGTCTAGATGGCGTCCAGGCCGGATTCACCGGTTCTTATGCGGATGGCTTCCTCGATGTTGGACACGAAGATCTTGCCGTCGCCGATGCGGCCGGTCTGGGCCGCGCGCCGGATCGCGTCGATGGCTTTTTCGACCAGATCGTCGGAGATCACAATCTCAATTTTCACCTTCGGCAGAAAGTCGACGATGTACTCGGCGCCGCGATAAAGTTCGGCGTGGCCCTTCTGCCGACCGAAGCCTTTGGCCTCGGTCACTGTGATGCCCTGCAGGCCGACCTCCTGCAGCGCCTCCTTGACCTCGTCGAGCTTGAACGGCTTGATGATGGCTTCGATCTTCTTCACTTAACGCCTCCCCGGCACTTCCAAATTCGCAGGCGCCCTGCGTGTTTTCCAATCGCGCATGATGCGCAGCGAACGCTAGCATGTGCTGAAGGGCAGGCCTTGCCACTTTAACAGCCCACATGAGCAAGATGACTTCCGCAATAGCAGGGTCCATGCCAGATTTGGCAATGGTGGTTTCGGAGCGTTTCCAGCCGCTTGCGGCAACGATATCGTATGCAGGCTCGAGCAGGCCAGTGGCGCCATGATGAATGGATGGGCGTATCGCACAAATATTAAGCAATCTTTGGCCTAATTGACGGGCCTCCACCGTCGGGACTGCCTCAGGATCGGGCGAGATGGCGTACGAATTGCTGACCACCACCGAAATGGCGCGTGCCGATCTGTTGACGATCGCGGGCGCGTCGTCCGGCTTTGCCTTGATGCTGACGGCGGGGCGCGCCGTCGCCGCGGCTGCCATGGATCTGGTCGAAGAGGGACCGATCCTGATCATTGCCGGCTCCGGCAATAATGGTGGCGACGGACTGATAGCCGCCTCCGAACTGGTCGCCCAGGGCCGCGAGGTCGCGGTCATCCTGCTCGGCGAGCGCGAGGCGCTCACCGGCGACGCCGCGCTGGCGGCGCGGGAATGGACCCGCCCGGTGCTGCCGTTCACCCCGCAGGCGCTGGGCTCGCCGGCGCTGATCATCGACGCGTTGTTCGGCGCCGGGCTCAACCGCCCGGTCAAGGGCGACGCGGTGGCGGTGATCGAGGCGATCAATGCCAGCGGCGTGCCGGTGCTGAGCGTCGATCTGCCGAGCGGCGTCAACGGATCGACCGGAGCCGTCATGGGCGTCGCGGTGCGTGCAACCGAAACCGTGACCTTCTTCCGCCGCAAGCCGGGGCACCTGCTGCTCCCGGGCCGGCTGTATTGCGGCAAGCTGCGCGTCGTCGACATCGGCATTGATGCCGACGTGCTCGACGAGATCCGGCCCAAGGCTTTCGAGAACGTCCCGGACCTGTGGCGGGGATCGTTTCCGGTGCCGCGGGTCGATGGCCATAAATACGGCCGCGGTCATGCGGTCGTGGTGTCGGGGCCGATCACCACCACCGGCGCGGCGCGGCTTGCGGCCCGTGGCGCGCTGCGGGGCGGGGCGGGGCTGGTGACGGTGGCGTCGCCGAAAGACGCGCTGGCGGTCAATGCGGGAGCGCTGACTGCCATCATGGTGCGCGAGGTGGACGGCGCGTCCGCGTTCTCCGCGATGATTGCCAATCCGCGGTTCAATGCCTGCGTGATCGGGCCGGGTGCCGGCGTCGGCGAGCCGACCCGCGACCTGGTGCTGGCGGCGCTGGCCGCGCCGCGCGGCGTGGTGCTCGATGCCGACGCGCTGACCAGCTTCGCCGGCGCGCCGGAGGAACTGTTCCAGGCCATCAAGGCGATCGGTGAGGACCGCGTCGTGCTGACCCCGCACGACGGCGAATTTCCGCGGCTGTTCAGCGACATGAGCAACAAACATCCACTTCGGTCGAAACTTGAACGGGTTCGCATGGCGGCTGAACGGTCCGGCGCGGTGGTGCTGCTGAAGGGACCGGACACCGTCGTGGCGAGCCCCGACGGCCGCGCCGCCATCGCCGCCAACGCGCCGCCCTGGCTCGCCACCGCCGGGGCTGGCGACGTGCTGGCAGGGATCATCGGCGCGATGCTGGCGCAGGGCGCCCTGGCCTTCGAGGCGGCCTGCATCGGCGTCTGGATGCACGGCGAGGCGGCCAGCGAGGCCGGGCCGGGATTGATCGCGGAAGATCTGCCCGAAGTGCTGCCGGCGGTGTTCCGGCGGCTCTATGACGAGTTCGGCGTGGATTATTAAGCCTTGGCGCCGTCATTCCGGGGCATGCGCGGCGAAGCCGCGCGATGAACCCGGAATCTCGGCGTGCGCGCTCCGCAGCAAGATTTCGGGTGGTGCGCCTTCGGCTTGCGACCCGGAATGACGGGACGAGCTATTCCACGACGAAACTGCGGATGCGGCGGGGGGCTGCCCAGTCCGTCGCCATCGCTTCCAGCAGCCAGCGGCCGGCGGTGTCCGGCTGGAAGGCGATGCGGTCGGTCTGGCCGGGACCAACCACCACGGTGTCGATCCAGAACGGTTTCCAGCCATCGTCGAGCCGGTCGAGCAGCCGGGCGTGGTGACCGTGCAGATGAAAGACCATCGGGGCAGGACCGGCATTGGCGAGCGCCAGCACGACGCAGCGGCCGCGTTTGACCCGGAATGCGGGCCGGGCGGTCGGGCTCAGGTCAGGCGTCGGCGCCAGCCAGTCCGGTCCACCGCTCAAGGGCAGATCCGCCCGCAGCGCGCTCTTGAGATCCAGCCGGTCCGGCAGGCCGTTCGAGGGCAGCGGCGACGGGTCGGGTCGCGGAGCGGCCCGCAGCGCCGGTTTCGAGGTGGTCACCAGGCGGGCGATCGGTCGCGGCTCCTTGCCGTCGTGCAGCAGGATCGCCGAACTCGAGCCGGCGGGCCGCGTTGCGTCGACAAACACGTCGATCCGGGTTCCGGGCGCCAGAACGATCTGATTATTACGCGCGAGGAACGGCTCGGAAGGCTGGCCGTCGATGGCCATCACCCGGACGTCGTGTTCCTCGATTCGGATCGCGATCACAGCGCGTTGGCAGGCGTTGATGAAGCGGAGTCGGAGCCGGGCGTTCGGCGCCGCTTCGATGTCGAGCGTCGGCCGGCCGTTCACCGTGAAGGCCGGCGGCGCTTCGCTCGCGCTGCCGGGGGCCGATGGCGCGCCGTCCGGGCCGATGCGCCAGTCCTCGATCAGCAGCAACTGGTCGAGATCGACGTCGACCGGCTCGCGTTCCTGGACGACGAGACCGCGCACCGGCGACGGCCGCGGCTGTCCGTCGCCAAGCAGGCGGCCGTCGCACAGGAACGTCCCGGCATGTTTCAGAGGCAGGATCGTCTTCACACCACCTCCGGCAGCGGCAGCTGTCGGAGGTGCGGCGAGGCCGCGCCAGGTCAGCATCGTGGGCCCAGGCAGCTTGTTCTCGAAAGCGACGGCCAGTTCGTCGCCGCGCGTGAACCGCAATTCGCTGTCCGCCGGCATTCGCTGCAGCCCCCAAACCGGACTGGGCGGCCCGCCGGCACGGAGTGCGACGTTCTCGGCTGTCGCCTGGAGCAGCAGCTGCTGTGGGTTGCGCGGCGCAGGCTGGGCGGTGGCGGGCAGCGACCCCGCCGCCACGAGCGCCCCCGCCAGGCCTGCCAGCATGTCGCGGCGATTGAGCTCGATATCGCGGCCTGTCATGCTTGATGCGGACCAGTTTTCGTCCGATATGTCCAGCACCGCGGCGCTCCTGCGGCGATTCGGAGCGGGGCATTTTTTTGCTGCGGTCCGGTAGGTCCATGTTATAAGCCCGCCGCCCGCGGCATCGCGGCCGATGATGCTCTGGCGGGCGTGGCGGAACTGGTAGACGCGCTGGATTTAGGTTCCAGTGACGAAAGTTGTGGGGGTTCGAGTCCCTCCGCCCGCACCAGCGCAGCGCGTTAGGGCAAAGATTTCCGGAAGACGGGTCCCGCCAGGGGCCGGTCCGCCGCCGAACCACCGGTGCAGGCAACTGCGCCGACAGATTGACAATTGCCGGCCGTCGAGCCGGACCAAGCGGGAAGAAGATTGACGCCATGCAGGTCAAGGAAACCGTCGCGGACGGATTGAAGCGCGAATTCCAGATCAACGTTCCGGCGTCGGACATCGACGCCAAGGTCGATGCCCGCCTCGTCGAGATGAAGGACAAGGTCAAGCTGAACGGCTTCCGGCCGGGCAAGGTGCCGGTCGGGCATCTCAAGAAGCTCTATGGCCGTTCCGTCGCGGCCGAGACCATCGAGCAGCTGATCCGGGATACCAATTCGGAGATCTTCACCGAGCGCGGCATCAAGCTCGCCACCGAGCCGAAGGTGACGATGCCGTCGGAGCAGGCCGAGGTCGAAGACATCCTCTCCGGCAAGTCGGACCTGAACTACACCGTCGCCGTCGAGGTGGTCCCGGCGATCGAACTGGCCGACTTCAAGTCGTTCTCGGTCGAGAAGCCAGTGGTCGATGTGTCGGACAGCGACGTCGACGATGCGATCAAGCGGATCGCGGAGCAGAACCGCGGCTATTCGGCGAAGCCTGAGGGCGCAAAGGCCGAGAGCGGCGACCGCGTCACCGTGTCGTTCAAGGGCACCATCGACGGCACCCCGTTCGACGGCGGCACCGGCGAAGGCATCCAGGTCGTGATCGGCTCCAACACCTTCATTCCCGGCTTCGAGGACCAACTGATCGGTATCGGCCAGGGCGAGACCCGCACCCTGAAAGTGTCGTTCCCGAAGAACTATGCCAGCGAGACGCTGGCCGGCAAGGCGGCCGAATTCGAGACCACCGCGACCGCCGTCGAGGCGCCGCAGGAGACGGTCATCGACGACGAGTTCGCCAAGACCCTCGGCCTGGAGTCGCTCGACAAGTTGAAGGAAGCCGCCAGTGCCCGTCTGCGCGCCGAGTTCGACGGCGCGACCCGCCAGCGCGTCAAGCGGACGCTGCTCGATCGTCTGGACGAGGCCCACAAGTTCGAGGCGCCGCCGTCGTTGGTCGAGCAGGAGTTCGAGGTGATGTGGCGCTCGATCAAGGGCGAGATGGAATCCAGCGGCAAGAGCTTTGCCGACGAGAACACCACCGAGGAAGCGGCGACCGAGGAATACAAGAAGATCGCCGACCGCCGCGTGCGGCTCGGTCTGGTGCTGTCGGAGATCGGCGAGAAGAACAAGATCACGGTCACCGACGACGAAGTCAGCCGCGCGGTGATCGACCGTGCCCGCCAGATGCCGGGTCGCGAAAAGGAAGTCTGGGAGTATTATCGCAACAATCCCGAGGCCTTGGCGCAGCTTCGCGCACCGATCTATGAAGACAAGGTGGTCGACTTCATCCTCGAACTGGCCAACGTGACCGAGAAGAAGGTCAGCCGCGAAGACCTGTTCAAGGACGACGAGGACACGGCTGCGGCCTGATCCCGACGAACGCGCCGGCTCCCGCGACAATCGTTAAGGATGCGGCTGCAAAGCCGCGTCCGGCGAGGCGCATTGCTTTGCCGCGCAAGCGCGAATCAGTATCACTGGCGTTGTTCCGGCGGATCGCCGGCCCGGTCTTGTCGCCGGGCTTGCGGCTCATATCTGTGAACCATCTTCACGTCCTGCATCACGGGACGCTTTCCGCGCCAGCACACGCCGTTCCCCGTGCCGCCGCCCGGTTAGCCGTCTCCGCCAACCCTGGGTGATTTATGCGCGATCCGGTCGAAACCTACATGAACCTCGTGCCGATGGTGGTCGAGCAGACCAACCGCGGCGAGCGAGCCTACGACATCTTTTCGCGCCTGCTGAAGGAACGCATCATCTTCCTGACCGGACCGGTTGAGGACGGCATGTCGACGCTGACCGTCGCGCAGCTGCTGTTCCTCGAAGCCGAGAATCCGAAGAAGGAAATCTCGATGTACATCAACTCGCCGGGCGGCGTGGTGACGTCGGGCCTGGCGATCTACGACACCATGCAGTTCATCCGCCCGCCGGTCTCGACGCTGTGCACCGGCCAGGCCGCCTCGATGGGCTCGCTGCTGCTGGCCGCCGGCCACAAGGACATGCGGTTCTCGCTGCCCAACTCGCGCATCATGGTCCATCAGCCGTCGGGCGGGTTCCAGGGGCAGGCCACCGACATCATGCTGCATGCCCAGGAAATCCTGAACCTGAAGAAACGGCTCAACGAGATCTACGTCAAGCACACCGGCCAGACCTACAAGGCGATCGAGGATGCGCTGGAACGCGACAAGTTCCTTACCGCCGACATGGCCCGCGACTTCGGCATCGTCGACAAGGTGATCGAGAAGCGCTCCGAGGAGCCGACGCCGAAGGCGCCGTGATCGACGGAACGGCCGGTCGCCCTGCCGAATCGGCGCTTGCCTACCTATATATGTGCCCTTGATGTTCCGGTTTCGTGCCCCGATTTGACCGGGGATGGTCGCCGTGGGATCGTGCGCGCGTGTCAAATTGGTCTCGGAAATGCAGAAAATCACGGTATTGTCACGAGTCGGGTCCAGAGGCGGGTTAGCGAAATCTTGATAGTCGACTGACAGCATGGTTGGCTGACGGTTCGACAGTGTTGAGTGCAGGTTATTCGACGAGAGTTATTCGAAATGGCCGCAACGTTTGCGGCAAGTGAGCCGGGGTCTTTTTTGGTACGGGTTTTGCACCATCTGTCGGTTATGCCGCGGGGTGCAGATCCTCAGAAAGGGTCAAGCGGCGGACGGAGACAGAGATGAGTAAGGTCGGCACGAGCGACTCCAAGAACACGCTGTATTGCTCGTTCTGCGGGAAGAGCCAGCACGAAGTCCGCAAGCTGATCGCGGGTCCCACGGTTTTCATCTGCGATGAATGCGTCGAACTGTGCATGGACATCATCCGCGAGGAGAATAAATCCTCGCTGGTCAAATCCCGCGACGGGATTCCGACCCCGAAGGAAATCTGCAAGGTGCTGGATGACTATGTCATCGGCCAGAGCCACGCCAAGAAGGTGCTCTCGGTCGCGGTGCATAATCACTACAAGCGCCTCAACCACCAGACCAAGCACAACGACGTCGAACTCGCGAAGTCGAACATCCTGCTGATCGGGCCGACCGGATCGGGCAAGACGCTGCTGGCGCAGACGCTGGCGCGGATCCTCGACGTGCCGTTCACGATGGCGGATGCGACGACGCTGACCGAGGCCGGCTATGTCGGCGAGGACGTCGAGAACATCATCCTCAAGCTGCTGCAGTCGGCGGACTACAACGTCGAGCGGGCGCAGCGCGGCATCGTCTACATCGACGAAATCGACAAGATCTCGCGCAAGTCGGACAATCCCTCGATCACCCGCGACGTGTCGGGCGAGGGCGTCCAGCAGGCGTTGCTGAAGATCATGGAAGGCACCGTGGCGTCGGTGCCGCCCCAGGGCGGCCGCAAGCATCCGCAGCAGGAATTCCTACAGGTCGACACCACCAACATCTTGTTCATCTGCGGTGGCGCCTTCTCGGGGCTCGAGAAGATCATCTCGGCGCGCGGCCGGTCGACCTCGATCGGTTTCGCCGCCCAGGTGCTGGCACCGGAAGATCGCCGCACCGGCGAGATCTTCCGCTTCGTCGAGCCCGAGGATCTGCTGAAGTACGGCCTGATCCCGGAGTTCGTCGGCCGTCTGCCGGTTGTGGCGACGCTGGAGGATCTCGACGAGGCCTCGCTGAAGAAGATCCTGACCGATCCGAAAAACGCGCTGGTCAAGCAGTACCAGCGGCTGTTCGAGATGGAGAACATCGAGCTGACCTTCGCCGACGAGGCGCTTGGCGCGGTCGCCCGCAAGGCGATCGAGCGCAAGACCGGCGCACGCGGCCTGCGGTCCATCCTGGAAAGCATCCTGCTCGAGACGATGTTCGACCTTCCGGGTCTGGAAGGCGTCGAAGAGGTGGTGATCTCACGCGAGGTGGTCGAGGGGACTGCGCGTCCGCTCTACATCTACGCGGATCGCGCCAACGCCGAGAACAGCGCCAGCGCCTGATCTCGCCGGCGAACACGACAGAAGGCGGCCGCCGGCGATTTCGGCGGCCGCCTTGTCGACGCCGAATATTGCAATCCGTTCATGTAAAACAGCGTTGTTTCCGTGGCTTGACACGCTTGCGGGCGATAGCCACCTAATGCTGTCGATGACGATATCGCACTCAGATTCGCCGTCATCTTCCGGACTAGTGGAGCCCTGAGAACGAGACGTTCGCCCGGCCGAACAAGACGGACCACCTCGGCACCTTGTGGCGGTTGCGCAGACAAGCGGACCGCGTGCAAGGGGGCATAACAAAAGGAATGGGCCATGACAGCCTCCAAACCCCGGCCTTCGATCGTTCACGGCGAAAGCCACGCTTATCCGGTGCTGCCGCTGCGCGACATCGTCGTCTTCCCGCATATGATCGTGCCGCTCTTCGTCGGCCGCGAAAAGTCCATTCGCGCGCTCGAAGAGGTGATGAAGAACGATGCGCTGATCATGCTGGCCACCCAGAAGAACGCGTCCGACGATGATCCGTCGCCCGACTCGATCTACGAGATCGGCACACTCGCCAGCGTTCTGCAATTGCTGAAATTGCCCGACGGCACCGTCAAGGTGCTGGTCGAAGGCCTCGAACGTGCGAAGGTCGAGAAGTACTCCGACCGCACCGAGTACTACGAAGCAACCGCTGTTGCGCTGGCCGATACCGATGCGACTTCGGTTGAAGCCGAAGCGCTGTCGCGTTCCGTCGTGTCCGACTTCGAGAGCTATGTGAAGCTCAACAAGAAGATCTCGGCAGAAGTGGTCGGCGTCGTGCAGGCGATCACCGATTTCGCCAAGCTCGGCGATACGGTGGCGTCGCATCTGGCGGTCAAGATCGCCGATCGCCAGGGCATCCTGGAGACGCTGTCCGTCACTGCGCGCCTGGAGAAGGTGCTCGGCCTGATGGAGAGCGAGATCTCGGTGCTGCAGGTCGAGAAGCGCATCCGCAGCCGCGTCAAGCGGCAGATGGAGAAGACGCAGCGCGAGTACTACCTCAACGAGCAGATGAAGGCGATCCAGAAGGAGCTCGGCGACGACGAAGGTCGCGACGAGCTGGCCGATCTGGAAGAGAAGATCGCCAAGACCAAGCTCTCCAAGGAAGCCCGCGAAAAGGCGACACATGAGCTGAAGAAGCTGCGGCAGATGTCGCCGATGTCGGCCGAGGCCACCGTCGTGCGCAACTACCTCGACTGGCTGCTGTCGATTCCGTGGAACAAGAAGTCCAAGGTGAAGAAGGATCTGGCGGCCGCGCAGGCGACGCTGGACGACGATCACTACGGGCTGGAGAAGGTCAAGGACCGCATCGTCGAGTATCTCGCCGTGCAGAGCCGCGCCAACAAGCTGACCGGCCCGATCCTATGCCTGGTCGGCCCTCCGGGCGTCGGCAAGACCTCGCTCGGCAAGTCGATCGCGAAAGCGACCGGCCGCGAGTTCGTGCGGGTGTCGCTCGGCGGCGTGCGTGACGAGGCGGAGATCCGCGGCCATCGCCGGACCTATATCGGATCGATGCCCGGCAAGATCATCCAGTCGATGCGCAAGGCCAAGACCTCGAACCCGCTGTTCCTGCTGGACGAGATCGACAAGATGGGCGCCGATTTCCGCGGCGATCCGTCGTCGGCTTTGCTCGAGGTCCTCGACCCCGAGCAGAACGGCACCTTCGCGGACCACTATCTCGAGGTGGACTACGATCTGTCCAACGTGATGTTCATCACCACGGCGAACACCCTGAATATCCCGGGGCCGCTGATGGACCGCATGGAGATCATCCGCATCGCGGGCTACACCGAGAACGAGAAGGTCGAGATCGCGCGCAAGCATCTGATCCCGAACGCGCTGTCGAAGCACGGCCTGGACGTCAAGGAATGGTCGATCGACGACGATGCGTTGCTGCTGGTGATCCGTCGCTACACCCGCGAAGCGGGCGTGCGTAACCTCGAGCGCGAACTGTCCACGCTGGCCCGCAAGGCAGTGAAGGACCTGATGCTCTCGAAGAAGAAGGTGGTGAAGGTTACCGAGAAGATGGTCGAGGAGTATCTCGGCGTCACCAAATATCGCTTCGGCGAGATCGAGCAGGACGACCAGGTTGGCGTCGTGACCGGTCTTGCGTGGACCGATGTCGGCGGCGAGTTGCTGACCATCGAGAGCGTCATGATGCCCGGCAAGGGCCGCATGACGGTCACCGGCAACCTGCGCGACGTGATGAAGGAATCGATATCGGCGGCGGCGTCGTACGTCCGCTCGCGCGCGATCACCTTCGGGATCGAGCCGCCGACCTTCGAACGGCGCGACATCCACGTCCACGTGCCGGAGGGGGCGACCCCGAAGGACGGACCGTCGGCGGGCGTGGCGATGGCCACCACGATCGTCTCGGTGCTGACCGGAATCCCGATCCGGCGCGACATCGCCATGACCGGCGAGATCACGCTGCGCGGCAGGGTGCTGCCGATCGGCGGGTTGAAGGAGAAGTTGTTGGCTGCGGCTCGTGGCGGCATCAAGACGGTGCTGATCCCCGAGGAGAACGCCAAGGATCTCTCCGAGATCTCCGATGCCATCAAGGGCGGGTTGAATATCATCCCGGTCGGCCGGATGGACGAGGTGATCGCCAACGCGCTGGTGCGAGCCCCGGTCCCGATCGTCTGGGAGGAAGACACCAAGCTTCCGGTCAAGCCGGATGCGACCGACGAGGCGGCAGGCGGCCTCACGGCTCACTGACGCGGTCGGCCTTTCCACAATCAGCGGCGCCCTTCGGGGCGCCGTTTTTGTTTATGGCCCGGCGGCATTGCGCCGCTTGCGTCGAAGCACGCCGCGGCGGTAAACAGCAGGCGAGGGCGGTTAGCTCAGCTGGTTAGAGCATCTCGTTTACACCGAGAGGGTCGGCGGTTCGAATCCGTCACCGCCTACCAGCCGTCGTCCCGCGGGCCTCGGTTCGGACCAGCCGGAGTGGATGCATGAGACGGGTTTGCGCTTTGGCGATGCTTGGCCTTCTGGCGGCCGTGCCGGCATACGGGCAGTCCAAGCAGGTGCCGCAATATGGCGACATCGCCACGCCGAAATCGCCGGCCGAGATCGAGGCCGAGCGGCAGACCGAACGCGCCTACAAGCGCTCGATGGGCAACGTCCCGGATGCCGCTGCGAGCACCGACCCGTGGGGCAACGTCCGCGGCGGCGCGGCGACTCCTGCCGCCAAGGCTCCAGCCAAGCGCACCAAGGACAACGCGGCCAAATAATCGCCGCTACGCCCGCTCTTCCCAGATCATCGCGAGATGCACGATGGTCTGCACAGCCTTTTCCATGTCCTGGCGGCTGACCCATTCCAGTCGTGAGTGGAAGGCGTGTTCGCCGGCGAAGATGTTGGGGCAGGGCAGCCCCATCGCCGACAGCCGCGAGCCGTCGGTGCCGCCGCGGATGCTGGTGGTGACCGGGGTGAGTCCGGTCCGCGCGATCGCCTCGCGGGCATAGGTGACCAGCTGCGGGTGGCGGTCGACCACCTCTTTCATGTTGCGGTACTGCGGTTTGACGTCGAGCCGCGCCGTGGAGCGGGGATAATCCCGCATCACGTCGTCGATGATCGACTGCAGCAGCGCTTCCTTGTCCTTCAGGCCCTGTTCGGTGAAATCGCGGACGATGAAGCTGATGCTGGCCTGCTCCAGCGCGCCCTGAATGCCGACCGGGTGCAGAAACCCTTCGCGGCCTTCGGTGGTCTCCGGCGAGCAGCGGTCCTTCGGCAGCCGCTCGACGATCGCCGCGGCGATCTTGATGGCGTGCTCGATCTTGCCCTTGGCGAAGCCCGGATGCGCGCTGACGCCTTCGATGGTGACCACCGCGCCGTCGGCCGAGAAGGTTTCGTCCTCGATGTTGCCGGCGCTCTCGCCGTCGATCGTATAGGCGAAATCGGCGCCGAGCTTCTTCAGGTCGACCTTGTCGACGCCGCGGCCGATCTCTTCGTCGGGCGTGAACAGGATGCGGATGGTGCCGTGCTTGAGCTGCGGATTGTTCACGAGGAACGCCGCGGCATCCATGATCTCGGCGACGCCGGCCTTGTTGTCGGCGCCGAGTAGCGTGGTGCCGTCGGTGGTGACGATGTCGTGGCCGATCTGCTGCGCCAGCGCCGGGTGCTCGGCGGCGCGGATCACCTGGCTGGGATCGCCCGGCAGCACGATGTCGCCGCCCTGATAATTCCCGACGATCTGCGGCTTGACGTTGGCGCCGGAGCAATCCGGCGAGGTGTCCATATGCGAGCAGAAGCAGATCACCGGAACCGGCTTGTCGCTGGTCGCGGGGATCGTCGCATAGACGTAGCCATGGGCGTCGAGCTCGGCGTCCGCGATGCCGATCTCGCGCAATTCGCGGACCAGCAGGGCGCCCAGGTCTTTCTGCTTTTCGGTGGAGGGGCAGGTCGGCGAAGCCGGGTCCGACTGGGTGTCGATCACCACATAGCGCAGGAAGCGCTCGGTGACGGTGTGCGTGAACTCGACCGAAGCTGCCACGTTCAAACCGCCCGTTTTATCGGAGAATGCGTCATTCCGGAACGGCGCGCCGGCCGCCCGGAATGACGCAGAATCGTCTTGGCAGGACGGTTGTCAGACCGCTTCCTTCAGCTCCTTGGCGGCGCGGAACGCGACCTTCTTGCTGGCCTTGATCTGGATCGCTTCGCCGGTGGCGGGGTTGCGGCCCATGCGGGCGGCGCGCTTGCGCACCTGCAGGATGCCGAGACCGACGATGCGGATCCGCTCGCCCTTCTTGAGGTGCTTGGTGATGCGGCCGACCATGTCGCCGAGGATGGCTTCGGTCTGCTTCTTCGACAGCTCGTGCTCTTCGGCGAGCGCCGCTGCGAGATGCTTCAGGGTGACGGTGGTGGGAGTTGCGGATTTCGCGGTTGCCGACTTCGCGGCGGTCGCTGCTTTCTTCGCCATATTTGGCCCTCCTGGTTGTTGGCGGCTTAGGAACCTAAGACGTAGCAGGGCTTAAACGATTCGGGGGGGCGCTGACTACGCTGTTTTGCCTGTAAATAGCCTATTATTTGCATTGACCTGCAGAAAATGACCGTCAACCAAGGCCTTTTTGCAGCTGGCGGGTGTCGAAAGGTCCTGTCGCGGCAATGCGAAACGTCTGACTGCGGCAACAAGCGGGGTTGTCCCGACTTCAACTTGACTTGCTCGGACGCCCCCTTTATGTCCACCCGTACTGCGGGATTTCACGATCCACGCGGGAGTAGCTCAGTTGGTTAGAGCGCTGCCCTGTCACGGCAGAGGTCGCGGGTTCGAGTCCCGTCTCTCGCGCCATTGTCTTCGACGATGGCCCCCTTCCGCGAACGAACCTTCCGAACCGAAACGGCAGCGCCGCTGCGCTTTCTTGCCGGCGCGCCGGTCCGAGAGACTGCGCCTGCTTGTGGCAATTTGTCAGGTTGCGCGATCCCGATCCCGTCAACTTGGCTTGTCTTGCGCCCTCTGTTGCGCTGCGCTAAAGCCTCGAATGATTCAAATCTCACCCAAATCGCGGCCCTGAACGTCCGCGGCACAGGATCGGCGATGACCAGCATTCTGCCGAATTATCTGCCCATCGTGATCTTCATTTTGGTCGCGGCGGCGCTTAGCTTTGTCATGCTGGTGGCGCCATTTGTGGTGGCCTACCAACAGCCTGACCCGGAAAAGCTGTCGGCATACGAATGCGGATTCAATGCTTTCGGCGACGCCCGGATGAAGTTCGACGTTCGCTTCTACCTGGTCGCGATCCTGTTCATCATCTTCGACCTGGAAGTGGCGTTTCTGTTTCCCTGGGCGGTGGCGTTCGGACAACTGGGTGCGACAGGGTTCTGGTCGATGATGGTGTTCCTCGGCGTGCTGACCGTCGGCTTCGCCTATGAGTGGAAAAAAGGCGCGCTGGAATGGGACTGAGCCCGATCACGACCTCGATGCAGCAGACCCCGTCGGCGACGCCGGTCGGCGCGCAGCCGCTGGTGGCGCGCGCCCCGAGCGGCATCCTCGATCCCAGCACCGGCCAGCCGGTCGGCGCCAACGACCCTTATTTCCGCGAGGTCAACAGCGAGCTGTCCGACAAGGGCTTCTTCGTGGCCGCGACCGACGACCTGATCACCTGGGCGCGCACCGGCTCGCTGATGTGGATGACGTTCGGCCTGGCCTGTTGCGCCGTCGAGATGATGCAGATGTCGATGCCGCGCTACGACGCCGAGCGGTTCGGCTTTGCGCCGCGCGCCTCTCCGCGGCAGTCCGACGTGATGATCGTCGCCGGCACGCTGACCAACAAGATGGCGCCGGCGCTGCGCAAGGTCTACGACCAGATGCCGGAGCCGCGCTACGTCATCTCCATGGGCTCCTGCGCCAATGGCGGCGGCTACTACCACTATTCCTACGCCGTGGTGCGCGGCTGCGACCGGGTGGTCCCGGTCGACATCTATGTGCCGGGCTGCCCCCCGACGGCCGAAGCGCTGCTCTACGGCGTGCTGCTGCTGCAGAAGAAGATTCGCCGCATCGGGACGATCGAACGGTGATGAATCTGGATTGGAGAGCTAAGTGAGCACGCTTGCTGAGCTGGGCGATACCATCAGCGCCGCGCTGCCCGGCGCCGTCACCGGCTCGTCGGTGGCGTTCGGTCAGCTGACGCTCGACATCGAGGTCGGCAGGATCGTCGAGATCGTCCGTTTTCTGCGCGACGATCCGGGCTGCCGTTTCGTGTCCTTCGTCGACGTCACCGCCGTCGACTATCCCGGCCGCGCGAATCGTTTCGACGTGGTCTGGCATTTCCTGTCGCCGACGCTGAACGAGCGCATTCGCTTGCGCGGGCAGGCCAGCGAGACCACGCAGGTGCCGTCGATCATCAGGGAATTTCCCGGCGCCGACTGGTTCGAGCGCGAGGTCTACGATCTGTACGGCGTGATCTTCACCGGCCACCCCGACATGCGCCGGCTGCTCACCGACTACGGCTTCGACGGCCATCCGCTGCGCAAGGACTTTCCGCTCACCGGCTTCGTCGAGGTGCGCTACGACGACGGCGAGAAGCGGGTGGTCTACGAGCCGGTGCGGCTCAACCAGGAATTCCGCAAATTCGATTTCCTCTCGCCTTGGGAGGGCGCGGACTATCCGATCCCGCCGCTGCCGGGCGACGAGAAGGCGGGGGCGAAGTCGTGATCCTGTCCGCACCTTGCGCTTCATTGTTCGCCGCCGAGCGGAGCATGTCCCATGGCTGACGCCGTCGCCGAGGCCGCCGGGCTTCGCAACTTCACCATCAATTTCGGTCCGCAGCATCCGGCGGCGCATGGCGTGCTGCGGCTGGTATTGGAACTCGACGGCGAGGTGGTGGAGCGCGTCGATCCGCACATCGGGCTGCTGCATCGCGGCACCGAGAAGCTGATCGAGGCCAAGACCTATCTGCAGGCGATTCCGTATTTCGACCGGCTCGACTACGTCGCGCCGATGAATCAGGAGCACGCCTTCTGCCTCGCCGCGGAAAAGCTGCTTGGCATCACCGTGCCGCGCCGCGCGCAGCTGATCCGCGTGCTGTATTGCGAGATCGGCCGCATCCTGTCGCATCTGCTCAACGTCACCACGCAGGCGATGGATGTCGGCGCACTGACGCCGCCACTGTGGGGCTTCGAGGAACGCGAGAAGCTGATGATGTTCTACGAGCGCGCCTCCGGCAGCCGGATGCACGCGGCGTATTTCCGCATCGGCGGCGTGCATCAGGATCTGCCGCCGAAGCTGGTCGACGATATCGAGGCGTGGTGCGATCCGTTCATCCAGGTGGTGGACGATCTCGAGACGCTGCTGACCGGCAACCGCATCTTCAAGCAGCGCAACGTCGACATCGGCGTGGTGACCCTGGCGCAGGCCTGGGAGTGGGGTTTTTCGGGCGTGATGGTGCGCGGCTCCGGCGCCGCCTGGGATCTGCGCAAGTCGCAGCCCTATGAATGCTACGCCGAAATGGATTTCGACATTCCGATCGGCAAGAACGGCGACTGCTACGATCGCTACTGCATCCGCGTCGAGGAGATGCGGCAGTCGGTGCGGATCATGAAGCAGTGCATCGCCAAGCTGCGCGAGCCGGAGGGCGGCGGCCCGGTCGCGGTCGACGACAACAAGATCTTCCCGCCGCGGCGAGGCGAGATGAAGCGCTCGATGGAAGCGCTGATCCATCACTTCAAGCTCTACACCGAAGGTTTCCGCGTCCCCGCCGGCGAGGTCTATGTCGCGGTGGAAGCGCCGAAGGGCGAGTTCGGCGTGTATCTGGTCTCCGACGGCACCAACAAGCCGTACAAGTGCAAGATCCGCGCGCCGGGCTTCGCGCACCTGCAGGCGATGGACTTCATCTGCCGCGGCCATCTGCTGGCCGACGTCTCGGCCATTCTCGGTTCGCTCGACATCGTGTTCGGTGAGGTCGATCGTTGATCGCGCAGCCGCCCATCCGGTTCGACCGCGCCACCGGCGCCCTGGAAGGGGCGAGCGCCTGGGAGCGGCTGGCTGCGCTGGCGCTGCAGGCCGGCAGCAAGGTGTCGTCGACCTTCTCGCATCGCGGCTACAACAAATGCGCCAACCTGCTGCGGATGGCACTGCCCGAGCGCGACATCGCGGTGCGGCTCAACCCCGACGCCACCTTCGCCTTTCCCTACGGCGATGGCTACTGGAGCAAGCTGCTCGACCGCAACTATCACTACGAGCACGAGCTCGAACTGCTGTTTCAGGATTCGTCCGACGTCGACTACACGCTGGTCGATTGCGGGGCGAATTACGGCTACTGGTCGGTGCTGGCGTCGAGCCGGCCGTTCGGCTCGCATCCGGTGATCGCGATCGAGCCGTCGGCCGCCAACTTCGCCAAGCTCGCCAACAACGCCAAGATAAACGGCGACCGCTTCACGGTGCTGAAGGCCGCGATCGGCGCGTCGCGTGGCATCGCCAACCTGTCCGGCACTAAGCACGAGGCGCTGAGCATCGTCGGCGATGCCGGGGCAGGCGGCGAGCAGGTGCCGGTGATCACGCTGGACAGCCTGCTCGACGACGGGCTGATCGCCGCCGACGGCAAGTATCTGGTCAAGCTCGACGTCGAGGGCGTCGAGATCGAGGCGATCAAGGGCGGCGAGCGGCTGCTGCGCGGCGATACCGTGATCCTGTGCGAGGAGCACGGCAACGATCCGACCCATGCGGTGTCGCGGTTCATCAAGGACCACACGCCGCTGTCGCTTTACGTCTACGACCCGCGCAGCGACAGCTTCGAGGAAGTCACCGACCTGTCGATGCTCGACGGCATCAAGGTCGCCTCGAACGTCGGCTACAACGTGTTCGGCACCGCCAGCCCGTTCTGGCGGGGCCGGTTTCAACGACTGAATGCGAGCGCTGCAAAGCGCGCGCAACGACACTGAAAGACCGAAGCGAATGGCCGTCCGTCGTCTGGCACCGAAAGAGCTGCAGCCTGAAAGCTTCGCGTTCAGCGAGGAGATGCTCGCCTTCGCCCGGCAGCAGATCGCCAAATACCCGCCGGGCCGGCAGGCGTCGGCGGTGATCGCGATCATGTGGCGCGTGCAGGAAGAGAACGGCGGCTGGCTGTCCGAGGCGGCGATCCGCGCGGTGGCCGACCTGCTGGAGATGCCGCATATCCGTGCGCTGGAAGTCGCGACGTTCTATACGATGTTCCAGCTGCAGCCGGTCGGCAGGAAGGCTCACGTGCAGGTCTGTGGCACCACGCCCTGCATGCTGCGCGGCGCCGGCGAACTGATCGAGGTTTGCCAGCATCGCATCCATCACGATCCCTTCCATCTGTCGGCCGACGGCGATTTCAGCTGGGAAGAGGTCGAGTGCCTCGGCGCCTGCGTCAACGCGCCGATGGTGATGATCTGGAAGGACACCTACGAGGATCTGACGCCGGGCAGCTTCGCCAAGGTGCTCGATGGGTTTGCCGCCGGCTCCCCGCCGAAACCCGGTCCGCAGATCGACCGGCAGTTTGCAGCGCCGGCAAGCGGCGCGACCACCTTGCAGCCGCACGATCCGGTCGACGCGCCGCCGCAGGTCAAGGACGGTCCCGCGCTGACCGATTCCGAAGCCAAGAAGCCGACCGCCGCCGCCAATGTCCGCGAGCGGCCGTCGCCGAAGGCGCCGGAAGCGGATGCGACCGCGAAGGACAAGCCATGAAGCAGTGGCAATACATCGCGCTTCACACCATCGCGGCGGCGACCTTCATTTTCGTGCTGCAACGCTTTGCGCTCAGCGCCACGCTGGAATCCAGCCTGCTCTGGGCGCTGACCTTCGGCGGTTGCGCCGCGGGGCTCGCGTACATGCAAACCAATCGATGACCGGGACTTTTCAAAGCCATGCTTGACGACAAGGACCGCATCTTCCGCAATCTCTACGGCCAGCACGACTGGGGCCTCGACGGCGCGCGCCGGCGCGGCGGCTGGGACGGCACCAAGGCGATCATCGACAAGGGCCGCGACTGGATCATCAGCGAGATGAAAGCCTCCGGCCTGCGCGGCCGCGGCGGCGCCGGTTTTCCGACCGGGCTGAAATGGTCGTTCATGCCGAAGGAGACCACTGACGGCCGGCCGAGCTATCTGGTCGTCAATGCCGACGAATCCGAGCCCGGCACCTGCAAGGACCGCGAGATCATGCGGCACGATCCGCATACGCTGGTCGAGGGCTGCCTGATCGCCGGCTGCGCGATGGGCGCGCATGTCGGCTACATCTATGTCCGCGGCGAGTTCATCCGCGAGCGCGAGCATCTGCAGGCGGCGATCGACCAGGCCTACGAGGCCAATCTGATCGGCAAGGACAACATCCACGGCTATCCGTTCGACCTCTACGTCGCCCACGGCGCCGGGGCCTATATCTGCGGCGAGGAAACCGCGCTGCTGGAGAGCCTCGAGGGCAAGAAGGGGCAGCCGCGGCTGAAGCCGCCGTTCCCAGCGAACGTCGGGCTCTATGGCTGCCCGACCACGGTGAACAACGTCGAGTCGATCGCGGTGGCGCCGGATATCCTGCGCAGGGGGGCCGCGTGGTTCGCCGCCATCGGCCGGCCGAATAACGTCGGTACCAAGCTTTACGGCATCTCCGGTCACGTCAACACGCCCTGCGTGGTCGAGGACGCGATGAGCATCCCGTTCCGCGAACTGATCGAGACGCATGGCGGCGGCATCCGCGGCGGTTGGGATAACCTCCTCGCGATCATTCCCGGCGGCGCGTCGTGCCCGCTGATCCCGGCCGCGGACTGCCAGGACCTGATCATGGATTTCGATGGCACCCGTGCCGTAAAATCGTCGTTCGGCACCGCCGGCGTCATCGTCATGGACAAGTCGACCGACGTGGTCGCCGCGATCGCCCGCATTAGCTACTTCTTCAAGCACGAGAGCTGCGGCCAGTGCACGCCGTGCCGCGAGGGCACCGGCTGGATGTGGCGCGTGCTCAACCGCATGGTCGAGGGCCGCGCCCACAAACGCGAGATCGACATGCTGCTCGAAGTGACGAAGCAGGTCGAGGGTCACACCATCTGCGCGCTCGGAGACGCGGCGGCATGGCCGATCCAGGGCCTGATCCGTGCCTTCCGGCCGGAGATCGAGCGCCGCATCGACGATTTCAGCCGCAAGGCGGATGTCGACGACCAGGGCATTCTCGATCCGGCGCACATGGTGGCGGCGGAGTAACAAGTCGCGACCGAGACGATTGTGGACATAACTGCCGACGACCCAGTTCAGAGACGCACATGACCAAACTCATCATCGATGGCAAAGAGATCGATGTCCCGGCCGACTATACGCTGATGCAGGCGTGCGAAGCGGCGGGCGCCGAGATCCCGCGCTTCTGCTATCACGAGCGGCTGTCGATCGCCGGCAATTGCCGGATGTGTCTGGTCGAGGTGAAGGGCGGACCGAAGCCGGTCGCGAGCTGCGCCTGGGGCGTGCGCGACTGCCGGCCCGGGCCGAACGGCGAGCCGCCGGAAATCTCCACCCGCTCGCCGATGGTGAAGAAGGCGCGCGAAGGCGTGATGGAATTCCTGCTGATCAACCACCCGCTGGACTGCCCGATCTGCGACCAGGGCGGCGAGTGCGACCTGCAGGACCAGGCGATGGGCTACGGCGTCGACTCGTCGCGCTTCGCCGAGAACAAGCGCGCCGTCGAGGACAAGTATCTCGGCGTGCTGGTCAAGACCTCGATGAACCGCTGCATCCAGTGCACCCGTTGCGTGCGGTTCGCCGCCGAGGTGTGCGGCGTGCCCGAAATGGGCGCCACCGGCCGCGGCGAGGACATGGAGATCACCACCTATCTGGAAAGCGCGCTGACCTCCGAACTGCAGGGCAACCTCGTCGACATCTGCCCGGTCGGGGCGCTGACCTCGAAGCCTTACGCCTTCGCGGCGCGGCCGTGGGAGCTCGGCAAGACCCAGTCGGTCGACGTGATGGACGCGGTCGGCTCGGCGATCCGGATCGACACCCGCGGCCGCGAGGTGATGCGCATCCTGCCGCGCGTCAACGAGGCGGTGAACGAGGAATGGATTTCCGACAAGACCCGCCACATCGTCGACGGGCTGCGCACCCAGCGGCTCGACCGGCCCTATATCCGCGACAACGGCAAGCTGCGCGCCGCATCATGGGGCGAAGCCTTCGCGGCGATCGCGGCGAAGCTGAACGGCGTCGACGGCAAGCGCATCGGCGCGATCGCCGGTGATCTCGCGGCTGTCGAGGAGATGTTCGCGCTGAAGGAACTGTTGGCCAAGCTGGGGTCGCAGAACGTGGCGACGCAGGCGGGCGCCGCCTTCGATCCCGGAGCGGGCAGGGCGTCCTACCTGTTCAACCCGACCATCGCCGGCATCGAGCAGGCCGACGCGCTGCTGATCGTCGGCGCCAACCCGCGCCGCGAGGCCGCGGTGCTGAACGCCCGCATCCGCAAGCGCTGGCTCACTGGCCAGATGAAGGTCGGCGTGATCGGCGAGCAGGCCGACCTGACCTACAACTACGACTATCTCGGCGCCGGGACCGACTCTCTGGCCGCGCTTGCGGCCGGCAAGCACGACTTTGCCGAGATCCTCAAGGCGGCCAAGAATCCGATCGTGCTGGTCGGCGGCGCCGCGCTGGCGCGGGCGGACGGCGCGGCGGTGCTGTCGCAGGCCGCGAAGCTTGCGGTTGATTTCGGCGCACTGGCCGACGGCTGGAACGGCTTTGCGGTGCTGCATCAGGCCGCCTCCACGGTCGGCGCGCTCGACATCGGTTTTGCGCCGGTCGCGGGTTCGAAGACCGCGGCGCAGATGACCGCGGCGGGCCAGCTCGACGTGCTGTTCTCGCTCGGCGCGGATGAAGCCACGATGCCGGACGTCACTTTCGTGGTGTATATCGGCACCCACGGCGACCGCGGCGCGCATCGCGCCGACGTCATCCTGCCGGGCGCCGCCTACACGGAAAAATCCGGCATCTATGTCAACACCGAGGGCCGGGTGCAGATAGCCAACCGCGCGGCCTTCCCGCCGGGCGACGCGCGCGAGGACTGGGCCATCGTCCGCGCATTGTCGGACGCCACCGGCGCGAAGCTGCCTTACGATTCGCTGAGCGCGCTGCGCAAGGCGATCTTCCAGGCGATGCCGCACCTGATGCGCGTCGATCAGATCGATCCGGCCGATGCCGGCGCGCTGAACGCCTTCGCGGGCCGCGGCGGCGCCGTAGACAAGTCGCCGTTCAAGCCGGCGATCCCCGATTACTATCTGACCAACCCGATCGCGCGGGCGTCCGCGGTGATGGCGGAATGTTCGCGGCTGGCCTCCGGGCAATTGCTGACGGCGGCGGAGTGAGCAGGACCGATGGCTGAATTCTGGACGACCTATCTGTGGCCGCTGCTCGTCATCCTGGCGCAGAGCGTGCTGCTGATCGTGGTGCTGCTGATCTGCATCGCCTACATCCTCTTGGCCGACCGCAAGATCTGGGCGGCGGTGCAGATCCGTCGCGGACCCAACGTGGTCGGGCCGTGGGGCCTGCTGCAATCCTTTGCCGATCTTCTGAAGTTCGTCTTCAAGGAGCCGATCATCCCGGCCGGCGCCAACAAGGGCGTGTTCCTGCTGGCGCCGCTGGTCAGCTGCGTGCTGGCGCTGGCGGCCTGGGCGGTGATCCCGGTCAATCTCGGCTGGGTGATCGCCGACATCAATGTCGGCGTGCTCTACATCCTCGCGGTGTCGTCGCTGTCGGTCTACGGCATCATCATGGCCGGCTGGTCGTCGAACTCGAAATACCCGTTTCTCGCCGCTTTGCGCTCCGCCGCGCAGATGGTGTCCTACGAGGTCTCGATCGGCTTCGTCATCATCTGCGTGCTGCTCTGCGTCGGCTCGCTCAACCTGACCGCCGTGGTCGAGGCGCAGAACACGTCCTACGGGCTGCTCGGCTGGTACTGGCTGCCGCTGTTCCCGATGTTCGTGGTGTTCTACGTCTCGGCACTGGCGGAAACCAACCGCCCGCCGTTCGATCTGGTCGAGGCCGAATCCGAGCTGGTTGCGGGCTTCATGGTGGAATACGGCTCGACGCCGTATCTGCTGTTCATGCTCGGCGAGTACGTCGCCATCACCACGATGTGCGCGATGGGCGCGATCCTGTTCCTGGGGGGCTGGCTGCCGCCGATCCCCTATGCGCCGTTCACCTGGGTGCCCGGCGTGATCTGGTTCGTGCTGAAGTTATTTTTCATGTTCTTCCTGTTTGCGATGGCGAAGGCGATCGTGCCGCGCTACCGCTACGACCAGTTGATGCGGCTCGGCTGGAAGGTGTTCCTGCCGATTTCGCTGGCGATGGTTGTGATCGTCGCCGGCGTCCTGCAATTCGCGGGGCTCGCGCCGAAATGAGGCCATCATGAATATCTCCGCAACCGCGCGTTCGCTGCTACTCACCGAGTTCGTCTCGGCGTTCGTGCTCGCCATGAAGTATTTCTTCAAGCCGAAGCCGACGATCAACTATCCGTTCGAGAAGAACCCAATCTCGCCGCGGTTCCGCGGCGAGCACGCGCTGCGCCGCTATCCGAACGGCGAGGAACGCTGCATCGCCTGCAAGCTGTGCGAGGCGGTGTGTCCGGCGCAAGCGATCACCATCGAGGCCGGCCCGCGCCGCAACGACGGCACCCGCCGCACCGTGCGCTACGACATCGACATGGTGAAGTGCATCTATTGTGGGCTGTGCCAGGAGGCGTGCCCGGTCGATGCCATCGTCGAGGGGCCGAACTTCGAGTTCGCCACCGAGACCCGCGAGGAACTTTACTACGACAAGGCCAAGCTGCTCGCCAATGGCGACCGGTGGGAGCGCGAGATCGCCAAGAGCATCGAGCTCGATGCCCCGTACCGGTGAGATGAAGCGATGACATTGCCCGCGCTGTTCTTCTACATGTTCGCCGGCGTCGCGGTGGCCTCCGCCGTGATGGTGATCGTCGGGCGCAACCCCGTGCATTCGGTGCTGTACCTGATCCTGACCTTCGTCAACGCGGCCGGGCTGTTCGTGCTGCTCGGCGCCGAATTCCTGGCGATGATCCTGATCGTGGTCTATGTCGGCGCGGTTGCGGTGCTGTTTTTGTTCGTCATCATGATGCTGGACGTCGACTTCACCCAGCTGCGCGAAGGCTTCATGGAATATCTGCCGTTCGGCCTGCTGATCGGCGTGATCTTCTTCGTCGAACTGCTGCTGCTGGTCGGCGGCTGGGTGATCGAGCCCGGCATCACCAAGGCGATCACCGCGCCGATCCCCACCGACGTCACCAACACCACGGCGCTCGGGCTGGTGCTGTACACCCGCTACATCCATTACTTCCAGATCTCGGGCCTGATCCTGCTGGTGGCGATGATCGGCGCCATCGTGCTGACCCTGCGGCACAAGACCAACGTCAAGCGCCAGGACATCAATGTGCAGAACGCCCGCAACCCGGAGACCGCCATGGCGGTCCGCAAGGTCGCGGTGGGGCAGGGGCTGCAGGACGCCGACAAGGCGGAGTGGGTGCAATGACCATCAGTCTCGGACACTACCTGTCGGTCGCCGCGATCCTGTTCACGCTCGGCACGCTCGGCATCTTCCTCAACCGCAAGAACGTCATCATCATCCTGATGTCGGTCGAATTGATCCTGCTGGCGGTGAACATCAACCTGGTGGCGTTCTCGGTTTTCCTCAACGACATCGTCGGCCAGGTGTTCGCACTGCTGGTGCTCACCGTCGCGGCGGCCGAGGCGGCGATCGGGCTTGCGATTCTGGTCGTGTACTACCGCAACCGCGGTTCGATCGCGGTTGAAGACGTCAATCTGATGAAGGGCTGAGGGCATGATCCGGAAAAGTGGGCACCGGTTTTCCGACCAGATCATGCCTCCTACCAAGGCACCACTATGATTCAGGCCATCGTATTCCTGCCCCTGATCGGCGCGCTGATCGCGGCCGCGATCGCGCTGTTCGGCGCGCATGCCCGGCATCCCAGCGGCGACGTGATGCCGCACGACCACGGCCACGGTCATGGTCACGCCGCTCCGGTCGGCGGCGACGGCGCCGTGATCCACGCCACCCATGACGAGCCGCTGGCGCATGACGACCACGGCCATGGCCACGACGACCATCATGCCGTCGAGCCGGCCGCCGCCGGATCGCGCGCGGCGGAACTGATCACCACCGCGCTGCTGCTGGTCTCGGCCGGTCTGTCCTGGCTGGCGCTGGCCGATGTCGGCTTCCTCAAGCACGACGTCCGCATCCTGCTGCTGCCTTGGATCAATTCCGGCGACCTGCAGATCGCCTGGACGCTGCGGGTCGACACGCTCACCGCGGTGATGCTGGTGGTGGTGACCACGGTGTCGGCGCTGGTCCACATGTATTCCATCGGCTACATGCACGAGGATCCCAACCGCCCGCGCTTCATGGCCTATCTGTCGCTGTTCACCTTCGCGATGCTGATGCTGGTGACCGCCGACAATCTGGTGCAGCTGTTCTTCGGCTGGGAGGGCGTCGGCCTCGCGAGCTATCTGCTGATCGGGTTCTGGTACCAGAAGCCGACCGCCAACGCCGCGGCGATCAAGGCCTTCGTGGTCAACCGGGTCGGCGATTTCGGCTTCGCGCTCGGCATCTTCGCGATCTACATGCTGGTCGGCTCGACCGATTTCGACACCATCTTCGCCGCCGCCCCCGGGCTGACCGGGAAGACCATCAACTTCTTCGGCTGGAACGCCGACGCGCTGACCCTGACCTGCCTGCTGCTGTTCATGGGCGCGATGGGCAAGTCGGCGCAGTTCCTGCTGCACACCTGGCTGCCGGACGCCATGGAAGGCCCGACCCCGGTGTCGGCGTTAATCCACGCCGCCACCATGGTCACCGCCGGCGTGTTCATGGTGGCCCGGCTGTCGCCGCTGTTCGAACTGGCGCCCAATGCGCAGACCGTGGTGATGTTCTTCGGCGCCACCACGGCGTTCTTCGCCGCCACCATCGGTCTGGTGCAGAACGACATCAAGCGCATCGTCGCCTATTCGACCTGTTCGCAGCTCGGCTACATGTTCGTGGCGATGGGGACGGGGGCCTATTCGGTCGGCATGTTCCATCTGTTCACGCACGCCTTCTTCAAGGCGCTGCTGTTCTTAGGGTCGGGCTCGGTGATCCACGCGATGCACCACGAGCAGGACATCCGCAACATGGGCGGGCTGAAGGACAAGATCCCCTTCACCTACATCGCGATGGTGATCGGCACGCTGGCGCTGACCGGCTTCCCGCTGACCGCCGGCTATTTCTCCAAGGACGCCATCATCGAGGCGGCCTACGTCTCGCACAATCCGCTGGCTTTCTACGGCTTCATCATGACGGTGGTCGCCGCCGGCCTGACCTCGTTCTATTCCTGGCGGCTGATCTTCAAGACGTTCCACGGCGAGCCGCACGACCGCAAGCACTACGACGCGGCGCATGAGAGCCCGTACTGGATGCTGGTGCCGCTGGCGGTGCTGGCGGCGGGCTCGATCCTCGCCGGCTTCCCGTTCAAGGAAGTCTTCACCGGCCACGGCGTCGGCGAGTTCTTCCGCGAGTCGCTGAAGATGAACCCGACCATCCTCGAGGAACTGCACCACGTTCCGCCGGCGATCGCCTTCCTGCCGACGGTGATGATGGCAGGCGGCTTCATCGTGTCGTGGCTGTTCTACATCCGCCGGCCGTATCTGCCGGTCGAACTCGCGACGCAGCACCAGCTGCTCTACAAGTTCCTGCTCAACAAATGGTACTTCGACGAATTGTACGATCTGATCTTCGTGCGCCCGACCAAATGGCTCGGCCGCTTCCTGTGGAAGGTCGGCGACGGCAAGATCATCGACGGGCTCGGCCCGGACGGCATCTCGGCCCGCGTGCTCGACGTGACGCGCGGTGCGGTCAAGATCCAGACCGGCTATCTGTACCACTACGCGTTTGCGATGCTGATCGGTGTGGCCGGGTTGATCACCTGGTTCATGGTCGGCACGGGAGCCCATTAAGATGACGACCTGGCCGATCCTTTCCGTCGTCACCTTCCTGCCGATCGTCGGCGCGGTGCTGATCTATCTCAGCCGCGGCGACGACGAGGCCGCGCGCGGCAATGCGCGCTGGATCGCGCTGTGGACCACGCTGATCACCTTCGCGGTGTCGATCATCCTGGTGCTGCGGTTCGACGCCGCCAATCCGGGCTTCCAGTTCGTCGAGAAGGCGCCCTGGCTCGCCAACGCGATCACCTACCACATGGGCGTCGACGGCATTTCGCTGCCGTTCGTGATCCTGACCACCGCGCTGATGCCGTTCTGCATCCTGGCGTCGTGGAAATCGATCACCTTGCGGGTGCGCGAATACATGATGGCGTTCCTGTTCCTGGAAACGTTGATGATCGGCACCTTTTCGGCGCTCGACCTGGTGCTGTTCTATCTGTTCTTCGAGGGCGGCCTGATCCCGATGTTCCTGATCATCGGCGTGTGGGGCGGCCCGCGCCGGGTCTATGCCTCGTTCAAGTTCTTCCTCTACACCTTGCTCGGCTCGGTGCTGATGCTGCTGGCGATCATGGCGCTGTACTGGAACGCCGGCACCACCGACATCCCGACCCTGATGCAGACCGCGGTGCCGCGCAATTTGCAGATCTGGGCCTGGCTGGCGTTCTTCGCGTCCTTCGCGGTGAAGATGCCGATGTGGCCGGTGCACACCTGGCTGCCGGACGCCCACGTCGAGGCGCCGACTGCCGGCTCCGTCGTGCTGGCGGCGATCATGCTGAAGATGGGCGGCTACGGCTTCCTGCGGTTCTCGCTGCCGATGTTCCCCGAGGCGTCGGACTACTTCGCGCCGCTGGTGTTCACGCTGTCCGCCATCGCCATCGTCTACACCTCGCTGGTGGCGCTGATGCAGGAGGACATCAAGAAGCTGATCGCCTATTCGTCGGTCGCCCATATGGGCTTCGTCACCATGGGCATCTTCGCCGGCACCACGCAGGGCATCGCCGGCGGCGTGTTCCAGATGATCTCGCACGGCATCGTGTCGGGCGCGCTGTTCCTCTGCGTCGGCATCATCTACGACCGGCTGCACACCCGCGAGATCGCCGCCTATGGCGGGCTGGTCAACCGGATGCCGCTCTATGCGCTGGTGTTCATGGTGTTCACCATGGCGAATGTCGGATTGCCCGGCACCTCCGGCTTCGTCGGCGAATTCCTGACGCTGATCGGCACCTTCAAGGTCTCGGTCATCACCGCGACGGTCGCCACGCTCGGCGTCATCCTGTCGGCCGCCTATGCGCTGTGGCTGTACCGCAAGGTGATGTTCGGGCCGCTCACGAAACCGTCGCTGGCGCAGATCAAGGACCTCACCTTCCGCGAGGGCCTGCTGCTCGCGCCGCTGGTGATCCTCACCATTCTGTTCGGGGTCTATCCGCAGCCGGTGCTCAACATGTCGGCCGCCTCCGTGCAGCAACTCGTCAACAACTACGCCCAAGCAGTCACTGCCGTGAAGGCAGCCGCGCTGCTGCCGTGACACCGGCAGGTCAGGACCACACGCCATGAACTTTGAAGCCGCCGGCTATTCGCTGATCCCCGTGCTGCCGGAACTCGTTCTGGCGGTCGGCGCCATGGCGCTGCTGATGCTCGGCGCCTATCGCAAGGCCGACTCCACCCATCTCGTGACCGGGTTGGCGGTTGTGCTGCTGGTGCTGACCGGCGCACTGGTCATGCTGGTGCCAGCCGGCAAGCTGGTGACGTTCGGCGGCAGCTTCATCCTCGACGACTTCGCACGCTTTCTGAAAATCCTGGCGCTGGCCGGGTCGGCGGTGACGCTGATCGTGTCGCGCGAATTCCTGTCCGATCCGTCGCGGCGGATGTTCGAATATTCCATCCTGGTACTGCTGTCGTCGGTCGGCATGATGCTGCTGATCTCGGCCGGCGACCTGATCATGCTGTATCTCGGCCTCGAACTGATGAGCCTGGCGCTCTACGTGGTGGCCGCCAGCAACCGCGAGGATCCCAAGTCCAACGAATCCGGCCTGAAGTACTTCGTGCTCGGCGCGCTGTCGTCGGGGATGCTGCTGTACGGCGCGTCGCTGATCTACGGATTCACCGGCACCGTGAGCTTCGCCGGCATCGCGGCGGCGGCCAAGGACGGCAGCGTCGGGCTCGTGTTCGGTCTGGTCTTCCTGTTCGCCGGGATGTGCTTCAAGGTGTCGGCGGTCCCGTTCCACATGTGGACGCCGGACGTCTATGAAGGCGCGCCGACGCCGGTGACGGCGTTCTTTGCCTCGGCGCCGAAGGTCGCCGGCATCGCGGTGTTCACCCGGGTGGCGCTGACGGCGTTTCCGGGGATCATGCCGCAGTGGCAGCAGATCGTGATCTTCGTCGCCATTGCCTCGATGGCGCTGGGTTCGTTTGCCGCCATCGGCCAGAAGAACATCAAGCGCCTGATGGCCTATTCGGCGATCGGCCATATCGGCTTCGCGCTGGTCGGGCTCGCCGCGGGGACCGTCGAGGGCGCGCAGGGCGTGCTGGTCTATATCGCGATCTACGTCGCGATGACGCTCGGCGCCTTCGCGGTCATCATGGCGATGAAGCGCAACGGCCAGCCGGTCGAGGCGATCGCGGACTTTTCCGGGCTGTCGCGCACCAATCCGATGCTGGCGTTCTTCTTCGCCATGCTGCTGTTCTCGCTGGCCGGCATTCCGCCGCTTGCCGGGTTCTTCGCGAAGTTCTATGTGTTCGTCGCCGCCATCAAGGCCGGGCTGTTCACGCTCGCCGTGGTCGGCGTGCTCGCCAGCGTGGTGGGTGCGTATTACTACCTGCTGATCATCAAGGTGATGTATTTCGACGAGCCCAAGGTGGCGGTCGATCCGGTGCGGATGGAGTTGCGCACCGTGCTGGCGGTCGCCGGCATCTTCAACATGCTGTTCTTCGTCTATCCCGCGCCGCTGGTCAGCGCCGCCACGGCGGCAGCCAAGTCGCTGTTCTAGGTGGCATTCGCCCTCGGACCAAGGGCGCGCGCGGCCGGCGTCGGGCTGAAGGCGTTCGACGAGACGGGCTCGACCAACAGCGATGCGATGGCGCATGCGCGCGCGGGCGGGCAGGGGCCCTGCTGGTTCGTCACCACGATGCAGACGGCAGGACGCGGCCGGCGCAACCGCGCATGGATCGCGCCGCGCGGCAATCTCGCGAGCTCCGTGCTGGAGATCCTGAGCGTTGCGCCGCCGGTCGCCGCGACGCTGGGCTTTGCCGCCGGCGTCGCGCTGGAGACGGCGTTGCGGCAGGTCAGCGTGGAAGCAGCGATGCGCGCGCCGCATTCGGCGGCCAACGATTACCGGCTGAAATGGCCGAACGACATTCTGGCCGGCGGCGCCAAGCTGGTCGGCATGAACCTCGAGGCCGAGGCGCTGCCGGGCGGCCGGCTGGCGGTCGTGGTCGGGATGGGCACCAATGTGGTGGCCGCACCCGACGACCTGCCATATCCGGCGGCCTCGCTGCATGCGCTGGGCGTTACCGCCAGCGCGGAGGACCTGTTTGCGGCGCTGTCGGATTCGTGGCACGAGATGCGCAGCATCTGGGATGACGGCCGCGGCTTTCCGCAGATCCGCGACCTGTGGCTCGATCGCGCGGCCGGGCTCGGGCAGCCGGTCTCGATCAGGACCGGCACCACCGTGATTTCCGGAATATTCGACACCATCGATGAGACCGGCTGTATGATCGTGACGACAGCCGACCGCAAACGAATCCCGATTGCGGCCGGCGACGTCTATTTCGGCGATACCGCGTCGGCAAAGGCATAGATTGAATGACGCGACCAGATGAAATGACTTTCGCGCCGCTCGGCGGCGTCGGCGAAATCGGCATGAACCTGTCGATCTATGGCCTCGCCAGCGGGCCCCAACGCAAATGGCTGGCGGTCGATCTCGGCGTGTCGTTCGGCGACGAGGAGCATCTGCCGGGCATCGATCTCATCATGCCGGACATCCGGTTTCTCGAGAAGGAGCGCAAGAACCTGGTCGGGCTGGTGCTGACGCACGCCCATGAGGACCATTTCGGCGCCATCATCGACCTGTGGCCGAAGCTGAAATGTCCGATCTATGCGACCAAGTTCAGCGCCGCGCTGTTCGCCGCCAAGCTCGCCTCCGAGCGCAACCCGCCGAAGATTCCGGTCAACGTGGTGCCGTCCGGCGGCCGCATCGATCTCGGGCCGTTCAGCGTCGAATTCATTCCGGTGGCGCATTCGATTCCGGAGTCGCACGCGCTGGCGATCCGCACCTCGGTCGGCACCGTGCTGCACACCGGCGATTGGAAGATCGATCTCACCCCGATCATCGGCGTGCCGACCGACGAGAAGCGGCTGCGTCAGCTCGGCGACGAAGGCGTGATGGCGCTGATCGGTGATTCCACCAACGCCGTGCGGGAAGGGCGCTCGCCGTCCGAGACCGAGGTTGCCCACAACATCACCGAGCTGGTCCGCAAGGCCAAGGGCCGCGTTGCCGTCACCACATTCGCCTCCAACGTGGCGCGGCTGCGCGCTGTTGCCGATGCCGCCAAGGCCTGCGGCCGCGAGGTCGTCGTGGTCGGCCGCGCGATGGAGCGCGTCGCGCAGGTGGCGCGCGAGACCGGCTATCTCGACGGCGTGCAGCCGTTTCGCGGTCTCGACATGTATGGTCACTTCCCGCCGGACCGGGTGATCGCGCTGTGCACCGGCAGCCAGGGCGAGCCGCGCGCTGCGCTGTCGCGGATCGCCAACAACGATCATCCGCAGGTCACCTTGAACAAGGGCGATTGCGTGATCTTCTCGTCGCGCACCATTCCGGGCAACGAGAAGTCGGTCGGCGCGATCATCAACGGCCTGATCAACCAGGGCGTCGAGGTCATCACCGACCGCACCCATATGATCCACGTCTCCGGCCATCCGCGGCGTGACGAACTGCGCGAGATGATCTCGTGGGTTCGGCCGCAACTGCTGATTCCCGTTCACGGCGAAGCGCTGCATCTGTTCGAGCACGCCAAGCTCGCGCGCGAAGCCGGCGTGCCGAAGACCTTGATCGTCAAGAACGGCGATCTGGTGAAACTCGGGCCGGGCGATACCGGCGTGATCGATCAGTTGCCATCGGGACGTTTGTACAAGGACGGCACGATCCTCGAGGATTCGCGCTCGCGCGCGGTCAGCGAGCGCAAGAAGCTGGCGTTCGCCGGCGCCGTGTTTGTCGCCTTCGCGATGACCGACAAGGGCGAATTGTTCGACGACCCCGAGATCGATTTCGCCGGCGTACCGGAGAAGAACAAGTCTGGCGAGCCGATGGACGACATCGTGTTCGACGCCGTGGTGACGACCATCGAGGGCCTGCCGCGCGCCAAGCGCCGCGATCCCGATGCGATGGCGGAGTCGGTGCGTCGCACGGTACGATCGGTGGTCCAGGAGCAGTGGGGCAAGAAGCCGCTCTGCGTCGTTCACGTGCTGATGGTCTGAGGGAGGTTGCGATGCTGGGCCGGCTCAATCACGTCGCGATCGCGGTGAAGGACGCCGAACAGGCCGCGAAGATCTACGGCGCGGCGTTCGGCGCGGAGATTTCCGCCGCGGTGCCGCTGCCCGAGCACGGCGTCATCACCGTGTTCGTCACGCTGCCGAATACCAAGATCGAATTCATTCAGCCGCTCGGCGACGCGTCGCCGATCGCGAAGTTTCTCGAGCGCAATGCCGACGGCGGCATCCATCACATCTGCTACGACGTGCCGGACATCATCGCCGCGCGCGACAAGCTGACCAGCGAAGGCGCGCGCGTGCTCGGCGACGGCGTGCCGCGGATCGGCGCGCATGGCAAGCCGGTGCTGTTCCTGCATCCGAAGGATTTTTCGGGTGCGCTGGTCGAAATCGAGCAGGCCTGAGCCGTGTTCAGCACCATCTCAACACTGCTGGCGATCTATTTCGTGGTGTGGTGGATCGTGCTGTTCATGACGCTGCCGTTCGGCGTGAAGAATCGCGCCGAAAGCGGCGAGGGCGCCGGCGAGTTGATACCAGGCAGCGATCCCGGCGCGCCGATCATGCCGATGATGCTGCGCAAGGCGCTGTGGACCACGCTGATATCGGCGGTGCTGTTCGGCGTCGCGCTGCTGGCCTATCGCGCGGGCTATTTCAACATCGAACGGCTGTCGAAGCTGATGGGCTTTCCGCTGTAACGATCGCGCTTGCTCTCAACTGCCGAAAAAAAAAGAGCAGGGCCCTCGCCCTGCTCGAAAAATTGTGCCGACCCTATTTCCCGTTGTTTGTCTTTGCTTTGACGGGCGACGCCGCTTATGCGCGTCAGGGCTCCTCCCGAGACTTGGACCACCAGGTTCGCACCTGAGCCCAAAGTCGTAACCGATCTATTTCGTCTTGTCATCAATTGAAGCAACGATTGTCCAAAATTAAGGCATGCCTTGAAATGAACGGGAAGCTGCCACTTGAGGTTGCAGTTGTATGCAGCGGGCCGGCTGCTCGACTTCATTCCGGCCGCATGATTATCTGATTTCGAAAGGTGGCTCATGCGCCGGCGGATCGTCCGATATCTTCCCGTGATTGCCATGGCGTTGCTGGTGCAGCTGCTGGCGCCGCTCGGCGCCGTGCGCAGCGCCGCGCAGGCCACGCTCGATCCGCTGGCGTTGGCAACGATCTGCTCCGGCGTGGAAAATCCGGCGCAGCCGCACGGCGGATCGACCGGCCCGGACGTTGGCGACTGCTGCGGTTTCTGTGGCGCCGGGTCTGCCGGCAGCGGCGGGTTCGCGCCGACGCCTCAATTCCAGATTGTCCTGCAGCGGCGCTACGCCGCCATCGCCTGGGCGCCGCTCGAGCAGCCGGGGAGCGGGCCGCATCGCGGGTCGAACGCACAGGCCCGCGCGCCGCCGGCCGCGGTCGCCTGACGCTTTTTGCGGCACGTCGGTGATCGCCGATCGCTGACTCAGGCCGCGCCGACCTCTCCCGAATTCCAATCCCGCTCGCGCGGAAACGAAAGCCCGATCCATGAATGCATTTCGCAATCCCATTCGCCTGCTCTCCGCCATCGCCGCCGTTTCCTGTCTGGCGCTGACCGCGGCGCAGGCCGACGACGTCAAGGCCGGCGACCTCGTCATCAGCCAGGGCTGGAGCCGCGCCACGCCCGGCGGCGCCAAGGTGGCCGGCGGCTACCTGACCATCGTCAACAAGGGCGCCGTCGCGGACCGTCTGCTGTCCGGATCGGCCGATGTGTCCGGCAAGATCGAAGTCCACGAGATGGCCACCGCCAACGGCGTGATGACGATGCGGCCGCTGAACGACGGGCTGGCGATCGAACCCGGTCAGACCGTGCAGCTCGCGCCCGGCGGCTATCATCTGATGATGATGGACCTGAAGGCCCCGCTGAAGCAGGGCGACAAGGTGCCGGTGACGTTGCAGTTCGCGAAGGCCGGAGCGGTGAAGCTGACTCTCGACGTGCAGCCGGTCGGTGCCAAGGCGCCGGGCGACGCGAAGGCGATGGAGCCGAAGTCCCATTCGGGGATGAAGCATTGAGCCCCTCTGTCATTGCATCACGCGCAGCGGGCGTCTTGCTCGGCCTGACGCTGACCGTCGGCGCGGGGTCGGCCCATGTGACCATCCAGCCCAACGAAGGCATTGCCGGCGGTTACTTCCAGGCGTCGTTCAGCGCCGCGCATGGCTGCGACGGCAGTCCCACCGTCGCGGTGCGGGTGAAAGTGCCTGACGGCGTCATCAGCGTGAAGCCTCAGATGAAGCCCGGCTGGAATGTCGAGATCAAGCTGCGCAAGATCGAGGGCACGCTGCCGGTGCTGCACGGCAAGACCATCACCGAGACGGTCGACGAGGTGGCCTGGCGCGGCGGGCCGCTGCCCGACAATCTCTACGACACCTTCGGGCTGCTGATGAAGCTGCCGGACACGCCCGGCAAGCTGCTGCACTTTCCGGTGGTGCAGGAATGCGAGAAGGGCGTGCATCGCTGGATCGAGATCCCGGCGGCCGGACAGAACCGCGACGATCTGCGCGAGCCGGCGCCGGCCCTGCGGCTCAAGCCGAAAACGCCGTGAGAGGAAGCCCGGCGTGGCCGCACCGCGCGCTGGCGCGGTGCTGGCTGTTCGCCCTGCTGCTCGCCTTGCTCGCCCCGTCGGGCGCGGCGGCCCATGCCAGCCTGGTCGCCAGCGACCCCGCCGGCGAAGCCACGCTGGTTGCGGCGCCATCGGCGATCACGCTGACCTTCAACGAGCCGGTCGAGCCGCTGGCGATCCGGCTGCTCAACGCCGCTGGCGCCGACGCCGCGATCGCGCAGATTTCGCGCGACGGCAACCGCGTGATCGTGATGCCGGCCGCATCGATCGGCGAGGGCGCCCATGTGGTGAGCTGGCGGGTGATTTCCGCCGACGGCCATCCGGCCTCCGGCTCGCTGACGTTCCGGGTCGGCGAGAGCGCTGCAGCGTTGCCGCCGGTTGTGGTCGCCGCAAATCCCGAACGACAGGCCGCGATCTGGATCGCGCGCTGGACGATCTATCTCGGCCTGATGGCCGGCGCGGGCGGCGCGTTCTTTCTGGCGTGGATCGCTGTGCCGCCGGCATTGCGCAGCGCGGCCCGGATCTGCGCCGCCGCAGGAACCCTGGGACTGGCGGCGATCGTCCTGTCGCTCGGCTTGCAGGGCCTCGACATCGATGATCTGCCGATGCGCGCGCTCGGCGACGCGACGGTCTGGATCCACGGTGCGCGCGGGTCGTTTGGCCAGGCTGCCGCGGTCGCGGCGATTGCACTGCTTCTCGGCCTCGCCTCGCTGCGCGCCCGCGGCTTCGCCGCAAAACTGCTGTCACTCGGCGCGCTGGCGGGGGTCGGCCTTGCGCTGGCCGCCACGGGCCATGCCGCGACCGCGGAGCCGCGCGCCGTGATGGTCGCCGCGCTGGTGCTGCACGGCTGCGCGGTCGCGTTCTGGGTCGGCGCGCTGGTCCCGCTCGGCGTTGCTCTCGGGACCGGGCAGGGGGCCGTGACGCTGCAGCGGTTCTCCCGCGCCATTCCGTTCGCCGTGGCCGTCATGGTGGCCGCTGGCATCATCCTGGCGGTGGTGCAGGTCGAACGGCTCGGGGCGCTGTGGACGACGGGCTACGGTCTGGTGCTGAGCGGCAAGATCGCGCTGGTCCTGCTGCTGCTGGCGATCGGCCTGCGCAATCGCCGCAGCTTGACGCCGCAGGTGATCGCGGGCTCCGCAAAGGGCCGGCAGGCGATGCGCCGGGCGATCCGCACCGAAATTATCGTCGTGGTGGCGATCCTCGGCGCGGTCGGGCTCTGGCGCTTCACGCCGCCGCCGCGCGCGCAGATCGCGGCCGTCGACAGCCTGTTCACCCATCTGCACGGCGAACGCGCGATGGCCAATGTGACGATCGTGCCCGGCCGCGCGGGCCCGCTCGATATCGACATACAGATATCGACGCCCGCCGAGGCGCCGCTCGCCGCGCAGGCGCTCACCGTCACGCTGGCCAGTCCGGCGCTGGGCATCGGGCCGGCCTCGGCGCCGGCGCAGCCGGTCGGCGAGGGGCAATGGCGGGTCCGGATGTCGGCGCCGCTGCCCGGCCAGTGGACGCTGACGCTCGGCATCCTGGTGTCGGATTTCGACAGGATCATCCTCGAGGCGCCGATCACGGTCCGCTAGCATTTCAAGCTTTTAGCGGCCGCCCTTGTGTTTTGGCGCCCGATCCGGTTTCACTGCGGCCACCCCGCGTGTCCCCGAATCCCGAGCATCCCCATGCGACTGTCGCGCTATTTTCTGCCGATCCTCAAAGAGGTGAAGGACGCCGAGATCGTCTCGCACCGGCTGATGCTGCGCGCCGGCATGATGCGGCAGGAGGCGTCGGGCATCTACGCCTGGCTGCCGCTCGGGCTGCGGGTGCTGAAGAAGATCGAGCAGATCGTGCGCGAGGAGCAGGATCGCGCCGGCGCCATCGAGCTGCTGATGCCGACCCTGCAACTCGCCGATCTGTGGCGCGAGAGCGGGCGCTACGACGCCTATGGCCCGGAGATGCTGCGCATCACCGACCGCCACAAACGCGAGCTGCTGTACGGCCCGACCAACGAGGAAATGATCACCGAGATCTTCCGCGGCTCGGTGCGCTCCTACAAGGCGCTGCCGCTGAACCTCTATCACATCCAGTGGAAATTCCGCGACGAGCAGCGTCCCCGCTTCGGCGTGATGCGCGGTCGCGAATTCCTGATGAAGGACGCGTACTCGTTCGACGTCGACGAGGCCGCCGCGCGCAAATCCTACAACCGGATGTTCGTCGCTTACTTGCGCACCTTCGCGCGGATGGGGCTGCAGGCGATTCCGATGCGCGCTGAAACCGGGCCGATCGGCGGCGACCTCAGCCACGAATTCATCGTGCTGGCCGAGACCGGCGAGTCCGGCGTGTATTGCGACAGGGACGTGCTCAATCTGCCGGTGCCGGACGAGACCGTCGACTATGACGGCGATCTGACCCCGATCATCGCGCAGTGGACCTCGGTCTATGCCGCGACCGAGGACGTCCACGACGCCGCGCGCTACGAGCGCGAGGTGCCCGAAGCCAACCGGCTGCAGACCCGCGGCATCGAGGTCGGACAGATCTTCTACTTCGGCACCAAATATTCCGACGCGATGAAGGCGCTGGTCGCCGGCCCCGATGGCGTCGACACGCCGATCCATGGCGGCTCCTACGGCGTCGGCGTGTCGCGGTTGGTCGGCGCCATCATCGAGGCCTGCCATGACGACGCCGGCATCAAATGGCCGGAGGCGGTCGCGCCGTTCAAGGTGGCGATCCTCAATCTGAAGCAGGGCGACGCCGCGACCGATGCCGCGAGCGAACGGCTTTACGCCGAATTGACCGCCAAGGGCGTCGAGGTGCTGTACGACGACACCGACCAGCGCGCCGGCGGCAAGTTCGCCACCGCCGACCTGATCGGCATTCCCTGGCAGGTGATGATCGGTCCGAAGGGCCTGGCCGACGGCAAGGTCGAGCTCAAGCGGCGCAGCGACGGGTCGCGCGAACTGCTGACGCCGGCGGATGCGCTCGCCAGACTATCAGCCTAGCCACTTATCCACCGAACCCGGCGCCACACCGCCGGGTCGCGGCAAGAATAAGCCCGAATCGTATGGGATTCGGACTATGGATGACAGCATGAGCGAGCCAGTTCGAACCCCACCCTTCGCGCCATTCGAATGGCTGCTGTCCGGACGCTATCTGCGCGCCCGCCGCAAGGAGGGCTTCATCTCCGTCATCGCCGGGTTCTCCTTTCTCGGGATCATGCTCGGCGTCGCCACGCTGATCATCGTGATGGCGGTGATGAACGGCTTCCGCAAGGAACTGCTGGACAAGATCCTCGGCCTCAACGGCCACCTGCTGGTGCAGCCGCTGGAAAGCCCGCTGACCGACTGGAAGGAGGTCGCCGAGCGCATCAACGGCGTCAACGGCATTCGTCTGGCCGCCCCGGTGGTCGACGGCCAGGCGCTGGCGTCGTCGCCGTTCAACGCGTCGGGCGTATTCGTGCGCGGCATCCGCTCGGCCGACCTCAACAACCTCACTTCGATCGCCAAGAACATCAAGCAGGGCACCATCGAAGGCTTCGATGACGGGCAGGGCGTCGCGATCGGCCGCCGGCTGGCGGACCAGCTTTCGCTGCATGCCGGCGACAGCATCACGCTGGTGGCGCCGCGCGGCGCGGTGACGCCGATGGGCACCACGCCGCGGATCAAGCCCTACAGGGTCGCGGCGGTGTTCGAGATCGGCATGTCGGAATACGACTCGACCTTCGTGTTCATGCCGCTGACCGAGGCGCAGGCCTATTTCAACCGCAACGCCGACGTCACCTCGATCGAGGTCTACACCAGCAATCCCGACCGCATCGACGAATTCCGCAAGCTCGTCACCGAGGCGGCCGGCCGGCCGGTGTTTCTGGTCGACTGGCGGCAGCGCAACTCGACCTTCTTCAACGCGCTGCAGGTCGAGCGCAACGTCATGTTCCTGATCCTGACGCTGATCGTGCTGGTGGCGGCGCTGAACATCGTCTCCGGGCTGATCATGCTGGTGAAGGACAAGGGCAGCGACATCGCGATCCTGCGCACCATGGGCGCGACGCAGGGCTCGATCATGCGGGTGTTCCTGATCACCGGCGCGGCGATCGGCGTGGTCGGCACGCTGACCGGCTTCGCGGTCGGGCTGCTGGTCTGCATGAACATCGAATCGATCAGGCAGTTCATCTCCTGGATGACCAACACCGAATTGTTCTCGCCCGAACTCTACTTCCTCTCCAAGCTGCCGGCCGAGGTCGATGTCGGCGAAACCAGCGCCGTGGTGATCATGGCGCTGACGCTGTCGTTCCTGGCGACGCTGTATCCGTCCTGGCGCGCCGCGCGTCTCGATCCGGTCGAGGCGCTGCGCTATGGATGAGACCGTCATGGACGAGACCATCATGGAGAAGGCCCCGGAAGACGTGCCGGTGGTCTATCTGCACGACATCAAGCGGCACTACACCCAGGGCGAGACCACGCTGGCGATCCTCAACGGCGCCAAGCTGGCGCTGTGGGCGGGACAGTCGGTGGCGCTGGTGGCGCCGTCGGGCGCCGGCAAGTCGACCTTGCTGCACATCGCCGGGCTGCTCGAGCATTGCGACGAGGGCGAGGTCTATGTCAGCGGCACCGCGACGTCGGGCCTGACCGACGCCGAGCGCACCCAGATCCGCCGCACCGACATCGGCTTCGTCTATCAGTCGCACCGGCTGCTGCCGGAATTCTCGGCGCTGGAAAACGTCATGCTGCCGCAGATGATCCGCGGCCTGAAGCGCGCCGAGACCATCAACCGCTCCAAGGAAATCCTCGGCTATCTCGGGCTCGGCGACCGCATCAAGCATCGCCCGGCCGAACTGTCCGGCGGCGAGCAGCAGCGCGTCGCCATCGCCCGCGCGGTCGCCAATGCGCCGCGCGTGCTGTTCGCCGACGAGCCGACCGGCAACCTCGACCCGCACACCGCCGACCACGTGTTCAAGGCGCTGATGCAGCTGGTCAAGGCCACCAGCGTCGCGATGCTGATCGCCACCCACAACATGGAGCTGGCCGGCCGCATGGACCGCCGCGTGTCGCTGGAAAACGGCCTGGTGGTCGAACTCGACTAGGCGCCTTCGCGTTTCAGAAGCCGTCATTCCGGGGCGTGAGGGCGAAGCCCGAAACGAACCCGGGATCTCGAGATTGAACGCAGTGAGCCCGACCTCGGGATTCCGGGGTCATGTCGCCGCTGCGCGGCTCATGCCCCGGAATGACGACAGTAAGCGCAGCTACCGCGTGTCGCTGGAAAACGGCCTGGTGACTGGACTGAGGAAGTTTGGCGCTTCCGCAAGCGTCGATACCGGCGTTCGCATCCCCAGGCACGTCATTCCGGGGCGTGAGGGCGAAGCCCGAAACGAACCCGGAATCCCGAGCTTGAACGCGGTGAGCCCGACCTCGGGATTCCGGGGTCATGTCGCCGCTGCGCGGCTCATGCCCCGGAATGACGACTGTAAGCGCGGCTGCCGCGTCTCGCTGGAAAACGGCCTGGCGGTCGAACTCGACTGAGGAAGTCTCGCGCTTCCGCAAGCGTCGATACCGGCGCTCGCATCTGCAAGCGCGTCATTCCCGGGCGTGAGGGCGAAGCCCGAAACGAACCCGGAATCTCGAGATTGAACGCAGTGAGTCCGACCTCGGGATTCCGGGTTCATGTCGCCGCTGCGCGGTTCATGCCCGGAATGACGACGGCAGCGCGGGTGCTGCGCGCGGGACCGTCTGGCCACGGCGTTCGTGCAACGCGTCAGCGCCGCCGTGACGACCGCTCGCGTGGCTCCGGTCCCTTGTAGTACGGATTGGTGATGCACTGGGCGCTTCGCCCGGAGGCGAGCGGGCGGCACTGCTCGATCGTGGCGTAGCTGCAGTCGTTGCTGTTCACCGGGCCGTAGACCATCAGGCACACCGGACCCGGCCCCCAGCCTTGTGCAGAGGCCGGAACGGCCAAGGTGAGCAGCGCGAGCGCTGCGATCGATAGGGCACGCATGGCGGGCGTCCTCGTTGCGGATGTTGCAAGGCGTCGCGCGCCGCGACGTCGATGCGGATCATCCACCCAGCATAGGAAATCGGGTTGCAACAACCAACCGCCGCGCCGTCAAAAAGAGGATCTGGCGGCGCCGACGACCGGTAACGTTTGAGTAACCGGTTCGATCCGGACCCTCAGAAGCCGCTTGACTCATGAGAACATAAATAGAACATTGTTCTGCATATGTTCCGTTGATGGGGAGGCTCTGATGCTGAAAGTTTTCGTCGAGGAAGCCGCTGCGCTGGCGTCGATCGTGCTGTTCGTGGGGATGATCGCGATCTGGGCGCAGGTCATTCCGCAGCTCTGACCGGTCGAGGTCGATAGGCTGGGGAGATCGGCGGGGCCGCGCGGCTTCGACATCGACTCCCGGGCCGTGCTGCCGCACGATGGCTTTCCGAGTCGGTTCGCGCTCCGCGCCAGGCCCGGGCCATCCCAGACCAGTCGGGCGAGACCATGACCAATCCCGGATTCGTCCATCTTCACGTTCACTCGGCCTATTCGCTGCTGAAGGGCTCGATCCGGATTCCGCGGCTCGCCGAACTCGCCAAGGCCGACAAGCAGCCGGCGCTGGCGCTGACCGACACCGACAACATGTTCGGCGCGCTGGAGTTCTCTGACAAGCTGGCGGGGGCGGGGATCCAGCCGATCGTCGGCTGCGAGCTGGCGATCGATTTCGGCGATCAGGACCCCAACGCCCGCAACGCGCTCAACGCCGCGCCGGCGCGGATCGTGCTGCTGGCGGCGCGCGAGGCCGGCTACCGCAGCCTGATGCGGCTGAATTCCCGGGCGTTCCTGGAAACCCCGGTCAACCAGCCGCCGCACATCAAGTTCGAGTGGCTGCAGGACGAGACCGCCGACCTGATCGCGCTGACCGGCGGGCCCGATGGCCCGATCGCGCTGGCGATCAATGCCGACCAGGCCGCGCTCGCCGCGGTGCGCTGCGACCGGCTGGCCGCGATGTTCGGCGACCGGCTCTATGTCGAGCTGCAGCGCCACAACCTCGAGAGCGAGCGCCGCGCCGAGGCCGGGCTGATCGACATCGCCTACAGCAAGGGCTTGCCGCTGGTGGCGACCAACGAGCCGCATTTCGCCGCGGCCGACGATTTCGAGGCGCATGACGCGCTGCTCTGCATCGCCAGCGGCCGCCTCGTCGCCGAGACCGACCGCCAGCAGCTGACCCCCGATCACCGCTTCAAGACCCGCGCCGAGATGGCGGTGCTGTTCGCCGACCTGCCGGAGGCGCTGGCTTCCACCGTGGAGATCGCGTCGCGCTGCTCGTTCCGGCCGAAGACCCGCAAGCCGATCCTGCCGCGCTTCACCGTCGGCGCCGGCTCCAACGCGGAGGGGGCGGCGAGCGACGAGGCCGACGAGCTGCGCGCCCAGGCCGAGGAGGGGCTGCGGCAGCGCCTCGCGGTGCACGGCGTCTCGCAGGGCATGAGCGAGGAGGATTATCGCGCGCGGCTGGATTTCGAGCTGAACGTCATCACCCGCATGAACTACGCGGGCTACTTCCTGATCGTCGCCGACTTCATCAAATGGGCCAAGGGGCAGGGCATCCCGGTCGGTCCCGGCCGCGGCTCCGGCGCCGGCTCGCTGGTGGCCTATGTGCTGACCATCACCGACCTCGACCCGATCCGCTTCGGCTTGCTGTTCGAGCGCTTCCTCAACCCCGAGCGCGTCTCGATGCCCGACTTCGACATCGACTTCTGTCAGGAGCGCCGCGGCGAGGTGATCGACTACGTGCAGCAGCGCTACGGCCGCGACCAGGTGGCGCAGATCATCACCTTCGGCACCCTGCAGGCGCGCGGCGTGCTGCGCGACGTCGGCCGCGTGCTGCAGATGCCCTACGGCCAGGTCGACAAGCTCACCAAACTGGTGCCGCAGAATCCGGCCGCGCCGGTGACCCTGAAGCAGGCGATCGAGAGCGAGCCGAAGCTGCAGGCGTTCCGCGACGAGGATCCGGTGGTGGCGCGCGCCTTCGACATCGCGCAGCGGCTCGAGGGGCTGACCCGCCACGCCTCGACCCATGCCGCCGGCATCGTGATCGGCGACCGCCCGCTGTCCGAGCTGGTGCCGATGTATCGCGATCCGAAATCCGACATGCCGGTCACCCAGTTCAACATGAAATGGGTCGAGCCGGCCGGGCTGGTGAAGTTCGACTTCCTCGGCCTCAAGACGCTGACCGTGCTCGACGTCGCGGTGAAGCTGCTGAAGCAGCGCGGCGTCACGGTCGATCTGGCGACGCTGCCGCTCGACGATGCGGCGAGCTACCAGATGCTGGCGAAGGGCGACGTGGTCGGCGTGTTCCAGGTGGAAAGCGCCGGCATGCGGCGCGCGCTGGTCGACATGCGGCCCGACCGCTTCGAGGACATCATCGCGCTGGTGGCGCTGTATCGCCCGGGTCCGATGGCCAACATCCCGACCTATTGCGCGCGAAAGCACGGCGACGAGGAATCGGAATATTTGCATCCGATGCTGGAGCCGATCCTGAAGGAGACCTACGGCGTCATCATCTACCAGGAACAGGTGATGCAGATCGCCCAGGTGATGGCCGGCTACTCGCTCGGCGACGCTGACCTGCTGCGCCGCGCGATGGGCAAGAAGATCCGCGCCGAAATGGAAAAGCAGCGCGCCATCTTCGTCGAGGGCGCGGTGAAGAACGGCGTCGCCAAGGGCCAGGCCGACACCATCTTCGAACTGCTGGCGAAGTTCGCCGACTACGGCTTCAACAAGAGCCACGCCGCCGCCTACGCGCTGGTGAGCTACCACACCGCCTACATGAAGGCGCATTACCCGGTCGAGTTCATCGCCGCGTCGATGACGCTCGACATCAACAACACCGACAAGCTGTCGGAATTCCGCGCCGAGGCGCAGCGGCTCGGCATCAGGGTCGAGGCGCCGTCGATCAACCGCTCCGGCGCGACCTTCGAGGTCAGCGACGGCACCATCTACTACGCGCTCGCCGGGCTGAAGGGCGTCGGCGCGCAGGCGGTCGACCTGATCGTCGAGGCGCGGCAGGCCGGGCTGTTCACCTCGCTGGCGGATTTCGCCGCGCGGGTGAATCCGCGCGCGATCAACAAGCGGGTGATCGAGAGCCTGGCTGCGGCCGGCGCGTTCGACACGCTGGACGGTAACCGCGCGCGGGTGTTCGCCGGTGCCGAAGCGATCCTCGCCGCCTGCCAGCGCGGCCACGCCGCCGCCACCATGGGGCAGAACGACATGTTCGGCGGCAGCGCCGACGCGCCCACCATCATGCTGCCGCAGGTGGAAGGCTGGCTGCCCGCCGACAAGCTGCGGCGTGAATACGACGCGATCGGCTTCTTCCTGTCCGGCCACCCGCTCGACGAATACGCCACCGCGCTGAAGCGGCTGCGGGTGCAGTCCTGGGCCGAGTTCTGCCGCGCGGTGAAAAGCGGCGCCACCGCCGGCAAGGTCGCCGCCACCGTGGTGTCGCGGATGGAGCGCCGCACCAAGACCGGCAACAAGATGGGCATCATGGGCCTGTCCGACCCCACCGGTCATTTCGAGGCGGTGCTGTTCTCGGAAGGGCTGGCGCAGTACCGCGACGTGCTGGAGCCGGGCACCGCCGTTCTGCTGCAACTCGGCGCAGAGCTGCAGGGCGAGGACGTCCGCGCCCGCGTGCTGCACGCCGAACCGCTCGATGCCGCCGCCGCCAAGACCCAGAAGGGCCTGCGGATCTTCCTGCGCGACACCAAGCCGCTGGACTCCATCGTGAGCCGGCTGCAGCCGCCGCAGGCCGCGGCAGCACCCGCCGGACGCCCCGCCGGCGGCGAGGGCGACGTCACGCTGGTGATGATGCTGGACCTGCAGACCGAGGTCGAAATGAAGCTCCCCGGCCGTTTCCGCGTCTCCCCCCAGATCGCCGGCGCGATCAAGGCGGTCAGCGGGGTGGTGGACGTGCAGACAGTATAGGGGCCTCAGCTGGCGTTTGCCCAAATCCGTCGCGACTGGCAACGGAAGCGGGGCAGACGGCCCACCTAAGCGGCGAGCACCGCCTTCCAGCGGAACTTCCTCTGCGGGGCAAGGCTGGGGCGGGGGCGACACGGGCGCAGGCGTCGCCGTCGCGACCCGCCTCATTGCTTGCTTATCCGCAGAATCCCGCTATATACCGCGCCATCTCACACGGAAACATGGCTTCACGGCCGTCCGGTGGCATCCGGCCAGCAAGGCATTCGTCTTGTCGGCGCGGGTGCTCACACGTTTCCGGAGGAACCAACCGGAGAATAGAACTATGGCACTTCCTGAATTCTCGATGCGTCAGCTTCTCGAAGCCGGCGTCCATTTCGGCCACCAGTCGCACCGCTGGAATCCGAAGATGGCGGACTACATTTTCGGCGCACGCAACAACATCCACATCATCGATCTGGCGCAGACCGTGCCGTTGCTGCACACCGCGCTCAAGGCCGTCAGCGACACCGTCGCCAAGGGCGGCCGCATCCTGTTCGTCGGCACCAAGCGCCAGGCGCAGGACGTCGTCGCGGAAGCCGCCAAGCGCTCGGCGATGTACTTCGTCAATTCGCGCTGGCTCGGCGGCACGCTGACCAACTGGAAGACGATTTCGGGCTCGATCAAGCGCCTGCGTCACCTCGACGAGGTACTCAATTCGGGCGACGCCAACGCCTACACCAAAAAGGAGCGTCTCACGCTGCAGCGCGAGCGCGACAAGCTCGACCGTTCGCTCGGCGGCATCAAGGACATGGGCGGTCTGCCCGACCTGATCTTCGTGATCGACACCAACAAGGAAGACATCGCGATCCAGGAAGCCCAGCGTCTGGGCATCCCGGTGGCGGCGATCGTCGATACCAATTCGGACCCCAAGGGCATCACCTATGTGGTGCCAGGCAATGACGACGCCGGCCGCGCGCTGACGCTGTATTGCGACCTGATCGCGCGCGCCGTGATCGACGGCATCTCGCGGGCGCAGGGGGATTCCGGCATCGACATCGGCGCCTCGTCGCAGCCGATTCCGGAGGCCGTCCCGGCAGCGCCGCAGACCGCGGCGTTCCAGGGTCTGGCCGGTCCGCGCGGTGCAGCCGACGATCTCAAGAAGCTCACCGGCGTGTCCGGCGCGATCGAGAAGAAGTTCAACGACCTCGGCATCTTCCACTTCTGGCAGCTGGCCGAGCTCGATCACGACACCGCGCACCACATCGGTGAAGAGGTCGGTCTGCCGAGCCGCGCCGATGGCTGGGTGGCGCAGGCCAAGGCGATGACGGCGGAAGCGGAATAACGCAGACGCGTCGCGGCCGATCATTCGGCCGCGACTTTCGATCGCACGACATTCACGTTTTGGAATTCCTGATGGTGAGCGCGACGCGGCTGGTTTGCGCCGCGGGCGCCACGACAGGCAAAGGATAGTCACATGACCACAATTACCGCAGCGATGGTCAAGGATCTTCGCGAGACCACCGGCGTCGGCATGATGGATTGCAAGCAGGCGCTGTCCGAGAACAACGGCGACATGGATGCCGCGATCGACTGGCTGCGCAAGAAGGGCCTGTCGAAGGCTGCCAAGAAGGCCGGCCGCGTCGCCGCCGAGGGCCTGATCGGCGCGCTCACCGACCACACCAAGGGCGTCGTCGTCGAGGTCAATTCGGAAACCGACTTCGTCGCACGCAACGAGCAGTTCCAGGGCCTGGTCAAGATGATCGCCCAGGTCGCCCTCAAGGTCGGCCCGGACGTCGATAAGATTCTGGCCGCCCCGGTCGGCTCGGCGACGGTCGCCACCGCGATTGCGGATGCGATCGCCACGATCGGCGAGAACATGACGCTGCGTCGCGCCGGCGGCCTCGAGGTCGCGCATGGCGTGGTGTCGAGCTACGTGCACAACGCGGTGATCGAGGGCGCCGGCAAGATCGGCGTGCTGGTCGCGCTGGAATCGACCGGCAAGACCGATGAACTGGCGACGCTCGGCCGTCAGCTGGCGATGCATGTCGCGGCGACCAATCCGCAGGCGCTGGATCCGGCCTCGCTCGATCCCGCCATCGTGGCGCGCGAGAAGGACGTGCTCGCCGACAAGTACCGGCAGCAGGGCAAGCCCGAGGCGATGATCGAGAAGATCGTCGAGTCCGGTCTCAAGACCTACTACAAGGAAGTCTGCCTGCTGGAGCAGGCCTTCATCCATGACGAGAAGGGCAAGGCCGTCTCGCAGGTGCTGAAGGAGATGGAGGGCAAGGTCGGCGCGCCGATCAAGCTCACCGGCTTCCTGCGCTACGCGCTGGGCGAAGGCATCGACAAGCAGACCACGGACTTCGCGGCCGAGGTTGCGGCCGTCAGCGGCCAGAAGTAACGCGACGACTCCCGGCCGCAGGGCCGGGAGACCGCGGCTCGAAGGGAAGCAATCCGCATCATGGCTGGGCCGCTCTACCGTCGCGTGGTGATCAAGCTGTCCGGTGAGTACCTCGCCGGATCGCAGCCCTTCGGCGTCGACCAGGCCACGCTGGACCGGATCGCGACCGACCTGATCGCCGCCAAGGCGCTCGGCATCGAGATCGCGGTCGTCGTCGGCGGCGGCAACATCTTTCGCGGCGTGGAAGTCTCCACCCGCGGCGTGTCGCGCCCGACCGGCGACACCATGGGCATGCTCGCCACCGTGATGAACTGCCTCGCGCTCGAGGAAGCGCTGGAACGCCACGGGCAGCCGGCCCGCACCTTGTCGGCGCTCGCAATGCCCCAGGTCTGCGAGCTGTTCACCCGCGGCGCGGCGGACCGGCATCTGCAGGATGGCCGCATCGTGCTGTTCGGCGGCGGCACCGGCAACCCGTTCTTCACCACCGACACGACGGCGGTGCTGCGCGCCGCCGAGATCGGCGCCGACGCTGTGCTCAAGGCCACCAATGTCGACGGGGTCTACAGCGCCGATCCGAAGCGCGATCCGTCGGCCAAGCGGTTCGAGCAACTCACACATTCGGAGGCGCTGGCCGGCGGCTACAAGGTGATGGATGCGACCGCTTTCGCGCTTGCCCGGGAAACCGCGCTGCCTATCATCGTGTTCTCGATTGCAGAACCCGGATCGATCGGCGCCGTGCTGGGCGGGGCAGGGCGCAAGACCGTGGTCGAGGGTTGACCACAACGCACCGGTCTTCGGGCCGGAATGAATAACTGATTGGAAGGAAAGCGACATGCCCACTGGCAGTTTCGACGTCAGCGAATTGAAGCGCCGGATGCAGGGCGCCGTGCAAGCGCTCAAGCATGAACTCGGTGGCCTGCGCACCGGGCGCGCGGCGGCTTCCATGCTGGAGCCGGTGCAGGTCGAGGCCTATGGCAGCCACATGCCGCTGAACCAGCTCGCCACCGTCAGCGTTCCGGAGCCGCGCCTGCTGTCGGTGCAGGTCTGGGACAAGTCGATGGTGAAGGCGGTCGAGAAGGCCATCGTTGACTCCAATCTGGGCCTGAGCCCGGCGACCGAAGGCACCGTGCTGCGGCTGCGCATCCCGGAGCTCAACGAGGAGCGCCGCAAGGAACTGGTCAAGGTCGCGCACAAATACGCCGAGGCCGCCAAGGTCGCCGTGCGTCACGTCCGCCGCGACGGCCTGGACACCATCAAGAAGCTCGAAAAGGCCCACGAGATTTCCGAGGACGATCAGGAGCGGCTCGGAGTCGACGTACAGAAGGCGACCGACGCCACGATCGGCGAGATCGATCAGTTGCTGGCCGCCAAGGAAAAGGAAATCCTGACGGTCTAGGCCGATTGCGTGCCGTCTGCGCGAATCGCGCCTATGATCGGCAGACAAGACGGCGCGGTGTCCGCGGGCAACGCTGGCATGTGATCGCCAAGCGTATATCGATCTGTTAAGAGAAATCGCGCAACGTCTTGATCGGGTGCGATTTCCTGCACTGTGCGAAGACCTCTTGGCGGGACAACGCTTTGGGAATTTGACCGATGTCGAACGCCACCGCGCCTGCGCCCGACCGATCGGAACCGTCCGACGCGCCGCCGCATGTCGCGATTATCATGGACGGCAATGGGCGATGGGCGGCAAGCCGCGGCCTGCCGCGCGTCGAAGGCCATCGCCGCGGCGTCGAAGCGCTGCGCCGGGTGGTTCGCGCCGCCAATGAACTCGGCATCCGCTACCTGACGATCTTCTCCTTCAGTTCGGAAAACTGGTCGCGGCCGGCCTCCGAGATCGGCGACCTTTTCGGCCTGCTGCGCCGCTTCATCCGCAACGATCTGGCGACGCTGCATCGCGACGGCGTGCGGGTCCGCGTGATCGGCGAGCGCGACGGGCTCGAGCCCGATCTCTGCGCGCTGCTGACCGAGGCCGAAGAACTTACCCGCGGCAACGTCGCGCTCGATCTGGTGGTCGCCTTCAACTACGGATCGCGCCAGGAGATCGCCAAGGCCGCGCAGCGACTGGCGCAGGAAGTTGCGGACGGCAAGCGCGATCCCGCCAGCATCGATGCCGACACGCTGGGCCGCTATCTCGACGCGCCCGAGATTCCCGACCCCGACCTGATCATCCGCACCAGCGGCGAACAGCGATTGTCCAACTTCCTGATGTGGCAGGCAGCCTACAGCGAGTTCGTGTTCGTGCCGATGCACTGGCCCGACTTCGACAAAGCGGCGCTGGTCAATGCGATCGCCGAATACGCCCGCCGCGAGCGCCGCTTCGGCGGGTTGGTCGCGAAGACCGGATCGTGAGCGGCGTGACGAGCACGCCATCGGCCGAACAGGGTTCGCGCAATCTCTGGCTCCGGATCGCTGCGGCCGCGGTGCTGATACCGATGGCGATCGCCGCGTTGTATGCCGGCGGATGGGTGTGGTTCGCGCTGGTCAATCTCGCCGCGACCGGCCTCTACATCGAATGGATGATGATCGTCGGACTCGGCCGCCGCGGCGTCGCGCTGGCGGCCGGAATCGCCGGGCTCTATCTCGCCGGCCTGGGCCTGATGCTTGATCGGGTCGACTTGTTACTTGTTGCGGCTGCCGTCGGGCTCGCGGTCTCGGTGGCGTTGTCGGGCAAGGCGCGCGGCTGGTCCGCAGCCGGCTACGCCTATGCAGCGGCGGCGCTGCTTGCGTCGCTGCTGGTGCGGTCCGATCCGGTCGCGGGGTTTTCGGCGCTGATGTTCATCCTGCTGGTGGTCTGGGTGACCGACATCGGCGGCTATATCGCCGGGCGCGGTCTCGGCGGCCCGAAACTATGGCCGCGGGTGAGCCCGAAAAAGACCTGGGCGGGCGCGATCGGCGGCTTCGTCGGAAGCCTGATTATCGCCGCCGGTTTTGCACTGTTCGGCCTTGGTTCGTGGGGGGCGCTTCTGGCGCTGGCGGGCGTCCTGTCGGTCGTCTCACAACTCGGCGATCTGTTTGAATCTGCTGTCAAACGCCGGTTCGGCGTGAAGGACTCGAGCCAGATCATCCCCGGTCACGGCGGATTGCTCGATCGCCTTGACGGCTATGTCGCGGCGGTGCTGTTCGCCGCAGTCGTTGGATTGCTGCGGGGCGGCGCCGATGGCGCCGGCCGTGGTCTTATGGTTTGGTGAAAGTATGAGTGCAGTTCCTTTGCGAAACGTCCGGCCGGCCAACGCCGGCCAGCGCAGCGTCACCGTCCTCGGCGCGACCGGCTCGATCGGCGACAGCACCATGGACCTGCTGCGCGCCTCGCCCGAGCGCTACCGGGTCGAGGCGCTGACCGCCAATACCAACGTGGAAGCCCTTGCGGCGCTGGCCAAAGAGTTTCGTGCGCGATTTGCAGCGGTGGCCGACGCGTCGCTGCTGGGCGAATTGCGGGCGGCGCTCGCCGGGACCGGCATCGCCAGCGGGGCAGGGCCGGAAGCGATCGTCGAGGCGGCGCAGCGTCCCGCCGATTGGGTCATGGCCGCGGTCAGCGGCGCCGCCGGCCTCAAGCCGGCTCTGGCCGCGGTTGACCGCGGCGCGACCATCGCGCTGGCCAACAAGGAGTGCCTGGTCTGCGCCGGCGATTTCTTCATGGGCCGCGCCGCCAAGGCCGGCGCCTGCATCCTGCCGGCCGATTCCGAGCACAACGCGCTGTTTCAGGCGCTGGGTTCAGGCAACCGCGACGAACTCATCAAGGTCATCATCACCGCGTCCGGCGGCCCGTTTCGCACCTGGGCCGCCGCCGATATCGAGCAGGCCACGCTGGCGCAGGCGCTGAAGCATCCGAACTGGAGTATGGGCCAGAAGATCACCATCGATTCGGCCTCGATGATGAACAAGGGCCTGGAGGTGATCGAAGCGGCCTGCCTGTTCGCGCTGTCGCCCGACGAGATCGAGGTGCTGGTGCATCCGCAATCGATCGTTCACGGCATGGTGGAGTTTTCTGACCGCTCGGTGGTCGCGCAGCTCGGCGCGCCCGACATGCGTACGCCGATCGCGCATTGCCTCGGCTGGCCGGACCGGATCGTCGGCCGCGCCGCGTCGCTGGACCTGGCCAAGATCGGCCAGTTGACATTCGAGGCGCCGGATTACGGGCGGTTTCCCGGTCTGAAGCTGGCCTACGACGCGCTGCGCACCGGCAACGGGGCGACGACGGTCTATAATGCCGCCAATGAAATCGCGGTCGCGGCCTTCATCGGGCAGCAGATTCGGTTCGGCGCCATCGCCCGCCTGGTCGAAGCGACCATCGACGGCTGGGTCCGTGCGGGCAATCTGGCGCCCCTGACATCGGCTGATGACGCCATCGTCGTTGACCATGATGCCAGAAAAATGGCTGCCACCCTCTTGCCTCAAATTGCCGCAAAGGCATCCTAGAGCATTGGGGCAGGGCCGCGTGCGCGGCTTGAGGGGAAGTGGATGACCGACTTTTTTGTGAGTATGTACAATACGTTGAGTCATGGCGTCGTCGGCTATGTCATCCCTTTCCTGTTCGTTCTCACCATTGTGGTCTTCTTCCACGAGCTCGGCCATTTCCTGGTCGCGCGCTGGAACGGCGTGCGGGTTCTGACGTTCTCGGTCGGTTTCGGCCCCGAAATGGTCGGCTTCAACGACCGTCACGGCACCCGCTGGAAGCTCTCGGCGATTCCGCTCGGCGGCTATGTGAAATTCTTCGGCGACGAAAGCGAGGCGAGCACGCCGTCGACCGAATCGTTGTCGGCGATGTCGGCGCATGAGCGCGAGGGCAGCTTCCATCACAAGCGGGTCGGGCAGCGCGCGGCGATCGTCGCGGCCGGGCCGATTGCGAATTTCATACTCGCCATCGTGATTTTCACCGCGATCTTCACCTTCCTTGGCAAGCCGAGCAGCTCGGCGCGGGTCGATTCGATCCAGCCCGGCAGTCCGGCTGCGGTGGCGGGTTTCCAGCCGGGCGACATCGTCACGGCGATCGACGGCAGCCGGATCGCCGGCTTCTCCGAGATGCAGCGGGCCGTCAGCACCCGCGCCGGCGAGCCGATGACCTTCACGGTCAAGCGCGGCGACGCCACGCTCGACCTGCGGGCGACTCCAGAACTCAAGGAAATCAAGGACAGTTTCGGCAACGCGCACCGGCTCGGCATCCTCGGCATAACCCGCTCCAACGCGCCTGGTGACGTCGTCACCGAGCGGGTCAACCCGGCCTCGGCGCTGGTGCTCGGGGTCAAGGAGACCTGGTTCGTCGTCGACCGGACGCTGTCCTATATCGGCGGCATCTTCACCGGCCGCGAAGCCGCCAACCAGCTCGGTGGCCCGATCAGGATCGCCCAGATCTCGGGGCAGGTCGCCACCATCGGCCTGACCGCGCTGCTGCATCTGGCGGCGGTGCTCTCGATATCGATCGGTCTGCTTAATCTATTTCCGGTACCCCTGCTGGATGGCGGTCATCTGATGTTCTACGCGGTGGAAGCGGTTCGCGGCCGTCCGCTGTCGGAACGGGCGCAGGAGGTCGGTTTCCGGATTGGATTGGGGTTGGTGCTGATGCTGATGGTGTTCGCGACCTACAACGACATCCTGCACCTGGCCTCCTCATGAAGCCGCATTCAGGATGCGTGGCCGATGGGCAACGTCTTGGAATGAAATTGAAATTGCACGTCGATCAGTCATTTGCCGGCTTGGCAAAATTGGCTACAAGCTGGGCAACGAATAGGATTCTGTCGGCTCGTCAGGCGGCGCACCGACACTGCAATGACAAGGGCGCTTTGCGCATGAATGTTGGAATGCGAGTGTTGAAGGGGGGCCTGACCGCCGCCCTGGTGTTTTTCGCCGCGCCGGTTGCCATCACGGTGACTGCGGCCACTCTGGCGTCGCCAGCCGCTGCCCAGACCGCCGCATCGATCGTCGTCGAGGGCAACCGCCGCGTCGAGGTCGAGACCATTCGCTCCTATTTCAAGCCCGGCCCGGGCGGCCGTCTGGACCAGGGACGTGTTGATGACGGCCTCAAGGCCCTGATCGAGACCGGCCTGTTCCAGGATGTGCGTATCAATCAGGCCGGTGGCCGGCTGATCGTCACCGTGGTCGAGAATCCGGTGATCGGGCGCGTTGCCTTCGAGGGCAACAAGAAGGTCAAGGACGAGCAGCTCTCCGCCGAAATCCAGTCCAAGCCACGCGGCACCCTGTCGCGTCCGATGGTGCAGTCCGACGCGCTGCGCATTTCCGAGATCTACCGGCGCTCGGGCCGCTACGACGTGGCCGTGACGCCTGAAATCATCGAGCAGCCGAACAACCGCGTCGACCTGATCTTTACGGTGCAGGAAGGCGGCAAGACCGGCGTGCGGTCGATCGAGTTCATCGGCAACAACGCCTATTCGGCCTATCGCCTCCGCGACGTCATCAAGACGCGCGAATCCAACATTCTGAGCTTCATGTCGTCCGGCGACATCTACGATCCGGACCGGGTCGAGGCTGACCGCGACCTGATCCGGCGGTTCTACCTGAAGAACGGCTATGCCGACGTTCAGGTGGTCGCCGCGCTGACCGAATACGACCCCGAGCGTCGGGGCTTCATGGTCACCTTCAAGATCGAGGAAGGCCAGCAGTACCGCGTCGGATCCGTTGAATTCCAGTCCACCATTCCGACGCTCGACGCCAATTCGCTGCGCAGCTTCTCCCGGGTCAATGTCGGGTCGCTGTACAATGCCGAGGCGCTCGAGAAGTCGGTCGAGGAGATGACTCTCGAGACGTCCCGGCGGGGCTATGCCTTCGCGACGGTCCGTCCGCGTGGCGATCGCAACTTCGACACGCATACCGTCTCGATCGTGTTTGCGATCGACGAGGGTGCACGCACCTACATCGAGCGCATCGATGTCCGCGGCAACACGCGGACCCGGGACTACGTGATCCGCCGCGAGTTCGACCTCTCTGAAGGCGATGCCTACAATCGTGCGCTGGTGGACCGAGCCGAGCGCCGCTTGAAGAACCTCGACTTCTTCAAGACGGTCAAGATCAACACCGAGCCCGGCTCGTCGAACGACCGGATCGTTCTGGTGGTCGACCTGGAAGAGAAGTCCACCGGTGACTTCTCGGTGTCGGGCGGCTATTCGACCAGCGATGGCGCACTCGGCGAGGTCAGTGTCTCGGAGCGCAACTTCCTCGGCCGCGGCCTGTTCGCCAAGGCGACGGTGCAGTACGGTCAATATGCCCGTGGCTACTCGCTGTCGTTGATCGAGCCCTATCTGCTCGACTACCGCGTTGCGCTCGGCCTCGACCTGTATCAGCGCGAGCAACTCGCCAACAGCTATGTGTCCTACACCACCAAGACGCTCGGCTTCAGCCCGCGACTCGGCTTCGGTCTGCGCGAGGATCTGGCGCTGCAGCTGCGCTATTCGATCTATCGGCAGGAAATCTCGCTGCCGTCGTCGCTGAGCAACTGTAACAACAACGTCGGCTCGCCCTTGTACAATCCGACGCCGGCCTTCCTGAACTCGCTGTCGGGCAATCCCAATGGCCTGCCGGGTCTGGGCTGCTTCCTCGATGGCGAGGCATCTCTGCCGGTTCGTCAGGAATTGCGCGATGGCGCGATCTGGACCTCGGCGATCGGCTACACCCTGACCTACAACACCCTCGACAATAACCGGAACCCGACGGACGGCCTGCTGGTCGACTTCCGCCAGGATTTCGCCGGCCTGGGTGGCGACGTCAGCTATCTGAAGACCGCCTTCGATGCCAAGTACTACACGCCCCTGATTGCCGATGTGGTCGGACTTTTGCGCGTGCAGGCTGGCAATCTGACGCAGATCGGCAATGACTCGCTGCGCATGCTCGATCACTTCAAGATGGGCCCGAACCTGGTTCGCGGCTTTGCCCCTAACGGTATCGGACCGCGCGACATCACCAACTACGCGCTGCTCGGTGGGGCTGGTGACGCGCTGGGCGGCACCAATTATTGGGGCGCATCCGCCGAGTTGCAGGTGCCGTTCTGGTTCCTGCCCAAGGAAGTCGGCGTGAAGGGCGCGATCTACGCCGATGCCGGGTCGCTCTGGGGCTACAAGGGGCCGACCAGCTGGACGGTGACCAACGAAGTCAACGCACCAGGTTGCGTTCCAGGCAACACCACCCGGGTCGGAACCTGTACCGGCCTTCAGTTCGACGACTCCGACATCATCCGATCGTCGGTCGGTGTTGGCCTGATCTGGGCATCGCCGTTCGGTCCGCTGCGCTTCGACTACGCCGTTCCGCTCACCAAGGGACAGTTCGATCGCGTGCAGCAGTTCAAGTTCGGTGGCGGAACATCGTTCTGAGTTTGAACGCGGGCGAAGCCGCAACGGATGGAATGGCTCAACTGGCATTCCTCAAGCAACCGCCGCCCACGACGCTGGCTGACATTGCTGCGTTGAGCGGCGCTGAGCTAGTCGATGCCGCACGCGGCACCGACGGGATCAAGGGTCTGGCCTCGCTGGAGCAGGCTGGGCCGATGCATCTGGCGTTCTTCGACAACCTCAAATACGCCGACCAGCTCGCCGCGACCAAGGCCGGCGCGTGCCTGGTCAGCCCGAGGTTCGAGGCCAGCGTCCCGGCCCACGTCGCGGTGCTGCGAACGTCCAGGCCGTTTCCAGCCTTCGTCACGGTGGCCACTGCATTCCATCCCGACGCGCTGCGGTCGCATTCGTGGTGGGGCCTCGAAAGCGTTTCACCTGCTGCTGTCATCCATCCGACCGCCCGGCTCGAAGACGGCGTGACGGTGGATCCGCTCGCGGTGATCGGGCCGGGGGTGGAAATCGGTTCAGGCACCGTGATCGGCTCCGGTGCGGTGATCGCCGCCAATGTCCGGATCGGCCGCGATTGCAGCATCGGTCCGGGCACCACGATCCAGTTCGCACTGATCGGCAACGATGTGCTGATCCACCCCGGATGTCACATCGGGCAGGACGGCTTCGGCTTTGTGCCGACCGCGGAGGGGCACATCAAGGTGCCGCAGACCGGGCGCGTGGTGATCCAGAACAAGGTCGAGATCGGCGCCGGCACCAGCATCGATCGCGGCAGCCTGCGCGACACCGTGATCGGCGAAGGCACCAAAATCGACAACCAGGTCCAGATCGGGCACAACGTCACCATCGGGCGGCATTGTCTGCTGGCGGCGCAGGTCGGCCTGGCCGGAAGCCTGACGCTCGGCGATGGCGTCGCGATGGGCGCCAAGGTCGGGGTCAACAATCACCTGCATATCGGCGACGGCGCGCAGATTACCGCGATGAGCGCCGTGAAGGATGATATTCCGGCGCGCGAGCGTTGGGGCGGCATGTTTGCCAAACCGACGAAACTGTGGTTTCGCGAGATCGTCGCCGTGGAGCGGTTGGCCCGGGGAATGGCGTCCAACTCCGGCTCGAAACCGCAGGACGGAAAGGACGAAGGACGCGAGTAATGGACTCACCCGAAGCATCCATCACCCACAAGACGGTCGATATCAACGGCATCCTGAAAGCCTTGCCGCATCGCTATCCGTTTCTGCTGATCGACCGCATCATCAACATCCGTAGCGACAACAGCGGCATCGGCATCAAGAATGTGACGTTCAACGAGCCGTGCTTTCTCGGGCATTTTCCCGAACGGCCGGTGTTTCCGGGCGTATTGCTGATCGAGGGCATGGCCCAGACGGCGGGCGTGATCGGCATCCTGTCCGCATCCGGCATCGACAAGCCGCGCGCGGTGTATTTCCTGACGATCGACAAGTGTAAGTTCCGCAAGCCGGTGCTGCCTGGCGACACCATCGAATATCACATGCGCAGCATCGGCCGGCGCAAGACGATGTGGTGGTTTCACGGCGATGCCAAGGTCAACGGCGTGACCGTGGCCGAGGCCGATGTCGGCGCGATGCTGACCGACTAACGAGGATTCATGAGCAAGATCGACCCAACAGCGCGCATCGAGGACGGCGCCACGATCGGCGACGGCACCACGGTCGGTCCGTACTGCCTGATCGGCCCGGACGTGGAGATCGGCGCGGACTGCAAGCTGGTCGGCCATGTGCATATCACGGGGCACACCACCATCGGCGACGGCTGCACCATCTATCCGTTCGCGTCGCTCGGCACGCCGCCGCAATCTCTCAGCTATCGCGGTGAGCCGACCAGGCTGCAGATCGGGCAGGGCTGTACGATCCGCGAGTCGGTCACGATGAATGTCGGCACCGTCGGCGGCGGCGGTATCACCACGATCGGCGATCGCGGGTTCTTCATGACCGGCAGTCACATCGGCCACGACTGCCACGTCGGCAACGACGTCATCTTCGCCAACACCGCGACGCTCGGCGGCCATTGCCAGATCGGCGATTTCGTCTTCATCGGCGGCGTCACGGCTTTGCAGCAGTTCGTTCGGGTCGGCTCGCAGGTGATGATCGGCGGGATGAGCGGGCTGCGCGACGACGTGATCCCGTTCGGCCTGGCAAACGGGATGTATGCCAAGCTGTCCGGCCTCAACATCGTCGGCATGCGCCGCCGCAAGTTCACCAAGGACCGCCTGGTCACGGTGCGTGCGTTCTTCCAGGATCTGTTCTACAGCCGCGGCCCGTTCGCCGAGCGGCTGGCGAAGGTGCAGCATCGGGCCTCCGAAGATCCTGCGATCGCCGAGATCCTCGGCTTCATCGGCGGCGGCAAGCGGCCGCTGTGCATGCCCCCGGACGGCGCGACCGGACCCTCAACGTCGGATTGAGGTCGACCATGCTCGAGCAGCCGCGCCAGTTCGCCTCGCCGATCGGATTGATCGCAGGCGGCGGCGTGCTGCCGTTTGCCGTCGCGCGATCCCTGATGGCCCGCGGCATCACGCCCATCCTGTTCGCGCTGAAGGGTTTTTGCGATCCGTCGCAGGTCGGGCAATTTCGTCATCACTGGATTTCGCTCGGGCAGTTTGGGCGCCTGGCGCGGCTGATGCACGGTGAAAAATGCCGCGATCTGGTTTTCATCGGGGCGGTGATCCGGCCGTCGCTGTCCGAAATTCGTCTCGATTGGGGCACGTTGCGGGTGATCGGTCCGATCATCGCGTCGTTCCGTGGCGGCGACGACCATCTGCTGACCGGCATCGGCCGGATCATCGAACGCGAGGGTTTTCGGCTGCTCGGCGTCGGTGAGATCGCGCCGGACCTACTGATGCCTGAAGGCGCGCTGACACGGAAGCTTCCAAACGCCGGCGCCGAGGCGGACATCGCCAAGGGCCGCGCGGTGCTCGCTGCACTCGGTCCGTTCGATATCGGCCAGGCCGTGGTGGTGATCGACGGCCACGTCGTTGCGCTCGAGGACATCGGCGGGACCGATGCGCTGCTGGCCAACGTCGCACAGTTGCGGGCGCAGGGACGGATCCGCGCCGCCGCGGGCCATGGTGTGCTGGTGAAGGCGCCGAAGAGCAGCCAGGACCTGCGGTTTGACCTGCCGACTTTGGGGCCGAGCACCATCGCCGGCGTCGCAGATGCCAAGCTGGCCGGCATCGCCGTTGTCGCCGGACGAACGCTGGTCGCCGAACCGCAGGTGATGGTCGAGGCGGCGGACCGCGCGGGGCTCTTCGTGACGGGATTGCCGGCATGACCGTGCCGGCCCACGAACCCCCTCGCACGATCTTCCTGATCGCGACCGAGGAGTCCGGCGATCGTCTCGGCGCCAGCCTGATGCGGGAGTTGCGCGGCCGGCTCGGCGGGTCGGTGAGCTTTGCGGGCATTGGCGGCCGTGCGATGGCAGGTGAAGGGCTGACCTCGCTGTTTCCGATCGAGGAGCTGTCCATCATCGGCTTTACGGCGGTGGCGCAGCAGCTGCCGATGATTCTGCGGCGCATTCGCGAGACCGCGGATGCCGTGCTGGCCGCCCAGCCGGACATTCTGGTCATCATCGACAGTCCGGATTTCACCCATCGGGTTGCGCGTCGCGTGCGGGCACGGGCGCCGTCGATCCCGATCATCAACTACGTGTCGCCGACGGTGTGGGCCTGGCGGCCCGGGCGCGCCCGCGCGATGCGCGGCTACGTCGATCATGTGCTGGCGGTGCTGCCGTTTGAACCGGAAGCGTATCGCCGGCTGCGGGGACCGCCCTGCAGCTATGTCGGGCATCCGCTGACGATGCAGATCGGCACGCTGCGGCCCGGCACCGACGATCAGCGCCGGCGCGATGCTGACCCGCCGGTCCTGCTGGTGCTGCCCGGCAGCCGTAGGAGCGAAATCGCCCGGCATATGCCGGTGTTCGGGCAGGCGCTGGAGCAGCTGCTGCGCGAGGTCGGAGCGTTCGAGCTGATCCTGCCGACGATGCCGCATCTGCTGGAGGCGGTTCAGGCGGCCGCGGCGGTTTGGCCGGTGAAGCCGCATATCGTGCTCGGCGAGCAGCGAAAGAAGGACGCCTTCCGGATCGCGCGGGCGGCGTTAACGAAGTCCGGCACGGTCACGCTGGAGCTGGCGCTGGCCGGCGTTCCCATGGTCGCGGCGTACCGCACAGGGTCGGTCGAGGCGTTCATTGCCGGGCAGTTGATACGGTCGTCGTCCGTGATCCTCGCCAATCTGGTGATTGGCGACAACGTCGTGCCGGAGTTTCTGCAGCGCGACTGCACGCCGGAGAATCTCGCCGGCGCTTTGCGTGGGGTGATGACCGACAGTGCGGCACGACGGGCCCAGACCGAGGCCTTCGCCCGGCTTGACGGGATCATGTCGACGGACGACCGCACGCCGAGCGCGCGAGCCGCCGATATCGTGATTGCAGGTCTGCCGGCCGTCGCGCCATGAGCAGTGCCCCGAGCGGGGCACTGCAGGATCGGATTAGCCGCGCTTGCCGATCTCGACGTAGTCGCGACGCGCGGCACCGGTGTAGAGCTGGCGCGGCCGGCCGATCTTCTGCTGCGGATCCTCGATCATCTCGCTCCACTGGCTGATCCAGCCGACGGTGCGGGCGACCGCGAACAGCACGGTGAACATCGAGGTCGGGAAGCCCATCGCCTTCAGCGTGATGCCCGAATAGAAGTCGACGTTCGGGTACAGCTTGCGGTCGATGAAGTACTGGTCGCTGAGCGCGATCTTCTCCAGCTCCATCGCGACCTTGAGCAGCGGATCGCCGTCGTGGCCGGTTTCCGCCAGCACCTGATGGCAGGTCTCCTGCATGATCTTGGCGCGCGGATCGTAGTTCTTGTAGACGCGATGGCCGAAGCCCATCAGCCGGACCGAGGAATTCTTGTCCTTCACCTTGGCGATGAATTCGGGAATCTTGTCGACGGTGCCGATTTCGGCGAGCATCGCCAGCGCCGCCTCGTTGGCGCCGCCATGCGCCGGTCCCCACAGGCAGGCGATGCCGGCGGCGATGCAGGCGAACGGATTGGCGCCGGACGAGCCGGCGATCCTCACCGTCGAGGTCGACGCGTTCTGTTCGTGGTCGGCGTGCAGGATGAAGATCTTGTCGAGCGCGCGCGCCAGCACCGGGTTGACGACGTAGTCCTCGCACGGCACCGCGAAGCACATCTGCAGGAAGTTCGCGGCGTAATCGAGCGAGTTCTTCGGATAAACGAACGGCTGGCCGATGGTGTACTTGTACGCCATCGCCGCCAGCGTCGGGACCTTGGCGATCATCCGCATCGACGCGATCATGCGCTGTGTCGGATCGTTGATGTCGGTCGAGTCGTGATAGAACGCGGCCAGCGCGCCGACCGAGGCGACCATGACCGCCATCGGATGCGCGTCGCGGCGGAAGCCCTGGAAGAACCGCGCCATCTGCTCGTGCACCATGGTGTGCTTGGTGACGCGCTCGTCGAAATCCGCCTTCTTCGCCTTGGTCGGAAGTTCGCCGTACAGCAGCAGGTAGCAGGTCTCGAGGAAGTCGCCATTGTTGGCGAGCTGCTCGATCGGGTAGCCGCGGTATTCGAGGATACCGGCGTCGCCGTCGATATAGGTGATCTTGGACTGGCAGCTGCCGGTCGAGGTAAACCCGGGATCGTAGGTGAACATCCCGGTCTGGGCATAGAGCTTGCCGATATCGATGACGTCGGGGCCGACCGTGCCGGTCAGGATCGGCAGATCCACGCTCTTGTTTCCAACCGTAAGCGTCGCGGATTTGGCGTTTGTCGTTGCGTCCATCGTGTGGTCCCCGATGATCGTTGCTAAGGCCGGAAAAGCCAGTTGCCGCGCCAGGATGTGGCAGGTGGCCGGACTTTCCGGAAGGATGGCCGAAATGGGTATCGCATTGCTGTGTGCACCGCAAGACAGCCGGATTTCCCGAATTTTTTGCCGCTAAGGCGTCGCCTGATCAGCCAGTCGTGACAGGCATTCCTGCTGTCCCAGCACGTCCAGAACATCAAAAATACCGGGCGAGGTGGTGCGGCCCGTCAGCGCCACCCGCAATGGCTGGGCGATCGCGCCGAGCTTGAGGCCATTCGCTTCGGCGAAGCTGCGCATGGCCGCCTCGGTGGTCGCAGCCGACCATGGCGAGACCGTTGCGAGCGCGTCGCGCAGCCGTCCGATCAGCGTCCGGGTTTCCGGGGTCATTACGGCTGCGGCTTTGGGTTCGAGCGGCAATGGCCGGTCGGCAAAAATGAAGGCGGCACTGTCGAGCAATTCGATCAGCGTCTTGGCGCGTTCCTTGAGGCCGGGCATCGCCTGCAACAATTGCCGTCGCGTTGTGTCATCGAGCTTGCTGGCGATTTGTGCTCCTTGCGGAATATAGCGCAGCAGATCTTCCAGCATCGCCAGCAGGGCTTGGTCGTCGGCGTGGCGGATATAGTGACCGTTGAGATTTTCGAGCTTCGCGAAATCGAACCGCGCGGCCGAACGGCCGATTCCTGACAGGTCGAACGCGTCGATCATTTGCTGGGTCGAGAAAATTTCCTGGTCGCCGTGGCTCCAGCCCAGCCGCACCAGATAGTTGCGCAGCGCAGCCGGCGTATAGCCCAGCGCCCGATACGCATCGACGCCGAGCGCGCCGTGACGTTTCGATAGCTTCGAGCCGTCGGGGCCGTGGATCAGCGGGATGTGCGACATGCTCGGCAATTGCCAGCCGAGCGCGTCGTAGATCTGCTTCTGCCGTGCGGCGTTGATCAGGTGATCGTCGCCGCGAATGATGTGGGTGACGCCCATGTCATGGTCGTCCACCACCACGGCGAGCATGTAGGTCGGATTGCCGTCGCCGCGCAGCAGCACAAGGTCGTCGAGGTTTTCGTTCTGCCAGACCACGCGCCCCTGCACCTGGTCCTCGATCACCGTCTCACCGGTCAGGGGAGCCTTCAGCCGGATGGTTGGCTTGACCCCGGCTGGGGCTTCGGCCGGATCACGGTCGCGCCACATGCCGTCATAGAACCGGGTGCGGCCCGCGGCCTTGGCAGCCTCGCGCATCACGCTCAGCTCCTCGGGGCTGGCGTAGCAGCGATAGGCATTGCCCGAAGCCAGCATCTGGTCGACCACCGCGCGATGCCGGGCGGCATTGGCGAACTGGTAGACGACGTCGCCGTCCCAATCGAGTTCGAGCCATTTCAGCCCGTCCAGGATCGCGGCGATCGCCGGCTCGGTCGAGCGCTCGCGGTCGGTATCCTCGATCCGCAGCAGCATGCGGCCGCCGTGCTTGCGGGCGTAGAGCCAGTTGAACAGCGCCGTGCGTGCCCCGCCGATGTGGAGGAACCCGGTCGGCGACGGGGCAAATCGAGTGACGACGGGAGCGCTCATTCAGACTGTCGATGTTCGGGATGTTTGACGCGCCGGATCGGCGCCGAGGGTATATAGCAGGACCGGCGCATAACTAAAGGCTTCCTTGCGGAAAGCAGGGGTTGGCGCAGGGCCGGGGATTTGCCAGATATCCGTATCTGCAGGCAGGACAGCACAGCATGACGATCGACGACACGGCCGCCCCCGGGGCGGCGCTGGATTTCATTCGCGACATCGTAAGGGCCGATCTGGCAGCGGGGAAATCCCGCGAGGTGGTGACCCGGTTCCCGCCTGAGCCGAACGGCTATCTCCACATCGGTCATGCCAAGTCGATCGCGCTGAATTTCGGCATCGCGCAGGAATTCGGCGGCCGCTGCAATCTGCGTTTCGACGATACCAATCCGACCCGCGAGGAGCAGGAATATATCGACTCGATCCAGGCCGACGTCCGCTGGCTCGGCTATGACTGGGGCGACAACCTGTTCTATGCTTCGGACTATTTCGAGCGGCTCTACGGCTGGGCCGAACTCCTGATCCGGCAGGGCGACGCCTATGTCGATGACCAGTCGCAGGAGGAGATCCGCATCACGCGTGGCACGCTCACCGAGGGCGGCAAGAACAGCCCGTTCCGGGATCGCTCGGTCGAGGAAAATCTCGATCTGTTCCGGCGCATGAAGGCCGGCGAATTTCCGAACGGCGCGCGCGTGCTGCGCGCGAAGATCGATATGGCGTCGGGCAACATCAATCTGCGCGACCCGGTGCTGTACCGGATCCTGCACGCGCACCATCCGCGCACCGGCGATGCGTGGTCGATCTATCCGAGCTACGACTACGCGCACGGCCAGTCGGACGCGATCGAGGGCGTGACCCATTCAATCTGCACGCTGGAGTTCGAGGATCATCGGCCCTTGTACGAATGGCTGCTGGCGAAGCTGCCGGTGCCCTCGACGCCGCGGCAGTACGAATTCGCACGGCTCAACATCAGCTACACGCTGCTGTCGAAGCGGGTGCTGACCGAACTGGTTCGCGGCGGCCATGTCGGCGGCTGGGACGATCCGCGGATGCCGACGATTGCCGGCCTGAAGCGGCGCGGCGTGCCGCCGGCGGCGATCCGCGAATTTATCAAGCGCATCGGTGTCGCGAAATCCAACAGCGTCGTCGATGTCGGCATGCTAGAGTTCTGCATTCGCGAGGAACTCAACCGCACCGCGCTGCGCCGCATGGCGGTGCTGCGGCCTCTCAAGGTGGTGATCGAGAACTATCCGGAAGGGCAGAGCGAGGAGATCGAGGCCATCAATCACCCCGACGATCCGGCCGCCGGGACGCGAAAGATCAGCTTCGGCCGCGAACTCTTCATCGAGCAGGACGATTTCATGGAAGTCCCGCCGAAGAAGTTCTTCCGGCTGTCGCCCGGCCGCGAGGTCCGGCTGCGCTACGCTTACTTCATCACCTGCCGCGAGGCGATCAAGAACGCCGCCGGCGAGGTGGTCGAGTTGCGCTGTACCTACGATCCGGCGACCCGCGGCGGCAACGCACCCGACGGACGCAAGGTGAAGGCCACGATGCATTGGCTGCCGGCGGCGCAGTCGGTTCCGGCGGAGGTGCGGATCTACAATCCGCTGTTCCTGCAGCCAAGCCCGGATGCCGCGAATTTCGCCGCGGAGATCAATCCGCAGTCGCTCGAGGTGCTGAACGATGCCCGGATCGAGTCGGCCGCGGCAGAGACCGAGGGCGTGATGCAGTTCGAGCGACAGGGCTACTTCGTGCGCGATCCGGATTCCACCGCCGACAAGCCGGTGTTCAACCGGACCATCGGCCTGCGCGACAGCTTCGCGAAGGATGTCGCGAAGGATGTCGCGAAGGATGCGGCCAAGGACGCGCCGAAACGCTGAGTTGCCGGGCGTCGGCTTTTGTTTCATTCTGACCGCGTAGCTCTGATGGAGCAGACGCGGTGGCAGAGCGCGACGGTCGGGCGAAGGCGACGTCCTGGACCTGGCCGGTCAGTCAGGCCAGCGTCCGCCCGTCCGCGCTCGGCGTGCGACCGGCCTGGTTCGACTGGCTGGCGGCGTGGGCGCGAGCCGAGGCGGGAGCCGGGCGGTTGCTGCCCTGGGTGCCGGTGGCATTCGGCGGCGGCATCGCACTGTACTTCGCTGCCACGCACGAGCCGGTAGCCTGGGTCACCGCATCGACGGCCGTCCTGCTATTGGCCTTTGCTGGGTCGTTGCGTCGCAGTCGGGTGTTTCCCCTCCTGATCCTGTTCGCAGCTCTCGCCGCTGGATTTGCAACGGCCAATCTGAAAGCCGTCCGGATGGCCCATCCGGCTCTGGCCAAGCCGGTCTACGCGGCTTCGCTGCAGGGATACGTCGAGACCCGCGAGGAACGCGAGCGCACCGATCGCTTCGTGCTGCGCGTCACCAGGCTGGACGCGCCGGGACTCAACGACCAGTTCAGCCGGGTTCGGCTGTCGGTGAAGAAGGGCACCGCGCCCGACGTCGGAAGTTTCGTCGACCTGAAAGCGCGCCTGCAGCCACCGCTGCAGCCGTTGCGTCCGGGCGGCTACGATTTCGCCCGCGATCTGTATTTCCAGGGCATCTCGGCATCTGGCTTCGCGCTCGGCGCGATCAAGGCGCTGCCGTCGCCGGACGATGGCGGCTGGCGGCTGCGCTATGCCGCCGCGATGCAGGGGCTGCGCGACGCCATCGATTCCCGGATCCGGCTCACGCTGGAAGGCGACATCCGGGCGATTGCCACCGCGCTGCTGACCGGGCGACGCGACGCGATCTCGACGCCGGTCAACGACGCGATGTTCGTTTCGGGACTCGGCCACGTGCTGTCGATCTCCGGATATCACATGGCGATCGTCGCCGGCGTGGTGTTCTTTGCGGTCCGCGCGCTGCTGGCGCTGAGCCCGGCGCTGACGGTGACGTTTCCGACCAAAAAATGCGCGGCGGCCGCAGCGCTCGCTGCCGCTGCGTTCTACCTGCTGCTGTCGGGCGCCGAGGTTGCGACCCAGCGCTCGTTCCTGATGACCGCCGTGGTGCTGATCGCCGTCATGGTCGACCGCCGCGCGATCACCTTCCGCACGCTCGCGCTGGCGGCGCTGATCGTCCTCGCGGTCGCGCCGGAAGCGCTGGTGCATCCGAGCTTCGAGATGTCGTTTGCAGCGACCCTCGGACTGGTCGCGCTGGTCCAGGTCGGCATGCCGGCGCTGTTTGCCTCACCGGATCATTCGGCGACCGCGAGGGTGGCGTTGTGGGGCGGTCGGGAGATCGCGATGCTGGCGCTCGCGTCGCTGGTCGCGGGCCTCGCCACCATGCCTTACGCCGCATTCCATTTTCACCGGATCTCACCCTACGGCGTCATCGCCAATCTGCTGGCGATGCCGGTGGTGTCGGCGGTGGTGATGCCGGCCGGACTGCTCGGGCTTGTCGCCATGCCGTTCGGATTCGACGACGTGTTCTGGCGCATCATGGCGATCGGGATCGAGTGGATGATCGCGGTGTCCGACCGCGTCGCGGCGCTGCCCGGCGCGGTTTGGCGGATCGCCGCGTTCGGCAGCGGTCCGTTGCTATTGGCCAGCTTCGGCCTCGTCCTCCTCGGCCTGCTGCGGACGCCATTGCGGTGGAGCGGCGGCGTGGTGATGGCCGGCGCTGTCGGCTGGGCGCTTGCGACGCCGCAACCGGATATCGTGGTGTCTGGCGACGGTGGGCATGTCGGGGTGCGCGGACGCGACGGGCAGCTGCAGGTCATGCAAACCGGCAAGGATGCCTTCCTGCTGAAGCAATGGCTCGGCGCCGATGCCGACGGCCGTGTTGCCGCGGACGCGGCGACGTTGGCCGATGGCGTGTCCTGCGATGCAGATGGCTGCGTTGCGCCGATGCGCGATGGAGGGCTGGTGTCGATGGCGATCCGACCCGAGGCTCTGGCGGACGACTGCGCACGGGCGCGGGTTATCATCACGATGCGGCAGGCGCCGCAAGATTGTGCCGCGTTGGTGATCGATCGCGAGCGCCTGCGGCGTGACGGTGCGATGGCCCTGCGGCGCGACGGCGACGGCTTCGTGATCGACAGCGTCCGTCCACCCGGCACCGACCGGCCGTGGCGGCCGGCGATGGCGGAGCAGGGCGATGGCGTGCCGCCGGCCACGCGCCCGGCACCGCCAGTCCAAAATCAACGCCCGGTCGATGCCACGCCGGCCGAGGCCGACCGGGATGAGACCGATTAGTCTCGGCCGTGCCGTTCAATACTTCCGGTACAGCCCGACCAGCTTGCCCTGGATCCGGACCCGGTTCGGCGGCAGGATGCGGACCTCGTAGGAGGTGTTGGCGGGTTCGAGCGCGATCGAGGCGCCGCGGCGGCGGAAGCGCTTCAGGGTGGCTTCCTCCTCGTCGATCAGCGCCACCACGATGTCGCCGGTGTCGGCTGACTCGTTGCGCTGGATCAGCGCCATGTCGCCGTCGAGAATGCCCGCGTCGACCATCGAATCGCCGCGCACCTCGAGGGCGTAATGTTCGCCGGAGCCGAGCATGTCCGGCGGCACGCTGATGGTGTGGCTGCGGGTCTGCAAGGCTTCGATCGGCGTGCCGGCCGCGATCCGGCCCATCACCGGGACCAGCACGTTGCGATCGGACTCGTCGTCGGAGCGGTTGCTGCTGCTCGGGCGCACCTTGCCGAGATTGCCTTCGATCACGCTCGGCGTGAAACCGCGTCGCCCGTTGCCGCCGCCAGCACCGAGTTCGGGAAGCTTGATGACTTCGATCGCGCGGGCCCGATTCGGCAGCCGGCGGATGAAACCGCGCTCCTCCAGCGCCGTGATGAGGCGGTGGATGCCGGACTTGGACCGCAGGTCGAGCGCGTCCTTCATCTCGTCAAACGACGGAGGGACGCCGGCTTCCTTCAGACGTTCGTTGATGAACTTCAGCAATTCGTATTGTTTGCGCGTGAGCATCTACAGTCCCCGACGTGGGCGGTAAGGCCGCCAGTTCAGCGCACGGTAGGCCGGCGCCAAGAAACAAATCATGAACGAACACTATATGTTCCATATGTGTTCCGCAACCGATTAATTTCCCGTCAATGGAGCGATCAGGCCGCTGGAAGCCTGATGACGACGCAGGGCGTTCCGGCCGCGGCAGCCGGAGCGAACGGCGCTCGGACCACGAGGCCGTTGGCGGATGACAATTTGCCGAGCAGCGAACTGTCCTGCCGCGAAACAGGCGTGGCTTGCAGTCGGCCCTGAGCGTCGAGATCCAGCCTGGCGCGCAGATAATCCTCGCGCTGGTCGTTGGCGGCCACGTCCGCGCCGAGCAGCGCCGGCTCGTGCAGATGCGCCGCCTCGCGCCCTGACAGCATCCGGATCAGCGGTACGAGGAACAAGAAGGCGCAGACGTAGGACGACACCGGATTGCCGGGCAGGCCGATCACGCGCATCGGCCCGAGCCGGCCATGCATCATCGGCTTGCCCGGCCGCATGGCGATCTTCCAGAACGCGATCTTGGTGCCCTCGGCCTCCAGCGAGATTCGCACCAGATCATGATCGCCGACCGACGCGCCGCCGGTCGTCACCAGGATATCGGCGCCATCGTCGCGCGCACGGCGGATCGCCGCCCGGATGGCGTCCTGTGAATCCGCGGCGATCCCCAGATCGATCACCTCGGCGCCCTCGTCGCACGCCAGCGCGCGCAAGGCATAGCCGTTCGAATAGACGATCTGGCCGGGGCCAGGATCGCTTCCCGGCATCACCAGCTCGTCGCCGGTGGCGAGCAGCGCGACGCGCGGACGACGGTATACCGGCAACGCGGGATAATTCATGCCCGCCGCCAGCGACAGGGCGCGATCGCTGAGCCGGATGCCGCGCGTCAACAGGACGTCGCCGGTGCGGAAGTCGATGCCGGCCTGTCGGATGTGCTTCCCGGTCGACGCCGCTTCGTTGATGACAACGGCATCGCCGTCGCGCTCGGTATCTTCCTGGATCACCACCGCGTCCGCGCCCGGAGGAATGACGCCGCCGGTAAAGATGCGGATGGCCTCGCCGGGCTGCAGACGCAGACCGGCGGAACGGCCGGCGGGTATCTCGCCGGCCACACGCAGCCGCGCCGGCACCGTCGCGACGTCTGCGGCGCGCACGGCATAGCCGTCCATGGCGGACATCGCCTCGGGCGGCTGCGTCCGCAGCGCCGGGAGGTCGCGGGCGAGCACGCGATGGTGCGCCTGGTCGAGCGCAACAGTCTCTTCGGGCAGCGGCTCCGCACCGGCGAGAACCGCGGTCAGCGCGTCGGCAACCGGCATCAGCGCCACAGCGTCTCTCCAGCTCATGAGTCCCTTTGGTGATAAACGAGGCGGAGGTCAGACGCAAAACCAACGGCAAGCCGCCGTGCGCGCCGTTGGCTGCCCTACAAACTGCGAAAAATTTTTCATTAGCAGGACTTGAAGGCGACCGGACCGCCTCCAACTCTTTCGCCGTCCCGATCAGAAAGGAGTTTGGGAGGTTTCGATGACCCTGATCATGCTATCCGAACGGGCGCATTCGCGCGGCTCCTGGACGCCGAATGTGGCCAGCGATGCGGTCGAGCAGGTGCTACACGACAGGGCGCTCGGCAACGCTGAAAAGCGGAGCCTGCTGTCGTCCTGGGCGTCCGATGCCAACGCCGTTGAGGACAAGCCGTGGCTCAGGCGCATTCCAGGTCGTCCGGAGCCGGTTCCGGTCGTGACGATCCTGGCCGCGCTCCGCCGCCTGGACGACGACGATCCGCCGCCGCGCGGCGGCGCGGTGATGCGGCTGCCGACAAGACAGCGCCCCGACAGTGAGCCTCATGCTGATTGGCAGCACTGGATGCGCCATCGGGAAACGGCCGACCCTTGGCGTCGTCGTGCAGAGCGGATGTCCGCTTAATTGTGGGAGCTACCAAAACCTACCGGCCGGCCGGAGACTGGCTTCGGCCGGCCCACGGTAGGGTGCGATGCCTAACCGTCGCCGACCCGAAAATGGCCCGACTTGCCGCCGGACTTTTCGACCAGATGGATGCCCTCGATGCGGGCGCCGCGCTCCACCGCCTTGATCATGTCGTAGATCGTCAGGCAGGCGACTGAGACGGCGGTGAGGGCCTCCATCTCGACGCCGGTCGGGCCGCTGACCTTCACCGTTGCGCGTACCATGCAGCCGGGCAGGGACGCGTCCGGCGAGATGTCGAGCGTCACCTTCGAGAGCGCCAGCGGATGGCACAACGGGATCAAGTCCGAGGTCCGCTTGGCCGCCATGATGCCGGCGATGCGGGCCGTGCCCAAGACGTCGCCCTTCTTGGCATTGCCGGAGACGATCAGGTCGAGCGTTGCCTGCGCCATCACGATGCGGCCCTCCGCAATCGCAATGCGCTCGGTGGCGGCCTTGTCGGAGACGTCCACCATCCGCGCCTCGCCCTTGCCGTCGATGTGCGTCAGGGACGCCGCCGACTGATCGGGTTGCCCGGCCATCTATCGCGACCCGGCGGTCGTAAGGGCCGCGTCCCGCTTCAACAAAGCGCGCGTCGCGGCGGCGACGTCGGCCTGCCGCATCAGGCTTTCGCCGACCAGGAAGGTCTGAATGCCGACCCGCGCAAGTCGGGCCAGGTCCGCGGGCGTCGATATGCCGCTTTCACCCACGAGCAAACGATCCTTCGGGATCATCGGCGCCAGCGTCTCGCTGGTCGCGAGCGACGTTTCGAAGGTCCGCAGATTGCGATTGTTGATGCCGATCATCGGCGAGCGAAGGTTCAGTGCCCGCTCCAATTCGGCCTGGTCGTGAACTTCGAGCAGCACGTCCATGCCGTGGGCGATCGCGGTGTCCTCGATGTCGCGCGCGGCGGAATCGTCAAGAGCCGCCATGATGATCAGGATGCAGTCGGCGCCGTGCGCGCGGGCCTCGACGACCTGATAGGTGTCGAACATGAAGTCCTTGCGCAGCACGGGTAGTTTCACCGCAGCGCGCGCCGCGGCCATGAAGTCGAGATGGCCCTGAAACGACGGTGTATCGGTCAGCACCGACAGGCAGGCCGCGCCACCGTCCTCGTAAGCCTCGGCGAGCGCCGGCGGATCGAAGTCGGCGCGGATCAGCCCCTTCGACGGCGACGCCTTCTTGATTTCGGCAATCAGCGCGTACTCGCCCTTGTCGAGCTTGCGATGAATCGCGGTCATGAAGCCGCGTGGCGGCGATGCCGCCTTCGCCCGCGCCTCGAGTTCGGACAACGGACATGCGCGCCTTGCGGCCGCGATCTCGTCGCGCTTGTAGGCTTCGATCTTGGTCAGAATGTCGGACATCTTGGACTACTCAGTTCGAAGCGCTGGACACCAATTTCAACTGGTCGAGCTTGGCGAGCGCAGCGCCACTGTCGAGCGACTTTGCGCCGAGCGCAACGCCATCCTTGAGATCGGTTGCCCGACCGGCGACGATCAGCGCGGCGGCTGCGTTCAGCAAGGCGACGTCCCGGAAGGCAGAGGCCTTGCCCTCCAGGACTCCGCGCAACGCAACCGCATTGGCATCGGCATCGCCGCCCTTGAGCGCATCGGCGCTCGAGCGGGGCAGGCCGGCCTCGTCGGGCGTCACTTCGAAGCTGCGCAGACTGCCATTCTCGAGCGACGTCACGAATGTCGGACCCGTCAGGGTGATCTCGTCGAGCCCATCAGAGCCGTGTACGACCCAGGCGGCCTCGGCGCCCAAATTCTTCAGAACCTGCGCCAGCGGCTGAACCCAGTGCCGTGAGAATACGCCAACCATCTGCCGCTTCACGCCGGCGGGGTTCGACAGCGGGCCGAGCAGGTTGAAAATCGTCCGTGTCGCCAGCTCGACGCGGGTCGGGCCGACATTCTTCATCGCGGGATGATGGTTCGGAGCGAACATGAAGCCGATGCCGGCTTCGGAGATGCAGCGGCCGACCTGTTCCGGGGTGATGTCGATCTTGACGCCGAGCGAGGCGAGCACGTCGGCGGCGCCGGAGCGCGACGACAGGGCCCGATTGCCATGCTTGGCAACAGGCACTCCGCATCCCGCCACGATGAACGACGCGCAGGTCGAGACGTTGACCGAACCGGACCCGTCGCCGCCGGTGCCGACGACGTCGACCGCATCGGCCGGTGCGGTGACCGTCAGCATCTTCGAGCGCATCGCTGCGACCGCGCCGGTGATCTCATCAACGGTTTCCCCGCGGACCCGCAGGCCCATCAGCAGCGCGCCCATCTGAGACGGCGTGGCTTCGCCCGACATCATTGCATCGAATGCGCCGGCCGACTCGTCGCGGGTAAGCGTCGCGCCGGTGGCGACCTTGCCGATGATGGCCCTGAAATCGTTCATCGCTGTCTTCTGCCGGTCTGGCGCTGCGTGACCCGGCCGTCAGTTGGCCGTCCCGGTGACTTGCGCCAGGGCACTCTGATTGATCGTCGTACCGATGTCGCTCTCCAGCCGCGCGATATATTCGCCGACCTGTTCGTCGGCCAGCCGCTGCTGCAGTTCGGCCGCGCGCTTCTTTGCTTCTTCCGAGGCGAGGTCGAGCGGCGGGACGGTGACGTCGGTGACCCGGTAGATCAGCCACTCATTGCCGCTGGCGCCTTGAGTCTGCCCGACCTGATCCTTTTCGGTGCGGAAGATCGCCTCGACGGCGGTTGCCGGAAGGGCGGCAGTGGTGCTGCTGCGCTGAATCCCGGTCGCGGTCTCCACCGGCACGCCAAGCGTGGCGGCCTCGTCGGCGAACTTGCCGCCGGTGTCGAGCTTCTGCACGATCTCGGCAGCACGGGTCCGCAGCCGGCTGGTGACCTGCTGCTCGCGCCAGCGCGCCTCGACCTGGTCCTTGACCTCGTCCAGCGGACGCTCGCGCGACGGCGTCACGCGCAGCACGTCGAACCACAGATAGCCGCCGCCGACCGAAAGGGTCTCATTGTCGACGCCGACATCGCTGGAAAACGCCGGCGCGATCAGGTCGATCCCTTGCGGGATTCCCGTCACCGGCGTGCCGTCGGGCGTCCGGCCGGAACGGTCGACGGCTTCGATCGTCACCGCATTCAGACCGAGCTTCTGCGCCGACTCGATCACGCTGGCGCCTCCGCCGCGCAGATCTTCCATCTTGTTGTGCTGGTCGATGATCGCCGCGCGTGCGCGATCAACGGCAAGCTCCCGCTTGATCGCGTCCGCAACGCTCTCATAGCTGGCCTGGCTGCCCGGCTCGATCCTGCCAACCTTGAGCAGCGCGACGCCGAAAGTGCCGGGGACCGGCTGGCTCACCTGATTAGCCTGCAGCGCGAAAGCAGCATTGCCGATCGCCGGATCGATGATGCCAGTTTTCGGCATCAGGCCGAGATCGATGTCGGAGGCGCTGAGGCCGCGCTCCTTGGCAAGATCCTCGAACGAAGTGCCGGCCTCGATCTTGGCGCGGGCAGCCTGGGCCTCCTCGGCATTCGGAAAGACAATCTGCGAGATCTGGCGGCGCTCCGGTGTGGTGTATTTGGCGCGGGTCTCGTCGTACACCTTCCGGGCATCCGCATCGCTGACGGTGGTCCACCTGGCGAGTTCGTCGGGCGTCATCGCGAGAAACGCAATCTGCCGATACTCGGGCGCGCGGAACTGGACCTTGTGATCTTCGTAATAGGCGGCCAGCGCTTCCGGCGACGGCGGCTCGATCGTTCCGGCCTGGGCAGCGCCCAGCTTGATGTACTCAACCGCGCGCTGTTCGTCCTGGTAGCGGCCCAGCGCTTCGACGAGAGTCTTGGGCGCCTCGACGCCGGCAATGACGGTGCCGGCAATCTGGCGGCGCAGCGAGGTCTTGCGCTGGTCGGCGAGGTAGCGCTGCTCGGTGAAGCCGTACTGGCGGATCGTCTGCTGGAAGCGTACCGGGTCGAATGCCCCGGTCGGCCCTCTGAAGTTCGGGTCGGAAACGATTGCGCGCATGGTCTCGGCATCGGACTGCACCAGCCCGATCCGTCGCGCCTGCTCGTCCAGCGCGGTCTCCGCCACCACCTGCTGCAGCACCTGGCGGTCGAGGCCGAAGGCACGTGCCTGATCCTGCGTCAGCGGCCGGCCGAACTGGCGGCCGATCTGCTGCAAGCGCTCGGTGTACAGCGTCCGGAACTGCTCGATCGAAATCTCGGTCTTGCCGATCTTGGCAACGGTGGACTGTCCGGCGCCCTTGAAGATGTCGGCGATTCCCCAGACCGCGAAGCTGAGGATGAGGACGCCCATCACGACCCCCATGACGATCTTGCCGAGCCAGTTCGATGAGGCGTTGCGTATTCCGCGGAGCATGAAGTCACTTTGTGCAGGAGTGAACCGGGCGGCGCTGAACCAAGTCCAGACAATGCCTTTCGCCGGATTGGCTGCACCATAAAGTGGCGGAGGCCCGGTCGCAACCCGGCGTCCATTACAGTGTCGACAGGCGGGCGGTTTAGCCGCTAAAGCGGCGCGGGAACCTTGCATCGCCAGCCGCATTTCCCCGCGTAAACCGATCGGGTAGGGACGACGTCATGCGACATATCGCCTGTATCGCGGGTCTTTTGCTGCTGCCGGTACCCGCCTTGGCGCAGCCGGCGTCGACCTCGGGCGCCGAAACCCGGCCTCACGGCCAGCCGGAAACCCCGTTGCCCGGCGCCAACAGCTTCGTCGAGAGCCAGGCGCGCGCCGCGATCGTTGCGAAAGGTTATGTCGACGTGTCCCCGCTAATGAACGATCGCCAGGGAATATGGCGTGGCACGGCGCGCAAGGGCGATCAGACGTTCAATGTCAGCGTCGACTATATGGGTCATGTCGATGCGAAATGACGCAGGCCTGCCGGAGGTGACGCTGTGACCGTGACGATTTCCCGATTGTTCAGCGACGTCACCAAAGCCCAGCACGCAATCGTCCGGCTCGAGGAGGCCGGCGTTCCCAGCGACAGCATCAGCCTGCTGGCGAACAATTCCGAAAAATGGTTTGCGCCTGACTATGCGAGTGCCGCCGGCAAGGGGGCTGCCGTGGGAGCCGGCTTCGGTGGCTTCGGCGGCCTGTTGGCGGGCCTGGGCTTGCTGGCGATCCCGGGACTCGGGCCCGTGGTGGCAGCGGGATGGCTGGCAGCCGCCGCTGCTGGAGCCGCCGCTGTCGGGGCGGCCGGCGGTGTGATCGGCATGCTCGCCGAAGCGGGGGTCGCCACCAACGAGGCCGAGGTTTACGCCGAAAGCATCCGGCGCGGCGGGAGCCTGGTCAGCGCCCGCGTGGATGAGGCCGACAAGGAGCGGCTGGAGGCGGTGCTCGATCCGTCATCTGTCAACATCGCCAGTCGACGCTCCGAGCTGGAGTCCGATGGATGGACCGGGTTTGAGCCAGCCCCTGCTGAAGCTAACAAGCCCATGCCACAGGGCTGACCGCTTGAGCGGACCGTCGTGCTCTGCTAGCGCAGGATCATCCTTCCGCGAGCAGCTGAGACCACTTTCATGACCGCCATTGCCATCCGTCCGCTGATCGCCGGAAATTGGAAGATGAACGGGCTGCGCGCCCAGCTCTCCGAGCTCGAGGCGATGCTGAGCGGCTTCTCGCAGTCGCCGCCGAACGCCGATCTGCTGGTCTGCCCGCCGGCGACGCTGATTGCCGGGTTCGTCGACCGGCTCGGCGCCGCTCCTTCGAGTCATTTTTCGATTGGTGCCCAGGATTGCCATGCCGCTGCATCTGGCGCCCATACTGGCGACCTGTCCGCCGAGATGCTGGCTGACGCCGGCGCATCGGCTGTCATCGTCGGCCACTCTGAACGTCGTGCTGATCACGGCGAAACCGACGCGGCGGTCCGCAAGAAGGCGGAAGCCGCATGGCGCGCCGGACTGACCGCCATCGTCTGTGTCGGCGAGACGCAGGGCGAACGCGATGCCGGGCATACCCTCGACGTCATCGGCGGTCAGCTTGCCGGCTCGCTGCCGGACGGCGCGACAGCTATCAATCTGATCGTCGCCTACGAGCCGGTCTGGGCGATCGGCACCGGCCGGACCCCGACGGCCGCGGACGTCGAGCAGGTGCATCGTTTCATCCGGGACCAGCTTGCGTCGCGGTTCGGCTCGGAAGGGCAGGCCGTCCGATTGCTCTATGGCGGTTCGGTGAAGCCTTCCAACGCCGCGGAATTGATGGCCGTCGCCAACGTGAATGGCGCATTGGTCGGCGGGGCCAGCCTGAAGGCTTCCGATTTCCTTGCGATTGCGGCCGCCTGTGCCTAGTTACAACCGGTGCGGTCCGGCATCGCGGGGGTGACAATCACCGCCGCAATCGTGTAGACACCGCGCGACTTCAACTCCCACAAGTCTGTCGAGACACCTCAGCCGGCGCGAGGATCGACGATTTCGGGCTTGTGACGGAAGGTTACCGATGCAGACTGTCATTATTGTCATTCATCTGATGCTGGTCCTGGCCCTGATCGGGGCGGTTCTCGTGCAGAAATCCGAGGGCGGCGGCTTGGGTGTCGGCGGCGGCGGGGGCGGGGGCTTCATGTCGAGCCGCGGCACAGCCAATCTGCTGACCCGGACGACCGCCATTCTGGCGGCTGGCTTCTTCGTGACCAGCCTGCTGCTGTCATGGCTCGCGGCCTCCGACCGCAGGCCGACCACCATCATCCCCGGCAGTCCGACGTCGTCGCAGCCGGCCGGTCCTTCCGCTCCGCTGTCGCAGGGCGGCGGCGTTCTGGATTCGCTCCGGCAGCAGGAGCAGCAGCAGGCGCCGGCCGGTCCGCAAGCGCCACGCTCGCAATAAGCATGTCTCTTATGCGCCGGCTTGAGTTGCCGACGCATCTGAGAACTCCGCCGCAGGCGGCTGTTTTCGTTGTCGTTTTAACGTCACCCACAGGCGCGCGCTGGTCCGGGCGTCTGACGCGATTGGCTTTGGCGAATCGGGTGCGGAGCTTTAGAGGTTAAGCCCCATGGCGCGGTATATCTTCATCACCGGCGGCGTGGTTTCCTCGCTCGGCAAGGGTTTGGCTTCGGCGGCGCTCGGCGCGTTGCTGCAGTCGCGCGGCTACAAGGTCCGGCTGCGCAAGCTCGATCCTTATTTGAATCTCGATCCCGGAACGATGTCGCCCTACCAGCACGGCGAGGTGTTCGTGACCGACGACGGCGCTGAAACCGACCTCGATCTCGGCCACTACGAGCGCTTCACCGGACGCCCGGCCACCAAGGCCGACAACATCACGACCGGCCGGATCTATCAGGACATTCTCACCAAGGAGCGGCGCGGCGACTATCTTGGCGCCACCATCCAGGTGATTCCGCACGTCACCAATGCCATCAAGGACTTCATCCTCGACCGCAACGAAGACTACGACTTCGTGCTGTGCGAGATCGGCGGCACGGTCGGCGACATCGAGGGCCTGCCGTTCTTCGAGGCGATCCGCCAGATCAAGAACGACCTGCCGCGCGGTGATGCAATCTACGTCCACCTCACGCTGCTGCCCTACATTCCGAGCGCCGGCGAGCTGAAGACCAAGCCGACCCAGCATTCGGTCAAGGAGCTGCGCTCGATCGGCATCCAGCCGGACATCCTGCTGTGCCGTTGCGACCGGCCGATCCCGAAGGAAGAGCGCCGCAAGCTCGGGCTGTTCTGCAACGTGCGCGAAAGCGCTGTGATCGAGGCTCGCGACGTCGACAACATCTATGCCGTGCCCGAGGCGTATCACGCCGCCGGGCTCGACGACGAGGTGCTCGCCGCATTCGGCATCGTCCCCAAGGCAGCACCCGATCTGGAGACCTGGCACGTCATCAACGAGCGCGTCCGCAACCCGGAGGGTTCGGTGACGATCGCGATCGTCGGCAAGTACACCGGCATGAAGGACGCCTACAAGTCGCTGACCGAGGCGCTGTCGCATGGCGGCATCGCCAACAAGGTGAAGGTCAATCTCGACTGGATCGAGAGCGAGGTGTTCGAGAACGAGGACCCGGCGCCGTTCCTCGAGCACGTCAACGGCATCTTGGTGCCCGGCGGATTCGGCCAGCGCGGAGCGGAAGGAAAGATCCGTGCCGCGCAGTTCGCGCGCGAGCGCGACGTGCCGTATTTCGGCATCTGCTTCGGCATGCAGATGGCGGTGATCGAGGCGGCGCGCAATCTGGCCGGCATCGAGAACGCAAATTCCACTGAATTCGGTGCGACGGATGAGCCGCTCGTCGGCCTGATGACCGAATGGCTGCGCGGCAACGAGCTGGAGAAGCGCTCCAAGGCCGGCGACCTCGGCGGCACGATGCGGCTCGGAGCCTATCCGGCGGCGCTGAAACGCGGCAGCCGGGTGTCGCACGTCTATGGCGACGCGCTGGAGATTTCCGAGCGGCACCGCCACCGCTACGAAGTCAACACCGCCTACAAGGATCGTCTCGAGCAGCACGGTCTGCGGTTTTCCGGCATGTCTCCGGACGGTGTGCTGCCGGAGATCGTCGAATACGAGGACCATCCCTGGTTCATCGGCGTGCAGTTTCATCCCGAGCTGAAGTCACGGCCGTTCGAACCGCACCCGCTGTTCGCGTCCTTCATCGAAGCCGCGGTCGTGCGGTCGCGCCTGGTCTGACGGCACGGGAGCGGCTACCTCGTTCGATCTTTGCAGGCTATAACGCCGCGTCAAGAAACGACGAGGAAACCTCCGATGATCTACGAAACCCGTGTCTATCGCTGCCTGCCGGGTCGTCTGCCGGCCCTGCTGAATCGCTTCGAGACCACCACGCTGAAACTGTGGGAAGGCCACGGCATCAGGCCGATCGGCTTCTTCACCACGCTGGTCGGCGAATCCAGCCTCGACCTCACCTACATCCTGGCGTGGGAATCGATGGCCGAGCGCGAGCAGAAATGGAACGCCTTTGCGACCGATCCGGCGTGGCTGACGGCGCGCGCGAAGACCGAGGAAGACGGCCAGATCGTCGGCAACATCGCCAACCAGTTCCTGCAGCCCACCGCATTCTCGGCGCTGAAGTGAACGCCATTCTGCCGTCGACCACTTCCCGAATGGCCCGCTGATGCCGCGCGGTCTCGACCACATTGTCCACACCGTCCGCGACCTCGATGCCGCGGGCGATTTTTATGCACGGCTCGGATTCCAGGTGAGCGGCCGCAACAAGCATCCGTTCGGCACTCACAATCGCGCCGTCCAGCTGAACGGCGTCTACATCGAAATCCTCACCGTCGCCGAGCCGGAGAAGGTCGTGCCGCACGACGGCCGCGCGTTCTCGTTCAGCGCTTACCAGCAGCACTATCTCGAGCAGGCGCAGGGGCTTTCGATGCTGATGCTCAACTCGTCCGATGCGGTCGAGGTCGCCCGGGCCTACCGCGAGGCGGGCATTGGGGACTACGCGGTGCTGGATTTCGGCCGCGACGGCGTGCGCGCGGATGGCAAGCCGGTCAAGCTCGCCTTCTCGCTGGCGTTCGCCAGCGATCCGGCCTCGCCGCTTGCCGGCTTCGGCGCCTGTCAGCACCATTACCCGGAAAATTTTTGGAACGCCGCTGCGCAGCGCCACGACAACGGCGCCAGCGATGTGGTCGGCGCCATGATGGTCGCAACTGCCCCCGCAACCCATCGGGAATTCCTCGGCGCCTATACGGGACTGAGCGAACTGCACGGGTCGCCGAACGGGGTCTCCGCGCGAACCGAACATGGTGAGATCGAGATCGTCGAGCCGGCCTTGTTCGCTGACCGCTATGGCAACGCTCCGCAGGTCGCCGGCGAGGGCGCAGGCTTTGCCGGTCTGCGGATCGCTGTCGACGATCCCGTGCTGGTCGAGCGGCTGGCACGGCGCAACGGCGTCGCCTGCGAATTGCGGGCAGGCCGGCTGGTGGTCCCGCCGCAGGCTGCTTTCGGCGCAACGCTGGTATTCGAGCCGCCCACTATGGCTGATCACGGTTGATCCGGCGCGGCGGGCCCTGCATGGTCCGCCGCGTTCCGTTTCGGAGCGGCAGGACAAGCCCATGAACGCCAGTGTTGCAGCAGCGCCTATCGTCAGCGCCGGCCCGGTCCGTTTCGGCAATACGCTTCCGCTGGCGGTCATCGCCGGGCCGTGCCAGCTGGAAAGCCGCGCCCATGCGCTGGAGACCGCGTCGGCCCTGAAAGAGATCGCGACGCGGCTGAAGATCGGGCTCGTCTACAAGACCTCGTTCGACAAGGCCAACCGCACCAGCGTGTCGAGCGCCCGCGGGATCGGGCTCGAACAGGCGCTGCCGATCTTTGCCGAGATCCGGGAGACGCTCGGCCTGCCGGTGCTGACCGACGTCCATGAAAACGAACAATGCGCGCGCGCCGCTGAGGCGGTGGACATCCTGCAGATTCCGGCCTTCCTGTGCCGGCAAACCGATCTGCTGCTGGCGGCCGCCGCGACCGGAAAGATCGTCAACGTCAAGAAGGGCCAGTTCCTGGCGCCCTGGGACATGGCCAACGTCGTCGCCAAGCTGATCGGCAGCGGCAACCGCAACGTTCTGGTAACCGAGCGCGGGGTCTCGTTCGGCTACAATACGCTGGTGTCCGACATGCGCGCGCTGCCGATCCTGGCGCGGACCACCGGCGCGCCGGTGATCTTCGATGCGACCCATTCGGTGCAGCAGCCGGGCGGCAAGGGCACAACGTCGGGCGGCGAGCGCGAATTCGTGCCGGTGCTGGCGCGCGCAGCCGTCGCGGTCGGCGTGGCCGGCGTCTTCATCGAGACCCATCCCGACCCCGACAATGCGCCGTCGGACGGTCCCAACATGGTGCCGCTGCGCGACTTCGAGAGCCTGCTGCGGACGCTGATGGCTTTCGATGCGCTGGCCAAGGCCGGACCGCGGTGAGCCTGCACGTCGTCGCGGCGGCGCGGTGATGCCGCCTGTCCTTACCACCATCGCCCTGGCATCCTTCGCGGCAGCGCTGTCGTTGCGGGCGCTCGACCCTGTGCTGCCGCATGTCGCCGAAGATCTCGGCGTCACCATCGCCATGGCGGCGGGCCTGGCGTCGGCGCTGGCCTTCACCTTCGCGATCATGCAGCCGGCGCTCGGCGCGGCCGCCGATCTGTTCGGCAAGGCGCGACTGATGGTGGTCTGCCTGGTGCTGCTCGGGCTTTCCAACATTCTCGGCGCGATGACCGACTCCTATGCGCTGCTGCTGGCGACGCGCGTGCTGGGCGGCATCGGCGCCGGCGGTGTATTTCCGGTGACCCTGAGCTTGACCGCCGATCTGGTGGCGCCGGCGCAGCGTCAGGTCGCCATCAGTCGGGTTCTGGCCGGGTCGATGGCCGGCAACATCCTGGGCGCCACCACGTCCGGCATTATCGGCGACTTCTTCGGCTGGCGCGGCGTGCTCGCCGTGCTGGGCGTGCTGGCCATCGTGGCCTCGGTCGCGGTCTATCTCGGCTTCAAGGGCGCGGCGCTGGCGAAGCCACCCGGCAAGATGAGTTTTGGCGCGCTGCGCCACGGCTACCGCACCATCTTCTCGAACCCGAACACGATCGTCTGCTACGGCGCCGTCTTCATCGAGGGCTGCTGCATCTTCGGAATGTTTCCGTTCGTGGCGGCGTTCCTGTTCGATCTCGGCGTGACCAGCCCGTCGATCGCGGGGCTGGTGCTGGCCTGTTTTGCGCTGGGCGGGCTGGTCTACACCGGCACGATCTCACTGCTGCTGCCGCGGCTCGGCGTCAAGGGCATGATGATCGGCGGCGGGCTGCTGATGGCGGTGCAATTCGGCGCGATCGCCCTGGGGCTGGCGTGGCAGTGGCAGGCGCTCAATCTGTTTCTGATGGGCTGGGGCTTCTACATGCTGCATGGCTCGATCCAGATCTTCTCCAGCGAGCTGTCGGAGACCGCGCGCGCCAGCGCGATGTCGCTGCACGCGTTCTTCTTTTTCATGGGCCAGACCGTGGGGCCGATCGCCTATGGCTTCGCTTTGCATCATGTCGGCAAATCGCCGGCGCTGTTCACCAGCGCCGTGGTGATCGCGGTGCTGGGGTTTATCTGCGCAAGGCGGCTGCGGCAGACCCGGCCGACGGATGCGACGCCGGTCCAGCCCGTCTAGCGTCAGCCGCGCCCGCGATACGGCGCCACGCCTTGCTCGGGAATCCACATGCCCTTCGGCAGCTTGCCGGTTTGCCAGAACACGTCGATCGGGATGCCGCCACGCGGATACCAGTAGCCACCGATCCGCAGCCATTTCGGCTTCACGGCGTCGGCGATGCGCTTGCCGATCGACACCGTGCAGTCCTCATGGAAAGCGCCGTGGTTGCGGAAGCTGGCGACGTAGAGCTTCAGCGATTTCGATTCCAGCAGCCACGCGCCGGGGACGTAGTCGATCATGAGATGGGCGAAGTCCGGTTGGCCCGTGACCGGGCAAAGCGAGGTGAATTCCGGTGCGGTGAAGCGCACGACGTAATCGGTGTCCGGCTGCGGGTTCTTGACGCGATCGAGCTGCGCGGCCTCCGGCGTCTGCGGCCAGGCGACTTCGCGGCCGAGCTGCAGGTCTGCGGATTTGGCCGCAGCGGGCTGCGACTTGCGGGGCGTTTTCGACATCGGGATCTCCGTTCGCCTCCTGATAACCAATGCCGCAGGTGCCGTCACCCGGCCTTTTCCAGCCCGGTGGCATGCTGTAGAAGCACCGCCACCATCACCCCAGGGCACAGAGGGCTTCCATGACCGCCATCGTCGACATTATCGGCCGCGAAATTCTCGATAGCCGCGGCAATCCCACGGTGGAAGTCGACGTCATTCTGGAAGACGGCTCGCTCGGCCGCGCCGCGGTTCCCTCCGGCGCGTCGACCGGCGCCCATGAGGCGGTCGAACTGCGCGACGGCGACAAGGGCCGCTATGGCGGCAAGGGCGTGCTGAAGGCGGTCGAGGCGGTCAACGGCGAGTTGTTCGACGCGCTGGGCGGCATGGACGCCGAGGCGCAGGTCCAGATCGACCAGATCATGATCGAGCTCGACGGCACCCCGAACAAGAGCCGGCTCGGCGCCAACGCCATTCTCGGCGTCTCGCTGGCGGTCGCCAAGGCCGCGGCGGAATCCTTCGACATGTCGCTGTATCGCTATGTCGGCGGCACCTCCGCGCGCACGTTGCCGGTGCCGATGATGAACATCATCAACGGCGGCGCCCATGCCGACAATCCGATCGAGTTCCAGGAATTCATGATCATGCCGGTCGGCGCGGCCTCGTTTGCCGAGGCGCTGCGCTGCGGTTCGGAGATCTTCCACACCCTGAAGGGCGAGCTGAAGAAGGCCGGGCACAACACCAATGTCGGCGACGAGGGCGGCTTCGCGCCGGACCTGCCGTCGGCCGAGGCGGCGCTCGATTTCGTCATGGCCGCCATCAACAAGGCCGGCTACAGCGCCGGCAAGGACGTCATGCTGGCGCTCGATCCGGCGTCGACCGAGTTCTTCAAGAACGGCAAATACGTCTACGAGGCGGAAGGCCGAAGCCTCGGCCCGTCCGAGCAGGCCCGCTATCTAGCCGATCTCGTTGCCCGCTATCCGATCGTCTCGATCGAGGACGGCATGGCCGAGGACGACATGGACGGCTGGAAGGAAGTCACCGGCCTGGTCGGAGACAAGTGCCAACTGGTCGGCGACGATCTGTTCGTCACCAATGTCACCCGGCTGGCCGACGGCATCAAGAACGGCCGCGCCAACTCCATTCTGATCAAGGTCAACCAGATCGGCACGCTGACCGAGACGCTGGCCGCCGTCGAGATGGCGCACAAGGCCGGCTACACCTCGGTGATGTCGCATCGCTCCGGCGAGACCGAGGACTCGACCATCGCCGATCTCGCGGTCGCCACCAATTGCGGACAGATCAAGACTGGCTCGCTGGCCCGGGCCGACCGCACCGCGAAGTACAATCAGCTGCTGCGGATCGAGCAGGAGCTCGGTGGCATGGCGAAATATGCGGGCAGGGCAGCGCTCAAGGCGCTGGCCTGAACGCGATCACCTCGATCAAGAAAAGCTGACGGAGCGAGACCATGGGCGCCGACCACAAGACCGGACTTCAACTACGCTCGTTGATCAAGGCGAACGGTGACCTTGAGGTCTCGCTGGTGCCAGTCGCCGTTCCGGAGCCGGGCGCCGACGAGGTTGTGGTCCGTATCGAGGCGACGCCGATCAACCCGTCCGACCTCGGCCTGCTGTTCGGTGCGGCCGACCTTTCGACCATCGCGGCTTCCGGGACTGCCGACGCGCCGGTGGTCACCGCAAAGGTGCCGGATGCCGCGATGAAGGCGATGGCGGGCCGGCTCGACCAGGCCATGCCGGTCGGCAATGAAGGCGCCGGGGTCGTCGTGGCCGCCGGAAGTTCGGCCGAAGCGCAGGCGCTGCTCGGCAAGACCGTGGCGATGATTGGGGGCGCGATGTACGCGCAGTACCGCGCCATCAAGGCTGCTGACTGCCTGCTGCTGCCGGAAGGCACCACGCCTGCCGAAGGCGCGTCGTGCTTCGTCAATCCGCTCACCGCGCTCGGCATGGTCGAGACTATGCGGCGCGAGGGGCACACGGCACTGGTGCACACCGCGGCGGCATCCAATCTCGGCCAGATGCTCAACCGCATCTGCCTGAAAGACGGCATCGCGCTGGTCAACATCGTTCGCAATGCCGAGCAGGACAAGCTGCTGCGTTCAATCGGCGCCAAATACGTCGTCGATTCGACGTCTCCGACTTTCATCGAAGATCTTACCCAGGCGCTGGTCGACACCGGCGCCACCATCGCATTCGATGCGATCGGCGGCGGCAAGCTTGCGGGGCAGATCCTGAGCTGCATGGAGACTGCCGCGAACCGCACGGCGAAGGTCTACAGCCGATACGGCTCCACCGTGCACAAGCAGGTCTATGTCTATGGCAGCCTCGATCCGCGACCGATCGAGTTGAATCGAGCGATGGGCATGGCGTGGAGCGTCGGCGGCTGGCTGCTGTTTCCGTTCCTCGAAAAGATCGGCAAAGCGGAAGCGCAGAAGCTGCGCGCGCGTGTGGCCGCCGAAATCAAGACCACCTTCGCCAGTCACTATACCAAGAAGGTGACGCTGCAGGAGGCGCTGCGGCCGGACAACATCGCGGTCTACGCCAAGCGCGCCACCGGCGAGAAGTTTCTGATTACTCCGAACCCGTAGACCGGCCGGTAGCTCCTACGCGCGCTGTCATCAAGTCACGACCACGCGGGTTTTCAAAACGCCGCACCGATCGCGTCCCCGGTCTTGCGGCGGTGATCAGCGTCGGACACGGTCGTAACTTCATTCGCGTCGTCAATTGAGGAAATATCGATATGGCCAGCCCGTATACCGTCGCGACCATCGTCGGGAGCCTGCGCAAGGATGGGTACTCCCTGCGGCTATCGCATGCGTTGGCCAAACTCGCGCCCAACACGCTGAAACTCGATGTCGTCGAGTTGCACGGCCTCGTTCTACAATCAGGATCTCGAAGCCAGCGCGCCGGCCGACTGGGTTGCGTTCCGGAAGCGGATCAAGGACGCCGACGCCGTGCTGTTCGTGACGCCGGAATACAACCGTTCCATCCCGGGCGTATTGAAGAACGCCATCGATGTCGGCTCGCGGCCTTACGGTCACAGCGCTTTTGACGGCAAGCCGGGCGGTGTCATCAGCAACTCGCCGGGCGCGATCGGCGGCTTCGGCGCCAACCACCATTTGCGGCAGTGCCTGACATTTCTCAACGTCGCGGTGCTGCAGCAGCCGGAAGCCTACATAGGCGGCATGGCCGACGCCTTCGACGACAAGGGCGAATTGACCAAGGCGCCGCTGCGCGAGTTCCTCACCAAATACAGCGAGGCCTTCGCGGCCTGGGTGGCGCAGCAGAAGAAATAGGCCGGTCGGCGGACCGTTAGGCCCGCTTTAACCGCGCTGCCGCATTCTCCCACCATGGTCTCGCGCAGCCGACTCAAATCCCTGCTCACCGGGGTCGCCCTCTATGCGATGGCGGCCGGCGTGGTCGGCTATTTCGGCGTCAACGCCTACACCGGCAAATACGGCCTCAACGCAAGGCAGGAACTCGACCAGGAGATCATTGCGCTGACCTCCGAGCTGTTGCGGCTGAAGCAGGAACGCGCCGAGGGCGAGAAGCGGGTGTCGCTGTTGCGGTCGGAGAAAGTCGACCCCGACATGCTCGACGAGCGGGCCCGTTATCAGCTCGATTACGCGCACCCGGCCGACCTTGTCCGGATGATCTCGCCGAACTGATCCGCAAGTTTCAAAAACCCCCTGCAATCCATTTCGAAAATTGCCGAACTCTCGCTGCACTGCGAGATAACACACTGCTGTGTGCGGCGAAGCGATGCTTTCATGGCGAATGCAGTTGGGTTACACACGTCACCAACTCCATTCGATTTGGATTTGTCATGGCCGCACCGAAGAAGAACGAAGCGCAGCGCGGACAAGGTGCGGATGAGAAGTCGGCGCCGCCGGTGTCATCCGGCAACGGCGCGAAGCATCCGGCGATTCTGGAATTCAGCCGGGAGCAGGAAGAGCGCGCGTTCCGCGACATGCTGCTGATCCGCCGCTTCGAGGAGAAAGCCGGCCAGCTTTACGGCATGGGCGCGATCGGCGGATTCTGCCATCTCTACATCGGCCAGGAAGCCATCGTGGTCGGCATGCAGATGGCGCTCAAACTGGGCGACCAGGTCATCACCGGCTATCGCGACCACGGCCACATGCTGGCCTGCGGCATGGATCCCAAGGGCGTCATGGCCGAACTGACCGGACGCCACGGCGGCTATTCCAAGGGCAAGGGCGGCTCCATGCACATGTTCAGCAAGGAGAAGCACTTCTACGGCGGTCATGGCATCGTCGGCGCGCAGGTCTCGCTCGGCACCGGTCTGGCTTTCGCCAACCGCTACCGCGGCAATGACAATGTCAGCCTGGCCTATTTCGGCGACGGCGCCTCGAACCAGGGGCAGGTCTACGAGAGCTTCAACATGGCGGAGCTCTGGAAGCTCCCCGTTGTCTACATCATCGAGAACAACCGCTATGCGATGGGCACCTCGGTGTCGCGCTCCTCGGCGCAGACCGATTTTTCCAAGCGCGGCATCTCGTTCAACATTCCGGGCGAGCAGGTCGACGGCATGGACGTGCGCGCCGTGAAGGCGGCCGGCGACAAGGCGGCGCAGTGGTGCCGCGAGGGCAAGGGGCCCTACATCCTTGAGATGCAGACCTACCGCTACCGCGGCCATTCGATGTCCGATCCGGCGAAGTACCGCACGCGCGAGGAAGTCGACAAGGTCCGCAACGACCAGGATCCGATCGAGCAGGTCCGCAACCGGCTGCTGGCGCTGAAGATGACCGAACAGGAGTTGAAAGCGATCGACGCCGAGGTGCGCGAGATCGTCAACGCCGCGGCGGATTTTGCGCAGCACGATCCCGAGCCCGATCCCAGCGAATTGTGGACCGACGTTTACCGCTAGGCGTAGCGCTGCCGCCTGACGCCGACGAGTGCCATTCATCGAAAGAGCCACGATGCCCATTCAAGTCCTGATGCCCGCGCTGTCGCCGACCATGGAGAAGGGCAACCTGTCGAAATGGCTGAAAAAGGAAGGCGACGCGATCAAGTCGGGTGACGTGATCGCCGAGATCGAGACCGACAAGGCGACGATGGAGGTCGAGGCGACCGACGAAGGCACGCTCGGCCAGATCCTGATTTCCGAAGGCACCAACGACGTGGCGGTGAACACCCCGATCGCGACCATTCTGAGCGATGGCGAGAGCGCCTCCGATGCCGCGAAGCCGGCGCCGGCGGAAAAACCGCCGGCCGCTAAGACGACATCAAAGGACGACGGCCCGGCCGAGGCCAAAGCGCCTGAAGACAAGCCGGCTCCCGCCGAAGCTCCAAAAGCGCCCGCCATTGAGATCGCCGCCGATCCCGATGTCCCGGAAGGCACCGAGATGGTGACGATGACGATCCGCGAGGCGCTGCGCGACGCCATGGCCGAGGAGATGCGGCGCGATGGCGACGTGTTCATCATGGGCGAGGAAGTCGCGGAGTATCAGGGCGCCTACAAGGTGACCCAGGGCCTGCTGCAGGAATTCGGCGACAAGCGGGTGATCGACACCCCGATCACCGAACACGGCTTCGCCGGCGTCGGCGTCGGCGCCGGCATGGCGGGCCTGAAGCCGATCGTCGAATTCATGACCTTCAACTTCGCCATGCAGGCGATCGACCAGATCATCAACTCCGCGGCCAAGACGCTGTACATGTCGGGCGGCCAGATGGGCTGCCAGATCGTGTTCCGCGGTCCGAACGGCGCCGCCGCGCGGGTCGGCGCGCAGCACAGCCAGGACTACTCGGCCTGGTACTCGCAGATCCCCGGCCTCAAGGTGGTCGCGCCGTCGACGGCCGCGGACTACAAGGGCCTTCTGAAGGCCGCGATCCGCGATCCGAACCCGGTGATCTTCCTCGAGCACGAGATGCTCTATGGGCACACCGGCCCGGTGCCGAAGCTCGACGATTTCGTGCTGCCAATCGGCAAGGCGAAGATCGTGCGCCCTGGCACCGACGTCACGCTGATCTCGTGGTCGCACGGCATGACCTACACGCTGAAGGCGGCCGAGGAACTGGCGAAGGAGGGCATCGAGGCCGAGGTGATCGACCTGCGCACGCTGCGGCCGCTCGACAGCGATACCGTGATCGCATCGGTCAAGAAGACCGGCCGCGCGGTCTGCGTGGAGGAAGGCTGGCAGCAATCCGGCGTCGGCGCGGAGATCGCCGCGCGGATCATGCAGCATGCCTTCGACTACCTCGATGCGCCGGTGGCGCGGGTGTCCGGCAAGGACGTGCCAATGCCCTATGCCGCCAATCTGGAAAAGCTGGCGCTGCCGAGCGTCGCCGAGGTGGTCGAGGCCGCCAAAGCCGTCTGCTATCGGTGAGCTGATGGCGAGGGGCGCGCTGAACCATCTGGCGCTGACGGTGACTGATCTCGCCGCCAGCGAAGCTGCGTTCTACGCGCCGGTGCTTGGTTTCCTGGGCTACGACAAGGTCGAGGACATTCCGGGCCAGATGACGTTGTGGTTCAACGCGCCGGCGCAGTTCGCGATCAATTTGTGGCAGGCTGACGCCAGCCAGCCAAGACAGCCGCATTCCCGCATATCGCCGGGCTACCATCACGGTGCGTTTTCCGCTGACGCGCGGGCCGAGGTGGATGAACTGCATTCCCTGCTGCTGGCACGCAACATCCCCGTTCTCGACGCGCCGGCGGAATATCCGCAATACGCGCCGGGCTACTATGCGGTGTATTTTCAGGATCCCGACGGCATGAAGTTCGAAGTCGTTCACATGCCCGAAATCCCGGCCTAGACAGGTGCAGACTATGCCAACCCAGTTCACGATGCCTGCGTTGCGCATCATTGTCCGTTACGGGTGAGTGATGTCCGGTCCTAAACAGCAGCCGCTGCCGCCCGATGTGATCGGCCGCGACGACGCCACCGAAATCCTTCGCGCCTTCGTGGTCGACGGCGGGTTGTCGATCGCCTTCACCCGCGCATTCGATGAGCCCGACATGTGGGGGCTGCTGCTGGTCGATCTCGCCCGCCATGCCGCGCGCGCCTATGCGCGCGAGAGCGAGTTTACCGAGGAAGAGGCGATGGCCCGGATCGTCGAAATGTTCGAAGCCGAAATCGCGCGGCCGACTGACCTGGGCGCCACCGCGCCACGGTCGCAACAAGGTCACTGAATATGCCGATCAACATCCTGATGCCCGCGCTGTCGCCGACCATGGAGAAGGGCAACCTTTCGAAATGGCTGAAGAAGGAGGGCGACGCCGTCAAATCCGGCGACGTCATCGCCGAGATCGAGACCGACAAGGCGACGATGGAGGTCGAGGCGGTCGACGACGGCACCTTGGCGAAGATCGTGGTGCCGGAAGGCACCCAGGACGTGCCGGTCAACGACATCATTGCGGTGATGGCCGGAGACGGCGAGGACGTGAAGGCGGCAGGGGCGGGCGGCGCGAGCGCCAAGAAGGCTGCGCCTGAAGCTGACGCTCCAAAAGGCGAGCCGAAAAAGGACGCGGCACCCGCTGAAAGCAAGCCGGCTGAGGCCAGGAGCAACAAGGTCCCGCCATCTGCCGCTCCCGCAGCTGCCAACACCGCGGAGGATCGCGGCGGGGCCGCGCCAGCCTCCAATGGCTCCCGCACCTTTGCCTCGCCGCTGGCGCGGCGGCTGGCGAAGGATGCTGGCATCGAGCTGTCCCGCATCACCGGATCCGGCCCGCATGGCCGTGTCATTGCGCGCGACGTCGAGGGCGCCAAGTCCGGCAAGGGCTTGAAGGCCCCGGCGGCGGCATCATCGGCGGCCCCTGCGGCGGCGCCGTCGATGTCCGACCAGCAGATCCGCGCGCTCTACGCCGAGGGCAGCTACGAGGTGATCCCGCATGACGGGATGCGCCGCACCATTGCGCAGCGGCTGACCCAGTCGACCCAGACCATTCCGCATTTCTATCTGACGATGGACTGCCTGATCGACAATCTGCTCGCCGCGCGCGAGCAGATCAACGCCGCCGCGCCGAAGGACAAGGACGGCAAGCCGGCGTACAAACTGTCGGTCAACGATTTCGTCATCAAGGCGATGGCGGTGGCGCTGCAGCGCGTGCCGAATGCCAACGTGTCATGGACCGAGGGCGGCATGCTCAAGCACAGGCATTCCGACATCGGCGTCGCGGTGGCGATGCCGGGTGGACTGATCACACCGATCATCCGCAAGGCCGAGACCTTGCCGCTGTCGGTGATTTCCAACCAGATGAAGGATTTCGCGGCCCGCGCGCGGGCGCGGAAACTGAAGCCGGAGGAGTATCAGGGCGGCTCGACCGCGGTGTCGAACCTCGGCATGTACGGCATCAAGGATTTCACCGCGGTGATCAACCCGCCGCACGCGAGTATTCTGGCAGTCGGCGCCGGTGAACAGCGCGCAGTGGTGAAGGACGGCACGATCGAAGCCGCCACCGTGATGAGCGTAACGTTGAGCTGCGACCACCGCGCCGTCGACGGCGCACTCGGCGCCGAACTGATCGGCGCATTCAAGGTGCTGATCGAAAATCCCGTGATGATGGTGGTGTGATGGCTAAGGTAAGTTTCGAAGTTCTGGGAGAGGAGTTGCAGCGAAAGGAGAAAGCTGCAGTATTTCGTGCGGAAGGCACTGAAGGAAAAATTGGTGAGCTTTGGGTTAGTCAAGGTGGTGTACGTTGGTATCCAAAGAACGCGCGCAAAAACTCTCCGAAGCCAAGGTTGATACGCTGGGAAAATCTCACAGCCGCTCTTAGCAAAGACTAGCACAATGGCCGATACCTCCTTCGACGTCATCATCATCGGCAGCGGGCCCGGCGGCTACGTCGCGGCGATCCGCGCGGCGCAGTTGGGCCTCAAGACCGCGGTGGTCGAGAAGGCGCATTTCGGCGGTATCTGCAACAACTGGGGCTGCATCCCCACCAAGGCGCTGCTGCGCTCGGCCGAGGTGTATCACCTGATGCAGCACGCCGAGGACTACGGCCTCAAGGCCGAGAAGATTTCCTTCGACCTGCAGGCGGTGGTGAAGCGCTCGCGCGGCGTGGTGAAGCGGCTCAATGATGGGGTGGGCTTCCTGTTCAAGAAGAACAAGATCACCGTGATCTGGGGCGAGGCGAACATCGGCGCGCCCGGCAAGATCAGCGTCAAGCCGTCAAAGACCGAGGCGCCGAAGGGCGCGCTGGGCGAGGGGACGTACCAGGCCAAGCACATCATCGTCGCGACCGGCGCGCGGCCGCGGGTGCTGCCGGGGCTCGAGCCGGACCAGAAGCTGGTCTGGACCTATTTCGAGGCGATGGTGCCGGAGAAGATGCCGAAGTCGTTGCTGGTGGTGGGCTCCGGCGCGATCGGCATCGAATTCGCGTCGTTCTTCCGCACCATGGGCGCCGAGGTGACCGTGGTCGAGGTGCTGCCGCAGATCCTGCCCGTCGAGGACGCCGAGATCGCCGCCCTCGCGCGCAAACGCTTCGAGAAGCAGGGCATCAAGATCCTCACCGGCACCAAGGTGACCAAGCTCGACAAGAAGGCCGACAGCGTGGTCGCCACCATCGACGACGGCAAGGGCAAGCCGGAGACCGTCGAATTCGATCGGGTAATCTCGGCCGTCGGCGTGGTCGGCAACATCGAGAATCTCGGGCTGGAAAAGCTCGGCGTGAAGATCGAGCGCGGCGTGGTCGTGATCGACGGCGTCGGCAAGACCAGCGTGCCCGGCATCTACGCGATCGGCGACATCGCCGGACCGCCGATGCTGGCGCACAAGGCCGAGCACGAGGCGGTGATCTGCGTCGAGGCGATCAAGGGCCTGCACCCGCATCCGATGGACAAGGCCATGATCCCCGGCTGCACCTACTGCAACCCGCAGGTGGCGTCGGTCGGCCTCACCGAAGCCAAAGCCAAGGAGACCGGCCGCGAGATCCGCGTCGGGCGCTTCCCGTTCGCCGGCAACGGCAAGGCGATCGCGCTCGGCGAGGATCAGGGGCTGGTCAAGGTGATCTTCGACAAGACAACCGGGCAGCTGCTCGGCGCCCACATGATCGGCGCGGAAGTGACCGAACTGATCCAGGGCTATGTGGTGGCGATGAACCTCGAGACCACCGAGGAGGAGCTGATCCACACCGTCTTCCCGCATCCGACGCTGTCGGAAATGATGAAGGAAGCCGTGCTGGACGCCTATGGCCGGGTGCTGAACGCCTGATCCCGCTCCGTCTGCGAGAAAGCTGGGGACGATCGAAACGCCGCCGCGGTCTCACCGCGGCGTTTGCTATCGTCGGCACGGAGATCCCGCATGGCCATGAAAGCCGAAGACGCCGCCGAACTGATCGATCAGGATCCCACCCGGGATCGGTTCAAGCAGTGGGCCGCGATCGGGATCGGCATTTTGGCGATGCTGCTGGCGATCACCGGGCTCGGGGGCGCCAACGCCGGCAAGGAAGCCACCAATAACAATATCTATGCGGCCAACGCCTATTCGTTCTACCAGGCCAAATACATCCGCCAGACCGGCTACAACATTGCCGCCGATGCCATCGACCTGGCCTATACCCAGACGCCAGGATTGTCGCCGCAGGCGCTGACCGATCTGAAGGCGAAGTCGGAGGCCTACCGCAAGACCGCGGCGCGCTATGAGTCCGAGCCCGACACCAATGAGGGCAAGAAGCAGTTGCTGGTGCAGGCCAAGGAGTTCGAGGAGAAGCGCGATCACGCGCTGAGGCAGGACCCGTATTTTGACTATGCCGAGGCGTTGCTGCAGATCGCCATTGTGCTGATTTCGGTATCGATCGTCGCGACGCTCCCATGGCTCGCCGTTCTAGGCGGATCGCTCGGCGCCGTCGGCACGCTGCTGATGATCAACGGCTTCACCTTGGCGATCGATATTCCGGGGATGAGCTAACCGCGCCCTTGGGCATGGTTATCAATTGGTGCGTAACGGCAACGAATGTGGCGTCGTTGCAACAGTTGTTCGGGATAAAGCCGCTTTGGCGGCTCGTCGGCCCATACGCCGCTATTTAGCCACACCCCTCCGTGAGATCATCAGGTCAGAAAACGGGACCGCGCGGCGGCCTGCGACGACCGGATTGGTCCGGTCGCCGACAGGCGGAGGCGGGCCGGGGACAGGCCACGATGGACGCCAAGGTCAGCATCAAGTCCAGGTTGCCCAGCCGTCACGTGACGGAGGGTCCCGAGCGAGCGCCGCACCGGTCCTACCTCTATGCGATGGGCCTGACCACCCACCAGATCCACCAGCCGTTCGTCGGGGTGGCGTCGTGTTGGAACGAGGCTGCGCCCTGCAACATCTCGCTGATGCGGCAGGCGCAGGCGGTCAAGAAGGGCGTCGCCTCGGCCGGCGGCACGCCGCGTGAGTTCTGCACCATCACCGTCACCGATGGCATCGCGATGGGGCATGACGGCATGCGGTCGTCGCTGCCGTCCCGCGAGTGCATTGCCGACTCCGTCGAACTGACCATCCGCGGCCATTCCTACGATGCGCTGGTCGGTCTGGCCGGCTGCGACAAGTCACTGCCGGGAATGATGATGGCGATGGTGCGGCTCAACGTGCCGTCGATCTTCATCTATGGCGGCTCGATCCTGCCGGGCAACTTCCGCGGCCAGCAGGTCACCGTGCAGGACATGTTCGAGGCGGTCGGCCGCCATTCGGTCGGCGAGATGTCGGACGCCGACCTCGACGAAATCGAGCGCGTGGCCTGTCCGTCTGCCGGCGCCTGCGGCGCGCAGTTCACCGCCAACACCATGGCGACCGTGTCCGAGGCGATCGGTCTGGCGCTGCCCTATTCGGCGGGCGCCCCGGCGCCGTACGAGATCCGCGACTCGTTCTGCATGGCGGCGGGCGAAAAGATCATGGAGTTGATCGCCTCCAACATCCGCCCGCGCGACATCGTCACCCGTCGCGCGCTGGAAAATGCCGCCGCCGTTGTCGCTGCCTCCGGCGGCTCCACCAATGCTGCGCTGCATCTGCCGGCCATCGCGCATGAATGCGGTATCAAGTTCGACCTGTTCGACGTCGCCGAAATCTTCAAAAAAACACCCTATGTCGCGGATTTGAAACCGGGCGGCCGTTATGTCGCCAAAGACATGTTTGAAGTTGGTGGCATACCGCTTCTGATGAAAACCCTGCTGGACCACGGCTATCTTCACGGCGACTGCCTCACCGTCACGGGGCGGACGATTGCCGAGAATCTGGCCGGCGTGAAATGGAATCCCCATCAGGACGTCGTGCGGCCAGCCGACAAGCCGATCACCGTGACCGGTGGCGTTGTCGGGCTGCGGGGGAATCTCGCGCCGGAAGGCGCGATCGTGAAGGTCGCCGGAATGTCGAACTTGAAATTCACCGGCCCGGCGCGCTGCTTCGATCGCGAAGAGGATGCGTTCGAGGCGGTTCAGAACCGAACCTACAAAGAAGGCGAAGTGCTTGTGATCCGCTACGAGGGGCCGCGCGGTGGCCCCGGCATGCGGGAAATGCTGTCGACCACGGCGGCGCTGACCGGGCAGGGCATGGGCGGCAAGATTGCGCTCATCACCGACGGCCGATTCTCCGGCGCCACCCGCGGATTCTGCATCGGGCATGTCGGCCCCGAAGCCGCGTTGGGCGGTCCGATCGCATTGCTGCGCGACGGCGACATCATCGACATCGATGCCGACAGCGGCACGCTTAACGTAAATTTGACCGACGCCGAGATGGCCGAGCGCAAGACCGATTGGAAGCCGCGCCCGACAGACCATACGTCGGGAGCGTTGTGGAAATATGCCCAGCAGGTCGGACCGGCGGTGGACGGTGCGGTGACCCATCCTGGCGGCGCGCACGAGAAACAGTGTTATGCGGATATCTGAGCGTCTCATTGCCGTTGCCGTGTTGGTGGGCGTCGGTGCGATGTCCGGGCCGGCACTCGCCTTCGAAGGCAAGCCGGTCACGGAAGATTCCGCGATTCCGATTGCGTCGTCCCAGCCTGGCACCGCGTCGGCGCTGAAGAAGGCGCTACCCGCCGCGCCGTCCGTCACCTCCCTTTCCGCTCTTCAATATGCCGCCGAGGGCGGCCACCCGGTGGCTCAGTGGCAGCTTGGCCGCATGTATGCCGACGGCAACGGCGTCGCTCAGAACGATCTCCGCGCCTTCGACTATTTCAGCCGGATCGCCAACGCGCATGCCGAGGACAGTCCGTCGGCGCCCCAGGCCACGATCGTCGCCAATGCGTTCGTCGCTCTCGGCCGATATTATCTGGGTGGCATCCCGAACTCGAAGATCAAGCCGGATGCCGAGCGCGCGCGGGAAATGTTCTCCTACGCGGCCTCCTATTTCGGCAATGCCGACGCGCAGTACGACCTGGCCCGGCTTTACCTGAAAGGCATCGGCGCGCCGCGGGATTTCCGCTACGGCGCCCGCTGGCTCGGTCTGGCGGCGCAGAAGGGGCAGCACCAAGCGCAAGCGCTGCTTGGTCAGATGCTGTTCAACGGCGACCAGTTGCCCAGGCAGGCTGCGCGCGGCCTGATGTGGCTGACTTTGGCCCGGGACAGTGCCGGTCCGGACGAAACGTGGATCAAGGAGAGCTACGCCAAGGCGATCGCAAAGGCGTCCGAGGACGACCGTGCGATGGCACTGCAGATGCTTGAGCACTGGGTGCAGGGCCGCAAGGACTAACGTCCGGGCGGACAGCACTAACGTCCTGGTGCACGACCGATCGCTCGTTCCAGCGTCGCGACTTGTCTAATCGGATCTCCGACGCTTCGGCGTGAGGAGGGTGCATGGGATCGCGATCGACATTGCTGTCCGCGCTCGTTGCATGGGGGTTGCTGACCGCGGGCCACGCGGCAGGCCAGGACGAGGCGTGGCGGGTCAAGGGCAGGCTGCTCGGACAGGACGGGACCAAGGCCGAGGACGTCAGCGGCATCGCCTGCAGCGCCGATACCGGCTTCCCGCGCACCTGCCTCGTGATCGACGACGAAACCCAGGGCGCGCAGCTCGTCATCGTCCACGACGGCGAAATCCGGGCCGGCGCGTTCATTCCCCTGATCGACGACGCCTTCGACGGCGAGACGCTCGAGTTCGACGGCGAGGGCGTCGCCTATGCCGACGGCTACTTCTATGTCATCGGCTCGCACGGGCACCCACGCGACCGAAGCAACAAGCTCGATCCGGTCCGGGATGCGGCGAAGATCCGCGCCAGCATCGCCGCCAGCAGCAAGGTGATCCGGATCCGGCTCGATGCGTCGGCGGTCGACGCGGATGGCGGGCTCTCGACGCCGACTGAGATCACTCGCTCCGACAGGCTGCGCACGCTGCTGGCCGCGGAGCGGCGACTGGCTCCGTTTGTCGATCAGCGGCTGGAGAACAACGGCCTCACCATCGAAGGCGTCGCCGTGCATGATGGGCGGCTGTTTGCCGGGCTGCGCGGGCCGGTGCTGAATGACAAGCGGGCAGCGATCTTTTCCGTCGCGGTGGACGCCCTGTTTGATGGATCTGCCGCCGATCCGCGACTCGATCTGGTCAAGCTAGGCAAGGGACAAGGTATCCGGGATCTGGCTGCGTTCGACCGCGGCCTGCTGATCCTCGCCGGTCCGTCTGCGGAAACCAAGGGACAATACGCCGTGTTCTTCTGGGACGGCAGCGAGCGCAAGCGCCTCCGCGACCTGCCGCGTTTCGGCACCCGGCGCGATCAGCTCAAGGCCGAGGCCTTGCTGCCGCTTGAGCGCGCCAGCGGTCAGGTAAGGGTTCTGCTGCTGTTCGACGGCGCAAAAGAGGGCGAGCCACGGCCCATGGACATTCCGCTGCCTTGATACGCCGGGCGCACCGGCCGGCTAAGCCGCCTCCAGATCCAGGTCGATCCAGACCGGCACGTGGTCGGACGGTTTTTCCCAGGCCCGGACGTAGCTGTCGATCCCGACATGAGTGAGCCGGTCGGCGGCCTGCGGCGACAGCAGCAGGTGGTCGATGCGGATGCCATGGTTCTTCTGCCAGGCGCCCGCCTGGTAGTCCCAGAACGTGTACTGGCCCGGCGCGTCGGTGACGGCGCGCAGCGCGTCGGTCAGGCCAAGGCCGAGCAGCGCCTTGAAGCTCTCGCGGGTCTGCGGCTTGAACAGCGCGTCGCCGACCCAGGCGGCCGGGTTGTGCACGTCGGACGGCGCCGGGATGACGTTGAAGTCGCCCGCCAGGATCAGCGGCTCCTCGGTCTTCAGGCGCTGCTTCGAATACTCAAGAAGCCGTGCCATCCATTTGAGCTTGTAGGTGTATTTCTCGGTCTCCGGCGGGTTGCCGTTGGGCAGATAGAGGCACGCGACCCGCACCACGCCGCTCTTCAGCGACACGACGCCTTCGATGAACCGGGCGTGCACGTCGTCGTCGTCGCCGGCCAGCCGCGGCGTAGCTTCCTGCAGCGGGAATTTCGACAGCAGCGCCACGCCGTTGAAGGTCTTCTGGCCGTGGGTCACGACGTTGTAGCCCAGCGCCTCGATCGCCTCGCGCGGGAAGGCCTCGTCGACGCATTTGATTTCCTGCAGGCAGACCACGTCCGGCGAACAGTCGCGCAGCCAGGCCAGCAGCAGCTCGAGCCGCTGCCGCACCGAATTGACGTTCCATGTTGCGATCCGCATCCGGCGCCCTCGTTACCATGACTGCAATTTTAGCCAACGCCACTTATCATGCATGGCCGCGCTGTGCTAAGCCATTCGGGCAATGCGCGAAAGTGCTGTGGTCGCGCGGCTGACCGGTGCGTGATGTCATGAAGAAGCGGAGCTGGGCGGTGTTTGCGGGCCTCGTCGGGGTGCTCGCGGCCACGGCTTATTTCACAAGGTCGAGTTGGACCGACGCCGGCACCGCGACCAAGGCCGCTCCTCGGCCCCGCATCGTCTCGGTTGAACTGGCAAAGGTCGAACGCCGGCCGGTCCCGGTCGATGTCGATGCCATCGGCATGGTGACGCCGATCGCCAGCGTCGCGTTGAAATCCCGCGTCGAGACCACCATCACGGGCGTGCATTTCGAGGACGGCGCCAAGGTCAATCAGGGCGACCTGCTGTTCACGCTCGACTCCCGCCAGATCGACGCCCAGATCGAACAGGCCGAGGGCGTTGTCGCCCGCGACCAGGCGCAACTCGCCGGCGCGCAGCGCGACCTGCGGCGCTACAATGACCTGATCGGGAAGGGCGCCACCACCCAAGTCAATCTCGACAACGCCAAGACCCAGGCCGATGTGCTGGCAGGCACCATCCAGGCCAACCAGTCGGCACTGGAGAACCTCAAGGTCCAGAAAAGCTACACCACGATCCGCGCGCCGTTCGCCGGCCGCATCAGCGTCGCCAACGTCAAGGTCGGCAACTTCGTCCGCCCGGCTGACACGGCGCCGCTGGCGACCATCAACCAGATGGCGCCGGTATACGTCACCTTCGCAATTCCGCAGCGTTTCCTCGCCGATCTGCGCGACGCGATGGCCGCCGACAGCACCAAGGTGATCGCCACCATCCCCGGCAGCGGACGCTCCGAGGACGGCAAGATTGCGATGGTCGAGAACACCGTCGACTCGACGACCGGCATGGTCACGGTGCGCGGCATCATGAACAATGCCAGCGAGACGTTGTGGCCGGGCATCCTGGTGGCCACCAAACTAATCGTCCGGACCGAGAACGCCGTGGTGCTGCCGACGGTCGCGGTCCAGCGCAGCCAGACCGGCAACTTCGTCTTCGTGCTGAAGGACGGGGTGGCCAAGGTGCAGCCCGTCACGGTCGGCCGCACCTTCCAGGGCATGTCGGTGGTCACGGAGGGGCTTTCGGGCGGCGAGGATGCCGTCGTCGACGGCCAGTTGCTGCTGTCGGATGGCACGAGAGCCGAGCCCAGGGCTCCGAAAGCCGGGGCCTGATCGATGACGCTCTCGGAGCTTTCGATCCGCCGACCGGTGATGACGACGTTGATCACCGCAACCATCATCGCGTTCGGAATCTTCGGCTACCGCCTGCTTCCGGTATCGGCATTGCCCAAGGTGGACTTTCCCACCATCGCCGTGACGGCGACGCTGCCCGGGGCGAGCGCCTACACGATGGCCGCCTCGGTCGCCGGAGTAATCGAGCGGCAATTGTCGACCGTCGCCGGCATCTCGTCGATGTCGTCGAACTCGTCGCAGGGCACCACCCAGATTACGATCCAGTTCGACCTCAACCGCAACATCGACGCGGCCGCGCTCGACGTGCAGACCGCCCTCACCATCGCGCAGCGCCGGCTGCCGGTCGAGATGCTGATTCCGCCGAGCTTCCGGAAGGTCAATCCCGCGGAATTTCCGGTGCTGTTCGTCGCGCTCAGCTCCGACACGTTGCCGCTGTCGGCAGTGAACGAGTACGGCGACATCACCATCGGCCAGACTTTGTCGCAGATCCCCGGCGTCGCCCAGGTGTCGATCTATGGCGCGCAGAAATTCGCCATCCGGGTGCAGGCTGACCCGGAGGCCGCCGCCGCTCGCGGGCTGTCGCTTGAGGACATCCGCACCGCCGTCGCCCGCGCCAATTCATCGACGCCGGTCGGCACGCTGAACGGTCCCAAGCAGGACATCTCGCTGCAGGCCTCCGGCCAGATGGACAAGGCGGCGGACTACCGCCAGGTGGTGGTTGCGTGGCGCAATGGCTCGCCGGTGAAGCTGGACGAGGTCGCCCGGATCTACGACAGCGTCGAGAACGACAAGATCGGCACTTGGTTCAACGGCGAGCGCGCCATCGTGCTCGCGATCCAGAAGCAGCCCGATGCCAACACCGTCGCCGTCGTGGACGCGGTTCGTGCACGGCTGCCGGGCCTGCGCGCGCAGATCCCGCCGTCGGTCAGCATGAACGTCATGATGGACCGCTCGGTGTCGGTCCGCGAAGCCGTTCACGACGTGCAGGAGACGCTGGTGATCGCCATCGTGCTGGTCATTCTGGTGATCTTTCTGTTCCTGCGCTCGGCCTCGGCGACTTTCATTCCCGCGCTGGCGGTGCCGATCTCGCTGCTCGGCACCTGCGCGGTGATGTACATGCTGGATTTCTCCATCAACAACATGACGCTGCTGGCGATGACGCTGTGCGTCGGCTTCGTGGTCGACGATGCCATCGTCATGCTGGAGAACATCGTCAGGCACATCGAGCACGGGATGCGGCCGTTCGAGGCGGCGCTGAAAGGCGCCCGCGAGATCAGCTTCACCATTATTTCGATCACCTTCTCGCTGATCGCCGTGTTCATCCCGGTGCTGCTGATGGGCGGCATCGTGGGCCGGGTGTTCCGGGAGTTTGCGGTGACCATCTCGGTCGCCATTCTGGTCTCAGGCTTCGTGTCGCTGACGCTGACGCCGATGCTGTGCGCCCGGGTGCTCAAGGCACACGACCCGCACAAGAAGGAGAACATCGTCTTTCGTGCCTTCGAGCGGATGTTCAACGGCTGGCTGCGCGGCTACGAATGGGCGCTCGATCACGTGCTCGCGCACAAGCGCCTGATGCTGCTGGTCACGCTCGGCACCCTGGTCGGAACAGCTTATCTCTACATGATCGTGCCCAAGGGTTTCTTCCCGCAGGAAGATACAGGCTTCCTGATCGGCGTCACCGAGGCGGCGACCGATACCTCGTTCGAGGCGATGTCGGTGCGCCAAAAGGCCTTGGTCGAGGTGCTGAAGACCGATCCGGCAGTCGACTACATCAACAGCACGGTCGGCTCCGGCGGTCCCAATGCGACCGCGAATTACGGGCGGCTGTTCATCGCGCTGAAGGACAAGAAGGAGCGCGACAACGCAAGCGTGGTGATCCCGCGGCTTCGGCAGAAGGCGGCGCAGATTCCAGGCATGCAGGCGTTCTTCCAGAGCATCCAGAACCTCAGCATCGGCGGCCGCATCTCGAAGAGCCAGTATCAGTATGTGATGCAGAGCAGCGACACGGACGCGCTGTACCGTCTGGCGCCCGAAATGCGCGACAAGATCGCCAAGATTCCGGGACTGCTCGACGTCACCACCGATCTTTACATCAAGAATCCGCAGATGACGGTCGAGATCGATCGCGAGAAGGCCGCGGTCTATGGCATCACCGTCGATCAGGTCCGCAACCAGTTGTACAACGCCTACGGGTCGCGGCAGATCGGCACCATCTACATGCCGTCGAACGACTATCAGATCATCCTGGAGGCGCAGCCGCAGTTCCGGATCGACCCGTCCGACATCTCCAAACTCTACATGAAGACCGGCAGCGGCCAGACCATCCCGCTCGACGTAGTGGCAAGGCTGGTCCCGACCGTCGGCCCGCTGCAGATCAATCATCAGGGCCAGCAGCCCGCGGTGACGATCTCGTTCAACCTGACGCCGGGCACATCGCTGGGTTACGCTGTCGATCAGATCACCGAATTGGAGCGGACATCGAACCTGCCGGTCACCATCGTCACCGGCTTCTCCGGCACGGCGCAGGTTTTCCAGGACAGCTTGCGCGGGCAGGGCGTCCTCATCCTTGCCGCGGTGTTCGCCGCCTTCGTCATCCTCGGCGTGCTGTATGAGAGCTTCATTCACCCGATCACCATCATCTCGGGGCTGCCGTCGGCCGGCATCGGAGCGATCCTGACGCTCATGCTGTTCAACATGGAATTGTCGGTCATCGCGATGATCGGCATCGTCATGCTGGTCGGCATCGTCAAGAAGAACGCCATCATGATGGTCGATTTTGCGCTGGAGCGCCGCCGCGTCGGACTGAGCGCCGAACACGCGATCCGCGAGGCCGCGCTGATGCGGTTCCGGCCGATCATGATGACCACCTTCGCGGCGATCTTCGGCACCTTGCCGATCGCGCTGGGCGCCGGCGCCGGTGCTGAACTGCGTCAGCCGCTCGGCATGGCGGTGGTCGGCGGCCTGCTGGTATCTCAGGTCCTGACGCTGTTCATCACCCCCGTGATCTACATCTATCTCGACCGGATCGACCGCCGGCTGAAGCGGCGGCTGGAGCCGCAGCAAGAGAGCGACGATGCGGAACGGCCGCACGCGGTGGCTGCCGAATGAGGTTTGCGACGCGCCGGAGCAGATTGTGAGCGATCTTGGCCATCGCCTGGCTTGCGGCCGGCGTCCCATCGGCGTCCGCGCAGGAGCCGATCGAGATCTTCGACGCGCATCTGCATTACAACTGGGAGCCGAAGCCCTACTATCAGGTCGATGAGGTGCTTGCGTTGCTGAAGAAGCATCGCGTCACCGGCATTCTCGCGACCAGCCGGCCCAATACCGGGACGCATGCGCTGATGGCTGCAAAGGCCGACGGCCTGCAGGTGGTGCCGTTCATCCGCCCCTACCGGGTGCGCGCAGATATCGGCAGCTGGTTCAGCGACCCGGTGATTTTCGAACTGGTGCAGGACGAGTTCAAGCGCGGCTATTACCGCGGCGTTGGCGAGTTTCACCTCAACGGCAAGGCCGCCGAAAGCGCGATGGTGAAGAAGACCGTCGACTTCGCGGTAGCCAATGATCTCTACCTGCACGCCCATTCCGACGACGAAGCGGTCGAGATCCTGATGCGGCACAATCCGCGCGCCCGCATCATCTGGGCGCACACCGGATTCGGGCTGTCGACTGACCGGGTGGCGGCTTTGCTCGCCAAATATCCCAATCTATGGGGCGAGTTGTCCTACCGCAGCGGCATCACCGGCGATGGCGGAAAGCTTACGCCGGAATGGCGGGCTCTGTTCGAGCGCTTTCCCGATCGCTTCCTGGTTGGATCAGACACCTGGGTCAACGAGCGCTGGTCGAGCTACAGCGAGATCATGGCCGGGTATCGCAACTGGCTGGCCCAGTTGCCGCCCGATGTCGCGGCCAAGGTCGCGCATGGCAACGCGCGCGCGCTGTTCGCCTCGCGTTAGATCGAGAAGCTGGTCCCGCAGCCGCACGACGCGGTCGCGTTCGGATTGACCACCCGGAACGAGGCGCCGATCAGGTCGTCGACGAAATCGACTTCGGATCCGGCCAGGAACGGCACCGAGGCCGGATCGACCAGAACGACGGCCGCATCCCGCGCGATCACCAGATCGTCGCTGGCCTTGGCGCGCTCGACGTCGAACTTGTACTGGAAGCCGGAGCAGCCGCCGCCCTCGACGCTGATCCGCAGCATCGCGCCGTCGCCTTCGCCCTTGAGGATTTCGCCGATCCGGCGCGCCGCGCGCTCGCTGATGGTGACGTTGGATTCCGACATGGCTGGCTCCTGACGGCGGGCGGGAATGCTCGAAAGTTGGCATTCCTCACCGACCATAGTTAAGTGCGCCGGCCAGTGGAATCAATTGGATAAGGAATAAGGGGTCGTGTCGGTTGGAATGGCTGCTGCCCGCGCGGTGTACGGCTGCGATCCGGCACTGAGTCGGGGGCGCCTGGTCCCGGAACCGCCGAGCTCCAACCGCAGCGCGTTTCGCCGTGACTGCGACCGCGTCATCCACTCCACAGCCTTTCGTCGGCTGAAGCACAAGACCCAAGTCTTCGTGTTCCACGAAGGCGACCATTACCGCACCCGGCTGACCCATACCCTGGAAGTCGCCCAGATTGCCCGTGCGATCGCCCGGCAGCTCGGGCTCGACGAAGATCTCACTGAAGCGCTGGCGCTGGCGCACGATCTCGGCCATCCGCCGTTCGGCCATGCCGGCGAGCGCGCGCTGGACCGATGCCTCGCCGACCATGGCGGCTTCGACCACAACGCCCAGACGCTGCGGGTGGTCACCGCGCTGGAACACCGCTATCCGGCCTTCGACGGGCTCAACCTGACCTGGGAGGCGCTCGAGGGTATCGTCAAGCACAACGGTCCGCTGATCGACCGGGCAGGGCAGCCGGTTGGCCGGTACTGCGCACGCGGCGTCCCGGCCGGGATTTCCGAGTTCAGCCGAAGTTTCGACCTCGAGCTCTGGAGCTTCGCGTCTCTCGAGGCGCAGGTCGCGGCGATCGCCGACGACATCGCCTACGATGCCCACGATATCGACGACGGCCTGCGCGCCGGCCTGTTTGGGGTCAACGATCTCGCCGCGATCCCGCTGACGGCGGAGATGATCGCCGAGATCGACCGTCGCTATCCTCGGCTGGACGAGGTGCGCCGCGGCGCCGAACTGGTCCGCGAACTGATCTCGCGTTTGATTTCGGCCGTGACCACGGAAGCGCGCCAGCGGCTGGCCGTCGTCCAGCCGGACTCCGCCGACGCGGTCCGTCGGCATGATGCGGCGCTGGTCGGCTTCCCGTCCGACGTCGCGGCCGAAGAACTCGCCATCAAGACGTTCCTGAGACAGCGGATGTACCGGCATTCGCGGGTGATGTCGGTGATGCAGGACGCCGAAAAGGTCGTGACTGACCTGTTCGCCCGCTACAGCGCAGAGCCGTCCGAAATGCCGCCGGAATGGCTGCCATCAGGCGAGGCGACCGGCGAAACCGAGGCCGACCGGCAGCGCCGGATCTGCAACTTCATCGCCGGCATGACCGACCGCTTTGCGCTCACCGAGCACCAGCGGCTTTTTGACTTGACCCCGGATTTGCGTTAGGCGGCGGCCAGCCGGGCTGGTCCGGCGCTACCGCGGTTTCCCCTGAATCATGGCCGATTCCTCTCCCTCGTTGCATCTGTTCGCCGATCTGCTGGGGCGCGTTCGCGCGGTCTGTACGGCGCTGGCGGCGGACGGCGTTTTACCCGTCGGGATCGACCTGGCGCGCGTCGTGGTCGAACCGCCAAAGGACGCCGCGCATGGCGACATGGCCACCAATGCGGCGATGGTGCTGGCCAAGGAAGCCAAGGCGAAGCCGCGCGATCTGGCCGAACAGATCGCCGCGAAACTGCGCGACGACGACCTGATCGCGTCCGTCGATGTCGCCGGTCCGGGCTTCATCAACCTGACGCTCAAGCCGTCCGTCTGGGCGGCGGCGCTGCGCACCGTTCTTGACGAGGGTGACGCCTATGGCCGCGGCCATGTCGGCGCCGGTGAGAAGGTCAACATCGAATACGTCTCCGCTAACCCGACCGGGCCGATGCATGTCGGCCATTGTCGCGGCGCGGTGTTCGGCGATGCGCTGTCGAGTCTGCTCGGGGCCGCCGGATTTGACGTGACGCGCGAGTATTACATCAACGACGCCGGCGCGCAGGTCGATGTGCTCGCGCGTTCGGCGTTCCTGAGGTATCGCGAGGCGCTCGGCGAGACCATCGGCGCCATCCCGGAAGGCCTGTATCCCGGCGACTATCTGGTGCCGGTCGGGCAGGCGTTGGCTGCCGAATACGCCGGCGCGTTGAAGGAGATGCCCGAGGAAGCCTGGCTGCCGATCGTGCGGCCCAGGGCGATCGCCATGATGATGGAGATGATCAAGGGCGATCTGGCCGCCCTCAACATCAAGCACGACGTGTTCTACTCCGAGCGCTCGCTGATCGACGGCGGCACCGACCAGGTCGCCGCGACCATCGACTTCCTGCGCGCCAAGGGCGACGTCTACGAAGGCCGGCTGCCGCCGCCGAAGGGCGCGCCGGTCGAGGACTACGAAGACCGCGAGCAGACCCTGTTCCGCGCCACCACCTATGGCGACGACGTCGACCGGCCGCTGAAGAAGTCCGACGGCGGCTACACCTACTTCGCGTCCGACATCGCCTATCACAAGACCAAGGTCGACCGCGGCTGCCTCAACATGGTCGACGTCTGGGGCGCCGATCATGGCGGCTACATCAAGCGGGTGCAGGCGGCGATCAAGGCGGTGACCGACGGCAAGGCTACGCTTGACGTCAAGATCGTGCAACTCGTCAAGCTGCTGCGCAATGGCGAGCCGGTGAAGATGTCGAAACGCTCCGGCGATTTCGTCACCCTGCGCGAAGTCGTCGACGAGGTCGGCTCCGACGCCGTGCGCTTCATGATGCTGTTCCGCAAGAACGACGCGGTGCTGGATTTCGACCTGGCCAAGGTGATCGAGCAGTCGAAGGACAATCCGGTGTTCTACGTGCAGTATGGCCACGCCCGGGGCCATTCGATCTTCCGCAACGGGCGCGAGGTAGTGCCCGAGCTGCCGGAGGATACCGCCGCCAGGATCGCGTTCCTCCGCGGCGCCGCGATCGAGCGGTTGAGCGATCCCGCGGAACTCGATCTGTTGCGCCGGCTGGCGCTCTATCCAAGGATGCTCGAGGCCGCCGCGCTGGCCCATGAGCCGCACCGCATCGCGTTTTATCTGTATGATCTTGCCAGCGAATTTCACGCGCTTTGGACGCGCGGCCGCGATTTGCCCTATTTACGCTTCATTATCACTAATGATGCAGAACTAACGAAGGCGCGGCTGGCAATGGTCCAGGGCGTTGTCTCGGTTCTGGCATCGGGCCTCGCCATTCTCGGCGTCAGCGCGCCGGACGAGATGCGTTAGGGGCCGCCGGCCGGACGGGGATCCTGCCGGCTTTTGACAGCGGCTGTTTCGCGTGTGGGCGGGTTAGCAGCTTTCCCGAAGGGGATGCGTATCACCATGGCTGAGCGATATCCGGATAGACCGTTTTCCGCGGGCGCGTATGATCGCGGCGATCAGCAGGCCGCGCCGAAGTCCGAGTCGGACCCCCTTGCCGAACTGGCGCGGCTGATCGGGCAGACTGATCCCTTTTCTAATTTCGGCCGCGGCAACGCCCAGGTGCAACCGCACGCAGCAGCGCAGCATCGGCAGCCGGCCGACATGGCTGACGATGAGCCGAGCGAACTCGGGCCGCCGCCGTCCTGGATGCAGAACCGCGGCGCCGCCGCGGCTGCGCCGATGAGCGCGCGACATCCGCTGCGTCCAGCGACCGTCAGCGAGCCCGAGTCCGCATATTCCGGGCACGACGTTTACGACAATTCCTACGCCGCCGAAGGCGCTCCGTTGCAGGCGGATCATGGCCGCTACGACGATGCGCTGTACGGCCAGATCGAGCCGGCCCATGGCGGTGCGGCGGTCGATCCTTACGCGGAGTATCCCGAACAGCCCTATGGCTATCAGGACGGCTATGCGGAGGAGGCGCCAGAGGCCGCCAAGCCGCGCCGCTCCGGCATGACAACCGTGATTGCCGTTGTGGCACTGGCCGTTGTCGGCACCGGTGCGGCCTTTGGTTATCGCAGCTACATGGGCTCGCCGCGAACCGGCGAGGCTCCCGTGATCCGCGCCGATGCCGGGCCGACCAAGATCGTGCCGCCCTCGGCCGAGAACGCCAAGCCGATCCAGGATCGCCTGGCCGGGACCGAGGCGCTGGTCTCGCGCGAAGAGCAGCCGGTCGACGCAAGCAAGGCCGGCCCGCGCGTGGTGCTGCCGCCGTCCGGGCAAGCAGCGAACTCACCATTTCCGCCGGTCGGTCAGGTCAAGGCTGCCAGTCCAACCGCGGCGGCAACACCGCCGAGCACCGGTGCGCTGACGGCTGACGAACCGCGGAAGATCCGCACGCTCAGCGTGCGACCCGATCAGGCCGATCTGGCTGCCAATCCTGCGCCCAGGCCAACGCCAACGCCGCGCAACGCCGCGCCGGCCGCTCCGGCTGCTACGGCGCCGAGGCCGCCGGTTGCCAATGCCAATGCCTCCAGCGCCCCGCTGTCGCTGGCGCCGCAGGCTGCCGAACCGCGCACCCGCGTCGCATCGGCGCCTTCCGAACCTGCGGCGTCCGGCGGCGGCTACGTCGTGCAGGTGTCGTCTCAGCGCAGCGCTGCCGATGCACAGGCGTCCTACCGCACGCTGCAGGGCAAGTTCCCCGGCGTGCTCGGATCCCGCGCCCCGCTGATCAAGCGTGCCGATCTCGGCGACAAGGGCGTCTATTACCGCGCCATGGTCGGGCCGTTCGGCTCGCCGGAAGAGGCGTCGTCGTTCTGCGGGAATCTGAAGACCGCCGGCGGCCAGTGCGTCGTCCAAAGGAATTAACGGCGCGTTCCTTGACCCTGCGGAGTCGCGCGGTCTAATCGGCCGCATGACGAATCGCGCTTTCATCACCGGCATTTCCGGCACCAGCCTTACACCGGACGAGCGCGATTTCCTGCGCTCGGAACGGCCATGGGGCTTCATCCTGTTCAAGCGCAACATCGACTCGCCAGGGCAAGTCACTGCTCTCGTGAAGGAATTGCGCGATGCTACAGGTCAGCCGGATGCGCCGGTGCTGATCGATCAGGAAGGCGGGCGGGTGCAGCGGTTGGGCCCGCCGCACTGGCCGATCTATCCCCCCGGCGCCGTCTTCGACACGCTCTACGACATTGAGCCGGAACTCGGCCTGACGGCGGCGCGGCTCACCGCGCAGCTGATCGCGGCCGACCTGACCGGCCTTGGCATCACCGTCGATTGCCTGCCGCTGGCGGATGTGCCGGTCGCAGGCGCCGATGCTGTGATCGGAAACCGCGCCTATGGCACCGAACCCGCGAAGGTCGCCGCGATCGCCCGCGCGGTGACGGATGGGCTGGAGCAGGGCGGCGTGTTGCCGGTTTTGAAGCATATCCCCGGGCATGGCCGCGCGACGGCGGACACGCATCATCAGCTTCCGGTTGTCGACACCGTTCGAAACGAGCTGGAGGCCACTGATTTCGCTGCGTTTCGTCCGCTGGCCGACCTGCCGATGGCGATGACCGCACATGTTGTGTTTAGCGCGATCGATCCCGCCCAACCGGCGACCACTTCTGCGACAATCATCACACGGGTGATTCGCGAGTGGATCGGTTTCCAGGGATTGTTGATGAGCGATGACGTCTCGATGAACGCGCTGGACGGATCAATTGCCGAGCGCACGCGTGCGATCGTCGCGGCCGGCTGCGACATGGTCCTGCATTGCAACGGCAAGCTCGACGAGATGCGCGCGGTCGCTGCCGAAACCCCGGTGCTGGCTGGTGAGGCGCTGCGGCGCGCGACGGCGGCGCTGGCCTCCCGCAAGCCACCGCAGGCTTTCGACCGTGTCGCCGGGCGCCGCGAACTGGACGAACTGATCGAACGCGCGGGAGCCAGCGCATGAGCGCCGAAATCCTGTCGTTCGACACCGGGCGCCCCGCGGAGGTGCTTCCGGACGAGCCGGCGCTGGTCGTCGATGTCGACGGCTATGAGGGACCGCTCGACCTGTTGCTGGCGCTGGCGCGGCAGCAGAAGGTCGATCTACACAAGATTTCCATCCTCGCGCTGGCCGACCAGTACCTGGTGTTCATCGAGGCCGCGCGAAAAATCCGGCTTGAACTCGCCGCCGATTATTTGGTTATGGCGGCTTGGCTGGCGTTCCTGAAATCGCGCCTGCTGCTGCCCGAACCGCCGACGCCGGACGGCCCCAGCGCCGAGGAGATGGCGACCGCGCTGGCCAACCGGCTGCGCCGGCTCGAGGCGATCCGTGAGGCGTCCAACCGCCTGATGACTCGGCCGCAATTGCAGCGCGACATCTTTCCGCGCGGCCAGTCCGAGCACATCGCCGAGGTCAAGCATCCGCGCTTCACGGCGACCCTGTTCGACCTGCTGACTGCCTATGCCGCGCAGCGCCAGCAGCGGGTGCTGGCCACCGTGCATCTCGCCCGCCGGACCGTGTGGTCGCTGAGCGAGGCGCGGGCGTCGCTGGAGCGCATGGTCGGGCTCACCGAGGACTGGAGCCGGCTTGACGAGTATCTGTTGAACTACGTCGTCGATCCCTCTCAGAAGGCAACGGTTTTTGCCTCCAGCTTTGCCGCGGCGCTGGAAATGGTGCGCGACGGGTCGGTCGAACTGCACCAGTCCGAAGCCTTCGCCCCGTTGTATTTTCGTAAGCGGCACGAGCGTCCGGTTGACGCGATGGCCGCGCCGGACGTTCCGGCAGAGTAGTGGAAGAAGGAGACCGAGCCATGGCCAGTCTGGCGGAAAAGTTCATCCCGGAGGACGAGCAGATCGTCGAAACTCCGAATGCCCGGCCCGAGGAACTGCGTCTCTTGGAAGCACTGCTGTTCGCCTCCGCCGAGCCGCTCGATCAGGCCGCGCTGGCCAAGCGGATGCCGGAGGGCGTCGACGTCAAGGCCGCGCTGCTGCAGTTGCAGGCCGATTACGCGATGCGCGGCGTCAACCTGGTGCGCGTCGCCAACAAATGGACGTTCCGCACCGCCGGCGATCTGGCCTGGCTGATGACCCGCGAGAGCACCGAAACCCGCCGGCTGTCGCGCGCGGCGATCGAAGTGCTGGCAATTATCGCCTATCACCAGCCGGTGACGCGTGCGGAGATCGAGGATATCCGCGGCGTCGTCACCTCCAAGGGCACGCTGGATGTGCTGCTGGAGACCGGCTGGATCCGTCCGCGCGGGCGGCGCAAGACGCCGGGCCGGCCGCTGACCTTCGGCACAACCGAGGCATTCCTGTCCCAGTTCAGCCTCGAGGCGCTCGGCGATCTGCCGGGGCTCGACGAGCTGAAGGGCACCGGCCTGCTGGATTCCCGTCTGCCGTCGGGCTTCAACGTGCCGGTCCCGTCGGACGATCCGGGGCTGCGCGAGGACGAGGATCCGCTGGAGGATGGCGACCTGCAGCTGATGCTGTCGCCGTTGCCGGATCCCGAGGACGGCAACGCCGCCTGAGCCTGCGGCGTTAACAATCGCGGCATAGCAACGCGCAAGCGGCGCTGCGACGCGGTCTAAGTCCTTGTTTTTGACACCTCCTGCGCCTAGTTTCCGGACAGAGCATGGCTGGTGGGCCGGTCGTTTGGTTTTGGAGGATGCAGCATGGGTTCACTCAGCATTTGGCACTGGATCGTCGTCATCGGCGTCGTCCTGCTGCTGTTCGGACGCGGCAAGATTTCCGACCTGATGGGCGACGTCGCGCAGGGCATCAAGTCCTTCAAGAAGGGCCTGCAGGACGATGAAAAGCCTGTCGAAAAGGTCGAGCCCGTCAAGAGCATCGACCACAATGTGACGCCGCCCCCGGCGGCCCGCACCGACGTCGGCAGCAAGGCCGTCTAAGCCAGATTTCGTCGCGGCGAAGCGGCGACAAACCAGTGACGGCCGGCCGGCGGGATTGCGGCCGGATTGAGAGACGCGGGCGCCGATGATCGGCGGCCCGAAGCTCGCGTGAGCGGAAGTTTTCATGTTCGACATCGCGTGGAGTGAGCTGATCATCATCGCGGTCGTCGCGCTGATCGCCATCGGCCCGAAAGAATTGCCGGGCGTGTTGCGGATGGTTGGACAATGGATGGGCAAGGCGCGCCGGATGGCCGCCGAGTTCCAGGGCCAGTTCAACGAGGCGATGCGCGAGGCCGAAATGGCCGACCTCAAGAAGACCTTCGACGACGTCAAGGACGCGACTGCCGGACTGAGCAGCGGCAATCTGCTCGGCTCGCTGCAGAAGGACGTCAACGACGCGATGACGATCGAGAAGTTCGACAACATCGATCCGCCGGTGACGCCGACCACGCCGGAGCCGCCGACACCCGAAACCTTCGCCGAGGCCGAGGCGCATGTCGCGGCGGTCGGCGAGCCGCTGGCGATCGTCGAGCAGGCGCCGATGCCGGAACGGCTCGGTGCTCCGGTCGACGAGTCCAACGTGGTGCCGCTTGCCGGTCAGCCTGTCGATCACACCGCAGACCTCGCCAAGGACGCCAAAGCATCGTGAGCCAGTCATCATGAGCGCCGAAGACATCGAGGCCAGCAAGGCGCCGCTGATGGATCATTTGATCGAGCTGCGCTCGCGGCTGATCAAGGCACTGCTGGCGTTCGCCGTCGCGTTCCTGCTCTGCTTCCTGTTCGCCAAGCAGATCTACAACGTGCTGGTGTGGCCGTTCGTCTGGGTCGCCGGCGTCGAGAATTCGAAGTTCATCTACACCGCGCTGCTGGAATACTTCCTCACCCAGCTCAAGCTGGCGATGTTCGGCGCGGCCTTCATCTCGTTTCCGATCATCGCGACGCAGATCTACATGTTCGTGGCGCCCGGGCTCTACAAGCACGAGCGCGGCGCCTTCGTGCCGTACCTGATCGCGACGCCGATCTTCTTCGCGCTGGGCTCGCTGCTGGTGTATTTCATGGTGCTGCCGATGCTGGTGCGGTTCTCGCTCGGCATGCAGCAGGTCGGCTCGAGCGACACCGCGCAGATCGCGCTGCTGCCCAAGGTCGGCGAGTATCTGTCGCTGATGATGTCGCTGATCTTCGCCTTCGGCATCGCCTTCCAGCTGCCGGTGATCCTGACCTTGCTCGGCCGCATCGGCATCCTGACCTCGCAGACGCTGCGCGAGAAGCGCCGCTACTTCATCGTCGGCGCCTTCGTGATCGCCGCGGTGCTGACGCCGCCCGACGTCATCAGTCAGCTGTCGCTGGCGATCCCGCTGATGATTCTGTACGAGGGCTCGATCTTCGCGGTGCGGATGGTGGAGCGCAACGCCGCCAAGGCCGCGGCGAAATCTGGCGCCGCGACCGGTCCGACGCCACCGGCGACGGACGTCAAGCCGGCGGAATAGGGTCCGCAGCGCCCGCGTTCACTGTTCCCCGGATGCTGCGCAGAGCGCCGCACTTGCGGCGTGGTGCGCTGCTGATCCGGGGTCCCGGTTTTTTGAATTCGTTAGCGGCGAAAACCGGGGTCCGGGTTCTGCGAAGCGGCGCTGCGTGTCGCATCGCGCCCGGGACGCGGGGCGTTGCATTCGTCATGCCCGGGCTTGTCCCGGGCATCCACGTCTTTTACAGACGCGAGGCACTCAGGACGTGGATGGCCGGGACGAGCCCGGCCATGACGGCGCAGGATTTTCCGCCATGCACGATATCAAGACGATCCGCGACAATCGGGACGCTTTCGACGCCGCGCTGAAGCGGCGCGGGCTGGCGCCGCTGGCGGCGTCGCTGCTGGCGATCGACGAGCGGCGGCGGGCGGCGATCCTGGCGTCGGAGCAGGCGCAGGCGCGGCGCAACGCGGCCTCGAAAGAGATCGGCGCGGCGAAGAAAGCCAAGGACGACGCGCGCGCCGAGGCGCTGATGGCCGAGGTCACAGAACTCAAGACGACGATGCCGCAGATGGACGCGGCGGTGAAGGAGGCCGATGCCGAGCTGCACAAGGCGCTGGCGGAGATTCCCAACCTGCCGCTCGCCGAGGTGCCGGACGGCGCCGACGAGCACGGCAACGTGCTGCATCATCACTTCGGCAAGCCGCGCGACTACGCGTTCGCGCCGAAGCCGCATTACGATCTCGGCGAAGCGCTGAAGCAGATGGATTTCGAGGCGGCCGCAAAACTGAGCGGCGCACGCTTCGTGGTGCTGAAAAAAGGGCTGGCGCGACTGGAGCGCGCGCTGGGGCAGTTCATGCTCGATCTGCATACCAACGAGCATGGGTATATGGAGGTCAATCCGCCGCTTTTGGTGCGGGACGAAGCGATGTTCGGCACTGCGCAGTTGCCGAAATTTGAAGACGATCAGTTCTCGGTACTCTCTGGGCTCGAACACGTTCGATACATTGATCGACTACTAGCTCAAGCTCGTCAAAACCAAGGTGTCGAGGAAGAGGAAATTGACGAGCATTATTGGCTCATCCCAACCGCCGAAGTCCCGCTGACAAACCTCGCCCGCGAGTCCATCCTCGCCGCTGACGAACTCCCGATGCGACTTACTGCACTGACACCGTGCTTCCGTGCCGAGGCCGGCGCGGCGGGGCGCGATACGCGGGGGATGATCCGGCAGCACCAATTCAGCAAGGTCGAGCTGGTCTCGATCACCACGCCGGAAGAATCGAAGAACGAGCACGAGCGGATGCTGTCCTGTGCCGAGGAAGTGCTGCGGCGGCTCGATCTGCACTACCGGGTCATGACCTTGTGCACCGGCGACATGGGGTTCGCGTCGCAGAAGACCTACGACATTGAAGTCTGGATGCCGGGGCAGGGCGAGGGCGGCGCGTTTCGCGAGATCTCGTCGTGCTCGGTGTGCGGCGAGTTTCAGGCACGGCGGATGGATGCGCGCTATCGCGGCCCCGATGGGAAGCCGCGTTTCGTGCATACGCTGAACGGCTCCGGCACCGCGGTGGGCCGCGCGCTGATCGCGGTGATGGAGACCTATCAGCAGGCCGACGGAACGATCGCCGTGCCCGACGTGTTGCAGCCCTATATGGGCGGCGTGAAAGTGATCGGCGCAACGTGATGACAATTCGCAGCGGATGGGCGGCCGTTGTTGCTGTGCTGCTGCCGCTGCTCGCTGCGCCCACGCTGGCGCAACCGGTGACGCCGCCGGCGCCGGTCGTGCAGACCCCGGCTCCGGCAGGGCCGGCCGAAATGATCACCCGGTTTCGCCAGCAGCACGGGCAGGGCAAGGTGACGCTCGATCCGGTGCTGACGAAAATCGCGCACGACCAGGCGTCCGCGATGGCGTCGCAGTCCAAGCTCGATCACGACGTGCTGGGATCGTTCAGCAGGCGGATGGCGCCGGCCAATGCCGGCACCGCGGCGGAAAACATCGCCTATGGCTATGACAGCTTTCCGAAGACGCTCGACCAGTGGATCAATTCGCCGAGCCACCGCAAGAATTTGCTGCTGCGCGACGCCTCGCGGATCGGCGTCGCCAGCGTGCGCGGCGCCGACAAGCGGACCTACTGGGCGATGGTGATCGCCGGCGGCTACGAACCGCCGCCGAAGCCGGCCAAGCCCGCGGTGGCGGCGAAGCAGGCCCCGGCCGCCAAGCAGGCCGCCGCGGCAAAGGACACCCCGCCCAAGCCGCCGGCCGCGGTGAAGAAGCCGAAGCCAAAGCCGGACTGCACGATCAAGATTTTAAGTCTGTGTATTTGAGAGCGCTCGGCTGCGTGATGCCGCGTCGTCCCGCGAAGGCGGGGACCCATAGCCCGTGGCCCTGCAAACGGGAGAAGGCGTCCGCCCCACGGCCCAAAATCGAGATGCTGCGGCGTATGGATCCCCGCCTTCGCGGGGATGACAAGCGGGAGTCCGATGCCCAAGGCGGCACCGATGTCTTAGCCGCAGCAGCCGTAGCCCGGATGGAGCGAACCGCAATCCGGGGCTGATGCGCCGCCCCGGATTTCGCTTCGCTGCATCCGGGCTACGGGGCCATTATCCGCGGCCGGGCAGCCAGGACAGGTCTTCCGAGCCGACATAGATCGCGATCGCGGCGAGGCAGAGGATCAGGCCGATCCAGAACACCGGGGAATGGTGGATTGGTTTGCGCGGCGGTTCGGCCGGGTGGTGCTGGTTCACGGAACTGTCCTGTCTGGAATCGCGGCGGGGCTGAACTCTGTAGCCCGGATGCAGCGAAGCGCAATCCGGGATGGCCCTGCAGCGAACGCCGTCCCGGATTTCGCTCCGCTGCATCCGGGTGACCGCAAGCAATGTGTCATTGCGGGGCTTGACCCGGCAATCCATCGTCTTGAACCATTCTCGGCGAAGGTGATGGATGCCCGGATCAAGTCCGGGCATGACGCAGCCTGTGGGGCTGCTGCATCCGGCCACCCCAAACGTTTCGCCCATGGCGCAGCAGGCGCGTTGCTGTCACCGGTTTTGCGTTGACGGCCGGGACGCGGTATCAGGCGCGGCCCGCCACCGACAGAAAGCCCCGCAATGCGCATTCTCTGCACCAATGACGACGGCATCCACGCGCCCGGCCTGAAGATCGTCGAACAGATCGCCCGGGCGCTGTCGGACGACGTCTGGGTGGTGGCGCCGGAGCTGGACCAGTCGGGGGTGTCGCATTCGCTGTCGCTGAACGATCCGCTGCGGTTGCGCGAGGTCGGGCCGCGGCATTTCGCGGTGCGCGGCACGCCGACCGACTGCGTCATCATGGGTGCGCGGCACATTCTGGGCGACACCCCGCCGGACCTGGTGCTGTCCGGCGTCAACAAGGGCCGCAACGTCGCCGAGGACGTGGTCTATTCCGGCACCATCGCGGGCGCGCTGGAGGGCACCATTCTGGGCTATCCGTCATTCGCGTTGTCGCAGGAGTTTTCGGTCGAGACCCGCCACGCGCCGCTGTGGGACACCGCCGCCGCGCACGGCCCGGACATCATCCGCAAGGTGATGAAGGCCGGGGTGCCGAAGAACACCGTGATCAACGTCAACTTCCCGGCCTGCGGGGCGGACGAGGTCAAGGGCGTCCGTGTCACCCGGCAGGGCAAGCGCAACCAGGGTTTCCTGCGCGTCGACGAGCGCCATGACGGCCGCGGCAATCCGTATTTCTGGATAGGCTTCCAGCGCATCGCCGTGGTCGACATGCCGGCCCAGGGCACCGACCTCGCCGCGCTGGCCGACCGCTACGTCTCGGTCACCCCGCTGCGGTTGGACCGCACCGACGACGTGTTCTCGGAGGCGTTGACCAAGACGCTGGGGTAGGGCTGTCTGGCCTTGTGCCCCGGATGCTGCGCAACGCGCCGCCTTTGCGGCGTGGTGCGCTGCTGATCCAAGGGCCGTGCCACAGAAAGCGTTCGATGCGGTCGAGGCTGCCGGCGGTACGGTCCCGGTTCAGCGAAGCGGCATGAAGAATGCCGCATCGCGCCCGGGACACGACACGCACGTCATTCCTGGGCGCGAGGCCGCAGGCCGAACGAACCCGGAATCTCGTTGCGAATTGGGCATCGCGATGTGCAGCAAGATTCCGGGTTCGCGCGAGCTTCGCTCGCCCGCCCCGGAATGACGACCATGGAGTGAGTGCACGCCCGATGGGGGCGTTAAACCGTCACGCCGCGGAGCGTGCTGTCGATCACCTTGGCCAAGGTCTCGATCTGGAACGGCTTCTGCAGCGCCGGGCGGTCGCGGTATTCTTCGGGGACGCCCTGCGAGCCGTAGCCGGTGGCGAAGATGAACGGGCGGTTGCGGTTCTTCAGCAACTCGGCGACCGGGGAGATCACCTTGCCGTTGACGTTGACGTCGAGGATCGCGATGTCGAACTCGGTCGTGCCGGCGAGCTTCAGCGCTTCGTTCAGGTCGCCGGCTTCGGCGGCGATGCTGTAGCCAAGCTCTTCGAGCATGTCGGCCACCATCATCCTGATCATGGCTTCATCCTCGACCAGGAAGACGCTGCCGCCGGGCGACTTTAAAGTCGTCATATGATGGATATCCTTGCCCAAACCGGACGTTCACCGCAGTGGTATTCGCTCACCCCGGAGCATGCGACAAACACCGTCAAATTTGCAAATAAGTCTGCGGGCCGCGATGTCAATGTGCGGTGCGAGACTTAGGGAGACTTAGTAAATTCCCCCATATGAACCGCGGATAAATGAAAAATCGTTCATAATGCTGAACGCCCGGATGGCCGGGATTCGCTCGTGTTTTCGACAGGGTCGCCATGTCAAGCGCCGCCGTTTCGCCGCCCGAAAAAATGATGTTTCAGCTCAGCCTGCGTCGTCGCGGAATCAGCGACCAGGCGGTCCTGCGGGCGATGGAGGCGGTGCCGCGCGACGCCTTCGTGGCGCCGCAGGACCGCAGCGCGGCGTGGCGGGACATGGCGCTGGCGATCGACTGCGGCCAGACCATCAGCCAGCCGTTCGTCGTCGCCTACATGACCGAGCAACTGCATCTGCGCGCCACCGACCGCGTGCTGGAGATCGGCACTGGCTCCGGCTACCAGGCCGCGATCCTGTCGAGTCTGTGCCGCGACGTGGTGACGCTCGAGCGATTCCGCACGCTGGCCGACGCCGCGCGCGAGCGGTTGCGCAGGCTCGGCTGCGACAATGTCGAGGTGCGGCTCGCCGACGGCTTCGACGTGCCGGCCGAGGCGGGCACCTTCGACCGGATCATCGTGACGGCGGCAATGACGGAGATTCCCCAGTCGCTGATCGAACTGCTCGAGCCCGACGGCGTGCTGATCGCGCCGGTCGGTCCGCACAACGGCACGCAAACCTTAGTGCGGCTGCACAAGACATCCGACGGCGTGACCCGCAAGCCGCTGGTGGACGTGCGGTTCGTGCCGGCGCTGCCGGGGCTGGCGCGGGAATTGTAGCGCAAGGGGGTGGCGACGCGGTTTCGCCGCAGGGTTAAAGGCTTGTTTACGGCTAACGTGTTTACTCAAATGACAAGTTCTGTTGCGTATGAGTGAGTAACCATGTCCCGCGTAGTCGAGTTGCTTTGCTCGCGCCGCGCGCCGCAAGTTGCGGTGCTGGCGTTGATGTCGATCGGTTTCAGCGGCTGCAGTGCCGATATGCAGACCCGGCTGTCGAAAGACAATTTCTCCAATCCATTTTCGGGGCAGGAGGCCACCGGCTCGGTGGCCCGTCGCGAGCGGCCGCAATACCAGCAGCCGCAGGCTCAGTATCAGGAGCCGCAATATCAGCAGCAGCCGCTGCCGCAGTATCAGCGGCCGCAGGCGCAGTACCAGTCCGAGGCGCTGCCGCCGCCGATCGCCGCGCCGCGCTCCTATCCGGTCGCCGGCAATGAAGGCGGCGTGTCGGGTGGCGGCCGCGGGGTGGGCTCCTACGCACCGCCGAGCGAGCCGATCGAGACCACTGCCGCCGCGCCGCGTTCGGTCGCGGCCGCCCGTCCGATGCCGGCTCCGGCTCCGGCCGCCGCACCGGCGAACGGCGCGCGCACCACCATCATCGTCGGCACCAGCGATACGCTGGATACCCTGGCGCGGCGCTACAACGTGTCGTCGGCCGAGATCCTCGCCGCCAACGGCTATCGCGGTCCGCGCGCGTTGCAGCCCGGCCAGCAGCTCGTCATCCCGGCGCGCAGCGCGCAGCCGGCGGTCGCCGCGGCGCCCGCCAAGCCCGCCGCGGTCGCGGCTGCCGGACCGTCGAGCGTGCACTTCGTCAACCGCGGCGACACGCTGCTCAGCATCGCCCGCCGCAACAACGTGCCGCTCGCCGAACTGGCGCGCGCCAACAATCTCGGCGCCGGTGCGCCGCTGAAGGTCGGCAGCAAGATCACCGTGCCCGGCGCCCGCAACGCCGCCGCGCCGGCCGCTGCGCCGCAGCCGGCTGCGGTTGCGGCCGCGCCCGCTGCCGCCGCACCCGCCGCGCCGGTCAAGATGGCGGTTGCTGCGCCGGTCGAGAAGGCCCGGCTGGCCAGCGCCACCACGACGGCGCCTGAAGCCGCCGCCGCGACGGAATCCCCGGTGAAGGCCGCGGAAGCTACCGGCGCGCTGCCGACCTTCCGCTGGCCGGTGCGCGGCCGCGTCATCACCAGCTATGGCGCCAAGACCAACGGCAAGTCCAATGACGGCATCAACGTCGCGGTGCCGGAAGGCACCCCGGTGAAGGCCGCCGAGGACGGCGTCGTCGCTTACTCCGGCAACGAGCTGAAGGGTTACGGCAACCTGGTGCTGGTGCGGCATTCCAACGGCTACGTCACCGCCTATGCCCATGCCAGCGAGCTGCTGGTGAAGCGCGGCGAGACCATCAAGCGCGGCCAGACCATCGCCAAGTCCGGCCAGTCCGGCGACGTCTCCTCGCCGCAACTTCACTTCGAGATCCGCAAGGGCTCGTCGCCGGTCGATCCGCTGCAGTTCCTGAACGGGGCGTAGTCAGCGCCAAGGACTCATCGCAGCACGTCATGGCCGGGCTTGTCCCGGCCATCCACGTTTATGCGGGTGCGACGCCGTGCATGGTTTCGTGTCCCGGTTCTGCGAAGCGGCACGCAGTGTCGCTTCGCAGAACCGGGACCGTTCCACCGGAAGCGCGAATCGTACTAACCGTTTCCCTTGGTACGGCCCCGGCTCTGCATTGCACCACGACGCAAGAGCGTCGTGGTGCAATGCGTCCGGGGCACGAGAGACCTGCTACGCCTTGATGCGCACGCCCAGCCGTCCCGCCAGTTCCTGCGTGAACTGCCAGGCGACGCGGCCGGAGCGGGAGCCGCGGGTGGTGCTCCATTCCAGCGCCTCGCGCTGCAGTTCGGCGTCGTCGAGCGCGATGCCGTAGTGATCGCAATAGCCGCGCACCATCGCGAGGTACTCGTCCTGGCTGCAGCGATGAAAGCCGAGCCACAGCCCGAAGCGGTCGGACAGCGACACCTTCTCCTCGACCGCTTCGCCGGGATTGATCGCGGTGGAGCGCTCGTTCTCGATCATGTCGCGCGCCAGCAGATGGCGGCGGTTCGAGGTGGCGTAGAGGATGACATTGTCGGGGCGGCCCTCGATGCCGCCTTCCAGCACCGCCTTCAGCGATTTGTAGGACGCGTCGTTGCCGTCGAACGACAGGTCGTCGCAGAACACGATGAAGCGGAAATCCGAACCGCGCAGAATGTCCATCAGCGCCGGCAGGCTTTCGATGTCCTCGCGATGGATCTCGATCAGCTTGAGCCGGCCGGCGATGTCGGGCCGGGCGTTGACGCTGGCATGCGCGGCCTTGACCAGCGAGGACTTGCCCATGCCGCGCGCGCCCCACAGCAGCGCGTTGTTGGCGGGCAGGCCGGTGGCGAAGCGGGCGGTGTTCTCGATCAGGGTGTCGCGGACCCGGTCGATGCCCTGCAGCAGATCGAGGTCGACGCGGCTGACCTTCGGCACCGGCGACAGGCGGCCGTCGGGATGCCAGACGAACGCCTCGGCGCTGGCCAGCAGCTTCGCCGAATCCACCCCGGCATCGGCCGGCGGCAACCGGGCGGCGATCGCCTCCAGCGCGCGCGCGATTCGCTCGTTCATGGCCGGCAGGGCCGGCTTCGCCGGGCGTTTTGTCGCGGTGCTGCGGGGGGCAGGGCGGGCGGGGCGGGAGGTCGCACGAGCGCCGGTTTTCCGGGTCTTTTTGGCCATCATCTGTGTTCCTGAAACGGCACCCTTAGCGAGCCTTGCGGCGATCAGCAAGCGGCATAGATGAAGGGCAGGCCAAACCGCGGGGGCGGCGTTGCAATTGGGACCGCGGCCGCTATAGTCCGCGCGAATTTGCCAGGCCCGGCCGATGCTCCCGCGTCGCGCGGGCCCGCTCCATTTCACGAGGACGATTGATGCTGATCACTCCCGCCTTCGCCCAGGCCGCTGCTCCGGGCGGCGACGCCAACAGCATGTTGATGTCGCTGCTGCCGTTCGCGCTGATCTTCGTGATCATGTACTTCCTCATTCTGCGCCCGCAGCAGAAGAAGGTGAAGGAGCATGCCGAGCTGGTGAAGAACATCCGCCGCGGCGACACCGTCATCACCTCGGGCGGCCTGGTCGGCAAGGTCACCAAGGTGGTCGACGACGACCAGATCGAGTTCGAAGTCTCCGATGGCGTCCGCGTTCGCCAGATGCGGCAAATGATCTCCGGCGTGCGCGCCAAGGGCGAGCCGGCCAAAGATCGCGATTCAAAGGATCGCGACACCAAGGACAAGGACGGCAAGGAGAAGGTCGAGTCGGCCAAGGCTGAGAGCAAGGCTGAGACCAAGGACGACACCTCCACCACCTGACGTTTCGTTCGCTCGGCCTGGGCAGCCGGTTTCCAAGTTTCTGACAGGTCAATTCGATGTTGTATTTCTCGCGGCTGAAGGCGTCGGCGATCATTCTGGCGACGCTGCTGGTCTGCCTGTTCGCGGTGCCGAACTTCTTCTCCGAAGCCACCGTGAAGACCTGGCCGAAATGGGCGCAGCGCCACATCGTGCTCGGGCTCGACCTGCAGGGCGGCTCGCACATCCTGCTCGAAGTGGATTCCAACTCGGTCAAGAAGGACAAGCTCGACTCGGTGCGCGACGACGCGCGCCGCACCTTGCGTGACGCCCGCATCGTCTACACCGGTCTGGCGGTGCGCGGTGACGTGGTCGAGGTGCGCATCACCCGCGAGGCCGACGTTCCGACCGCGCTGACCAAGCTGCGCGAGCTGTCGCAGCCGCTCGGCGGCCTGATGGGATCGAGCGGCCAGCGCAACCTCGAAGTCGCCGATGCCGGCGGCGGACTGATCCGCCTCACGGTGCCGCAGGCCGCCATTCTCGAACGCGTGCGGCAGTCGGTCGACCAGTCGATCCAGATCGTCGAGCGCCGCGTCAACGAGCTCGGCACCGTCGAGCCGCTGATCCAGCGCCAGGGCGCCGACCGCATCCTGGTGCAGGTGCCGGGCCTGCAGGATCCGACCCGGCTGAAGGAGCTGCTCGGCAAGACCGCCAAGCTCGACTTCCGCATGGTCGATTCCACCGTGCCGGCCGACCAGGCGGTCGCCGGGCGGGTGCCGCCGGACTCCGAGGTGCTGATGAGCGCGCAGGAGCCGAAGGTGCCCTACGTCATCAAGAAGCAGGTGCTGGTGGCGGGCGCCGACCTGACCGACGCGCAGCCCGGCTTCGACCAGCGCAGCAACGAGCCGATCGTCTCGTTCCGCTTCAACACCTCGGGCTCGCGCAAATTCGCCCAGGCGACGCTGGAGAACGTCGGCCAGCCGTTCGCCATCGTGCTCGACAACGAAGTCATCTCGGCGCCCGTGATCCGCGAGCCGATCACCGGCGGCTCCGGGCAGATCTCCGGTTCGTTCACCGTGCAGCAGGCCAACGATCTGTCGATTCTGCTGCGCGCCGGCGCGCTGCCGGCGCCGCTCACCATCATCGAGGAACGCACCGTCGGCCCCGGCCTCGGCCAGGACTCGATCGAGAAGGGCGAGCTCGCCGCCTATGTCGGCTCGGTCCTCGTCATCATCTTCATGCTGCTGACCTACCGGCTGTTCGGCGTGTTCGCCAACATCGCGGTGGCGATCAACGTCGCGATGATCTTCGGCATCCTGTCGCTGCTCAACGCCACGCTGACGCTGCCGGGCATCGCCGGCATCGTGCTGACGGTCGGCATCGCGGTGGACTCCAACGTGCTGATCTACGAGCGCATCCGCGAGGAGCTGCGCAACGGCCGCAACGCGATCTCGGCGATCGACGCCGGCTTCCAGCGCGCGCTGTCGACCATCCTGGATTCCAACATCACCACCTTCATCGCAGCCGCGGTGCTGTTCTACATCGGCACCGGCCCGGTGCGCGGCTTCGCCGTGACGCTGGGTATCGGCATCCTGACCACGGTCTTTACCGCCTTCACGCTCACCAGCCTGATCGTCGCGACCTGGGTGAGATGGAAGCGGCCGCATAGCGTGCCGATTTGAGAGAGCGGAGCGCGCTGTGACACATACCATTCTGATCGGGCTCGGCATCGTGGTCGCGGTGCTCACCGTGGTGGCGATTTTCGGGTGGCTGCCCGCGATGCGGATGGTGCCCGACAACACCCGCTTCGACTTCATCCGTTTCCGCCGCATCTCGTTTCCGATCTCGGCGCTGCTGTCGATCGCCGCGATCGTGCTGTTCTTCACTCACGGGCTGAATTTCGGCATCGACTTCAAGGGCGGCACCCTGCTCGAAGTGCAGCAGAAGGGCGGCCCCGCCGACATTCCGGCGATGCGTGCCAAGCTCGCGACGCTGGGCCTTGGCGAAATCCAGCTGCAGCAGTTCGGCGGACCGTCCGACGTGCTGATCCGCGTTTCGGAGCAGCCGGGCGGCGACACCGCGCAGCAGGCGGCGGTGCAGCTGCTGCGACAGACCCTTGGTGACGGCGTTGAGTATCGCCGCGTCGAGGTGGTCGGACCGCGCGTCTCCGGCGAACTGCTGGCCTACGGCATGCTGGGGCTGATCCTGGCGATCTTCGGCATCCTGATCTATCTCTGGTTCCGCTTCGAATGGCAGTTCGCGCTCGGCGCGATGATCGCCAACGTGCACGACATCGTGCTGACGATCGGCTTCATGTCGATCACCCAGATCGACTTCGATCTCACCTCGATCGCGGCGCTGCTGACCATCCTGGGCTATTCGCTGAACGACACCGTGGTGATCTACGACCGCATCCGCGAGATGCTGCGGCGCTACAAGAAGATGCCGATGCCCGAACTGCTCAACGAGTCGATCAATTCGACGCTGTCGCGCTCGATCATCACCCACGTCACCGTGACGCTGGCGCTGCTCGCGCTGCTGGTGTTCGGCGGCAACGCGATCCACTCGTTCACCGCGGTGATGATGTTCGGCGTGGTGCTGGTCGGCACCTACACCTCGATCTTCATCGCGGCGCCGATCCTGATCTATCTCGGCGTCGGCAATCATCGCGAGGACGTCAAGGACTACCAGAAGCGCTGATGGGCAAGCCGCCGCCGGACAATCCGCATCTGCCGCGATCGGCGCCGATCGAGGCCTACGGCAAGGGCGGCTTCTACTTCGACGAGATGTCGCATCAGGGCTCGCTGCTGTGCCTGCCGGATTCGATGTGGGCGTGGCCGGTGACGGCCCCCGACGAGATCGACGACGACGCGCTCAGGCAGGTGTTCGCCAAGGCCAACATCATCGACACGCTGCTGATCGGCACCGGCAACGACGTCTGGCTGCCGCCGCCGCGGCTGCGCGAGGCGCTGCGCCGGGTCCATGTCATGCTCGACACGATGCAGACCGGGCCGGCGGTGCGGACCTACAACATCATGATCGGCGAGCGGCGCCGGGTTGCGGCCGCGCTGATCGCGGTGCCATGAGCGCCGCGGGTACCGACGCCGGATCCAACGCGGCGTTCTGCCTCGACCTCGTCCGCGCGCAGGATTTCGACCGCTACGCATCGACGTTGTTCGTGACGCCGCAGCAGCGCCGCGCGCTGCTGGCATTGTATGCCTTCAACGTCGAGATCGTCCGGGTGCGCGAGCAGGTCAGCCAGCCGTTGCCGGGCGAAATCCGGCTGCAATGGTGGACCGACACGCTGGGCGGACTGGCGCATGGCGGCATCGAGGGCAATCCGGTCGCGGCAGAGCTGTTCGCGGCGATCGAGACCCATGCGCTGCCGGTCGCGCCGCTGACGGCGCTGATCGAGGCGCATGTGTTCGATCTCTACAATGACCCGATGCCGGACATGGCGTTGCTGGAGGGCTATCTGGAAGCGACGTCATCGGCGCTGTTGGCGCTCGCCGCGCGGATTCTCGGTGGCAGCGCGGCCGATCACATCGGCCATCTGGCGCGCCACGCCGGAATCGCGTCGGGGCTGACGCTGCTGCTGGCGCGGCTGCCGCTGGATGCCGCCCGGCGACAGCTGTTCCTGCCGCAGGACGTTCTGGTCGGCCACGGCGTCGTGCTCGATGAATTGTTCGCCGGTAGCGCGTCGCCCGCGCTCCGCGCCGCGGTGACGCAACTGCGCGGCGAGGCGAGGGCGCATCTCGACGCCGCGCTGACCTTGCTACGCGACGCGCCAGCAGCCACGCGCCGTGCGTTCCTGCCGCTGGCGCTGGTCCGGCGCGACCTCGCTGCGATGGCGGACACCGATCCGCTGAAGCCGCCGCAGCGCTCGCGGCTGGCGACGTTGTGGACGCTGTGGCGCGCGTCGAAATCGCGGGCGTTCAAGTAACCACGCGCCGTCATTCCGGGGCGCTCGCCCCTTGGCGAGCGAGCCCCGAATCCATAACCCCTGGCGTCAAGCGATCGTCCGCAGTGCCAAGATCAGTTCGGCTGCGGCGTATGGATTCCGGGCCCGCGCAAGAGCGCGTCCCGGAATGACGCTTGCTCGGTGTCCCGGGCGCGATGCGGCACGCCGTGCCGCTTCGCAGAACCAGGACCGTTCCAGCGGCAGCCTGAGTCGTATTCAGCGTTTCCGTTGGTACGGCCCCGGATCAGCAGCGCACCACGCCGCAAGTGCGGCGCGTTGCGCAGCATCCGGGGCAGGAGTTAGAGGCGGCAGCCGTTAAGCCGCCGCAGCGGCCACCCGCAACTCGTCGCTGATCCAGCGGTCGATGTCCGCCAGCGCGCGGGCGCTCATGGCCTGTTTCTTGGCGATGGTCTTGTCGTTGCCGCGCAGGCGCTTGCCGGCGGCGTCCTTGGTCGGTGGGGCGGCGAGCGGCGGGAACAGGCCGAAATTGATGTTCATCGGCTGGAATGAGCGCGGGCCGGCGTCGACGGTCTCGATGTGGCCGCCGGTGATGTGGCCGAGCAGCGAGCCCAGCGCGGTGGTCGGCGGCGGCGGCGCCAGCGATTGTCCGCGCGCCTCGGCGGCGGCGTAGAGGCCGGCGATCAGGCCGACGCTGGCGGATTCGACGTAGCCCTCACAGCCGGTGATCTGCCCGGCAAAGCGCAGCCGCGGTTGCGCGCGCAGCCGCAGCTGGGCGTCGAGCAGTTTCGGCGAGTTCAGAAACGTGTTGCGGTGAAGCCCGCCGAGCCTTGCGAAATCGGCGTTTTCCAGCCCGGGAATGGTGCGGAAGATCCGCGTCTGCGCGCCGTGCTTCAGCTTGGTCTGGAAGCCGACCATGTTGTACAGCGTGCCGAGCTTGTTGTCCTGGCGCAGCTGGACGATGGCGTAGGCCTTCACCGTGGGGTCGTTCGGGTTGGTGAGGCCGACCGGCTTCATCGGCCCGAACCGCAAGGTCTCGCGGCCGCGCGCGGCCATGATCTCGATCGGCAGGCAGCCGTCGAAATAGGGCGTGTTGGTCTCCCATTCCTTGAAGTCGGTCTTCTCGCCGTCGAGCAGCGCATCGACGAAGGCGTGGTACTGCGCTTCGGTCATCGGGCAGTTGATGTAGTCGGCGCCGGTGCCGCCGGGGCCGACCTTGTCGTAGCGCGACTGAAACCACGCCACCGACATGTCGATGGAGTCCTTGTGGACGATCGGCGCGATGGCGTCGAAGAACGCCAGCGCGTCCTCGCCGGTCAGCGCCTGGATCGCCTCGGCCAGCGGCGCCGATGTCAGCGGGCCGGTGGCGACGATGACGTTGCGCCATTCCGCCGGCGGCAGGCCGGCCACTTCGGTGCGGTCGATCTCGATCAGCGGATGGTCCTCGAGCGCCTTGGTGACGGCGGCGGAAAAGCCGTCGCGGTCGACCGCCAGCGCGCCGCCGGCCGGCACCTGGTTGGCATCCGCCGCGCGCATCACAAGCGAGCCCAGCCGCCGCATCTCGGCGTGCAGCAGGCCCACCGCGTTGTTGGCGGCGTCGTCGGAGCGGAACGAGTTGGAGCACACCAGTTCGGCCAGGCCGTCGGTGCGGTGCGCCTCGGTCATCCGCTGCGGCCGCATCTCATGCAGTGTGACGCGGACGCCGGCATTGGCGAGTTGCCAGGCGGCTTCCGAGCCGGCGAGGCCGGCGCCGACGACATGGACGAGTTCAGACGGGGAGGGGGTGCTTGTCATGCGGCACTGCTAGCGCGTTTCAGGCGCGAGTGGAATCCGCATCAAGGATGATCGGCGACGTTTTCGAGTGCCGACACGATAACGCCCGCGGCAAAGCGGGCGTTAGCCGAAACAGGTCGGTGATCGGCCGGAGCCGATCAGCCCTGGTAATTGCCGGCGGCGACGCGCGGAATGTCCGAGCGATCGAGACCGATATCGGCCAGCTCGCGGTCATTGAGCTGCGACAGCTCGGCGACGTTGCGCTGATAATCCCGGAACTCACGGATCATGCGGATGATGGAAAGCAACATGGTAGTCTCCTTGTATTCGCGATTCAGCCCTTCGGTGGGCTGTCTCGTTGAAATGAATATAGGAGAGAATAGCCGATTCCAGCAGCGTAAATGTTGCGGTGCAGCTAAACATTCAGCGCATAGCTCAGGTAACGGACGCTTAAGGCTGATAGCATCCAGGCCCGGACTTGCTTACATTACACCGCAATATAGTGCTGCTCAGGGCTGAAAGGACCCTCGACAGAGCGGCACTATGGTTCCGTACAACCGATTTTGCATGGCTCAAGAGGCGAACCCGTGTTCATGTTGCGTTGCCCACAAGGCCGACGCTCCCTTCACCGCTCCCGCTTCCATTGGAACAGGTTCGCCGGAAAGTCGGCGGCCGAGCGCCGGATCCGGTTCTCCGGGGGAATCGTCGGCGGGTTCGGATTGGGTTCGACCGCCTTGCGGTAGAGATGCCAGCTGGCATGGCCCAGCAGCGGAATCACCACCGCCAGTCCCAGGAACAGCGGCAGCGAGCCGACCACCAGCAGGCCGGCCACGATCAGCCCCCAGGCGGCGATCGGCAGCGGGTTCTTCGCCACCACCCGCAGCGATGTGGTGACCGCTTCGGCGACGCTGGCGTGGCGGTCCAGCATGACCGGGAACGACACCACGCTGAGGCACAGCGCTGCTACCGCAAAGAGGAAGCCGGCGCTGCACCCGAGCACGATCAGCTTCCAGCCCTCCGACGTGGTCAGAACGCGCGACACGAAGTCGGGGATCGCCGCGGCCGGCGCATTGCCGAAGGTCGCCACATAGATCGCCTGCGCCGCCGCCACCCAGGTGATGAATACCACCAGCAGAATGGCGCCGAGCCCGAGCATCGCGCCGAACGACGGCGAGCGCAGCACCTCGGTGGCGTGCCATGCCGAGGCATCCTCGCCAAGCTCGCGGCGGCGGCTCAGCTCATAGAGGCCCAGCGCCGCGAACGGGCCGAGCAGGGCGAAGCCGGCGGCCAGCGGAAACAGCAGCGGCAGCACCGACGTTCCCATCACCGCGCGCGCCAGCAGCAGGCCGATCACCGGATAGAGCACGCACAGCATGATGGCGTGGCTCGGCACCGCCTTGAAATCCTCCCAGCCGCGCCGCAGCGCGTCGTGCAGGTCGGACATCTCGAGCGTGTTGATGCGCGGCGCCACCGCGCCGCTTGGAGCGCCGGACACCGGCGCCGCCTCATAGGGAATGGCCATGATCGCTTCTCCTCTGGCAGCGACCCTGCACGCGCAAGCAACGCAGGCCGCTGCGGATACGAACACGGTTAGCCAGACACGAGCGCAAAGAACTGGCCTTGCCGCGAGCTGTTGGGTGGAGGCTACTGCAAATCCGGTCGCCGCGGGCCACACGCTTCGGTGAACGGCGATGCCGCGGCGATTGTGCGGCGCGCGCGTGAACCAATCAGCAAACGGCACGTTGAGGGCGGAGTAACGGCAGGCTGTCGGCACGCCGTCGCTGCACCGCCGCATAATTGGGACGCGCGCGGCCGCCGGGCCGGGATTACAGTGACCGCGTATGACGGACGTTCGGATCCCGATAGCATCACATCATTGGAGACTTCACATGAGCATTTTCGGCAAGATCATGGGCGCCATCTTCGGCACCAAGGCGGACGCAGCGACCCCGGGCACCAGCGCCGGCACCGCAGGCACGCCCCCCGCGGGTGGCGCAACGGCCGGCGGCGCGACCGCAGCTGGCAGCGTCGACGTCGCGCCGATCCTCGACCAGGCGGTCGCGGCCAAGAAGGAGAAGCTGGAATGGCGCACCTCGATCGTCGACCTGATGAAGGCGCTCGATCTCGACTCCAGCCTGACCGCGCGCAAGGAGCTCGCCAAGGAGCTGAACTACACCGGCGACATGAACGACAGCGCCAGCATGAACATCTGGCTGCACAAGCAGGTGATGATCAAACTCGCCGCTAATGGCGGCAAGGTGCCGGCCGAGCTGAAGGACTGACACACGACGCCGGGCCGGTTTAGCGCGAGCTTCGCTGACGGATCGCAGCTAACAGCAAGGGCTCGCAGCGATGCGGGCTTTTGTTTGTTTGTGCAATGCTACGTTGCGCAGCGTTCAAGTGCATCGCTCTTGTCCGTCATTCCGGGGCGTGCGAGCGCAGCTCGCAACGAACCCGGAATCTCGCAACACGGCACTGGCGACGAGATTGCGGGTTCATTGTCGCCGCTGTGCGGCGCCATGCCCTGGAATGACGATTTGCGTTGCGAACCGTGCCCCGGATGCTGCGCGACGCGCCGCGTAGCGGCGGGGTGCGCTGCTGATCCGGGGCCGTGTCGGCGGGAGCCTTCAATGCGATCGACGCTGCCGTTGGAACGGTCCTGTTCTGCGAAGCGACTTGAAGCGTGCCGCATCGCGCCCGGGACCCGTCGTCACTTCTGGGTCTCGCGGCCTACGCGACCAGGTCGGCATACTCCGGATGCGTCTCGAGATAGTCCGCAACGAAGCCGCAGCCCGCGACCACTTTCAGCCCGTCGGCGCGGATCAGATCCAGCGCGCCCTTGACCAGCGCCGAGGCGATGCCGCGACCGCGCAGCGCCGCCGGGGTCTCGGTGTGGGTGATGATGACCTTGTTGGCGGCGCGGCGATAATTGGCGAACGCCACCGCGCCTTGCGCGTCGAGCTCGAAGCGCTGCCGCGCCTTGTCGTCGCGCACCGCGGACGGCTCACCGCCGGCCTGGCTCATCTGCTGCTGCATCTGCCGCTCCCTCGTGTCGTCGCCCGGCGAATCCAGATTGCCATCGCCGCCGGCTTTTTCAAGCCGCCGCCGGCCGATCCGTTCCGCGACCCTCGTGCGAACCATGCTAGGCTAGCGCACCGCCGCCCGGACCCGCATACGCGATTCCCCCGATGCCCGCGCGACCCAGATCGGACACGCCATGACCAGCCACAAGGGCCCCAACATCAAGAAGAAGCAGAAGTGCAAGAACTGCGAAGGCAAAGGCACGCTGAAGAAAGGCGACAAGGTGGTGACCTGCCAGAGGTGCAAGGGGACCGGGGTGAGGTGAGGGGACGGCGGACTATATCGCCGTGCGCCATGCCTTCCTTGCGTCATGCCCGGCCTCGTGCCGGGCATCCGCGTCTTGGTAGCGGGGGCACAGGCGTGGATGGCCGGGACAAGCCCGGCCATGACGGACTACTATGGCGTTGCAGGGGAGGCGCCTTGTCAACACGCTGTCGTGGACGCGATCATGACGACACGGGATGATGTCCTGAACAGCTCCGACGCTGAATTGTCCCGGCTGCTGTTTGCCGAAATCAATTCCCGGCTGTCTCCGGGACAGGACGACGGGCTCGACAAGTATCTTGCGCGGCTCGAAGGATGGCCTCGAGGCGTGCGGGCGATGGCCATGACGTTCCAGCTCGACGTCAGTCTCAACGTCGATGACCTCGGATGGCACTTCGCAAACTGGCAACATAAGGCTATTGCGACCAGACGATCTGGGCGTTGCATGAGCTTGAGGCGGAGGAATATGCCGAATTTTTTGCGCAGGCTTATGCGATCGCGCAGTCATGGTGGGACCAGATCGGCGACATGGCCGCCCGGGATCCCGACGAATTCGTCACATGGTATCCCGGATCGGAATTCGACACGGCGACCATGCCTCTCACGAGAAGGATGTGGGAGCTCCAGAAAATCGACGACGGGCTTTTCGGTGTGTGGAGACGCTACGCGCGTAAGTATCCGGAACGTGTTGCGGCGGTGTAGCTAAGATTGCTGACGCTACGAGAGCCGCCGCGCATCTCTAGGCTCCAAGATGACGTGGCGCTCATTTTTGGAGTGTGGTACTATTGCGGCGCACATTGCGCATCGGAAAATCCATGTCGCACGACCGGATTGAAATCAATCCTGCCATCATGGGCGGAAAACCCGTGGTCCGTGGCACGCGTGTTCCGGTTGAGCAGATTTTGCGCAAGCTGGGGGCGGGCTTGACCGCCGCCGATATCATCGCCGAACACCCGCGTCTGACAACCGACGACATCCGCGCCGCGCAGGCGTTCGTGGCCGACTATCTGGCTGGCGAAGACGTCTTCTACGGCTGACCATGCGTTGGCTCGCGGACGAGTGCGTGCCCGTCTCGCTTGTGAGGTCGCACCACGCCGCCGGTCAGGACGTGCTCTATGTCGCCGAAATGGCGGCAGGCTGTTCCGATGACGCAGTCATCGATCAGGCTAGGCGCGATCAACGCCTGTTGCTGACAGAAGACAAGGATTTCGGCGATCTTGTCATTCGGCAAGGACGTCTTATTCCCGACGTTGTCCTGCTACGCATCGATCCCGCGAGGCCGACGCTGAAAGCTGCACGGCTGGCAGCCGCGATCACGCAATACGGCGATGAGCTGTTCGGGCGGTACGTCGTCATCGACGAAGGACGGATGAGGGCACGAAGGCTGCGCTGAACCGTGGCCCGTATAAGCAAAGCGATCAGCGAAGACGGCGGCGAAGGGCTACGGGCTCAAATCCCAGCCGAGGCCATGATAAGCAATCAGTCCGCAGTAAGCGGCGTCAGTTCGAAGACGCGGCCGTATTCCGAAGCAGCGGACAGGTCGCCGCGACGCAAGGCGTCGCGCATGGCTTCGAGTTTGAATGCATCGGCCCCGGACATTGTCGGAGACCAGCTTTCGTCAGTGTAATGCAGTTCAATTTCAACCTCGGCCGCAAACCGACCTTCGTGGATCAGTTCGACAGTCCTTTTTACTCTCATCATTTGCGTCTCTCGAGATCATCCGACCATCGCGCGGGATCGGGCCGATAGGCGGTAATCAATACTGCCGGGCTGAGCGCATCTTTGGGAAGGCCCCACACCACATGAATGCCTAGACCGTCTCGGTCGCGCTGCAAAACGAGGACGGATGGCCCGCGTTGCGCCTGCGGGTAGTCCTCGATGGCGCGCGCAGAACCAATCCCTGAAACGATATCGCGAAGCATAATCTTATCGGCCGCCAGTTCAAGAAGGCCATGCCGAGAAACCTCGAATTCGTCGCCAACGACAAGCGCTTGAATCCTCGTCAGCGTCTCGCTCACAATCCCTCACTCCGCCGCCTCGTCCGTCTTCCTTTTCTTCTTCCCAGCCCCCGCCGCCGCCTTCGCCAGCACTGGCCCCAGAAACTTCCCCGTGTAGCTCCTCGGCGCCTTGACGATGTCTTCGGGCGGACCCCAGGCGACGATTTCGCCGCCGCCGTCGCCGCCTTCGGGGCCGAGGTCGATCACCCAGTCGGCGGTCTTGATGACTTCGAGATTGTGCTCGATCACCACCACGGTGTTGCCCTGCGCCACCAGCTCGTGCAGCACCTCGAGCAGCTTGGCGACGTCGTGAAAGTGTAACCCCGTGGTCGGCTCGTCGAGGATGTAGAGCGTGCGGCCGGTCGCGCGCTTCGACAACTCCTTGGCCAGCTTGACGCGCTGCGCCTCGCCGCCGGACAGCGTGGTGGCCTGCTGGCCGACATGGATGTAGTCCAGCCCGACGCGGTGCAGCGTCTTGAAGGTTTCGCGGACGCGCGGCACCGCCTTGAAGAAGTCGGCGGCTTCCTCGACCGTCATGTCGAGCACGTCGGCGATCGACTTGCCCTTGAACAGCACCTCCAGCGTCTCGCGGTTGTAGCGCTTGCCCTTGCAGGTGTCGCAGGTGACGTAGACGTCGGGCAGGAAGTGCATCTCGATCTTGATGACGCCGTCGCCCTGGCAGGCCTCGCAGCGGCCGCCCTTCACGTTGAACGAAAAGCGGCCGGGCTCGTAGCCGCGCGCCTTGGATTCCGGCAGGCCGGCGAACCATTCGCGGATCGGCGTGAAGGCGCCGGTGTAGGTCGCGGGGTTGGAGCGCGGAGTGCGGCCGATCGGCGACTGGTCGATGTCGATGATCTTGTCGATATGCTCCAGCCCCTCGATGCGGTCGTGCGGCGCCGCGCCCTCGCTGGCGTTGTTGAGCTTGCGCGCGATGCTCTTGTACAGCGTGTCGATCAGCAGCGTCGACTTGCCGCCGCCGGACACGCCGGTCACGCAGGTGAACAGCCCGAGCGGGATTTCTGCCGAGACGTTCTTCAGGTTGTTGCCGCGGGCGTTGATCACCTTGATGGTGCGGCGATGGTTCGGCGGCCGGCGCTCAGGGACGGGGACGGAGAGTTCGCCGGTCAGATACTTGCCCGTCAGCGATTTCGGATTGGCCATCACCTGCTTCGGCGTGCCCTGGGCGACGATGTGGCCGCCATGGGTGCCGGCGCCGGGGCCGACGTCGACCACATAGTCTGCCGCCAGCACCGCGTCCTCGTCGTGCTCGACCACGATCACGGTGTTGCCGAGGTCGCGCAAGCGCCGCAGCGTGTCGAGCAGCCGCGCATTGTCGCGCTGGTGCAGGCCGATCGACGGCTCGTCCAGCACGTAGAGCACGCCGGTGAGACCGCTGCCGATCTGCGAGGCGAGGCGGATGCGCTGGCTCTCGCCGCCCGACAGCGTGCCGGCGGCGCGGGCGAGGGTCAGGTAGTTGAGGCCGACGTCGAGCAGGAACGACAGGCGCTCGCGGATCTCCTTGAGGATGCGGACGGCGATCTCGTTCTGCTGCGCATTGAGGGACTTCGGCACGCTTTCGAACCATTCGCCGGCCTTGCGCACCGACAGTTCGGAGACCTGGCCGATGTGCTGGCCGCCGATCTTGACGCTCAGCGCCTCGGGCTTGAGGCGATAGCCGTGGCAGGCGTTGCACGGCACGTCGGAGAAATACTTGCCGAGTTCTTCCCGCGCCCATTCGCTCTCGGTCTCGCGGAAGCGGCGCTCGATATTGGTGACGACGCCCTCGAACGGCTTCTTGGTGTCGTAGGAGCGCACGCCGTCCTCGTAGGAGAACTTGATCTCGTCGTCGCCGGAGCCGTAGAGCAGCGCGCTCTGCACCTTCTTCGGCAGGTCCTTCCACTTGGTATCGAGCGTGAACTTGTAGAATTTTCCCAGTGCGGTCAGCGTCTGCACGTAGTAAGGCGACGACGACTTGGCCCACGGCGCGATCGCGCCCTTGCGCAGGGTGAGATCCTTGTCGGGAATCACCAACTCGGCGTCGATATGCTGCTCGATGCCGAGCCCGCCGCAGGCCGGGCAGGCGCCGTATGGGTTGTTGAACGAGAACAGCCGCGGCTCGATCTCCGGAATGGTGAAGCCGGACACCGGGCAGGCGAATTTCTCCGAAAACAGGATCCGTTCGGCGCCGGTCTTGTCATGGATCTTAGCGGTTTTCTTGTCGGGCTTCTTCTCGTCGACGGGCGCGGCCGCCGCCGGCGCGTCCGCATACTCAACCACCGCCAAGCCATCGGCCAGCTTCAGCGCCGTCTCAAAACTCTCAGCCAGCCGCTGGCCGATGTCGGGGCGGACCACGATGCGGTCGACCACGACGTCGATGTCGTGCGGGAATTTCTTGTCGAGCACCGGCGCCTCGGCCAGTTCGTGAAACGCGCCGTCGATCTTGACGCGCTGGAATCCCTTTTTCAGGTACTCCGCCAGCTCCTTGCGGTATTCGCCCTTGCGGCCGCGCACCACCGGCGCCAGCAGATACAGCCGGGTGCCCTCCGGCAGCGCCAGCACGCGGTCGACCATCATCGATACGGTCTGGCTCTCGATCGGCAGCCCGGTGGCCGGCGAATAGGGCACGCCGACGCGGGCCCACAACAGCCGCATGTAGTCGTAGATCTCGGTCACGGTGCCGACCGTAGAGCGCGGGTTCTTCGACGTGGTCTTCTGCTCGATCGAGATCGCCGGCGACAGCCCGTCGATCTGGTCGACATCCGGCTTCTGCATCATCTCGAGGAATTGCCGCGCATAGGCCGACAGCGATTCGACGTAGCGGCGCTGGCCCTCGGCATAGATGGTGTCGAACGCCAGCGACGATTTCCCCGAGCCGGACAGGCCGGTGAACACCACCAGCTTGTCGCGCGGTATCTCGAGGTCGACGTTCTTCAGATTGTGCTCGCGCGCGCCGCGGATCGTGATTGCGCGCTGCGAGAAGGCCGATGCCTGTCGCTTGGCCTTGATAATCTCATCCATCGCGGAATTTCCCGGGGCGCTGGCCGCGCCAAAAGTCAGGCGCGCAACGCCGGCAGGCCGGTCTGACGCCAAATCAGTCGAGTTTGGAACATAGGTAGAACGCCGGCGGATTTCCAGTGCGCCGTGCGGCCTGTCAGACGCTTTGTTGCCTCATCGGGCGCGCGCCGGGCAAGCCACGCGCACGCGCATCAGCCCAAACAAAAAGGCCGGCGCAAGGCCGGCCTTTGAAGTCGAGGGAGGATCAGATCGGATCAATACCGGGCGACGACCGGGCCGCCCCAGCGATAGTTGATGCGGGCGGTGACGACGTCGGCATCCTGCTTGATGCGGTCGACGGTCAGGGTCGGCGAGGCGAAGCCGATGTCGCGGCTGCCGAGGAACAGGTGATCGTACTGCACCGCCACCGACCAGTTCGGGGTGAAGCCGTATTCGAGGCCGGCACCCACCGTCGCGCCCCAGCGGGTTTCGGAGGCCGTGCCGACGCCCAGGCCGCCAACCGTGGTGAAGTAGTCGTACTTGTCGCTGGCCACCGCGCCGCCGCCACGGACGTAGAGCAGGGCGTTGTTCCAGGCGTAGCCGACGCGGCCGGTGAACAGGCCGAAGGCTTCGATCTTGGAGCGGTTGGTGAAGGCCGGGAAGGCGGCGCTGACGTTGGAGCCCTGGAAGTCGGCCCAGTTGCCCTGCGCTTCGAGACCGAACACCCAGCCGCCGGCCTGCCAGTTGTAGCCGATCTGGCCACCGGCGGTGCCGCCATCGGCGTCATGGCAGCCTTCGCCGATATTCGCCACCAGCCTCGCGGTCGCGGTGCCGGCGAAGTCCCAGCACTTGCGGCTCGTTCCCCAGCCGCCGTTGGCGCCGATGTAGAAGCCGCTCCAATCGTACATCGCAACGATCGCCGGCGGCGGAGCCTTGTAGGTGCGGGCCGGCAGATCGGCGGCCAGGGCCGGAGAGGCAACACCGAGAGCGAAAACGCCCAACGTACCCAACAAAATCTTTTTCATCGCAATTCCCCCGAATTGTCTGCCACCTGTCCCGTGACAGTCTCGACGCGAGCGCCGTTCGATTCATGCCGCGACAATACGCCCACTTTGCCAAAAAAGCCGTCACCGAAAAGCAACACTCGCACGGGAAGTGCGGAACCGCATATATGGTTGAAGATGTTGATGTTTATCCTGTCGGCGGTACGAATATATGGTCGAGAAATGCCCGCTCCGCGGCCGGTTATGACCAAAGTCCTGTGAATGACCCAGTTTTTCCTTCCGGGCAGAACAAAAATGGAACATAATGCCGGCACGCTGGCGTGTGGATAACCCGATATCGCCGCCGCCGCAGGCCGGCGCGGACGTGTAGCGTCCCAGCCGAACGACGGTGAGCGGTCGCGATGACGCGGGGCAGGCCTGGCGGCAGTATTCGATTTTGACGAGTGGAGAGTTGCGATGGCGGGAAGTGTGAACAAGGTGATTTTGATCGGCAATCTCGGGGCCGATCCTGAAATCAAGCGAACGCAGGACGGTCGTCCGATCGCCAATCTGCGGATTGCGACATCCGAGACCTGGCGCGACAAGAATTCCGGCGAGCGCAAGGAAAAGACCGAATGGCACCGCGTGGTGATCTTCAGCGAGGGTCTCTGCAAGATCGCCGAGCAATATCTGAAGAAGGGCGCCAAGGTGTACATCGAGGGCCAGCTGCAGACCCGCAAATGGACCGACAAGGACAACATCGAGCGCTACTCGACCGAAGTCGTGCTGCAGGGATTCAATTCGACGCTGACGATGCTGGACGGCAAGGCCGGCGGTGGCGGCGGCTACGGGTCGGACGATTCCGGCGGCGACTTCGGATCAGGCGGCCCGTCGAGCGCACCGCCGCGCCGCGCAGTGGCCGCATCGGCCGGCCGCGGCAGCGACATGGACGATGATATTCCGTTCTGAGTTGCTGTTCGCGTGATGTGACTCGCTGTGTCATGCCCGGGCTTGACCCGGGCATCCATCCACTGGGCAGGCGTCTTTCACGAGGATGGATTGCCGGGTCAAGCCCGGCAATGACAGCGTTGAACGTATCGCTATGCGACACACGCGCCATGCGTGCCCCGGACGGATTGCATCACGACGCGCCTGCGTCGTGGTGCGATGCTGAGCCGGGGCCGTACCGGCGGGAAACTGCAATACGACTGCGCTGCCACTGGAACGGTCCCGGTTCTGCGAAGCGGCACTAACGTGCCGCATCGCGCCCGGGACACGGGTATCGATGCGGAGCGCCCAGACTACGGCTGCTTCGTCTCTTCGCGCTTTGCCTCATTCCACAGCGCGTCCATTTCCTCGAGCGACGCGTCGTCGAGCGTGCGGCCGCGCGCCTGCAGGGCCTGCTCGATATAGCCGAACCGCCTTTCGAACTTCGCGTTGGTCGTGCGCAGCGCCGCTTCCGGATCGGCGCCGACGTGGCGCGCCAGGTTGACCAGCGCGAACATCAAGTCGCCGGTCTCGGACGCGACTTCGGCATCGTCGCCGCGATCCAGCGCGGCCTCGATCTCGTCGGTCTCTTCGCGGATTTTCGCCAGCACGGCACGGGGATCGTTCCAGTCGAAGCCGACGCGCGAGGCCTCGCGCTGCAATGCCATCGCCCTCGTTAGCGCCGGCTGGCCGGCCTTGACGGCGTCGAGTAGCGAGGCCGGTCGTGCGGACTCCGGCGGCCGCCGCGCGGCGCGCGCGGCTTTCTCCTGCGCCTTGATGCGCTCCCAATTGTCCGCGACATGCGCCGGCGTGATGTTGCCATCCGCGTCCACGAACACATGCGGGTGGCGGCGGATCATCTTGGCGCTGATCGCCTCGACCACGTCGCCGAACGCGAACGCCTTCTGCTCCTCGGCGATGCGGGCGTGGAACACCACCTGCAGCAGCAGGTCGCCGAGTTCATCGCGCAGATCGTCGAGATCGTTTCGGGCGATCGCGTCGACCACTTCGTAGGCTTCCTCGATGGTGTAGGGCGCGATCGTCGCGAAGCTCTGTTCGAGATCCCACGGGCAGCCGCCATCCGGGTTGCGCAGCTGCGCCATGATGGCGAGCAGACCGTCGATGTCGCGGGGCGGGGTCATGGCGGGCCTTTCGTGCAAGACGGGCCTGTATGCCGCAGCCGGGCGGCGCGGCCCAGCGAAAATGCAGGCAGCGTTCGGCGATTGGCGGCACCGGCGCGGAATGCTAAGGGGCGGCAATGACCGATCAACATGCCAACGACACCGCGCTGGTGCTGTTCTCCGGCGGCCAGGATTCCGCGACCTGCCTGGCTTGGGCGCTGTCGCGCTTCGCCCGCGTCGAGATGCTCGGCTTCGACTACGGCCAGCGGCACGCCATCGAATTGCAGGGCCGCGCCGCGCTGGTTGACGGCATGAGGGGCCTGCGTCCCGGCTGGACGGACAAGATCGGCGACAGTCATACGCTGGCGATCCCGACGCTCAGCGAGATCTCCGACACCGCGCTGACCCGCGACGTCGAGATCGCGATCGGCGCCGACGGACTGCCGAACACGTTCGTGCCGGGCCGCAACCTGATCTTCCTCACCTTCGCGGCTGCGCTGGCCTATCGGCGCGGCATCCGCCATATCGTCGGCGGGATGTGCGAGACCGATTACTCCGGCTATCCGGATTGCCGCGACGAGACGATCCGCGCGTTGCAGCGCGCGATCAGCCTCGGTATGGACCGCGACGTCGAGCTGCACACGCCGCTGATGTGGCTCGACAAGGCCGCCACCTGGCGGCTCGCGCACGACCTCGGCGGCGACGGCCTGGTCGACCTGATCCGCGAGGCGTCGCACACCTGCTATCTCGGCGAACGCGGCGCGCGTCACGATTGGGGTTATGGCTGCGGCACGTGCCCGGCGTGTGAATTGCGGGCCAGGGGCTGGCGGGAGTATGTGGCGCAGAACGCTTAATGCGCCGGTCGCCATGTTGCATTTTCGCCGAGGTTTATCGTCGTCATTCCGGGGCATGAACCGCGCAGCGGCGACATGAACCCGGAATCTCTGTGCGCTCAATCCCGGGATTCCGGGTTCGTTTCGGGCTTCGCCCTCACGCCCCGGAATGACGGCCTTGTAGCTGCGCTATCTAAAGTCGCCGGGCTGCAGCTCGATCGGCTGGCCGTGCGGGGTGCGGTCGGCGGCGGCGTCCCAGGCGTCGCGATAGCGGTGCAGCGTGGCTTCGCTGGCGACGCCCTTGCTGGCGACCAACCTCTCGAGCGTCGCGAGCCAGTGCTGGTAGTACGTCTCGCCGGTGTCGGGATCGCCGGCGGCCTGCGCGCGCTTGATCTCGGCGGCGAGCGCATCGGCCCATTCGCTCCAGCTGAACAGCCCGCGCTGATGAAGGGTCAGCGCCATCGCGAAGGCGTGCGCCTGCCACGGCTCGGCGAACACCGGGCCGTCGGCGTCGCGCGGCAGGCCGGGCAGGGCGGCATCGAGCGTCGTCATGCCGGCTCCAGATAGCACTGCCAGGCGTCGACCGACACGGCCGATCCCGGCTCGGCGGCGTCGCCCCACAGCTCCTTGCCGCTGAAGGTCACGGTGTACAGCCATTGCGGCGCCTCGCCGAAGCCGCAGGCATTGCTGTCGGGAAACACATGCGCGCCGTGCAGCAATTCGATAACGCCGGTCTTGCCGCGCACATAATGCGGCAGCCGCGTATGGGTCGGCGGGTTGATCTCACGCGCGCGCACGCGATCGCCGACGGCGAAGCGGGCCGGACCCGGCGCCTCGCGCTCGCTGGGCCCGCCCCGGCGCAGCATCGGCAGCACCTCGTCCGCCTTCAGCACGGGCGCGGGCTTGGCCGGATGCAGCGGACGGCCGGCCTCGATCTCGTCGGAGGTCAGCAGATTGCGCTCGGCCATCAGCCGCTCGACCCCGGCAAGCCAGATCTGGTAGTAGCTCTTGCCGAGATAGTCCTGCGGCGGGCGATCTTCGCGGGCGAAGCGCGACTCATCGAGATTCCAGCCGCCGGGCTTGGCCATCGCCAGCGTCACCGCGAACACGCGGCGTTCCCATGGTGCATGAAACACCGGCTCGTTCGGCTCAGGCACCACCGGCCCGTAGCCGGCGACGCCGCCCATGTCGTGCGCGCCATCCATCAGGAAACTCCGCCTGGCGCGACGACGACACCGGTGCCGATCATGCTGTCGCGCGTCACCAGATCGGCGAGCTGCGCCTCGCTGAAATTCTCGGTGCCGGGCGGCCGCATCGGGATTACCAGGTAGCGGATCTCCGCGGTGGAATCCCAGACCCGCACCTTGACGTCGTCGGGCAGGGTGACGCCGAAATCGCGCAACACCGCGCGCGGCTCAGACACCGCGCGCGAGCGGTACGGCGCCGATTTGTACCACACCGGCGGCAGTCCCAGCACCGGCCACGGATAGCAGGAGCACAGCGTGCAGACGACCATGTTGTGCGTGTCTGGCGTGTTCTCGACGGCGACGACGTGTTCGCCCTGCCGGCCGGTGTAATCCAGCTCGGCGATCGCCGCCGTGGCGTCAGCCATCAGCCGCGCGCGATAGGCCGGATCGCTCCACGCCTTCGCCACCACGCTGGCGCCGTTGCGCGGGCCGACCTTGGTCTCGTAGGTTTCGATCAGAAGATCGAGCGCGGCGGGATCGAGATAGCCCTTCTCGGTCAGCACCGTCTCCAGCGCGCGCACCCGCAGTTCGGTGTCCGACAGCTCGGAATGGTCGTGGTCGTGATGATGATGGTCGTGGTGATGGTGGTCGTGATCATGTTCGGTCATGCGGCGAGGATAGCCGCAATCTCCGTGCTCTGTCGAGGCGCGGCTCTGCTAGTATTGCGGGAAGATCTGCGGAGAAACGCGTGACCGGATTTGTTTGAGCGCGGGATTCCGGGTTCGTTTCGGCCTGCGGCCTCACGCCCCGGAATGACGATGCAGGGGTGTTGTCATTCCTGGGGATGCGCAGCGAAGCTGCGCGATGAACCCGGAATCTTGCAGCAGGTGCGAGGCGCAAGATTCCCGGTTCGTGCGCCTTCGGCTTACGCCCCGGAATGACGACGGAGAGGTTGGCTATGACGTCACGCCCCGGGATGACGACGCAGAGATGTTGTCATTCCGGGGCATGCGCAGCGAAGCTGCGCGATGAACCCGGAATCTTGCCGCAGGTGCGAGGCACGAGATTCCGGGTTCGTGCGCCTTCGGCTTACGCCCCGGAATGACGAGGGAGAGGTCACGCTCCGGTATGACGGGGAGGGATGGCGCCGTCCGCGTCGTGCTACCGCCACATCCCGCGCATGCGGGCGCCGATGTCGATTGCGGGGCCCTGGCGCGCGACAGCTGCGGCGGCGGCGATCAGTGGCGGCCAGCTGACGCGTTCGAACAGCGGCAGCAGGCGGTCGGGGATGAAGCGGGTGCGCGAGGCGTAGACGTGGCGGTCGCCCTTGGCGTGCTGGCCGTGGACGAAGAAGCGCTGCGGGATGACGAGGTGCAGTTCTTCCTTGGCGCGGGTCATCGCGACGTAGAGCAGGCGGCGCTCCTCCTCGAGTTCGGCCGAGGTGCCGGTGCCAAGATCGGACGGCATGCAGCCGTCGACGACGTTGAGCACGAACACCGACTTCCATTCCTGGCCCTTGGCGGAATGAATCGTGGAGAGGATCAGATAGTCCTCGTCGCGCAGCGGCACGCCGGCCTGATCGGAGGTGGCGTCCGGCGGGTCGAGCGTCAGCTCGGTGAGGAAGCGTTCGCGCGATGGATAGCCCGATGCGATCTGTTCGAGCTGCAGCAGATCGGCGCGGCGGGTGAGGGCGTCTTCGTGCATGCGATCGAGATGCGGCTCGTACCACAGCCGCGCGCGCTCCAGTTCCGCCGGCCAGCCCGCGCCACCCGAACGCAGGTCGCGCATCGTCTCGACAAACCCGGTCCAGTCTTCCGCGCGCGGCGGCACCGGCGCTGACGCCAACGCGGCGATCGGGTCGGGCGCCAAGGCTACGAAATCCAGCACCTTCTGCGCCGAGCCCGGGCCGACGCCGGGCATGATCTGCAGCAGACGGAAGCCGGCGACGCGGTCGCGCGGGTTCTGCACGAAACGCAGCAGCGCCAGCAGATCCTTGACGTGCGCGGCGTCGAGAAACTTCAGCCCGCCGAACTTCACGAAGGGAATGTTGCGCCGGGTCAGCTCGATCTCCAGCGGCCCGGAATGCGACGAGGTGCGGAACAGCACCGCCTGCTGCTTCAGCAGCGAGCCACTTTCGCGGTTGTCCAGTATGCGCTCGACGATGTAGCGCGCCTGCTCGCCCTCGTCGCGCACCACCACGAGCTGCGGCCGGCTGCCGGCGGCGCGATCGGTCCAGAGATTTTTGGTGAAGCGCTCGGCGGCGAGATCGATCACGCCGTTGGCGGCGTTGAGAATGCGTTGCGTCGAGCGGTAGTTGCGATCCAGCGTGACGATGCGGGCAGGCGGGCTGAACGCTTTCGGAAAGTCGAGGATGTTGCGCACGGTGGCGGCGCGGAAGGAATAGATCGACTGCGCGTCGTCGCCGACCACGGTGAGGCCGGCGCCGGTCGGCTTCAGCGCCAGCAGAATCGAGGATTGCAGCCGGTTGGTGTCTTGGTACTCGTCGACCAGCACGTGATCGAAGCGGCCGCCGATCTCGGCGGCGAGCGAAGGATCGCTCATGGTCTGCGCCCAGTACAGCAGCAGGTCGTCGTAATCGAGCACGTTCTGGCGCTGCTTGGCCTCGACGTAGGCTGCGAACAGCGCCTTGAGTTCAGCGGCCCAGCCGGCGCACCACGGAAACGACGACGCCAGCACGGGCTCAATCGCCGTCTCGGCGTTGACGCAGCGCGAATAGATCGCGAGGCAGGTGCCCTTGGTTGGAAACCGGCTCTGGGTCTTCGAATAGCCGAGCTCGTGCCGCGCCAGATTCATCAGGTCGGCGGAATCCTCGCGGTCATGGATCGTGAACGCGACATCGAGCCCGATGCGGTCGGCGTGTTCGCGCAGCAGCCGCGCGCCGATGCCGTGGAAGGTGCCGGCCCATTGCAGCGCGTCGGTCATGACGCCGGCGCTGCCGCCCAGCACGCGCTGCGCGATGCGCTCGACCCGCCGCGTCATCTCGGCCGCGGCGCGGCGCGAAAACGTCATCAGCAGGATGCGGCGCGGGTCGGCGCCATTGACCAGCAGATGCGCGACGCGGTGCGCCAAGGTGTTGGTCTTGCCGGAGCCCGCGCCCGCGATCACCAGCAGCGGAGACGCGCCGCCATCGCCGGTGCCGTGCTCGACGGCGCAGCGCTGCTCCGGATTGAGGCCGTCGAGATAGGTTGCAGGACTGGCCAAGGGGAAGGGCGCCTCGTTGCGAATCGGGGCGACGCTCGCTGATTCCCGGTTTGTTCGCAACGGTGATCGGGGCCGTCCGATTGCGCGTTCTGGTGCGTCAGTCGCAGAGGTGCCAGCGCGCCTTGTCGTAGTCGATGCGGTCAAGGCAGTCGTCGTAAACGGCGATCGAATGGAAAATCCATGCACCCGCAGCAACGAGCGCGCCAACGACCGCGAAAAACACCAACAATCGGGACGGGCTCAAGACCAACTCCGGTCGCGAGGCACGCTGCCGCGGTCAGGCAGCCTTTGCAGCCGCGACCGATGCGGCGCCGGCGATCAGCTCGAACGAGCGCAGCCGGGCTGCATGATCATAGACGTCCGATACGATCATCAACTCGTCGGCCGCGGTTTCCGCCACCAGCGCGTCGATGCCTGCCCGAACCGTCTCCGGCGAGCCGACAATGGAGCGCGCCAGCATGCCCATCGCCTGGGCCTTTTCCATTGGCGACCAGTAGGTCTCGATGTCGTCGATCGGCGGCTGGCTGAGGCCGCGGGTGCCGCGGAACATGTTGGTGAAGGACATCTGCTGCGTGGTCGCGAGCCGCCGCGCCTCGGCGTCGGTGGCGGCGGCGATGATGTTGACGCCGACCATCGCATGCGGCTTGTCGAGCTGCTCGGACGGCTTGAAGCGACTGCGGTAGATCTGCAGCGCCGGGAGCAATTCGGCCGGCGCGAAATGCGAGGCGAAGGCATAGGGCAGGCCGAGTTCGGCGGCCAGCATGGCGCCGAAATGGCTCGACCCCAGGATCCACAGCGGCACCTCTGTGCCGGCCGCCGGCACCGCCTGGATCCGCTGGTTCGGCCCGGCCGGCGCCAGGAAGGCCTGCAGCTCGAGCACGTCCTGCGGGAAATTGTCCGACGATTGCGGCGTACGGCGCAGCGCGCGCAGGGTCATCTGGTCGGTGCCCGGCGCGCGGCCGAGCCCAAGATCGATACGGCCCGGAAACAGCCGCGCCAGGGTGCCGAACTGTTCGGCGATCACATAGGGCGAATGGTTCGGCAGCATGATGCCGCCGGCGCCGACCCGGATGGTCCTGGTGCCGGCCGCGATGTGGCCGACCACGACCGCGGTGGCGGCGCTGGCGATGCCCGCCATGTTGTGATGCTCGGCCACCCAGATCCGCCGATAGCCCAGCGCCTCGGCATGCACCGCGACGTCGCGCGCATTATCGAGCGCGCCGCGCGCGTCGGTCTCTTCGGTGATGCGGACCAGATCGAGAATGGACAGAGGGGTCATGAAAACTCCAGGGGCGAGCGCGGAGGGCGGTGGACCGACGAATCAAAACGGCGGTCGGCGCCTTTGATCCATATGGTCGCTGGGTCCGGCAGTTCAATCTGGAGAACTTCAGGCCGGGCACTGAGCGACGGCACCGCCGGCACCCCGACATCTTCAATTCGCATAAGGTATATTATGGAATATAAATAGACCGAATTAGATCAGACAGTTACGCCAAAATGCTGATCTGCCGCAGGATCTCGCCCGCGCCGCCACCACCACGCTCGCTTCCGTCGGCCGAAATCCGCTTGACCGTTTCACCGGACAATGATGACCAAGACCACCGGATTCATCCGCGTCCGTCGATCCGATTTTTCGCGCCGTGAGGTCTCCATGACGATCCAGCCGCAAGGCCCGTACAGCGTCGGGCTCGACAAGAACGCGGCCAATTTCGTGCCGCTGTCGCCGCTGAGTTTTCTCGAGCGCAGCGCCAACGTCTTTCCCGACCTGACCAGCACGGTCTATGAGGACCGCCGCTTCACCTGGCGCGAGACCCGCGACCGCTGCCGGCGCTTTGCGTCGTTCCTGGCCGGCCACGGCATCGGCCGCGGCGACACCGTGGCGGCGATGCTGCCAAATATCCCGGCGATGAACGAGGCGCATTTCGCCGTGCCGATGGCCGGCGCCGTGCTCAACGCGCTGAACATCCGCCTCGACGCGGCCTCGATCGCGTTCCAGCTCGACCATGGCGGCGCAAAAATCATCCTGGTCGACCCGGAATTTTCCGCCGTGATCGCCGAAGCGCTGACGCTGATGAGCGGCCCGAAACCGCTGGTGGTCGACGTCGACGACGCGGCGTTCGACGGCGGCCAACGGATCGGCGCGATCGAATACGAGGAGGCGGTCGCAACCGGCGATCCGGGCTTCGTCGGCAGCCGCCCGCAGGACGAATGGGACGCCATCGCGCTGGGCTACACCTCCGGCACCACCGGCAATCCCAAGGGCGTGGTGACGCATCATCGCGGCGCCTATCTCAACGCGGTCAGCAATATCCTGGCCGGCAATCTCGGCCCGCATCCGGTGTACCTGTGGACCTTGCCGATGTTTCACTGCAACGGCTGGTGCTTTCCCTGGACCATCGCGGCCGCCGCCGGGATCAATGTCTGCCTGCGCAAGGTCGATCCGGCGAAGATTTTCGAGCTGATCGCGCGCCACGGCGTCACCCACATGTCCGGCGCGCCGATCGTCTACAACACGCTGATCAATGCGCCGGGCGCGCCGAAGGCGGGCGCCGCAAAACCCGTCGTGGGCTTGATCGCCGGCGCGGCGCCGCCGGTCGCGGTGCTGGAGGGCGCGGAGCGCATCGGCATCAAGATCACTCACGTCTACGGTCTCACGGAAGTCTACGGCCCCGCCTCGGTCTGCGCCGAGCAGCCGGGCTGGGACGCCCTGCCCGCCGCCGAGCGCGCGCAGCTGAAGCGCCGGCAGGGCGTGCCCTACCCGCTGCAGGAAGCCGTCACGGTGCTCGACCCGGAGACCATGCGGGAGGTGCCGCGCGACGGCGAGACCATCGGCGAGGTCATGTTCCGCGGCAACATCGTGATGAAGGGCTATCTGAAGAACGAGGCCGCCACCCGCGAGGCTTTTGAAGGCGGCTGGTTTCACACCGGCGATCTCGGCGTGCTCGACGAATTCGGCTACGTCATCATCAAGGACCGCTCCAAGGACATCATCATCTCCGGCGGCGAAAACGTCTCGTCGGTCGAGGTCGAGGACGTGCTGTACAAGCATCCGGCCGTGCTGTTCGCCGCGGTGGTGGCCAAGCCCGATGCCAAATGGGGCGAGGTGCCTTGCGCCTTCGTCGAGCTGAAGGACGGCGCGCAGGCGACCGAGGCGGAGATCATCGCCTGGTGCCGTTCGCAGATGCCGGGCTTCAAGACGCCGAAGCTGGTGATCTTCACGGCGATCCCGAAGACGTCGACCGGGAAGATCCAGAAGTTTCTGCTGCGCGACCAGGTGAAATCGGCGAAGGCGATTTCGGAGTAGTTGCTGCGGAAACCGCCAACCGTCTGGGCGTCTCGGTACTACCAAAAACGTCGTCATGGCCGGGCTTGTCCCGGCCATCCACGTCTGTCTCGCCGCCAAGACGTGGATGCCCGGGACGAGCCCGGGCATGACGAGAGAGGCCGTTGCCCGTGTCGGAGCTGTTGCTGTCGTCATTCCGGGGCGCGCTCTTCGCGCGAGCCCGGAATCCATAGCCCTGGCCTGAATGGTCTCGACGACACGACCCAGCTTGCGCCACTGCGGCGTATGGATTCCGGGCCTGCGCGCAAGGGCGCGCATCCCGGAATGACGGACTGATAGCTCAGTCTTGTGCCCGTTGTGTTGGCAGCGCCGGCATCGTAACAGTTAGTACGGCTCGCCGTTCTTGTGCGTGTAGCGCCACTTGCCGTCGGGGCCCATCGCCGCCTGGATATCGTCGCTCGGATAGCTGACCGCGTCGTCGGGGACGCGGTCGCCGATCTCGAGGATGACGCAATCGCGATCCGTGCGATTTTCCAGATGATGCGCGGTGCCGCCGGCGGCGAAGCCGGCCACCATGCCGGGGCCGAGCTGGCGTTCGCCGGCGTCCGAGAACAGCGTCGGTTCGCCTTCGAGCACGTAGACGAATTCGTCCGCGCGCGAGTGCCGGTGATGCAGGGCCGTCACGGTTCCGGGCGGCAGGCGGGTGAGGTTGACGCCGAAATTGGTGAGCCGAACAAGTCGCCGAGCGGACGCTTGATCCGCCCGGCCATCATCGACGCGAACGGTTCGGGATAGTTGCTGGGCTTGTTGCGCGGCGGTGCGTCGGCGGCAACCACAGCGTCGGGATAATCGGTCATGGCATTCCCTCCAGCATACGCGATCGGACGCTCAGTCCGCAGATTTCAGCGTCAGCCGCATGCCGTCATAGCCCGGCACCACGCCGTCCGGCAGTTCCTTGCGCAGCGTCTCGTAGTCGAGATCGGCGGCCATGTTGGTGATGACCGCGCGCTTCGGCTTGAATCGGTCGATCCAGCGCAACGCGTCGCTGACGCTGAAATGGCTGCCGTGCTGGATGTAGCGCAGGCCGTCGATGATCCACAAATCGAGGCCTTGCAGCGCCGGCCAGCTTGCCTCCGGAATGTCGTGGACATCGGGCGTGTAGGCGGCGTCGCCGATCCGGTAGCCGAGCGCCGGGATATTGCCGTGCTGCAGAATGAAAGCCGATAGCGCCAGTGCGCCCCCCGGCCCGTCGATCGTGCGGCTTTCACCGGCCTCGATGTCGTTCGCCTCGAGGATCGCCGGATAGTCGCTGCCGGGCGCCCGCTCGAAGCAATAGGCGAAGCGCAGCAGGATATGCGCGGCGGTGGACTGGTTCAGATAGACCGGGATCCGGCGGCGCTGGTGCAGCACCACCGAGCGCAGATCGTCGATGCCGTGGGTCTGGTCGGCGTGCTCATGGGTGATAAACACCGCGTCGATGTGGTCGACCTCGGCGTCGATCAACTGCTCGCGCAGGTCCGGCGAGGTGTCGATTACCACGCGGGTGATGCCCTGCTCCGACTTGCGTTCGACCAAGAGCGAGCAGCGGCGGCGGCGGTTCTTCGGATTGGCCGGGTCGCAGGCGCCCCAGCCGAGCGCCGGGCGCGGCACGCCGGCGGACGAACCACTGCCGAGGATGGTGAGCGTGACGGTCATGCCGCCTCGCCTGGGACTTTGCCGAACAGCCGGAAGAAATTTTCGGTGGTCTGCCGCGCGATCTCGTCCGGCGAAACGCCGCGCACGTCAGCCAGCACCTTTGCGGTTTCCACCACATAGGCCGGCTCGTTGCGCTTGCCGCGGAATTTACCGGGCGCGAGATAGGGCGCGTCGGTCTCGACCAGGATACGGTCGGCCGGCAGTTCGGCCGCGATGTCGCGCAGCGCCTGCGATTTCTTGAAGGTCAGGATGCCGGTGAAGCCGATAAACAGCCCAAGCGCCACCGCCCGCAGCGCGAGGTCGCGGCCGCCGGTGTAGCAATGCAGCACGCCGGTGAAGGCGCCCTTCCCCATCTCGTCGTCGAGGATCGTGCCGCAATCGGCATCCGCCTCGCGGGTATGGATCACCAGCGGCAGCCCGGTGGCGCGCGCCGCGGCGATGTGCGCGCGGAAACCGCGCGCCTGCGCTTCGGGCGACCCGTCATCGTAGAAGTAGTCGAGCCCGGCCTCGCCGAGCGCGACGACTTTCGGATGCTGCGTCAGCGCGATCAGTTCGTCGGCCGGAATGCCGTCTTCCTCGTCGGCGTGATGCGGATGGGTGCCGACCGAGCAAAAGACGTTCGGGAAGCGCTCGGCGATCGCCAGCAAATCCGGCAGCCGCCGCACCCGCGTCGAGATCGTCACCATGCGGCCGATGCCGGCCTCCGCGGCGCGCGCCACGATGCCGTCGAGGTCGTCGGCGAAATCCGGAAAATCCAGATGGCAGTGGCTGTCGACCAGCATCACGCGGCCGGCTCGACGTAGCGCGGGAAGATCGGCGATGGCGCCGGCAGCGACGTGCCTGCCGCAATTCGCGTGGTGCCGCCGAGCACTGTGAAGTCGCGCGCATCCTCGGCGATGCCGAGGCAGTCGAGCAGCTTCGCGGCCGAAGCCGGTATCACCGGCTGCGCCAGAATCGCGACCTGCCGCAGCACCTCGGTGGTGACATAGAGCACCGTGCGCTGCCGCGGCGGATCGGTCTTGGCCAATGCCCACGGCGCCTCGCCGGCGAAGTAGCGGTTGGCCTCCGCCACCACGCTCCACACCGCGTTGAGCATGTGGTGGATCTGCTGCGTCGCCATTGCCGCACGCGCGGCGGCGATCATGCCGTCGGCCTGCGCCAGGATGGCATTGTCGTTGTCGCTGAACGCGCCGGGCTCGGGCACCCTGCCCTCGCACTGCTTGGCGATCATGGTCAGCGAGCGCTGCGCCAGATTGCCGAGGTCGTTGGCGAGATCTGCATTGGTGCGCGCCACGATCGCCTCATGGCTGTAGCCGCCGTCCTGCCCGAACGACACCTCGCGCATGAAGAAGTAGCGCATCTGGTCGACGCCGTATTGCTGCGCCATGCCGAACGGATCGACCACATTGCCGACCGACTTCGACATCTTCTCGCCGCGGTCGAGCAGAAAGCCGTGGCTGAAGACGCGCTGCGGGACTTCGACGCCGGCCGCCATCAGGAACGCCGGCCAGTACACCGCGTGAAACCGCAAGATATCCTTGCCGATGACGTGCAGATTGGCGGGCCAGTAGCGCTTGAATTCATCACCAGCGGCGTCGGGATAGCCGGCGGCGGTGATGTAGTTGGTCAGCGCGTCGATCCAGACATACATCACATGGCCCGGCGCGCCCGGAACCGGAATGCCCCAATCGAAGGTGGTGCGCGACAGCGACAGGTCCTGCAGTCCGCCCTTGACGAAGCTCGCGACCTCGTTGAGCCGCTCGCGCGGCAGCACGAAGTCCGGCACGCGGGCGTAGAGGTCGAGCAGCTTGTCCTGATACGCCGACAGCCGGAAGAAGTAGGTCTCTTCCTCGGTCCATTCCACCGGCGAGCCGAGCGGCTCGCGGCGCACGCCGTCGTCCCCGAGCTTGGTCTCGCTCTCGTCGAAATAGGCCTCCTGGCGCACCGAGTACCAGCCGGCATATTTGTCGAGATAGATGTCGCCGCTCTTCTCGATTGCGGTCCACAGCGCCTGGCAGGCGCGCTCGTGGCGTGGCTCGGTGGTGCGGATGTAGTCATCGTAGGAGATGTTGAGCGCCGCCATCATGTTTCTGAAAACGGCCGAGTTGCGATCCGCCAACGCCAGTGGCGTCAGTCCTTCGGCAATCGCGGTCTGCTGCATCTTGAGCCCGTGCTCGTCGGTGCCGGTGAGGAAGCGCACGTCGAAGCCGTCGAGCCGCTGAAACCGCGCCAGCGCGTCGGTCACCATCGCCGTGTAGGCGTGGCCGATATGCGGCACGCCGTTCGGATAGAAGATCGGCGTTGTCAGGAAGTAAGCGGGACGGGACTCGGGTGCGGACGCCATGGGTCTGTTTCGATGACCTTGATGTAAAATTGCGCGGGATCGGAGGCGCGAGACGCGGCGATCAGCGGAGCGCCTCCGCGAGCATCCCGAAGACCGAAAAGACCAGCGGCTTGCGCTCCAGATTATAGGCTTCGGTGTCGCGCGCGGTGCGGCTGATCTTGTCCCATACCTCCGCCAGACGCGCAAGGCGAGGCAGGTTGGCGTTGACGTCGGGATCGGCGCGCAGCCGCTGCGCCACCCAGCGATCGACGCCATCGACGAAGGCCGCGAGCGTGGCGCGGTCGGTGCCGCCCATTGCGTCTCCGAGCGCGTGCAGCGCCCGCGGATCGAGCTGCGGCAGGCCGTCGAGCAAGGCGGTGGTGCGCTGCTGCAGGGCCAGCGCGCCACCACCGAGCAGAGTCAGCGCGCGGGCGACGCTGCCCTCCGCGGCAGCCGCCGCCTCGGCCAGTTGCGGGTCGGCGGGATCGAGTTGCGCGGCCGCGGATGCGGCACGGATCACGTCGGCCTCGTCCAGCGGGCGCAGCGGCAGCTTGCGGCAGCGCGACTGGATGGTCGGCAGCACCCGCGCCGGCGCGTTGGCGACCAGCAGGAACAGCGATTTTTGCGGCGGCTCCTCGATCACCTTGAGCAGCGCGTTGGCGGCGGCGGCATTCAATTCGTCGACGGTGTCGACGATGCAGACCCGCCAGCCCTCGACCGCGGCGGTGGAGCCGAAGAAGCCGATGGTCTGGCGCGATTCATCGACGGTGATGACCTGGCGCAGCACGCCTTTGTCGTTCAGCGACCGCTCCAGCGTCAGCAGCCCGCCATGCGCGTTGCCGGCGGTCTGGCGGGCAACCGGATGCATCGGGTCGATCGCCAGCGTGGCGGCGCGGGCGACCTCGGGCGAGAGCGGATCTCGGTTCGCCAGCACGAAGCGCGCCATGCGATAGGCCAGCGTCGCCTTGCCGATGCCCTGCGCGCCGCCTATCAGCCATGCGTGCGGGATCCGCCCGCTGCGATAGGCATCGAGCAGCGTCGCCTCGGCGGCCTGGTGACCGAACAGCGCGAATGTCTCGCGCGGATGCGCGGCGGTGACGGAGGCCTCGACCTTGCGTGCGCTCATGCCGGCTCGACTTCACTGGCACTGGCGGTCGTCACCTGCATCCGTTCGACGACGACATTCCAGATACGATCGGCAACGGTCGCAGCGTCCGCATCGGCGTCGATCAGCGCGCAGCGGCACGGCTGCTCGGCCGCGATCTGCCGGAAGGCGTCGCGCAGCCGGCGGTGAAAGTCGATGTCCTCGGCCTCGAAGCGATCCGGCGCATCGGTGCCGCGGCGGCTGGCGGCGCGGGCGAGACCGGTTTCGGCCGGAACGTCGAGCACCAGCGTCAGGTCCGGTTTCAGGTCGCCGATTGTGACGCGCTCGATCGCATTCAAAAATCCTTCGCTGACCTGGCCGACGCGTCCCTGATAGGCCCGCGTCGAATCCGAGAAACGGTCGCACAGCACCCAGTCGCCGCGCGCCAGCGCCGGTGCAATCAGCGTCTGCACATGGTCGTCGCGCGCGGCGGCAAACAGCAGCGTCTCGACCTCGGCGCCGCCGAGCAGCTTGCCGATGCCGGACAGCACCAGATGGCGGATGATCTCGGCGCCGGTCGAGCCGCCCGGCTCGCGCGTCACGACGACGCGCCGGCCCGCCGCCTTCAGCCGCTCCGCGAGCAGCTTGATCTGGGTCGACTTGCCGGAGCCCTCGCCGCCCTCGAAGGTGATGAAGCGGCCGCGGTCGCCGGGCGCCGATGCGGCCATGGTCACAGCTTCGACACGCCGGCGCGGAAGGCGCCGATCACCAGTTCGCTGGCGCCGTCGATGGCGCGGCGGACGATCGAACCGGTCGGCACCGCTTCCGCCGCCTGCACCGGAATTTCCACCGCGACGTTGCCGCCGCGCCAGACCCGCACCATGCCGATCGGCTGGCCGGGTTCGACCGGCGCCCTGACCGGGCCCTGGTACACGATCCGCGCCAGCAGCTTGTCGTTGCCGTTCTTGTGCACCATCACCCGCACCGGCTCGCGGCTCGACAGCGGCACCGAGCGGCTGTCGCCGCCGAACACCCGCGCATAGCCGACCGGCTCGTTGGCGGCGAACAGAGTGCGGTTCTCGAAATTGCGAAAGCCCCATTCGAGCAGCTTCTTCGCCTCGCTGGCGCGATCGTCGGAATCCTCGAGGCCGTTGACCACCACGATCAGCCGCATGCCGTTCTGCACCGCGGAGCCGACCATGCCGTAGCCGCCCTCCTTGGTGTAGCCGGTCTTCATGCCGTCGGCGCCTTCCAGCGTGCCGAGCAACGGGTTGCGGTTGGTCTGACGGATCTTGTTCCAGGTGAACTCGCGCTCGCCGTAGATCCTGTAGCGATCCGGATAGGTCTGGATGATGTGGCGCGCCAGCTTCGACAGGTCGCGCACCGACATCCTATTGTTCGGATCGGGCAGCCCGCTGGAATTGCCGAAGGTGGATTGCCGCAAACCGATCTCGCGCGCCCGCTTGGTCATGCGCTCGGCAAACGCCGCCTCGCCGCCGGACAGGCCCTCGGCCAGCACCATGCAGGCATCGTTGCCGCTGGGGATGATCGCGCCGCGCAGCAGGTCGTCGACGGCGATTCGGCTATTGATGGCGGCGAACATCGTCGAGCCGCCGGACGGCGCCCCGCCGCGGCGCCAGGAATTCTCGCTGACCCGGAGTTCGTCGGTCGGCTTGATCTCGCCCTTGGCCAGCGCATCGAACACCACCTCGGCGGTCATCAGCTTCTGCATGCTGGAGGGCGCGCGCAGTTCGTCGGCATTCTTCTCGAAAAGCACGCTGCCACTGCCGGCCTCGATCAGGATCGCGGTCGGCGCGTCGGTGTCGTAACCGCCCTCTTCCTTCTTCGGCGCGCCCTGCACGGAATTGTTGGCCGCCCAGGCGGCGCCGCCGATCGCCAGCGCGACGACGCCGGCGATCAGCGCGCGCGCCAACCCCCGGCCCGCGAACCGATGCGTCAATGGTGATGAGGTTCGGACCGCCATGCTTCTGTCCTGAAGGTCGCGTTCTAACAGCTTGAGGTAACGCGAACAACACGGCGGTAGCGCGGCAGGCAGCGCGGCTGGTTCGTCATTCCGGGGCGTGAGCCGAAGGCGCACGAACCCGGAAGCTTGCAGGCATGCGCAGGCTGCTGGATTCCGGGTTTATTGCGCCGCTGCGCGGCGCATGCCCCGGATTGACGACGGCGATGCTCAGTACAATCCGCGGGCGGACAGCAAGGTGTTGATGGCGTCCTGCTGCGGTGCCGGAGCGCGCGAGGCGACCGGCCGCACGGCGGGCGCGGGAAGCTGCGGCTGGTAGGCACGGTCGGCCTCGTAGGACACCGCGCGCTGATTCTCGAGCGACCGGCCGGCGGAGCGCGCGCTGCGCGAGGCGGACATTTCGGAGGTGGCGTTGATCGAGGCGACGTCGGCCGAGGTGTTGCCCAGCGAATACGGCCGGCCTTCCGGCATCGGCACATCGCCGCGGATCCGGGTCGGCTCCGGCATGTCGGGCACAAAGGCGCGGGCCGAGGCGATGCGGACATTGGACGGCGACGGCGCCGGCTCGCCGGTGCGCAGCGTCGCCATCAGCTGGCGGTCGTCGGACCCGGTGAGCGGTGCGCGGCCGACATATTCGACGCGGACGCGGGCGACGCCGAGATGTTTGAAGTCAAGCAGTTGGGCGGCTTTGTTCGAGACGTCGATGAGGCGGTTGCCGTGATAAGGGCCGCGGTCGTTGACGCGGACGATGAGCGACTTGCCGTTGCGCATGTTGGTGACGCGGGCGTAGCTCGGGATCGGCAGCGTGGTATGCGCCGCGGTCAGCGAGTGCATGTCGAACACCTCGCCATTGGCGGTCAGACGTCCGTGGAAATCGTCGCCGTACCACGACGCCATGCCTTCGGCGCGATAGTCCTCGTCTTCCTGCGGGACGTACATCCTGCCGGCCACGGTATAGGGCTTGCCGACGCGGTAGGTGCCGCCGCCCTTCGGCACCGGCTCACCGGGGCCGACCACGCGCGGGCTGGACGAGACGCCGTATTTCGGATCGACCCGGCTCGATATCTTGCTCGACGCCCCGCAATTGGCGAGCACGAGGCACGCGCCAACGGCAGCAACGGCACGCGCCGCGCGGCTGATCGACTCTGAGTCGCTGATCCCCATACGTCCCCGAATACCAAGTCTTGCGGCGAAGCGCCAACGCCCCATGCCCCGCCGTGTCTCGATACGGCCCACATCCGTACCAAACCTAGACCATACCGCAGCGCGAACGCGGCGAAAATGGGGTTACACCCACCATGGTCCGACAATGGTTAACGCGATGTTGCCCGCCACGAGATGCTTGCGGGGGCGGCGCATTGTCGAAACAGTAACTCCCGAACGACTCTAGAAGGATGCGACGTGACAGACATTGTCGGAGATCGGGTACAGGCCCGCAAGGACCTCGCCTGGTCGATTGCCGTCGGCGGAATCGGCATCGTCGGATTCGGTGCGCTGCTGCTGGCGGGCTGGAGCTTTGCCGCGACGTTGTTCCTGATCTTCGCCGGCGTGCTGTTCGGCGTCTTCCTCAGCGCGATCACCGATCTGCTCGGCCGTGTGGTCGGGCTCGGTCATGCCGCGCGGCTGGCGATCGTCTGCGTCGTGCTGACGGGGCTGTTGGCCGGGATCATGGTTCTCGGCGGCAACACCATCGCGCGGCAGACCGCGGAACTCAGCACGACCATCCAGACGCAGGCCGGTAACGTTAGAAGTTTCCTGGAGAAGCATGGCTTCGACACCAGCGCCTTCGATCTGGAGAATAACGGCAAAGCCGATGGTGCAGCCCGGGAACGCGGGCTGCCCAGCGCCGGCACGCTCGCTTCCGGGGGCAGCGCGATCGTCAGCCAGACCTTGAAGATCCTGCTCGCCACCATCGGCGTGGTGGGGAATTTCTTCATCGTGCTGTTTCTCGGCGTCGCCTTCGCTGCCCAGCCGGCGGTTTACCGCCGAGGCCTGGTGCGGACGATGCCGGAAAACGCCCGCGCCGAGACCGAGATCATCATCGACAAGATCAGCGAGATGCTGAAACGCTGGCTGCTCGCGCAACTGATCACGATGACCACGATCTTCGTCGTCACGTCGATCGGGCTAGCGCTGATCGGGATCCCCGGCTCGTTCATCCTCGGCGTGCAGGCCGGGCTGCTGGCGTTCATTCCGACCGTCGGCGCCGTGCTGGGCGGATTGATCATCGTGCTGGCCAGCCTCGGGTCGGGCTGGGTCGCGGTCGGAAGCGCCTTTGCGCTGTTCCTGGCGGTGCAAACGCTGGAGAGCTACGTGCTCACGCCGCTGCTGCAGCGCCAGGCGATCAACATCCCGCCGGCAACCTTGTTCGCCATCCAGATCCTGCTGGGCACGATGTTCGGGCTGTGGGGGCTGGCGCTGGCGCTGCCTTTGATGGCGACGGTGAAGGTCACCGTCGACGAGCTTCGCCGCGGGCCGCAGGTCGCGCCCGGCTAGACGTCACCTGCCCGGTCAGCTCGCCGAGGTCAGCACCGTCTGCGTGTGCTCGACCTCGGGCGGCGACGCGAAGAAGCCGCCAACCAGCCCGCGCCAGTCAGCGAAATCCGCCGAGCCGCGAAAGTCGACGGTGTGGTTCTCGAGCGTCTCCCATTTGACCATCAGCCGGTAGCGCTGCGGCTTCTCGATCGAGCGGTGCAATTCCATTGCGTGGAATCCCTTGGAGCGGGCGAACACGGCGCGCGCCTTGCCGACGGCGGTTTCGAAGTCGGCTTCGGTGCCGGGCTTGACGTCGATCTGGGCGATTTCTGTGATCATCGGGATGCCTTTCGCTTGCGGCGGCATCCGTAGCCCATGGCGCGGCCGGCCGGAAGCCGGCCGATCCGAAAAACGTTGCCGAGATCAGGCCCCGGCGACCGCGACGTCGCCGACGATCGCCGGTCGATGGGCGGCCGCGGCCGCCTTGACGCGTTCGCCGTCGAGCGACGGCGGCGGTTCGCTCGCGGCCAGCACGCGATTGCGGCCGCTGCGCTTGGCCTGGTACAGCGCGGTATCGGCCGCGGCCAGCAGCACGTCGAGCTCGGTCCGGGGCGGCCCGCCCGCCACCCCGATGCTCACGGTCGTTGCGACCGGCCCGTCATCAACCTCGATGCCGCAATGTTCGAACGCCTCGCGCACCCGCTCGGCCGCGACTACCGCCTCGTCCACCGAGCACGGCAGCATCGCGGCGAATTCCTCGCCGCCGATCCGCCCGCAAAGGTCGCTGATCCGCAGCGTGGACGACACGATGACGGAAAACAGCTTGAGCATCTCGTCGCCTGCCGGATGGCCGAAGCGATCGTTGATCGATTTGAAGTGGTCGATATCGAAGATCAGGACGGCGACCGGACGTCCGGCCGCCCCCTCGCGTTCGATCATCCGCGCGGTGGCTTCGGCAAAGCCGCGGCGGTTGAACATGCCGGTCAGCGGATCGAGCGATGCCGCCGCCTTGTGCGCCCGCACCGTGCGCTCCGACACCAGCATGAAGATCACGAACACGGTGCCGACGGCGTAGAGCACCAGTTCCATCGCGAACACCGAGACCCAGAAACTGGCGGTCATCGCCTCGTTGTCGGTCCGGGTCAGTTCGGCCAGCAGGATCGGCAGCATCAGCACGGCGCCGTGCAGAGTCGGAACCACGATGGTGAGCCAGCGCCGCCGCATCGACTTGCGGCGTTCCGATCCGAGCTGGCTCGCGGTCAGCACCGCATAGGCCGCGACGATGGCGGCGCCGACCGTCAGCCGCAGCTCGCCGTCCTCGGGCGCAAGCCCGGTCACCGCTGCGATCCACACCAGCGTGCCGATGAACAATCCGGGCCAGTGCGGCCTGCGGCCGTGAAACACCCGCGCGGCATTCCACACCATGCCGCACGCGATCAGGCCGAGCGCCAGGACCAGCAAGCGGAGCGGCTCGCCGATCACGGGGCCAATGACCACCCAAAGCGCCACAGAGGCGGCGCCGAGCAGATAGGCGCAGCCCCACCAGTTCAGCGCCGGAATTTTCTCTTCACGGCCGAAGTAGAGCAGCATGCCTCCGAGCAGAGCCGCAACCAGGGTCGCGACGAGATAAAGGGTCGAAAGATCAAGCGCCATAGATAATTACCGCTGTTCGTTCAAGTCAGTTCTAAGCGCTAGCAAGCGCCGAACTCCGTATCTCTACGCATCTCCCTTTTAGACCCGGCGGGTTGCGAACAGGTGTGCTGCGGCGCGAGGATTTTCCTGAAATAAAGCGGCTAAATCGCTGAGATCAGGAACAAAAAAAGGCGCCCGAAGGCGCCTTTTTGGTAACCATGAGAAGCGGGTCAGCGCTTCGAGAACTGGAACGAGCGGCGGGCTTTCGCGCGGCCGTACTTCTTGCGCTCCACCACGCGGCTGTCGCGGGTGAGGAAACCACCCTTCTTCAGCACGCCGCGCAGGTCCGGCTCGAAATAGGTCAGCGCCTTGGAGATGCCGTGACGCACCGCTCCGGCCTGGCCCGACAGACCGCCACCGGCGACGGTGCAGATCACATCGTACTGGCCGGCGCGCGCGGCGGCGACCAGCGGCTGCTGGATCATCATCCGCAGCACCGGGCGGGCGAAGTACACTTCCACTTCGCGGGTGTTGACCACGATCTTGCCGGCGCCGGGCTTGATCCAGACGCGGGCGACCGCGTCCTTGCGCTTGCCGGTGGCATAGGCGCGGCCCTGCTTGTCGACCTTCTTGGTGTAGGTCGGCGCGTCGGGGGCCTTGGGCTTCAGCGCGGAGAGCTGGTCGAGGGACTGCATGGTATCGGACATTATGCGGCCCTCATGTTCTTGCGGTTCATCGCGCCGACGTCGAGCGTTTCGGGCTGCTGGGCTTCGTGGGGATGCTCGGGTCCGGCGTAGACCCGCAGATTGCCGAACTGGACGCGGCCGAGCGGGCCGCGCGGAATCATGCGCTCGACGGCCTTCTCGACGACGCGCTCCGGAAAACGACCCTCGAGGATCGACTTCGCGGTGCGCTCCTTGATGCCGCCGATGAAGCCGGTGTGGTTGTAATACACCTTGTTGTCGCGCTTGCGACCGGTCAGCACCACTTTGGCGGCGTTGACGATGATGACGTGGTCACCGCAATCGACATGCGGGGTGTAGATCGGGAGATGCTTGCCGCGCAGCCGGTTGGCGACCAGCGTGGCGAGCCGGCCGACCACCAGACCCGTGGCGTCGATGACGATCCACTTCTTGGTGATCTCGGCGGGCTTTGCCGAAAACGTTTTCATGTGACGAATCCTGAAAGGGAAGTTGCCGCGAAAAACTCGCGCCTGACTTGGGCTAGCTTCTAGATAGTCACGGCGCGCGCGTCAACGCTGAATGTGTCTAGAAACAGCAATCAAAACAACGGCTTGAAATTATGGTGCTTTAATACCGTCAGATTTGTCGTGCGGTCGGAATGGAATAGGTCGAGGTGACATGGGCGATCGGATCGGGCGACGTGCCCGAGAGCAGCACCACCTCGCCGACCGCCAGCCGCTTGCCGAGCTTCAGCAGCTTGGCCGCTGCCATCACGTCGCGCCCCGGCTGGCCCTTGCGCAGGAAATTGATGTTGAGATTGGTGGTGACGGCGAGCCCGACCGGGCCGATGGCCGACAACAGCACCACATACATGGCAAAATCGGCCAGCGCCATCAGGGTCGGCCCTGACACCGTGCCGCCCGGCCGCAGCATCTGCTCGCTGTAGCGCTGGCGCAGCAGCGAGGTCTGGCCGTCAGCGGATTCGATGGTGATGTCGCCGCTGCTGAATGCCTGGGGAAATTCCAGATGCAGGAACTGCTGAAGTTCAGCGACGCTCATTTTCGCAGTAGTCATGCCGGGGTGTCTCTCTCGCCTGTCGGCGCTTGTTACATTACAGTGACGCGACTTCCCAGCCTTGATCGAGCCGCCCGCGGCGCTCGGAACCGGATGCACCGATGACTGCCCAGCCTGCCCTCGCCGCAACATCCCCTGCCCCGATCCTGCTCGGTGAACTGCTGGATGGCGGCGTGCTGCTGCTCACGATGAATCGCCCCGCGGCGCGCAACAGCCTGTCACACCAGCTGATCGCCGAACTGCACGCGGCGCTGGACCGCGCCGCGGGCGACGTTGCGGTGCGCGCGGTCGTGATCGCCGCCAACGGCCCGGCCTACTCGGCCGGACACGACCTCAAGGAGATTACCGCGCACCGCGCCGACGCCGATGGCGGCGACGCCTGGTTTGCCGGCCTGATGCAATCCTGCAGCGCAATGATGCAGGCGATCGTGGCGCTGCCGAAGCCGGTGATCGCCGCCGTGCAGGCCATCGCCACCGCGGCCGGCTGCCAGCTGGTGGCGAGTTGCGATCTCGCGGTGGCGTCCGAGCATGCCAGCTTCGCCACGCCGGGCGTCGATATCGGACTGTTCTGCCTGACCCCGATGGTCGCGCTGTCGCGCAACGTGCCGCGCAAGCAGGCGATGGAAATGCTGCTGACCGGCGAGCCGATGGGCGCCGTTGCCGCGCGCGACATCGGCCTGATCAACCGCGTCGTGCCGGCCGGCACCGAGCGCGAGGAAGCGATCGCGCTGGCGCGGAAAATCGCCGGCAAGTCGGCCTACACGATCGGGCTCGGCAAGACGACATTCTATCGGCAACTTGAAATGCCGCTGGCGGAGGCCTATCGCTGCGGATCAGAAGCGATGCAGCAGAACATCAAGGCGGCCGACGCCGCCGAAGGCATCGGCGCCTTCATCGACAAGCGCGCACCGCAGTGGAAAGACCGCTAATTGTGAACCACGACGCCTATCCCGACAGCTACATCCGCGAGATCCTCAACAGCGTGAAATCGATCGCCATGGTCGGCGCCTCGCCGCAGAATGTGCGGCCGAGCTACTTCGCGTTCAAATATCTGGCCGAGCGCGGCTACGACATGGTCCCGGTCAATCCCGGCCAGCTCGGCAAGAGCCTGCTCGGCAAGCCGTTCGTCGGATCTCTGCGCGATCTCGGCCGTCCGGTCGACATGATCGATATTTTCCGCAGCTCGCAGCATGTGATGCCGCTGGTCGAGGAAGCGCTGACCTTGTCGCCGCTGCCCAAGGTGATCTGGATGCAGCTCGGCGCGCGCAACGACGAGGCCGCGGCGAAGGCCGAGGCGGTCGGCATCAAGGTGGTGATGAACCGCTGCCCGAAGATCGAATATGGCCGGCTGTCGTCGGAGATTTCCTGGATGGGCGTCAACTCCCGCACGCTGAGTTCGAAGCGCGCGCCGGTACCGCTCAAGGGCATGCGGCTGTCGCTCGACCGCGCCAGCGTCGCCGGCGGCGATACGCTGGCGTCCGACCGCGCGGCCAAGGCGAAGAACGATCAGGCCTGATCGCGCCGTTTTGCAGCAGGATCGTTTTGCATTGCGGCGTCACACAGCACGCCGATTGCAAAGCTCCGATAACCACCGCGCGACCTTGACGGCACCCATCGCCGCCATCAGCATGCGCCCCCTTCCCCGACGCTTTCGACAGGACAGACCATGACCGAACGCAGCCCAGGCTTCGCCACTCTCGCCGTACACGCCGGCGCGCAGCCGGACCCCACCACCGGCGCGCGCGTCACTCCGATCTACCAGACCACCTCGTTCGTGTTCAACGACGCCGACCACGCGGCATCGCTGTTCGGGCTGCAGTCGTTCGGCAACATCTATACGCGCATCACCAACCCGACCACGGCGGTGCTGGAAGAGCGCGTCGCCGCGCTCGAGGGCGGCACCGCGGCGCTCGCGACCGCGTCGGGTCATGCCGCGCAGCTCGTCGTGTTCCAGATGCTGCTGAAGCCCGGCGACGAATTCATCGCCGCGCGAAAACTCTATGGCGGCTCGATCAACCAGTTCAAGCACGCCTTCCAGAGCTTCGGCTGGAACGTGGTGTGGGCGGATCCGGACGACATCGACAGCTTCAAGCGCGCGGTGACGCCAAAGACCAAGGCGATCTTCATCGAGTCGATCGCCAATCCGGGCGGCAGCGTCACCGACATCGAGGCGATCGCGGCGATCGCGCGCGACGCCGGCGTGCCGCTGATTGTCGACAACACGCTGGCGACGCCGTACCTGATCCGGCCGATCGACCACGGCGCCGACATCGTGGTGCATTCGCTGACCAAGTTTCTCGGCGGCCACGGCAATTCGCTGGGCGGCATCATCGTCGACGCCGGCACTTTCGACTGGGCGCGCGACAACAAATATCCAATGCTGAGCGAGGCGCGGCCGGAATATCACGGCCTCAAGATCCAGGAGACGTTCGGCAACTTCGCCTTCGCGATCGCCTGCCGCGTGCTCGGCCTGCGCGACCTCGGTCCGGCGCTGTCGCCGTTCAACGCCTTCCTGATCCTGACCGGCATCGAGACGCTGCCGCTGCGGATGCAGCGGCATTGCGAGAACGCCAAGGCGATCGCCGATTTTCTATCGACCCATCCGGCGGTGAAGGCGGTCAACTACGCCGGGCTGCCGAGCGACAAGTATCACAACCTCGCGCGGAAATACGCGCCGAAGGGTGCCGGCGCGGTGTTCACCTTCAGCCTGAAGGGCGGCTACGACGCCGGCGTGGCGCTGGTGTCCAACCTGAAGCTGTTCTCGCATCTGGCCAATGTCGGCGACACCCGCTCCCTGGTGATCCACCCGGCCTCGACCACCCACAGCCAGCTCGATGACACCCAGAAGACCAGCGCAGGTGCGGCGCCCGACGTGGTGCGGCTGTCGATCGGCATCGAGGACAAGGACGACCTGATCGCCGATCTGGAGCAGGCGCTCACCGCGGCCGGCTGACGGCAAACACCGACGAGTGGCGGTTAAGCCGCCGCTCGCCTCACTCGCCGGCCACCGTGCGCAGCGCGCGATCCTCGCGCGTCAGCCGGGCGTTGCGCGCGAACACCGAATAGCTCGCCAGCGAGAATAGGATCACCAGCGCCTGCAGCGACAGCGCCTCGACCGTCGGGTTCAACCCGATCGCGCTGAGCAGCCCGGAGTTCTTCACCTCGGTGAAGGTGATGTAGTTCTGCTCCTGGAATTCCTGCACCGCCTCGCCGATGAACTTGATCGCCATCGCGAACAGGAAGGCCGAGGTGAGGATGAACAGCGGCCGCAGCGGAATTTTCTGCGCCACGAGATTGATGAAGTAGAACAGTACTGCGAGCCCCACCGCTGCCGCCGCAAGGCCCGCGAACAGGGCGACGCCGTAGCCGCCTTCGGTCGCGGCCAGCGCGTGCACGAACAGCACGGTCTCGGCGCCCTCGCGGAACACCGCGAAGAACGCCAGCGCCGCCACCGCCAGGCCGGTGTCCTGCGCCAGTGCGCTGTCGGCCTTGCTGGCGAGATAGTCCTTCCAGCCCTGCGGATCCTGCTTCACCATCAGCCAGCCGCTGACATAGAGCATCAGCGCCGCCGCAAACAGGATCACCACGCCTTCCAGCGTGTCGTTGTGCTCGCCCGCATACATCGTCGCGAAGATCACGGCTGCGATCAGGCTGGCGCCGACCGCGGCCAGCGCGCCGAGATAGAGCGCGGCGACGCGGTGCGACCCGCCGGAGCGCTTGAGGTAGGCGGCCAGCGCGGCTATCACCAGCAGGGCCTCGAGCCCCTCGCGCAGCAGAATCACGGCAGCCTGAACGAACGCACTTGTCATTGGAATCGCCATTGATGGATATGCGGCCGTTTTAGGCGGGGCTGCGCGCCAGCGACAGACGTGGCGAATTAGAATCGCTCAAGTCACGCCGTGCGTGGGCCCGGCTGCGGCATCGCGAGGCGTCGGTCGGCGGTTCCGGGCGCTGCTTCGGTCAGGCGCTGCACGTGAACGACCGCGACGCTGAGAATGACGATGGCCATCGCCTGATGCGCCAGCGCCAGCGGGATCGGCACCTGATGCAGCAGCGTGAGGATGCCGAGCACGGCCTGCACCGACATGGCTGCGGCGAACGCGGCCGCACCGCGGATCGTGACCGCTCCTGCGCGGCTGCGGATGGCGTCGACGAGATGCAGCAGGGTCAGCGTCAGCAGCGCGTAGGCCAGCATACGGTGCGTGAACTGCACCGTGAGGTGATTGTCGAACAGGTTCCGCCACCACGGCGTCTCGAAGAACAGCCGCGAGGCCGACGGGATCAACGCGCCGTCGATCTGCGGCCAGGTGTTGAACATCCGCCCGGCGCGCAGCCCCGCGACCAGCGCGCCGAAATACAATTGCAGGAACGTCAGCGCCAGCAGCGCCACCGCCGTGGTCCGCAGCCGCGCCGATGCGAGCAGCGGCGGCCGCGTCGACAACTGCCGGATGGTCCAGACGATCGCGGCGAAGATGATGAGCGCCAGCATCAGATGCGTGGCGAGCCGGTATTGCGACACTTCGGTGCGATGGGTCAGCCCCGAGGCGACCATCCACCAGCCGACCCCGCCCTGGATGGCGCCGAGGCCGAAGATGATCCACAGCCGGCGCTTCAGGTCGCTGCTCAGCACGCCGCGCCACAGGAACCAGAGGAACGGCAGCAGATAGGCGATGCCGATGACGCGGCCGAGCAGCCGGTGGCTCCACTCCCACCAGAAGATGGTCTTGAACTCGTCGAGGCTCATCCCGGCGTTCATTTCGCGATATTGCGGGATGGTCTTGTAGGCGTCGAACGCCTTGCCCCATTGCTCTGCGTTGAGCGGCGGCAGCGTGCCGGTGACCGGCTTCCATTCGGTGATCGACAGTCCGGATTCGGTCAGCCGCGTCGCGCCGCCGACCAGCACCATCAGCCCGATCAGCGCCGCCATCGCCATCAGCCAGATCCGGACGGCGCCGGTGCGCGGATCGCGAAGTACGGATGCGGACATTGAGCTGGCGTGCCACCTTGAACGGATTTTCGCGCCCCTTATAGTCCCGCGCCTGCCGGGCGCAAGCCGCGCCCGGCGCCATCACCGGGCACATTTCCGTTATGAATATCCGCACCCGCAAGTTCGTTGGAACCATCGGCCTGCTGGTGCTGGTGGTGGCATGGTCGCTGCTCGGCATGACGATCGCGCAGACGCCATGGCTGGCGAATTCGAAATGGCTGCAGGCGGCGTTCTATGTGGTGGCCGGCCTCGGCTGGGTGCTGCCGGCGATGCCGATCATCAGCTGGATGTCGCGGCCGGACGCGGTGTAGTCACCTCTCCCATAGGGAGAGATCGGATTGCGAAGCAATCCGGGTGAGGGGTCAGAGCTTATCGAGACGTCGTACCCCCTCTCCCCATGGGAGAGGGAGCGTGCTGCCGATGTCGCGACCTGAAACGGTAAAAGTCGACGTCGTCATTCCGGGGCATGAGCCGCGCAGCGGCGACATGACCCCGGAATCCCGCCGCGTACCCGGTCGCGGGATTCCGGGTTCGTTTCGGGCTTGGCCCTCACGCCCCGGAATGACGAGTCACGACGGGCTTCGCTAGCCGCCCCGGAATGACGACGCAGGTTTGCGTGCTCACCACCCCGCCAGCATCGCCCGCATGAAGCGGAGCGGGTGTCGGCCGTCCCAGTCGATCCGTGGCAGTGCATAGCGAGGCGCCGCTCCGCCGGCCGCGATAACGCCCGGCAATGTCGTCACCGCGCTCGCGAAACCCGCCTCCTCCGCCATACGCAGGTGCGCGTCGCCGAACGACTCGCGGTCGCCGAATGGATAGGCGAAATGCAGCACGTCGCGGCCAAGCGCCGCCTGCATGACCGCGCGGCCCATCTCGATCTCGCGTCGTGCGTCGACGGCGTCCATGTTGGCGAGGATGGTATAGTTCACCGTGGCGCTGCCGATCGTTACGTTCGGATCGACGGCCAGCGCATTGATATCGAGCCAGTCCATCGCCGTCTCGCGCGTCAGTTCGGCCAGGTCGACGGCGTAGCGCAGGCACAGATCGCGGATTGCAGTTGACAGTTGGGCGGGCGGCAGGCTGCGCAGCCACTGCTCCAGGTAGTAAAAAGTCTGATACTTTCCGGCGACGTCCGCGGTGTCGAAGCGGCGCTCCCGGTCGTCGATCATCAGCGCGATCCGCTCGTGCCGCGCGATCACCTGCTCCAGCCCTAGCCACCACGCCTCGCCGAGCCCATCCGGAAATGCGGTCGGCAGATACAGCGTGAACGGCACGCGGTGGCGCGCGAGCACCGGATAGGCAAATTCCGCGAAGTCGCGCGTGCCGCCGTCGAACGTCAAACTCACGAAGCGCTGCGCCGCCGGCGGCTGCGTCAGTCGTGCGACGACGTCGTCCATGGCGATGATGTCATAGTTCCAGCGCCGTAGCCCGCCGAGCGCGCGGTCGAGCAACTGCGGCGTGATCTCATTGGCGAGCAGCGGCTGGAAACGGTCGCAGCGCGGCGGCTGAACCCGCTGGAACCGCAGGATCGCGCCGCCGCGGCTGCGCCATTCGGACAGCCGGACCAGGCCGCTGAAATAGCCGAGTTCCCGCCGCAGCCCGGCAACGGCCCCACTCCCCGATCGCACCGCCGCCCCCGACGCGGCCCCACGCCGCTGCGGCATTGTCCTCATACTTTGTTGACATTTCTTTGCGACGTTCCGCAAAAGCCCGAAACCGGACCGAAGGTGTCGCATGACGACGATGGACACTGTGATGGAGCGGCCGGCCACCCGCAGCACGACCGCGCGCCCCTCCTCGCGGATTGCGCACATCGAGATCCTCCGCGACATCGACGCCGCCGAGCCGGTCTGGCGCCGGCTCGAACAGGCCGACACCCTTTCGACGCCCTACCAGCGCTTCGACTTCCTCGCCGCCTGGCAGCGCAATGTCGGCCGTGCCGAGGGCCTCACCGCGCTCATCGTCGTGGCCTACGATCACGATCGCCAGCCGCTGCTGTTGCTGCCGCTTGGGGTCGGTTCGCGATACGGCGTGAAGGTCGCGGAGTTTCTCGGCGGCAAGCATGCGACGTTCAACATGCCGGTGTGGCGGCGCGACTTTGCGCAAACCGCCAGCCGGGTCGATCTCGAGGGCCTGATCGCCGCGATCCACGCGCAGGCCAGCGACGTCGACCTGCTGGCGCTGGCCCAGCAGCCGGAGCGCTGGCTCGAGATTGCCAATCCGTTGGCGCTGCTGCCGCACCAGCGCGCGGTCAATGATTGCCCGCTGATGAAGCTCGATCCCGCCGCGCCGCCGACCGAGCGCGTCTCGAACTCATTCCGCCGTCGGCTGAAGGGCAAGGAGCGCAAGCTGCAGGCGCTGCCCGGCTATCGCTATTGCGTGGCGTCGACCGACGCCGAGATCAAGCGGCAGCTCGACATGTTCTTCGCCATCAAGCCGCAGCGGATGGCGGCGCAGAAACTGCCCGACGTGTTCGCCGATCCGGGCGTTGCCGATTTCATCAAGGCCGCCTGCCATGCCCGGCTTGCCAGAGGCGGCCATGCGATCGACATCCACGCGCTGGAATGCGACGACGAGGTGATCGCGCTGTTCGCTGGCGTGGCCGACGGCCAGCGCTTTTCGATGATGTTCAACACCTACACGCTGTCGGACAATGCGCGCTACAGCCCCGGCCTGATCCTGATGCGCTCGATCGTCGATCACTATGGCGAGCGCGGTTACACCTCGCTCGATCTCGGCATCGGGTCGGACGAGTACAAGCGGCTGTTCTGCAAGGACGACGAGCCGATCTTCGATTCCTTCATCGCGCTGACCGCGCGAGGCCGAGTGGCTGCCGCGGCGATGGCGGCGACGGCGCGGCTGAAGCGACGGGTCAAGCAGACCCCTGCCCTGATGCAGATGGCGCAGCGCATCCGCGGTGCGCTGGGGCGCTGACTACTCGTCATTGCGGGCGCGAGCCCATGCTCCGGCCCGGACTCCGTAGCTCCAGCATCGCTTAGTTAGGCGCAAGGTCGACGATCTGCTTGGGCCGATGCGCTGCGGCGTATGGATTCCGGGCTCGCGCCAGGTGGCGCGTCCCGGAATAACGAGGCAAAACTCTCATTCGTCATTCCGGGGCATGAGCCGTGTAGCGGCGAAATGAACCCGAAATCCCGAGATTGGACTTCAGCGCGTTCGACCTCAAGATTTCGGGTCCACGCGCAGCTTGCGCTGCGCCCGCTCCGGAATGACGCGACGCGGAGATGCCCCTACGCCGCCACCGTGCGCGTACCGACGTCGATATCGCCGGGTTCGCCGCCCAGCGACTGGGTCAGCATCGTCACATCGGAAAATCCGACCGACTTCAACTGCTCGACCATCACCTCGCGGGCCGCCGCCGTCATCGCGGCATCCGGCACCACCACCGCACGCGCATTGGAAGTCAGCAGGTCGGCCGGCAGATCGGACGCAGTGCCGGCGTCGAGCAGCACGTGGTCGTACACCCGCAGCAGCGCGTCGAGCGCCAGTCCGAGACGCGGCGACTGCAGCAGCGCGCGGTCGGTGCCCGGACGCCCTGCACTGACCAGATGCACGCGGGACGATTTGTCCTTGGTGATGATCTGGCCGAACGACGCGTCGCCCAGCATCAGGTCGGTCAGCCCCGGCGCTGCCGGATCGGCTGACGCGGCGGTGAGCGTCGTCGAGGAGTCCGACAGATCGACTAGCACGACCTTGGCGTTGCTGCCGAGCGCGCGCGCCAGCGCCAGCGCGGTCAGCGTGATGCCTTCGCTGTTGCCGGTCCCCAGGATGCTGACCTTGCGGGCGCCCTCGCCGGCGGCGCGCAATTCGTCCGCCAACCTGTCGATCTCGTTCGAGGTGGCGGCGACCGGCATGGCTGCAGGAAGAGGAGCCAGGTCGGGCTTCGACTCGTCGCGCGGCACCAGAGGCGGCGCAGCGGTGACCGGGACGTCGTCGAACCGTGGCGCAACATTGCGAACCGGGCGCGGGCTGGTCATCCGCATCAGCTCGCCGGCGGCGACGGCGCCGGCCGTCAGCATCAGCGTGCCGAGCGTCGCAATCAGCACAATCGGCAGCTTCTTCGGATAGGCCGGCGTGTTCGACACGATGGCGCGCGAGATGATGCGGCCGTCAGCCGGTGCGGCGTCGATGCTTTCGCGTGTGGTCGCTTCTCGGTACTTCGCCAGATAGGTTTCCAGCAGGTCGCGCTGCGATTTCGCCTCGCGCTCCAGTGCGCGCAGCTGCACGTCCTGGCCATTGCTGGACGACGCCTGCTTCTTCATCTGATCGAGGCTGCCCACCAGGCCCTCGACGCGGCCACCGGCGATCCGCGCGTCGTTTTCCAGCGAGCGCGAGATCTTGCCGGCTTCCTCGCGGAGCTGACGGTCGATGTCGCCGAGCTGCGCCTTCAGCTCCTTGATGCGCGGATGACCGTCCAGCAGCGTCGACGACTGCTCGGCGAGCTGTGCGCGCAGCGTGACGCGCTGCTCGGACAGCCGCCGCGTCAGTTCGGAGTTCAGCACCTCGGAGGCCTCGATCGGCCGGCCGCTCTGCAGCATCTCCTTGATCAGCCGCGACTTGGACTCCGCGTCGGACTTCAGCGCGCGGGCATTGTTCAGCTGGGTGTTGAGTTCGCCCATCTGCTGGTTCGACAGCGAGGTATTGTTGGTGCCGATGAACAGGCTGGACTTGGAGCGGAAATCCTCGACCCGCGATTCGGCCTCCGCGACCTTGCCGCGCAGGCTGTCGATCTCGCCGGACAGCCACTGCCCTGCGGCCTTGGCCTGCTCCTGCCGCGCGTTCTGCTGCAGCACCAGATAGCCTTCGGCGATCGAATTGGCGACGCGCGCGGCAAGCTCCGGATCCTGCGACTGGAATTCGACCACGACGACGCGCGACTTGTCGACCGCATAGGCGGTGAGCCGGTCGAAGTAGGAGTCGAGCACGCGCTCTTCCGGAGTCATCGAGAATGGATCGCGGCCGATGCCGATCAGCGCCAGCAATGACTTCAGCGGCGACAGGCCCTGCAGCACCGGATCGAACTCCGGCCGCTCGGCAAGCTTGTTCTTCTTGATGATCTCGCGGGCCAGATCGCGCGACAGCAGCAACTGCACCTGGCTGGTCACGGCTTCCGGATCGAGCTGGGTGCGCTCCTCGATGCGCTCGCCGCTCGGCCGCAGGAAGACGTTCTCGCGACCGTCGATCAGGATGCGGGCTTCCGACTTGTAGCGCGGCGTGATCATGTTGACGATGGCGAGCGAAATCACCAGCGCCAGCAGGGTCGGCCCGATGATGAGGTGCTTCTTGCGACCCAGCGCAGGCAGGATGTTGCGCAGGTCGACATCGCCGCTCGGCGCGGCCGGCTCGGGTGCGGCGGCCTTGAACACCGGGGCCGATGCCTTGAACAGCGGCGCCTTGGCCGCGGGCGCCTTCGGCGCGGGCTTCGGCTCCACAACGGGGGCCGGCTTGTCGGACACCGGGGCTGCTGGCGCGGCGGCGCCGGGCTTGAGCCTCTTGATCGCTGACTGATCGTTACCTTTACGCCAGAACGCGAAGCGCATTGCAGACTCCTACTCGACTCGTCGCCGGTCTTCGATGCCTGCGATTAAACGCGATTAAGGTTGCTGGCCGGTTAATCGGGCCTGCGGACGCCGTTGCATCGGTCGTTTGCGGTCGTCGATCATGCTTTGTTAACCATGAAAGCCGCTTAATCGGAATCAGGTTCTCCCTGGAAGCAATCCGATGACGCGCCGCGCCATATTCATCTGTCTCATGGCTGCGCTCGCCGTTTCCGGCTGCAAGCAGCGCCCCGGGCCGGTGGCGTCTTCGCGGAGCGACCTCGATGCAATGGCTTACGGACCTCCCGTTCAGCAACCCGCCGCGCCGCAGCAACGCGGCCTTTTCACCGCATCCGTCGGCAGTTCAGGCGGTGGCGCGCTGGCGGCGCTCCGCTCCGGGTTCCGGAGCTCTCGCCGCCCAGTTCCAGCGCAGGGCACGCCGATGGCCGCCTACGCCCAGGCGCCGGCTGCCTACGTCGCGCCGGTGCCGATCGCCTATGATACGCAATACCAGCTCGACGCCGGCGACCGGCTGCGGATCGTTGTTTACGGCCAGGAAGGCCTCACCAATACCTACGCGATTTCGGCCAGCGGCACGATTACCATGCCGCTGATCGGCAACGTGCCGGCGCGAGGCCGCACGCCGGCTGGCCTCGCCGCCGACATCACCGCGCGGCTGCGCAATGGTTTTATCCGCGAACCATCGGTCGCCGTCGAGGTCGAGGCCTACCGGCCTTTCTTCATCCTCGGCGAGGTCGCCGCACCCGGGCAATATCCCTATGTGCCGAACATGAGCGTCGAAAGCGCGGTGGCGATCGCCGGCGGGTTCGCGCCGCGCGCGGTGCGCGACCGGGTGACGCTGACGCATAGCGACGAGCGCGGTGCGCTGCGCGCCGTCGTCCCGCTCGGCACGCCGCTCAGCCCCGGCGACACCGTGATGGTCGGCGAGCGCTGGTTTTGATCATGACGAAGCCAGCAGATCAGCCGCTGCGCATTCTCCACGCAGTCCGTGCGCCGGTGGGCGGCATCATCCGCCACATCCTCGACCTCGCCAACGGCCAGGCCGACCGCGGCCATCAGGTCGGCATCATTGCCGACAGCCTGACCGGCGGCGAGCGTGCCGACGCCGCCTTCGCCGAGATCGCGCCGCGGCTGAAACTCGGCGTGCACCGGCTGCCGATCCATCGTGAGCCGCATCCGGCCGATGCACTGGTATGGGTCAGGTTCTCGCGGATGCTGCAGGATATCAAGCCCGACGTGCTGCACGGCCACGGCGCCAAGGCCGGCGTGTTCATGCGGATCCAGAAACAGATCCCGGATACGATCCGGGTCTACACCCCGCATGGCGGCTCGCTGCACTATCCGAAAAACACCTTCAAGGGCGCCCTCTACAGCCGGATGGAACGGCTGCTGATGAACCGCACCGACCTGTTCCTGTTCGAGAGCGCGTTCGCCCGCGACACCTACCAGCGCATGATCGGTACGCCGCAGGGCCTGGTGCGCTGCGTGTTCAACGGTGTCACCGCTAATGAATTCGATGCGGTCGCGATCGCCGCCGACGCCACCGACGTGGTCTATGTTGGCGAATTCCGCCACATCAAGGGCGCCGATCTGGTGATCGACGCGGTCGCGCGGTTGCGCGCCGACGGGCGCCCGGTGACGCTGACGCTCGGCGGCGACGGCGAGGAAAGCGCGGCGCTGAAGGCGCAGGTCGAGCGGCTCGAGCTCGGCGATGCGGTGCGCTTCCTCGGCCATGTCAAGGCGCGCTTCGGCTTCTCCAAGGGCCGGCTGCTGGTGGTGCCCTCGCGCGGCGATTCGATGCCCTATGTGGTGATCGAGGCCGCCGCCGCCGGAGTTCCGATGATCGCCGCCAATGTCGGCGGCATCCCCGAGATTTTCGGCCCGTTCGGCGATGCGCTGTTCCCTCCCAACCGCGTGCCGGCGATGGCCGACGCGATCGAAGCCGCGCTCGACGATCCCGACGGCACCGCGGCGCGGGCCAGATCGCTGCGCGAGCGGATCTTTCTGCATTTCTCGCAGAAGGCGATGGTCGACGGCGTGCTGGCGGGCTATCGCGACGCCTTCGCCAATCGTTAACCATCCCTTACGCGCTAAGAGTTTCTTCCGAAATCTTTGCTACGCCGGGTGCAGAATGACGCCCGGCGTGCATTGTCGCGCGCCGGCGCAGCCGACGGACATTGCGACGTGGATCCGCTCAACGCACGCTCGATGATCAATGCAGCCGCGAATGCGCAGGCCAGCGCTCCGGCGCAGGCCGAACATCCGCCCGGCGAACGTCGCCGTCGGCTGACGCCCGCGGCGCTGGCCGTGACCAATCAGAAGGTGCAGGCCGCCTACTCGCCGATCGTGATCGCCGGCGTCGTGCGCATCGCCGACTTTGTCATGCTCAGCCTGGTCGGCACCGCGATCTATCTCGGCTACGTGGCGCGTCTCGACGGCTTCCGCTGGGACTACATCGCCGCCATCCTGGCGATGAGCGCCTTCGCGGTGATCGCCTTCCAGGCGTCCGACATCTACGAGGTCCAGGTCTTCCGCGGCACGCTGCGGCAGATGACCCGCATGATGTCGGCGTGGGCCTTCGTGTTCCTGTTGTTCATCGGCGCGTCGTTTCTCGCCAAGCTCGGCGGCGAGATCTCGCGGCTGTGGCTATCGGCGTTCTTCTTCATCGGCCTCGCCGCCCTGATCGCCCAGCGCCTCGCGCTGCGCGGCATGGTGCGGCGCTGGGCGCGCGAGGGCCGGCTCGACCGGCGCACCATCATCGTCGGCTCCGACCAGAACGGCGAGAAGCTGATCGAGGCGCTGCGGCTGCAGGACGATTCCGACCTGCACATCCTCGGGGTGTTCGACGACCGCAACGACAGCCGCGCGCTCGACAACTGCGCCGGCGTGCCGAAGCTCGGCAAGGTCGGCGACATCATCGAGTTCGCCCGCCGCACGCGAATCGATCTGGTGCTGTTTGCACTGCCGATCTCGGCCGAGACGCGCATCCTCGAAATGCTCAAGAAGCTGTGGGTGCTGCCGGTCGACATCCGGCTGTCGGCGCATACCAACAAGCTGCGCTTCCGTCCGCGCGCCTATTCCTACCTCGGCAAGGTGCCGACGCTCGACGTGTTCGAAGCGCCGATCACCGACTGGGACCAGGTGATGAAGCGGATCTTCGACTACGTCGTCGGCACGCTGATCCTGATCGCCGCGGCGCCGCTGATGGCGCTGGTGGCGCTGGCGATCAAGCTCGACAGCCCCGGCCCTGTGCTGTTCCGCCAGAAGCGCTTCGGCTTCAACAACGAGCGGATCGACGTGTTCAAGTTCCGCTCGATGTATCACCACCAGGCCGACCCGCTGGCGACCAAGGTGGTGACAAGGAACGATCCCCGCGTCACCCGCGTCGGCCGTTTCATCCGCCGCACCAGTCTCGACGAGCTGCCGCAACTGTTCAACGTGGTGTTCAAGAGCAATCTGTCGCTGGTCGGCCCGCGGCCGCATGCGGTGCAGGGAAAGCTGCAGAGCCGGTTGTTCGACGAGGCCGTGGACGGCTATTTCGCTCGCCACCGCGTCAAGCCGGGCATCACCGGCTGGGCCCAGATCAACGGCTGGCGCGGCGAGGTCGACAGCGAGGAGAAGATCCAGAAGCGCGTCGAATTCGACCTTTACTACATCGAAAACTGGTCGGTGCTGTTCGACCTCTACATCCTGATCAAGACGCCGCTCGCGCTGTTGAAGGGCGAGAACGCATACTAGCTTGCGAACTGACGCGTTGTCTTCGTCAGAGCCGCCCCTTTCGTCATTCCGGGGCATGAGCCGCGCAGCGGCGACATGAACCCGGAATCCCGAGCCCGGACTCAGTGCGTTCAATCTCGGGATTCCGGGTTCGTTTCGGGCTTCGCCCTCACGCCCCGGAATGACGAGTCCTCAAACAAAAACAGCCCCGCTTGCGCGGGGCTGTTTCCGTTGAGCCGGTCCGCCGGTTAGCGGCGGATGATCACGGTGCGACCACGACCGCGGTCGCCGCGGCCGCGACCACGCGCGCCGCGATCGTAGCCACGGCCACGATCGTAGCCACGGCCGCGACCGCGATCACCACGGTAGCTGTCGCCGAGACGAACACCATCGGGCCCGATGCGGATCTGCGCTGACGCAGGAGTTGCCGCGCTGATCAGCGCCGCAATCGCAACCAGAGCCAGTTTCTTGAACATCGCAATTTTCCTTTATTGGTGAATAATTTGCGATGGACAAGTCGGCGTTCCAAGCAAGGTTCCGGGACTCTGGCGATATATATTTTTCTCGGTGAGCAATGCGATACACTGCTGGCGGACGCCGGACATGGCATGCCGCTGACGTCGGGCGCATGAACCGCGGAGCGACGATGAGATCACGCATCAGGTCTGCTGCACACATCCTCGAACGCGTCGGGCTCGGACTGGCAGGGGCGACCTGCGGACTGCTGGTCGCGGTGCAGGTCGGCTCCAGCATCGACGCGCTGGCCTCCGAGGGCTTCCTGATTGCGATGATGGTGGCCGGCGCGATCGGCTTCTATCTGGGAATCGACACGCCGCCACTCGAGTTCGAAGGCGCCACCGGCCCGCTGGCGCCCAAGGTCGATGCGGCCGAATTCCTCACCGCGGCCGGCACCTTCCTCGCCACGCTGTCAGCGCTGGTGGCGATCGGGGTGATCGCGATCCGCGAGATGCCGCACTTCTCCTGGAACATGCTGATGCTCATGGGATGGGTCGCCGGCATTGCCATGCAGATCGTCGCCGGCGCGATTGCCCGCACCCGGCGCTAATTTCAGCCGGGTCGCGATTCCGCCATTGCCTTGCGCAGCGTCCGCGACAGCGCCTCCACCGAATAGGGCTTGCGGATCAATTCGAAGCCGCGATCGGCGTTTTCGGCCAGCACGCTGCTGTAGCCGCTGGTCAGCACCACCGGCAGGCCGGGATAGCGGTCGCGGATCGCCATCGCCAGCTCGACGCCGTTCATGCCCGGCATGATCACGTCGGAAAACACCAGGTCATAGGCGAACTCGTTTTCGGCCAGAGCCTCCAGCGCGGAATGCGCGTTGTTGACCCAGCGGATCTCGTAGCCGAGGTCCTGCAGCAACTCGGTCGAGAACCGCCCGACATTCTCATCATCCTCTACCACGAGGATGCTGCTGCCGCGACCGCTGGCGGAGCCGTCCTTCGCGCCTGCAGTTTCGCCGGCGGGCCGGTCGGGCGCGTCGACCTGCGGCAGGTAGATGGTGAAGGTCGCCCCGCGGCCGGGCGCGCTCGCCACCGTGATCTCGCCGCCGGACTGCCGGGCGAATCCGAACGCCTGGCTGAGGCCGAGCCCGGTGCCCTTCCCGACCTCCTTGGTGGTGAAGAACGGCTCGAAGATCACGTCGAGCCGGTCCGGCGCGATCCCGCTTCCGGTATCGATCACCGAGATCGCAATGAACCGGCCGGCGCGCGGCGACTGTCCGCGCGCTGCTGGGATGATGCCGACGGATTCGACGCGGATGGTGAGCTGGCCCTCGCCATCCATCGCGTCGCGGCCGTTGACCGCGAGATTGACCAGCGCGGTTTCGAACTGGGCGACGTCGGCGGTCGCATAGCATGCATCATCGCTGAGCTGCAGCCCGATATGGATCCGGTTCCCGACCAACGGACCGATCATCTGCGCGATGCCTTCGACGCGCACGCCGACGTTGAACACCTGCGGCGTCAGCGGCTGGCGGCGCGCGAAGGCGAGCAGCTGCCCGGTCAACTTGGCGGCACGGTCCACCGTATCGGAAATGGCGTCGACATAGCGCCGGCGGCGGTCCTCCGACAGATCAGGCCGGCCGAGGAAATCGGTTGCGGAGCGGATGATGGTGAGCAGATTGTTGAAGTCGTGGGCGACGCCGCCGGTCAACTGGCCGACCGCTTCCATCTTCTGCGCCTGGCGCAGCGCGGCTTCGGCCTGCCGCCGGTCGGTGATATCCACCGCCTCGGCCAGCACACCGGAGACCTCGCCAAACTGATCGTTCATCGCCCGCATCGCGCAATCGAAATAGCGATCGCCCGACGGCAGGGTCAGCAGGATCTCGCGGCGCACCGGTTCGCGCCGCTTCGCGCGCTCGAACGCGCCGCGCACGGTCTCGCCCATTCCGGGCGTCGCCGAGAACCAGCGCGTGTCCCAGAACGGCTGACCTGTGACCTGCGCAATGCCGGCGTCGATACCCGCGAGCGAGGTGCGATTGGCGTCCACCACGCGGCCGTTGAGGTCGACCAGCACCTGATATTGGTGGGTGGTCTCGAAGATTGTGCGCAGCTGAGCCTCGTTGGCGGCGAGTTGCGCGGTGCGCTCGGCGATGCCGCGTTCGAGCGATTCGTTGAGCCGGCGGAGATCGGCTTCGGCAATCTTGGCGGCGGTGACGTCGTGCGCGACGCCGATGAAGCCGATATGGTGTCCGGCGGGATCCCAGCGCGGCTGCGATTCCGATCGCATCCAGCGGTACTGGCCGTCGGCGCGCCGGTACCAGGCCTCCAGCGTGAACGGCTTGCGCGAGGCTTCGCCTGCGATGCTTTCCCGCACGATGCGGTCGGCATCGTCCGGATGCAGGATGGTCCGCCAGTCGAATACGAGCGCCGCGTCGTAATCAACGCCGAGAAAGTCGAGATAGGCCTGATTGGCGAAAGCGCGCGTGCCGTCGGTGTTGCTGACCCACATCGGCACCGGCGCGCTGTTGGCGATCAGCTGAAACCGTTCCTCGCTCTCGCGAAGCCGTTCGCGCGCGATCGAACGCTCGGTGATGTCGATATGTGCGCCGATCAGCCTGATCGCCTTGCCGGCCGCGTCGCGTTCGATACGCGCCTCGCTGGCGATCCAGCGCACCTCCCCGTCGCTGGGCCGGATGATGCGATATTCGGTGGAGAAGCGGGCGCCGTCGCCAGTCACCGCCGCCGTCAACTTGGCGAGCGTCGGCTCGCGGTCGTCCGGATGAATCCGTGCGACCCAGTCGTCATGGCTGTCGTCGCTGTCGGGCGGCAGCCCATGGATGTCGCGATATTCCGGAGACCGGAAACTATTGCGGAAACCGTCGGCGAGATCGACCACCACGCCGGCCACCCGTGCAATCTGCTGCACGGCGATCAGTTCGGCTTCACGCTCGCGCAGTTTCTGTTCGGCCGCCGAGGCGGCCGACGGGGTGGCTTCAGTCAAGTCCTGAGACGACTCCGGCATGGCCGGCGGAGATTACAAGACTCGAATGGAAAACTGAACCCTCCAACAGATGCCGGCTGGCGGGCCCGCGATTCCGCGGGCTGACCGCTGAACCGCATCACGCCATTTCGTTGGACCGTGCCTGCGGGGCCTGCGTCGCCGCGACGTACTTGGACTCGCGCAATTTCTTCGCTTCACGGTCGGTCGGGAACGGAGTCTTGAGCAGGCGCGCCTTGGCCTTGACGCTGGTGATGCTGCGCTTCAGCGCCGCCGCGGCGCGCAGCGGAGAGACGCCGCTCGCGATCATGTCCTTCAGATGCTGGAGCTCCTGATCGTCCCAGAGAGCACCCTTTCGTCCGCCTGTCATGGTCGTATCCTTCAATGTTCTACAGCCCCTGCCCCGCGGATTGCCCGCGCGGTCTTGTCAGCGGCGATCCTGCTCCGGTCCGCCCGGCGCCGGGTCACCGGACTTCCATTCGCGATACTCCCGCAGCACGCGAGCGAGTTCGCTGTCCGACATCGGGCCGTCGGATTTCATCGCGGGTTCTTCGGACTTCGGTGCAACGATCGACCGGCCGCGGATGCAGGCCAGCACCCGGGTGATCCACATTGTTGGCTCCGGAACGCCGCTGGATTTACGTGGTTGACGTGTCTCATCGATCGATTGCATAGGTCGCAATGTAGTCGCTCGATGGAGGGCTAGTCATATCATTTGATACGAGTGAGGTTGTGTGGCTGACGTTCACCAAATCCTGATCCGCAAGCTCAAGGAGCACTCGCGGCTATCGCGCGACGACATCGCGGAAATCAGCGCCCTCAGCCACACGACGCGTGGTCTCGCGGCGGACGAGGATCTGATCCGCCAGGGAGATGCACCCAACGTTTCGGTGCTGGTGCTGACCGGCATGGTGGCGCGCTATCATCTTCTGGAAGACGGCCGGCGGCAGTACCTGTCCTATCACATGGCCGGCGACATGCCGGACTCGCAAGCGCTGTTTATCGACAAGATGGACCACGCCGTCTGTTCGATCGGTGCTGCGGCGGTCGCCCTGCTGCCGCATAAAGAACTTATCGCCGCGTTCGATCGCCGGCCCAGTTTCGGCTTCGCGGTTTGGCGCGAAACGTTGATCGACGCCGCGATCTTTCGCGACGCCATCACCAACAACAGCGCCCGGGCGATGCCGGTCCGGATGGCGCATCTGTTCTGCGAATTGTTCTACCGCGCCCGCGTCACCGGCCTGACGGAAGGCGACCGGCTGTCGGCGCCGATCACGCTGCCGCAACTCGGCGAAACGCTCGGCATGTCGATCGCAACCGTCAACCGCACCCTCGCCGAACTACGCGCATCGGGTACGGTGGACTTTCGCAATGGCGAGCTCGAGGTGAAGAGCTGGTCCGGGCTGACGGAGCTAGGCCAGTTTGACCCGCACTACCTGCATCTGAAGAAGGCGATGTGAGAGGCGACGCGGCGCCGGTGGCGTCAGCGCACCTGCGCTACTCCCGTTAAACCGACGCGGGCGATCCGCTCTCGATCAACTTCAGCGTGGCCTGTAGACGAACGCTGCGCTTGCCCGCCAGCGCGACCGCATTCAGATCGGCGTCGTGCTGCGAGCACCGACCGCTGAAGCCGATGCCGACGTTCTGGCCACCGAACAGCGGATGTTCGCTGCGCGCCGGCGTGTGCTCCTGGCTCAGGATCTCGCCTTTCCAGCGGCCCTGCGCCGATGAGTACGAGCCCAGATAGTAGAAGAAGGCGTCGCCGCCCAGGATCTGGCCGTCATTGAGCAGAACGACACCGGTGAGACCGCCCTTCAGGCCGTCCAGCATCTTGAAATGGATCGAGAACAGCCCGTTGGGGATCCCGCCGTCCTCGACCAGACCGGGCGGCGGCATCTCGCCCTCGTCCAGCGCGGTGACGAAGGATCGGATCGCTGCGCCCGGCATCTGCGGCGACGAGCCGTGGAAATGAAATGCATTGCCGTCTGCGCGGCCGCGCAGGGTGATGTGCGACAGGTCCGAGCCCAGCAACGACTGGTAGTTCGGATCATCGAGATGGCGCTTGCTGACGAGGTCGATGCTGATCTCGCCATCCTGCTCGGTGTAGTCGCCGACATGTGCGAATGCCGAGTTGCCCCCCAGCAATTTGCCGGCCCGCACGAACGTCACGCTGCGCCCGACCATCTCGTCGACGCGAAATTCGCTTTTGTAGAATCCGTCAAACATCAGGCGTCCGATTCCGCGAAGCAATCGGGGCAAGCCGTTCGCGTCGCAGGGGCATGCTGCTGATCACCACTGGCCATGAGTTGATTTGAGTCTCGCGCTGGCGGCCCGTCGCGGCGCCAAATACTCGGCTGACGATTGTGGCAGGCCTGAAAATGAATGACTTAAAAATGGTGGTCGGAGCGAGAGGATTTGAACCTCCGACCCCTAGTCTCCCAGACTAGTGCGCTAACCGGGCTGCGCCACGCTCCGATGCCGTTCCTGTAGCTTCGATCCGGCCGGGGCGCAAGAACTGATGCCTCGCGGACCACGCTCGGCCCCGACACGAGCCTACGGCTCGATCGTACGCGAGGTGTCGTCCATCGCGGCGTCCAGCAATTGCCGGCAGGCGATCAGGTCGGCCAGCAGGCCCTCGAGGACGGCCAGGTCGAACGGGTGCGCAGAATGCTCGACGCCGAGGATCGGGCCGTCGCCGTCGTCATCTTCGCCATCCGCCGAGGGCTGCAGCGCGTGCTCGCGGTGCGGGGCGATCGAGAAATCGTCGCCGAATGCGCCGCCGTCATAGTCGTCGTCGTCATCATCGATTTCCGGCGCCGGCGGCCGCGCCGTGTCGTCGTGCTCGGCGAGGCTGCGGCCAATCTCTTCCTCGACCGCGCCGAACGACGGCGTCGCGTTGGCGTCGGCCAGCCGCTGCACCGACTTGACGCCGTGCTCCTTGAGGATGCGCTGCACGCCGCGGATGGTGTAGCCCTCGCCGTACAGCAGCCGGCGGATGCCGCGCAGCAGGTCGACATCGTCGGGGCGGTAATAGCGGCGGCCGCCGCTGCGCTTCATCGGCTTGATCTGCGCGAAGCGGGTTTCCCAGAACCTCAGGACGTGCTGCGGGATGTCGAGGTCGCTCGCGACCTCGCTGATGGTGCGGAATGCATCCGGCGCCTTGTCCAAATGCAGGCTCCTTCAGTTGTCGTCTAAGCGCCGGGGGAATCCGGCTTGGGATCGGCGCCGTTGGCGTTGATCCGCTGCTTCAGGATCGCCGACGGCTTGAACACCATCACCCGTCGCGGCGAGATTGGTACTTCGGTGCCGGTCTTCGGGTTGCGTCCGATCCGCTGACCCTTTTTGCGCACCATGAAGGAGCCGAACGACGACAGTTTCACCGTTTCGCCCTTCTCCAGGCAGTCGGTGATTTCCTTCAGAACTAATTCGACAAACGCAGACGACTCCGTGCGCGACAGCCCTACCTTCTGGTAAACGGCCTCGCACAGATCGACGCGTGTGACGGTTTTTCCGGTTCCGGTCATCGCCTGCCCCACTTCCGGCGAAAAAATTGTTGTCCGAAATTATGAGGTTAACGCCTCAGGGTCAACAGTGCACATCAACGCAATCAATTAGATATCGATACAATTGCATCCTTGCTGGTAATCATACGCTTACCAGCGGACCAGCGCCGAGCCCCAGGTGAAGCCGCCGCCCATCGCCTCGAGCAGCACCAGATTGCCCTTCTTGATGCGCCCGTCGGCCACCGCGGTCGCCAAAGCCAGCGGAATCGACGCCGCCGAGGTGTTGCCGTGCCGGTCGACGGTCAGCACCACCTTCTGCGGTGCAATATGGAGCTTGTGCGCCGACGCATCGATGATGCGCTTGTTGGCCTGGTGCGGCACGAACCAGTCGATATCGTCCACCGTGGTGCCGCTGGCCTCGAAGGCATCGACGATCACTCCGGTGATCATGCCGACGGCATGCTTGAACACCTCTTTGCCTTCCATCCGCAGATAGCCGACGGTCTGCGTCGAGGACGGCCCGCCGTCGACATACAGCTTCGACTTGTGACGGCCGTCGGAGCGCAGATGCGAGGTGAGGATGCCGCGGTCGGCGCTGGTGCCCCAGCCCTGCTGGGCCTCCAGCACCACGGCCCCGGCGCCGTCGCCGAACAGCACGCAGGTGCCGCGATCGGTCCAGTCGAGAATGCGCGAAAAGGTCTCCGCGCCGATCACCAGCGCGCGCTTGAACGACCCGCCGCGCAGGAAATTGTCGGCGGTCGACAGCGCGAACACGAAGCCGGAGCATACCGCCTGCAGGTCGAAAGCCGCGCCGTGATGGATGCCGAGGGCCGCCTGCACCGCGACCGCGGTGGCCGGAAAGGTGTTGTCCGGCGTCGAGGTGGCGAGAATGATCAGGTCGATATCCTGGGCATCGATGCCGGCATCGGCCAGCGCGGCCTGCGCCGCCTTGATCGCCAGATGCGATGTGAACTCGCCTTCCGCCGCGATGTGGCGCTCCCGGATGCCGGTGCGCTGTACGATCCAGTCGTCGGAGGTGTCGACCTTGGTTGCCAGTTCGGTGTTGGTCAGGATCCGCTCCGGCAGATAGGAGCCGCAGCCGATCACAACCGAGCGTGTTGCCGTCACGAGGGAACCTCCTGCGGGGCCTGCGCCAGAGCCAGCGCGACGCCGTCACGATTGAGCGTTTGATTGATCTTGGTCAGGAGATCGTAGCGGACCATCTCATAGCCAACATCGACCGCGTAGGCAAAGCCCTCGGCATTGGTGCCGCCATGGCTTTTGACAACGATGCCGTTGAGGCCGAGGAACACCCCGCCATTGGACTTGTTCGGGTCCATCTTGTCGCGCAGCGCCTTGAAGGCGTTCTTGGCGAACAGATAGCCGATCTTGGAGCGCCAGGTCCGTGCCATCGCTGCGCGCAGATACTCGCTGATCTGCCTCGCGGTTCCCTCGGCTGCCTTCAAGGCGATGTTGCCGGAAAACCCCTCGGTGACGATAACATCGGCGGCGCCCTTGCCGATGCCGTCGCCCTCGACGAAGCCGATGAAATTCATCTGCGGCAGGTTCATCTCGCGCAGCAGGTCGGCGGCGGCGCGAATCTCTTCGCCGCCCTTCATTTCCTCGACGCCGATGTTGAGCAGGCCGACGCTGGGCCGCTCGAGGTCGAACAGCACGCTGGCCATCGCCGCCCCCATCACCGCGAGCGATTTCAGGTGATGCGCGTCGCCGCCGATGGTGGCGCCCAGATCGAGCACCACCGAATCGCCGCGAACCGTCGGCCACACCGCCGCGATTGCCGGGCGGTCGATGCCGGGCAGCATCCTCAGGCAGAACCGCGCCATCGCCATCAGCGCGCCGGTGTTGCCGGCCGAAACCGCGACGTCGGCATCGCCCTTCTTCACCGCGTCGATCGCCAGCCACATCGACGAGGTCTTGCGGCCACGTCGCAGCGCCTGGCTCGGCTTGTCATGCATGCTGACGGCGACGTCGGTGTGGATCACCCTCGAGGCCTTCTTCAGCGCCGGATGCGCCGCGAGTTCGGCCTCGATCAGCGCGCTGTCGCCGAACAGCAGGAACTGCGCGTCGGGATGCCGGACCAGCGATATCGCCGCACCTGGCACGACAACCGAAGGTCCGTAATCGCCACCCATGGCGTCAAGCGCGATTCGAACCTTTTGCGGCATGAACGTCCCGGAAACCTGTTTGCGAGCTGAGCGCTTGTCCGCGGTCGAATGAATTGTGCCGCCGTTGGCGGCTAAGCGGAACTGGAAAGTCCGTCGGGCCGCGACAATAGCCTTTCCTAGCCCCGATACAACATCTTGACCGGGCGGATTTAAGTCTGCCGGCAACCGGTGGCCCTGCACCAGAACCCGGTTATTTGGGGTCGGGCTCGGTTCGGCCGGTTTGCAGCGCCTTCAGGGCGGCAAACGGGTGTTCGTCCGGATCGGCGTCGAGCGGCGGTGGTTCGAACACCGCATCGCCCTTGCGCGGATACGGGTCCAGTCCAAGAAACACCGCATCGGTGGCGACCCGGCCGATGTCGATAAAGCCTTTCACGATCGGCTCCGGCGGATCGGGAATTTCGACATCCGGATCGCGGGTGTCGTCGATCGATTCGGCCAGCTCGCGGATTTGCGAGGCCGGCGCAAAAATCAGATCGATTGCCTCGTCGACCTCGTTCTCGACCGGTTCGAGCGTCACCACGCAAGTCTGACCGACTCGCGCCTTCACCCGGCCGACCACGCGCACCCGGCCCTCGCCGGCCGGCGTCAGGTCGAATGCGGCGTTGGCCGACAGGATCTCGCGCAGGCCCGCATTGGCCGCCATTGCGGCAAGCTCGCGCGGATCCGCCACGATATCGCGATGCAGCCCGGTGTCGGGGATCTGCGCGACCGCCACCGGGACTGTCCACGGGTCGGATCGCGGCGTGGAAGGATCGAATCGACTCATGAGACCGCCACTGATGTGTTGACCGGGGGAAAGCGCCACCGTCCGCTCTGCAGCGTTTCGGGGTCGAACCGGGCCAGTTCGGCCAGCGTGCGATCGACATAGGCGGCGATCTGCTCGGCCTTGTCGAGCCCGAATCCGTTCAGCACGTTGCGGCACAGCGCCTTGGCGAGCGCGCCGCCACCCTGCTCGATCGCCTTGTCGTAAGCCGCCGAGCGGCCATAGAACGCCTCGCCGAACGCCTGCATCCGCTTCGGAACGGTCAGGTCGCCGACTCCGAGTTCGCGCAGATTGGCGTCGAGATCGTTGCAGAAATGATCGAACAGCGCCTGCGCGAACGCAGCGCCATCCGGTGCATCGCGGGCTTGCCGCAGCACCATCCACAGATGCAACACGATCATTTCGAACCGGCCGTTGACGGTGTCCGGCACGCCCAGCCGCTCGTAAAACAGCGGTTCTCGCGCCTGCGCCACGATCATGCCATAGATGGCTTCAATGGTGCCGCGCGACGTCGCGCGGGGTTTATTGAAGTGATTGAACGGCCAAATCATTGTCGGGTCCAGATGCCAGTCGGTGCGATCGGTCGCGATGTTGCATTTGGTGATGCTGCCCGGTACGTCAACGCCTTGCGCGATGCAAGGGGATAGGACCGGCTTCCGGATGATGAATAGCACTGACACGCGCCGGCCCCGCGCCGCGCTGCTCCGGATGGCACGCGTATTCGCCCCGCTGGCCGCACTGACCCTGGGCGCCGCGGCGCTGGGCGGTTGCACCTCCGAACAGTTCCAGAAGGGCTACATCCTGCCGCCCGGCGCGCTGGAGCAGATACCGATCGGCGCCAGCCAAGACCAGGTGCTGATCGTGATGGGCACGCCATCGACGGTGGCGACCCTGAACGGCGAGGTGTTCTACTATATCTCGCAGCGCGCCGAGCGAATGGTGGCGTTCATGCCGCAACGGGTCACCGACCAGCGCGTGATCGCGATCTATTTCGACCAGAACCGCCGGGTGCAGCGGCTGGCGAATTACGGCCTGCAGGACGGCCGCATCTTCGACTTCATCAGCCGCACCACACCGACCTCGGGCCAGGAAATGAGCTACCTTGCGCCGTTGTTCAAGCTGATCAGCTTCCGGTAACTCCGCCCAAAAAGTCTCGTAGCCCGGATGCAGCGCAGCGCAATCCGGGACTGCCTCGCAGCGAACCCCGACCCGGATTTCGCTGCGCTGCATCCCGGCTGCATCGTCATAGTCGCTTGCCGCGTCGCCTGCGCCTCACTACGCTTCCTGCAAAACAATGCAGGGAGGACCACCGTGACCAAAGCCGTCTCGCGTCGCCAGATGTTGACCGCCGCCGCAGCCTTGACGGCGAGCGCCGCCCTTCCCCGCACCACGCACGCCTCCGACTGGCGACCAACCGAAACCGTCCGCATCATCGTGCCGGCCGCCGCCGGTGGCTCGACCGATGTGATGGGACGCTTTCTCGCCCAGCATCTGCAGGCGGCCTGGGGCCAGAACGCGGTGGTGGAGAACCGATCCGGCGCCGGCGGCACCATCGGCACCGCCGAGGCGATCCGGCAGAAGGCCGACGGACATACCATCCTGGTCGGCAATCCCGGGCCCAATGCGATCGCCTACAGCATCTTCAAGAACCTCAGCTACAGGCCGGACCAGTTGCAGCCGGTCAGCAACCTGATCCGCATCCCCAACATCGTCTGTGCGCATCCCAGCGTGCCGATCAAGACGATCGGCGAGCTGATCGCCTACATCAAGGCCAACCCCGACAAGCTGACCTACGGCTCGTCCGGCATCGGCCAGAGTCCGCATTTGACCGGCGCGTGGTTTCTGCAATTGACCGGGCTGAAGATGGTGCACGTGCCGTTCCGCGGCGCGGGACCGGCGCTGCAGGCCGCCCTCGCCGGCGATATCCAGATCCTGTTCGACAATCTGTATCCGTCGCTCCCGCAAATCCTCGACGGCAAGCTCACCGGCCTTGCGGTGACGACGCCGGAGCGCAGCGATCAGGCGCCGCAGATTCCGGCGATGCGCGAGACCGGACCTGAGCTGGCGAATTTCGACGTGTCGTCCTGGTTCGGCGTATTCCTGCCGAAGGCCACCCCCGCGCCCGCGGTCGACGCGCTCAACCAGCAGATCAAGCTGATGCTGGCGCGCGACGACATCAAGAAGAACATCGCCAACATGGGCGCTCGCCCCGACTACGGCACGCCGCAGCAGTTCCAGACCTTCGTCGAAGCCGAGACCGCCAAGTTCAAAGGCATCATCGACAAGGAAGGCCTGCAGATGGATGTGAAGTAGTTCGGCGCATTACGCCTGCTTGTGTCCCGGGCGCGATGCGGCATCCTTATGCCGCTTCGCAGAACCGGGACCTTACCAGCGGCAACCTCGATGGCTTTCGTTGGTGCGGCCCCGGATCAGCAGCGCACCACGCCGCAAGCGCTGCGCGTTGTGCAGCATCCGGGGCAAGGCGACCAATGTTCGTCATCCGGGGCATGCGCCGCGCCGCGGCGCAATGAACCCGGGTCCAGAGGTTGAACGGCGCGCATGAATCTCGGGATTCCGGGTTCGTTTCGGGCTTCGCCCTCACGCCCCGCAATGACGGCGCGCTTAGCTAACTCCCCTTGTTCATCTTCTTGATCTTCGCGTCGGTCGTTTCGATCGCAGCCGCCAGTTCGAGAATTGCTTTCGACAGAAGCTCGGCAGCCTCCTTCTGGTCCTGCGATTTTGCGGCGCGCAGCGCGTAGTTCTTGGCGGATGATAGCGACATCGGGGGACTTTCTCGGTTTGCACGGTGCGATCGTCGCGAAGATGTGAGCCGCGATCAAGCACGAATTCGTTGCGGCCGCGAGCGCGTTTCACCAGTTGCAGGTGATCGCTGGGAGCGTTCTCTCACGGAGGTTTCGATGTTGATACGCAGTGCAACGATCGCGCTGGCCGCCACTGCGGCGCTGGCTCTCGCAGCGCCGACCATGGCTCTCGCGCGCGGCGGTGGCGGCGGCGGAGGTCACGGCGGTGGCTTCGGCGGTGGCGGCTTTCATGGTGGCGGCGGGTTTGGAGGTGGCGGCTTTCATGGCGGCGGCTTTCATGGCGGCGGCTTTGGTGGCGGTGGATTCCACGGCGGAAGTTTCCACGGTGGTGGCTTCCATGGTGGCGGTTTCGCTGGCCGTGGCTTCGGCCGTGGTCTCGCCTACGGTGGCTTCGGGAGCTATGGCCTCTACGGGCCTTACGGCTATGACGGGCCGTATGCCTTCGGCTATGACGCCCCCTATTACTACGACTACGGCTACCCGAGTGCCTTCAGCGACACCTACGCCGACAGCGGCGTCTGTCGCTTGATCCACCGCAGGGTGCATACCAAAAAGGGCTGGCGCGTCCGCCCGGTGCAAGTCTGCAATTGATGGTCTGGCTTCGGGCCTGAAGAAAACCCCGCGGCTTTCACCGCGGGGTTCGCTGTCTTGCCCCGTCAGGCAGGCTAGTGCGCCAGGATCGCCAATAGCAGCAGAGCCACGATGTTGGTGATCTTGATCATCGGGTTCACCGCAGGACCCGCCGTGTCCTTGTAGGGATCGCCGACGGTGTCGCCGGTCACCGCGGCCTTGTGGGCCTCGGAGCCCTTGCCGCCGAAATGGCCGTCCTCGATGTACTTCTTGGCGTTGTCCCAGGCGCCGCCACCCGAGGTCATCGAGATCGCGACGAACAGGCCGGTAACGATAACGCCGAGCAGCATCGCGCCGACCGCCGAGAACGCCGCCGACTTTCCGGCGGGCCCGCCGCCGGCGATCGCGAAGATCGCGAAGTAGACGAAGATCGGCGACAGCACCGGCAGCAGCGACGGGATGATCATCTCCTTGATCGCCGCCTTGGTCAGGATGTCGACCGCCTTGCCGTAGTCCGGCTTGTCGGTGCCCTGCATGATGCCCGGCTTTTCGCGGAACTGGCGACGCACCTCCTCGACGATCGCGCCGGCGGCACGGCCGACCGCGGTCATGCCCATCGCGCCGAACAGATACGGCAGCAGCCCGCCGAACAGCAGGCCGACCACGACGTAGGGGTTGTTCAGCGAGAAGTCGGGCAATACGCCCTGGAAGTACGGGTACTTCGCGGCATTGGCGATGAAGAATTTGAGGTCCTCATTGTAGGCCGCGAACAGCACCAGCGCGCCGAGACCGGCGGAGCCGATCGCGTAGCCCTTGGTGACCGCCTTGGTGGTGTTGCCGACCGCGTCGAGCGCGTCGGTGGCCTTGCGAACCTCCTTCGGCAGCCCGGCCATTTCGGCGATGCCGCCGGCGTTGTCGGTAACGGGGCCGAAGGCGTCGAGCGCCACGATCATGCCGGCCAGCGCCAGCATCGTGGTGGTGGCGATCGCGATGCCGAACAGGCCGGCGAGGCTGTAGGTGACCAGGATGCCGGCGATGATCACCAGCGCCGGACCGGCGGTGGATTCCATCGAGATGGCGAGGCCCTGGATCACGTTGGTGCCGTGGCCGGTCACCGACGACGCAGCGATCGACTTCACCGGACGATAGTCGGTGCCGGTGTAGTATTCGGTGATCCAGATGATGAGACCCGTCACGGCAAGACCGACGATGCCGCACAGGAACAGCGCCATGCCGGAGTAGTTCACGCCGGCGAGCGGGCCGAAGCCGACCAGGAGCCAGATCACGATCGCCACGCCGACCAGCGACAGCGCGCCGGTGGCGAACAGGCCCTTGTAGAGCGCGCCCATGATCGACTGGCTGGCGCCGAGCTTGACGAAGAAGGTGCCGGCAATCGAGGTCAGGATGCAGATGCCGCCGATCGCCAGCGGCAAGGTCATCATCGGCACCAGCAACGGCGAGGTGGCGAAGAAGATCGCCGCCAGCACCATGGTGGCGACCGCGGTCACCGCATAGGTCTCGAACAGGTCGGCCGCCATGCCGGCGCAGTCGCCGACATTGTCGCCGACGTTGTCGGCGATGGTCGCCGGGTTGCGCGGGTCGTCTTCCGGAATGCCGGCCTCGACCTTGCCGACCAGATCGCCGCCGACGTCCGCACCCTTGGTGAAGATGCCGCCGCCCAGCCGGGCGAAGATCGAGATCAGCGAGGCGCCGAAGCCGAGCGCGACCAGCGCATCGACCACCACCCGGCTGTTCGCCGCGTAGCCGAGCATGTGCGTCAGCACCGCGAAGTAGATGGTGACGCCGAGCAGCGCCAGGCCCGCCACCAGCATGCCGGTGATGGCGCCGGCCTTGAAGGCCAGTTCGAGACCGCCGGCCAGCGACACGGTCGCCGCCTGCGCGGTGCGGACGTTGGCGCGCACCGAGACGTTCATGCCGATGAAACCGGCCGCGCCCGAGAGCACCGCGCCGATCAGGAAGCCGACCGCCACCAGTCCGCCGAGGAAGATCACCAGCAGCACGAAGATCACCGCGCCGACCATGCCGATCGCCATATACTGCCGCTTCAGATAGGCCTGCGCGCCTTCGCGCACCGCCGCGGCGATTTCCTGCATGCGCGGATTGCCGGCATCCGCCTTCAATACCGACGTCGTTGCCCAGATGGCGTACACGATCGAAAGCGCCCCGCAGAGCACGATCATCCATAATGCTGTCATTGAATCTGCCTCAGTGCTGGTCTCGTCCCCACGCCGCCGCGGGTGCGGCGAACGTCCGAAAGAAGGCCAGCTTTTCTTGATGAAGCGGCCTCAAATCGGCGAGGACCTTGCCAAAATCGCGTACCGCGCGCAACGCCGCGTCGGCACATTGCCGCCATTTTTCGACGAATTGCTGAGGGCCGATCAGAAGTGACTGTAAGCTGTGCTTGACAACGTCATCGGCTGGCCCCGGTCATCGACGAAGCGCGGGGCCACGCTGCCCTCGACGATAGTGCCGATCGCAGTCGGCGCAATGCCGGCCTGCTCGGCCATGCGCATGAAAGCCTCGCTCTGATTTTCCGCGATCGTGAATAATATCTCGTAATCATCGCCGCCGGTCAGGAGCCGGTCGAGCGGCGCCCTGCCCGCGTCGACGATGCCGCGCGCAGGCGCCGACAATGGCACCCGCGTCGCCTCGACGATCGCCGAGACACCGGAGGCGGCGCAGAGTTTGGCCAGATCGCCGGCGAGGCCGTCGGAGACGTCCATCGCCGCGCTGGCATGGTCGCGCACCGCGATGGCAAGCGCGCTGCGTGGACGAGGCTCGCGATATCGGCCGACCAGATAGTTGCGCGCCGCCTCGTCCCCCGCTTCCACGCCGCGCGTCAGCACGTCGAGCCCGAGCGCGGCGTCGCCGATGCTGCCGGTCACCATGACGGTGTCGCCGACGCGCGCGCCGTCTCGCCGCACCATGCGTCCCTTCGGAACGCGGCCGAAGGCGGTGATCGAGATCATCAGCGGCCCCGGCGTCGACACCGTATCGCCGCCCAGCAACGGGCACCCAAAGCTTGCGGCATCTTCGCCGAGCGCGCCGGCAAACGGCGTCAGCCAGTCGGCGTCGACGGTGCGCAGCGCGAGCGTCAGCACGAACCCGGCCGGCACCGCGCCTTTCGCAGCGAGATCGGAGAGGTTCACCCGCAACGCCTTGCGCGCGATGCCGGCCGGCGGATCATCCGGCAGAAAGTGCACGCCTTCGACGATCGCATCTGTGGTCACGACCAGATCGCTGTCGTCGCAGCGAAGATAGGCCGCGTCGTCGATCAGCCCGAGTGCGCCGGCGTCTGTTGCGAGCGGACGGAAGTATCTCGCGATCAGCGAATGCTCACCGGACATGGCGGTGCGCTGTGTGAGCATCCATCACACGATGGAACGGCGGGGCCGGTCGGCGCGTCTTCTGTACCGCAGCGCGACAAGTCCGACCGCCGAAAATCAGGCCGCGGCCTTTAACGTTTCGGCAGTTATATCGGGCATACGGTTCAATTCGGGAAGACGGAAATTCCTCAAACACTTCAAACATTTGTACGGTTTCCGACTCTTGTTTCGGTGGAAAATTCGATGATCGTCTCAGCACCCCAGCCGATACAGTGCGCCATCTCCCAGCGCGAGGACGCGCGCGTGGCGTCGCTCCATAGCTACAACATTCTGGACACGCCTCCAGAACAGGCTTTCGATCTGATTACCAGATTGACTCAGATGGCGCTGGATATGCCGACGGTGCTGGTGTCGCTGGTCGACCGTGACCGGCAGTGGTTCAAGGCCAAGCGGGGCTTCGACGCGAAGCAGACCTCCCGCGAGGGGTCGTTCTGCACCCACGCCGTCCAGCAGGACCGGCCGTTCATCGTGTCCGACGCCACCGTGCATCCCCTGTTCCAGGACAGCCCGATGGTCACCGGCGAACCGCACATCCGGTTCTACATCGGCATTCCGCTGAAGATGAAAGACGGCGCCATCATCGGCACGCTGTGCGCCATCGACTACCGGCCACGCGCGCTGTCGACTCCCGAAATCAACATCATGAGCGATCTCGCCGGCATGGTGGTGCGCGAGATCGAACTCCGCCTGATGGCAATAACCGACGTACTGACCGGTGCGCTGACCCGTCGCGGCTTCGAGAGCGAAGCCAGCCGTGAGGTGGCGCGCGCGCAGCGCTCGGGACGCGCGTTCAGCCTGATCGTCGCGGACATCGACCATTTCAAATCTTTCAACGACCGGTACGGCCATGCCTGCGGCGACACCGTGCTGAAGGTCATCGTTGACGGCATCAAGCAGGAGTTGCGGCCGACCGACAGCGTGGCGCGGATGGGTGGCGAAGAGTTCGTCGTCATCCTGCCGGAGACCGACCTCGAAGGCGCGCGCAGCATCGCCGAGCGGATCCGTAGCCGGATCAACGCGACGACCGTCGAGGCCGAGGGCCACGCCTTGCGCGTTACGTCCAGTTTCGGCATTGCCAGCTACGACGGTTCTGCGGAGCATTGGTCGCAGACGCTCGAAAACGCCGACGCGGCGCTGTATCAGGCCAAGGCGCTGGGCCGCGACCGCTGCGTCACATGGATCGAGCCGGTTGCCGGCCCGGTCGCTGCCTGAGCTACTTCCGCGAGAATTCCTCGACGCGAAACTGCCGTGCGATCTGATCCAGCACGGCGTTGACCATGCCCGTCTCGTCGCCCTCGACGAAGGCATGCGCGACATCGACATATTCCGAGATCACGACGCGCGCCGGAATGTCGAGGCGATGCTCCAGCTCGTACGATCCCGCCCGCAGCACCGCGCGCAAGATGGCGTCGATCCGGGCCAGCGGCCAGCCGCGCGCCAGCGCCTCGTCGATCAGCGGATCGAGCTTGTTCTGGTCGCGTACAACACCCGCCACGACATCCTGGAAGAACGCCTGCTCGGCCGGCAGGTACTGATCGCCCTCGACCTCGTTGCCGAGCCAGTGGCTCTCGAATTCGGCGAAAATGTCGTTGATGCCGGCGCCGCCGATGTCCATCTGATACAGCGCCTGCACCGCGGCAAGCCGCGCCGCGCCGCGGCGGTTGGCTTTCTTTTCGCCCTTCGGGTCGGCCTTCGGCTGGATTTTCTTGATGGGCGTCATCTGCCGTCAGCTCCGCGCCAAACGGCGTTTGATGCGCAGCATGGCGAGCGCGGCGCGCGCGGCGTCGCCGCCCTTGTTGAGTTCGGACGCCCTGGCGCGGGCCCAGGCCTGCGCATCGGTATTGACGGTGATGATACCGTTGCCGAGCGGCATCTTGCGCGCGACCGAGAGATCCATCAGCGCGCGCGAGGATTCCATCGAGACGATCTCGAAATGGATGGTGTCGCCGCGCACCACGCAGCCGAGCGCGATCGCGGCGTCGTACGGCTTGCCGTTCGCCTCCGCGGCATCGAGCGCAATCGCGATCGCCGCGGGAATTTCCAGCGCGCCGGGGACCGTGATGATGTCGTGCGACACGCCGGCGGCCGTCAGTTCGGCCAGCGCGCCTTCCAGCATGGCGTCCTGAATGTCGTCATAGAACCGCGCCTCGACGATCAGCGCGCGTGCGCCCGAGATGTCGGTCTGGTCCTTCAACTGTGCGCGCCGCGCGTCTGCCATTGCATCAATTCCAGGTTCGGCGTCATTGCCGGGCTCGACCCGCCTGCGGGGCCGAAGCCCTCCGGCGCGGCGAAAGCCCGGCAACCCATCGCTTTTTACATGCGTCATGGCCGGGCTTGACCCGGCCATCCATCTTCTTTGAAAACTCGTAGCCTGCCTCTTGTTAAGGGGATGGGTACGCGGGTCAAGCCCGCGTAAGACGCATTCTTTCGGTGCGAGCACGGATACCCGCGTCAAGCCTGCGGACGACGCATCGTGCTGCGATCATTTCATCTCGCTCAGCCGCGCCGCATAGCGCGCCATCAGGTCGACCTCGAGATTGACCTCGCTGCCAGCCTGCCAATCGCCCAATGTCGTCACCGACAGTGTGTGCGGAATGATCATCACCGAAAACGTCACGTCGTCGACGCTGTTGACCGTCAGCGACACCCCGTCCAGCGTCACCGACCCCTTGGTGGCGATGAAGCGCGCCAGCTCGCGCGAGGTGTGCAAGGTAAAGCGCGCCATGCCGGGAAACTCCTCGCGCGCGTCGATGGTGGCGATTCCGTCGACATGGCCGGCGACGATGTGGCCGCCGAGTTCGTCGCCGATCTTCAGCGCGCGCTCCAGGTTGAGCCTTGTCCCCAGCCGCCAATGTTTCGCAGTGGTCAGCGCCAGCGTCTCCGCACCGGCATCGACCTCATACCAGGTGCGGCCTTGCTCCACACCGGACGCCACCACGGTCAGGCAGACGCCGCTGGAGGCGATCGACGCGCCGTCCGCGATGCTGGCGCGGTCGTAGCCGCAGGCGATCCGCAGCCGGTGCAGGCTGCCCTGCGCGGTCGGCGTCAGGGCGGTGATCTCGCCGACATCGGTGACAATTCCGGTGAACATGCATTTTCTCTTCGAAGCTTTCTGCCTTGAATGCTGTCATGCCCGGGCTTGTCCCGGGCATCCAGTCTTTGCGGCAGAGAAGACTGGATGGCCGGGACGAGCCCGGCCATGACGAACTTAGATGGGGGCGATTGTGGGTCGGTCGTAGATGGTCAACGTGTCTGTGCCGAGTTTTTCGGTAAGGCGCTCGCGCAGCTTCGGCGACTGCGTGATCGCCGTCAGCGGCAGCCCGTCCAACGCATCGACGCCATCCGCACCGATCGCATTCTGACCGCGCAGCAGCCAGACCTCGTCGACCCAATCGCCCGCGATAAACGAAGCCGCCACCCGGCTGCCGCCTTCGACCAGCAGCCGCGAAATCCCCTTCTCCGCCAGCGCGTGCAGCACCGCGCGCAGATCAAGCCCGGGCGGCTGCGACGTGGTCGCGACGCGCAACACCTGCGCCCCGGCCGCGCCAAGCTTGGCCGCCGCGGGGGCCTCGGCGAGGCTCGACGTCACGACCCACAGCGGCGTCTGCCGCGCCGAATGCACCAGCTTGCCGTCGCCCGAAATCCGCAGCGCACGATCCAGCACCACGCGCACGGGCGAGAGCGCCGCCATGCCGGGCAGCCGGCAAGTCAGCTCGGGATCGTCCGCCAGCGAGGTGCCGATGCCGACCAGCACCGCGTCGCATTGCGCGCGTAGCAGATGAACGCGCGACCGCGCGGCTTCGCCGGTCACCGCCACCGGCCTGTGGCCGGCAGCGGCAATCTTGCCGTCGGGCGATACCGCCAATTTCAGGATGACATGCGGGCGGCCGTCGCGGACGCGGCGAAAATGTCCGGCATGGTCGCGCGCGGCCTCCGCGGCGCCGGTGCCGACATCGACGCGAATGCCCGCGGCTCGCAGCCTGGCGTGGCCCTGCCCGGCCACCGCAGGATTCGGGTCTTCAATCGCCGACACAACGCGGGCGAGGCCGGCGGCTATCACGGCATCGGCGCAAGGCGGCGATTGGCCGAAATGCGAGCACGGCTCCAGCGTGACGTAGAGCGTCGCCCCGCGGGCGGCATCGCCTGCCCTGCGCAACGCCTCGATTTCGGCATGTGGGCGGCCGCCGGGCTGGGTCCAACCGCGGCCGACGATGATTCCGTCCCTGACGATGACGGCGCCGACCGCCGGGTTCGGCCAGGTCCGCCCCAGCCCGCGGCGGCCGAGCGTCAGCGCCAGCTGCATGAAGCGCTGGTCGGCGGCCTTGGCCTTCTGCGATGTCTCCGCGTACTGGTCCTCCAGTATGCGAAAGATCATTTTCGCAACGCCGCCAGCCGCGCCACCTCGTCGCCGGACAATTCGCCGAGCACCGCCTCGAAATCCTTGGCCTCGCGAAAGTTGCGGTAGACCGAGGCGAAACGGACATAGGCGACGTCGTCGAGCCCGCGCAGGTGCTCCATCACGATCTCGCCGATCGCCTCCGAGGAGATTTCCGCCTCGCCGCCGCTTTCCAGCTCGCGGACGATCGCCGACACCATTTTCTCGACCCGCTCGGGGTCGACCGGCCGCTTGCGCAAGCTGATCTGCAGCGAGCGCACCAGCTTGTCGCGGTCGAACGGCACCCGCCGGCCGTTGCGCTTGATCACGGTGAGCTCGCGCAGCTGCACCCGCTCGAAGGTGGTGAAGCGGAAGTTGCAGGCCATGCACACCCGCCGCCGCCGGATCACGGCGGAGTCCTCGGTCGGACGGGAGTCCTTAACCTGGGTGTCGAGCGAACTGCAACTCGGGCAACGCATGGTTACTCCCCTTCGTCGTTGCCGGGCTTGACCCGCCTGCGGGGCCGAAGCCCCTTCGGCGCGGCGAAGGCCCGGCAATCCATCGTCTCGCGAAGGACGATGGATGCCCGGATCAAGTCCGGGCATGACGCCATCAACCGTTTCACCTCTGTGCGTCCCATCGACACTCTACTGATAGATCGGGAAGCGCCCGGTCAATTCCTGCACCCGCTGCTTCACGGAGGCCTCCACGAGCGGCGCGGAGCCGTCAGAGGATTGCGCAATCGCATTAAGCACTTCGGCGATCAGGCTGCCGACCTGCTTGAACTCGGCGACGCCGAAACCGCGGGTGGTGGCGGCCGGGGTGCCGAGCCGGATGCCGGAGGTCACGAACGGCTTTTCGGGGTCGAACGGGATGCCGTTCTTGTTGCAGGTGATGCCGGCGCGAACCAGCGCCTTCTCCGACACGTTGCCCTTCAGGCCCTTGGGCCGCAGATCGACCAGCATCAAATGGTTATCGGTGCCGCCCGAGACGATGTCGAAGCCGGCGGCGCGCAAGGTCTCGGCCAAAGCCTTGGCGTTCTCGACCACGCTCTTGGCGTACAGCTTGAAATCCGGCTGCAGCGCCTCGCGGAACGCCACCGCCTTGGCGGCGATCACATGCATCAGCGGGCCGCCCTGCAGGCCGGGGAAGATCGCCGAGTTGAGCTTCTTGGCCAGTTTCTCGTCGTTGCACAGGATCAGGCCGCCGCGCGGGCCGCGCAGCGATTTGTGGGTGGTGGTGGTGACGACATGGGCATGTGGCACCGGGTTGGCGTGGACGCCGCCGGCCACCAGGCCGGCGAAGTGCGCCATGTCGACCAGGAAATAGGCCCCGACGCTGTCGGCGATCTCGCGGAACCGCTTGAAGTCCCAGGCCCGCGAATAGGCCGAGCCGCCGGCTATTATCAGCTTCGGCCGCACCTCTTCCGCCTGTTTCGCCACCGCGTCCATGTCGATGATCTGATCCTCGCGGCGCACGGTGTAGTGCACCGGCTTGAACCACTTGCCGGACATGTTGACCGGCGCGCCGTGGGTCAGATGGCCGCCGGCGGCGAGGTCGAGGCCCATGAAGGTATCGCCCGGCTGCAGCAGCGCCAGAAACACCGCCTGGTTCATCTGACTGCCGGAGTTCGGCTGCACATTGGCGAAGCCGGCGCCGAACAGCTTCTTGGCCCGCTCGATCGCCAGGTTCTCGGCGACGTCGACGAATTCACAGCCGCCGTAATAGCGCGCGCCGGGATAGCCCTCGGCGTATTTGTTGGTCATCACCGAGCCCTGCGCTTCCAGCACCGCGCGGCTGACGATGTTTTCCGAGGCGATCAGCTCGATCTCGTGGCGTTGGCGGCCGAGTTCGCCGCGGATCGCCGCGGCGATCTCGGGATCAGCGTCTTCCAGGCCTGCGGAAAAGAACGAATCGGGCGCGTTGGCGGTCTTCGCGGATGTGCTCATCGGAATGTCTCCACCGCCGCGGCCACGGGGCTGCGGGCTGTGATCGGAAATGGTCGGAAGCGGCGCCTGCGCAATAGCATATCGGCCCGCCCCGGCCAAGCAGTTGCGGCGGCGGTCCGGCATTCAGGCCAGATATGGTGGACGCGGCCGGAAGGCTACCCCGCCATCCGGTACGGTCCGCCCTTCTCGATGCTGCGCTGGAACGCCGGCCGGGCGTGCATCCGGCCGAGCCAGCCGGCCAGCGCCGGGTACGACCCGAGCTTGCCGAACGCCTTGGCGGTCTCGGCGACGAAGCTCATCATGATGTCGGCGCCGGTCAGGCCGTCGCCGACGAAGAATTCACGGCCAGCCAGCGCGCCCTCGACAAAGCCGAGGTGGTTGGCGATCTCGCTCTCGATCCGCGGATGCAGCGGCGCGCCGGCCTCCTTCAGCCGGGAGACGTACAGGTTGAGCATCAGCGGCAGCATCGCCGAGCCCTCGGCGTAGTGCAGCCATTCCTGATAGGCCTCGAAGTCGGGCGTGTCCTGCTTCGGCCGCAGCGCGGTCGCCGCACCGTAGTGCCGGATCAGATAGTCGACGATCGCCGCCGACTCCACCAGCGTCAGATCGCCGTCGACGATCACCGGCGACTTGCCGAGCGGATGCACCGCAGCCAGCTCCGGCGGCGCCAGCCGGGTCTGCGGATTGCGCTGGTAAACCTTCAGCTCATACGGCGCGCCGAGCTCCTCCAGCAGCCACAGGATACGCTGCGAACGGGAATCGTTGAGATGGTGGAGGGTAAGCATGTGGCTACCTTTTTGGATTGCGATGGCGCCCGGAAACCAACACCATGGGGACGGCGGGATTGCGACCGGTCTATGCAGATGTGAGGTTTGTCACATGCCGCCGGCGGGCTGTTGGAATATTTTGTACGACATTTCATTATTTGCGTTGGGGATATTCGATGCTTCGATTGATGCTTGCGGCGCTCGCACTGTTGCTGTGCGCGCCGGCCTTCGCCGAAACCCGGGTCGCGCTGGTGCTGGGCAATTCGGCCTATACCAAGGTCCCGGCGCTGCCCAACCCGAAGAACGACGCCGCAGCGATGGCGGAGCTGTTCCGCACCGCCGGCTTCAGCGTGATGTCGCGCAGCGATCTCAGCATCGAGGAAATGCGCCGCGCGATGCGCGATTTTGCCGAGACCACGGCGACTGCCGACATCGCGGTGATCTACTACGCCGGCCACGGCATCGAGATCGACGGCGTCAACTATCTCCTGCCAATCGACGCCAAGCTCAGCCGCGACACCGACGTCGAGGATGAGGCGATGTCGATGGAGCGCTTCATGCGGACGATCGACCCGGCACGCAAACTGCGACTGGTGATCCTCGATGCCTGCCGCGACAATCCGTTTGCGCAGACCATGAAACGTACCATCGCCAGCCGTTCCGTCGGCCGCGGCCTTGCCAAGGTCGAGCCGACCTCGACCGATACGTTGATCGCCTTTGCCGCCAAGGCCGGATCGACCGCCGCCGATGGCGACGGCAGCAACAGCCCTTTCACGAAAGCGCTGATCAACAATATCACCGCGCCCGGCCTCGACCTGCGCATCGCGCTCGGCCGCGTCCGCGACGAGGTGCTGACCTCGACCGCGCGCAAGCAGGAGCCTTTCGTGTACGGCTCGCTGGGCGGCGCGATGGTGTCGCTGGTGCCGGCCGCTGATCCCTCCGCGCCGGCGGCACCCCCGCCGACCGATCCGGCGCAATCGATGCGCCGCGATTACGAACTCGCCGCGCAGATCGGCACCCAGCAGGCGTTCGAGAGCTTCCTGGAGGCGTTTCCGACCGGCTTCTACGCCAATCTGGCGAAGTCGCAGCTGGCGAAGATCGTTGCTGCCAACAAGGCCGCTGCCGAAGCCGCCGAGGCGAAAGCCAAGGCCGACGCGGCTGCGGCTGCCAACGTTAACGCCGATGATGCCGGCAAGAAGGATGCCGAGGCCGCAGCGAAGCGCGCCAAGGCCGACGCCGAGGCGAAAGCAAAGGCCGCCGCGGCCGCTGAGAAGGCCCGTAGCCGCGAGGCGGAGACGGCGAGGCGTCGTGCGCAGACCCGCGAAAAGCGCGAGCGACCGGACAATGTCGCGCTGCCGCCGCGCGAGGCCGCGGCTCCCCGCGTCCGCGGCGGCGGCCTGCAGGTGTTCGACCGCGTGCCGCCGCCCTACTCGCTCGGGCCCGGACGAAAGGTTCTGATCAATGACGGCAGTTGTGGGCCAGGCCGCATGACGGAGATGACCGGCGGCAACCCGCGGATGCAGCAGAAGCGGCAGTTTCGATGCGTCGACCGTTGATGGTGTGTCGTCTCGGCATGACGGCCGGCGATTGACGGACCGCGATCGGGCACCGTGAGCCGCCGGGATAGTTGCGCGTACGGGTTGCGACGATCAGCGCCTCACATCGTCTCCTGCTTGGCGCCGCAGTCCTTACAGTCGTACTTCACCCGCGTGACGCCCTTTGGCGCCTTGATCTTGTTCTGCGCGCCGCACTTGCCGCAGGTGGCCATGATGCGGGTGTCGCCCTGTTTGACGACGACCGTCTTGCGCTCCATCGCCTCGCGCATGAGCCGCTCCGCCTCCTCGCGCATCGCCTTCTTGTCAGCCATCCGATCCCCGCCCTTGAAATACCCTGCGGGCTTTTAGCGCTGAATCCGGACGACGACGACAAATTCCTTTGCGCCGTGCTTCTCGCGATTGCATGGGCCAGCACCGCAACGTGGTTACGAGCTTGACCCGATGCCCCATCATTCTCACAGAAAAGCCCGCTAACGCGGGCTACGGGTACACGGGGGTCAAACCCGCATACGATATGGTGAGTGGAGCAAGCGCGCCGGTGACGACGCGCCTTTAGCGCCCTACATGCCGGTATAGCCAGCCTTGACGGGATTGTTTGTGCCGTCCTGCTCGCGCAGGTAAACCAGGCCGCAGACCGTCAGGCGGTTGACGTCGGTTTCGCCGGCATCCCACAGCATCTTGAGGTATTTCTCGACCTTGGCCTGCGCCTGTTCGGCCGCGGTGCGGCTGGTCAACATGCCGTAGGTCTCGATGACACGTTCGACTGCGGTTTTCATGATGACTCCTTGGTTGGCTCAGTGGCTGCGCCTGGCGGTCTCGAATACCGAGATGGCCTTGTTGGCGAGGCGGATCTGGTTGGTTTCCCCGCGATGCACCATTTGCACGATCAGTTCGAGCAGCGCTTCATGGGTCGAGGCGGAATCTGGCACGGCGCCGGTGGCGCGCAGGTAACGCGCGGCGATATCGTAGGATTTGCCGATCACATCGACATTCATCACCCGCACACCGCGCTCAACCAGCATGGCATCCTCCGTTGGTCCGGGTGACAAGTGCTTCATCGACATAAAGTTCCATCGGTGAAACCCGGCTTCGTTGCACCGCAAACGGAAAACGGCCTTCACTGGGAAGGCCGCTCCGCCGGATCACATTGGAAGCGCGCGCGGCTGCCTCGTTGCGGGCAGCGGCCTGGCGGTTGCGACCGCCGGCTCTGCCTCGCGCGCTCCCGTATCGGATCTCAAAGACGATACAGGATCTGGTCGGTCCAGAAGCGCTCCAGCCGATGCAGCGACTTGTTCAGGGTGGCGAACTCCTCGTTGGAGATGCCGCCGACCTGCTCCACGGTCTTGACGTGCTTCTGGTACAGCGCGTCGACGATGTGACGGATCTCCTGGCCCTGCGCGGTCAGGCGGATGCGCACCGAGCGGCGATCCACGCGCGAGCGCTGGTGATCGAGGAAGCCCAGTTCGACCAGCTTCTTCAGGTTGTAGGAGACATTGGAGCCGAGGTAGTAACCGCGGGTGCGCAGTTCGCCGGCGGTCAATTCCTTGTCGCCAATGTTGTACAAGAGCAGCGCCTGCACCGAGTTGATATCAGCGCGACCGCGGCGGTCGAACTCATCCTTGATCACGTCGAGCAGCCGGCGATGCAGCCGCTCCACAAGCGTGAGTGCCTCGAGATACAGCGGCTGCACCGGCGCATGGGCGGGAGCGGATTGAGCGGCTTCAGCGACCGTCGCAACGGCTTTGATCATGACACGTCCCCTGTTGTCGTTTTTATCGACTTATTTCGACGAAACTTGTGTCCCGTCTGATGTCCTCAACTTAATCAGTGCGTTTGAACATCAGCTTAAATAAGACAATAAAGAGATCATGAATTTGACAGAGTGAATCGCCAATTAAGCCCACCAATCAAGGGTTTTTTGCAACGATTCGTTGACTCTTGGGGGTCGATTCAAGGCCGTTTCGGCCGCGCTGTCGCATAGCGAAACAGCATCCGCGCAATTTGAAACATCTGCGTAACACAGATGACCGCGGCGTTAGGGTGACTCAAATCTTTACGGGAAAAAACAGCGACGGCGAAAAGCGAATTAAGGCAGTGGGCGGCGTGAAATCGGTAAACGCTATGGCGGCCGCTCCCGCGCGGCCATCCAGGCCAGCGCCAGATAGCCCGCCAGCAGCAAAGCCTCGATGCCCACCACAAGCAGGCTGCCGCCATAGATCGCTGGAAACATCAGCTCGATTACCGCCATCGAGACGACCGTGGTGAGCCACACCACGGCCCCCCACGGCGTCGCCAGCCAGAGGCCGACGGCGGCGACCAGTTCGATCACCGCGAAATACACGGTGGCGGTCTGCCAGGCCATCGTCTGGATCTCGAACGCGTCGTCCTCGCCGCCGACGAAGCCGGTGACCTGCGCCCAGTGATACAGCCCTTTGGTGACGGACAGCACCGCCATTACCCGGAGGAACAGGACGAGACGCCGCGTCCAGACGTTGTCGTCCGACGCCGCGCGTTCCGACGAGATCGCCGCCACCGACATCGCATTGTCGCGCGGGCTGTTGTCGCGGGTGACGGGATCAGACATGCAGGCTGCTGCTCGAAATTGACTCGGCGCGAAGCGTGGGTTCGCGAACGGCGGAGTCTTGACGCTTTGGGTCGACAAAATCAACACCGCGGCCGACGCCACACGCAGCTCGTTATTCCGGGGCGCGCGAGCGCATGTTCGCGTGAACCCGGAAACCTGCGATGCTTTCCGGGTTCATGTCGCGGCTTCGTCGCGCATGCCCTGGATGACGGTCTGGTGCGACGCCGGGATGGCCCGACGCGCTCGGTCGATTGCGCTACGAGTGCGGTGACGCGACGCCGGCGAACTGCTAGAGTTAGAACAAGTCGAAAGTCTGCCGGTCAGGGAGTGGATGGTTTATGGCGATCAAGTTTGGACGTCCGATCGAGATGCGCGATCCGCCCCGGCGCGACGCCGTCCCCGCTGCCCCCTGCCTCGACCTGGTGACCCGCCCGCGCCGCAACCGCAAGTCCGAATGGGCTCGCCGGCTGGTGCGCGAGAATGTGCTGACCACCGACGACCTGATCTGGCCGCTGTTCGTGATCGACGGCGACAACCAGCGCGCCCCGATCGGCTCCATGCCGGGCGTTGAGCGACTCAGTGTCGACCAGGTGGTCCGCGAGGCCGAGCGCGCCATGAAGCTCGACATCCCCTGCATCGCGCTGTTCCCCTACACAGAGGCCTCGCTGCGTGACGAGCACGGCTCGGAGGCCACCAATGCGGAGAACCTGGTGTGTCGCTCGGTGCGCGCCATCAAGCAGGAATTTCCCGATCTCGGCGTGTTGTGCGACGTGGCGCTCGACCCATTCACCAGCCACGGCCATGACGGGCTGGTGCACAACGGCAAGATCCTCAACGACGAGACCGTCGCCGTGCTGGTCCGCCAGGCGCTGGTGCAGGCCGACGCCGGCTGCGACATCATCGCGCCGTCCGATATGATGGACGGCCGCGTCGCCGCGATCCGCGAGGGCCTCGACAAGGCCGGCTATCTCGACGTGCAGATCATGGCCTATGCGGCGAAATATGCGTCGGCGTTCTACGGCCCGTTCCGCGACGCGATCGGCTCGGCCAAGGCGCTGACCGGCGACAAGCGCACCTACCAGATGGACAGCGCCAATTCCGACGAGGCGATCCGCGAAGTCGAGCTCGACCTCGCCGAGGGCGCCGACATGGTGATGGTGAAGCCCGGCATGCCCTATCTCGACATCATCCGCCGAGTGAAGGACACCTTCGCGGTGCCGACCTTCGCCTACCAGGTGTCCGGCGAATACGCGATGATCGCCGCAGCCGCGGCGAACGGCTGGATCGACGGCGAGCGCGCGATGATGGAAAGCCTACTCGGCTTCAAGCGCGCCGGCGCCGACGGCGTGCTGAGCTACTTCGCGCCGAAGGCCGCGGAAAAATTGCGCGCGCAAGGCTGACGCGCCCGCTGCGGGTAACGCCGAGACGTTTTCTGCCGAACGGTCGTCATGGCCGGACTTGTTCAGGCCATCCACGCCTTTACGCGTCGAGCCGATGACAACGTGGATGCCCGGGACGAGCCCGGGCACGACGATGAGTGGTTGGCGGTCGGGCGGCGGAGCTGGTCTTGCACACCCGCGCGGCCATCGCCATTTGCGTTGCGAGAACGACCGCAGCGGGAGCGCAACGAAGATGGCCGAGAATCCGAACGACACCAGTTGGACCCGCCGCCAGGACGGGCTGGCGTTCGATCCCTATGCGCAGCCCGAGCTGTTCCGCGGCGTGCTGTCGCGGCGGTTCTTCGCCTTCCTGGTCGATCTGGTAATCCTGTCGCTGCCGGTGATCCTCGCCGTGATCCTGATCGCCGTGTTCGGCGTCATTACGCTTGGGCTCGGCTGGACGCTGTTCTGGCTGGTATCGCCTGCCTCGGTGATCTGGGCCGTGGTGTATTACGGCGCGTCGCTGGGCGGGCCGCATTCGGCCACGGTGGGCATGCGGATGATGGGCCTGCAGATGCGCACCTTCAGCGGCGAGCCCGGCTATTTCGTGCTCGGTTGCGCCCATGCCGTGCTGTACTGGGTCTCGGTCTCGCTGCTGACGCCGTTCATCGTGCTGGTCGGGCTGTTCAACGCCCGCCGCCGGCTGCTGCACGATATCCTGCTCGGCACCGTGGTGATCAACACCTCGGCGCTGGCGGTCCCGGCGCAGCCTGCACGCTCCTATTGAGCACCAAATCATTTGACCGGCGGACCGCACGGCGCGATGCTGTCGTATCCGGAGGTTGAGCCGATTCAGTGACCCAGCACTCGCGCGACACCCCGCAGTTCTATCTGACGGCGCCCTCGCCCTGCCCCTATCTGCCGGGCCGGCACGAGCGCAAGGTGTTCACGCACCTGGTCGGCAACAAGGCCGGCGAGCTGAACGATCTGCTGACCCATGGCGGCTTCCGCCGCAGCCAGTCGATCGCCTATCGGCCGGCCTGCGACCAGTGCCGGGCCTGCATATCGGTCCGCGTCATCGCCGATGAATTCCGCACCTCGCGCAACCAGCGCAAGGTGCTGGCCCGCAACGCCGACATCGTCGGCGAGCTGCGCAGCGCGGTGCCGACCTCCGAGCAGTATTCGGTATTCCGCGCCTATCTCGACCAGCGCCACCGCCACGGCGGCATGGCCGACATGACGGTGCTCGACTACGCCATGATGGTCGAGGACAGCCATGTCGAGACCCGCATCATCGAATACCGCAAGCGCAACATCGACACCGGCATCACCGGCCGCGGCGGCGACCTGATCGCGGTGGCGCTGACCGACGTGCTCAATGACGGGCTGTCGATGGTCTATTCGTTCTTCGAGCCCGGCGAGGAAAGCCGTTCGCTCGGCACCTTCATGATCCTCGACCACATCGCCCGCGCCCGCCGGCTCGGCCTGCCTTACGTCTATCTCGGCTACTGGATCGAGGGCTCAAAGAAGATGGACTACAAGGGCCGCTATTTGCCTCAGCAGCGCCTCGCCCCGAGCGGCTGGCTGCGCGTCGACGCCAGCGGCTAAGGCGCGATCGAGCCGCAGGACTGAGCCGCGGCCCGGATGGCATTCCGGGCCGGCATGTCGCCGGAGGCACCGTCCCGGATTTCGCTTCGCTTCATCCGGGCTACAGGCCGGACACGGACCGGTACCCGTATTTCACGCAGCTGACATTCGACGGCATTCCGCTACTAGTGGCTCCCCCACACCACAGGATCGGAGACTTCCCTTGTTTCGCACCCTTATCGTCGTCACGCTCGTCCTGCTGCCCGGTTTCGCGTTGGCCGACAAGAAAACAGCGACCGCCTGCGCCGCGAAGCTGCCGCCGGAAGCGCGGCTGATCTTCGACACCGCCGCGCCGTCGATCCGCGCCGACACGGTGATCAAGGACGCGCTCCCCGGCATCGTTCGGCCCATGGTGATCTCCGGCAAGGTGGCGCGGTCGAGCGCCCGGCAGAACGGCGAGGCCGCCGGACTGTGCCTCAAGGAACTGCAGTAGCCGCCTGCCCGTCGCGCGCCTCCCGAACGAAAAAAATCCCGGCAGCCACGTGGCTACCGGGAGAAGTCTAGGGAGGAAACGCCCAACGCGGGCCTCGGAAGACGGGCAGATCGCGCCGTCAATTTCAAAGTCGCGGCCGGCTGATACCTATCTGGTCAAATGAGACCGGTATTTGCCAGCCGCGACATGACACCAACGCTATCAATGATTCTGGCCGGGTTGATACTCGGGGCGCTACTAGTCTTGCGGCAATGCCCGCTGATGTCGCCCGGATGTCTAAGTTTGCACGAACGTCACTGCGACAGTTAGCTGCTACGCCTAGTGCACCGGCGTAGCAGGGAGGTCGGCAGTTAGTCGATGCAGCGGCCGAATTTGTTCGACTTCGGAAAGCCCTTCGGCGGCAGGCGGCCGGCGTCGGCGCGATTGCCGCGCCATTCGGCGAGCTCTTTCATCGTCGCGCTGAATTCGCGGCCGGCGGAATCCCGCCAGCCGAACCCTTCCTTGGCGTTGAAGGTCGCAACGTCGGACAGGCCGCCGTCCTTGTACTTCTGCAGCCGCACGCCGCGGCCGCGCGCCATTTCCGGCACCTGGTCGAGCGGGAAGATCACCAGCTTGCGGTTGTCGCCGATCACCGCGACTTGGTCATGGCCCTCGCCGACCACGCTGAGCGCCTTGGCCTCGTTGGGCATTTCGACATTGATGACCTGCTTGCCCTTGCGGGTGGTGCCGACGCAATCGTCCTCGTTGACCACGAAGCCCTGCCCGTCATGGCTTGCGATCAGGAATTTGCGGCCGCCCTTGTTGACGAACAGCGACACGATGGCTGCGTCCTGCTCCATGTCGATGAACATGCGGATCGGCTCGCCATGCCCGCGGCCGCCCGGCAGCTTCGCGACGTCGAGCGCATAGAACCGGCCGTTGGTCGCGAGTAACAACAGCTTCGACGTGGTCTCGGCGAAGAACGACTGGCCCAGCCGGTCGTCCTGCTTGAACACCAATCCCGACAGATCGGCGACGTGGCCCTTCAGGGTGCGCACCCAGCCCTTGTCGGAGATCACCACGGTGACCGGCTCGCGCTCGACGAAGGCTTCCTCGATGGCCGCCAGATCGTGCTCCGGCGCGTCGGCGAACTGCGTGCGGCGCTTGCCGAGCGGGGTCTTCGGCCCGAACATGTCGCGCACCTTGCGGACCTGCTCGCCGACCTTGGCCCACTGCTCGGTCTCGGACTTCAGCACCGCATTGATGCCGCGCAGCTCGGCGCGCAGGTTCTTGTCCTCGGTGCGGATCTCGAATTCCTCGAGCTTGCGCAAGCTGCGCAGCCGCATGTTGAGGATCGCCTCGGCCTGGATGTCGGTGAGGTTGAAGGTCTTCATCAGGACGGGCTTCGGCTCGTCCTCGTTGCGGATGATCTTGATGACCTTGTCGATGTTCAGGTACGCGATCAGATAACCGCCGAGCACCTCGAGGCGATGCTCGATCTGCGCTTTGCGGTGATTGGAGCGGCGCAGCAGCACGTCGCGCAGATGGTCGAGCCATTCGCGAAGCGCCTCGGCGAGGCCCAGTACCTTCGGGATGCGGCCCTTCACCAGCACGTTGAGATTGAGCGGGATCTTGCTTTCCAGCTCGGTCAGCCGGAACAGCGATTCCATCAGCAGGCCGGGATCGACGGTGCGCGACTTCGGCTCGATCACCAGGCGCACGTCCTCGGCGGATTCGTCGCGCACGTCGCCGACCAGCGGCAGCTTCTTCTCGTTCAGCAGTTCGGCGATCTTCTCGATCAGCCGCGACTTCTGCACCAGCCACGGAATCTCGGTGATGACCACCACCCAGGTCCCGCGCGCGCCCTCCTCCTGGCTCCACTTCGCCCGGGTGCGGAACGAGCCGCGGCCGGTCATATAGGCCTCGGCGATGCTCTCCTTGGAATCGACGATGATGCCGCCGGTCGGAAAGTCGGGTCCCTTGACCCAGCGCAGCAGCGCCTTGGATTTCGCGTCGGGCTTCTCGATCAGATGCAGCGCGGCGTCGCACAGTTCGGCGGCGTTGTGCGGCGGGATCGACGTCGCCATGCCGACTGCGATGCCCTGCGCGCCGTTGGCGAGCAGGTTCGGAAAGCCGCCGGGCAGCACGATCGGCTCTTTGGACTGGCCGTCATAATTCGGGCGGAACGCGACGCCGTCCTCGTCGATGCCTTCGAGCAGCAGCCGCGCGACGTCGGTCATGCGCGCTTCGGTGTAGCGGTAGGCCGCCGGATTATCGCCGTCGATGTTGCCGAAATTGCCCTGGCCGTCGACCAGCGGGTAGCGCGACGAGAAATCCTGCGCGAGCCGGACCAGCGCGTCGTAAATTGACTGGTCGCCATGCGGATGGAACGAGCCCATCACGTCGCCGACGATTTTTGCCGATTTCTTGAACGGCGTGCCGGGGTCGAGCCGCAGCAGGCGCATGCCGTACAGGATGCGCCGGTGCACCGGCTTCAGCCCGTCGCGGGCATCCGGCAGCGCCCGATGCATGATGGTGGACAGCGCATAAGCGAGGTAGCGCTCTTCCAGCGCCTCGCGCAGCTGCACATCGTGGATCTCCGCCGGCTCCGGCGGAATCAGTCGTTTTCCCATGGCGACGGGTTAGCCTCTGGGGGCGAATCGGGCAAGAAATGAATCTGCTCCAACCATCCTGCTTGCGGGGGGCTCGGGTGACGAAATCCAAGCCGGTCGAACACATCCAGCTGCATAAGGACGGCAGCCTATGGGCGCGCGGCCAGACCTTTGACGGCGTACCGACCGGTTACTGGGAATGGTTCCGCAAGGATGGCGTGCGCATGCGTTCGGGACATTTCGAGGCTGGCGAACAGGTCGGCGCGTGGACCACCTACGACAAGGCCGGCGCGGTCTACAAAGTGACCGAGATGTCGAAAAAGAAGCGTAAGTGACGCGATCCGTTCAGGACGCATCCAGCCGCGCGAGGTGCCTCGTCACTGCGTTGACGAACCCCTCCCGCGCGTCGGATTGGCCCTGCCCGCGCGGCTCCAGCACGTTGCGCAGCAAGAAGCGGCCGGTCAGCGCGAAGCCGTCCTGCAGGTCCTGCTCGGACCAGCCGTTGCGGCTGTCGTCGGCCTCGCGCAGGAACGGCGGCAGCCGCAGCAGCTTGTCGCGCCACGGCTCGCCCGCCGCCCGCGACACCGCGCCGCCGGATTTCGGCGAGACATAGACCAGATCGGTCGTGCTTCCGGTCGCGGCGCAGCTCGACAGGTCGAGCCCGAAGCCCAGTTCGGTCAGCATCGCCAGCTCGAAGCGGATGATCTGCAGCGCCGCCTCCCCGACATCGTCGAAGTCGTTCAGCGTTTGCTCCAGCATCTCGTAGAGCTCTTCATGCGGATCGCGCTCCGGCAGCAGCCGCGCCAGCGCGGCGAGATGGGTGACGCCATAGACCGCATGCGCCGACGCCAGCAGGGTCGCGGCGCGCATCCGCGTGCCTTCCAGCAGGTAGTAGCCGAGATGCTCGTCGAGCCGCGCACGCCACACCGCGCGCACGCTGTTGCCGGGCTGCAGCAGCGGCCGCAGCTTCGAGCCCGCGCCGCCGCGCACCAGCCCGAGATGGCGGCCATGGTCGCGGGTCAGCAGCTCGACGATGGCGCTGGATTCGCCATGCCGCCGAACCCCGAGAATGATGCCCTTGTCGATCCATTCCATGCGCGGGAGTGTATCTGGTTTTGCGCCGAGCCGCAGCATTGGCCGTTGCTCTGAGCCGTCATGCCCGGGCTTGACCCGGGCATCCATCACTTCGGAGAAAGATGGACTGCCGGATCAAGTCCGGCAATGACAGCATTGGTGGCAAACCCCGGACGCAGCTACGCCGTGAACCAGCCTCTGGCGTCGCCGGTGAAGGATAAATAGAGCCCGGCCGCGGTCAGCAGCGTGGACACGACGTCGAGCCCGATGCCGCCCTGCAGTCCGCTGTCGCCGAGGATCTGGAACAGGGCCAGCGCCGAGATCGCGAGCCACGCCGTCAGCACCCAGCGCGGCCAGTTCTTGCGTCGCTCCGCGGCGAGCCGGATCAGGAACGCACTGAACACGATGGCGCCGATCTGGATCAAAGTGACGAACAGCACCGCGCGTTCGGAAATTCCGGCCACCGCGGTGCGATCCTGAAACGCGATAGCGATCGTATCGATCAGCAGCGACAGATACAGCAGCACCTGAAACCAGATGACGTTTCTCGGCATCGTCATCCACTATTCCTTCGGAAACTCGAGGCCCATTTCGCGATAGCGGTTGGGGTCGTCGCCCCAGTTCTCGCGGACCTTGACGAACAGGAACAGATGCACGGTCTGGCCTAGGATCTCGGCGATCTCTTTTCGCGAGTCGGCGCCGATCGACTTGATCGTGGCGCCCGCCTTGCCGAGCACGATCTTGCGCTGGCTCTCGCGCTCGACAAAGATCGTCTGCTCGATCCGCACCGATTTGTCCTTGCGCTCGGTCCAGGTGTCGGTTTCCACCGTCGACTGGTACGGCAGTTCCTGATGCAATTGCCGGAAAATTTTCTCGCGGGTGATTTCCGCCGCCAGATGCCGCATCGGCGCGTCCGACATCTGGTCTTCGGGATAGTGGAACGGTCCGGGCGGCACCTTGGCGGCGAGCGACGCGCGCAGGTCGTCGACGCCGTCTCCGGTCATCGCCGAGACCATGAAGGTCTCCTCGAATTTCAGTCTTTCGTTGGCGGCCTGCGCCAGCTTCAGCAGCTTCTCCTTGGAAACGATGTCGACCTTGTTGATCACCAGGATCTTCGGGTGGTCGACCTGGGCGAGCTTGCTCAGGATCGCGTCGGCCTCCTCGTCGATGCCTTCGCGGGCGTCGAGCAGCACGCAGACGAGGTCGGCGTCGTGCGCCCCGCTCCACGCGGTCTTCACCATCGCGCGGTCAAGCCGCCGCTTCGGCAGGAAGATGCCCGGCGTGTCGACCAGGATGATCTGCGCGTTGTTCTCGATCACGATGCCGCGGATCAGCGCGCGCGTGGTCTGCACCTTGCGCGACACGATGGTGACCTTCGAGCCGACCAGCGCATTCACCAGCGTCGATTTGCCGACATTCGGCGCGCCGATCAGCGCGACAAAGCCGCATCGGCGGTCCGGCATGTCGCCGGGCATGGGTTCGTTCAAGGTGTCATCCAATCTATCAACCTCCGCTGACGCCTTCGCGCGCCAGCATCATCGAGGCAGCTTCCTTTTCGGCGGCGCGCTTGCTGCCGCCGAGTCCTTCCGCCGGAGCCAGCCCGGGCAGATCGACCGCCACCCGGAACTGCGGATCGTGATGCGGGCCGGTACGCTCGACCTCGCGGTACACCGGCGTGGGCAATCCCTTGCCCTGCGCCCATTCCTGCAACACCGTCTTGGGGTCGCGCAGCGGCCGCACCGGCTTGCGCATCCGCTCCAGCCAGTTGCGCTCGACGAACGACGCCGCGGCCGCATAGCCGCCGTCGAGAAACACCGCGCCGATCACCGCCTCGCAGATGTCGCCCAGCACCGATTTGCGCAAGCGCGCGCCGGCGCCGGCGCCGACCGCGCCGAGCTTGATGCCTTCCAGCAGATCGAGGCTGCGCGCAACGTCCGCGCAGGTCTCCTTGCGCACCAGTTCGGCCAGCCGCTTCGACAACTCGCCCTCGTCCGCGTTCGGGAAGGCGCGATACAGCATGTCGGACACCACGAGGCCCAGCACGTGGTCGCCGAGAAATTCCAGCCGCTGGTAGCTGTCGGCGCGGTTGCGCGAGGCGGACTTCAGCGCCGACACGTGGGTGAAGGCGGTGACCAGCAGCGAGGGATCGGCGAAGGCATGGCCGATGCGGGCCTCGATCGCCGCGGCGGCAGCCTTGGCATCGGCCTTGCTGCGCCGCTTGCGCGACTTGGGCGTCTCCGGCGGCGGTTCGACCGGCACGCCGGGATCGTCGATCGTCACATGTTGTTCGCGGCTGGTTGCGTCGTCGGTCATCGCACGATGGAGAAGATGCGATTCCAGCGCACCGCGGTCGGCCAGCGCCAGATCTGCCAGGCCTGCTCGCCTTCAGCGATCGAGAAGAAGATCATCTGCGCACGGCCGATCAGGTTCTCGAACGGCACGTAGCCGACCGCGGACAGCACGCGGCTGTCGGTGGAATTGTCGCGGTTGTCGCCCATCATGAAGAAGTGCCCGGGCGGCACGGTGTAGACCTGGGTGTTGTCGTAGAAGCCGTTGTCGACGCAATCCAGCGACTCGTAGCTGACGCCGTTCGGCAGCGTCTCCTTCCAGCGCTTGACCCGCGCGGTGGCGTCGGAGCCGCACGGATCCTCGCCGACGAAGTCGCTGAGCCGCTCGCGCACCACCGGCTTCTCGTTGATGTAGAGCAGCCCCTCGCGCATCTGGATGCGGTCGCCGGGCAGGCCGATCACGCGCTTGATGTAGTCGGTGGAGTCGTCCTTCGGCAGCCGGAACACCACGACGTCGCCCCGCGCCGGCTCCGAGCCGAAGATGCGGCCCGAGAACAGCGGCGGCGACAGCGGTATCGAATAATGGCTGTAGCCGTAGGAATATTTCGAGACGAACAGGTAATCGCCGACCAGCAGGGTCGCCTTCATCGATCCCGACGGGATGTTGAACGGCTGAAACAGGACGGTGCGGATCACCAGCGCGATGATAAGGGCGTGGATGACGACGCGGATGGTTTCGCCAATGCCGCTTTCGGATTTTGTGCCGGATGTCACGCTCATCGCTTTCCCGATTCTCGTCGCGACCGCCGCGCCGCTGGTGCTGTGTCTCACGCGAAAATGGCGACGCGGTGAGAATAGGCTGTGATTCTGATGTTTAGAGCGAATGGCGGCGCAAACCCAGAGGATTTCCGGCGCACCCGCACCGGCTGGATGCGGATGCGGGCTTTTAACGGGTTGTGAGCGGTGCCGCAATCAACGGAACCGTTATCTGGGCAAAAAAGTTCCGATAACCATCTGGAACCATACAGGAAATTTATCTAGCCCGACGCCCCGGCGCGAGTCCGCATCGCGGCGAGCGGTAGCCACTATGCGCGGCCCTGTGCGGCGCCGCCAAACGTCCGACCGGCGCCTGCGAGGCCGGACAGGCGACCGCGAAGAATTCGTCGCGGATGCAGACGCAGAGCACCCTCCCCCTCACGACGTGATCGTCGAAGTCGCCGACGGGAGGAAGTAGCTGTCGCTGATCGCGCCATCGAGGCGCCGGCCCAGTTCAACGGAGAACTGCAGCGCGGCGGCAAGCGGACGATAATGGCAGGCGAGGTGCGCAATGGCGCCCGCCTCGTTGCGCCTGATGATCGTCACGCCCTTGATGTCGACATGGTCGAAGGCCCGCGCCCGCCACTCGAGGTAACGCCGGGATCCGTCGGCGGCTTCTTTCGTGAATTCCAGCCGTTGATAGATCGTGCTCGCGCACGCCATGACCAGCTTCACGTTCTCGCGCCCGGTGATCGAGCGGTTGAGGACTGACGACTCCAGCACGACGTCGGCCGCCAAGCCGCTCGTCAAACCGCCTGCGGCTGCAAGCGTGTCCGCGAAGATCCTCGACGGTTCGATGTTGAGGGCGGTTTTCCAGTCCCCGGCATCGAGCAGCGAGTCACGGCCGTCCGTCGTGCATCTCCATTTGTGTATGTTTTGGTGTTTGAACTCGTTCATGCGGATGATCTCCAGGTCGCCCCGGGATTTGATAATCCGTCGCTTGTGACCCGGCTTTTCCGGGCATGCGCAGACTTGGCGGAGTGTGCAAATCGCTTTCGCGCCCGCTGCAATCGAGCGGCGCGCGCCATCGCCTGGCCGCAGCAGCCGGATTGATCAGGCGGTTGTCGCCGGCTCGGCAGATATGATCACGAAGGCTTGTGCCAGCGGCCAGTCGTCGGTGATCGACAGGTCGATTCGCGGTTCATGTCCCGGCGGGGTCAACGCCTGTAGCCGCGCCAGCGCGCCGCCGGTCAGCTGCATGGTCGGTCGCCCGCCCGGCAGGTTGACGACGCCCATGTCGCGCCACCACACGCCGCGCCGGATACCGGTGCCGAGCGCCTTGGAGCAGGCCTCCTTGGCCGCGAACCGCTTGGCGTAGGTCGCGACCACCATCCGCTCGTTATTGGCGCGGCGATCCGCCTTTGCGCGCTCCGCGGCGGTGAACACCCGTTCGAGAAACCGGTCGCCATGCCGCTCGATCACCCGGGCGACCCGCCGGATGTCGATCAGATCGGAGCCGATGCCGATGATCATGCCGCCCGCCCGCGGTCCATCGCCGCGCGCATGGTGCGCACCGTCTCGGCCAGCCCGACGAACAGCGCCTCGCCGATCATGTGGAAGCCGATGTTGAGCTCGACGATCTGCGGCAGCGCCGCGATGGTCTCGGCGGTGGCGTAGTCGAGGCCGTGGCCGGCATGAACCTCGAGGCCGGCTGACTGCGCCAGCTCAGCGCCGGCCGCGATCCGCCGCCACTCGGCATCGGCGCGCGAAAGATCGCCCTCGCTGATGGCGTCGCACCAAGCCCCGGTGTGGATCTCGATCACCGGGGCCTTGAGTTGTGCCGCCATCTCGATCTGCGCGGGATCGGCGGCGATGAACAGCGAAACCCGGATGCCGGCATCGCCGAAGCGCGCGATCGACGGCGCCAGCGATTCGCGCTGGCCGACCACGTCGAGGCCGCCTTCGGTGGTCAACTCCTCGCGGCGCTCCGGCACCAGGCAGACCGCGTGCGGCTGCGTCGCCAGAGCGATCCGCACCATGTCGGGCGTCGCCGCCATCTCGAAATTCAGCGGGGTCGATATTTCCGACTTCAGCCGCACCATGTCGTCGTCGCGGATGTGGCGACGATCCTCGCGCAGATGCGCGGTGATGCCGTCGGCGCCGGCCTCGATCGCCGCCAGCGCGGCGCGCACCGGGTCGGGATGCCGGCCGCCCCGCGCGTTGCGCAAGGTGGCGACGTGATCGACATTGACACCGAGGCGCAGCGCTTTGGACATGACGGACTCACAGGGGTGGGATTGAGCAGAGCGCACGTTACAGGCTAGCCGTTGACCCGCTCGACACGGGCGACCACTGCCTTGGCACGGAGCTGGGCGATGATAGCGCTGAGATGCTTGAGGTCATAGACCTCGAGATCGATAGTCAGCTCGGTGAAGTCCGGCGAACGGCGAAACATGCTGATATTGTCGATGTTGCCGTCGTGCTCGGCGATCACGGTCGCGATCTGCGCCAGGCTGCCGGGCTCGTTGACGTTCTGCACGAACAGCCGCGCCGGAAAACGCTGCGGCGTCGATTCGTCCACATCCCATTTGACGTCGAGCCAGCGCTCCGGCTCATCCTCGAAATCCTTCAGCGCCGGCGACTGGATCGGGTAGATCGTGATCCCCTCGCCCGGCGTGACGATGCCGACGATGCGGTCGCCCGGCACTGCGCCGCCATTCGGCGCAAACTTCACCGGCAAATCGGAATTGATGCCGCGGATCGGGATCACCGAGGTGACGCGCGACGCGCCTGGCGCTTTCAGCTTCGCCTTGTCGGCCGCATCCTTCTTGCCGGCGAAGCGGCCGATGCGCTCCTCCTTGTAGTCGGGATACATCGCGCGGGCGACGTCGGAAGCGCGCAATTCGCCACGCCCGACCGATGCCATCACGTCCTCGATGGAGGCGCGTGCCAGCCGCGGCAGCGCGCCCTTCAGCTTGTCGTCGGCGTAGTCGATCTTGGCCCGCGCAAACAACCGCTCGACGATGCGGCGGCCGAGCCCGGCATATTGATCGCGCACCGCGGTGCGGGTGGCACGGCGGATCGCGGCGCGCGCCTTGCCGGTGACGGCGAGTGATTCCCACGCCGACGGCGGCGCCGACTGGGCGTGCGAGGTCAGCACCTCGACCTCGTCGCCGTTCTGCAGTTCGGACGACAGCGGCGCGAACTTGCCGTTGATCTTGCAGCCGACCGCGGCATTGCCGACGTCGGTATGCACCGCATAGGCGAAATCGATCACATTGGCCGCGCGCGGCAGCGCGATCAGCTTGCCCTTCGGGGTGAAGCAGAACACCTGGTCGTGAAACAGCTCGAGCTTGGTGTGCTCGAGGAATTCTTCCGGATTGGAGCTTTCCGACAGGATCTCGATGGTATGCCGCAGCCAGGCGAAGGCGCTGGATTCGCGGTTCAGCATCTCGGTCGGCGAACCGGCGCCGTCCTTGTAAAACGCATGCGCCGCGATGCCGATCTCGGCGATCCGGTCCATCTCCTCGGTGCGCAGCTGCAGCTCGACGCGCTGCTTGCCGGGGCCGATCACGGTGGTGTGGATCGAGCGATAGTCGTTCTGCTTCGGCGTCGAGATGTAGTCCTTGAAGCGGCCCGGCACGACCGGCCAGGTGGTATGCACCACGCCGAGCGCGCGGTAGCACGCCTCGACGTCGCTCAGCACCACGCGGAAGCCGAAGATGTCGGACAGCTGCTCGAAGCCGACCGACTTGCGCTCCATCTTGGTCCAGATAGAAAACGGCCGCTTGCGGCGCCCGGTGACGCGCGCGGCGATGTCGTTTTTGGCCAGGTTTGCGGACAGCTGCGATTCGATCTCGCCGATCAAATTGCGATTTCGCTCGGCCAGCGCGTCGAGCCGCTGCATCACCACGCCGTGGGCCTCGGGATCGAGCGTCCGGAAAGCCAGGTCTTCCAGCTCCTCGCGCATCTCGTGCATGCCCATGCGGCCGGCGAGCGGCGCATAGATGTCAAGCGTCTCCTCGGCGATTCGATGCCGCGAGGCCGGCGGCACGAATTCCAGCGTGCGCATGTTGTGCAGCCGGTCGGCCAGCTTCACCAGCAGCACGCGGACGTCGGCGGCGATCGCCAGCAGCAGTTTTCGAAGGTTTTCCGCCTGCTTGGCCTCGCGCGACACCAGTTCGAGGCGCTTCAGCTTGGTCAGCCCCTCGACCAGCGCGCCGATCTCGTGGCCGAATACGTTGTCGATTTCGGTGCGGGTGGCCTCGGTGTCCTCGATCGTGTCGTGCAGCAGCGCCGCCACGATGGTGGCGTCGTCGAGCTTCAGATCGGTCAGGATCGCCGCGACCTCGAGCGGATGGGAGAAGTAGGGATCGCCTGACGCCCGGGTCTGCTCGCCATGCGCCATCATGGCGTAGACATAGGCGCGGTTCAGCAGATCCTCGTCGGTATCCGGATTGTAGGCCCGCACCCGGTCGACCAGGTCGTACTGCCGCATCATCCGCGAGCGCGGCGGTCGGGCCGGCTTGGTCGCAGGCGCGGGCACCGGCAACGCGGCCGCATCGGCCGCCGCCTCCATCTGCCTCGCGCTGCGCCGCAACGACGCCATCAACTGACCTCTGTCTCAGGAGATTCGCGGCGGATACCGCTTCAGCCGACGCCGGTCAGAGGCGTCCGCCGCGGTATCGTGCCGCTGGATCAACACTAGATCGTTTTGCGGTGAAGGAAAGACTTCCTTGATCAAGAAAATGCGCGTGAATTCAAAGTCACGACCCGGCAGTCTCCGGGGCGGGCATGAAAAAGCCCGGGACCAGGGCCCGGGCTTCGTTCTTGATTTGCAGGCAATGCCGACGAACGTCGGACGTCGGCTACTCGTCTTCTTCGGGCTGCTCTTCCGGCGGCGCAAGACCTTCCAGGCCCTTCAACAGTTCTTCCTCGGTCATCCGCTCGACCGCGACGTCGGTATCGTCGGCATCTACGCTGGCGCCGGCGGAGCCGATCAGCGGGATGGTATCTGGCTCCGGCTCGTCCACCTCGACGAACTTCTGCAGCGAATGCACCAACTCCTCACGCAAATCCTCGGGCGAAATCGTCTCGTCGGCAATTTCACGCAACGAAACGACCGGATTCTTGTCATTATCGCGATCGATGGTGATCTGGGAGCCTGACGAGATCATCCGGGCGCGGTGCGCAGCCAGCAGAACCAAGTCGAACCGGTTGTCGACCTTATCAATGCAATCTTCCACGGTGACGCGCGCCATCGACTGTCGCTCCGTTATTGGGGCTAAAAATGCTGGTTATGGCGCCTAGGTATAGCGGACGGGCCGCAATCGCAAGGACGAAATTGCCCGAAGGCCCGGAAGCCCGGCCCATTCCGGACTTTGAATCTGTCAAATTGCCGCAACAGGTTAACTCAACACTCGGACAAGAAAAGGCTGCATTGCTGGAACAAAAGTATACACTCACCACGTTTGCACAGCCCTGTTCGGCGATGCTGCCGGTTGACGTTGGTCCTTTTTGTTCGGACCAAGCGGCCCCATGTTGCGCGGTTCACGTCCGCTGCCAAAAACCTAACAACAAACGCGAGAACACTTGATGTCTGCCACCAACAAGATTGCGCTGTTTATTGACGGTGCCAACCTCTACGCCACCGCCAAGACGCTGGGCTTCGATATCGATTACAAACGGCTGCTCAAGGAATTCCAGAGCCGCGGTACGCTGGTGCGGGCATTTTACTACACGGCGATCATCGAGGATCAGGAATACTCGTCAATCCGGCCGCTGATCGATTGGCTCGACTACAACGGCTACACCGTCGTCACCAAGGCCACCAAGGAATTCATCGACGCCTCCGGCCGCCGCAAGGTCAAGGGCAACATGGATATCGAGCTGGCGGTCAACGCGATGGACCTTGCCGCCCATGTCGACCAGATCGTGTTGTTTTCGGGCGACGGCGATTTCCGTTCGCTGGTCGAAGCCCTGCAGCGCCGCGGTGTCCGCGTGACGGTGGTCTCGACCATTTCCAGCCAGCCCCCGATGATTGCCGACGAACTTCGCCGACAGGCCGACGTGTTCACTGACCTGGTCGAGCTGCAGTCGAAGATCGGTCGCGACCCGGCCGAGCGCCCTGCCCCGCGCGAACCGCGGCGCACCGACACGCCGCAGTTCCTGCAGCGCGCGACAACGATGGCGCCGCGTGGCGATGACGAAGATTTTGAGGACTGAGGCGGCGCTCGCCGTCTCGGTTCGATCGGACGAACCTCCCCGCGACTGCCCGCTGTGTCCCCGCCTCGTCGACTACCGTGCGGCAAACCGCGCGCGTGAGCCCGGCTGGTTCAACGCGCCGGTACCGTGTTTCGGCGACCCCGACGCCGCGCTGCTGATCGTCGGGCTGGCGCCAGGCGTTCAGGGCGCCAACCGCACCGGGCGACCGTTCACCGGCGACTACGCGGGCGACCTGCTCTACGCCACGCTGCTGGCGCATGGCTTCGCAAAAGGCGTGTATCAGGCGCGGCCGGACGACGGCCTGACGCTGGTCGACTGCCGCATCGCCAATGCGGTGCGCTGCGTGCCGCCGCAGAACAAGCCGCTGCCGGTCGAGATCAACACCTGCCGGCAGTTCCTGCTGGCCACGATGGCGGCGATGCCGAAGCTGAAGGCGATCGTCGCGCTCGGCCGCATCGCGCATGATTCGATGCTGAAAACGTTGCAGCTCCGCGCCGCTTCCGCGCCATTCGCGCACGGCGCCGTGCACCAGGCCGGCGCGGTCCGGCTCTACGACAGCTATCACTGTTCGCGCTACAACACGAACACGCGCGTGCTGACGCCGCAGATGTTCAACGACGTCTTCGCCCGGGTGCGTGCGGATTTGAATGGCGGGCCGTAGCGTCGGATCGAGCAGCGTTGCGCGCTGCACCGCGTCCGGGACACAAGCTGTCGGCTCAGGCCGGATTGGCCTTCAGCCATGCCAGCACGTCGGCGGCATTCCGGTCCGGCGGAAACACCGGGTAGAACACATGCGTGATGCGGCCGTCGTCGACGATCAGCGCCATGCGCTTCAGCAAGGTCAGTCCGGCCGCTTCCATCGTCGGCAGGTTCAGCGCCTCGGTCAGTTCGAGCCGGTCGTCGGACAGCACCGGAAACGGCAGATGCAGCCGGGCGGCCATCTCGGTCTGGTAGGCGTTGCTCTGGGTCGACAGCCCGAACACCTGCGCCGCGCCGGCCGCCTTCAGCTCGGCGAACAGGTCGCGAAACGAACAGGTCTGCGGCGTGCAGCCGCGCGCGCCGGGGATCATGTCCCAGTCGTCGACCAGCGCGATCTTGCCGGGCTCGCCGGTGCGCGGATAGGCGAACACCACGCTGCGGCCCGGCAGCGAGCCCAGCGTCACCGCGGTGTCGTTGGTCGCCCGCAGGCTGATCGGCGGAATCTCCATGCCGGGCAGATGCGCCGCGCCGCCATCATCGGCCGGGGCCGGAATGCCGCTCCAGTCGACGTCGAGCAAAGTGCCTTGATTGGTCATACGATCCTCGTTGATACGGCGGGCTCGAGTCAGCCCCTCGCCCGCATGATACGGCCTTTTTCGCGACCCCAGTCGCGCTTTTTCTCGGTATCACGCTTGTCGTGAAGCTGCTTGCCTTTGGCGAGCGCCAGCTGAAGCTTCACCCGGCCGCGCTCGTTGAAATACATCTTCAGCGGCACCAGCGTCATGCCCTGGCGCTCCACGGCGCCCATCAGCTTGTTGATCTGCTTTCTGTGCAGCAGCAGCCGGCGTGGCCGCTTCGGTTCGTGGTTGAAGCGGTTGGCCTGCAGATATTCCGGGATGTTGCAGTTGATCAGCCAGATCTCGTTGTTCTTCGGATCGGCATAGGATTCCGCGATGGTGGATTTGCCGTTGCGGATCGATTTCACCTCGGTGCCGGTCAGTTCGATGCCGGCTTCCACCGTATCCTCGATCGCATAGTTGAACCGCGCCTTGCGGTTCTCGGCGATCACCTTGATCGGCGGCTCTTTCTTCTCGGCCATGATATTGGTGCCTTGGCGTTATCTTGGAAAACTCATCACGACAACGCTCGGTAAGGAACTCGCGTTCCTCACGCCTTCTTCAGCAGATCGCGGATTTCGGTCAGCAGTTCTTCCTCACGGGTCAGTTTGGCCGGCGCCGGCGCGGCCTCGTCCTTGCGCTTCAGCTTGTTCATCGCCCGGATCACCATGAACAGCACGAAGGCGACGATCAGGAAGTTGATGGTCAGCGTCAGGAAATTGCCCCAGGCCAGCACCGCGCCCTGCTTCTTGGCGTCGGCGAGATTGGTGGCGTTCACCGAGGCCGACAGGCCGGTGAAGTAGTTCGAGAAATCGAGGCCGCCGGTGATGGCGCCGATGATCGGCATGATGATGTCGCCGACCAGCGACGCGACGATGCCGCCGAACGCCGCGCCGATGATGACGCCGACCGCGAGGTCGACGACATTGCCCTTCATGGCGAATTCACGAAATTCCTTCAGCACGCGCAGCTCCCGTTTCCGACGTCAGTTCAACAGCCCGGCATGAACCATCGCGTCGCGGATCACCACGCCGGTCGGCGGGGTCACCGACACCAGCGGCAGCCGGACATCCTCCGCGATGCGGCCGAGCAGCTTCAGGCCATGCTTGGCGCCGGCCACGCCGGGCTCCCTGAACACGGCGTCGTGCAGCGGCGTCAGCCGGTCCTGGATCTTCAGCGCGGCGGCGTAGTCCCCCTTGAATACGGCCGCCATCAGGTCGGCGCAGGCCTTCGGCGCGACGTTGGCGACCACCGAGATGCAGCCATGGCCGCCGGCCGCCATATAGGCCAGCGCGGTCATGTCCTCGCCGGACAGCTGGATGAAGTCCGGCCCCATCGCGTGGCGCTGCTGCGAGACCCGGGCGAGATTGGCCGTGGCGTCCTTGACGCCGGCGATGTTCTTCAATTCGAACAGCCGGGTCATGGTCTCGACCGACATGTCGACCACCGAGCGCGGCGGGATGTTGTAGATGATGATCGGAATCCCGATCGCGTCGTTGATCGCCTTGAAGTGCTGGTACATGCCTTCCTGGGTCGGCTTGTTGTAGTACGGCGTCACGATCAGCACGGCGTCGGCGCCCGCGGTTTCGGCGTGCTGCGCCAGTTCGACGGCCTCCTTGGTCGAGTTGGACCCGGCCCCGGCGATCACCGGCACCCGGCCGGCGGCCTCCTTGACGCACCATTCCACCACGCGGCGGTGCTCGTCGTGGCTCACCGTCGGGCTCTCGCCGGTGGTGCCGACCGGCACCAGCCCGTGCGAACCTTCGTCGATCTGCCAGTTCACCAGCGACCGGAACGCGGCCTCGTCCAGCGCGCCGTCTTTGAACGGCGTCACCAGAGCAGTCAGCGAGCCTCGGAAAGTGGTGGTTGCGGCCATAGCTGTCTCCTGACGCCGGTCGGCTTTGCCGTTGACCGGAATTGACTGTTTTCCGGTCAATTCATACCGGGTCCGTGCCAGCCGCGAAAGGCCTCCCTGCCGGTGCAGGCGTGCCGATTGAACCTCGGGGCCAATCATCCAGTCCCAAAATGAAGCGCTTCGTCTGAGTGACGTGAGTCACGCCGCTAAACTGCGACCCGGTGCAAGGTCGGGTCAGGCACTCACTCGAACCTTGGAGGACACCGTGAAGAAGCTTCTTGCCCTGGCCGCCGTGCTGATCGTGACCTCGACCGCCCAGGCTGGCGACTCGTTTTCATTCCAGATCAACGGTCAGTCGATCCATATCGACGCCCCGCGTGACTGTACGTCGGCCTCGTGCATTTCGGTGTCGATCCCGGGCGTTTTCGAGCACAATCCGAAACGCAAGCGGAAGGCGGCGACGCCGGACACCGAGGTCCGCGCCACACCGCCGGCCGATCCGGAGCAGCAGCCTGCTGCGTCGGCGAAAGCAGCGCCGGCCGCTCCGGTGGTGGCATCACCCGCCCCGGTTGCGACGCCAGTTCCGGCTCTCGCGCCGCAGACCTCTCAATCGCTCGAACCGGCCAATGGCACGCCGGTGACGACGACGTCAACGCCTCTCGAGCCGGCTTCGAGCGCTCCGCCGGCGGCTGCGACCGTGGTGGCAACGGCGCCGGTTGCGCCGGCCGTGCAGCAGCAGCAGACCCAGCCGGCCCGGCCTGTGATCTTCGACAACTCCCCGATCGGGATCTGGATGACCGAGAAGAAGGAAGGCAAGGTCCGGATCGAGGCCTGCGGCAGCAACCTGTGCGGCTACTCGATCAACGCGAAGACCAACGCCAATGGCGAGAAGGTGCTGATCAACATGAAGCCCGGCAGCAACAAATGGACCGGCCGGATCTACGACCCGAACAGCGGCAGCACCTATGATTCGACGATCGCGCTGAAAGGCCCCGACTCACTGCGGGTGCAGGGCTGCGCCTTCGGCGGCATGTTTTGCGGGGGCCAGACCTGGAGCCGCGTCAACTGAACGGCGCGAACAGCCAGACTATGGCCCTGCCCCGCGGCAGGGCCTTTTCGTTGCGGGATCGACCCGGCCTGCGCACACCCTCCCCCGGTTCGCAGCGGGCTTTTGCCGTGTGATCACCATCACATCGCGTCGGCCGGCGGCGTGAGATGATTTCCCCATCAACAACAGGGGAACGTCATGACACACTTCAGCAAGGTTCTGGTCGCCGGCAAGCTCGTCGCGCTGCTCGGCAGCTTGATCGCATCTCCGGCTTCCGCCGCGACTTTCGACGGCGTCTGGCAGGTCAGCATCACCTCGAACCGGGCGGCCTGCAGCGGTGCTGCGGTGTCTATCGCCGTCGCCAATGGCGAGGTGGCCTCCAACAACGCGATGGTCACGGCGTCCGGCCGCGTCGCCGCTGCGGGCGCGATCAACGTCACGCTGAAGGCTGGACTGAAGCGCGCGGTCGGATCGGGCCGGCTGAGCGGCACGTCCGGCTCAGGTACCTGGCGCGGCGACGTCTGCTCCGGCACCTGGACCGCGCAGCGGATCTGACGTCAGCCCGTCGCGGCCGCGCCGTAGTCGCCGTCTGCGACAGGCTCCATCCAGTCGGCGGTCTTGCCGTCGAGCGCTTCCTGCATCGCGATGTGGGTCATGCTGTTGTCGGGCGACGCGCCGTGCCAGTGCTTTTCGCCCGGCGGGATCCAGACGACGTCGCCGGCACGAACAATCCGCACCGGACCGCCTTCGGCCTGCACCCGTCCGACGCCGTGGGTGATATAGAGCGTCTGGCCGAGCGGATGGCTGTGCCAGTTGGTCCGCGCGCCCGGCTCGAACACCACGCGCAGCGACGCGACCCGCGCCGGCGCCGGCGCGGTGTTGATCGGATCCTGCCAGACCGTGCCGGTGAAGTATTCGGCGGGCGCACGGCGGCTCGGTCGTGATCCGGCGAGATGAATGTCCATGACGTCGTCTCCTGTTGGTGGATCAGCCGATTACTTCTTCCACGCCGCGTAGCGCGCCTTGGTCTCGGCGTTCATCGGATACAACCCCGGCAACACCGCGCCGTTGTTGACCTCGTTGACGATCCAGCCCTCCATGCGCTCCTGCTCGGGGCCCTCGGCCAGCACGTGGTCGAGCATCGCCTGCGGGATCAGCACCGCGCCGTCCTGATCGGCAACGATCACGTCGTCGGGAAACACCGCGACGCCGCCGCAGCCGATCGGTTCGCCCCAGCCGACGAAGGTGAGACCCGCCACCGAGGGTGGCGCGGCGAACCCGTCGCACCATACCGGCAGCCCGGTGCCGAGCACGCCTTCGAGGTCACGCACCACGCCGTCGGTGATCAGCGCGGCGACGCCGCGCTTGACCATGCGGGCGCACAGGATGTCGCCGAAGATGCCGGCGTCCTTGTGGCCCATCGCGTCGACCACCGCGATGCAGCCTTCCGGCATCGCCTCGATCGCCGCGCGGGTCGAGATCGGCGAGGCCCAGGATTCCGGCGTCGCGAGGTCTTCGCGCGCGGGCACGAAGCGCAGCGTGAAGGCGCGTCCCACCAGCCGCGGCAGTCCGGGGCTGAGCGGCCGCGAGCCGCGCAGCCAGACGTTGCGCAGGCCCTTCTTCAACAGCACCGTGGTGATGGTGGCGGTCGAGACCCCGGCGAGGATCTTGATCTTATCGGCAGACAGCGGCTGGGCTTGCGGCGTGGACATGAAGAGGCTCCGGAAAAGGGACCGGCATGTTGCCGGCCGTTGCAGCGGCGTCAAGACCGCCGCAAGCGGAGCCGCAGGCGATTTCATGCAGGGCGCTTATCAGGCCCGCTTATCGTCGTGATGCCATGGATTTATCGATGGAATTGAATGCAAGATGTGAATTTAATTCTGCCGCAAGATGCGCTAAGCCTGCGGCGTTGCCTCTGGAAAGCGAGCTTGCCGATCATGGTTGTCCGCCTGCCCGCACCCCGGTTGCTGCCCAGCGGCGACGCCGCCATCACGGTGGAATTCAGCCGCGTGATCGACGACGAGGCCAACCGCCGCGTGCTGGCGCTGGACCGGCTGCTGGCGCGCGAGCCGGTGGCCGGCATTACCGAAACGGTGCCGACCTATCGCTCGCTGCTGGTGCATTACGACCCGCTGCTGATCGGCTACGACGAGCTCGGCGCGAAGCTGTCCGACCTCGCAACGATGCCGCTGCCGCCCGCCACCGCGGCGCGGCGCTGGCGTATCCCGGTCGTGTATGGCGGCGAGCACGGCATCGATCTCGAGGACGCCGCCGCGTCGCTCGGCCTCTCCGCCGATGAACTGGTGCGGCGCCACGCCGCCGGCAGCTACCAGGTGGCGATGATCGGCTTCACGCCGGGCTGGTCGTACCTCAGCGGTCTCGACCCGGCGCTGCAGATGCCGCGGCGGCAGAACCCGCGGCTGCTGACGCCGGCCGGCACCATCTCGGTCGGCGGCGTGCAGACCGGCGTGCAGTGCCTCGCCGGGCCGAGCGGCTGGCATCTGCTCGGCACCACGCCGGTACGGACCTATCAGTTGCATCGCGACCCGGTGTTCCTGCTGGAGCCCGGCGACGCCATCGAGTTCGTCTCGATCGACGCGGCGCAGTTCGCCGAGATGGACCACGCCGCGCAAAGCGGCGAGCCGGTCGCCGAACTGGTGGCCGCATGAGCCGGCTGATCGCCACCTCGGTCAGCCCCGCGACCTCGGTGCAGGACGCCGGCCGGTTCGGTGCGCAGCGCTACGGCCTGACGCCGAGCGGCGCGATGGACGCGCTCGCGCTCGCCGCCGCCAATGTGCTGGTCGGCAATGCGCCGTTCACCGCGGCGATCGAACTCGGCCCGCTCAACTCGGTGTTTACCGCGCGCGACGGCGCCGTCCGTGTCGGACTGACCGGCGCGACCCGCCCGGCGACCGTCGGCGGCCGCACCATCGCGTGGAACGCCACCACGACATTAGCCGAGGGCGAGAGCCTGACGCTCGGCGTCGCGCGCGGTGGCGTGTTCAGCTATCTGGCGGTGGAAGGCGGCATCCGCGGCGAACCGATGTTCGGCAGCCTCGCGGTCAACGCTCGCGCCGGGCTCGGCAGCCCGTTTCCGCGGCCGCTGCAGGCCGGCGACGCGATCGAGGTCGACGCCGCCAGCCGCGCGCCCGACCTCGGCATCAACCTGCCCGCGCCCGAGGCGGGCCCGATCCGCGTGGTGATGGGTCCGCAGGATGACGAATTCGGCGACGCCACAAAACTGTTCCTGGATAGCGAGTGGCGAATCTCGGCGACCAGCGACCGCATGGGCTATCGCCTCGAAGGCCCGGCGATCCGCCATCTGCACGGCCACAACATCGTCTCCGACGGCACCGTCGCCGGCAGCATCCAGGTGCCCGGCAATGGCGCGCCGATCGTGCTGATGCCGGACCGCGGCACCAGCGGCGGCTACCCGAAGATCGCGACGATGATCTCCGTCGATCTCGGACGGCTGGCGCAGACCCCGGCCGGCGTCGGCTTCCGCTTCAAGGCCGTCAGCATGGCCGAGGCGCAGGCCGAACTTCGCGCCCGCGCCGCGCTGATCCGCGCTCTGCCCGATCGCCTGACCGATGCCCACGGCTCCACGCTCGATCTCGACGCGCTGTACAGCGCCAATGTCGCCGGCGCCGCGATCAGCGCGTTCGACGACATCCAACTCACAGGACAAGTCCCATGACTGCCAACATGACGATCGACCTGAACTGCGACCTCGGCGAAGGGTTCGGCGCCTGGGACATGGGCAACGACGCCGCGATGATCGAGCTCGCCACCTCCGTCAACGTCGCCTGCGGCTTCCATGCCGGTGACGCCGATATCATGCGCAAGACCGCAACCTTGGCCAAGGCGAACGGCGTCAGTATCGGCGCGCATCCCGGCTACCACGACCTGCACGGCTTCGGCCGCCGGCCGATGGTCGGCATGACGGCGTCGGAGATCGAGAACCTGGTCGCCTATCAGATCGGCGCGCTGCAGGCGGTCGCCACATTGGCGGGCCATCGCGTCACCCATGTGAAGGCGCATGGCGCGCTGTCCAACGTCGCCTGCGAGGACGACATGACGGCGCGGGCGATCGCGTCAGGCATCAAGGCGGTCGATCCGGAATTGATCTTCGTCGTGCTGGCGAATTCGAAGCTGGTCACGGCGGGCGAAGCCGCCGGCCTGCCGCTGGTGCACGAGGTGTTCGCCGACCGCGCTTATGAGGACGACGGCAACCTCGTCTCGCGCAAGAAGCCCGGCGCCGTGCTGCATGACGCCCCGGCGATCGCCGCGCGCGTGGTCAAGATGGTGCAGGATGGCGCCGTGGTGTCGATCACCGGCAAGACGATCATGATGCGGACCGACACCGTGTGCATTCACGGCGACACGCCGGGCGCGGTCGGCATCGCGCGCGAAATTCGTCAGGCATTGAAGCAGGCCGGCATCACCGTCGCGCCGTTCGCCCGGCCGTAATCTTGCATCGGACTATGACGGCCCTGGCAGCGCCGCCCGCTTCTAATTGACACGAGAGTTGCACCCTCTTTTTCGATCCAGGCAGTTTAACAACATTCGGCATCACATTCCGATGGAGGCGCAGGTTGGACAGATTCGATGCCATGCGGGTCTTCATGAGGGTGACCGAACGGCAGAGTTTCACCTTGGCGGCAGCTGATCTTGGCCTTCCCCGGTCAACGGTGACCGACGCCATTCGAGATCTCGAACGGCGACTGGGCGTGCGGCTTCTGGACCGCACTACACGGATGGTACGGTCCACGCCGGACGGCGCGGCCTATTACCAGCGCTGCATCCAGCTGATTGCGGGTGTCGAAGATGCCGAGGCAGCCTTCAGCGGAGCGGCCCCCTCCGGGCCGTTGCGGGTCGATCTGCATGGATACCAGGCACGGCATTTCCTGATTCCGGGTCTGCCCGAGTTTCTCGATCGCTATCCCGGCCTGCAACTCCACATGACCGAGCGTCACGAACCAATCGACCTGTTGCGGGAAGGCTATGACGTGATCGTCCGCGTGGGGAAGCTGGCGGACTCGCCGCTGATCCGCCGCAAGCTGGCGGAACTGGAACGCGGCACATTCGCCAGCCCGGCCTATCTGGAGCGTTTTGGAACGCCTGAACATCTCAAGGATCTGGAGTCAGGCCACTGTGTGATTGGCATGCTTGCCCCAGACAGTCCGTCGGTCAGGCCGTTCTCCTTCGTCACCGGAGGCCAGACGCACGATCTGTTTCCGAAGCCCGCGATCGTCGTCAACAGTGCCGATACCAATGTTGCGTCCGGCTGCGCCGGTCTCGGGCTGATACAGGCTCCACGCTACGGCGTGGAGCGGGAACTGTCCCGCGGCGAACTGGTCGAAGTGCTGGCTGATAGTCCCCCGCCGCCGCTTCAGGTCCATGCTCTTTATCTGCACACGCCGCAGCTTTCGCCACGGGTGAAGGTATTCCTGGATTGGCTGAAGCTGCGATATCGGCGGGACGCCAGGCGCATCTGAGAAGCGCGCCGGGCAAACAATCAACTGGCGCAGACCTCACGAGCTGGGCGCTCAACGTCGCCCCGGATCGTGTGACGTCGCGGCCATTGGCCGAAAATCCCGAACTGTCATTCCGGATGATGCCCGACGATCCGCCGTACGGCGATCTGTATCGTTTCGGTGCGGACCGCTGGCCTGCGCGCCGGCAATTGCAAGATCCAACATTCGGAGGTCGACATGCCCGAAGGTAGTGATGCCGATAGAGTTGCCGGTGCGGGGCCGACCAGGCGGGACGTGCTGGTCAGCGCCACGGCGAGTCTGGCGGGAACCGGCATCGGACTTCGGATAACTGGTCCGGCTGCCACCGCGCTACCTGCGGCATTCTCTGCCAGCGTGCAGGCCTCGTTACGGATCAATGGCGAGGAAGTCGAGGCGGCGCTTGACCCTCGGACATCACTTCTCGACTTTCTTCGCGAACATCAGGGCCGGTTCGGCACCAAGAAAGGATGCGATCACGGCCAGTGCGGCGCCTGCACGGTTCTCGTCAACGGGCGTCGCATCGTTTCGTGCCTGACGCCGGCAGTGCAATGCCAGCAGCGAACGGTCCAGACGATAGAAGGTCTGCAAACCGACAGGGGGCTGCACCCGATGCAGCAGGCCTTCATCGATCACGACGCGCTGCAGTGCGGCTACTGCACGCCTGGCCAGATCATGGCTGCGATCGGCTGCGTCAGGGAGGGGCACGCGACGTCGCGCGAGGCGATCTGTGAGTACATGAGCGGAAACCTGTGCCGGTGCGGCGCCTACGAGAACATCGTCAATGCCATCATCGATGCCCGCGACAAGATGGAGATCTGATATGCAGTCCTTTTCCTACCTGCGTGCCGGGTCTTCCGCAGAGGCCGTGGCGGCGCTCGCGAGCGGTGCGCGGCCGATGGCCGGCGGCACGACGCTCTACGACCTTATGAAAATGCACGTCGAACGCCCCGAGCGGATCGTCGACATCAACCAGCTTCCGCTCGCCGACATCGCTGTCGAGGACGACGCCCTTGTCCTTGGTGCCCTGGTGCGGATGAGTGATGCAGCAGAGCATCAGGCGGTGATCTCCAACCTGCCCGCACTTTCAGAATCGCTCTGGAAGGCCGCATCGCAGCAGCTTCGCAACATGGCATCGCTGGGAGGCAACCTGCTGCAGCGGACACGTTGCAGCTATTTCCGGAACGGCGCGCCTTTCGCCTGCAACAAGCGCGAACCGGGATCCGGCTGCGCCGCTATCGGTGGCCTCAACAGAGGCCACGCGCTGTTCGGCGGATCCGCGGATTGCATCGCGGTCTATCCCGGCGATTTCGCGACGGCGCTGATCGCGTTCGATGCCGATGTGGACATCCTCGGTCGCGACGGGCCGCGCCGTATTCGTCTGGCCGATCTGCACCGCGAGCCGGGTGACACACCCGACAGCGAGCACACGCTATCGCCGACCGAGATCATCACAGCGATCCGCGTGCCGCGCAGCGCCGCAGGACGTGCTTCGACCTATCACAAGATCCGCGATCGTGAATCCTACGCCTTCGCGGTGGTTTCAGTGACGGCCGGCCTGGCCATGGACGGCGACGTCGTGCGCGACGCGCGTATCGCGCTGGGCGGGGTCGCGACGCGGCCGTGGCGAGCTGAGGCAGCCGAACGCGCGCTGACCGGCCGACGACTGACGCCGGCTGCAATGCGCGAAGCCGGCGAGATCGCCTTCGCCGCCGCCAGAACGACCGAACACAACGCTTTCAAGAGAGAACTCGGCGCCCGCGCCGTGGTCGATGCCCTGCAGATCGCACACGCGAGGACCTGATCGATGTCCGACGGAAATTTTGCCGCAACCCCGCGTGTCGATGCCCACGACAAGGTCACCGGCGCTCCCATCTACGGTGCGGACCGGCGTTTCAACGGGATGCTGCACGCCATCTTCGCCGTTTCGACCATCGTGCGCGGTCGCCTGACCGAGATCGATATCAAGGCCGCACTCGCGGTGCCGGGAGTACGCCGGGTCTTGACGCATCGGGACACCGGCAAGCTCAAGCCGGACGGCTTTTTGCTCTCAGGCGGGCACAGCTCCCAAGGCATTCAACCGCTTCTGGACGACGTGATCTGCCATCGCGGCCAACCGATTGCGATGATTCTGGCCGAAACCCTGGAGGCAGCTACATTTGCTGCGACGTTGGTGACTGCGCGCTACAAGCAGGAGCCGTTCGCAAGTACCATCCACAGCGACGGGGCGACGGTCATCGCGCAGGCTGCGTCCCCGCTGCCGCAGCAGCTGTTTGGCGATACCATCGCCGGCGATGCACGCGCTGCGTTGCAGCGGGCTAGAACCGTGGTGGACGCGACATTCACCAGTCCGCCGCAGCATCAGAACCCGATTGAGCTGGTTGCGACGGTTGCCGAGTGGAGCGGCGATATGGTCACGATCCATGAAGGGTCGCAGAACACAGGCGCCATCAAGTTCGGCGTTGCCAGGGTGTTGGGCCTCGATCCCGAACAGGTCATCGTGGTCTCGCCGCATGCAGGCGGTGGCTTCGGCCAGAAGAACTCGATGCAGATGCAGACCGCACTCGTGGCCTGGGCGGCTCGTGAAGTGGGCGCGCCGGTGAAGATGGTCGTGCCTCGCACGCAGCTGTTTCACGACGCCAGCTTCCGGCCGCAGTCGCTTCACCGTATCCGGCTTGGCGCGGACGCGACGGGGCGGATGTCGGGGGTTCTCTACGATGTTGACGCTCAGAGTTCGCGTCACGATCTGTTTCCGATGGACTATGCCAACGCGGCGGCGCGGCTCTACGGGATTGCGAATTTCCGCGGATATCAGCGGATCGTGCAGACCGACGTACAAACACCCGGTTACATGCGCGCCCCGTTCGAGCATTTGGCCTCATTCGCTCTGGATTCGGCGGTGGATGAGATGGCTGAAAAGCTCGGGCAAGATCCTGTCGCCTTCCGAAAGCGGCATGACGCCGACACCGATCCGGTGACCGGCCTGCCGCTGTCGTCCCGTCATCTGTCGGCCTGTCTGGCCCGAGGGGCGGACCGATTTGGCTGGTCCCGCCGAACACCTCGCCCCGGCTCGATGAAGCTTCCGGATGGCACGTTGATCGGAATGGGCGTTGGCTGCGGATGTTACAAGGCGGCGACGGCGCCTGCGGTCGCGACGCTGACCTTGCGCCGCAACGGCACGGCCGAGATCGCCGTTGGCGTGCATGAGATGGGACAGGGCGTACGGACCGCGCTTTCCAATGCTGTGGGTGAACGACTCGGGATCGAGCCGGCCCGGGTGACGGCGCTGATCGGCGATACGCGTGGGGGTCCGCAGCACACGACGGCAGGGTCCTGGGGAACCGCCACCGCCATCCCGGCCGCGGTCGAGGCGGCTGACCGGCTAATGGCTGAACTCGGCAACGATCCAGTTGCAACTTTGGCGGAACGCGGGATCGACGAGCACGTCACCAGAATTGAAAGTCGCCCTCCAAATCAACCGGACGAGATGGCCAGTCGGCTCCACATAGGGCAGCCCGCCCCGTGGGGACCAATCTATGGCGAATATGTCAGCTATAGCTACGCAGCGCATTTCGTGGAGGTGCGTATCGAACCCTCAACCCGTCGCATTCGCGTTCCAAGGGTGGTCAGCCTGATGGATTGCGGAACGGTCGTCAGCCCGCGCACGGCCGAAAGTCAGGTCAGGGGCGGCGTCGTTTGGGGTATCAGCGCCGCGTTACGCGAGGCGAGTGAGGTCGATCCCCGCTATGGCGGCTTTCTCAACACCGACATCGCTGAATATCTCGTGCCAGTGAACGCAGATATTGGAACTTGCGACGTCGACTTCATCAACAGCCCCGATCCACGGCTCAATAATACCGGAGTGAAGGGGCTTGGTGAGGTCGTCATGACCGGTGTCGTCGCAGCTGTCTCAAACGCGGTCTGGCACGCGACCGGAAGCCGGCATCGGGATCTGCCGATCCGCCTGGAACACTTGTTATAGTCCGGTCGTCAGAACGGGTGGTAGGACGCGGTTCCGAACACGATCGCGGCGATCAGCGCCATCGCGGCGTAAACCGCCGCCACCTGCACCTGATCAGCCAGCCGGCCGGCGGTGCGCGCGCGGACCGGATTGCGTCGAGGGTTGGCGGACGAGTTGCTCATGGTCAGGTTCCGATTGTCTGTCATGGACCCTAGAAAATGCCGGAACCGGCCATTGGCAAGCCGCTTCCGGAAATAGCAACGCCGTCACTGCCAAAAGGTGCCGGAACGGCGATCCGTTCTCCTGACGGCCCGGCCCGCGACGGTTTCATTCCCCGCGGTTCCGGCCGGAAATCCTTGTAATTGCAGCGGATCGGCGCTAGCTCCTGCGCATCACCCGGACAGATCAGATCATGCAGCAGGCCGCCGTGCCGAAAGTCAGCTTTGTGTCGCTCGGATGCCCCAAAGCGTTGGTGGACTCCGAGCGCATCATCACGCGGCTGCGGGCGGAGGGCTACGAGCTCGCGCGCCGCCATGACGGCGCCGATCTGGTGATCGTCAACACCTGCGGCTTCCTCGACAGCGCCAAGCAGGAATCGCTCGGCGCGATCGGCGAGGCGATGGCGCAGAACGGCAAGGTGATCGTCACCGGCTGCATGGGCGCCGAACCGGAGCAGATCGAGGCCGCCTACCCCGGCGTGCTGTCGATCACCGGGCCGCAGCAATATGAGAGCGTGCTCGACGCCGTGCACCGCGCGATCCCGCCGCTGCACAATCCGCATCTCGATCTGGTGCCGGCGCAGGGCATCAAGCTGACGCCGCGGCACTACGCGTATCTGAAGATTTCCGAAGGCTGCAACAACCGCTGCAGCTTCTGCATCATCCCCAAGCTGCGCGGCGACCTCGTCTCACGACAGGCCAATGACGTGCTGCGCGAGGCGGAGAAGCTGGTCGCCGCCGGCGTCAAGGAACTCCTCGTCATCTCGCAGGACACCTCGGCCTACGGCGTCGATTTGCGCTACGCCACCAGCCCGTGGAAGGACCGCGAGGTCCGCGCCAAATTCTACGACCTCGCCGCTGAACTCGGCGAGTTGGGCGCATGGGTGCGGCTGCAATACGTCTACCCCTACCCGCATGTCGACGAGGTCATCGGCTTGATGACCAAGGGCAAGGTCCTGCCCTACCTCGACATCCCGTTCCAGCACGCCAGCCCCGATGTGCTGCGGATGATGAAGCGCCCGGCGGCGCAGGACAAGACGCTGGAGCGCATCAAGCGCTGGCGCGCGGAGTGTCCGGAGCTGACGCTGCGCTCGACCTTCATCGTCGGCTTTCCCGGCGAAACCGAGAGCGACTTCCAGTATCTGCTCGACTGGCTCGAGGAAGCCGAGATCGACCGCGCCGGCTGTTTCAAATACGAGCCGGTGGCGGGCGCGACATCGAACGCGATCGGCAATCCGGTGCCCGACGAGATCAAGCTGCAGCGCTGGAACGCGTTGATGGTGCGCCAGCAGGCGATTTCCGCGCGCCGGCTGAAGCGCAAGGTCGGCACAAGGCAGCAGGTCATCATCGACGAGATCGGCCCGACCGTCGCCAAGGGCCGGTCGAAGTCCGACGCCCCGGAAATCGACGGCGCGGTCTACGTCTCGAGCCGCCGCCCGCTGCGTGTCGGCGAGATCGTCACCGCCAAGATCGACCGCGCCGACGCCTACGACCTGCACGGCAGCGTCGCTGGGTTCTAGGCGTCACGTGTCCCGGGCGCGATGCGGCATTCTTATGCCGCTTCGCAGAACCGGGACCGTCCCAACGGAAGCGTTCATCGTATCAAGCGCTTCCGCCGGTACGGCCCCGGCTTAGCAGCGCAGCACGATGCAAGCGCGTCGCGCTGCGCCGCATCCGGGTCACGGAGCAAGTTGAGCGCCCTCTTCCCTTCTTCCATCGTGGGAGTAGTTGGCGCGGGTGAAGCCCGTGCCAGATGAGGGGGAGTAGCGGACCACTGGCTCAGTGCCCCCTCACCCGGCTGCGCTCCGCGCAGCCACCCTCTCCCACGAGGGGAGAGGGCGAAGACGTCACGGCTTCAGGATCGACGCGCCCGTGGTCTTGCGGGCTTCCAGATCGATATGCGCCTTGGCGGCGTCCTTTAGCGCATAGGCGTGGTTGATCGGGATGTGCATCTTGCCGTCGATCACCGCCGAAAACAGCGTGTCGGCGCCTTCCATCAGCTCCTTGCGGGTGCTGACATAATCGTTGAGCTTCGGGCGCGTCGCGAAGATTGAACCCGCGGCATTCAGTTCGGCGATCGAGAACGGCGGCACCGGACCCGACGCGTTGCCGAACGACACCCACAACCCGCGCGGCTTGATGCAGGACAGCGAGCCCGGATAGGTGGTCTTGCCGACGCCGTCATAGACCACGTCGCACAATTCGTTGCGGCTGATCTGCTTGACCCGCGCGACGAAGTCTTCCTCGTTGTAAAGGATGACGTGGTCGCAGCCATTGGCGAGCGCGAGATCGGCCTTCTCCTTGGAGCCGACGGTGCCGATCACATGCGCGCCGAGCGCCTTGGCCCACTGGCACGCCAGCAGACCGATGCCGCCGGCCGCGGCGTGGATCAGCACGCGATGGCCCGGCTCGACCTTGAAGGTCTTGTGCAGCAGGTACCAGACGGTGAGCCCCTTGAGCATCAGCACCGCGCCCTGCTCGTAGGTGATGTTGTCCGGCAGCTTGACGAGCTTGGCGGCCTCGATGTTGCGCTCGGTCGCGTAGCCGCCGAGGTTGGAATAATACGCGACGCGGTCGCCGGGATGAAAGTCGGTGACACCCTGCCCGACCGAGACCACTTCGCCGGCGGCCTCGTTGCCGGCGATGAACGGCATGGTCGGCGCCTTGTAGAGGCCGGTGCGGAAATAGACGTCGATGAAGTTCAGACCGACGGCGTGCTGCTTGATGCGCACTTCGCCGGCACCGGGCGGCTGCAGCTCGATCGCTTCATAGACCAGAGCCTCCGGCCCGCCGACCTTGTGTACCCGCACCGCCTTCGTCATCGTCGTCTCCTCTTGCTCGAAATTTTGCGGCCAACCGGAGGCCATCGTGCCGGCCTTGTCAACTCCGGCGCCTGCGCCACGCCAGCCGGATCAGCGCGTCGGCGCACAGCACATACAGCCCGATCGCACACAGCGCGACGGTCACGGCGGCGCCGGCGCGAAAATCGGTGGCCACCACCACGATCGCGAGCACCGCCCACAGCGCCATCAAGCCCAGGTTGAGATAGCGCAGCCGCGCCACGCGGACCGGATGGATCACATGGATCGGCACGAAGGTCAGCACGATCAGCAGCGCGACCAGCGCGCTCGCCAGTGCTGCCGGCAGTTCGAGCAAAAACAGGTAGAAGGCGACGGCATTCCACAGCGCCGGAAAGCCGCGAAAATGATTGTCGTCGGTCTTCATCCGGCGATCGGCGAAGTACAACGCGCTCGAGATCACGATGCCGGCGCCGAGGATCGGCGCCGCGACCGGCGACAGCAATCCGCCCGCGGTGATGGCGTAGGCCGGCACGAATACGTAGGTGAGAAAGTCGACCACCAGATCGAGCGTATCGCCGGACCAGTTCGGCTGCAGCCGCCCGACGTCGAAGCGGCGCGCCAGCGGACCGTCGATGGCGTCGACCACCAGCGCCAGCCCGAGCCAGCCGAACATCGCCGCCCAGTTGGCGTTGACCGCCTCCAGCATCGCCGCCAGCGCGATGCCGGCGCCGAGCGCGGTGAACAGATGCACGGCAAACGCCGCCCCGCGCGCGGTGCGCGTGGTCTGCGGAAAATCGGGGGGATCAATCGGCGTCATCTGGCACAAACGCTTAACAGCAAAATGACGGGCTGCACATCGGGCGGAGCGGACAGCGGCGCGCGGGCTTGAAAAAGCCGCGGCGGCGATCAAGTGTGGCGCATGACCGAGATCCTGCTTGCCCCCAAAAGCTACGACGCCATCGTCATCGGCGGCGGTCCCGCCGGCCTTGCGACCGCCATCGCGGTGGCCAAGGCCGGCGCAATGACCGCGCTGGTCGCCCGTCGCCTGCCCTATGCCGACAACCGGACCACCGCCTTGCTCGGCCAGTCGGTCGATCTGCTCGAGCGGCTCGACGTCTGGCCCCGCTGTGCCGGCAATGCCGCCGCGCTGCGCACCATGCGTCTGGTGGACGACACCCGCCGGCTGATCCGCGCGCCGGAGGTGAAGTTCTCGTCCGACGAGATCGGCCTCGAGGCGTTCGGCTACAACATCCAGAACCGCATTCTGATGGAGGCGCTGGAACATCGCGCCGCCGAACTGCCCAATCTGATCCGGCTCGACGACGAGGCCGACAGCATCAGTCCGGGCGACGAGGCAGCCGTAGTGCTGACAGCGTCGGGACAGGCCCTGGCGGGTCGTCTTGTGGTCGGCGCCGACGGGCGGCGTTCACCGTCGCGCGATGCCGCCGGCATCGCGGTCAAGAGTCGCGCATTGAAACAGTCGGCGCTGACCTTCAACGTCGGCATCGCGCGGCCGCACGACAATATCTCGACCGAATTCCACACCGCGCAGGGCCCCTGCGTGTTCGTGCCGCTGCCGGGCAACCGCATGAGCGTCGTCTGGGTCTCCGCGCCGGCCGAGGCCGAACGGCTGATGGCACTGCCGGACGACGAGCTATCACAAGCCGTCGAGCGGCAGGCGCAGTCGATCTTCGGGCGCATGCAGGTCGAAGACGGCCGCAACCTGTTCCCGCTGGCGATCGAGCAGCCGGAACGCTTCGCATCGCGTCGCATCGCGCTGGTCGGCGAAGCCGCGCATGTGCTGCCGCCGATCGGCGCGCAGGGCCTCAACATGGGCTTGCGAGATGCCGCCGATCTCGCCGACATCGTCGGAGATGCGCTGCTGGCCGGCGACGATCCCGGCTCCGCGGCGGTGCTCGGCCGCTTCGAGCGCGCGCGCCGCGCCGACGTCGCCAGCCGCACCTTTGCGATCGACATGGCTAATCGCTCGCTGCTGAGCGATTTCCTCCCCGTTCAGGCGGCGCGTGCGCTCGGCATGCAACTGCTCGGCGCGCTCGGCCCGATCCGCCGCATCGCGATGCGCGAGGGCCTGGCGCCGTCCTGGCGTCGCTGACGCCTCGTCGCGCCTTGCGGCGGTCAACGCGCGTTTCGCAGCACGTCGCGGAAGTCCGCGACGATTTCCGCTGCAAACGCCGGATCGTTGATGTGGTGTGGCACGCGGCGAACGCGATGCACGTCGCTCGATTTGAACTCGCGTTCGATGGTGTCGAACAGCGCCGCCGTGGTTTCGGGCGCGTGAAACGGCTGGCCGGGTGCATCCAGCATCGAGACGCCGCCTTCGGGCAGCAACAGCCGAACCGGTCCCGGTGACCGGTTGAGCTTCTGGGCGAGCCAGGCGCCGGCCTGCCGGTTTTCCTCGATCGTCGTCCGCATCAAGGTGACGTTGGCGTTGTGGACGTGGAAGTGCCGGTCGCGATAGCGCTCGGGCACCGTCTCCCTGCCCCAGAAATTGATCATGTCGAACGCCCCGACCGAGCCGATCCATGGCGTCGCGGTCCGCGCGATGGCGTCGAAGCGGTCCGGTCCGGCGCTGCAGACGCCGCCGAACAAATGGTCGAGCGCCTCGGTGGTCGAGATGTCGAGCACCGCGCTCAACAATCCGGCATCGACCAGCGCCTCGAGCGCCTTTCCGCCATGGCCGTTGGCGTGAAAGACCTGCGGCTCGAAATCGTCGGCCAGAAACGCATGGACGGCCATCACGCACGGCGTGGTAACGCCGAACATGCTGAGCCCGAGCGCGGGTTTCTCGTCGCCCCCGGCAGGCGGCTGCCACAGCATCATGCCCGCCAGCGCGTGCGCCGCATTGCCCAGCACGACGCGGGAGATGCGGTTCAGGCCGGCAACATCCGTCACCGGAAACATCGTGGTGATGTCGTGAATGCCGTTGTAGGACGACATGTCGCCGGCGGCCAGCGTCGAGACCAGCACGCGCGGCGTGCCGACCGGCAAGGCGCGTAGCGTCGGTGCGACGATCGCGGTGCCGCCCGATCCGGCCAGGCAGATCATGCCGCCAACGTCATCGCGTCCGGCGATCCAGCGGCGCAAGGCTTCGGTCATCGCAGTGACCGCGACGCCGCGATCGCCGGTCGACAACACCGCATCGCGGCCATCCGGGTGATGGTCGGCGACGTCGGCGGCACGGATGTCGACATTGTCCGTGGCGCTCTTGGTGCCGACGTCGACCGTCGTGGTTTGCAGTCCTGCGGCGCGGATCAATCCGGCGACGTAGTTGAGTTCATTGCCTTTTGTATCAAAGGTCCCGACGACATAGGCCCTGCGTGTGCCGGCAGCCAAGGTCAGGACCGCGCGAGGGCTTCGGCGCCCTGGAAGGCGAAGCGGAAGGTGTTGGTGACGGCGAGCATCACCTCGGTCTCGTCCGCCGGGTCGACCTCGAAGGTCGCCCACCATTCGCCGTAGGTCTGGTTGGTCTCGGTGACTTCCCGCAGCCGCATCTCGGAGACGTAGTTGCGCACCGGCAGGGTCGCCTCGAGAATGCAGTAGGAGCAGATGTATTCGCGGTCGGACAGCGACAGCAGTTGCTCGCGGATGTGGCCGGTGCCGTCCTTGGTCCGGAAATTCCGAATGCAGCCGATCTGGTCGGACGGCAGCCCGCCCTCGATGTGACTGGTCGAGAACAAGGTCGCGTTGTAGTCCGGCAGACCGTTGAAATCGCGCAGGACCTTCCAGGTCGCCGCGATTGGCGCATCCATCACCGCGCTGACAAAGATGCGTTTCATGGCAGTTCCCCTCAGTAGCTGATGGCCTTGAAGGCCTGAACCTGTCGGGTCAGCGCCTCCTCGACCGGCAGGCGCTCGACGCTGCTCGCACCATAGAAGCCGTTGCAGTGCTTGCTGTTCTTCATCACGTAGTCGGCGTCCGCCGGCGACGAGATCGGGCCGCCATGGGCGATCACGATGACGTCCTTGCGAATGCGGCGCGCGGCCTCGGCCCATTCGTCGATCAGCGCGACGGACCGATCGAGCGACGGCGCGGTGGTGACCCCGATGGTGCCGCCGGTGGTCGTTCCCATATGCGGGACGATGATGTCGGCGCCGGCCTTGGTCATTTCGACGGCCTCGTCGACGCTGAACACGTATGGCGTCGTCAGCAGATCGAGTTCGTGCGCCTGGCGGATCATGTCGATCTCCTGCGCGTACTGGATGCCGGTCTCTTCCAGCATGATGCGGAAATTGCCGTCGATGATGCCGACCGTTGGAAAGTTCTGTACGCCTGAAAAACCCAGCTCCTTCAGCTCCTTCAAAAACACCGGCATGATGATGAAGGGATCGGTGCCGTTGACGCCGGCCAGCACCGGCGTCTTCTTGACGACCGGCAATATCTCGACCGCCATCTCCTTCACGATGGCGTTGGCGTTGCCGTAGGCCATCAGCCCGGATGACGAACCCCGCCCGGCCATGCGGTAGCGGCCAGAATTGTAGATGATAATGAGGTCGATGCCGCCGGCCTCCTCGCATTTGGCCGAGAGCCCGGTGCCCGCGCCGCCGCCGATGATCGGCTGGCGACGCGCCACCATGTCGTTGAACCGGGCGACGATGTCCGCCCGCTTGATCGCTGCCATAAACATTACTCTCCAGAGCCGCCGCCGGAGGCGGCGTGCGGGGTCAGCCCTTCTTGACGAGCGGACAGGTGGATTCCGACAGCGGCTGGAATGCCTTGTCGGCCGGGATGGTGCCGAGCGGCTTCAGATAGTCCCACGGATACTTCGATTCGGCCTTGGTCTTGACCTCCCAGAGATACATGTCGTGCACCATGCGGCCATCCTCGCGGATGAAGCCCTTCTTGGTGAACATGTCGCTGATCGGCATTTCGCGCATGACCTTGGACACGGCATCGGCGTCGTCGGTCCCGGCCTTCTCGACCGCCTTCAGGTAATGCCTCGTCGACGAATAGTCGCCGGCCTGCGACATGTTGGGCATCAGGCCGACCCGATCGAAATAGCGCTTGGCGAACGCACGGGTGTCGTCGTTCATGTCCCAGTACCAGGCATTGGTCAGCTGCAGTCCGGCGGCCGCGTCGAGGCCCAGCGTGTGGATGTCGTTGATCCACAGCAGCAGGGCCGCGAGCTTCTGCGTCTTGGTCGCCTGGAATTCGGCCGCGCTCTTGATCGCGTTGATGGCGTCCCCGCCGGTCGAGGCGATTCCGATGATCTTCGCCTTCGAGCCCTGTGCCTGCAGCAGGAAGGACGAGAAATCCGACGTGTTCAGCGGATGCCGGACCGATCCCAGCACCTTGCCGCCGGCCTTGGTGACGACGTCGGAGACCTGCTTTTCGAGGCCGTGGCCGAAGGCGAAATCCACCGTCAGGAAGTACCAGCTGTCGCCGCCCTGCTCGACGATGGTGCGCCCGGTGCCGTTCGCCAGCGAATAGGCGTCATAGGTATAATGCACCGTATAGGGCGAGCAGGCCTGGTTGGTCAGCCCCATATTGGACGACGCATTGACGATGATGTGCCGCTTCTTCTGCTTGGCGACTTCGGCAACCGCGAGCGCGACGCCGGAATTGGCGAGGTCCTGAATCAGATCGACGCCGCCGGTGTCGAACCATTGCCGGGCCAGGTTTCCGCCGATGTCGGGCTTGTTCTGGTGATCGCCGAAGATGACTTCGATCGGCTTGCCAAGCACCTTGCCGCCGTGATCCTCGACCGCCATGCGAACCGCTTCGACGGCGCCCTTGCCGGACAGATCCGCGTAGACGCCCGACATGTCGGTGAGCACGCCGATCCGCACGACGTCGTCTGATACTTTGGATGCTTGCGCATAGAGTGGTCCCGCCCACAGCGCTGCGGCCGCGAGTACGGGCATCATGCAACTGACTGCCTTCGCCATCTGATCCTCCCAAAGATGTTTTTTCTTGACGGCAAGTCTGCCGGCACCAACAGTTCGGCGCCATGGTCAGGGACCACCACAACCTACTCGAAACCCACATCGACGGGCCGGATACCAAGCTGTGGGCCGTCACTGCGGCGGATTGTCCCGCGCTGGCGCGGCGGCACATCTCCCACGTCGGGTGCGGCGATGCGGCAGTGCCGTACCGGATCGTGCGCACCAACCTGTCGGGCGCGTATCTGCACGGCTCGCTCGGCGGCGTCGGTCGCATGCTGATCGACGGACGCTGGCGTCCGCACGGCGCCGGCATGGCGTCGCTGGCACCGGCGCATGTGCTGCACGCCTTCCACGCGGTGCCGTCGCGGCGCTGGCATTACTGCTGGGTGCGCTTCACGGCCGAGTCGCCACGCTCGGTCAGCGACGCGATGACGCCGATCATGGGACGCTACGACTGCCGTCCGCTCAGTCGTGCGATCATGGGCCTGTACGACGAGATGCAGGCCGGACGCGACATGGCGATCTGCGCGCTGTGGCTCGATCTGATCGAGATCTATGTCGACGGGTTTGCCAAGCCGTGGCGAAGCGAGACCCGGCTGATGGCGGTCTGGAACAGCGTCCGCAAGGACCTGGCGCGACCCTGGAAGCTGCCGGAACTGGCCGAGTTGGCAGGACTGTCCGACGAACATCTCAGACGTCTCTGCCACCGCAGTCTCGGGCGCAGCCCGATGCAGCAACTGACAACCCTGCGGGTGCAGCAGGCGGCCCACCAGCTCGCCACCACCAACGCCAAGATCGAGATGATCGCGGATAGCGTAGGCTACCGGAACCCCTTTGCGTTTTCGAATGTCTTCAAGCGCGTGACAGGCTTGCGCCCCTCGGAATTCCGCGCCCGTCGTCAGGCAGACGCTGCAGATAACATCCGACCCGCCGCTAAAACCGGGCCGCGCAGTGCCAAGCGTTCCGCTGCCGCAGCGCGGCAACGCTCGCTTGTCAGCGTGGTGCGCACCAGGCGCCAGCGATGAGAGACGTCAGCATGCCGCATGAAACCTGCTGATCGACTAGAACGGAATCTGCCCGGTCTTGATCAGCCACATCACGCTGGTCAGCGTGACGACCGAGACGAAGGTGCCGAGCAGCACCGTCACGGAGGCCGGCTCGATCCAGGTGTCGTATTGTCGCGCGATGACGAACACGTTGAGCGCTGGCGGCAGTGAGGCCATCAGCACCGCGGTCGCCGCCCATTCCGGCGTGAACGGCCCGAACGCCATCATCAGCCCGAACACGATCAGGGGATGCAGCACCAGCTTGATCCCGATCAGGCCCGGCACCTCCCACGGCACCCGGCCGAACGGCCGCAGCGCCACCGTCACCCCGAGCACGAACAGCGCCACGGGCGCGGCGGCGTTCTGCAGAAACTGCAGCGTGTTGTCGATCGCCGCCGGCAGCTGGATGTGAAACGCCGCGGCGATCGCGCCGCAATAGGCCGCGACGATCAAGGGATGCAGCACGATCTCGCGCGCGACCCGCAGGATGGTCGGCCCCAGCCGTTCGCCGCGGCCGCTGGTCAGTGCCATCGCCAGCGGCAGGATCGAGAACAGGAAGATGCTGTCGAAACAGAAGATCAGCGCGGTCGGCACTGCGGCACTCGGCCCGAGCACCGCCAGCGCCAGTCCCGGCCCCATATAGCCGATATTGCCGTAGCCGCCGGCCAGTCCGGCCATCGCGGTCTCGCGCAGCGTCAAGCCGCCGAGCCAGCGCCCGATTCCGGCTGCGAGGAAGAAGGCGGAGGCGGTGCCGAGCGTGGTGGCGATCACGAAAGGCAGGTTGTTCAATTGCTCGAACGGCGTCTTCGACATGATGCGGAAGAACAGCGCCGGCAACGAGACGTAAAGCAGGAAGAAGTTCATCCAGGCCAGCCCGGCCTCGGGCAGCCGCTTCCAGTGGCCGCAGGCATAGCCGATGAAGATCAGCCCGAAATAGGGCAGCGCCAGATTGAGGATGTCAGCCATCAGAAGGGCAGTCCGGTTGGTCGGCGCAGCTCCGGCGGCCGCGGGCAATCGTGGCGCGATTCAACGGGTTGCCCCTAGCATCGGCCACAATCCTGGTTTAATCGCACAGAGATGATCAAGACGAGAACCGCTAGATTCCAGATTGGACAGATTGTCCGCCACCGGATTTTTTCATTCCGGGGCGTGATCTTCGATATCGATCCGGAGTTCAACAACACCGAGGAATGGTGGCTGTCGATCCCCGAGGAGGTCCGGCCGCACAAGGACCAGCCGTTCTATCATTTGCTCGCCGAGAATTCGGAATCCGAATACGTCGCCTATGTCTCAGAGCAGAACCTGCTGCCCGACGAATCCGGCGAGCCGATCCGCCATTCGCAGGTCGCCGAGATCTTCGTCAAGGACAAGGCCGGCGGCTACCGCCCGCGCAATTCGTCGCTTAACTGACATCGGCTGTTGGATTGAAAAAAGGGCGCCCCTCGGGGCGCCCTTTGTTGTGGTCTGAAGCGAGCGATCACTTCGCGGCCGGATTGGCCGGCGCAGCTGCACCACCCTGGGCTTCGAGCTTCTTGCGCTGCTCTTCGGCGCGCTTCTGCAGTTCTTCCTGCAGCTTCTTCTGGGTCTCTTCGAACTGCTTCGGATCGGTCGGCGGGCCGTCATAGGCCTTGGCAAACTCCGCCAGCGGCAGCGGCAGGGTCAGCGGCGCGCCGTTGGAGTTGATCGCCTGCACGATGAGGTTCTGGCCCTTCTTCAGGTTGCCAAGCATCTCCGGCGTCACTTCATAATCCGACATGCAGCCATTGGCGAAGCAGATCACGTAGGGGCTCTGCGCCGGGGCGTTGGAGTCGATGATGACGCGGGTGCCGTGCACCAGCTGCATGCCGAGCGGCAGGGTGACGCGCAGAATCTTTTTCGGCTCGCCTTCCGGCTCGATGATGACCGCCGCGATCACCGGCTGACCGGATTCGATGCGGCCGTCCTTGCCGGTGAAGCAGACCTGCTTGGCGTTGGCGTCCTGCCCCTTCAGGCAGAATTTGGTCCATGGCGCATAGATCAGCTGCACCTGCTGGTCGGCAGGCTGACCGGCAGGCGCGGGAGCGCCTGGCGCGGCCGGCGCCTGGGCGGCGGGAGCGCCCTTGGCCGGCGCCTTGGGAGCGGCCTTCGGCGGAGCCTTGGGCGCGGCCGCCGGCGGCGCGCCGGGAGCCGGCGCCTGGGCCAGCGCAGGAATCACTGTCATGGCGGTCAGGGCCGTCGCCGCCATCAGGGCAACCCGCCCGCGCGACGAGGCCGACGCAGCCAGCATACGAAAATTCATTGCGGAAAACCCTTTCTTGAGCGTTCTCACGCCCGAAACGCTGCACCGGCCGTTCGGCGGCTGTGTCGTGACCAAATGAGGCGGTTGCGTGACAGCCGGGCCGTCGATGCCAATCGCAAGCCTTCAATACAACGGCACGCGAAAAGATCAATGGCGGCTGTGATATTTGGCCGCGTAGCAGGCCTCAGCCCACGGCTGTGCTAGGCTTGTTCCGTGAGACTCAGTCCCGCACACCGCGACGCGCCGCCGCGACGGTCGACGCTGGCCCTGCTCCGGATGTTCGCCTGGGCAGCGGTCGGCATGGCCGTTGCCATGACGGCGGCGCTGGCCGAAGCGCCGGCCCTGCCCCGCCATGCCATCGCGATGCACGGCGCGCCGCAGCTTCCTCCCGACTATCAGCATATGCCCTACGCCAATCCCGACGCGCCGAAAGGCGGCCGGCTGATCCAGGGCATTCATGGCACCTTCGACAGTCTGAACCCGCTGATCGTCAAGGGCATTGCCGTGCAGCAGATTCGCGGCTTCGTGATCGAGAGCCTGCTGACGCGTGGCCATGACGAGGCGTTCACGCTGTACGGCCTGCTGGCGCAAAGCGTCGAGACCGACGACGCCCGCAGCTACGTGACGTTTCGAATCGACCCACGCGCGCGGTTTTCCGACGGCAAGCCGGTGACGGCCGAGGACGTGCTGTTCTCTTGGTCGTTGCTGAAGGACAAGGGCCGGCCGAATCACCGGCTGTATTACGCCAAGGTGAGCAAGGCCGAGGCGCTCGACGAGCGCGCCGTGCGATTCGATTTCGGCGGCGCGCCGGACCGCGAACTGCCGCTGATTCTCGGGCTGATGCCTGTGCTGCCGAAACACGCCGTCGATGCCGCCATCTTCGACGAGACCTCGATGACCCCGCCGGTCGGCTCCGGGCCCTACCGGGTCACGACGGTGCGGCCCGGCGCCAGCCTCACCCTGACCCGCAATCCCGACTACTGGGCCCGCGACCTGCCTGCCGCGCGCGGGCTCTGGAACTTCGACGAGATCCGGCTGGATTACTACCGCGAGGCCAACGGACATTTCGAGGCGTTCAAGCGCGGGCTGTACGATTTCCGCGTCGAATACGAGCCGCTGCGCTGGCACGGCGGTTATGATTTCGCGGCGGTGCGCAGCGGCGACGTCATCCTGGACACCCTCAAGACCGGGCTGCCGCAGCATTCCGAGTTCCTGGTGTTCAACACGCGCCGGCCGGTGTTCGCCGATCGCCGCGTCCGCGAAGCGCTGACCCTGCTGTTCGATTTCGAATGGATCAACCGCAACTACTTCTTCGGCATGTATGCGCGGTCGGCCAGCTACTTCGCCGGCTCGGAACTGTCGGCCTATGAGCGTCCCGCCGACGCCGCCGAACGCGCCCTGCTGCAGTCGGCGCAGCCGCCGCTCGCGCCCGACCTGCTCGACGGCAGCTACCGCCTTCCGGTCACCGACGGCTCCGGCCGCGACCGGCCCGCGCTGCGCAGGGCGCTCGCGCTGCTGGCGGAGGCCGGCTACGAGCTCGACGGTCCGGTACTGCGCAGCCGCGCGACGAGGCAGCCGCTGGCGTTCGAAATCCTGGTGACGACCCGCGACCAGGAGCGCATCGCGTTGGCGTTTGCACGCGACGTCAAGCGCGCCGGCATCGAGGCCAAGGTCCGCGCGGTCGACGCCGTGCAGTTCGACCAGCGCCGCATCAATTTCGACTTCGACATGATCCAGAATCGCTGGGACCAGTCGCTGTCGCCCGGCAACGAGCAATATTTCTACTGGGGCAGCGAGGCCGCCGACAATCCGGGCACCCGCAACTACATGGGCGCGAAGGATCCCGCGATCGACCGCATGATCGCCGCGATGCTGGACACCCGCGAGCGGCCCGCCTTCGTCGCCGCGGTGCGCGCGCTCGACCGCGTGCTGATGTCGGGCTTCTACGCGGTGCCGCTGTACAACGCACCGGAGCAATGGATCGCGCGATGGAATCGGATAGAACGGCCGGCAGCGACCGCGCTGTCCGGCTATCTGCCCGAAACCTGGTGGCAGCGGCCGTCGGCGCCGCAGAGGTGACCCGGTGATCCAGAACAACCCCTCGCCGACGCTCGACGGCCTGTTCCGCAGGGTTTTGGCGCGCGATCCGCACGCGCTGGCGCTGGTCGATCCGGCCGACAAGCCGCGCGTCACCGGCCAGCCCCCGCAGCGGCTGACATTCGGCGACGCCGACCGCGCCATTGCCGCGCTGGCGACGCAGTTCATGGCCGCGTTGCCAGCCAATTCGGTGATCGCGGTGCAGCTGCCGAACACCGTCGAATTCGTGCTCACCGTGCTGGCGGCGCACCGCGCCGGGCTGGTGGTTGCGCTGCTGCCGCAGCTGTGGCGGCAGGCGGAGCTGACCGTGGCGCTGAACCGCACCGGCGCCCGCGCCATCGTCACCACCAGCCGGATCGACGGCGTCAGCCATGCCGACCTGGCGATGAACGCGGCTGTCGAGGCGTTCTCGATCCGACACGTGTTCGGCTTCGGCGACGACCTGCCCGACGGGATGGTGCCGCTCGACGCCGTCGTCGCGGAAGGCGACGGCAGCGCCGCGCCGGCCACGCAGGATCCGCGCCGCGCGGCGATCATCTCCTTCGACGTCACGCCGCAGGGATTTCGCGCGGTGCCGCGCACCCATCTCAACGTCATCGCCGGCGCGCTGATGATGTTCCTCGAAAGTGGCCTGCCGCAGGGCGCGACCCTGCTGTCGGCGACGGCGCCGTCGTCCTTCGCGGGACTGAGCTCGTCGCTGGTGCTGTGGCTGCTGAGCGGCGGCTCGCTGGTGCTGCACCACCCGTTCGACGGCGATATCCTCGACCAGCAGCTCGGCGACAACCGCTGCGACGCGATGGTGGCGCCGGCGCCGCTGGCGCTGCGGCTGGCCGAATCCGGCATGCTGGCGCGGCACCCGGCGCTGCGCCGGGTGATCGGGCTATGGCGCGCGCCCGAACAGGTGACGTCCAGCCCGCTGTGGCCGCCGGGCCGCGCCGCGCTGACCGACATCTACCTGTTCGGCGAGGCAGGCCTGTTCGGCGCGCAGCGTTTGGTCGATGGCGCCGCCGCCCCGATCATGCCGGGCGTGCACGGCGCGCCGCGCGACGACGAGCGCTCCGCGCCGTCGGGAGAAATCCTGCTGACGGCGAACGGCACCCTGGCGCTGCGCGGCCCGATGGTGCCGGCGGCGGCCTACGCGCCCGATCCGCTGGCGCGCGACGCACCGCTCGAGCCGCCGCCGGCCGACGCCGTCGACACGTTCTACGCGGCACGGATCGACCGCAGCAGCGGCGCCATCTGCATCACCGCGCCGCCCGCCGGCATTTTGGCGGTCGGCGGCTATCGGTTTCGCGCGGAAGACCTCGAGCAATGGGCCAAGCGGCTCGGCCAGGGCGCACTGCTTACCGCTTTGCCCGACCGCCTCAGCGGCTACCGCCTCGCCGGCCGCGCCGCCGACAACCCCCGCGCCCGCGACGCCTTCACGGGCCTCGGCCTCAACCCGCTGATGATCGAAGCCTTTCGGGACGGCACGGTGTCGAGCGATTAGCGGACGCGGCTGCATGTCAGCGCGTCGTCCCCGCGAAGGCGGGGACCCGTACGCCGCAGTATCTCGATGTTGGCAATGCCGCAGAGGCCTTCCTTGATTTGGGAGGCCAGGGGTTATGGGTCCCCGCCTTCGCGGGGACGACACGCTTTGAGATTGGCGATTGACTACGCCGCCTTCTTGTCGGCCGCCAAATTGGCCAGTTGGCGCATGATTTCCGTGGTGCCGTAAAGGCGCTCTTCCGGGGTTTCCCAGTCCTGCAGGAACACCACCTTCATGTCGGGCCGCACCTTGGCGGCCTGGCCGTGCTGTTTGATGAAGTACATCAGCCGGTCCGGATGCGCGAACTTGTTGTCGCGGAAGGTGATGACCGCGCCCTTCGGCCCGGCGTCGACCTTCTCGACATTGGCTGCGCGGCAATAGGCCTTGATGGCGGCGATCTTGAACAGATAGCGCACCTCGTCGGGCAGCACGCCGAAGCGGTCGCGCAGTTCGGCGGCGAAGTTCTCGATCTCGTCCTCGCTGTCGAGATCGGCCAGCCGCCGGTACAGCGACAGCCGCACCGAGAGGTCGGCGACGAAATCCTCCGGGATCAGCACCGGCATGCCGATAGTGATCTGCGGCGACCAGCGATCGGCCACCGGCTCGGACACGCCGGCCTTCAGCGCCAGGATCGCCTCCTCCAGCATCGACTGGTACAGCTCGAAGCCGACCTCCTTGATGTGGCCGGACTGCTCGTCGCCGAGCAGATTGCCGGCGCCGCGGATGTCGAGGTCGTGCGAGGCGAGCTGGAAGCCGGCGCCGAGCGTCTCCAGTGACTGCAGCACCTTGAGCCGCCGCTCCGCCTGCGCGGTGATGCTGTGCTTGCGGGGCAAGGTGAACAGCGCATAGGCGCGCAGCTTGGAGCGCCCGACCCGGCCGCGCAGCTGATACAACTGCGCAAGGCCGAACATGTCGGCGCGATGCACGATCATGGTGTTGGCGGACGGGATGTCGAGACCCGACTCGACGATGGTGGTCGATAGCAGGATGTCGTACTTGCCGTCGTAGAACGCCGACATGATATCCTCGATGGTGGTCGGCGGCATCTGGCCGTGCGCCACCGCGACCTTCATCTCCGGCACGTGCTTGTCGAGGAAGTCCTTCACCTCGGCGAGGTCGTCGATCCGCGGCACCACATAGAACGCCTGCCCGCCGCGATAGCGCTCGCGCAGCAGCGCCTCGCGGATCATCAAGGGATCGTGCGGCGCCACGAAGGTGCGCACCGCGAGCCGGTCGACCGGCGCGGAGGCGATGATCGACAGGTCGCGCACGCCGGAGAGCGCGAGTTGCAAGGTGCGCGGGATCGGCGTGGCGCTCAGGGTCAGCACATGGACGTTGGCGCGCAGCTGCTTCAGCCGCTCCTTGTGGGTGACGCCGAAATGCTGCTCCTCGTCGACCACCAGCAGGCCGAGATCCTTGAACTTGATCGACTTGCCGAGCAGCGCGTGGGTGCCGATCACGATGTCGACCGCGCCCTCGGCGAGCCCCTTCTTGGTCTGGCTCAACTCCTTCGCCGAGACCAGCCGCGAGGCCTGCGCGATGTTCACCGGAAAGCCGCGGAAGCGGTCGGTAAAGGTGCGCGCATGCTGCCGCGCCAGCAGCGTGGTCGGCACCACCACGGCGACCTGCTTGCCGTCCATCGCCACCGCGAAGGCGGCGCGCAGCGCCACCTCGGTCTTGCCGAAGCCGACGTCGCCGCACACCAGCCGGTCCATCGGCAGACCGCTTTCGAGATCCTGCAGCGAGGCGTTGATCGCGGCGAGCTGGTCCTCGGTCTCCTCATAGGGAAAGCGCGCGCAGAACTCGTCGTAGAGATGCGGCTGCACCGGCATCTTCGGCGCCTCGTGCAGGTGCCGCTCGGCGGCGATCTTGATCAGTTCGCCGGCGATCTCGCGAATCCGGTTCTTCAGCTTGGCCTTGCGCGCCTGCCAGCCGGAGCCGCCGAGCCGGTCGAGCTCGACATTGGCGGTGTCGGAACCGTAGCGCGACAGCAGCTCGATGTTCTCGACCGGCAGGAACAGCTTGGTCTCGTTGGCGTAGCGCAGCTCGAGGCAGTCATGCGGCGCGCCGCCGACCTGCAGGGTCTGCAGCCCGACGAAGCGGCCGATGCCGTGCTCGACATGCACCACGATGTCGCCGGCGCTGAGGCTGGTCACCTCGGAGATGAAGTTGTCGAGCTTGCGCGAGGGCTTGCGCGGCCGCACCAGCCGGTCGCCGAGCACGTCCTGCTCGCTGATCACCGCGATGGTGTCGGTCTCGAAGCCGGCCTCCATGCCGACCACGGCCAGCATGGTCTCGTTGCGCGGCGTCGCCAGCACGGTGCGCCAGGAATTGACGGATGTGAGGTTGAGCAGCTTGTGGTCCTTCAGCATGCTCGCCATGCGGTCGCGCGAGCCTTCGCTCCACAGCGACACCACCACCTTCTTGCGCGCGCCCTGCAGCGCCTGGATGTGCTCCACCAGCTTCTCGAACACGTTGATCGACGGATCGGCGCGCTCCGGCGCGAAGTTGCGGCCCTGCCGCGCGCCGGCGTCGACCACGTGGCCAGCATCGTCCGCCGGCACCGCGAACGGCGTCAGCCGCACCAGCGACGCGGTGGCGAGCCGCTTGTCCCATTCGGCCTCCGCCAGATAGAGCCGGTCCGGCGGCAGCGGCTTGTAGATCGCGCCGCCGCCCGGCTGCTCCATCGCCTCGCGCCGCGCCTCGTAGTAATCGTTGATCTGGCTGAAGCGTTCGCGCGCGGAATCCTCGGACTGCGGCTCGATCGCCACCGGCGCACCGTCGAGATAGTCGAACAGCGTGTCCATCCGCTCCTGGAACAGCGGCAGCCAGTGCTCCATGCCGGGATGGCGGCGGCCTTCGCTCACCGCCTCGTACAGCTGGTCGTCGCGCTGCGGCGCGCCGAACTGCGCCACATAGCCCATCCGGAAGCGCCGGATGGTTTCGGTGACGAGCTGGAATTCCGACACCGGCACCAGGTCGAGCCCGCGCATCGTCATCAGCGTGCGCTGGGTCTCGGCGTCGAAGCTGCGGATCGATTCCAGCTGGTCGCCGAAGAAGTCGAACCGCACCGGCTGGTCGAGCCCTGCGGGAAACAGGTCGAGGATGCCGCCGCGCACGGCATATTCGCCGGGCTCGCGCACCGTCGAGGAGCGGTTGTAGCCGTTGTGCTCCAGCCAGGCGGCGATCGAATCCATCGGCACCACATTGCCCGGCGCCACCGACAGCGCCTGCGCCGCGACCACCTCGCGCGCCGGCACCCGCTGGGTCGCGGCGTTCACCGTGGTCAGCACGATCAGCGGCTTGGTGCTGCCGGTCAGCCGCGACAGCTTTGCGAGCGTGGTGACCCGCTGCGCCAGGATGCCGCCATGCGGCGAGACGCGGTCATAGGGCTGGCAGTCCCAGGCCGGAAACTGCATCACCTCGAGATCGGGCGCGAAGAACTCCAGCGCGCGCGCCAGCTGCTGCATCCGCGGCGCGTCGCGGCAGATCACCGCGAGGCTGACCGCGGACGGCTTCGGCCGCGCCGCGATGGCGCGCGCCAGATCCGACACGATCAGCCCCTCGGAGCCTTCGGCGACATTGGCAAAGGTCAGCGCGCGGCCGGGCGCGAGCAGCTCGGCGGGCGACCGCGTCGGCGATTTCATGCGTGGTCCATGTTCCTGAACGCCTTGACGCGGTCATACAATGCGCCGGCATAGCCCGGCGCGAGATCGGCATTGTCGGTCATCGCCGCGTAGAGGTCCGGATCCGGCAGTTCGATCAGCCGCTCCAGCTCGGCGATCTCGGCGTCGGTCAGCGTGGCGATCTCGGCATCGGCGAATCGGCCCAGGATCAGGTCCATCTCGCGCGTGCCGCGATGCCAGCAGCGGAACAGCAGCCGCTTGCGGCGATCGTCCAGCCCGTCGCTCGATCGTGTCGATCCGGTCATCTCAAATCCTGTCCAACAGCAAAAGCCCGGACGTGCCGGGCGGGGTTGATATAGCCACCGCAGGCAGCGATGTCAGCACTCGTCAACGCATTGCATTCCTGTTGTCATGGCCGGGCTTGACCATGCTGCCCTGGCCGAGTTGACCATGGCGTCATGGCCGGGCTTGACCCGGCCATCCATCATCCTTTGAAAAGCATATTCGGGTCCGCGAGCGCGAACGGCGCGCCCTAGCCCGGTCCTGACAGCGAGTTGCCAGCCTGATGCGTCCTGCCGTCCTCAACCCGCTGTTCGCGCCGGTCACCACGCTCGCCGGGGTGGGGCCGAAGCAGGACAAATTGTTCCGCTATCTGCTCGGCCGCAGCGAGACGCCGCGGCTGGTCGACCTGCTGCTGCATCTGCCGGTCAGCGTGATCGACCGCCGCGCGCGGCCGACCATCCGCGAGGCGGTGCCCGGCACCGTGGTGACGCTGGAGGTCACCGTCGACCGGCATCGCCCGTCGCCGGGCAGCCGCTCCCGGGCGCCGCATCTGGTCTATGCCAGCGACGGCACCGGCGACGTGGTGCTGACCTATTTCCGCGCCAAGCCGGACTACATCCAAAAGCTGCTGCCGGTCGGCGAGAAACGCTACGTGTCCGGCACCGCGCAGATGTTCGACGGCACGCTGCAGATCGTGCATCCGGACCGCGTGGTCGACGAGGCCGGGCTGGCCAAGCTCTCCGGCATCGATCCGGTCTATCCGCTGACCGAGGGGCTGGCGATCGGCTCGATCCGCCGCGCCATGGCGCTGGCGCTGGCCAGACTGCCGGCGCTGCCGGAATGGATCAGCCCCGAGGTGATGCGCCGCTGCAGCTTCCCGCCGCTCGGCGAGGCGCTGCAGCGGGTGCACGTCCCGCAGGAGCTCACCGACATCCTGCCCGACGGCCCGTTCTGGTCGCGGCTGGCGTTCGACGAACTGCTGGCGGGTCAACTGGCGCTGGCGCTGGTGCGCGCGCAGCTGCGCCGCCCGGCCGGCACCCGCAACGCCGGCGACGGCCATCTGCGCAGCCGCATCATCGACGCCCTGCCCTACGCGCTCACCGCCTCGCAGCGCGACGCCGCGGCGGCGATCGCCAGCGACCTGACCCAGCCGGTGCGGATGCTGCGGCTGCTGCAGGGCGACGTCGGCTCCGGCAAGACCGTGGTGGCGCTGCTCGCCGCCGCCGCCGTCACCGAGGTCGGCAAGCAGTCGGCGCTGATGGCGCCGACCGAGATCCTGGCGCGGCAGCACATCAAGACCATCGCGCCGCTCGCCGAACGCGCCGGGTTGCGCGTCGCCATCCTCACCGGGCGCGAGAAAGGCAAGGAGCGCCGCGACATCCTGCAGCGCCTGGCCGCCGGCGAGATCGACCTGCTGGTCGGCACCCACGCGCTGATCCAGGACGACGTCGCGTTCAAGGCGCTGGCGCTCGCGATCGTCGACGAGCAGCACCGCTTCGGCGTGCGCGAACGGCTCGCGCTGACCGGCAAGGGCGACGCGGTCGACGTGCTGGTGCTGAGCGCCACGCCGATCCCGCGCACGCTGGTGCTGACTTACTTCGGCGACATGGACGTCTCGGAATTGCGCGAAAAGCCCGCCGGCCGCCAGCCGATCGAAACCCGCACCATGTCGAGCAGTCGGCTACGCGAGGTGATCGACGGCATCGGCCGCGCGCTCGACGCCGGCAAGCTGGTGTACTGGATCGTGCCGCTGGTGGAGGAGTCCGAAACCGTCGCGCATCTCACCGACGCCGAGCAGCGCTTCGACAGCCTGCAGCAGCGCTTTGGCGACAAGGTCGGGTTGGTGCACGGCAAGATGCGCGGCGCCGACAAGGATTCCGCGATGGCGAAATTCGCCTCCGGCGAAACGCCGCTGCTGGTGGCCACCACCGTGGTCGAGGTCGGCGTCGACGTCCCGGCGGCCACCATCATGGTGATCGAGAACGCCGAGCGCTTCGGCCTGTCGCAGCTGCACCAGCTGCGTGGCCGCATCGGCCGCGGCTCGGAGGCGTCGAACTGCCTGCTGATCTACAAGGAGCCGCTCGGCGAGATCGCAGCGAAACGGCTCAAGGTGATCAAGGAGACGACGGACGGCTTCAGGATCGCCGAGGAAGACCTCAAGCTGCGCGGCGAAGGCGACGTGCTCGGCACCCGGCAGAGCGGCCTGCCCGGCTTCCGCATCGCTCGCTCCGACGTCCACGCCCAGCTGATCACCCAGGCCCGCGACGAGGCGCTGCGCATCCTGAAGGACGACCCCAAGCTGAAAGGCGACCGCGGCGAAGCGCTGCGCTGCCTGCTCTACCTCTACGAGCGCGACGAGGCGCTGCCGCTGATCGGCGCGGGCTAACGCATCTGTAGCCCGGATGAAGCGAAGCGAAATCCGGGACAACGTTTCCGCATATGCAAAGCCCGGATTTCGCTGCGCTCCTGCGGAGCTCCGCTGCATCCGGGCTACGGGCTTACGCCTCAGTTCACCTTCTCCGGCAGCGGCGCGCTCGTCGTGGTCGGATTCGCCGCGCGCGCCGCCATCGCGGTCTGCGCCAATGCGGCAATCTTCTTCTGCGCGTCGGAGCCGGGCTGCACCACGCCGGCCGACATGATCAGCGTCGCGGCATCCTCGGCGCTCATGTCGATGGCGATCACCTTGTGCTTTGGCACGTAAAAGAAGAAGCCGGTGGTCGGGTTCGGCGCGCAGGGCAGGAACACCGACATGTGCTCGCTCTCGCTCGGCAACCGCGCCGCGATCTCCACGCTCGGCGGCTGCGAGATCAGCACGATCGACCACATGCCCGGCGCGGGAAACTCGACCAGCCCGACCTTGCGGAAGCTGGAGCCGCTGGCGGAGAACAGCGTCTCGAACACCTGCTTCAGGCCGCGATAGATCGCCCGCACCACCGGCATGCGGCCGAGTACGCGCTCACCGAGATCGACCAGCGTGCGGCCGATCAGGTTGGCGGTGAGAAACCCGAGAAGGGTCAGCGCGACGAAGGCGACCACCAGTCCGGAGCCCGGCACGCCGAACGGCAGATAGGTCTCGGGACGGTAGTCGATCGGCACGAACGGCCGGACGAATCCGTCGACCCAGTTCACGAACCACCAGGTGAGGTAGAAGGTGATGGCGACCGGCCCCGCGACCACCAGTCCGGTCAGGAAATAATTGCGCAGCCGCCCCATGAAGCCGCGCGGCGCATCCGGCGGCAGGCTATCGGCAGGCACGTTGGGTAACTTGTCGTCGCGGGTCATCAAGCGTCCAGGTGGTCGATTCGTCGGTCGTGGCGGCACCACGACGGTGACATTGTAGCAGACTATTGCGGATGTGGTGCGACGCCGCACAAATACCAGAGCGTCCTCATCCATCGGCGTGAGAATGGCCGATAAACAATTGCTCTGGCTTCAAATTCTTTCGCTTACTCGACGGTGACGGACTTCGCCAGATTGCGCGGCTGGTCGACGTCCGTCCCCATCACCACGGCGGTATGATAGGCCAGCAACTGCACCGGCACGGCATAGACCATCGGCGTAAAGGCCGAGCCCATGTCCGGCAGCACGATCGTCACCAGCGAGTCGATGGTCGCCTCGGCGGCGCCCTTGGCGTCGGTCATCAGAATGATGCGCCCGCCCCGCGCGGCCACCTCCTGCATGTTCGACACCGTCTTCTCGAACATCTTGTCGAACGGCGCGATCACCACCACCGGCATCTTCTCGTCGATCAGCGCGATCGGTCCGTGCTTCAACTCGCCAGCGGCGTAGCCCTCGGCGTGGATGTAGGAGATCTCCTTCAGCTTCAGCGCGCCCTCCAGCGCCAGCGGATAGCTGGTGCCGCGGCCGAGATAGAGCACGTCCTGCGACTTGGCGATGTCGCGCGCCAACTTCTCGATCTGCGGCTCGGTGGCGAGCGCCGCCGCCATCAGCCGCGGCAGCTCGACGAGGCCGTGCACCAGCCTGGCCTCGTCTTCGTCTGACAATTCGCCGCGCGCCTTGCCGGCCGCCACCGCGACCGCCGCCAGCACGGTGAGCTGGCAGGTGAACGCCTTGGTCGAGGCGACGCCGATCTCCGGACCCGCCACGGTCGCCAGCACCGTCTCGCTCTCGCGCGCGATCGTCGAGGTCGCGACGTTGACGATCGACAGCGTGTGCAGGCCCTGCGACTTGGCGTAGCGCAGCGCCGCCAGCGTGTCGGCGGTCTCGCCGGACTGCGAGATGAAGATCGCGAGGTCACCCTTGCGCAGCGGCGACTCGCGATAGCGGAATTCCGACGCGACATCGATTTCGGCCGGCAGCCGCGCGAAGCGTTCGAACCAGTACTTGCCGATATAGCCGGCATAGCTCGCGGTGCCGCAGGCGACGATCGACAGCCGCTGGATGTCGCGGAAATCGAACGGCAGCTGCGCCGGCAGCGCGACGCGCTCGGTCGCCATGTCGATGTAGCGCGCCAGCGTATGGCCGACCACTTCGGGCTGCTCGTGGATCTCCTTCGCCATGAAGTGGCGGTAGTTGGCCTTGTCGACCAGGAACGAGGTCGCACCCGACTTCAGCACGTCGCGATGCGCGATCGCGCCGTGCTCGTCATGCACGGTCACGCCGGCGCGGGTCAGCACCGCCCAGTCGCCGTCTTCCAGATAGCTGATGTTGTCGGTGAACGGCGCCAGCGCGATGGCGTCGGAGCCGAGATACATCTCGCCATCGCCATAGCCGACCGCCAGCGGCGAGCCCTTGCGCGCGCCGATCAGCAGATCGTCATGCCCCCTGAACACAAAGGCCAGCGCGAACGCGCCGCGCAGTTCCGGCAGCGCCGCCTTTACCGCATCTTCGGGCGATGCACCCTTCGCCATGTGCGAACTGACCAGATGCGCAACGACCTCGGTGTCGGTCTCGCTGCTGAACACCGCGCCCTGCTCCTCGAGCTGCTCACGCAGTTCGCGGAAATTCTCGATGATGCCGTTATGGACCACCGCGACATCGGCGGCAGTGTGCGGATGGGCGTTGGTCTCGGTGGGCTTGCCGTGGGTGGCCCAGCGGGTATGGCCGATGCCGGTGTGCCCGCCGAGCGGCTTGGCCTGCAGCCGCGCTTCGAGATTGCGCAGCTTGCCTTCGGCGCGGCGCCGCTCCAGATGGCCGTTCTCCAGCGTCGCGATGCCCGCGGAATCATAGCCGCGATATTCGAGGCGCTTGAGCGAATCCACCAGTTGATCCGCCACCGGACCGCGTCCCAAAATCCCGATAATGCCGCACATGCGGATAAGCACTCCAAAGCTTCGGCGCTGCAGATTGCGCAACAGTCTCATAACGAGACGAAGTGAGCGCAACTAGACACTAATTATTGCGTATTGCGACACCGTTAAGCCGACCGCCGGCGCGGCCATTAACCGATCGTCAAGATTTTCGCTTCGGTATCGTGTCGTTCAGGCTGGAGGCTTCATGACCCACGACAGACGCCCGAGCCGGCTGGCTCACTGGCCACCGCCCAACCGCGCGACCGTCGCCGACAAGACCGGCACCAGGCGTCAGCCGCCGGTGGTCGACGAGCGCAGCGAAGGCGAGAAGGTCAAGGCGCCGAAACCGCGCTGGCATCTGGCCAGCAACACCCGGCCGCGGTTCGACGACTGACCGCGTGACCGATCAGGCCGGCTTGGACTTGCCGCGCGCCTTCATGTCGCGGAATCGCTTGGCCCAGCCGGGCCGCATGGTCTGCTCGCCGCGCTCGACCGCCAGGGCGTCGTCGGCGACGTCCTTGGTGATCACCGAGCCCGAGCCGACATAGGCGCCCGCTCCGATCCGGACCGGCGCCACCAGCGACGAGTTCGAGCCGACGAACGCGCCGGCGCCGATCACGGTGCGATGCTTTTTGAAACCGTCATAGTTGCAGGTGATGGTGCCGGCGCCGATGTTCGCGCCGACGCCGACATGCGCGTCGCCGATATAGGTCAGGTGATTGACCTTGGCTCCGGCATCGAGCACCGCGTTCTTGGTCTCGACGAAGTTGCCGATCTTCGCCCCCTCGCCCAGCGACGTGCCCGGCCGCAGCCGCGCGTAAGGTCCGACCGAGGCCTTTTTGCCGATCGTCGCCTCGACGATGTGAGAGAATGAATGGATCACCGCACCGTCGGCGATGGTGACGCCGGGACCGATCACCACGAAGGGCTCGATCGTCACGTCCTTGCCGAAGCTGGTATCGGCCGAGAGGTAGACCGACTCCGGTGCCGTCATCGTCACGCCGGCCTCGAGCGCGGCCTGCCGCAATCGCGTTTGCAGGACGGCCTCCGCCTCGGCGAGCTGCGCCTTGGTGTTGATGCCGCGGACTTCGTCTTCGCTGGTTTCGATCGTCACGGCGCGCAGTCCTTTGTCCCGAGCGATGCCGACCGCGTCGGTCAGATAGTACTCGCTCTTGCTGTTGGCATTGCCGATGGCATCGAGGATCTGCAGCGCGGTCCGGCCGTCGAAGGCCATCACGCCGGCGTTGCAGAGATCGATGAGGCGCTCGGCGGCGCTGGCGTCATTCTGCTCCCGGATCGCCACCAGTTCGCCATTTTTGGTGAGCAGTCGGCCGTAACCCGTTGGATCTGCTGCGCGAAACCCCAGGACGACGACCGCGGCGCCGGCTTTCAGCGGCTCCTGCATCCGCGCCAGCGTCGCCGCCGAAATCAGCGGCGTGTCGCCGAACACGACGAGCACATCATCGGCGCCGCGCTCGATCGCCTCGCGTGCGGCCAGCACGGCATGCGCGGTGCCGAGCCGCTCGGCCTGAACGACGATCGCCGCGTCCGGCCGCACCCGCTTGGCCTCCGCGCCGACATCCTCGCGCTGCGGGCCGATCACCACTGCGACGCCGGCGCCCTCGCCCGACGGTGCAGCCGCCAGCACATGCGACAACAACGAACCGCCAGCGACCTGATGCAGCACCTTGGGGATCGACGAGCGCATCCGGGTGCCCTCGCCGGCCGCAAGCACGATGGTGAGACTAGTCCTGCCGGTCATCGATTGTCCTGTCGCGATTGGTCCGCCGTCATAAAGCGTTTCGGCCGGGCTGCAAACGCCGCCGCGTCGGCGTGATACCATCCTGGATCAGCCATTCCCTGTTAAAGTTTTGCATATGATTCGTACCCGGCGGGAGGCCCTTGGGGCTGATGCCACGAAAACGCAGCGATCCGGCCAACAGTTTCGAAATCTCCGACGAGGAACTGTCAGGTTTTCTCGCCGATGAGGGCCGGCTCGACCGTGCTGCGATGTGGCGGCTTGGGTCATGGGGCGCCGTCTCGGTCGGCGCGCTTGCGATTGCGCTGTTTGCGAGCCAGTCCGCCAGCGAGTTTCGCCGGCTCCATGTCGCCACCGACGATGCGGGCCGACAGTCGCTGCAGATCGAACGCCTGGCCAGGGAAAGCCAAAGCGAGACGCGCAGGCTGGCCGCGGAAATCGAGACCCTCCTGCGCGATCGGGATCGGCTGCAGACCCGCGTCGCGACGCTGGAACAGGGACTGGACTCGGTGACCGGCTCGATCGAACGGCAGTCGATCGCCTCCTTGCCGCCGGCGCATGCGCCATCGGACCCGCCGCCAATCGCCGCTCCGGTGACGGCTTCGGCCGCTCCGGAGGCGCCAGCCGGAGAAACGGCAACCCCGCTTCCGGCGATTCCGACCGCCAACCTCGTCGCGTTGCCATTGGCCGACACCCAAGCCACGGTATCGCCGGCCAATCCGCTGATGGCGACGCCGTCCATTTTGGCGCCACCGGACCGCGCGGCCCAATCGCTGGAGCCAGTCCCGGTTGATGACGCCGCGGACAGTCATGGTGATGTTGGCGCGACCGAACCCCCGTCCATAGCCCTGCAGAGGACGGAATTTGGCATCGACATCGGGGCTGCGAAATCGGTCGACGGGCTGCGGCAGCTTTGGCAGAGGCTGCTGAAGAGCGAAAAGGCACTGAACGGGTTGCGGCCGATCATTGTCATCAGGGAGCGCACCGGCGGCCCCGGCACGGCGTTTCATCTGGTGGCCGGGCCACTGCGCGACGCCGCTGCGGCTGCCCGGCTGTGCGTTACGCTGACCACTCCGGGCCGCCCCTGTACGGCCACGGTTTTTGACGGTCAGAGTTTGACCGCGATGGTGCCAGCGGCAGCAACCCGCCCGGTGCGCAAGCGCAATCCGCGGCCGGTCGCTCCCAAGGACACCAGCGGCCCGGCCGAGCCCGCGGCTCCGAAGCCCGGGTTGACGTCGCTGCTCGGCATTCGCTGACGCCGGCCAACTGCCCGGCTTTCCCGATCCGGGTTGTCCTGCGCGCCGATCCGCAGCATAACGGCGGGATGAAAAAACAACCCTTCCGGCTGACCCCCTACCAGGTACAATGGGTGCTGATCGTCGGCTTTCTCACCGTCGGTTATGCGCTCTACCTGCGCTACCTCGCGATCGAGCTGTCGACGGTGGCGTTGGCCTGCGATTCCGGTCAGCAGCAGACCATGATCTGCAAGACGCGGACGCTGATGACCTCGCTGTTCCGCAATTCGGTGTTCGGGATCACGGCGCTGATCGTCGCGACCCTGCACGTGATCCGGCCGTCGATCGTCCTGCTGACCGCCGGCATCATCGCGGCCGGCCTCGGCATCGTGCTTTACAATGTCGTGCTGTCCGGCCTGGCGATTGGCCTGCTTATTTTGGGCTTTGCACGACCCGCGCCTGCCACAGCGTAAGCGCCAGCATCAGATAGAGCGCGCAGGTCCACATCGACTGCCAGTTCTTCGGGCCCTCGTTGAAGGCCGTATATAATGTGGTGACCACCAGCAGCCCGGCGAACACGGCTTCCGCGATCGGGCGCACACCGACCGGCGGGCGATTGAGCACCATCACGCCGAACAGCGGCAGCACGGCCATCGTCAGCGCCGCGAACGGGAAGTCGCGATAGCGCGGATCGAACATGAAGCCGAGCGCGGTCTGCGCCGCCATCAGCGTAGCGACCGTCAGGGTCAGTCCGAGCACCACTGTCAGCAAGGACCTGGTCCTCTCCTCCCGCGGACCGATCAGGTCGAGAAACGTCGGCAGCGACCGGCCGGACATCAGCGCATTGGCGGCCACAATCGGCGAGACGATGCCGGCTGCGAGCAACGACCCCCAGGCCATCCAACCGCCGACCCCGAGGCTTTCCGCGATCATCTTGTCGATCGCCACCCCGAGCAGAATCCCCGCCGCGGTTGCCGACACCGCGACGGCGAGCCACGACAAGAGCCGCGGCGTCCAAGGCCGATGCCGCAGCGTCAGAAACGCGGTGCCGAACACGGCCAGACACAGCGCGAGGCCGCCGCCCAGATAGACCTTCCACAGCGGGAAGTTGATGATCGGCTCGCCGGCGGGATATTTCAGCGCACGCTGCTGGTCGTTGATCAGGCCCCAATAGCCGCCGACCGTCCCCTCGAGCTGGCGCTTCCAGGGCTGATCGTAGGCCTCGATCAGGTTGACCCGGAATTTCTCGAGCTTCGCGAGCTGAAGGATTTCCGACACCACGCGGGCCTGATTGGCCCGCGACGGCAGCGCGCCCTCGCGCATCCGACCAGTGCTCGGCCAACCGGTCTCGCCGATCAGGATTTCCTTGGCGGGGAATGCCACCGCCATCCGCTTGCGGATCGAATCGACGTGGCCCGCCGCAACGCTGGCGCGGATCGGGATGTCCTCCCAATAAGGCAGGATATGGATCGTGAGGAAATCGACGGCGTCGTAGACTTCGCGGTTGCGCAGCCAGTATTCCCAGACATCGGCGTAGGTCACCGGCACTTCGACCTGCGACTTGACGGACCGGATCGTCGCAGCAAGGTCTTGCGTCGTCATCTCGCCGCGCAGCAGAACCTCGTTGCCGACCACCACCGACGTGATGACGTCGGGGAATTCCTTGGTCAGAGCGACCACGCTGGCGATCTCGGCCAGATTGTTGATCCGGTTGCTGCCGAGCCAGATGCCCTGAATCACCTTGAGGCCGACCTTGCCCGCCAGTTCCGGCACCTGGCCGAGGCCGTTCTGAATCGAATAGGTGCGGACGCATTTCGAGATCTTGGCCAGCTGCGCCATGTCCTGCGCGATCTGCTCCGCAGGAATTTGCGTCGTTCTGATCAACGGGCTCTGCTCGCCGCGGAACGGCGCGTATGACACGCATTCCAGCTTGTCGGCCGGATCGATCGGCGCGCGCGACAATGCGATCGGCGTGGCAAGCCACCACCAGGCCGTAATGATGGCGACCAGCGAAGCCGCGAGAAGCGCCAATGGCGTGCGAAAAGAAATCGGTTCCGTCCTCCGGGAGGTCGTCGATTAAACAATCGACAGGCATCTGCCAAGGGCTGGCGTAGCACGGCACGCGCTTCAATGTCGGCGATGGTTGTCCGCATCGGCGATTGCGACAGCCGACAGACCGGACAACAGTCATCTGCTGGACAAAATCCAAAATGTCCGTCATGGGAGTTCTACGGGTCTCCGCCGCATTGGAGACCCATTTTGACGCCATCAGACTGCTGTTTCCTGGCGCCTTCAACAAATCGGGGACGTGATGCGTCGACTGCTGCTTGAAGTCCGAAATTCGACGCTCCGCCGCCTCGTCGTGCCCGGTTTGGCGCTTCTCATCGGCATCGGTGGCGCCGTCGCCCAGAGTGGCGATCAGGCCCCTCGCCCGCCAGCCGCACCGGCCCAGGGTGGCGCCCCTCCTGCCGATCAGGCCCGCGACAGCCAGCGCAAGACCGACGAATTCGTCGAGGCCGCGCAGGTCATCAACGGTCCGGCCGGCAACCCCGAATGCGTCTGGCTCGGACGCCGCGTCGTTGTGCTGATGTGGCGCGACGATCTCGATACCGCGTTCCGTCACCTCGATCTGTACGACCGGTTCGGTTGTCCGGGCGGCCACGTGCAGGCCACCTTCCGTTGCCTCGTCCGGTTTGGCGTTTCGATCGACCCGAAGGCACCGGAGAGCCTGAGCGGCCGGGTGCATGCCTGCTGGATCAACACCAACGCGCAGCCGCAGGCCGCCGCGGCCGCGCCGCCGCCGGCCGGCGCCCAGCCATCGGCGACGCCGCCACAGCAGCCCGCGGCCAACCCCGCGCCCCCGGCACAAGCCCCCAACGCGAACCAGCCCGCAAAATAATTGTTGAGGCAGGAACGAGTTCGCATATTTGTCGTTGCCGAGACTGGCCGCCCTCAAATCGCCACGCCGTCATATGATTTGTCAGTCGACGTGGCAGAGTTAAGCTAGATTTGCCGCAGCCTTGGTCGGACCTCGGGGACGGGTCCGCTACCCTGCCATGATGGCCCCTATGGTTTGTCGCGATGCGCGCCGTCGTCGCCGTTTTGTTGTTCGTCACTGCGGCTCACGCCGGTCTCTGGGGGCTTCTCAGGGAAACGCAGCAGGCTCCGGACTTCACGGGCACCCATCCCAGCCTGTCCTACGCACCGTACGAAGGCTCCGGCCACCCGGACGTCGATAATTTTCCGACGCCTGACAGAATCCGCGCCGACCTGAAGACGTTGGCGCCGCTGACGCGCGCGATCCGTCTCTATTCGTCGACCGGCGGTCAGGAACTGGTGCCACCGATCGCCAACGAGGTCGGCCTTAAGGTCACCGTCGGCGCATGGATCGACAAGAATGTCGATCGCAATGAACGCGAAATGCTGTCTGCCATCGAACTCTCGAAGCAGAACAGCAACGTCAACGGCATCGTGGTTGGCAACGAGACGCTCTACCGCGGCGAGCAGAAGGTCGAAGACCTCGTCAAGCTGATCCAGCGGGTCAAGAGCCAGGTCAACGTCCCGGTCACGACCGGCGAGATCTGGAACATCTGGATCGAAAATCCCGAACTCGCATCGTCGGTCGACTTCATCGCGGCGCATATCCTGCCGTACTGGGAGGGATTTTCCGACAAGCAGGCGGTCGACCAGGCGCTGATCATCTATCAGAAGCTGCGCGACGCATTTCCCGGCAAGCGGATCGTGATCGCCGAATTCGGCTGGCCGAGCGCCGGCTACAATCTCAAGGCCGCAAAGCCCGGGCCGTTCGAACAGGCCGTCACGCTGCGCAACTTCGTCAACCGCGCCGAAGCGATCGGCATGGACTACAATATCGTGGAGGCGATCGATCAGCCCTGGAAATACTTCGAGGGCGGCGTCGGTCCCTATTGGGGCATTCTCAATGCCGACCGCGAGCCGAAATTCGCCTGGACCGGCCCGGTCGTCGACGAGGCCTATTGGAAGCTCGCCGGCATCGCGCTGCTGGTCGGCATCCTGCTCTCACTGCCGATCCTGCGGCTGGCGAACCCGACGCCGCTGCAGGCGATGCTGCTCGCCGCTGCCGCGTGCGGCGTTGGCACCTGGGCGGCGACCGTGTTCGCCTATTGGGCGGGGCATTATTTCGTGTTCGGCTCCGCGGTCGCGCTAACGCTCGGCATGATCCTGCTGGTGCCGCTGGTGCTTATCGCGATGGCGCGCATCGAGGAGATCGCAGCAATCGCATTCGGACGCCCGCCGGCGCGATTGCTGACCAAGGCGAAAGCCGCGACCGCGGTCGCCACCATCGCGTCGCCGCCGCTTGCGGCCGACGGCGACACCGCAACCTATCCGAAGGTCTCGATCCACGTCCCGGCCTATTTCGAGCCGCCGGATATGCTGAAGCAGACGCTCGATGCGGTGGCGCGGCTCGACTATCCGAACTTCGAATGCGTCGTCATTATCAACAACACGCCGGACCCCGACTTCTGGCAGCCGATCCAGGACCACTGCCGGGCGCTGGGCGAGCGATTCAAGTTCATCAACGCCGAGAAGGTCGAGGGCTTCAAGGCCGGCGCGTTGCGCATCGCGATGGACCGCACCGCCGCCGATGCGGAGATCATCGGCATCATCGACGCCGACTATGTCGTCCAGCCTGACTGGCTGAAGGATCTGGTGCCCGCTTTCGCCGACCCGCTCGTCGGGCTGGTGCAGGCGCCGCAGGAACACCGCGACGGCGACCGCTCGCTGATGCACTACATCATGAACGGCGAATATGCCGGCTTCTTCGACATCGGCATGGTCCAGCGCAACGAGGTCAATGCGATCATCGTGCACGGTACCATGTGCCTGATCCGGCGCTCCGCCATGGACATGGCGGGCGGCTGGGCCGGCGACACGATCTGCGAGGATACCGACCTCGGCCTTGCCATCATCGAGCACGGCTGGGTGACGCACTACACCAACCACCGCTACGGCCACGGGCTGCTGCCTGACACCTACGAGGCGTTCAAGAAGCAGCGCCACCGCTGGGCCTATGGGGGCTTCCAGATCGTCAAGAAGCACTGGCGGCGATTCCTGCCCGGCGCCAGCCGGCTGTCGCAGAACCAGAAGCGCGAATTTTCGCTCGGCTGGCTGAACTGGCTTGGCGCAGAAAGCCTCGGCGTGGTGGTCGCGATCCTCAATCTGATCTGGGTGCCGATCGTCGCCTTCGCCGACATCGCGATCCCGGACAAGATCCTCACGCTGCCGATCATCGCCGCGTTCATCGTCTCGCTGAGCCACTTCATCACGCTCTACCGGCTCCGCGTGTCGATCAAGACGCCGCAGATGCTCGGCGCCATGATCGCGGCGATGTCGGTGCAGTGGACCGTGTCGCGGGCGGTGGCGCAGGGCCTGATCACCGAGCATCTCGCCTTCGCGCGGACCTCGAAGGGCGGCTTCTCGCTGATGTCCGTCGAGTTCCAGGCATTCTGGGAGGCCGTGATCGGCGTCCTGCTGCTGGTCGGCGCCGCGGTGCTGGTGGCGACCAACAGCTTCAAGCAGGTCACCGAGATCTATATCTTTGCCGGCGTGCTGGTGCTGCAGAGTCTGCCGTTCCTCTCCGCGGTGGCGATCGCCATTCTGGAGAACTCGCGAATCAACTCCTTCGGGTTCTGGCGCTACGCCGGGGTGCGAAGTGCCGAACTGATCGGACTGCGCCCGGTCTCGATGCCGAACGCGATCCCGGCGCAGCAGCCGGTTGCTCCGGACATTCGTCAGGACGCGGTTCAGAAAATCTGACCGCGCCGCGCGTTTGGTGCCGTCGGTCAAATCGAGACGCCACAAGGGCTTATGGGCATGCGGTCGGGCTCGCCGCCCCCGCCTGCCCTTGACCCCAACGGGTCCGCCCCCTACACAGCGCGGCACGTGAGCGCGTAGCTCAGCCGGTAGAGCACGTGACTTTTAATCATGGGGTCGAGGGTTCGAGTCCCTCCGCGCTCACCATGTCGACGAAACTTCGAGAGATCCTCGCTGTCGCTCGGATGAGCCGTTCCAGACATCGCGCCATTGGCGCGTTCTGCCAACGGCAAACGCTTCAAACAAACGCCCCTTGCTGGCATGCAGCGTGAAACGCATCCGGTTCGGCGTCGTAACTGTTCGTATGACGCGCGTTAAGGTTAGTCGCACCCTCGCATTGTGTTGCAGCGTTTTACGGAACAGATAGCCATTATTGCCGTTGGTTTCCGGATGGTTCCGGTTCCGCTGCAAACTTTTGACACATCGCTGCTCAATAAAGCGCGATCCACAACAGCAAAGGATAGATTCATGCGCTCCGCCCGCATCGGCATTTTGTGTGCTTCGTTTGGTCTCGCTCTGGCCGCGGCCTCTTCGCCCGCCCGTGCGAATTCGCCTTACGACGGGTTGTGGAAGGTGACGATCGTGACCAATACGGGTTCGTGTGAGCCCTCCGCCAGCTCGACCATCACCGTATCCGGCGGCAACATTACCGCTCCCGGCGCCGAGATTTCCGGTCGCGTCGGACCGTCGGGCAATGTTCGCGTCTCGATCCGCGGAACCCATGCCAATGGCCAACTGAACGGCAACGCCGGCTCGGGCAAGTGGAACGGCGCCTCGGGCGGCATTCCCTGCAGCGGACGCTGGGAAGCTTCGCGCCAGTAACGGCCTGAATCCGCGCCGCCCCTGTCTCAGCCGGCGGGCACGAACGCCGTGACCTCAATTTCGACTTTGGCCCTTGGATCAACCAGCCCGGCAACGTACAGCAGCGTTGCCGGCGGAAAATTGCGTCCGAGGGTCTCGCGCCAGGCGGCGCCGATTGCGGCGCCCGCGGTTTCGTAATCCGCGCGGCTCGTCAGGTACCATGTCAGCCGAACGATGTGTTGCGGCCCGGCACCGGCTTCCTCCAGCAGCCTGACCACCCGCTGCAATGCGACTCCGGTCTGCACGGCCACGTCGTCGCTGTCGTAGTCCCCCGCAACATTGCTGCCGGTCTGTCCGGCCAGCACGATCCATCGACCGGGACCGTCGGCGGTCATTCCATGCGAGAAGCCCCTCGGCTTCGACCACTCCGCTGGCTGCAGGACGGCCATCGTTTTCCTCCCGTCGACCATAATTCGACGATGCGCTTTTTCGGGATTGGGTCATAGACCAGCCCGGAAATCAATCCGACTGGCGCGATACTGGGCATGCTGCCTTGCAGGGGTCAGCACATTGCAATGGCGGGCAATGTCGCAGATAGAGCCTGCATCGACGCAGCCATATTCAAACGGCCAAAGCAACGTTCTCGATGACCCGACAAGCATCCATTCCGAAGGCCGCGCTTTGGATGTCCGGCTGGCTGTTGCTGATGCTGATCGTTGCGGTAGCCGGCCGCGAAGCGACGCGCGAAATCAACGTCTTCCAGATCATGGAGCTGCGCACCATGATCGGCTTCCTGATGCTCTATCCGCTGATCCGCGCCAATGGCGGATTTGCGCGAATGCGAACCGCGCGCCCGTTGCAGCATGTCGGCCGCAACGGGGTGCACTACATCGCGCAGCTCTGCTGGTTTTTCGCGCTGACGCTGATTCCGCTCGGCGAGGTGGTCTCGATCGAGTTCACCATGCCGATCTGGATCGCCATCCTGGCGGCGATTTTTTTGGGCGAGCGCCTGACCGTCTCGCGTGTCCTGGCGGTCGCTCTCGGCCTGATCGGCGTGCTGGTCATCGTCCGTCCCGCCGCCGGCGCGCTGAATCCGGGCCAGTTGCTGGCGCTTGTATCCGCCGTCGGCTTCGGCATTTCCGTGACGATGATGAAGTCCCTCACGCGCACCGAGAGTTCGCTGGCGATCATCTTCTGGATGCTGGTGGTGCAATGCGCGATCGGCTTTGTCCCGGCGCTTTATGTCTGGCAATGGCCATCGGCCCATATCTGGGGTTGGCTCATCGTGATCGCGTTCTGCGGAACGTTCTCGCACTACTGCATGGCCCGCGCGATGCTCTATGCGGACGCGACCGTCGTGGTGCCGATGGATTTCCTGCGCGTGCCGCTTACCGCAACCGCCGGCTGGCTGCTCTATGGCGAGCGGCTCGATATCTACACCGTGCTGGGCGCGGTGCTGATCCTGTCCGGCAACCTGATCAATCTACGCGCGGCGACGCCGCCGCGCCCCGACTAGATACCGGCCGCCTTGCGCAGCGCCGCATTGATGCGGTCCTGCCAGCCCGGCCCGTCTTGCTGGAAGTGCTCCAACACCTCCTGATCGATCCGAAGCGAGACCAGTTCCCGGACGCCGGGAATCGCCGCCGGCTTGGGCGGCGCTTCCGGCTCCTTGGTTGTCGTCTTCTTGAAAGCGGCCTCGGCCTCGCTGCGCGCATCGTTCAGCGTGCGTGGACGTCTCGTCGGCGGTGCCATGGCCCCCTCCTTTGTCGCGTCAGATGCCTTCGAACAGCGCGGTCGAGAGGTAGCGCTCGGCAAACGACGGCACGATGGCAAGGATGGTCCTGCCGGCAGCTTCCGGCCGCTTGCCGATCTCAAGGGCTGCGGCAATTGCGGCGCCCGACGAGATGCCGCCCGGAATGCCCTCGTTGCGCGCCAGCGCCCGCGAGGTCTCGAGCGCGGTCGCGCTGTTGATCTTGATGATCTCGTCGATCACCGAGCGATCGAGTATGTCCGGCACGAAGCCCGCGCCGATGCCCTGGATCTTGTGCGGCGTATGCGTGCCGCCCGACAGCACCGGGCTTTCCTCAGGCTCCACCGCGACGATACGCAGGGAAGGCTTGCGCGGCTTCAGCACCTGGCCGACGCCGGTGATGGTGCCGCCGGTGCCGACGCCGGCCACGAAGAAGTCGATATTGCCGCCGGTGTCATTCCAGATCTCTTCGGCGGTGGTGCGACGATGCACCTCGGGATTGGCGAGGTTCTTGAACTGCTGCGGCATCACCGCGTTGGGCGTGGTGCGGATCAGTTCCTCGGCGGTGGCGATCGCGCCCTTCATGCCCTGCGCCGGCGGCGTCAGCACGATCTCAGCGCCGAGGAAGGCCAGCATCTTGCGGCGTTCGATCGACATCGACTCCGGCATCACCAGTTTCAGCCGATAGCCGCGCGAGGCGGCGACATAGGCCAGCGCAATGCCGGTGTTGCCCGAGGTCGGCTCGATCAGCACGGTGTCGGCGTTGATGATCCCGGCCTTTTCCATCGCGATGATCATGGCCGATCCGATGCGGTCCTTCACGCTGGCCGCCGGATTGAAGTATTCCAGCTTGGCCAGGATCGTCGCCTTGATGCCGTGCTGTTGCGGCAGACGATGCAGCTTGACGATCGGCGTGTCGCCGATCGCCTCGACGATGCTGCCGTAGATCCGTCCTCGGCCAGGAGGATGCTGCTGCACTGCGGTCGATTTGGTCATGTCATCCATCGCGGATCTCCCGTTGGCTGGCGAACGTCAGATGAATTAGTGCCAGTGGACAGGTGGTTGCAAGGGCCAATGCGGGCCAGCCCGTCTGTCGCATTGCGAGCAACAAAATTCCTAAAAGCAACGCATTTGTGTTGCGACTTCGTCAAAGACGCATGGTTAAGCTGTTGGCACGTCATCGATTTCAACGGAGGTCACAATGCCAGCGATCGCTGAGGCTCTGTCGCCCCGACCCGCGCGACCGTCACCACGCGGAAGTGATCGACCGACCTGCCTTGTCTGCGCCGATACCATGGTCGCCGCCGAAGCCTCGGCCTTTGTCGGCGACAGCGAGGTCAGCTATCTGTGGAGCTGCGACACCTGCGGCTATGGTTTCGTGACCAAGCACTCGCTGAAACGCCTCGTGTGCAACTGAAGTTGGCTGGCTTCATCGCGGCGCAATGTCGCCGCGCTGCCAGTCGGCGCGCGTCATCTCGCGGAAATTTTGGAACGTTCCGCTCGCGATCGCAGCGCGCATGTCCTGCATCAGCTGCTGATAATAGGCGATGTTGATTTCCGACAGCAGCATCGCGCCGAGAACTTCCTTCGATTTAACCAGGTGGTGAAGGTAAGCCCGCGAATATCTGTTCGCTGAAGGCCAGGGGCTGGCTTCGTCGAGCGGCCGCGGATCGTCGGCGTGACGGGCGTTCGCCAGATTGATCGGACCAAGGCGGGTGAAGGCCATGCCGTGGCGGCCGTTTCGGGTCGGCAGCACGCAGTCGAACATATCGATGCCGCGCGCGACGGCCTCGAGCAGGTCGTCCGGCGTGCCGACGCCCATCAGATAGCGCGGCCGCTCCTGGGGCAGGATCGGCGCGACTTCCTCGATCATCGCCAGCATAACCGCTTGCGGTTCGCCAACGGCCAATCCGCCGATCGCATAACCGTGAAACCCGATGTCGACCAGCGCCCGCGCGCTGGCATGGCGCATCGCCGGCACGTCGCCGCCCTGTGCGATCCCGAACAGCATGTAGCCGTTCGGCGCCGTGTCGAAGGCCCGCTTGCTCCGCTCGGCCCAGCGCAGCGACAGCTGCATCGCGCGCTCGATCTCGACACGCTCCGCCGGCAACCGGACGCATTCGTCGAGCTGCATTGCGATGTCGGAGCCGAGCAGCCGCTGCACCTCGATGGCGCGCTCGGGCGAGAGTTCGACCCGCGCGCCGTCGATGTGGGAGCGGAACGTCACGGCGTGCTCGGTGACCTTGCGCAGCGTCGACAGTGACATCACCTGGAAGCCGCCCGAATCGGTGAGCATCGGACCGTTCCAGCCGGTGAAGCTCTGCAAGCCGCCGAGCGTCGCGATCCGCTCCGCGCCCGGGCGCAGCATCAGGTGGTAGGTGTTGCCGAGCACGATATCGGCGCCGGCGTCGCGGACCTCGCGCCAGTGCAGGCCCTTCATCGCGCCGGCGGTGCCGACCGGCATGAAGGCCGGCGTGCGCACCGCGCCATGCGGCGTGCTCAGGCGGCCGGTTCGCGCGGCGCCGTCGGTCGCGTGCAGCTCGAAATGATTGGGCAGGGTCATCGCGCGGAGGTGTCCCGAAACAGCAGGCTGGCATCGCCGTAGGAGTAGAACCGGTAGCCGTTATCGATCGCGTGCCCGTAAGCCGCCTGCATCGCCGCGAGGCCGCTGAACGCCGAGACCAGCATGAACAGCGTCGAGCGCGGCAGATGGAAATTGGTGAGCAGGATATCGACCGCGCGAAAGCGATAACCGGGCGTGATGAAGATCGCGGTCTCATCGGCGAAGGGCGCGATCGTTCCGTCGCCGCCCGCCGCGCTTTCCAACAGCCGCAGCGAGGTTGTCCCGACCGCCACGATGCGTCCGCCCCGCTCGCGGGCGGCGTTCAATGCCCCGGCGGTTTCCGCCGAGATCATTCCCCATTCGGAATGCATGCGGTGCTCGCCAGTATCGTCCACCTTGACCGGGAGGAAGGTGCCGGCGCCGACATGCAGCGTCACGCGGTGAAGCGCGACGCCCCGTGCCGACAGCGCCGCCTCGAGCGCGGGCGTGAAATGCAGCCCCGCCGTCGGCGCTGCGACCGCCCCCTCCTGCGACGCGAACATGGTCTGATAGTCGGTCGTGTCACGCTCATCGGCGGCGCGCTTCGACGCGATGTAGGGCGGCAGCGGCGTGGTCCCCAACTCGGCGATCGCCTGGTCGAGCGCGGGGCCGTGGAACGAGAATGCCAGCGTCACCTCGCCGGCCTCGCCCTTGTGCTCGACCGTCGCGTCCAGGTGGCCGAGCAGGCACACCCTGCCCTCGTGGCCGAACCGGACGGCATCGCCGACCGCCAGCTTCTTCGCCGGCCGTACCAGCGCCTGCCAGCGCGAGTGGTCGAGCCGCTTGATCAGCGTCGCGTCAATCCTGGGTTCGGTGTCGCGGCCGATCCGCCGCCCGCTGAGCTGAGCCGCGATCACTTTGGTGTCGTTGACGACCAACTGGTCGCCGGGTTGCAGCAGCGCGGGCAGCTCCGCGACGATCCGATCGTCCAGCGCGGCGCCGGGCCGGACCACCAGCATGCGCGCCGCATCGCGCGGCTCCGCCGGCCGCAACGCGATGCTGGCCGGCGGCAGGTCGAAGTCGAACATGTCGGTACGCATTTCAATGGTCCGTCGTTGCCGGGCAAGACCCGGCAACCCATCCTCTTGGCAAGATGGATAGCCGGGTCAAGCCCGGCTATGACAACTCAGCTTTAAGCGGCCGCGTCAGCGGCGATGGTGGCCTTGATGATCTTGTCGGGATTCTGCACCGGCTCGCCGCGCTTGATCTTGTCGACGTTCTCCATGCCTTCGGTGACCTTGCCCCAGACGGTGTACTGGTTGTTGAGGAACGAGGCGTCGTCGAAACAGATGAAGAACTGGCTGTCGCCGGAATCCGGGCTGGCCGCGCGCGCCATCGAGGTGGTGCCGCGGACATGCGGCTCCTTGTTGAACTCGGCCTTCAGCTTCTTGCCGCTGCCGCCGGTGCCGGTGCCCTGCGGACAGCCGGTCTGCGCCATGAAGCCGTCGATCACGCGATGAAAGACGATGCCGTCATAGAAGCCCTCGCGGACCAGTTCCTTGATACGCGCGACATGTCCGGGCGCCAGATCGGGACGCATTTCGATCTTGACGGGGCCCTGGGTGGTTTCGAGGATTAGAGTGTTGTCCTGGTCAGCCATGCTCTCTTCTCTATCGGTTTGGGTTGGCTTCGACGGTCGTCGAATTTCAAGGTGAATGGTCGTCCCGCCACCGCATGTCCCAGACCCGGGCTGAACGGCAACGGCGTGCAGGACTGCAGCGTTTCCATCACGGCAGTCCGGTAGGTAATGCGGTCGGCATCAGAGGCGCCCGGCGATTCGAACGTGATCCGAGGCTTGCCGAGGATCGTCCCGTCCCTCCTGAAGCTGACCCGCACCGTGATCTGCATGCCCCCGTGTCCGAGAGCGAGCGGCGGTGCCCGCCAGCAACGTTTCAAAGCCGCGAACATCTCCTGCAACGTATCGACCTGGGACGACTGCGCGGCGGCGCGGTCGGATTCAGTCGAGCAGCAGATGCACAGCGACACCGCCGCCAGCAAAAGCCGTTGCCGGAGCGGCGTCATAATTACTTGATGTCGGAGGCGACCTGCACCTTCACCATCTTGTCCGGATCGCTGACGGCACCGCTGGCCGAGCCGGGCGGCGCCTTCTTCAGCTTGTCGACCACATCCATACCCGACACGACCTCGCCGATGACGGTGTACTGCCCGTTCAGGCTCGAGCCGTCGGCGAACATGAAAAAGAACTGCGAGTTCGCGGTATCCACGCTGTCGCCGCGCCGCGCCATGCCGACGATGCCGCGCTTGAACGGCACGCTGGAAAACTCGGCCTTCAGGTTCGGATATTTCGAGCCGCCGGTGCCGTTGAAGTTCGCGCCGTCGCCGGTCTGCGCCATGAAGCCGTCCATCACGCGGTGGAACGGCACGTTGTTGTAGTAGCCCTCGCGCGCCAGCAGCTTGATGCGCTCGGCATGGCCCGGTGCCAGATCGCTGCGAAGCTTGAACACGATGCGACCTTTGGTCGTGTCGATGACGATGGCATTGGCCTTGTCGAGATTGGCAGGCAGCGGCTGCGCCAGCGCCGGAACGGCGCAAACGAGTGCAGCAAACAGCGCAAAGATCTTGATCATGAAAACTCCAGGGCGGGACATCGCCGGGCTAGCCGGCAAATTTCGATTTGAGACTGGCAGCCACCGATGGCGGCACGAAGGCCGACACGTCGCCGCCCATCGCAGCGATCTGCCGGACCAGTGTGGCGGTGATCGGGCGAACCGCGACCGACGCCGGGACGAACACCGTATGGACGGCCGGAGCCATGGTCTCGTTCATGCCGGCGATCTGCATCTCGTAGTCGAGATCGGTCCCGTCGCGTAGCCCGCGGATCATGATCGTCGCGCCGGCTTTTTGCGCTGCAGTGATGGTGAGCGCATCGTAGGTGGTGCAGTCGAAGGCGCACCCCGCCGCCGAGGCGACCGGCGCAAAGACGTCCTCGACCATCTCAAGACGCTGCTCGGTGGTAAACAGCGGCTTCTTTCCAGGATGAATGCCGATCGCGACGATCAGGCGATCGCAAAGTCCCACGGCGTGCCGAACGACGTCCAGATGGCCATTGGTCACCGGGTCGAACGAGCCGGGATAGAGAGCGATACGGGGCATTCCCCGGTCTAGCCTGCCGCTCGCGTCCGGGCAAGCGCGAGCGGTTCCCGACGACGTCAAGCTTTATTTTCGATGAATCAGCGAACCATTCCGGGGGGTCGAGCGTCATATGCCTGCAAGGGCGGCGACACTGAAATGTCAAGGCTTTTGCCGCGAATGTTTCGTCCAGTCGAGCGGACGAAACATTGAGGGGATTGAACGAAACCGCTTTCCCGCCGGGACGAAGATCATCTGAAACCCGGCGCATTTACTGAACTACGCATTGGGAAGCGCAAACAACCGGGCCAACTGGCCCAAATGACAGGGGACCGTCATGATCAAGGCTCTTTCAGCAATGGCCATCGCAGCGTTCGCCGCCGCAGCCCTGACTGTGCTGCCGGGCTTCGCTCCGCAAGTTGAAGCCAGCGTTCCGGTTGCCCTCGCCAAGTCCGACCGTCTCGATATCCGTCCGGTGGGCCGGGATTGTTCGCAGCAGGCCTGGCCGAATTTTGAGGCCTCCTGCCTGCGCACCGCCGGCAACAAGACCTTGTCGATCCAGGAAGCCCGCCTGGTGACCGGCGAGCGCCGCTAACGACCAACCTTCCAAGCTGCTGTATCGAAGCCCTCGGATGCCCCCGAGGGCTTTTCGATTCGGGCTATGCGTCGTTGCCGGCCTCACCCGTCCCGTTCGCCGCCTCGGCATCCTCGATGTGCTCGACAGAGACGACGCGCTCGTCCTTGGCCGTGTCGAACACGCGAACGCCCTTGGACGTTCGGCTGGTAAACCGGATCCCCTCGACCGGAACACGAATCAGCTGGCCCCCGTCGCTGACCAGCATGATCTGGTCCGAGATCTCGACCGGGAACGCCGCCACGAGATGGCCGATCTCTCCCAGTTTGGACACGTCGGTGGCACGGATGCCCTTGCCGCCGCGGCCCGAAATCCGGAACTCGAAGGATGACGACAGCTTGCCGAAGCCGAACTCGGTGACGGTCAGGACGTACTGTTCGGCCCCGCCCATCTGGGCGTAGCGTTCCGGCGACAGCGATGTCGTGCCGGCAGCTTCTTCCACCTCCGCGAGCGGCTCGGCGACCTCGGGATCCTCTCCGGTGGCCGCGCGACGGATCGCACCGGACTGCTTCAGGTAGGTCGTGCGCTCGGCCGGCGTGGCATCGAAATGATGCAGGATCGACAGCGAGATCACCTTGTCGGACGCGTGCATCGCAATGCCGCGGACACCCATCGACGACCGCCCCTGGAACACCCGGACGTCGGCGACCGGGAATCGGATGCACTGACCGAGCGCCGTCGTCAGCAGCACATCGTCGTTGCTCCCGGCGATCTGCACGTCGACAATCGCCTCGCCGGGATCGAGCTTCATCGCGATGATGCCGGAGCGGCGGACATCGGAGAAGTCCGACAGCTTGTTGCGCCGCACGGTGCCGCCGGTGGTGGCGAACATCACGTCGAGGTCGGCCCAGGTCGTCTCGTCTTCCGGCAGCGGCATGATGGTGGTGATGCGTTCGCCCTGCTCCAGCGGCAGGATGTTGATCAGCGCCTTGCCGCGGCCATTCGGCGCCGCGATCGGGAGCCGCCAGACTTTTTCCTTGTAGACCTGGCCACGCGACGAGAAGAACAGCACCGGCGTATGGGTCGAGGCTACGAACAGCCGGCTGACGAAATCTTCCTCGCGGGTCTGCATCCCGGAGCGGCCCTTGCCGCCACGGCGCTGCGCCCGATAGGCCGACAGCGGCACGCGCTTGACGTAGCCGGCGTGCGACACGGTCACCACCATGTCCTCGCGCTGGATCAGGTCCTCGTCCTCGACCTCGCCCTCGTGCTCGATGATCTCGGTTTTGCGCGGGGTGGCGAACTCCGACTTCACCGCGGACAACTCGTCCTTGATGATGGTCTGTACCCGCGCGCGCGAGCGCAGGATGTCGAGGTAGTCGGCGATCTCCAGCGCCAGCTTGTCGAGCTCCTCGGAGATTTCCTCTCGGCCGAGCGCGGTGAGGCGTGCCAGCCGCAGATCGAGGATCGCCTTGGCCTGCTCGAACGACAGCCGCGCCGTGCCGTCCTCCTCCAGCCGATGCCGCGGATCGTCGATCAGCGTGATCATCGCCGCGACGTCCTTGGCCTCCCAGCTGCGCGACATCAGGGTGTCGCGCGCGGTGGCCGGATCCGGCGAGGTCCTGATCACGCGAATGATTTCGTCGATGTTGGCAACGGCGATCGCGAGGCCGACCAGGATGTGGGCGCGGTCGCGGGCCTTGTTGAGCAGGAATTTGGTGCGGCGGGTGACGACCTGTTCGCGGAACGCGATGAACAGCGTCAGCAGGTCCTTCAGGTGCATCACCTGCGGACGGCCGGCGTCCAGCGCGACGAAGTTGCAGCCGAAATTGGTCTGCAGCGGCGTGAAGCGATAGAGCTGGTTCAGCACGATGTCCGGCACCGCGTCGCGCTTCAGCTCAATCACCACGCGGAAACCGTCGCGATCGGATTCGTCGCGCAGGTCGGAGATGCCTTCGATCTTCTTGTCGCGCACCAGTTCGGCGATGCGCTCGACCATGGTGGCCTTGTTCACCTGATAGGGGATCTGCGAGATGATGATCGCCTCGCGATCCTTGCGGATCGGCTCGATCGCGACCTTGCCCCGCATCACCACGGAGCCGCGGCCGGTGTGATAGGCGAGACGGATTCCGGCGCGGCCGAGAATGATGCCGCCGGTCGGGAAGTCGGGCCCCGGCACGATCTTGATCAGTTCGTCGATGCCCAGCGCCGGATCGTCGATCAGCGCGATGCAGGCATCGATGACCTCGCCGAGATTGTGCGGCGGAATGTTGGTCGCCATGCCGACGGCAATGCCGCCGGCGCCGTTGACCAGCAGGTTGGGAAACTTCGCCGGCAGCACGCGCGGCTCGCGGAACGAGCCGTCATAGTTGTCCTGGTAATCGACGGTGTCCTTGTCGAGATCGTCGAGCAGCAGCTGCGCGATCTTGGTCAGCCTGGACTCGGTGTACCGCATCGCGGCCGCCATATCGCCGTCGACCGAGCCGAAATTGCCCTGCCCGTCGATCAGCGGGACCCGCATCGAGAAGTCCTGCGCCATGCGCACCATGGCGTCGTAGACCGACTGGTCGCCATGCGGATGGTACTTACCGATCACGTCGCCGACGGTCCGCGCCGACTTGCGGTAGGGCTTATTCCACTCGAAGCCGTTCTCGTACATCGCGTAGAGAATCCGGCGATGCACCGGCTTCAGACCGTCGCGCGCATCTGGCAGCGCGCGCGCCACGATCACGCTCATCGCGTAATCGAGGTAGCTGCGCTTCATCTCGTCGAGAATCGAAACGGGGCGGATATCCGAGGGGGCCGGCGGCTCCCCAGGCTTGTTGTCGTCGGTGTCGGACAAGGTGAATTCCGGTCAAATGTCGGTCCGAATCATATAGCCGATCCGGCCGCTCCAGACCACACCAAAGCGGCCTCCCGCAGAGGTTTTTCCGCCAGTTTTTTCAGTGGGTTAAGCCCTTGTGCGAGGCGCTGTCGGGCGGTCGGCGGCGGGCACCACTTCAAACCGCTCAGGGCTGGCCGAAAACCACCTGATGCATGATGCGCCCGGGCACGAAAGTGAACAGGCCGGCGATCACCAGGGCGCCTGCGAAGATCGACACCATGGTGATGCCATGGGCTCGGACGCGGTGCCGGCGGGCCGCCAGGACGCCGAGCAGCAGCATCACCGGCGTGAACACCGACAGCAGGTGGATCGGACTAAAGCTGCGCCAAAGCCGATAGCTGTCGCCGTAGATGAAGAACGAGGACCCGCTGATTGCCAGCAGCAGCGCCACCCAGATCCAGCCCAAGGTTCGATGCGGCAGCGTCCCCTTCGGCGCGGCGAGCTGCACGACCCCGAGCAGGAAAGCCGCGATCGCCGCGAAGGCATGGAATTGGACGACGTGGGGGGCGTTCAGCAGCGGACCGAGCGACATGGCTAGTTCTCTTGCGGCCGGCGGCCGTCAGGCCTCGTGCGGGACGGCGTCGAACCGCTTGATGACGATGTCGCGCTTGGTCTCGTCGACCCGGACCGTCATGACGTAGCGGCCGTCACGCAGGTCTTTGGTCAGAACCTCGGCATTGCGATGCAGCCAGCTGACGCCCGCGCCGTCGGACGCGTCGATCACTAGGTCGAGCGTGATCCGCGACGCGGCGAGGCGTTGCTCGATGGCGGCGAGCAGCCCGTCGATCCCCTCGCCGCTCACCGCCGATACCAGGAAGCACGGCCGCTCCGGCGGTCGCCGGTCGGCGATGTTCTGCAGATTCTCGCGCTCCTCCGCGGAGAAGCGATCGATCTTGTTCCAGACCTCGATGATCCGCGCCCCGGCTTCCGGGTCGATGCCCAGTTGGCGCAGCACGGCGTCGACGTCGCGCTCCTGTGCCTCGGCATCCTCGTGCGAGATGTCGCGGACGTGGAGAATGACGTCGGCTTCCATCACCTCCTCCAGCGTGGCGCGGAAGGCGGCCACAAGCTGCGTCGGCAGGTTGGAAATGAAGCCCACCGTGTCGGACAGCATGGCCTTGCCGCCGTGCGGCAGCGTCAGCGACCGCAGGGTCGGATCGAGCGTCGCGAACAGCATGTCCTCGGCCTGCACCTCGGCGCGGGTCAGCCGGTTGAACAGCGTCGACTTGCCGGCATTGGTGTAGCCGACCAGCGCGACGACGCGGTACGGCACACGCTGCCGGCCGGCGCGGTGCAGCCGGCGGGTCGCCTGCACCTTCTTGATCTCGTTCTCGATGCGGGTGATGCGGTCGCCGATCAGCCGGCGGTCGGCCTCGATCTGGGTTTCGCCGGGGCCGCCCATGAAGCCGAAGCCGCCGCGCTGCCGTTCCAGATGTGTCCAGGACCGGACCAGCCGCGAGCGCTGGTAGTTCAGATGCGCCAGCTCGACCTGCAGCGCGCCTTCCTTGGTCTTGGCGCGGCGGCCGAAGATTTCCAGGATGAGCCCGGTGCGGTCGAGCACCTTGACGTTCCATTCCTTCTCGAGATTGCGCTGCTGGATCGGCGACAAGGCGCAATCCATCACCACCAGATCGACCTCGTGCGCCTTGATGACGCCGACGATCTCCTCGACCTTGCCCTTGCCGAGATAGGTGGCCGGCCGGATCTGGGCGATCGGCGCCAGGATCGCCTCGGCGATGGTCAGGTCGATCGCGCGCGCCAGCCCCACCGCCTCCTCGAGCCGCGCGTCCGAGCCGCGGACGGCACTCTCAGCGGCTGCATCCGCGCCCTTGCGGGCACGCAGATACGGCCCGACCACGATCACGCGTCCGGTCGGATCGCCATGCGCCGCCTTCGGGCGGTCTGCGGCCCCTTCGAAGCTCCGGGGTTCCAATCAGGTCAGTCTCAAGCTGGTGCGTCCTCGCCGCCTTCGAACAGCTGGATCGGTGCGCCTGGCATGATGGTCGAGATCGCATGCTTGTAGACAAGCTGCGAGTGGCCGTCGCGCCGGAGCAGCAGACAGAAATTGTCGAACCAGGTGACGATACCCTGCAGTTTGACGCCATTGACCAGAAAGATCGTCAGCGGCGTCTTGGTCTTGCGAACGTGATTGAGGAAGGTGTCCTGTAGGTTTTGTGCGCGGTCTGCCGCCATTTTCTTATCCTGCAGTTTTGTCGTGTTTGTTTTTTTGACCCGGCCTGGCTGTGTCCAGCCCTGCCCGGCTGCCGGCTTCCCCTGAGATCCCCCTCCGGGCGCGCGACGGACTGATTAGAAGGCAGGCGTGGTTGTTAGGCAAGGGAGTTCACGCCACCGCGATCTCGCGGCCGGGCGGCCCTCAGGAAAATGCCGCAAATCGATGAAATTGCTCGCGAAGCCGCAGGCTGGTACGACCCGGCCTGCCGTCGCCGATCGGCTGACCGTCGATCGCCACCACCGGCATGACGATCTGGCTGGACGCCGTGACGAAGGCTTCGTCGGCTTGCTGCGCTTCGGCAGCTGTGAACTGCCGCTCCTCGAATGTCAGTTGCAGCGCCGCCAGCGTCTCGATCAGCACCGCCCGGGTGATGCCGGACAGAATGCCGCTCTCGGCCGACCGGGTGATCACCCTGCCCTTGCTGATGATCCAGGCGTTGCTCGAGGCGCCCTCGGTCACGAAGCCGTCGCCGTCGACATACCAGGCCTCGTAGGCCCCGGCGTCCCGCGCCGCCTGCCGCGCCAGCACGTTGGGCAGCAACGACACCGACTTGATGTCGACCCGCGGCCAGCGGTTTTCCGGGACCGTGACAACGGTGATGCCGCGCGCCGCCGTCGCCTCGTTCTTGTCCCGGCTGAGCGACCGTGCGGTGACGACGACGCTGGGGGCCACCGGCTTGACCGGAAACGCATGGTCGCGCCGGGCGACGCCGCGGGTCACCTGCAGATAGACGATGCCGTTGCGCACCCGATTGCGCCGCACCACCTCGTGCAGCACGACCGACAGCGACGACAGCGTCATCGGCTCGGCGATGCGCAGCTCCCGCAAGGAACGCTGCAGCCGGGCCATGTGGCGCGGCATGTCGACGATCCTGCCGTCGCGGATTTCGCAGACCTCGTAGACGCCGTCGGCGAACTGATAGCCGCGATCCTCGACATTGACGCTGGCGTCGCGCATGTCCTGGTACTGGCCGTTGACGTAGGCGATGCGCGACATGGTGTGTTCCGGAGATTGGGCGCGTCAGCCGACGCCGAGCGCCTTGAGCTTGCGATGCAGCGCCGAGCGCTCCATCCCGACGAATTCAGCGGTGCGCGAGATGTTGCCGGAAAACCGGCTGATTTGCGCGATCAGGTAATCGCGCTCGAACACCTCGCGGGCCTCGCGCAGCGGCAGGCCCATGATGTGCTCGCCATTGTTGCCGGTCGGCATCGTCGGCACCATCGAGCCGACATCCTGCGGCAGCATGTCGGCGGTGATGATTACCTCCGGCCCGCCGCCCGCCAGGATCATCACGCGCTCGACATTGTTGCGCAGCTGCCGGACGTTGCCCGGCCAGACGTGCGATTGCAGCACCGCCATGGCGTCTTGGCCGATCTGCCGCTTCGGCAGGCCGGTGGCGAGCGAAATCTGGTCCATGAAGTAGTCGATCAGTTCCGGGATGTCCTCGCGCCGCTCGGACAGCGGCGGCACCCGGATCGGCACCACGGACAGCCGGTGGTACAGATCCTCGCGGAAACGGCCCTGCGCGATCTCTTCCTCGAGATTGCGCGCGGTGGACGAGATGATGCGGACATCGACATTGACCCGCGTGGTGCCGCCCGACCGCTGGAACGTCTGGTCAACCAGCACGCGCAGGATCTTGTTCTGGGTCTCGCGCGGCAGGTCACCGATCTCATCGATGAACAACGTGCCGCCGTGAGCTTCCTCGAGCGCCCCGGCCTTGCGCGACTGTTCGCCGTTCGACGCTTCGATGCCGAACAACTCGACCTCCATGCGCTCCGGCGTGATCGCGGCGGCGTTGATCACCACGAATGGACCTTCGGATCGGGCCGACGCGTTGTGCAGGGTGCGCGCCGCCAGCTCCTTGCCGGAGCCCGACGGGCCGACGATCAGGATGCGGCTGTTGGCCTTGGCCGCGCGCTCGATGGTCTGGCGCAGCTGGTTCATGCAGGGCGACCGCCCGGTCAGCGTACTGGCGATCGGCGCCAGCTGCTTCAGCTCCTTGACCTCGCGCTTCAGTCGCGACGTCTCGAGCGCCCGCGTCGCCACCAGGATCAGCCGGTCGGCCTTGAAAGGCTTCTCGATGAAGTCGTAGGCGCCGCGCTTGATGGCGGCGACCGCGGTCTCGATGTTGCCGTGGCCCGAAATCATCACCACCGGAACGTCCGCCTGCTCGCGCTTGAATTGCTCCAAGAGCTGCAGCCCGTCGAGCTTGCTGCCCTGCAGCCAGATGTCGAGAAACACCAGGCTCGGCCGCCGGTTGTGCATCTCCGACAGCGCCGAATCGCTGTCGCGCGCGGTGCGGGTCGTGAAACCCTCGTCCTCGAGGATTCCGGCCACAAGGTCGCGGATATCGGCCTCGTCGTCGACGATCAGAATATCATTTGCCATGGGCCGTACCCGCCATCATCTCAAACTGCCGTTTCGCTTGCATGTGTTGGTATCTCGTCGCCCTGCTGAGGTTTCGTCGCCGCGGCGTCGGCTGTGGCCGGAATGCCCGAAACCGCAAATCGAAGCCGCATCCAGGCGCCGCGCGCGCCCGGCCGGATGTCGGACGCATCGTTGAGCTCGATCCGCCCGCCGTGGTCTTCCAGAACCCGTCCGACGATGGCGAGGCCGAGCCCGGTGCCCTTTTCGCGTGTCGTGACGTAGGGCTCCAGCAGTCGCGCGCGGCTGACATTGGGAAGCCCGATGCCGTTGTCGATGACGTCGATGACGATGTCGTCCTGCTCGCGCGCGGCGATGACTTCGATGCGTCCCTTGCCGAGCATCTCCGGCGGAACCGCCTCGATCGCCTCGGTGGCGTTCTTGATGATGTTGGTCAGCGCCTGCGAGATCAGCCGGCGATCGAACCGCGCGCGCATCGGCTCGTCGTGGATCTCCGCTTCGATCTCGACGTCGGGATGGCCGACCCGCATCAGGAACACGACCTGCCGCACGGTGTCGGCAACGTCCTCGCCTTCGATGACGGGTTTCGGCATGCGTGCAAAACGTGAGAACTCATCGACCATCCGCCTGATGTCATCGACTTGTCTGACGATTGTGTCGGTACATTGCTCAAAGATCGCCTTGTCGTCGACGATGACCTTGCCGAACTTGCGGCGGATGCGCTCGGCCGAGAGCTGGATCGGGGTCAGCGGGTTCTTGATTTCGTGCGCGATGCGACGCGCGACGTCCGCCCAGGCCGAGGTGCGCTGCGCGGCGACCAGATCGGTGATGTCGTCCAGCGTGATGATGTAGCTGTCGCGCGACTGGCCGGTCTGCTCGGCACTGACCCGTACCGACAAGGTGCTCTCCCTGCCTCCACGGGTGATCGTCACCTGCCCCTGCACCAGCCGCTGCGAACCCTCGCGCGCGCTCTTCATCATGTCGTCGAGTTCCGGCAGGACCTCCGACAACGGATGCCCCAGCGTTTCGGATTCGGAATGGCCGATCAGCTTTTCCGCCGAGCGGTTGAGAATGCCGATGCTGCCGGAGCCGTCGACGCCGATGATGCCGGCGCTGGCCGACGACAGCACCGCCTCGATGAAGCGGCGGCGGCTGTCGATCACGTCGGAGGCCGAGACCAGTTCATCACGCTGGGTGCGCAGCTCCTGCGTCATCTTGTTGAAGGTCTCGCCGAGATGCGCCAGGTCGCCTTCCGATTTCAGCACCGGCACCTGGACGTGGAGATCGCCGGTCGACACCAGATTGGCCGCGCCCATCAGGCGGCGAATCGGCGTCACCAGCCAGTTGGCAAAGTTGAGCCCGATAAGAACCGACGACATCAGAACCGTCAGTGCAATCACAGTAAACATCAGCGCGAACGCGACCTGCACGCCGAGCCGGCGCGCCTCGATCTCGGCATATTCGGCGACGCTGGCCTGGGTCTGGCGCAACTGCGCGACGACGCGCGGGTCGAGCAGTCGCGCGACGTAAAGGAACGTGTCGTCGAACGCGCGCAGCCGGATCACCGCGGCCACATAGTTGGCTTCGATGAACACCGCGATCTGCGGTTCGGTGACCGTCACGTCGCGCAGAAACTCGCTTGCCGGCGTGTCGAAGTCGCGCTGGATTCCGGTCTGCGCCGATTCGACCACATTGCGATCCTTGTCGATCAGCATGGCGCCGGGCAGATTGCGCGAAGCCGCGCTCGTGGTCAGCAGGGTCCGGAAAGTCTGGCGGTCCTGGTCGAACAAAGGCCGGGCATTGGCAATGTCGTTCGACATGCCGATGATGTCGCCGCGGATCAGCTGCGCATGTTCATGCAGATAGGCATTGGCGACGATCAGCGAGTTCTGGATCACCTCACGGGTCGGCCCGGAAAACAGCCTGTCGAGGCCTCGGTCGATCGTCACGTTGGCGACGATCGACACCAGCACCGCCGGGATCACCGCAATCACGGAAAACAGGCTGACGATCTGCACGTGCAGCCGCGCCGCCGCCCGCCCGCGGCGGCGGGCCTGGATCACCTTCCAGACCTCGCGGCCGATGATCACCACCAGCAGCAGGACGGTGGCGGCGTTGATCAGCAGGAAGGTGACCACGACGTCGCGCGTCGGCGCGATCGGCGTCATGCCGGTCAGGACGATGAAGGTCAGGAATGCCGACAGCAGCGCCAGCGCAACGGCGAACGGCGCCATCAGCTTGCGCAGTGACCACCGGCGTGGTTCGGCAAGCGACGGGTCAAACGGTGGGGCCGACGTGTCTGCGCTGGTCATTTCCGGGAACAGGTCGGGGATTGATTGGCGAATCGCGCACGCCGGCGCGCCAAGTGATGCAATCCTACAACATTGTTGCCCAATTACGCCAATTCCGCGGCGCGTCCTGTGGACGGCACCGCGTCAGGCGGACGCGACAGTCACCGACGGCTCAGCCGCCCGAGCGATAGACCTGGATGTCGAGATCGCGGATCTTCTTGCGCAGCGTGTTGCGATTCAGCCCGAGCAGATCGGCCGCGCGGATCTGGTTGCCGCGCGTGGCCGCCAGCGCCGCCGTCAAAAGCGGCACTTCGATCTCGCGCAGGATGCGGTGATACAGACCCGGCGGCGGCACCCCGTTCGGGAAGCTGGAAAAGTGCGACGACAGATAGACCTCGACGGCGCCGCCGAGATTGTCGACGCCATGCTGGGCACTGCCGCCCGACACGACCGCGGGCGGCGCCAGTTCGCCGTCGATCACCGAGCCGGTGATGACGTCCTGCGGATACAGTGCGGCCAGACGGCGCGCGAGGTTTTCCAGTTCGCGCACATTACCCGGCCAGCGATGCTGCTTGAGCCGCTCCAGCGCCGCGGCGTCGAGCTTCTTGGCCGGGAGGCCGTCCTTTTCAGCCAGCGCGAAAAAGTGCCGCACCAGGTCGGGCAGATCCTCGATATGCTCGCGCAACGGCGGCAGCCGCAGCGGCACCACGTTGAGGCGGAAGAACAGGTCCTCGCGGAACAGGCCCTGCTGGATCAGGATCCGCAGGTCCTTGTTGGATGCCGCGACGATCCGGACGTCGGTCTTGATCGGGGTGCGGCCGCCGACGGTGGTGTACTCGCCCTGCTGCAGCACCCGGAGCAACCTTGTCTGCGCCTCCATCGGCATGTCGCCGATCTCGTCAAGGAACAGCGTGCCGCCCTCGGCCTGTTCGAAGCGGCCGGACGCCCGCGTGTTGGCGCCGGTGAAGGCGCCGCGCTCGTGGCCGAACAGCTCGGACTCGATCAGGTCGCGCGGGATCGCCGCCATGTTGACGGCGACGAACGGACCGTTGCGACGTTTGCCGTAGTCGTGCAGCGCGCGGGCGACCAGCTCCTTGCCGGTGCCGCTCTCGCCGGAGATCATCACCGTCAGATCGGTCTGCATTAGCCGCGCGAGCACACGGTAGATTTCCTGCATGGCGGGGGAGCGCCCGACCAGCGGGATCGAATCGAATTCGTTGTCGTCCGGATGGCTGGCGACGCGCTCCTTCGGCTCGGCCAATGCGCGGCCGACGATTGCGATCAGCTCCTTGAGGTCGAACGGCTTCGGCAGATATTCGTAGGCGCCGCGCTCGGATGCCCGGATCGCCGTCATGAAGGTGTTCTGCGCGCTCATCACGATGACCGGCAGGTTGGGCCGCATCTTCTTGATGCGCGGCAGCAGGTCGAATGCGTTCTCGTCCGGCATCACCACGTCGGTGATGACCAGGTCGCCTTCGCCCTGGCTGACCCAGCGCCACAGCGTCGCCGCGTTGCCGGTCAGGCGCACCTCGTAACCCGCGCGCGACAACGCCTGATTCAGCACCGTGCGGATCGCGGTGTCGTCGTCGGCGACAAGAATGCTACCTGCGGGCATCGTTGGTCCTCATCGTTCATGCCGGGAGGCATGGGCTGACGTCCCCGGCACGTCCTCGCCGTTGTTGTTGGAAGGTGCGGGCTTGGCTGCGTTGAACATCGGCAGCAACACCCGAAAGGTGGTTTTGCGCGGCTGCGATTCGCATTCGATGATGCCGCCGTGATCGCCGACGATCTTGGCGACCAGCGCCAGCCCCAGGCCGCTGCCGGAAGCCTTGGTCGTGACGAAGGGATCGAACAGGTTCGGCAACAAATCTTCCGGCACGCCGGGGCCGTTGTCCTTGACGCAGAATTCCAGCGGCAGCGACACGCGCGATTTCTTGCCTGGCACCGACAGCCGGACGCCCGGCCGGAATGCGGTGGTCAGCTGGATCTCCGCGTCGGTGCCGAGATCCACCACGGCTTCAGCGGCGTTCTTCACCAGGTTGAGAAACACCTGAATCAACTGATCCTGATTGGCCAGCACCGGCGGCAGCGAGGGATCGTACTCTTCGACGAAGCGGATGTTGCGGGCGAAGCCGGACTGCGCCAGCCGCTTCACGTGATCGAGCACCGAATGAATGTTGACGGGGCCACGCGCCACTGGACGGTCGTCGCCGAACACCTCCATGCGATCGACCAAGGTGACGATGCGATCCGCCTCGTCGCAGATCAGCCGCGTCAGCATGCGGTCTTCGGACGATGCCGCCTGCTCCAGCAATTGCGCCGCGCCGCGAATCCCCGACAGCGGATTCTTGATCTCGTGCGCCAGCATCGCCGCCAGCGCGATCACCGAACGCGCCGCGCTGCGATGCGTGAGCTGGCGGTCCATCTTGTCGGCGATGGTGCGCTCCTGCAGCATCACCACGATATGGCCGGGCCGTTCGTTCAGCGGCGCGACGTGCAGATCGACCTGGCGATCGCCGCCGATCCGCGGCGTGCCGAGATCGACCTTGTACTCGTTGACCGGCGAGCCGCTGGCGCGGACCTGCTCGATCAATGCCAGCAGCGGGCTGCCGAACGGCACCAGTTCGGTCAGCGACTGCCGCCGCAGAAACTGCGTCGAGATCTCGAAGAAGGATTCGGCCGCCATGTTGGCGTCCATGATCTTGCCGTCCGGTGCGATCAGCAGCACGGGATTGGGCAGCGCATTGAGGATGGCGTCGCTCTCGGTCGGCACCATGCGACGATGTTCGGCGGCGACGGTCATGCGGCGGCGCTCCATGCAAAGTCGTCGAACGCGTTACGTAGTCCGTCCTTCACGGCGGCGGGAGTTTCCGCAGTCAGCACCCTGCCGCGCCAGGCGCGCAGCACGGACGGCGATGCGCCGCTGCCGACAGCCGCAACGTCGAGCGCCCAGCCGAGATGCTTTCGCGCGTGACGCAGCCCGATGCGCTGGCCGTAGAGCTCGAGCAATTCCTGATAGAGCGTCTGCACGTAGTCGAGCTGCAGGGTCAGCGACGGCGGCTGCTCCTCGGCTCCACCCTCGAGTTGCCGTCCGATCTGCCCGGGCAGCCAGGGCTGGCCCTGCGCACCGCGTCCGATCATGACCGCATCGGCACCCGACAGCTCCAGCGCGCTCTCGGCCTTGTCGAAAGAGGTGATATCGCCATTGACGACCAGCGGAATGTCGATCGCCTCGCGCACCGCACGGACCGCGGCCCAGTCGGCGTCGCCCTTGTAGAACTGGCAGCGGGTGCGGCCGTGAACGGTGATCAGCTGGACGCCCGCCGCCTGCGCGCGGCGTGCCAGTTCGGGGGCATTGCGTGAACCGTTGTCCCAGCCGAGCCGCATCTTGAGCGTGACTGGTACTTGCACCGCGCCGACCGTTGCATCGATCAGCGTCAGCGCATGATCGAGATCGCGCATCAGCGCCGAGCCCGACTGTCCACCGGTGACATGCCTCGCCGGGCAGCCCATGTTGATGTCGATGATGTCCGCGCCGCCGGCTTCGGCGATCCGCGCGCCTTCGGCCATCCAGTGTGGCTCGCACCCGGCGAGCTGCACGACATGCGGCCCAATGCCGGTGGTATCACACCGGCGTACCGACATCGGCCTGCCCTGCGCCAGATCCTGGCTGGCGGTCATTTCCGACACCACCAGTCCGGCGCCGAGGCTCGCCGTCAGGCGCCGAAACGGCGCATCGGTGATGCCGGACATCGGGGCCAGCACGACCCGGTTGGCAAGTTCGATGTCGCCGATTTTTATCGGCGTAGAACGCGCTGCCTTGTCGCCGATCACAGATCTTCCCGTTCCTGACAACCGTGAGTTACACCGGTTATCCTAGCACAATTCTTGGGCACGACATTTGCCTGCCTACAGTTTAGCCAAGTTTAAAAGCTATGCAAGTGCGTTGCAGCAAATCAACAGTCGACCAGAGAAACTCAGGATTTGTGTTGGGTTTGCGCCGCGCCGTGGTAAGTGCCCGTTTCCGCGCCGCCGATCCCTCAATCGAGCCACACCGCTTATGCCGCAACCCAAGACTGCCGCCATCATCGTCGCCGCGGGCCGCGGTCTTCGCGCAGGGGCGGGCGGGCCCAAGCAATATCGCAGCATCGGCGGCCGCCCGGTGATCGCCCGGGCGATGGAGCCGTTCTGTCGCCACCCAGACATATTCGCTGTGCAGCCGGTGCTCAATCCGGACGACGTGTCGATCTTCGACCAGGCGGTCGCGGGGCTGACCTACCAGTCGGCCGTGAACGGCGGCGCCACGCGGCAGGCGTCGGTGCGGGCGGGCCTCGAGGCGCTGGCGGCCGACGCGCCCGATGTCGTGCTGATCCATGACGCCGCCCGGCCGTTCGTCACCCCTGCCCTGATATCCCGCGCCATCGCTGCTGCCGCGGCGACCGGCGCTGCGGTCCCGGCGATCCCGGTCGCCGATACCATCAAGCTGATCGGCGACGGCGGCCATGTCGAGGCGACGCCCGATCGCGCACGGCTGCGCATCGCGCAGACCCCGCAGACCTTCCGTTTCGACGTCATCCTCGACGCGCACCGCCGCGCCGCGCGCGATGGCCGCGATGATTTCACCGACGACGCCGCGCTCGCCGAATGGGCGGGATTGACGGTCGCGACCTTTGAAGGCGATCCTGCCAACATGAAGCTCACAACGCCGGAAGATTTCGTCCGCGAGGAATCCCGCCTTGGCGCCATGCTGGGCGATATCCGCACCGGCACGGGCTACGACGTCCACGCCTTCGGCGACGGTGATCATGTGATGATCTGCGGCGTGCGCGTGCCGCATAGCCGGGGGTTTCTGGCGCATTCCGACGGCGATGTCGGCCTCCACGCGCTGGTCGACGCCATCCTCGGCGCGCTGGCGGACGGCGATATCGGCTCGCATTTTCCGCCCAGCGATCCGCAGTGGAAGGGTGCTGCGTCCGACAAGTTTCTGAAGTACGCGGTCGAGCGCGTCACCGCGCGCGGCGGCCGCATTGCCAATCTCGAAGTGACCATGATCTGCGAGCGCCCGAAGATCGGCCCGCTGCGCGACGTGATGCGCGCGCGGATCAGCGAGATCACCGGCGTGGCGCTGTCGCGCGTCGCGGTGAAGGCGACGACCAGCGAGCGTCTCGGCTTCACCGGCCGCGAGGAAGGCATCGCCGCCACCGCCGGCGCGACGATCCGGCTGCCCTGGGACCAGAGCGGGACCGACTGAGATGAGCAGCAGCGACGCCCGCGCCCGCGCCCGCTCGCTGCTTGACCTGTGCCGGATGCGAAAGCTCACCATCGCCACCGCGGAGTCCTGCACCGGGGGACTGGTGGCCGCCGCGCTGACCGAGATCCCCGGCTCTTCCGACGTGATCGACCGCGGCTTCGTCACCTATTCCAATGACGCCAAGCGCGCGATGCTCGGCGTCAAGGCCAGCACGCTGGAAAGCTTCGGCGCGGTCAGCAAGGAGACCGCGACCGCGATGGCGATCGGCGCGCTGGAAAATGCCGACGTCGATCTTGCCGTCTCGATCACCGGCATCGCCGGTCCGGGCGGCGCCACGCCAGGCAAGCCGGTCGGGCTGGTGCATCTCGCCGTCGCCGCGCGCGACGGCCGCATCGCGCATCGCGAATGCCGGTTCGGCGCGGTCGGCCGCAGCAATGTGCGGCAGCGCTCGGTGCTGGAAGCGTTGCAGATGCTGATGGAGATGGCGCGGGGACCGAAGTCGCCGGCGAAGAAGGCGGTCATGGCCGTTGAGGCCCGCGTCGCCCGCAGCCCGCGGCGCAGCGCGGTGAAGCGGCGTCTACCCAAGCGGCCGGTCAAGTCGAAGCCGGAAAAATCCTGATCAGGCGCCGGCCCTGCGGCCGTAGATCTCATCCGCGCGCTTCTCGAACGCGGCGGCGAAGCGCTGGAACGCGGCGTCGAACATCGCGCCCATCAGCATCGCCAGCATCCGGCTCTTGAATTCGTAGGACAGGAAGAAGCCGACGTCACAGGCCTCTTCCGAACGCGGTTCAAAATTCCAGCGGTTCTCGAGCTTGCTGAACGGGCCTTCGAGATACTCGACGAGAATCTTCAGATTGGCGCGATCGAGCGTGACTCGACTGGTGAAGGATTCGCGCACCAGCTTGAACGACACGCCCATGTCGGCGATCACCACCTCGGTGCCGTCGGCATTCGGTTTTCGGCTGCGGATCTTCAGCGACTTGCACAGCGGCACGAATTCCGGATAGCGCTCGACGTCGGCGACCAGGTCGAACATCTGGGCAGCGGTGTGCGGAACGCGACGCTTGCTGGAAAACTGCGGCATGATCGATCAGCGCGCCAGCGCAGCGCGCGCCGCCTGCAGCTTGGCGAAATCCTCGCCGGCATGATGCGACGAGCGGGTCAGCGGGCTCGCCGATACCATCAGGAATCCCTTGGCATAGGCCACCTTCTCGTAGCCGGCGAACTCGTCCGGCGTCACGTAGCGCATCACCGCGTGGTGCTTGCGGGTCGGCTGCAGATACTGGCCGATGGTGAGGAAGTCGACATCGGCAGAGCGCAGATCGTCCATCACCTGCAGCACCTCGTGGCGCTGCTCGCCGAGGCCGACCATGATGCCGGACTTGGTGAAGATGGTCGGATCGATTTCCTTGACCTTCTGCAGCAGCCGGATCGAATGGAAGTAGCGCGCGCCCGGACGCACCGTGAGGTAGCCCGACGGCACCGTCTCGAGGTTGTGGTTGAACACGTCGGGCTTCGCCGCAACGACCTGCTCCAGCGCGCCCGGCTTGCGCAGGAAGTCCGGCGTGAGAATTTCGATCGTGGTGGTGGGACACGCGGCACGAATCGCCCGGATGGTCTGCGCGAAATGTGCGGCACCCCCGTCGGCCAGATCGTCGCGATCGACCGAGGTGATGACGACATGCGCGAGGCCGAGCTTCGACACCGCCAGCGCGACATGCTCGGGCTCAGTCGCATCGAGCGCGTTCGGCATCCCGGTCTTGACGTTGCAGAACGCACACGCCCGGGTGCAGGTGTCGCCCATGATCATGAAGGTGGCGTGCTTCTTGTCCCAGCACTCGCCGATGTTCGGGCAGCCGGCCTCCTCGCACACGGTGACGAGGCCGTTCTCCTTGACGATCCGCCGCGTGTCGCCATAGCCGCGCGAGGTCGGCGCACGGACCCGGATCCAGTCCGGCTTGGGCGGCGACAGGGCGTCAGGCCGGGCGACCTTTTCGGGGTGCCGCGGGCGAAGCTGGGTGGCTGAAACGGTATCGAGGACGACGACCATCAAGTGTCCGATCTGCGAGCTTCTTACCTAGTCCGCGTAGGGCCTTGTCGCAACCCGGTCGCCGGTGCCCAGCGGTCCGCTTTGGCCAATACCCATAGGATTGCGGCGAATCCTGCGCCATCCTGTCGAGAATGGCTCAAGTCCGAAAGTCCGCCCTCACGCCCCTGCTCGGCCGCCGCTTTTTTGAGCGCAGCGTTCACGAGGTGGCCCCCGACCTGATCGGCGCCACCCTGCTGGTCGGCGGCGTCGGCGGGGTGATCGTCGAGGTCGAGGCCTATCACCACACCGACCCGGCGGCGCATTCGTTTCGCGGGCCGACCCCGCGCAACGCCGTGATGTTCGGGCCAGCCGGCTTCGCCTATGTCTACCGCTCCTACGGCATCCACTGGTGCGTCAATTTCGTCTGCGAGCCTGAAGGCTCGGCCAGCGCGGTGCTGATCCGCGCCCTGCAGCCGACGCACGGTCTGGCTGCGATGCGCCGCCGTCGTGGGCTCGACGACGAGCGCAGCCTCTGCTCGGGGCCCGGAAAACTGGCCCAGGCGCTGGCAATCACCGACAGGCACAACGGCCTGCCGCTGGATGCGCCGCCCTTCGCAATCCATGCCAGAGCGGAAACTCCAGAGATCGTTGCCGGAGTCCGCATCGGCATCACCAAGGCCGCTGAACTGCCTTGGCGCTACGGGCTGAAAGGCTCGCGATACCTCAGCAAGCCGTTTCCAAAATGATCGTGTCCCGGGCGCGCCGCGGCATTCTTCATGCCGCTGCGCAGAATCGGGACCCCGGTTTCCTTAAGCCGCGCACGAACCGGGACCCCGGCTCAGCAGCGCACCACGCCGCAAGGGCGGCGCGCTGCGCTGCGTCCGGGGCACGCAAACCGAGAGACTGTGTCCCGGGCGCGATCCGGCATTCTTATGCCGCTTCGCAGAACCGGGACCGTACCAACGGCAGCGCCGATAGCGTTGGATATTTCCGCCGTTAAGGCCCCGGCTCTGCATCGCACCACGACGCAAGCGCGTCGTGATGCAATGCGTCCGGGGCACGCAAGCTGTAAGCGAACAGCTACCCCGCGTTCTTCAGCCGCTCCAGCGCCTCGAGGATTTTCGCGCGGCGCGCCAACGCGGCCTCGCGCTTTTCTTTTTCTTCCTCGACGATCTCTTCAGGCGCGTTGGCGACGAACTTGTCATTCGACAGTTTTGCATCGACGCGCTTGATGTCGCCGTCGGCCTTGCCGAGCTCCTTGTCGAGCCGCTGCTTCTCGGCGGCGAGATCGATCACGCCCTTCAGCGGCAAGGCGGCGACTTCGCCGCGCACCAGCAACTGCACGGCGCCGTCGGGCGCCTTGTCGGCGAAACTGATGTCGCCGAGCCGCGCCATCCGCTTCACCACGTCGCTCCAGCGCGAGGCCCGCGCGCGGGTCTCGTCCGACGCGCCGGCCAGCACCAGCGGCGTCAACGTCGCCGGCGTAATGTTCATCTCGGCGCGCACCGAGCGGATCGCGGTGACCAGATCGACCACCCAGCCGATTTCCGCCTCGGCCGCCGGATCGCTGAAATCCGTGACATCGGCCTCGGGCAACAGGACCGGCGGCATCATCGGGTCCATCATCGGCGTGGCCTCGACCAGCGCAACCTGCTCGGCCAGCCGGCTCGCTTGGCGCGGCCACGGCGTCAGCGTCAGCAGATTGTCGCGCGGCGCGGTGACCGCCCACAATTCCTCGGTGATGAACGGCATGAACGGGTGCAGCACCTTGAGGATCTCGTCGCGCGCCCACGCCACCATCGCACGGGTCTCGGCCTTGGCCGGGTTGTCCTCGCCCATCAGCAAGGGCTTGGCGAGTTCGAGATACCAGTCGCAATACACGTTCCAGACGAAGCGATAGGCGGCGCCCGCGGCGTCGTTGAACCGATAGGCCTCGATCGCCTCGGTGACCTCGCGCGTGGCGCGCACGGTCTCGTGCGCGATCCAGCGGTTCAGGGTTTCCTTCGCCGCATAGGGATCGAAGCCCGCCGGCAGCGCGCATTCGTTCATCTCGGCGAAGCGGGAGGCATTCCACAGCTTGGTCGCGAAGTTGCGATAGCCCTCGACGCGCTGCTGCGACAGCTTGATGTCGCGGCCCTGCGCCGCCATCGCGGTCAGCGTGAAGCGCAACGCGTCGGCGCCGTAATCGTCGATCAGGTGCAGCGGATCGATGACGTTGCCCTTCGACTTCGACATCTTGGCGCCCTTCTCGTCGCGGACGAGGGCGTGCATGTAGATGGTCGGGAACGGCACGTCTTTCATGAAGTGCAGGCCCATCATCATCATCCGGGCCACCCAGAAGAAGATGATGTCGAAGCCGGTGACCAGCACATTGGTCGGGTAGTAGCGCTCGACATCCCTGGTGTCGTCGGGCCAGCCGAGCGTCGAGAACGGCCACAGCGCCGAGGAGAACCAGGTGTCGAGCACGTCCTCGTCGCGGGTGATGAAGCCGGCGCGCTTGGCCGGGTCGAGCGCCATCTCGCGGCCCTGCTCCGCGGTGATGACCTCCTGTTCGACGTAGTAGCCGAGCGCGTTGCCGACCGCCTCTTCCTCGGTCTCGGCGACGAACGCCTTGCCGTCCGGCCCGTACCAGGCCGGGATCTGGTGGCCCCACCACAATTGCCGCGAGATGCACCACGGCTGGATGTTGTCCATCCACTCGAAGAAGGTCTTCTCCCAGGTCTTCGGCACGAAGGTCATCGCGCCGCCGCGCACCGCGGCGATCGCCGGTGCGGCCATGGTCGCGGCGTCGACGTACCACTGGTCCGTCAGATAGGGCTCGATCACCACCATCGAGCGGTCGCCATGCGGCACCATGTGGGTGTTGGGCTCGACCTTCTCGCAGTAGCCGGCTTCCTCGAGCCGCGCCAGAATGCTCTTGCGCGCGGCGAAGCGATCGAGGCCGTGCAGCTCCTCGGCGAGCTGCGCCGCGCCGTCCGGCAGGCCGCGCAGATAGTCTTCATTGTCGAGGAGCGCGAGCTTGGCTTCCGGATCGAAGATGTTGATCTGCGCCAGATTGTGACGGCTGCCGACCTCGAAATCGTTGAAGTCGTGCGCCGGCGTGATCTTCACCGCGCCGGAGCCCTTCTCCGGATCGGAATACGAATCCGCGACGATCGGGATCCTGCGGCCGACCAGCGGCAGGATCACGTGGCGGCCGACCAGCCGCTCATAGCGCCCGTCGTCCGGGTTGACCGCAACGCCGCTGTCGCCCAGCATGGTTTCCGGGCGCGTCGTCGCAACGACGATGAAGGTCGACGGATCTTCCGGATCGAAGGTCGCGCCTTCCAGCGGATAGCGCAGGTGCCACAGGCTGCCCTTGACCTCGACCTGCTGCACCTCGATGTCGGAGATCGCGGTGAGCAGCTTAGGGTCCCAGTTCACCAGCCGCTTGGCCTTGTAGATCAGGCCCTCGCGATGCAGCTGCACGAACACCTTGACGACGGCGCGCGACAGCCCCTCGTCCATCGTGAACCGCTCGCGCGACCAGTCGCAAGACGCGCCGAGCCGCTTCAGCTGGTTGACGATGACGCCGCCGCTTTCCGCCTTCCACTGCCAGACCCGCTCGAGAAATTTCTCGCGGCCCATATCGCGGCGGCTCGGTTCCTTGCGCTCGGCCAACTGCCGCTCCACCACCATCTGGGTGGCGATGCCGGCGTGGTCGGTGCCGGGCTGCCACAGCACGTCGCGGCCGCGCATGCGCTCGAAGCGGCACAGCACGTCCTGCAGCGTGTTGTTGAGCGCGTGTCCCATATGCAGCGAGCCGGTGACGTTCGGCGGCGGGATCACGATGGTGAAGGGCTCGGCGTCGCGCCGCTCCGGACGGCCGGCCTTGAAGGCGCCGGCCTCGTCCCAGGCCCGCGACATGCGGCCTTCGATATCGGCGGGCTGGTAGGTTTTTTCGATCATGGCATGCGATCAGGTCTCGGCGGCCCGCGAGATCGCCGGCCGCACTCGGAAAAGGCGTTAGAAACCCGCCGCCGCCCCGCAAGTCAACCTGCGGCGGCGGCAATCGCGTGAAACAGGATTTCGGAAGCCTTCAAGCCGATATAGGGCGCCTCAGCGCCCGCGGGAGACCCGCTCGATTTCCGCCTTGACGATGCGCTCGACCAGCCCCGGCAAATTGTCGTCCAGCCAGGATTTCAGCATCGGCCGCAGCATCTCCTTGACCAGATCTTCCAGCGTGCGGGCGTTGTTGCTCAGCACGGTGTTGGCCAGCGAATTGAAGGCCGATTCCACCGCCGAGACGGTGGAGCGCGACAGCATCTGTGGGTTCGGCATCGCCTGCTCGGCCTCGCCACCGTGATGCGACGGCTCAAAGGCCGGCTCCCGATAGCGCGGCGAGGCGGATGGCGAATCCGCGAATTCGAGATCGTCCCGGAGTTCGACCTTGCGAAACGGCGGCTTGGCGTCCGCCAGCATCGGCTCGGGCCGCGTCCGGGTGTCCGGCAACGCCATGTCGTCGGTCAGTTCGAACACCTCGCCGTCCGGCAGCGGCGGCCGGATTTCCGCCGGCGAGGTCGCGGCGTCGAGCCCGGCCAGCATCGCATCGATGTCGTCCTGGCCGTTCGCGGCGACGGGGGCCGGCGAGATCACGGGCTTGGGTGCCGCGACAACTTTTGGAGCCGCGGCCGCAGGTGGAGGAGCGCTGGTCATCGCCGGAGCTTTCGGGGCTGGGGACACGGCCTTCTCGGGATCTGGTTTCGTCGCGACGATGGCGGGCTTGTCGGCCACAACCGGCTTGGCCTCATCGTCGGCAATGATCCGTCGGATCGACGCCAGGATCTCCTCCATCGAGGGCTCTTGCACCTTTGCAGGCTGCGTCATCTCCAACTCCACATCTCAACGCACTCGGACATGTTGTACACCAAAGCCGTGCGGTGGATGAGGGGTACAGGAACGGCGTAGGCGACTTTCACCATGCCGGCCCGACTTGTCCCCAGATCAGCTGACGGCGGCCGAGCGCCAGCCGCGCGCCACAACGAATCGCCCCGAAGTGGCGTTCAGGGTACGTCAGGGATTCCAGCGATTGCAAGCGAACGGGCGCCGCAGCGCCCGTGCCATGTCGCGCTAAGAGCTCAACGCCCGTCCGGCGTGCGAACGCCGATCCAGCTGTCGCGCACCTGGTGATAGTGCACGCTGGGATCGTACACGTCGGTCTTCAGCCGCAGCACTTGCGGCGATAACCGGCCGACCGCATTGAGCACCGCATAGGACGCGACGACGCGGTCGTGCTGCGCCGTGACCAGCGCGACTCGCGCGTTGACCAGCGCCTGCTGCGCATTCAGCACGTCGAGCGTAGTACGCTGGCCTGCCCGCGCCTCCTCGCGCACGCCGTTCAGCGCGATCTCCGAAGCGGACACCTGCGCCTGCGCCGACGACACCTGGGCACGGCCCGCGAGCAACTGGCCCCAGGCCTGCACTACGCTGGCGCGGGTCTGGTCGCGGACCTGCTCGAGGTTCAGGCGCTGCTGCGCCAGCGTCTCTTTCGACTGCCGGATCAGCGCGTATTCGCCGCCGCCCTGATAGATCGGCACCGTCAGTTGCGCGATTGCGGACGCCACGAACTGCCGCTGGGTCGAGATCGTCTGATCGTAACCTTGCTGCGCATTGGCCTGCAGTGTCAGGGTCGGAAACAGCGCGCCCTCATTCACCTTGACGTTGAGGTAGCTGACGTCGATGCCGAACATCGTCGCCGTGACGTTCGGATTCTGTGTGAGCCCGAGATCGACGGCGGTCGTCAGCGTCTGCGGCAGAAAGCGATCGACCGGCGACCCCGGCGCCAGCTGGCCGGGCTCGTTGCCGATGATGCGGCGATAGTTCGAGCGCGTCGTCGTCAGAACCGATTCGGCGGTGAGCAGCTGCGTCCGGCCGGCGGCCAGCTGGGCTTCCGACTGCGCCACGTCGGTGCGCGTCACCTCGCCCACATTGAAGCGGTCGCGCGTCTGTCTCAGTGTCTGTTCGAGCACGCGGACGTTGCTCTTCTGCACCTCGACGATCGCGGCGTCGCGCAGATAATCCATGTAGATCGTCGCGGCCGCCAGCAGCACCGACTGCTCGAGCACGCGCAGGCCTTCGCGCGCCGACGACACCTGGCTCTCGGCGGCGCGGGTGCGGTTGGCGGTCTGGTTGCCGTTGAACAGCGTCTGCGTGCCGGTGATGCCGACGGCGCGCGGCACCTGGGCGCCGTCGATCCGCGCCGCTGCGGGTCCGATGCCCGAGATCACGTCGCTGTACTGATAGCCGCCGCTGGCGGTGACCGCGACGCGGGGCCGATAGCCCGACAGCGCCTGCGGCACGTTTTCGTCGGTCGCGCGCACCGAGGCGCGCTGTGCATTGAGCTGGGGATTGGTCTGGTACGCGCGCACCAATGCCCCATCGATCGTCTCGGCCGAAACCGGCGTCAAAGCGGACTGGGCCAACAAAAGGCCCAAAACCGCCGCGCCGGCTAGTCGATAAACGCCACCCATCCTCGGTATTCCAATCATGTCGTTCGCCTACCCGCGCAATCGCCCGCGCGGACTTCGCGTCTTCGCACCCAGTCCCGAGTCACCTCGCCATCTTAAGCCACGGCGCCCCCGTTCGGAACCCTTCCCGCCGGTTTGAAGTCGAAACTCTCAGGCTGGGACATCGAAGCCACAGTTCTGATTCGACAAGGAAAATCAGCCGAAATCAGAATACGAAGGCCGGTTTGCGGTCCAGCCCCGGCAGGACAGGAACCGAAGTGTCGAACAGGACGCGGCTTCCGAAATCATCGTGAGACCGGGTGACGATCATGGCGTGCTGCGGCCGCCCGTCCGCGAACACCCCAACCAGGCGGCCGCCGTTCCGGAGTTGTCCGTAAAGAGCGGTCGGAATGATCTCGGTCGCGCCATTGAGAATGATCACATCGAAGGGGGCTGCGTCCGGAACGCCATCGGCGGCACTGGCGACACGCACGGCGACATTTCCGTCGCCGGATTGCGCGAGGTGCCTCGCGGCGTGCTCGGCCAGCTCCGCGTCGCCGACGGTGGCCGTGACCCGCCCGGCCAGCCGCGAGACCAGTGCGGCGACATAACCGGTCGCGCAGCCGACCACCAGGACATGGTCGGTGGCCTCGATCTCGGCACTCTGCAGCAGGCGTGCGGTGACCACCGGCTGCAGCAAATGGTATTGGCCTCGTCCGGTAACGTCGAGATCGACATCCAGATAGGCGAGCGAGCGCTGCTCCGCCGGAACGAAACTCTCCCGCGGCACGCTGCGCATCGCGTCAATGATGCGCCAATCTGTGACGCTGCTGGGACGGATCTGACCGTCGACCATGTTCTGGCGTGCGGTCGAGAAATCGGACATTGGAGATCCCTGGAATCGTCGGCAGGCGTGGAGTTCACCATCCTTGATCCAAGCCTCGCCAAAACGCAACATGCTGCATCGCCACAAGCCATTGGTGCGCGATGAGCCTTTGTCCACGCCCGAAGCATTTCCGCTTTGCAAGCCGGGATCGCTTTGTTATACGCACCCTCGCAAGCTCACGCTTCGCTCTGTTCCCTGGTAGCTCAGTGGTAGAGCAACCGGCTGTTAACCGGTTGGTCGCTGGTTCGAATCCGGCCCGGGGAGCCAAAATCCTGTGACATAATCACAACGGACGGTCTGCCACTGACCGTGCCGGTCGACGCCGGCGCCCCTACCCCACCTTGAGTGTCGGAACCCGCCGCGCGCCGTTGTCGCGTCTGCTCCCCTACGAGCCGGAATCTGTCTGCCGCATCTGCCGGCCAGGTCGGCCGCGCATTTCGCGAGAAATGATCAGAAGAGCGGTGTGGCCCCTCGCGCTCGCAACCAAATACCCAGTCACGCTGATACAAAAGCCGCACGCGCCACCTGATTTCGCCCGCGTCGCTTGGCGGCATAGAGTGCACCGTCCGCTTCACGCATCATCTGTGGCAGACTGGAGCAGGCCATCGCCGACGCCAGCCCGATGCTAATGCTGACCTCGGCGCTGAAGGTTTCGTGGGTAATGCTTCGCGCACAACCGCGGCGCAGATGCTCAGCGAACACCAGCGACTGCTCCGCTGTGACGCCGATCAGCAGCATCGCGAATTCCTCGCCGCCATGCCGCGAGGTGATGCCGTTGCGGCCATTGCCCAGCTCTTTCATCGTCGCCGCGAGTTCGATCAGCACGCGATCCCCGAAGTCGTGACCGAACCGGTCGTTGATCGATTTAAACCGGTCAATATCGCACATCAGGATTGTGGTGCAGCTCTTGCTCCTCAACGCGGTGCGGACCGCCAGGCTTGCGGCCTCATCGAAGCCGCGCCGATTGAGCAGGCCGGTGAGTTGATCGCATCGCGATATGCGCCAGAGTTCTTCACGCGCCAGCGCCAACTGCTGCATGATCATCGCCGAACTGTAGCTGAGCGCTGCTGTGAGAAGAGCGGAGACGGCCACCGCAATCCACACCGACGCATGGACCACGACGCCGGCGCGGATGCTTGCATCCGGGTTGGCGCCGAATATCCAAACTGTCAGGATCAGCGTGAACACGGCCGAAGAGGTGACCGCAACCGCAACACGCCTCAAAGTATGCCAGATGGCGTCGCTGCGTGTCAGTAGTAGTCGAGCCATTGTTTCGGCCTCCACGGTCACTACCGACCCGATGTGTGAACCCTTCCTTTCAGCAGAACGCGATTGTGCGATTGTTGGTTTACGCTAGGCTGCCGGCGCGCAGTAAATTGTCGCGATCCGGCCGCCATTCGCTACGCGATTACGATCCAGCTTGAACAGCTGGCGCTAGTAAATCAACTGATCGGGCGGAAGGCGGTCTTCAGTCACGTCGTCCAGACGATCCGACGCGGACGCACCGCGCGAGGCCGCGCTGATTTGGCACAGATGATTCGCCCGCATCCAATGATCGATTCGAAGTCTTCGTCGTTCTTCTTTTACAAACGAAATTAAGGACAATTTGATGCTTCATGTGGATATTCCGACGCGCCCTGAATTGAAGGCCCTCAACGACATCCGGTCCGACGCCTGCATTTCCATCTATCTGCGCACCACACCGCTGACCCAGCAGTCCGATGCGGGCCGTATCACGCTCGGCAATCTGGCGCGCGACGCCCGGGAACAACTCGAGGCGGTGCAGTTCGACAAGAGCCGGCTGGCATCGCTGATGGACCAGTTCGACGAACTGGCCGACGACGGTGAGTTCTGGCGTTTGCAGGCCAACAGCCTCGCCGTACTCGCGACACACGACCGGATGCGCACCTTCCGTCTCGCGAACGAGTTGACCGATATGGCTGCAGTGTCCGATCGCTTTCACCTGAAGCCGCTTCTGCGCGCGGTCACGTTTCCGCATTCCGCATTCGTGCTGGCGCTTTCGGAGAACGCCGTTCGTCTGGTCGAGATTCACGCCGATCTGGCGGCAGTGACCGTCAATGTCGACGGTCTGCCGAAGGACGCCGCCAGTTCGGTGGGCAAGTCGACGCTGAACGATCGCTCGGCGGTCGGCCGCATTCAGGGCTCCGAAGGCCAGAACGTCAGGTTCCGGCAATATGTCCGGCAGGTTGACGCCGCGCTGCGCCCGGTCCTGGCCGGACGTGAGACGCCCCTTATCCTCGCGGCGACCGGCCGTCTTGCCTCTGTGTTCCGCGCGGTCAACAGCTACCCCAATTTGCTTCCCGGCGGGATCGAGGACAGTCCCGATCGCATCAGCGATGCCGATCTGGCCGCCGCGGCGCGGTCCGTGCTGGATACCGCGTATCAGTCGGAACTCGACGATCTGAAACAGCTGTTCGAGGCGCGCGTTGGCGAGGGCCGTGCCACCAGCGATCTGAGTGAGGGCGCACGTGCCGCGACCTATGGGGCGATCGACACGTTGATGGTGGATATCGATTCCATGGTGCCCGGCGTGATCGACGAGCAGAGCGGAGCCATCAGCCTGGCCAAGACGGCAAACGCCAGCAATTACGGCATTGTCGACGAGATCGCCGGCCGCGCCCTCGCGAATGGTGCGCGTGTCCTCGGCGTCCGCAAGGCCGATCTTCCCGGCGGCGCCGAACTCGCGGCCATCCTTCGCTACGCAATGTAGCCTCGCCCCACGGCTCTATTGCTCGAACACTGCCCTGCAGGCATCGCTGAGATTAGTTCTCTTGCGGCGCAGGCAGGCAGTGATCGCGCGTGGATTTGGAATCTCTGCCGCACACAGCCGATAGTCGTCCGGCGTGCACGCGCGGCGCTGCTCCGGCGTCGCCAGAGACGAGGGATCGGCCAGCGCGGCTGCCGCGGTCAGAATTCCCGACGTCAGCACCACGGCAAATCCTGCGGCGCGGGCGATGTTTGCGATCGGCTTCATGGCGTCCACCTTTGCTCCTCGTTGGAGCAACGGTAGCTGGCGGCGCATCCGCATCAGTGACCCGGATCACAGGCGGTGGTCACGGCCAGGCCCGGACCGCGCCGACTAAAACGCCGATCGTTACAATTTTAGCAGTGTTTTCAACCGGAGACCAAAGGCTTCTTGCGACACTCCCTCTCAACAAGGGAGCCGGGTCAATGACCGAAGTCGAATACCGCCGGATACTCGATGCCGTCGCCGAAGAGGTCGCGAGAGACCCCGCTGCGAGGCGCACCGCGGACGTGCCCTTCGCCAATGCGCCGCCGCTGGCCGCCAACGACAACGGGCCGGCCTGGCCGTTGCTCCCCTTCCCCGAAGGTTGGGGCGGCTCCTGACACGTTCAGGCTGACAACGGACGCCTTGCGCCACGCCCCGTCGGAATTTGGCTGATGATGGAGGCCACGTCGGGACTCGAACCCGAGTAAACGGTTTTGCAGGCTCGCCGGCTAGTCTTTAGCCGGGTCCCCGAAAACTGCCGTGCCATGATTTAATTGCGTTTATATCGTTCCGCATCCGTTTACATGGACCGAGATTGACCCCAGTATCGTTCCTGGGGACCCGCTCGGACGTAAACGGTATATGCCAAAACTCACCAATGAACTGATCGATCAGATCGTCGCCGCCGGCGTCGAGCGAACCGTTTTCGACAGCGCCACGCCGGGCTTCGGCTTCCGTCTGACGGCCAAGGGCAAGGCGATCTGGATCGCCCGTGCGCGCGCCGGCACCAACAGAGCCAAGCTCAGCTTAGGCAACTACCCGGAGAAGCGGCTGTCCGCCGCCCGAGCGGAGGCGCACGCCGCCCTTCGTGACATCCGCGACGGCAAGGACCCCCGGGCCGAGAAAGCCGTCAGACGGGCGGCCGTGGCGGCCGGCCAAATCACGGTCGGGGAACTCGCCGACCGGTGGCTCGCCGAATACGTCCGGCCCAAGCTGAAGCCCCGCACGATTTCGGATTACGAGCGGTTAGTCGAGCAGCGGATCAAGCCCCGGTTCGGCGCTCTGCCCGTCGCGCTGGTGTCCAAGGGCGACGTCATCTCTTTTCACGCAACCATGGCGAACACGCCGCGCCGGGCGAATTATACGATCGCGACCCTTCGCGCGCTGATGACCTTTGCGGAGGACATCGGCTTGCGGCTGCCGCACACCAACCCCGGTCGGAAGGTGAGGATGTATCGCCAAGGTGTGCGCGAGCGATTCCTTTCCGAGGAGGAGATCGGAAAGGCAGCCGACGCGATCGCCACCGCCGAGGCCGACGGCAAAATCGGCAAGCATGCCGCGGCGGGTCTTCGTCTTGCGCTATTCACCGGTGCGCGGTCAGGCGAGATCTGCGCCACCAAATGGTCGCACATCGATTGGCAGCGAAAGCAGATCCGCCTGCCCGATTCAAAAACTAACGAGCCCAGGACCATCCACCTTAGCGACGCCGCGATTGAAGTCCTGAAGGATCTTCCCCGCGTCGGTCCCTACGTCGTTGCCGGCGCCGTCAAGGGCGAGGCGTACAAGAACCTGTCTCGAGCCTGGATCGTCGCCCGCGCCTTCGGTGGCCTCGAGGACGTCAGGTTGCACGATTTGCGTCATAGCTACGCGTCTCTTGCCGCCGGCCGCGGCGTGTCGCTCCTGATGATCGGGAAGCTTCTAGGTCACAGGGTCCCGGCAACTACGCAACGGTATGCGCATCTGACGCGCGACGCTGCTGCTGCTGTGAACGATGATCTCGGAGCAGCGATGCAGGCCGCGATCGAGAAACGGCCCACCTGATGCCCGCGCTAATATATGCGGGCAAGCCGGTCGTTCTCTTGGACGACGAGCATAACCACGACTGTTCTTTTGGTCTCACCTTCAGCGAGCATTGCATGGACGGTGTTATCGACCTTGTTCGAACCATCAACCCCGCGATTGGTGCTTCATTGGCGGAGGGCGTCGCGAGCCGCATTCACTACAGAATTCGTGAGTACCTTCAAAACACGCTTGTAGTCGCCACCCGTCGAGAGCGGACCGGCACGGTGCGTACTATATGTCGCGCACCAGGATCGCCACTGGGGCCCTTGCGTAGAATGAAAGCTGCTGTCGAGCGAAGGGACTATCGCGGCTTTTCGAAAAACTATGAGTTGTTGACACGGGGGGCAAAACGGGAGCTTGAAAACGTCGCCAACGAGGAACGATGGGGACGACTTGGAGAGTGTTTTGATCAAACGGTGATGTTTCGCATTTTTCGGAACCCGAACGCGGAAGTTGCCGACATTATTCTGACACTGACACTCGCGATCCAGAAGCTGGGATCCAAAGGTCGCCGGCCGTTTCCCGAGCGCGACCTCGCAGCGGCCGAGGTTATACTTCAGTACTTCGGCTTCGTATTGTCCGACTGGAGCGGACCCCGACAACCGTCCCACATCATTGGCGACTCGCGCCGGAATGGCCCAGTTGTCGACTTTCTTGATGGCGTTGAAGTTTGTTACGGGCTCGACACGCCAGCGCTTAGGCTGATCGCCAGATCTTCGGGCGGGGCATGGGCCCGAGTAAATTCCATCGTGGCGGAAAAAATGCGGCTTTCTGGGGCAGCATAAATCCCCGAACTTTCGGAAGGTCCCATCCATCGAGACAAACCGATGGAGCGTCCTTTGAATTCAATCCAGCCGTCATCCCATGATAAGCCGGCTGATCAGCCTGCCGGAGTTGATCCCGGGGAGCTGATCGACGAAGCCGAGACCGCCAAGCTGCTGCGGCAGAAGCCCCAGACCATGGCGGCCTGGCGGTGCGACAACCGCGGGCCTGAATACGTCAAGGTCGGTCGTCGCGTGTTCTACCGCCGGTCGAGCATCAGCGCCTTTCTTGCCGCCTGTATCGTCAGCCCAGGGGCGAAGTGATGGGCGGCACCAGCACAACGGCCCTGCCCTTCTGTCTGAAGCTCGGCGCCGCGGCCTGATCGACGGGTGAAACGTGAATCACGTCGCCAGGCCGGCACAGCCTCTAGCCAACGTCCGCGCCGAGGAAGCGGTGATCGGGAAGATCATCTGCGATCCCCATGCATATTGGTCGATCGCCGACGATCTGAGGGCGGAGCATTTCACTAAGCAGCACCATCGGGACATCTTCAACGCGGTAGCCAGGGCATGTCAGGACGGGTCGGGCCCAAGCCTGTCCCGCCTCGAGTCGACCTTGCCGATCGAGTGGGATGGGGTCGGGTCGGTTGAACCGGTACTTGTGATCCTGATGGAGAAAGCGTCGGACGTTGGCAGTCCGACTGACTACGTTCATGAAATCGTTTCGGCGTGGGAAGCCCGCACAGGGGTCGCTCCCAGGCTGCCGACCATCACGCCGCAAGCATGGAAGGACACGACGCCTGAATGTCAACAATGGCTGGCAACCGCGCGAATTCCTGCTGGCGATCTGACCATCTTGTCGGGCAACGGCGGTAGCGGCAAAACGGAGATCGCACTTCAGCTGCTGGTCAATGTTGCAGCTGGTCGAGGCGATTGGCTGGGCTGCACGATCGAGTCCGGTGTCGGGCTTTTCCTGTCGTGCGAGGAGCCCGCAGAGAACGTAAGGGAACGCGTCGAGAGGATCTGCCAAGATCGTGGCATCGATCCTCTCCAGCTTGCTGATCTGCATATGACGTTTCCGGATCTCGATGCGACATGGCTGTGCGCTGTCGATCGGTCCGGACGGATGACGCGAGCACCGTTGCTCGACCTGATCGAAACCTGGATCAAAACGCATAAGCCACGATTGCTGGTGATCGACTCCGTGTCGGCCGTGTTCGATGGCGATGCGATATCCCGGCGTCAAGTTCGTGCGTTTCTCGCGATGCTGCGCAAGATCGCTCACAAGGCTGGCACGGCCATTCTCCTCCTAGACCATCCCAGCGTGCGCGGTATGGCCGATGGAAGCGGTACCGCGAATAGCGTCGACTGGCACAACTCGGTTCGCGCGATGATGCATCTTTCCAGTCCCGAGCGGGACGATCCAGACGCCCGCACTCTAGTCGTCCGGAAGACCAATCGCGGGCGCCCTAATGAACTGGTCTCACTCCGTTGGAACGGCCTGACGTTCACCACTGCAGGCGCGTCGGCATCGTCGCCACATCGGGCAGCCGCGGAGCGAGAAATCGACGAGCTGTTTCTCCGCCTGCTGGACAAACGAAACGCACAGGCCCGCCCGGTGCATGCCAAGAGCGCCAAGGGCAGCGCACCGACGGAGTTCGCACTCGATCCAGACGCAGCCGGTGTGACTGCCGAGGGCTTCCGTGGCGCGATGGAGCGACTGCTCTCCGCCAGACGTGTTGTCGTCGTCGAGAGCGGGCCGGCATCAAAGCGGCGCAGCCGCCTCGAAAGGGCAACGCAATGACCCTTCCAACAGCCTTCCAACGGGTCGGCGGCCGTTCCAACACCACTGCCAACACCGGTACCAACGCCTATTCCAACACGTGCCAACACCCCTTCCAACAGGATGCTTCCAACCCCCCATACCCCCCAAGCGTTGGAAGCGCCCAACGCGGCCTTGTGGGCCGCTGTCGCTTCCATCCCTTAGCAAGGCCTGTCCGGCCCAATGCTGATCGTAATCACCCACCGAAGACGGAGAACGACCATGATAGCCAAAGCCGACCGCATCGTCATTCGAAGGTTCGTCAAGGCGGCCACGACGCCAGTCGACGGCCCCGCACTCATCGACCGTATTTTGGCGGCACTTCCGCATTTGCAGACGCTCGAGCTCCAGCACTTCCTCGAGGCCGAAGCTGAGCGGATCCACAACCGAATGGTGAAGCGGGCGGCTCAACAAGCTCAGCTTGAACGCATGGCCAATCGACTGATCGCCGAATTCGCAAAGTACCCGCCTGGAACCACGCTTGGTGACCTGCATGCGATGGCCGAGGCGGCAAAGGACAAGCACGGAGCGTGAGGGATACCCCCGGCCTGCATTCCCGATGCCCAAAGGAAGCAGACACCACTCGAGGTCGCACCCGCAGAATTTTTTTCTGGGGTCGGAAATTTTCAATCAAAAAATCAAAAACGACCGAAAAACCCATTCGTCGCTGTGCCACAGCGCTGATCGCCTAAGGCCAGGCTTGAATATTTGATTGTTATTCAAAAACCGGAGCGAAAATGACCGTCGTCCAGGTCCAATGCCTGAGTTGCGCCAGACCCTTCCAGTACGATCAGGTCGGCCGAGGCCGGCGGCGGCGAACGTGCAGCCCTGCATGTCATTCGAAGCGCAAGGCCGCACTAGGTGCCCTGTATCGGGCGGAAGGCCGCTACCCGCGGCGCGCCGCGGCGCCGCGAGCCAAGACCATCGAAAAAACCTGCGTTGTCTGCGGTGCTGCGTTCCTCGCCGCCGAACGGAAGCGTCAGGCGTGCAACCCGCAATGTGGAGGGATCCTCGCCAAGAGGAACGGCGACCTCGGCCGCACCCGTAACGCCGAAGCTCGACGCCGGCGCGTCTGCGAGCAATGCGGCGTGGCTTTCGTGATGAGAAATCCGAGCGGCGCCGCTCGCGCGGGTCGATCGCGGGAGGGTCGGTTCTGCAGCCGCAAATGCGTCGTCCAAACGGCAACCGCTTGCGAGGTAATGAGATGATTAACCCAGAAGATCCCCGTTGCCCCGTTACGCAACGATGCTCATTACTGGGCAGCGATCCCAGAGCAAATCTCCGCGCAGCGGCACAGCGAACACGCCACTGGGGACGTATTCGAGGTCAGCCAACCAAAGGTAACCTTTAGGATGACACACGGGTACGGTGCTGTCGCTGCTCGTGACAGACCGCGGCTCTATTGCCGGGTGAAGCAAGGCGTCGACAGCTGCTATACACTGTGCTTGCACATATTCTGCCTGAATAATGGATATCGTGGGCCCAATGGCGCGGAACTTGCACGTGTCGCCATGCTACAGCCAATCGGCTGATACGCATTCGACTGGAACACCGCGTATAGCAGTTGACAATATCAGACGATACAAGGGAAACGAAATGACCAATCTACCTCGCGTCCTGACTGATGAATTGCTCGCCGATATCGGCAAGGCCTTCAACAGTCGCGACGTCGATCGCATCATGTCTCACTTCACCGATGACTGTACATTCTTCATGGCCAGCGGACCGGAGCCGGAAGGCCGCCGCGTGCACGGCAAGGCGGCGGTGCACAAGGTGCTGGCCGACCGCTTCAAGGTGATCCCCGACATGAACTGGGCGATCGAATACGAATATATCGCGGGTAACCGCGCGGTCTCGGTATGGCGAGTCACCGGCAACCACGTCGACGGCACGGTGCTGAACTATCAGGGTTGCGACCTGTGGGAATTCCGAGACGGCTACGTGCTCAACAAGGATACATTCTGGAAGATCGTCCGCCCGGACTAACACCGAGCGGCCTGAAGGGGATGCCTATGCGGCGTCCCCTTTGTCCCCTGCTCCACCTTTATTTCGGCAGGCCGACCACCGCCTCGATCTCGACCTTCATTCCGGGAATCGCCAGCTTGCTGACCTCGATGAGCGTACTGGCCGGCTTCGCCGCGCCGAAATACTTCTGGCGCACCGGATTGATCTTGGTGCGATCCTCGATGTCGGTGAGAAACACCGTCACCTTCAGAATGTCCGCAAAACTTGCGCCCGCCGCCTTCAGGATCTTGTCCATCGCCGCCAGGATAGCCTCGGTCTGCGCCGCAGCGTCGTCGCCGCCAATTACCTTGGTGTCTTCGTCGAGCGGCGCGATCCCGGAAATGAACAGCAGATTACCGAACGCCACCGCGTCGCAATAGTGGCTGATCGGCGGGCTGAGTCCGGGAATCGAGAATTCGCGACGTGTCGCTGCAGAACCGTCCATCGCCGTGTCCTTTCGTTGCGGCCGCAAGCGTCCCGCGCGGCGGCTATTCCATCCTAATCTGTATCCAGTTTGATTTGGCGCTGTCAAACGCGACTTGACGCGGTGCCGAGGCTGTTCATTAAATCGGCAGGTCATGCCCGTTAAATGCACTTGCCGCACCAGATGATTTGTATCCAATTGCGCGGGCGGATGGAGAACAACATGATCAATCGACGGCATATTCTGAGCGGCATGGGCGCGGGACTGGCGACGGCAGCGTGGCCGGGCGGCATGCTGGTAAAGGCGGACGACAACTCCGTCACGATCACCAGCCTCGGCGGCAAATGGGAACAGTCGATCCGCGAACACTTTATTCCGCTGTTCAAGCAGCGAACCGGCGCCGAAGTGAAAGTGGTGCTCGGCGCGCCGACGCAGTGGACCTCGCAGATCGAGGCGCTGCCGGGCAAGCCGCCGCTCGACGCCGTCGACAACAGCGAGACCCTCGCGGTGCAACTGATCGACAAGGGCCTGGTGTCCAAGCTCACCGTCGACAAGGTCCCGAACCTCGCCGACACACCGCCGCTGTTCCGCGCGCCGTTCGACGATTTCGGCGCGTCCTACCAGTATTCGACATCGGGCATCTTCTATAACGACAAGGTCAAGCAGGCGCCGAAATCCTGGGGCGAGTTCTTCGAGCGCGCCGGCAAGGGCGAGTTCGGCCGCTCCATCACGCTGCCGGACATCGGCTATGCCTGGGGGCCGTTCTTCGTCTGGCACTACGCGGTCGCGATGGGCGGCAGCATGGACAATCTCGACCCGGCTTTCGACGCGTTGCGCAAGATCAAGCCCTATATGGTGAAGTACTGGGGCACCGCGCTCGAGGTCGAGCGCATGATCATGTCGAAAGAAGTCGACATCGGCGTGCTGTGGGACGGCCGCGTCACCGCAATGATGAGCGGGCCTGCGAAATTCCTCAACTTCTCGCGCCTCGCCCCACACTCGCTGATCACGCTGTCGCCGGCTCAGGTTGTGAAGGGCGGCAACGAGCGGCTGGCCTATCAGTGGGTCAACACCCTGCTCGATCCGGAGCCGCAGCTGAAATACTTCAAGCTGATCAATTTCACCCCGACCAACTCCAAGGTGATCATCCCCGACGAACTCAAGGGCAATATCATGCCGCTGAGCGCCGGCACTACGCCGGACTATCGCGAACTGATCAAGGCGACGCCGAAGATGGTGGACCGCTGGAACCGCGAGGTCCGCGGCTAGCTGGGAGACCGCCTTGCTGTCGACCGACGATCGTCGCCGCCCGTCATATTCTGGGCGGCGACCATGAGCGCGCAGCGGCTTGGCCGCGGCGCGGCGCTCGGCCTGCTGGCGCCTGTTCTGATCATCGTATTCGCCGGCTACGTGCTGCCAAGCCTGGCGCTGGTGGCGATGAGCTTCGAGGTGCCGTTCCGCTGGCCGAGCTCGCTCGCCACCTTTACGCTCAAGCACTATCAGCGGCTGGCGTTCGATCACTATTACCTGCGCATCCTTGCCTACACCTTCGGGCTCGGCTTCGTCGTCGCCACCATTACGGCGATCGTCTCGTTTCCGGTGGCGATGTACCTGGCGCGCAGCCGCAGCCGGCTGACCAGTTTCTACGCGGTGCTGACCTTCACGCCGCTCGCGGTCGGCATGAACATGCTGACCTTGGGCTGGATGGTGATCCTCGGCCGCACCGGCTTCTTCAACTCGATCCTGACCGGCAGTGGGCTGATCGCCGATCCGCTACAGCTGCTGTACGGCTGGGGGTCGGTGGTGGTCGGCATGGTGCATGTCACTTTCACCTTCATGGTGCTGCCGCTCGAGGCCGTGATCCGCCAGATCGATCCGGCGCTGGAAAAGGCCGCGCGCATCCTCGGCGCCAGCCCGCTGCAGACCTTCCTGCGTGTCACCCTGCCGCTCAGCCTGCAGGGCGTCGCCGCCGGCTTCCTGATCGTGTTCCTACAGGTGTGCGGCGCCTTCGTGCTGCCGCTGCTGCTCGGCGGCCAGGGCAGTTCGACGGTGCCGATCGCGATCTGGGAACAGATCACGGTGTCGTCGGACCGGCCGTTCGCCGCGGTGTTGGCCGTGGTGCTGATCCTGACCTCGATCGTCGTGATGGTGATCCAGCTCCGCGTCACCCGCGGCAAGGATCTGGTCTGAGATGCAGCGCCCGTCCCGCCTCCTGCAGGTCTATGTGGCGTTCGTCGGCATCATGCTGGTGTTTCCGCTCGCCATCGTGGTGGCGGTGTCGTTCGATCCCGGCAGCTACATCGCGTTTCCGCCGTCCGGCTTCAGCGGCGTCTGGTATCTGCAGATGTGGAGCAGCGACACCATCGTGCTGGCGATCAAGAACAGCCTGATCGTCGGCATCGTCTCGTCGCTGCTCGGCATGCTGGTCGCGGTGCCGGCGGCGCTCGCCATCGCGCGCGGCGGCACCCTGACCGAGCGATGGATTTACCCGCTGTTGCTGTCGCCCTTTGCGATACCGTGGCTGGTCTACGGCCTGGCGCTGCTGTTCTTCTGGAGCATCACCGGACGACAGCTGTCGCTATGGACCATCACCCTCGGCCACACCGTGATCGCGATCCCCTACGTGCTGCGCATCACGCTGGCGGTCCTGCGCGACATGCCGCCGAACTATGTCCGCGCGGCGCGCATCGCCGGCGCGACGCCGTTCCAGGCCTTCCGCCACGTGGTGCTGCCCTACATCCGGCCCGGCGTCACCGCCGGGGTGTCGCTGGCCTTCATCGTGTCGTTCACCAACATCCCGGTGTCGCTATTCCTCACCACCGCCGACAACATCACGTTGCCGGTGGCAATCTTCAACTACATGATCAACAATTTCGAACCGATGGTCGCTACCGTCTCGGTCGTGCAGGTCGCCATGATCGTCGTCGTCCTGCTGCTGACTCGGATGCTTGGAGCCGAACGTGGATAAATCCGCCCCCTACGATCTCGAAGTCTACCGGGTCGGCAAGAGCTTTGGCGACGTCCAGGTGGTGATCGACGCGTCGTTTGCGCTGGAGCCCGGCGAGTTCATCTCGCTGCTGGGGCCGAGCGGCTGCGGCAAGACCACCACGCTGTCGATGATCGCCGGCTTCGAAACACCCGACACCGGCGCCATTACGATTCGCGGCAAGCGGATCGAGGCGGAGCCGCCGGAGAAGCGCAACATCGGCATGGTGTTCCAGAACTACGCGCTGTTCCCGCACATGTCGGTCGCCGACAACATCGCGTTCGGCCTGAGCATGCGGCGGACCGCAGGTGCCGACATCAAGGCGCGCGTCGGCAAGGTGGCAGCGCTGGTGAAAGTCGATCATCTGCTCGCGCGGCGGCCGAAGGAACTGAGCGGTGGCCAGCAGCAGCGCGTCGCGCTGGCCCGCGCGCTGGTGGTGGAGCCGGCATTGCTGCTGCTCGACGAGCCGTTCGGCGCGCTCGACCGGCAATTGCGCGAGGATCTGCAGATCGAGGTGCGGGCGCTGTTGCGGCGACTCAAGATTACCACCGTGTTCGTCACCCATGACCAGGACGAGGCGCTGTCGATGTCGGACCGCATCGCGGTGATGAATGCCGGCCACATCGAGCAGATCGCCTCGCCGCGAGTGCTGTATGAGAAGCCGGCGACCAGCAACGTCGCTGCCTTCATCGGCCGCGGCACTTTCATTGCCGGCGAGGTCGAGGGCGACAGGCTCGCCACAGCACTCGGCCCGCTGGCGATTTCAGCCGACTGTCGCGCGCGGCTGACGCCGGGGCCCGCGCAATGCTTTCTGCGGCCCGAAGCGGTACGCCTGCTTGCGGCGGACGACGCGATGCCGAACCGCTTGCGCGGCAAGGTCGCGGCCACGACATTTCACGGCGACCGCCAGCAGATCAGCGTCGCGGTCAGCGACAGCCAGTTCGTGCTGGCCAAACTATCGCGCATCGAGACGCCGAGCATCGGCGACGAGGTGACGATCGGCTGGAACGACAACGATGCGGCGTTCTTTCAGGCAGGACGTCTGGTTTAGCGCGGCAGACGCGAATCTGCCACAGATGCTGAGATCGTCGACCGGGAGTTGGCCATGCCGCAGACCGTCGCAAGTACATGCTGGGAATGCTCGGCGAAATGCGGATCGCTGATCACCGTCGAGGATGAGGGCCGCGTCAGCAAGATCGCGCCGAATCCGGCCAGCCCGGTTTCGAAAGGCGCGTTCTGCGTCAAGGGCATGCGCGCGCTGCCGGAGTGGACCTATCATCCCGACCGGCTGACGTATCCCATGCGCCGCGTCGGCGAGCGCGGCAGCGGCCAGTGGCAACGCATCTCGTGGGACGAGGCGCTCGACGAGATGGCCGACCGGATGGCCGCGGTGCGCGAGACGTATGGCGCGCCGGCGCTGGTCGGCGCGGTGAGCGGTGCTGCGTTCAGCCGCGGTCCGATCATGGCGCTGTTGATGCGCTCGCTCGGCTCGCCGAACTGGATGATCAACCAGGATCTGTGCGGCGGCTGCCGTGCCGTCAGCGACAAGATCACCGGACTGTCGATCGCCGGCGGCGAGGACATCGAGAACGCCAACTGCATTCTCATCGTGGGTCGCAATCCGATGGCGGCCGATCCTGTGCAGTGGATGGCGATCAAGCGCGCCAAGGCCCGCGGCGCCACCATCGTCGTCATCGATCCTTACCGCACCAGCGCTGCCGAAATCGCCGACCTCTGGCTGCGGCCGCAGCCCGGCACCGACACCGCGATCGCGATGGCGATGATGCGGCAGATCATCGCCGCCGGGCAACATGACGCGGCGTTCATCGACGAGTGGTGCAATGGGTTCGACCAGCTCGCCGAACGCGTGGCGAGTTACACGCCGGAGCGCGCCGCGGCGCTGAGCGGCGTCGCCGCCGCCGACATCGTCAAGGCCGCGGAGCTCTACGCCGAAGGGCCATCGGTGTTCGTCAGCGGCCACGGCATCGATGCCGCCAGCAACGGCGTGCAGACGTTTCGCGCCTATCACTGCCTGGTGGCGATCAGCGGCAATCTCGACCGGCCCGGCGGCAACCGCCGCGCCAAGCGGCCGGCGGGCTACACCACCTACATGGACCTGCTGCACGATCCGCGCTTCCGACTGCCGCGCGAAATCGAATTGCAGACGATCGGTGCGGCGACTTATCCGCTGTGGGCCGGCCCGGCCGGCTGGCAGACCGCCTGCCACAACAAGTCCGTGCTCGACGCCATCCTCACCTCCGACCCTCATCCGGTGCGGGCGATGTATGTCAGCGGCGTCAACATCGCGGTGATGTATCCCGATACGCGACGTACGCTCGAGGCACTGCGATCGCTGGATTTCCTCTGCGTCGCCGCGCACACCATGACGCCGACCGCGGCGGTGGCCGATCTGGTGCTGCCGAAGACCACCACGCTCGAGGAAGAAGAAATCGACATCAGCCAGACCGGCATGAGCGTCACCTATACCGCACCGGTGTCGCGCCGTATCGGCGAGGTTCGCTGCGACATGGAGATCGCGGTCGGCCTGCTGGACCGAATGCGCGCGCGCGGCGCCGTCACCGCCGAATTGCTGCCATGGAAAAGCCACGCCGAGTTCAACCAGTTCCTGCTCGGCGACGCAACGATCGATCAGGACGCGCTGCGCCGCGAGGGTTTTGTCGCCTTCCCGTTCGAGACAGGCAACTTCGCCGCGCAGGTGTTCAAGACGCCGAGCGGCAAGATCGAGCTTTATTCCAACACGCTCGCCGATCTCGGCCTTGATCCGCTGCCCGAGCACATCCCGCCGCTGTTTGAACGGGGCGCGGCGTTGCCGAACGTTCAATTTCCGCTGGTGTTGCAGACCGGTCAGCGCGAGAAAACTTACCACCACTCGCGCTTCCGTGAGCAGCCCTGGGCGCGCAAGGTCTCGCCCGATCCCACCATCCGCATCCATCCCGACACCGCCACGAAGCTTGGCTTCGCCGATGGCGCATGGATCGTGGTGGAGACCGAAGGTGGCGTCGCGCCGTGCCGGCTGCGCGTCGAAATCAGCGATCGCACTGCGCCCGACGTGGTCACCACCGGCATCGGCTGGTGGCGGCCGGAGGCCAGCGGCCCCGAGTTCGCGGTGCTAGATATCAACGTCAACGCGGCTCTGAGCTACGGCGGCCCCATGGATCCGATGAGCGGATCGGTCGATACCCGCGCGCTGCCGTGCCGGCTGCGCGCGGCGTAGCACGTCACGGATCAGCACAGGACCACCGCATGGCAGCGCCGAAAGCCCAGGACAAGGCCTACATCTATCTGAAGCAGCGCATCCTCGACGGCGTTCTGACCGCCGACGCCGCGATCGTGCCGGAGGACATCGCCAACAAGCTGGGCATCAGCCGGATGCCGGTGCGCGCCGCGCTGCTGCAACTCGAGAAGGAAGGCCTGATCAGCTTCGGCGACAACCGCCGGCCGACGGTGACGTCGCTGACGGTGTCGGAGATCGTCGAATTGTTCGAGATCCGCGTCGCGCTGGAGGCGCTGGCGGTCGAGCGCGCCGTCGTCAATCTGGACAAGGCCCGGTTCGCGCTGCTGGAAACCCGGCTCGACGCGATGCTGCGTTGCTCCAGCGATCCGCGACGGTGGATGGAATGCCACTCGGCATTTCACGACACCATCTATCAGGCGGCGCAGATGCCGCGGCTGCTGTCGGAAATCCAGCGAGTGCGACAGGCGATCCATCCGTATCTGCTGCTGTACAACAGCGTCTATGTAGTGCGGGAAATGCCCGGAGTCGAACACGCCGCGTTGCTGAAGATCCTGCGCAAGAAGGATCCGGCGCTGGCCCGCACCGCGCTCACAGAGCACATCCGCAACCCGGCCTCCGGCGTGGTGTATTTCCTGCTCAACAAGCAACCCGGCCGCGCCGCGCCGCTGCCGCTCGAGGATCTGCTGTCGAAGCAGAAGAAGGCGCGGACGTCGACCCAGGATTGAGTCGCCCGGCTCTGGAAGTGGAAAGATCAAGCTGGCGCGACTTATTCAACCGCAGCCAAGTCTTCATCAATGCTCCACCAGCCCGAAACACTGCGCGATCACCATGTAGGTATCTTCGATATGCTGCCCCAGCACTTCGATCGCCTCGGTGGTCCTTCCGGCCAACGCGGCTTCCAGCAACACTTCGTGGTCCTGATCGACGGCCCCCAGGAACGAGCGGGTTGGCAGCGCGAGCCGACGATAGCGGTCGAAGCGGTCGTGCAGATGGGCGCAGAGGCTGTGCAGCGTCGGTGAATCGCAACCCGACAGCAGTGCGAAATGGAACGCGCGGTGCCGCTGTTCCCAGTCGGTCGAAATCGGCCGATCGTCGCCGACCCCGCGATTGGCCTCGCAGAACATCCGATGAGCCGTCGTCGCCCGGGCTTTCCACGCGTCGTCGACATTCTGCAAGGACAAATCGAACGCGGCAAGTTCGATCAGCTTGCGCGACCGGGTCACGTCACGAAGGTCTTCGCGCGAGACCGGCGCGACCCGGAAGCCACGCTGGGCCTCGCGCAGCACCAGTCCGCTTCCAACCAACTGGGCCAGCGCGTCGCGCAACGGCGTTACGCCGATCTGATAGGCGTCGATCAGATCCCGCATGACGATCTTCGTGCCTGGAGCGAGCAGTCCTGAAAGAATGTCCGCGCGCAATCGGATGAGCGCGGCTTCGCATGCCGAACTGCTGTCTTGAGCAGGAGCATCCGGCCTCCAGAGCGAGGCAGGCGGAGCATTGGTAGCCAGCCGCAACATGACAAACTCCCCGAGACGGCGCAAGTCGTCAGCTTAAGACGTCAAGAGCGCTCCGTAGCGCCAAAAAATGAGGCAGCCAAGCCACCAAACTGCCTCGGATCGTCTGAATATACATCCTGGCGCGGCTCGCCTGACGGCAAGGCAGCCCCAGCCGCTAATTGTTTCTTGTCCGGCAATGGCCGAGGACGGACAACTTCGACACCAGCGCGGAACGCGCTCGCTGCAATCACCACGGTGCCGTCACGATGCTGTTTCTCGTCACCAACACCGAGCCCCGTCCGCACGGACCGTGGCACACGCCGCGGCGCCACAGCGGTTGCCTGAATCATTGGGTGCTGCAGCACATGCAGAAGACCGCGATCATCTATCCTGTGATGTTCGTGCGAGGCTACGCCATGTACATCGAGGTATCGACCGGGCGTGAACTGCGATTGCTGCTGCAGGGCAATCCGATGTGGAACGACGAGACCTATCGTGTTTTCGCGCTGGAGGAGGATGATCCCGTAATTGAACTACCGGTGGAAGACCGAAAGCAGCGATTTCTGATCCTGGCCCGGCCGTCCAAACCTCTACCCCCGACGCTGGACTATGAGGGCACCGATCGGATGCTTGCCGATATCAAGGCACGTTATGGCGCGACCGTGCATCGACTGGTCGAGGACGTCGCCGGCTATGCGATCCTGATCAACGTCGAAAGCAACGATCAACTGCGGCAGATCCTGGAGCCGCTGCCGATCACGCTGTTCGTCAACTACGAGATCATGCCACTGGGAACGCTGACCGGCCACCGGGGCCATATTCATGACCTTGGCCTGAGCGATCCGTTCGCCCGGTAAGCCGAACTCACGCGCGCCGTCATCGACCGAACGGCAGCATTTGCATTTCCGATTTTCGAAACTCGCTGCCGCATGTCAGTTGTGAGCAGCGGTAAGCAAGATGGTGACGAGCACTCATGAGACGCAACACGCCATCGCAACTAATCTGGCACGCCGAATGCATGGTTGTTTTGGACATCTTTCATCGCTCGGATTCGTTTGCTCTCCGATCACGTTAAAGGGACACACTGAACATGATCCTCACTCTCGGAACGTCACGCGCGCGGCGGATGCTGCTGCTTGCAAGCGCTGTTTGCATGTCGGCCCTTGCACCGGCGGATGCGGGTGCTGCAGCGATCAAGTGGAAATTGACCGCCTTCGTCCCAGAGAACAACGGCATCTTCGTCGACTACGTAAAGGTGTTTGCTGCCAACGTCGCCAAGGAGACCAATGGCGAAGTCGAGATCCAACCGTTCGGCGTCGGCGTGCTGGCCTCGACTGTCGACGGCCCGAAGGCCGTTCAGCAAGGCGTCGCCGATCTGGGATTTTTCTTCTCCGCCTTTCTCGTCAATGACGATCCGGCCAACACCGTGCTCTCGGGGCTGCCAGGCGGGATGCCTTCGGATGCCTTGATGCATTGGCTTTACAAGGACGGTGGTGAAAAGCTCTGGCAGGATTTCCGGCGCGACAAGATGGGGCTGCATTCGCTGGTGGCCGGACTGTGTCCCACCGAGGTGTTTCTGCACTCGCACAAGCCGGTGCGGACCGCCGAGGACATGAAAGGATTTCGCATCCGGACCGTTGGCGCCTGGGCCGACGTCGCCCAGTCATTCGGCGCGTCGCCGATCACCACGCCGCCAGCGGAGATCTTCACCGCGCTGGAGCGCCGCGTGATCGACGGCGTCGAGTTCGCGTCGCCGGGACTCAACGTCAACCTCGGCTATCAGAACATCGCCAAATACATCATTCTTCCCGGCATTCACGTTCCGAGCTGCGCCTTCGAGGTGTTCTGGAAGGCCGACAAATGGGATGCACTGCCGGAAAAGGTCCGGGAACAGATCACCACTGCCGCACGCACCACCGCGTTTGAAGGCTTCATGCGGGTCGGGATGGGCGATCTCGCCGCGATGGAAAAATTTCAGGCCGGCAAAAACGAAATCATCCGGCTAGACCCGACCTTCATCGCGGAAGTCCGTAAGCGGTCGCGCCAGTGGGCCGATACCAAGGCCGCGGAGCAGGAGGCCAAGGGCAATCCCTGGATGAAGAAACTCCGCGACTCTTACTACGGGTTCTACGATCGCTGGACCAAGAATGCGGCCTATCGGATCACCGACTGATGCGCACGATCATCGACACGTCGCTGCGCGTCATCGACAGACTTTCCGGAACCCTAGGGGTGTTCGCAATTCTGTGCCTCGTCGTGCTGATCTGCGCGATGAGCATCGAGGTGTTTTCCCGTCACGTGCTCGGTAGCCCCACAATGTGGGCGTTCGACATCAGTTCGATGGCGAGCGGGCTTTTGTACGTCACCGCCGCCGGCGTCGCGCTGCGTGAAGGCCAGCACATCATGGTCGACTTCCTGCACACGCGGATGCCGTTGCCGTGGCAGCATGCCTCGCATCTGGTGCTGTATGTGCTGCTGCTGTTGCCCGCGCTGGCCGTCCTGAGCCACGCGGGCATCGCTGAAACCTGGGAGGCCTATGTCCAGCACGAGACCACGAAGCTCAGCCCTATGGCACTTCCGGTCTGGCCCTACAACGCCGCGATCACGGCCGGCCTGATCGTACTGACGCTTCAGGCTTTTGCGCAAGCAATGCGGCACGCGCTCGGGCTTTACGACACGATCGGCTGGGCCAAGCCCGCCGTTCCCGTTTCAGCGGAGTAAGCACCTTGGATATTCCGCTTGCCGCCTTGATGGTTCCGTCGATATTCACGCTGATTTTCCTTGGCTTTCCGGTTGCTTTCGCCTTGATGGGCGCGGCGCTGGTGTTCGGCTATGCGGTGTTCGGAAGCAATATCGGCCTGCAGTTCTTCGGCCGTGTCATCGAGCTCAGCAATAACTACGTTCTGGCTGCCATTCCGCTGTTCGTGTTCATGGGGTCGACGCTCGAGGAGTCGGGCATTGCCAAAAAGCTGTTCGATGCCACCAAACTCTGGCTGGGGCGTTTGCCTGGCGGGCTGGCGCTGACCACCGTGGTGATGTGCAGCATCTTCGCGGCGACCTCCGGCCTGGTGGGCGCGGTGGAGATCGTCGTCGGCATGATGGCGATCCCGGCGATGATGAAGGCTGGCTACCGCAAGGATCTGATCGCAGGGTCGGTCTGCGCCGGGGGATCGCTCGGCACCATGATTCCGCCGTCGGTGATCGTCGTGGTTTACGCTTCGATCGCCGACATTTCGGTCGGCGACGTCTTTGCCGGCATGGTGATCCCGAGCTTGGTGATGGTAGCTCTGTTCTGCGGCTGGATCGTCGGCGCGGCCTGGATGAATCCGAGCATTGCGCCACCGGTACCAAAGCACGAACTCGATATTCCGCTGCGCGACAAGCTGTGGATCACCGCGACCGCGCTGGTGCCCTGCGTTGCGCTGATCCTGGCGGTGCTTGGCAGCATTTTCGCAGGCGTTGCATCGCCGACCGAGGCCGCGGCGCTCGGCGCGGTCGGCGCCGTGGTGCTCACCGCGATCTACGGCAATCTGAGCTTCGGCATGCTCGCGGACATCGCCAAGCGGACCATCCTGATCACCGCAATGACGATGCTGATCATTCTCGGCGGCATGATGTTCACCAGCGTGTTCCTCGTCAACGGCGGCACCGAAATGGTCAAAGGCGTCATCTCGGGACTGAGCCTCGGCTCCACCGGCACTATCGTGCTGTTCCTGACCATCGTAATGGCGCTCGGTTTTGTGCTCGACTGGATTTCGATCATCCTCATCACGGTGCCGATCTTCTCGGCGGTGCTGAAGGATTTCGACATCAACCCTGTCTGGTTCGGTGTGATGATGTGCATCGCGCTGCAGACCTCCTACCTCACGCCGCCGATGGCACCGTCGATCTTCTATCTCAGAAGCATTGCGCCCAAGGAAATCACCTATGGCGATATGTATCGCGGCGTGATTCCCTTCGTCGTCATGCAATTGCTGACCTTGCTCGCCGTGGCGCTGATGCCATGGACCGCGACTTATCTCGCGGACGTTCTGTTCCGGTTCTAGCGAGGGATGACGCCATGACGCCCTCTTCCTATGTTGACGCTATCGAGGCCACCGGAAACGCCTTGGCCGATGCCTGCCTGCAGTGCGGCAAATGCTTCGAGGCCTGCCCGATGACGACTCCCGCCGGGCTGGACGGCGAGGATCCCCACGCCGTCACCGCTGGCATCGTGGACATCTTGCGAGGCGGTGCCGGAACGCCGGCCGCCGAACGCTGGACATCGGTTTGCACCAGCAGCGGCAATTGCATTCCGGCCTGCGACTACGGCATCAACCCCCGGTTGATGGTGAACCTTGCTGGCCTGGCGGCGCGCGGCCGCAGCGACCCAAAGAAGGCGCGGGCCTTGGGTCTCGCAACGTTCAATGGGGTCACGCGCGGAATCAAGATCATGGCCCGACTTCAGCTGGCCCCGGATCAACTGGCGCGCGTCAGCCCGGGGCCATACCGCGCGGCCGACGCCGATCCGCCCGAGGTCGTTTTCTACACCGGCTGCAATATCCTGCGGACGCCGCACATCGCGCTGCTTTGTCTGGACGTGCTCGATCTGCTGAAGGTGGACTACGAGGTGATGGGCGGCGCATCGCATTGCTGCGGAGTTTACCAGTTCGTCGCGGGCGACGCTGCAACTTCCGGGCGGTTTGCCTATTCGACCCTGGAGAAACTCGCGGCGGCGGCAGCATCAACTGTCCTGTCCTGGTGTCCAAGCTGCCAGCTGCAGCTCGGAGAAATCGCAATTCCCAGTTATGTCCGATCGCACGGTACGGCGCCGGTCGACCTGGTCCCCTTTGTGGAATATCTGGCCGGACGGATCGACGCGTTGCGGCCGCTGCTGCGCCATCCCGTCCATAAACGCGTCGCCTTGAACGAACGTCCGGCCTACCCCGGCGTCACTGCAGGCGTGAAGGCGTTGCTGTCGGCGATTCCCGGCCTCGAATTCGTCGATCTCGATGTCGAGCGCGTCGGCCTGATGTCGAACAACCTGTCGGTTCTGCCCGACTTCAAGGAGCAGTTGCGGCAACGGGAATTCCGCGCCGCCGCCGACGCGAAAGTGACGACGTTGGCTACCGTCTATCACGCCTGTCACCGGGAGATATGCCATTTCGAACCGGACGTTTCGTTCGAGATTGTCAACTTCATGGAGTTGATCGGCGAGAGCATGGGGATTGTCGCGGAAGACGTCTACAAGCGATTGCGCATCATGCGCGATGTCGACGCCGTGATGGCTGATACGCGCGCCAGCATCGACCAATACAAACTCGACGATGACACCGTCCGTAACGCATTGTTGGCCGAGTTCTGGAACGGCCCACCTGCCGCCGACGCACCTCCGCGGCAGATGTCGAACGCTGAGCGACCGGATCTACAAAATTCGAAAGGAACGACATGACGACCACCGATGCATTCGACCCCGGAACCGGCTGGCAGATCGCGGAAGACGTCGTCGTCCCGCCAGGCGAGGGCTGGAGCCGCAAAGTCCTGAAGGGGCAGCACGTCCGCTTCATCGATCTCGAAGGCAAGCAGGCCGTCGACTTCCTGTGCTACGACGCCGCCAATCCAAGCGATCGCTACAACGCAGCCAATACGATCAAGCTCGGCGGCAGCATCTTTCTCGGCGAAGGATCGGTCCTGTGGTCGGACCGCGGCCACCGCATGATGTCCGTCGTCAAGGACACCTGCGGCCGCCACGATACCATCGCCGGCTGCTGCAGCTCGGAAATGAATATGCTGCGCTACCAGAAGCCCGGCCCCGGGAACTGTCGCGACACGTTCGAGCGGGCGCTGAAGACGTTCGGGCTGCAGCGGCAGGATATCGTCTCCAACGTCAACTGGTTTATGCACGTGCCGGTCGAGAACGACGGCGAACTGGTGATCGCCGAGGGGATATCCAAACCGGGCGACTACGTGGAGGTCGAGGCGGAGCGGGATGTTCTGTGCGTGGTTTCGAACTGCACCCAGATCTTCAACAATTCGAACGGCTACAATCCGACGCCGGTGCGCATCGTGACCTTCCACAAGGATGTCGGATAGCGCTTTCTGGATCGACCCTTTCAACCCGCGGTCGCACGTGCAGGTGCGCTGGCATTTCCATCGAAAGCAAGCACGCCCCTCCATCACTATGCATTCGTTGGACCGCGACCACGACACCGGGACGGACAGGACAAGACGCAATGTCACTTGAGGTGTATTGGTATCTGATCCCGAATGACGGCCCGTTTCCCTGGCATCCAGACGGTCAGCGCGAGGTGAGTTATTCATACCTGCGCCAGATGGCAGCCGCTGTCGATCATGCCGGATTTACCGGAGCCTTGATCGCGACGAATGCAATCTCACACGATGCCTGGATCCTTGCCACGTCGCTGATGTCTCATACCGAGCGGATGAAATTTATCATCGCGGTCCATCCTGGTATCGTCGCGCCGGCCATGCTGGCGCAGAAGGCCGCCACCTTCGACCAGTTCTCGAAGGGCCGGCTCGCCATCAACATCATCGCGGGTGATGGCCATCAATTGCCGCCCTATGGGATCTACCAGGATCATGACGGTCGATATGAATTTGCCGAGGAATACTGGAGCGTCTGGCGGCGGCTGATGGTCGGCGAGACGGTGAGCTTTTCTGGAAAGCACCTGTCGCTTCGCGACGCCAGGCTGTTGCTCGAGCCATATCAGAAGCCACATCCACCGTTGTTTCTCGGCGGCTCCTCCGAACCTGCGATCGCTCTCGCTGCCCGGCATGCGGATACTTACCTGACCTGGGGCGAGCCGCCGGAGCAGGCCGGGCAAAAAATCGCGCGAGTCAGGATGCTCGCAGCCGAGCACGGGCGGACGTTGCGCTACGGTGTGCGCCTCAACCTCATCGTGCGCGAAACCAAGAAGGAGGCCTGGGACAAGGCGCAGTGGTTCCTTAACCGGATGGACACCGGCTCGATCGAATCCCGGCGGATCTGGACAACGATGAGCGACTCGATCGGTCAGAAGCGGATGAACGATCTGATGGCAAACGAGCCGTCGAAGAACGCGCGCGATCTCGAGATTTCCCCGGACCTGTGGTCTGGATTTGGCCTGATCAGGAATGGTCCCGGCACCGCGATCGTCGGCGATCCGGACACGGTCGCACAACGTCTTCAGGAGTACCGCGATGTCGGCTTCGATACGTTTATTCTTTCCGGACATCCGCTTCTCGAAGAGACATTCCGCGTCGCCGACCTGCTGTTTCCGGTGATTGGATTCCCGGAGGGTCGAAGCAAGGGCGTGAAGCTGTCACTGATGCCGTCGATCAAGACCGAGCCGCAGCAGATGTCAGACAAGCGTTAGACGGATTCGTTGACCCCGCTCCTAGCCGGACCCTGGAATCGCGTTGTCAGGATCCAGCCACGGGCTTGTCACTGCCCCCGAATACTTTCTCAAGTATCAATATGACACGCTCGTCCAGTTCTTCCACCGGAATGGCCAGATCGCGGGCGAGCACGTCTCGGTAGAGACCGTAACCATACGTCGCGGCAGCTTAGGCTGCGTGCAGGGCCGGAAGGTCGTCCCCCGGTGGCAGCAGGTTCAGCGCCTGATCCCGTTGCAACAGCATCAGCGTGAGTTCGGCATTCGGCATCAGGCGCGGTGCTGTCGAGCCGTCGAGATGCAGCAGCGTCGACAGCGCGAGCAAGTCCTTGCTCTTGATCGTGGCGCGGATCGCATGCGCGACCCATGCGCCGAGCCCCGTCGGTAGGTCGGCGTGCGGAACGACGCGCGCTCGATGGACATTCGCCGCGTGATCGCGGCGAGCAAGACGTATTCGTCGAATTGCGCCGTCGCCGAACACCGCGAGATCATCGCGGCGCTAGCGTGCGGCGACGCCGAATCCGTGATGGCGCTGATGCATCATCACCTGGATTCCGTCGCTGGTCGCCCCGCCCCGCCGCTCGCCGGCTACAAGAACGGCCGCGAAGGTTTCGCCATCCCGCCGCGACGCTTCTGCCGCCGGGGCGAGCGGATTGAAAGCCAACGGCCACGTTAGCCGTGGGTGAGACCATGCCGCAAATGACGTCGCGCCGTCAATGCGGCGGCCGATGACGGCACTTCATCAAGATCGGGATACGAGTTGGCCGAAGCACCAAGCGGCGGCCCGGTGTCGCGATGAAAGCGCGCCGCGATCACCGCTGCGCGCGCATCCTTGAATGCCTCGGCCAGGACAGTAACACCAAGCGGCGAACCATCGCGCCGAAACCCAGATGGCACGGCAACCCCGCAGAACCCCATCAAGTTGACGAAATTAGTGTAGATCCCGAGCCGGAACGCCAGCCGTCGAACCGCTCATAGACGAGTTCGTTTCCGGACACCCACCTGAAGCCAAACTAGCAAAACGCTCGGAGACTTGATTGAATACGAATGCCAATCATGCGGCACCTTCCGGGTATCCGGCTCAGTCTACAATGATCAGCACCGTCACTCCAGCGGCGCTTGAGCGCGCCAAACCTCACTTGGCCGGCCGCCCCCAACGATCACCTCATCAGATCTGGACTGACTGGTTCAGGCAAGCCGTGTATCCAAAGGCTTAAGGGAGAGAAGCCCACTCTGCAGCCTGGACCCGCCCAAGAACTTTTGCGGGTTGCCCAGGCAAGAATTTGAGAACAACCGCCTCCCCCTCACGGATATCTGCGAACTCCTTGCCGAACGCGTCCGTGATGTTCGTCTTATGGGTGACGAGCAAGGTGTTGGTCCCGTTGGCCGGACTACGATCAATCAACTGGCGCATCTCGCGGCCAGCCTTGGCATTGGTGCCCGTCGGGTTTGCCATTGACGAGGGATTGCCTGCGCCACTGTCCGTTAGCGCGTCTTCGGGCGTCACCTCCATTCCGGAGATCAGCTTCCCAGTCTCAACGGCGCGGTTGAGACGGCTCGTGTACACGATTCCGATCGGAATGCCGATCTTCGTTAGGTCGGAGCCTAGCTGCCGCGCGGTTGCGCGGCCCTTTTCGCTCAACAGCCGCTGGGCGGAGAGGTCGTCAAATCTGAATGGATAAACGTCCCGCTGACTGTCGTCTGTCGCACCATGGCGGAATACGATGACGTGCGCGCCCGTCGCAAGGTCCGCCTTTGTTATCGCTGGTTGCTGCGCGTTCGCGGAAGCCAACAACAACGGCACGAGAGCCAAAACCGCTAGCATCCTCATGGAGCCCCTCCATCCGGTGCTGCCTATTCTGCCTCGAAATCGATTTTCGTCAACTGGTGCGTGTTCATTGGCGCGAGGCCTTCAGCAACGGCGATTGACTCGGATCGCCCGGATCATGAAGTTTAAGACATCCAGAATCGGGAGGACAAGGATGGCGGACAACAAGAAAATGACGGGCAAAGCCGACCGCAGAATGGTGGCGGGTGGCGAAGGCTACGAGGTCAACTATTTTGCCAACAAGCACGGCATTACCCGTGGGCAGGCCCGGAAGCTGATCGCGAAGATCGGGACCAACCGGGACAAGCTAAACAAGGCGGCCGAGAAGCTCAAATGAGCGTTGGCCGATCCGACAGCACATCCTCTTCAGACCAGGCTGACCATCACGAAACGAACGACCTGATGTGTATCGTTCTCCGAACAGACGGCATTATCGACCAGAAGCCTAACGGGAAGATCGAACGGGGCGACGCTCTACCCGGCAAGGGGACCGTCTACTATGTGTTCGATATGAAATGCAAGGTGATAGGCCACGCCTACACGCCCCTGCTCCCGTTCACGTGGTACTTGTTCCTGATCGAGGATTCTGAATAAAGCAAGGTGCGCAGATCACGTCCGGCCTAAATTTAAACCTGCCTGCGGTTCTCCGGGCGGGTGGCCGTTTAGCAACAAGTCATTTCGTCGCAATCAGCCCATCGTCCCTGGTCGAAATGAGACCTCAGCCCGGGCCGCGGGCGGGGGACCGGAAGGAGAATGTGGACGGCAGGCCACGGCTTTCGAAAGACTGGCGATAAATGTTGGTGTTCTCGCCTGGTTCGTAGGACAGATGGCCGCGCTCCAGCTAGGGTGAAGGCTAACCAAAAAGGCGCTCTCCGAAGGCTCGTTAGGTCGAACGCCTGATTCTCTAAGCCACGGCCGCCTCTCGCAGCGCCCTTCTGGACCGATGCGTATCACAGAAGGCGCGGCAGGCAAATTGGCAGCGTCAGGCGACGGCTCCGAGGCGGGCATCGCGTTCCGCGAGTATCTTGCGCAATTCGCTGGCCGGCAATGGCTTTCCAAAGAAATACCCCTGCGCTTCGGTGCAGCCTTCTTCGCGCAGATAGTCGGCCTCACCCCGCGTCTCGACGCCCTCCCCTGTGATCGCCATTCCGAGGCCAAGACCGAGATTAGTGATAGCTCGTACAATGGTCTTGGACTCCTCCTGCCGCTCCAGGTCATGGACGAAGGAGCGGTCGATTTTGATCTTGTCGAACGGAAAGCTGCGCAAATAGCTCAGGGACGAGTACCCGGTGCCGAAATCGTCCATCGAGATTCGGACCCCGAGATCCCTGATTTGGAACAAGGTCGCAAGTGTTACCGCGTTGTCGTGTAGCAGAACCGACTCCGTGATCTCAAGTTCCAGCCGCCCCGCAGCCAGCCCCGAATGAGCCAACGCGCTCACCACCGTGGCTCCGATGTTTTGCTTCTTGAACTGGTTGGGCGACAGGTTCACGGCCAGCCTGATATCGCTCGGCCAGGTCGCCGCTTCCTTGCACGCAGTTCTTAGGATCCATTCTCCGATCGGAACGATTAGCCCGGTCTCTTCCGCGATCGGAATAAAATCGAGCGGCTGAACGAAGCCACGCACCGGATGAATCCATCGAACCAGAGCCTCGAAACCGCAGGTGTCCCCGCTCTGCAAATTTACCATCGGCTGATAATGCAGCACGAACTCGCCGTTAGCTATGGCCTTGCGTAGATCAAGCTCCAGCGCCCGACGCGCCTGCATCGACCTGTCCATCTCGGGCTCAAAGAAGCGGAACGTGTTCCGGCCGTCGGCCTTGGCACGGTACAGCGCCATATCCGCGCTTCGCAGCAGATCGTCCTCCGTGTTCGCATCCGCAGGAGCGGTCGCAATGCCGACACTGGCTCCGATCGCGACCTGATGGCCATCCAGATCGAACGGCACGCCGATCGCTTCGATCAGGGCGGCCGCAAGCGCGCTGGCGCTCTGCGCTTCAGCCATGCTGTTCTGCACAATGACGAATTCGTCCCCCGCGATCCTTGCCAGCATTTCGCCGTCGTGCAGGCAATCGCGCATCCTTTCGGCTACCTCACAAGCAGCCTGTCTCCTAACGGATGGCCGAGCGCATCGTTGACAACCTTGAACCGATCGAGGTCGAGATACAGCACAGCAAATTGCTGACCACTTCCGAGCTGGTCCAAATGCATCTGGAGGTGCTGCTGCAGAAAAACTCGATTCGGCAGGCCGGTCAGCGCATCGTGCAACGCCATATGCGAGATGCGGGCTTGGGAGGCCAGCTTTTCTGTCACGTCTTCGTGGATTGAGACCCAACCGCCCGTCGGCAGCGCGTTGCTGACAATCGCAATCGAGCGTCCGCCGACGGCCGAGACGTTCTGTGCGTTGCGCTCGCCGAACTTTACGAGGTGGTAAAGCTGTTCGTCAGGCATCGAGACGTCGCCCCGATAATAGCCTTTGCGCGCCCCGTGCCTTAGCAAATCCCGGAAGGTCAAGCCGGAGCTTACAGCGTCCGGCGGAAGGTCATACATCGTCTCAAAACGGTTGTTGCTGACGACAAGATGTCCTTCGACATCGAACATGCTGAGGCCATGCGACATGTGGGCTAGCGCGCCCTCGAACCGACCATTGGTCTGCGCAAGCGCATCGTTTGCGCGTTCGAGTTCACCCAGGGTGCGGTCCAAGACGCGAAGCGGAAAAATTCGCAGAGTGAAGAATATGCCCAGCCCAAGCATTCCGCTGAACAGCGCGACAAGAAACGACTGGTTAAGCAGCGGACGCAGGCTGCCCCCGAGTGCAACACTGGCCACCTCTGAACCACCGACGGTGACCGGTTTACCGCGTGTGATCGCAGGCGCGATCTGCTCGTCTCCGTCTAGAAGCACTGTCTTGCCCGCGGCGTCGACAACCCGCTTCATAAAATTGGAGTCCGCCGAATCCGTCTGGCTTAGGAGTTCCGCTATCCGAACGTGCTGGAACTGCCAAAGCTGCGGGTGGCCGTTAATGTATTTCGCGAGAAAACTGGCGTTGAGCTCAGCTTCGAAAGCCAGGCGCTGGGACAGGCTAGTATAGCCGGCAGCGAAATAGGCCGCAGGAAGCGATAAGGCGGTGAGGATTGCGACAACCGCGCCGATGCTGGAAACAATCCGCCTGAGAGACGATGTCACGGCTTTCCTTGTTCGGCGACGATCCGGATTTCATTCTCGCGCAGGACAGCGACGCCGGCCGGAGAGCGGAGAAATGCGACAAATCGGTCGGCCATGGCGTTGTTCTTCGCTGGCAACACGAGGTGTATCAGTTTGCCGAACGGATAGGCGCCAGTCTCTAATGCCGTCAGCGATGGCGTTACGCCGTTCACCGCGATCAACCGCAGCCGCCGCTGTTCCGTCTTGATCTGTGTCAAGCTCGCGCCGGCGAGCGACCCGGGCAGTCGCTCAGCCGCCTCAGCATTATCTTGGTCCGTCGCCGCGACAGGGACGTCGTGACGCTTCCTTGCAGCGTCTAGCGCCGAAGCCATCCCGGGGAACAGCGATCCAAGCAGCGGCGTATCGCTGTCGCTCTTCGGCCGCAGGATCACGCGCAGCGGCGATCCATCGGCCCATTCCGCCCTCGGCGCGCGATAGAGGTCCGCTATTTCATCGCTCTTGAGACCATTGGGCGCGTCGTGAGAGGTGACCAATGCGAACGGAGTTTGCATGGTGACAGCAACACGCATCCCCTGCTTCACCTCTTCGTCGGTTAATGGGCGCCCGGACACGGCGACATCGAGTGCACCTTCAGCTAGTGCCCTGATTCCGCCGCTGCTTCCAAGACTTGGGATGACTTCCAAAGTAAAGTTATCCCGTTTTTCGTCGAGATTGACCGACAGCACTGACAGCAACTTGGTCGCCGCCCCGGACCCGCCGACCCTGATCGGCTCGGCTCGAGCCGAACCCGAAATGGCCAACATGGCCAAGGCCAAGATCGGAATGTACATTGAATCCTCTTTCTGCCTTTCCGACGGGCATAAGACCCCATAACCGTAGCAGCATGTTTAAAGATTCCTCCGGCGAACCAACCGGGCTCCCGTGAGTTCCGAGGATAGCTAACTGCAAATGAACCGGACGTGACCCCACGTGGGTATTAATACGGACGGCCCAATTCAACGGACCGGTCCGGATCAAGCTAACGCATGGGGTCCTGTGTTTCGGTGCCTCGCCTGCGGCGCGATTGTGTTAAGCTATCGCGCGGCTGAAGCCCGGCCTTTGGCACTCACGCTGCCGACTTAAGAGTATTGGCTCACAATCTTAGCACTCGATCTCTCCTCCGCTGCGCCGGGCCACGGACGCGACAGTGGGACGACGGCAGTGACGGCCTCTGAGAAGCCGTCAAACAGCACGACATTTTTTCGAAATACTTTGCTTCGACGCAGTCTCAGCTCGGGCCCGCGTAGGAGCGCAACAACGCACCTCCATTCGCGAGCTGTAAGCTTCGGCAAACCCTAACGCAAACCTTCTGACGCTCGCAGGAACATGCTGGTCGGCGGGGACTCGATGTCGAATGAACATTGCAGATGACAATGCGGCGCGCCAATGCACCCTCTGCGGAACGCCGATGGCATTTGTCGCGCGACTGTCACCAATCGGATCCAAGGGCGGTCTTGTTGTGTTCCGCTGCCACGTCTGCAACCGGGTCGAATCCGAGCCGGTCACGTAGCATTCTCGCTCGGCGGTGAAGCGGGTTTGGATGGCAATCGATTAAGTTCAATGTTGAAGCAGGGCCTCTCCAGGCATTGCCGCGCCGGAGCAATCGACATACCGCTGCATTTGACCCCCGCAGCCGGTGCAGCTGAATGTATGCATCTCACCATCAGCAGCGCCAGAAGGCTGCGGAGCGCGTCGAATAATCGCCAGCCTACTACCGCACGAACCGCAAAATAACTGGGCGTGAACAACGAAATGGATTGGCTTGATCGACATGGTAGCTCCCTCTCATATTGGCGGGAGCTTCAGGTCCCTCTGTCGCCGAAAATTACCAGAGGTCGCTCGGCGATAACCTTACCTACGCTATTTTGCCGGCAACAAGTAAGAAATCGTACTCCCTGCTGCCAAGCGCTCTTTTGCCAATCGTCGAAGACGGCTTCCAACGGCACCGCGATCGCTGGTCGGTCATCTACCACCGCTTATAAGCTATCCAAGCGCCTCCCGCGGTTCCTGCCCAAGCCACCGCTGCGACAAGCAGTCGACACCAGGCGGGGACTGCGGAAAGGAGAAGCATGACAGCGGCGAACGACGTCAGTCCGAAACTCCCCAGTGCCGCGCCGGCCGCCTCCAGAGCTGCGGCGTCGCGACCCCGCTTGGCGCCTCGCAGGCCCTCTGATCGCTTACGGCGCTGTTCGTGGCTCTGAACCAGAGTTGCGCTGGCGCAAAGCATGGCGGGAAACGCCAGGAAGAGACCGCCGACGCCAGGTCCCCACTGCGCGCCAATCAGGCCGGTCATAACCGTCGCGGCTCCTCCAAGTACGTAGCGCACGACGTATTCATACCACCGCCCCTCCTTCAGTGCTGACAGAGACAACCTGACAATCATCATCTCACCAGCGCATACAGGCCGAATGCCACGACCATCCAGACCGGAAAGGCCAGCAGCGTCGCCGCCATGGCCGACATCGTCGTTCGTTTTAACAGGTGGCACGTGGCCAGGGAGAAGGCGCAGAGCGCGGCAGCGCCCGCGAGCATCGAGCCGGCCTGAACCGACACGTAGACGGAGCCATGGCTGGTGATTGCGAGCCCCAGCGATACGAGGGCCACCGATGGCGCAGCCCCGAACAGACCGGCGAAAGATTTTGGCCGCAGGATGTCCCCGAGCAGCGCGAACGCCGACACGATCAGTCCTCCCAGAACAAAGCGGATAATGTGCTCGCTCATCCCAAGCCTATCGGAGCCCCCGGACCGCTGCCGACCGCCGAAAGCCAAAGCTACCAGATCTCAAGCGGCTACCTGCTCGCATCGCCGGGAACTCGCCATCGCGACGTCGACGTGTCAGGCGCGATCGATTTCACATGACTCGCTGTCCCGTTCGAAGTGGCCCAGCGCGCTCCCAGACCAATTCGCTCGTGTCCATCTCCTGCAACGACATGCCATACTTCCGACGCCAGTTTGGATACTCGAGGAAGGTCGCGGGAAGGTTAACCTGGTCCTGCTCACCTAGAAGGTCGTCAAGTTGCAGGATCACTAAGGCCGAAGCGCTGCGGGCCAAGAAACTGTGAACTGCTTGCACGAATTGGTCGGGGGTCGCCTCTGGTTTGAGCAGCCCTTCCGCCGTCAGCGCCTTGAGAAGAGATTCCCTCTCTAGCGCACGGCGCTCGTGCTGAGATGCCGCCTCGCCGGGAGGGAAGAGGCCCTTCTCTTTTTTAAGGTCAAGGTCCCTGCCCTGCCACCAGCCGATGAGGGTCGGAAGGTCGTGGTTGCCTGCGACAGCTAGCGCGAGCCGCGGATAGTCGGCGGGCGATATGAACTCGCCACTGGCCCAGTCTTGCTCAAAGAAGGCCACTCTGTACGAGAGAATACCCGCGTCGGACATCTTTTCCTGGAACCCGTCCGGCAGGGTGCCGAGATCTTCTCCCACCACCAAGCAGCGGTTTCGATGACTTTCGAGCGCAATGATGCGCGTCAGATCGTCCAGTTGATATTGAATGTACGCCCCGTCGGCTGCACTGCACCCTACTGGAATGCAGTACAAACGTTGAAGTCCCATGACGTGATCAATTCGAAGCGCACCAGCAGATCTCATGTTGGCGCGCACGAGCTCGACGAAGCTCCGGTAAGCCTCTTCACGAAGTGAGTGAGGATTAAACGGTGGTAACCCCCAGTTCTGCCCGGCAGGATTGAAGATGTCTGGCGGCGCACCGACCAATGCTCCCGAAATAAAGGCCTCTGGGTTTGCCCAGGTCTCTGCGCCCGTTTCAGCACAGCCGACGGCCAGATCGCGATACAGACCGACCGTCATCCCCGCGCCTGCCGCGACCTTAGCTGATTCAGACAGTTGCTCGTCGGCCACCCATTGCAGCCAGTCATAAAAGTCGATCTCGTCTCCATGCAAGACCGCGAAATCCTGAACGCCGGCGGAAGTTGGCGACTGAAATTCTGCTGGCCAGGACCGCCAATCGTTGGAACACGGGTCCCTTGTAGCGAAGTGATTTCTCAATGCCTGAAAGATCGAAGTGCGACGAAGGCTTATACCGTGACGCTCGCAAAACGCCGCGAAACGGTTCCGATCAGCGGCGGGGGCCTGAGAGAATCCAGCGTATAAAATGCGTAGCGCCTCAAGCTTGAGCGCCAATACCGACTTGTAGTCAACCAACGGAGCGGCACGGCAGGCCGTTAGCCGGGCCTGAAACCCTTGGGAGTTGATAGCCTCCTGCAGCGCGGGCAACCCCGCGCCTACGACCTCCGGCACGGATATGTAGAGCACATTGAGGTAAAGCCGGGTCAGCGGAGAATAGGGGCTAGCGCTCTCGGGTTCGTCCAGCATCATCTGATGCAATGGGTTAAGCCCGATCACATCGCATCCGCGAGCCGCTAGCATCGTCGCTAAATTCCTAAGGTCAGCGAAGTCACCGATCCCCCAGTTTTGCGCCGATCGCACTAGATAGAGCTGGACGGAGACTCCCCAGATGCCCTTTCCGTCGTCGACTTCAGGGGGCATCCAGCAACGACCTGGACTAACGATTAGGATGGCAGTTGCGGAGAATGCGGGAAGTGTCAGCCGGTGATAGCCGAACGGCAAATCATAGACGACGATGCTGAGGGACATGAGCGATTCGCGCGCACTACGTCCTCGCCGTTCCCCGCCGTCCTCTAGCGAAATGATCCAATCTACCTCTCCCGCATCGGTGGCGGCGTTGACAGTGATCTCACAGTGTCCCTCAGCGGAACGCACTAGCACTATCACTGGCGGCAAGATGGCGGCGTCGAACTGTGCCTCGGCGGCCGCGGCTGCGTCTGGCCGGTCCAAGTCGATGCCCATCTGAGCAAGCAGGTGACGCCGCGCCTCTGGCGACACAGTCACTTGCTCGCCGCGGGCGTCGCGATAGTTGGACGCAATGCCATAGCGCTCCGCCAGCCCATCAAATATCCTAGCGTCGGCGGCGCAGATTGCATCAGATGCCGTCAAGTGCGTCCTCCATTTCAGCCCTGCCGGAAAACCGTTACCTACGCACTTAACCGAGTCGATCAGCCTCTGCGTGCAATCACAGGGATTCGGCAAAACATCGTGAGAATGCTGTGATTGCTCAACGTGGAGCGGCGCGGTAACGCCGGGCTTCGCTTTGCCGTAGGGTACGATCCCGGCGCCCGTCGTAGCTTACGCGGCTAGCGGCTGTCGTATCATACGATACGGTTGCTGCCGAGGTTAGTAGCGGGCGCGAGCGCCGCCATCGCGTGTGTCACATACCGGGCAGACCGATCGCTGAGGACGCGGCAACATGAGCGCATCTGCCAACCACGTTGTGAGGGAGTGTGATGAAAAAGCGAAACATTGCACATTGGTCCGCAGCCGATATCCAGCGACTGAAAGACTTCGTGATTGGCGGCACGTCGCCCCTCAGGTCGGCCGCTGCATTGAATCGAAGTATGGTGAGCGTTAAGGCGAAGGCTCGCGTACTTGGGTGTCCTTTTGGAACAACCGCAGAAGCGCGTCGATTGATAAAAGCCAAATTGCCCTCGGGTCATTCTCTCTCGGTCGGCACGGAAGGAACCTGATGCTCTCTAACACTTTGTCACCTCATGACAGATGATCCCGACACAAAGAGCCGCACTGGGAACGAGCCGGCACCGTTATTGATGCTGGCTGTCGCCATCATTCCTCTGCTGGGCGTGGCCGCTTGGCTATTGTTCGGCTGACCGAGAATGCGCCTCGTCAAGGCGGTTATGGCTACCATCATTAGACATCGAAAATGTGGGTGCCGACGCTAGATCGGCACCCATAAGAACTTAGGTTCTCAGATTTTTCTTGATGGTCTGCAGCAGATCGATGTGTTCCTTGATCTGACCGCGCGCGAGCTTCGCCATGCCAATGTGAGCGCGATCCTTGCCCTTGGCGATGTAGCTCTCCTGGATTTTCAGCAGCTCGGCGTGGCCATCCAGTTGGGCGGCGATGTAGTCGGCATCGAAGTTTGAAGAATTTTTAAGCTTATCGATAGAAGCCATTTTGTCGGGCTTTACCGGGGTAGCGCCCATTGTTGTCAAGACTTCCGCCACCGTTGTTTGCTCGGCGACTTCGTAGTCGGCGAACTTCTTGACCCAAGCATCCTCCGCCTTTGTTTGGGCGATCTTGCTGGATTCGAGGGAAACCGCACCGGCGGCAAGAGTACGCGCGGCGTGGTCGATCTCGGCGTTGTCAGCGGCGGCTGCTACAGCCATTGACGGCACGACAAGGGAGAGTGCGATAAGGGAAATAGCGTTTCTGCGGTCCATAGTTGTCCTCCGTTGATATAACGGCTGAACCGACACTCAATGACGGCGTTCCATCCTTCAAATAATTTTCGCCAGAACATCGCGGTAGGTTTGGTGCCGCGACTTCAAGTGGACTGCGGCGCAGCTTGGAACCGCTCATGTCTCTTCTCGGCGTGCTGCAGGCGCAATCGTGGCTCCAGCATTTTGTGGATATGCGTCGCGGCGATAGCGGCATGACCGGTGGCGACCGCGATTTGATGCAGATCCGAGACGACATCGCCCGCGGCATAGAGACCCTTGATTGTGGTTCGCTGGTGCTCGTCAACCAGCAAGCAACCGACTTTTGTCGTCTGTGCGCCCAGTTTCAATGCGATATCGGATCGAACGTCGCAGCCTAGCGCGGGGTACAAAAGATCGAAGCGAAAGGTCGTGCCGCCCGATCGAGCGCATATGCCCCCGTCCACCCTCTCAAGTTTGTCGACCGAGTTCAGGACATCAATTCCCACGTCGTTTGCCATCGCACCATCATGAATTGAAGGGCTTTCATTTACTGAACGTAGCCAAGTAACGTCTGCTGAGTATGATCGCAGGAACTTCGCTTTGCTCGCGGCATCGCTTCCTGCGCCAAATACTGCAATCTTTTTGTCGGTTGCTTCATAGGCGTCGCAAACAGGACAATACCTGACTAGGCCTTCCGCAATGGCGTCGGCCGAACCGTCCATTTCCGGATGTTCGTCGACGATTCCAGTTGCGACCAGGACGAAGCTCGTCTCTGTCTCCCCTAAACCGTGCAATACCCTAAAGCCCAGCCCGGACCGCTCCAGCGCCGTCACCTCAGATGGGATAATCGTCACGCCATATTGCGTTGCCTGGGCCCTGAGCGACGCGAGCAGACCATTTCCGGAGATACCATCCGGAAAGCCTGGATAATTGTGGCTCTCTGGAATGAGCCCCGCTCGACTCTCCCCGGAATCGAAAACCACTACTCGTCGACGGTAACGGGCGAGATAGACGGCGGCGGTAAGCCCTGCAGGGCCACCGCCGACGATGACGCGAGTCATCCTGGCAAGGACGTCATCCAGAGTAGCGCTCATGCCGTCATGACCACCTTGATGCAGTTGTCTTTCTTGTCGCGAAATGTCTCGTAAAGCGCCGGACCGTCTTCAAGTTTGGCGCGATGGGTGATGATGTAGGATGGATCGATTTCTCCGTTTTCGATGCGGCGCCGCAAATCGTGCGAATAGCGATTGACGTGCGTCTGCCCGGTGCGGATCGTCAGCCCCTTGTTCATGGCCGCGCCAAACGGGATCTTATCGAGAAACCCGCCATAAACACCCGGAACCGAGACGATTCCGCCTGGCTTGCAGGCCATAATAGCTGCGCGCAGGACATGCGGGCGATCCGTGCCGAGCAACACCGCAGCCTTGGCCTTGTCGACCAGGGCGTCAAAAGAAGCGGTGGCATGTGACTCCGCGCCGACAGCATCGATGCACTTATCGGGACCGCTGCCACCAGTCATGTCCTTCAATTTCTGCAGGATAGTGCCATCTTCATCGTCGAAATTGATGGTCTCGGCACCCGAGACTCGCGCAAGTGCCAGGCGCTCCGGAACGTTGTCGATGGCGATCACGCGCGCCGCTCCTAGCATCAGTGCGCCTTTGATACAGAACTGGCCAACCGGCCCGCAGCCCCAGATCGCGACTATGTCAGCCGGCTCGATCTCGCAATTGTCAGCGGCCATCCAACCCGTGGGGAAAATGTCGCCCAGAAACAGCGCCTGCTCGTCGCTCATCCCATTAGGGATGATGATCGGCGAGACGTCAGCATATGGCACCCGGACATACTCCGCCTGTCCTCCAGCGTAGGCGCCCGTGAGATGCGAATACCCGAACAGGCCGGCGGTCGGATATCCAAAGGCGGCGGTCGCATTGTCCGGCGTACGATTAGAGCGCTGGCAGACAGACCAATTGCCCTTGCGGCATTGCTCACACTCCCCGCAGCAGATGGTGAACGGTACCACGACACGGTCGCCGACTTTCAGCTTCTTATTGTCAGCACCAACTTCGACCACCTCGCCCATAAATTCGTGGCCCAGAACGTCGCCGTTTTCCATGAAAGGAATGTAGCCGTCCATCAGATGGAGGTCCGAACCGCAGATCGCGCAAGCTGTCATTCGGATGATGGCGTCACGGCCGTGTTCGATTTTCGGCTCAGGAACGTCATCGCATCGAATGTCGCCTTTTCCGTGCCAGCACAAAGCTTTCATGACTTCCTCCTGTCCTGCTCCATTGATTTTGAACAGTGGTCCCGCCCATGACGGCTTGGCCGCCTTCGGCGACAGCGACTATTCGAACCCTTAAGGGAAGATCGTGTGATCGTTCCTGTGTCGGGCGCCGGACGCAAAACTTTGGCCGGAAGCCGTTTGATGAATCTACCGGGGTCGGGAACGCCGATTGAATGCCGTCGTTGATTGGCCGATTTAGCGAGAGGATCCCGATGATTGCTAAGCGAATGCTCCCCCAAGAAAGCCGGCGTTTGGCCAGATTCCTGGGCTGGTTTTCCGTTGGTCTTGGCCTCGCGGAGATAGTCGCTCCCCGCCAGTTCACGCGGGCACTAGGAATGACCGGTCAAGAGTCGCTGTTGCAGCTCTACGGCGCGCGCGAAGTCGCGAGCGGAGTGGCAATCCTGACAACAGAATCGTCTGCCGCCGTGTGGAGCCGGGTCGGCGGCGACGCGGTCGACATTGGCACTCTCGCGGTCAACATGCCGGGTAATCCTACAATGCCGAATGTGATGCTGGCTGTAGGAGCGGTCGCCGGGATTGGGGTGCTCGACTGGAAGTGCGCCCGAGCGCTTGACGATGTCGAGACCAGCCGCGCGACAACCGCGAAGCGGACGCGCGTTACAGCGCATACATCTGCAACTAGAAGGATCTGATGACATGGCGAAAGACATGCACACCGATGGTGTCGATATCCGACATGGGACCTACGATCCTATCAGCCCGGCAGGGAAGCAGCAGCCGGATCAGGTGAAAGATGAAAAAACCGGCCATCAGTCAGCACAGACGGGGGCCGACGTGCGAGCCGACCCACTCCCTGGCAGAGAAAATCCAGTTCCGGAGGGGCTGTTACGAGAGCGCAAAGGTCCACTTAATCCCAAGCGCGGTCGCTCTGCTCGAGATCGAACCTGAGAATCACCGCGCTGTCGCGAACGACCCAAAGCCGCCGGAAGGCGGTACGAGCGCTCGCCTCCCATCGGCTCTCTTAGGGGCCCGCGTCATCCAGAGAAATGACGCGGGCTAACAGCGACGGTCAACGATTCAAGCTAAAAAGTGAAGTCGTGGCCCGCTAGGTTGGCGTCGGCGAGCGGGGTGGCTCGTGTACACGACGTTTAACCGGGTCGATGATTTTGTCGGTGTTTCGATCGGTATCGTCCAACGGCGGTCCATCCTCGGGACGAGGCGGCATGTGATGACCGCCTTGTTTTCGCTGAATTCTCCGCTGCTCTTCCACTTCGGATTGCGAGCCCTCGGATTCGGTCATTTTGCATCTCCGTCTGCGAGTTGCTTATCGGGCTACGCGAGTTCGTTCGCCAGATACGCCTGAGTGACCTTGGCAACATTACTGTCGATCCACGCGGCCATTCGCTCTTCCTCGGCCAGGTTCGCCTCGAGCAGCGGGCGTGCCGAGCTCTGGCCGGCGCTCTCGGACAGAGTAATGAGCGGCTTATAGGCTGCTATCTCGAAATGCTCGAACGCATTGTTTGCGAACGTATTCTTCAGAATTTCGTCGCCTGCCATCGCGTGAGTCATGGCCATGGTATTGGCCACTACGGATTGCGCCATGTCCTTGAATGTCGAGTTACTTTCTCCGCAAGCCTCGAGGCACAGCTCCAGCCTCTTCAGCTGCTCCTTGGTCTCGGCGAGATTCTGGGTGACCTTCGCCTTCACTTCCGGATAGTCGTCGAGACGTTCGGATTGGCGCTCCATCAGTTCTCGCGCCTGGATCGCCATGGCGTGAGCATTACGCAGGCCTGTCACGAATATCGTTTTTGCGGTGGTCGACATGCTGGGTTCTCCCGGTTTCGGAGCACGTCGAACCTCGCCCGCGTACTTTGGTTCCACTAAGGACTGCAACAAGGGCCTCTACTACTCGCTCTTCAAAAATTTTCCGCACCTGGGCACCAAAAGAATATCGACACGTTTTGGCACCAAGAAACGAGATCTGGCGGCCGTAAGCCGCTGGCCTGAGTTGGAGGCCCAGATGTCATGGTTCGCCTCACCTGAAGTTCCGGTTCTGTTGCCGGGTCGGCGACAGATCCGTACTCTCGATGACGCCCGTGCCTGGCTATCGTCCTCCCCCAACGCCGACGTAAATTCTGATGAGTTCAGCACGGCCGTTCGAACGCTCACAATGGCGGCCGACGGAAGATGCCCGGTAAGTGAAGCTCATCTTGCCGTACTGAATATGCTGAGAGTGCGCGATCAAGAGACCCCAGGGTGTTATTGATGTCGCAACAAAGAAACAGATACTATCGCTCGGCCCCGCGGTGAGCGGCGGCGCGATTGACGTCGTGGCCTTCAATCTCAAGGAGCGGTGGGCAGATGATGTCTCCCGTGACATCGCTCTGGAAATTCGGCGTCGCTCTGATCTGGCCTCTAAGATGGACCGTCCCCAGTCATTGACTTCGTAGAGCGTTACGCGGGTTGGAGCGTCAGCTAGCGCTGAGGCTGGCATGAGTACCAACGTGCGCGCCGTTCGGTACCGTCGATTGGCATTGGCCGAATCTGATGCTGAAAAAGCCCGGCTTCTGCAGTTGCTCGCTGACGAGGCCGAGCGCGGCGTTCATTGCACTGCGACAGCTCCTGCTAAGATTGCAGTACCTCCGCTCTCACCGAAGGTCTAGCTTTGCCCTAGTCCAGGCGCTTCGACGTCCCGATCGCCCTACCCGACGGTTCGAAGATCGCGACCTTGGACCAGGCGCGCCGTTATCTTCTGGCTCTGCCAGATCACCGTCACAGCGACGAGGACGTCAAAGCCGCAGTCGAGGCCGTGATGATGGCCGCGGAGGGTCGAGGCCCGGTGATGCATGCAAACGCCGGCATCGGCCGGGTCGTCTACGGGCCGCCGAAGATCCCGGAACCAAGGCTGTCGAAGGAGACGAAGTGGGGCCGCCGCAAACTGAAACTGAGGAGTAAACTCCCCAAAGCAAGCATGGCTGGGTGCACTTGTAGGTTGTGCTTGTCCGCCATCGGCCCCGGCCAAATGGGGGCTAGCCGGGGCCGCGGGCGGTGACCAGGAGGAGAGCATGAGCAGCGTGCCACCGCTTTCAGAAAACAGACAATCGATGTTGGCGTTCCCGGCGATTTGGCGCCGGCCGTCCGGTGGAGGTCAACCTTGGGCCGACCCCCGGGCAGTTGCCGTATCAAATCTTGCAGAACAGGCGGGCCCGGCTAAAATTGCGTAGCTTACTTCTGCCGTCCGTCCATGCGCCGACCAATTACATCGCACTGGTCCGAAGAACAGATCGCCGCGCTCAGGGCTATGCTGAAGGTGGGCGTGACGCCGCTTCGTGCGGCGGCCGCGCTTGGCCGGAGCATGGTGAGCGTCAAAGCCAAGGCTCGTCTTCTCGGGTCCCCTTTCCCCACTGTGGCGCAATATAGGAAAATGCGGCGGGCAAAAGTGGCAGCCGCTAAGGAACCTAGGCGGCTGGACGCCTCCTCGCGGGAACGCTAGCCTAGGAGTAGTTCCTTACGGAGGGGCTGGCCACGCGCGGTGGGAGGCCACCCCGGACACGGGAGGGCAACATGGGCAGGCTATTCCGGGCGGAAGACGAACTGACGGCTGAGGAGCTGCAACGGCGTGCAGACGCAAAAATCGAACAAGCAGACCGGCTCTCCGACAGCGACAGCAAACGCTCGCTGCTGGCTGAAGCTGAGCAGCTAAGACTGCAGGCGCGCATGAAGAGATGGATACACAGCCAATTGCATCCTCCGCGCTGACTTGCAGCCCGTATAACTGAAACGATTATTCTCCCGACACACGCTTGCGTCAGAAATTCTCGGAGGGCCATTCCTTCGGGCTAGAAACAGCGCGAGCTGGTGGGGGCGCCGTCAAGCTACGGCTTAATTAGGAGCAAGTGGCCACTTTTGCTCAGTGCGCAGGCCCGCGAATTGCGACAATGCAAACATGAACTGGACCAAAAATGTACTATGCAGGAACTGCGGAACAGCTGGGCTACTGGAGCTAACCCGGACAGGACATCTTGAGGCCCACTATGATGTCATTCCGACGGCGTTCAAGTTGGGCGCTGGCTTATTTGGCAATGACATCCATTGCGCCACTTGCGACATTCCAGTCGTGCCGACCAAATCAGGTAGTCCATCAAAACCGATCAGCGAGGAACAGGCAATCAATTTGATAGCGAGAATGCTCCGCCGTCGATTGAAGCGTGATGACGCGTAGCTTCGCTTCACCATCACCTTGCTCTATCTCGCCCCACACTAAAACGCGATAGTAATGTGCTCCCGCCTTCTACAGGAGCATCACTATGTACCAGTCTCATTTGGCCGATCAGGTTGATGCGCACCGACTGCTTGTCCAAGTCGGCCAGCTAGGGCATGGCCGCAACTCCGACCTGCATCGAAGTTGCGCACCGTAATGGTCTGCGGCTGATGAAGCTCGTCAACGCGCTATTGGACTTCGCTCGTGTGGAGGCCGGAATCGCGACGCCGACGTGTCGGCCGCGATCCAAGCGTGATGATGGCGGCGGAGGGCCGCGGCCCAGCGATGCAACGCAACGCCGGCATCGGCCGCGTCGACAACGGCCCGCCGAAGATCCCGGCGCCACAACCGTCAAGAGAAGACGTGGGGCAAGCGAAGGCGAAAGCGCGAATAGTAACGATCCGACCCAAGCTTTCGCACCGCAACGCCAGCTCAAATGATATTGCAGAAGGTCCCGGTTTCGACAAGAATAGTTCCCGTCTACCGGGGAGATGACGATGGGCCGGCTTTATCAGAAATCGGATGAGCTGACAGCCGAGCAGCTTGCGCATTTGGCCCAGCAAAAGTTTCAAGAGGCGGCGACCATCGCGGACGAGAAAGAGCGTCGGTCAGCTTTGGCAGCTGCGGAAAACCTTAAGTTCAAGGCAAGGATTAAGGGTTGGCTGAACAGTGACCTTCGCGCTCCGGACTAGCGATTTTCCGCGCTGATATGCAGAACGTAGAGAGGGTTTGCGAACTCGTCGGTGACGTCCATGCGCCACTCATGCCCAGGCTTCAGACTGCCGTCGAGGCCCTGAAGCGTCTTGCCCGCTCGAATAGTTGCCTCCTCCCACGCATGGTGCTTGTCGGGCAATTCCATGCCGTGATGATCGGGTACCGATCGCTCGTGGGAGATGTGAAAATAATATAGCGGCATTTCGATTAATGTCGCCGAACGGGCATAGTTCCGGGGTTGCCGCGTTACTCACCCGATCGTGTCAATTTCCTTTGAATGTCGGGATCGACGATCCTCACAATATCGGCCCCGGTCATCACTGGAGCGCGTTCCTAACCGGCCATCGGCCCCGGCCGAGATGGGGGAGCCGGGCCCGCGGTGCAGCGGCTGGATCCTGCGGGGACAACGCCACCTGCACAAAATTGACAGTCGAAGTTGGCATTCCCGCCGACCATAGCGCTGAAAGGTTGCCCGGTCTCTCGCCGTGGCGGTTTCTGTGCCCCTGGCTACGCGGCAATATAGATAAGCAGTGGACTATGTTTACAAGGCTAGTTTTATTAGCAGTTAACGAATTGAAGCCCACAGTTCCGGTGTAATTATTCGTCGGAATGGCATCTTGATGATTTTTCGTCTGAGCGCCCGCCTCTTCAGGCAAGCCGCCAATTTCGGCCAAGCCGATAGCGGCAATATCGCAGTCCTTTTCGCTATCACCCTATTGCCAATCCTTGGCCTCGTTGGGGCCGCGGTCGACTACTCACGAGCGAGCAATGCTCGGACTTCGATGCAGTCAGCGCTTGATTCCGCGGCTCTTATGGTTTCGAAGGACAACGCGGCAGGAAACCTGAGCGCATCGGACCTTACCGCCAAGGCACAAGCTTACTTCAACGCCCTCTACAATAATAAGGAAACATCGGGCATCACTGTCGCGGCAACCTACACCAACTCGTCCGCCGCAGGCGCGCAAATCGTTCTAACGGGAAATGGGTCGATCCCCACCGCCTTTATGAACATTTTTGGCGTGCCAAGCATGGGGCTGGGAACTACTTCGACGACAGCGTGGGGAACCACGAAACTGCGGGTTGCTTTGGCGCTCGATGTCACGGGATCGATGGCGTCAGACGGCAAGATGCCCGCGCTCATTACCGCTTCGAAGAACCTGATCGATCAACTAAGCGCGTCCGCCAAAGTCAACGGCGACGTCTATATTTCGGTGGTTCCGTTCGCGAGCGTGGTCAACCTTGGCAACAGTTTCCGCAGCAGCGGCTACATTGACTGGAGCCAGTGGTCGACCCGCGGCAGCGTAGAAGAAGATTATATTTGCGGATCGTACAATCAGGACCCGAGTTGGCAGAACGGCTACCAAGGCGTTATGAAATGCGGAACGTCGAACAACAACACCAGTTACTGGAACGGATGCGTAATCGACAGGGGAACTAATGTCGCCCCCGGCACGAATTCAGGCCCGGATGTGTTAGTTACCGCGCCAACGTCAAGCGTAAACTATTACCCGGCCGATCAGTCATCTTATTGTCCACAGCAGATTAAGCCCCTAAGCTACAATTGGAACGATCTTAAGAACACCATCAATGCTCTCACGCCGAGCGGCGGGACTAATCAGCCCATTGGGCTGGTCTGGGCGTGGCAGACGCTGCAACAGACTTTGCCGTTCAACGCGCCCGTAGAAAATTCAGATTACCAGTACAAAAAGGCGATCATTTTATTTTCTGACGGGTTGAATACGAAAGATCGTTGGTATGGAAACGGCAGCACCCCATCTTCCGCAGTTGATGCGCGGCAGCGACTACTCTGCGACAACATCAAAGCAGCCGGCGTCACCATGTATACAATCCAAGTCAATACTGACGGAGATGCAACATCATCGGTCCTGCAATACTGCGCCAGCGGTGCTAGCAATTTCTTTTTGCTAACCTCCGCCAGTCAAGTTATCTCCACATTCAATTCTATCGGCACATCGCTCGCGAAGCTGCGCATCGCAAAATGAAGTGCCCTGCGGCCGAGTTTAACGAGCGATGACAACGGGGCCTTCACATGCACACGATTATCGTAGCGGCAGCGCTTGCAGTGGCCACCACGATAATTTTCGCAGGCCTATTTGCGTACTTCGTTGCAATTGGGACAAAGGTTAGAGGAGTCGCCGTAAACGCGGCTCTCTCTTACACCTTACAGATCGCCTCAGCGGGCGACCTCATCGACCAGCGTTGCGCGTGAAATACTTTTGCAGTCGCAGTACTGCTGGCGCGTGCCAAATAAAGCTTTTTGGGGAGATAGAGCGTCTATAATTCCGATTGTTTTATTCAGTTCGATCTTGACACGGCGACGGATGGCTTCGGGGCGACCAGCTAGGTCCGGTTGTAGCGGTGCCATTCGTTTTCGATATGGAAGTAACGTGAGACCGCGACGGGTCTTCCATCTATTTAAGCCGCGTTGCAACCCAGTGCAGCTTTGGTCTTCTGGCCCTTTCGCAGAGGAACTTTGGGGCAATTCACGGCTTCCTTTGGCACTCGCTGATCTATGCGAGCTTAAGGAGGAGACCATATGAAGCGAATTCTGATGATTGGCTTCGCTGCCGGCGCGTTGGCGTTAGCTCCTGCATTATCCGCGTCGGCCATGCCGATCGCCCCGATCGAGACTGCGACCATAGCTAGCACCGACGTGGTCCAAGTCAAAGGTGGGCGCGGTCATGGCCGAGGACATATGAGCCGCGGAAATCGAGGGCGCCATCTGGGATGGACCCGAGGTCGCGGACGACGATAATAGCGTCAAAGGAATTAGGCCGCCCTAATGGGCGGCCTCTTTTATTTCAATGATTGAGATCGAAGTCGCTATAACGAGTGGTCAGAAACGTGTCGCTCTCTGAATGCCTGTTCATGAAACGATTCAAAACTCTGAACGTTGAAGTGGTTCACAGGGAGAATGACAATGAAAACCATCGTATTAGTTCTTGCATTATCCGGCTTCGCCAATGCGGCGCTTGCTCAACAGAGCAAAGCCCCTGGTCAGATGATGCAGGACAAGGGAAGCATAAAAGGCACGACCGGCGCCTCGGGTTACGCGCCCGGTCAAAAAATGCAAGACAAGGGATCGGTCAAAGGCACTACGGGCGCGTCGGGTTACGCGCCAGGTCAGTCCGGGAAAAAGAACTAAATTTCCGATATGTCTAAAAGGTAAGGCGCCTCAACTAGAGGGCGCCTTACTTTTTATCGAGAGCCGCGGCGACTTCTCTTCGCGGCAAAAGTCTGCGGATCAGCAGCCGGCCTGATCGTGCAAGGTTCAGCAATCAACTGAACTGCCCACTCTCGATACCGCACTTGACATTGGAGGTCGCCGCCAGGCAAAACCGAGGTGCGCCATCAAAACGATCGCCGTCTGTCCCCCTGAGAGAACGCCAAGACCCTGCAGCCGTATCGGGTAAATGGTACTGGAGGGCGGATTTGCCTGGGCGGGTAAGACCTATGACAGCCTTTCCAGCATCGCCTTCGCCATCAGCGGCACCAAATGGAATGGCCCCCGCTTCTTCGGTCTCAGGGACAAGATCCATAACGGGGTCAAATCATTAGTCAGAGCGCAAGAAAGTCGTTGGACGGCAAATCATCGGGGGCCAAGGAGGTTCGCTGCGCGATCTACACACGGGTCTCGACCGATGCCGGCCTTGTCAACTCGCTGGACGCCCAGCAAGCCTCTGAGTCCGGCATATCTTCCGTCGATACCTGGAACTGGGGATTCTCAACCCTCTGCTTGCCGATCTGCGGGCAGCGGGCATTACCACCAGGGTCGGCCCGCTGTCCACCGGCCGGACCATCGGCGGCATTCCGTTCACCCGCGGGCCCCTCGCCTATCTCCTGCGCAACCGCTTCTACGTTGGAGAGGTCAATTACAAGGGAGAGATCTTCCTCGGAGAGCAGCCGGCGATCCTTGATCGCAGCCTGTTCGATGCAGTGCAATCACGACTCGAGCGACAGCGGACCAATCACACCAAAACCCGGCAGGCCTCGGAGGCACTTCTGCTGGGCAGGATATTCGACGGCAGCGGCAACCGGATGACGCCGACCGACGGTTACCGCCCGATCGAGTGACCATTTCACGTCCCTAGCGCCCTTGGCATCTGCGCTAATTCGTCGAAGTGGTTCGGGCAGGATCGATCCGGGTCGCGGCCAATCATCTGCGGATCACACCGTCAGCGATCAGCCGCCAGATGCGCATGATTGAGGAAAGCGTGGGCGTGCCGCTGTTCGAGCGCCATGCCCGCGGAATGGTGCTCACGTCGGCCGGCGAGCTTTATGCACGCTATGCCCGCTCGGCGCTGCTCGATGAGGATCGTATCCACGCTGAGGTGGATGACCTCAAGGGACTTCGGCGCGGGCACATCCGGATATGCAGCGCGGAAGGCATGCTCGACGGCGTCGTCGCGGAGATCGCCAGTTGTCGACTCAAGTATCCTGCGGTTAACTTTAAGCTTTCTGTGGTTGGTTCCCAGAGCATTCTGCCGCTGGTCCGCTCCGGCGAAGTTGACATCGGCGTGACCTACAATGCCGATATGGAGCAAGGCATCCGTTACGTGTGCGGCAGCGCACGGCCGTACTGGCCGTCATGCATCCGAAACATCCGCAAGCAGGCGAGCGCCGCCTGAGTTTTGCTGGGCTGTCGCACTATCCCTTGGCGCTGCCCGCCAAGGGGCTTGGGCTGCGGCGACTGATCGACAGCCAGTGCCGCATTTACAAAATCGTGGTCCGCCCGGTGCTGGAGACCAATTCGATCGGCGCGATGATCAACTTTGCCAGGCTCGGGGCCGGGCTCACATTCTTACCGATGTCGTCGGTGCTCCGCGCAGTCAAAATCGGCGCCGTGGTCGCCGTTCCGATGCGCGACCGGGAGATGCAGAAAGCGACGGTCGACCTCTGCGTTCTCGAGTGCCGGACCTTACCAAACGGAATTGTCGCTTTTGTCGCAGCTCTACAGCAGGCCTTCGCGAGATCCGACCAGTAGCTTGCATGTTGTCACTCCGCCGGAAGAGCACGCTTCGCCATTGACGGTTCCCGGCCGCTCACCTACGAATTGCTCCATAATAATCAGACTGTCGCAGGGAGCCTATGAGGGGATCGATCGCCTTCAAAAGCAACGAGATCGTCGCGGCTCCATCCAAGGGGCGCAGACGCAATCGCGTGCGGGTCGTAGATGTCGCGCGTGACGATGCCATCGGTCTCAAGACCAAACTGGCCCGCAGCAACGGATGACAGGCACAACGACACCGAGCGCGGCGGGGCTCGAGGTGACCGGGCTATCGCTCGCCTTTGGTGGGCTGAAAGCGCTGACCGACGTGTCGTTCTCCGTGGTGCCGGGCTCGATCACCGCGGTTATCGGTCCGAACGGCGCCGGCAAGACCTCGCTGTTCAACTGCATCTCCGGCTTCTATCGCCCCTCCACCGGCCGCATCGCCTTCGCCGGCGACGACATCAGCCGGCTGCATCCGCCGGAGCGCGCGAAAATCGGGCTGGCGCGCACCTTCCAGAACATCGCGCTGTTTCGCGGCATGACGGTGCTCGACAACATCAAGCTCGGCCGACATGCGCACATGAAGACCAATGTGCTTGACGCGCTGTGGTACTTCGGCCGCGCGCGGCGCGAGGAGCTGGAATTGCGTTCCGACGTCGAGCGGCGGATTCTCGATTTCCTTGAAATGGAGCACATCCGCGACCAGCCAGTGGCGTCGCTGTCCTACGGCCTGCGCAAGCGCGTCGAGCTCGCACGCGCGCTGGCCATGCAGCCGCGCATCCTCATGCTGGACGAGCCGGTCGCCGGGATGAACCGCGAAGAGACCGAGGACATGGCGCGCTTCATCCTCGACGTGCAGGCCGAATGGGGCGTCACCATCCTGATGGTCGAGCATGACATGGGGCTGGTGATGGACCTGTCCGAGCACGTCGTGGTGCTGAATTTCGGCCAGGTAATCGCCGCCGGCCGGCCGGCGGAGATCCAGAACAATCCTGACGTGATCGCCGCCTATCTCGGCTCCGGCGACATCGGCGACCTGCAGCGGCGGATCGCCGGCGAAAAGGCGGCATGATGGACTGGCTGTTCCTGTTCGAGATCGTGTTGTCCGGGATCGGCTCAGGCGCGCTGCTGGCCCTGACCGGCATCGCCTTCGTGCTGATCTACAAGGCGACCAAGGTCGTCAACCTCGCGGTCGGCGAGATGCTGATGCTGTCGGCCTACTTCTTCTTCGGCATGACCACCGCGCTGGCGCTGGCCTCGTGGCTGGCGATCATCCTCACCGTGCTGGCGGGCGGACTGGTCGGCGGCATCGTCGAGCGCGCGCTGATCCGTCCGATGCTCGGCGAGAGTGCGATCTCGGTGTTCATGGTGACGATCGGGCTCGGCTCGGTGCTGGTCGGCCTCGTAGAATTCGTCTGGGGCAGCGATCCCACCGCACTGCCGAACTTCATGCCGACCAAGCCGATCTTCATCGGCCCGGCCTATGTCTCGCCAAAGATCGCGGTGGCGTTTGCGGTGGCCTCGGTGCTGATCGCCGCGTTCCTGCTGGTCTTCCGGTCGTGGCGCGGGGGCGTCGCGCTGCGCGCCACCGCGACTGACCAGGGCGCGGCGTTCTCCTGCGGCATCAACGTGCCCGCGGTGTTCTCGATCTCCTGGATCGTCGCCGGCATGGCGGCGGCGGGCGCCGGCATCCTGATCGGCGCGATCGGCGGCATCTCGCCGACGATGGGGGTGTTCGGCCTGTCGGTGCTGGTCGCCGTGATCGTCGGCGGTCTTGATTCGATCGCCGGCGCACTGGTGGCGGGCCTCGCCATCGGCGTGATCGAGGCGCTGGTCGGCACCTATATCGGCGGCGAGTACAAGCTGCTGGTGACCTTCTCCATCCTGGTCGTCGGGCTGATGATCCGGCCCTACGGGCTGTTCGGCACCGTCGAGATCGAGCGGCTGTAATGCGCATCGGAGCCGCCCACGAGAGCTACGCCCAGGCTGAAGCGCTGCTCGACAGCAACGTCCAGCGCACCATGCTGGTGTTGCTGTTCCTCGGGCTGGCGCTGTTTCCGTTCTTCGCCGATCAGTACTGGGTCTACATGGCCTGCCTGGTCTCGATCCATATCGTCTCGACCACCGGGCTCAACATCCTCACCGGCTACACCGGCCTAGTCAGCCTCGGCCAGGCTGCATTCATGTCGGTTGGCGCCTACACGGTCGCGGTGCTGGAGATCAAGGTCGGCACGCCGTTCGCGCTCAACCTGCTGCTCGGCGGTTTCGCCGCCGCTGCCGTCGGTCTCGTGGTCGGCATTCCCAGCCTGCGGGTGAAGGGGCTGTATCTCGCCATCGCCACCATCGCGGCGTCGTTCATCCTGCACTTCATCTTCGCCAGCGGGCCGGCGATCCTCGGCGGCACCCGCGGACTCAGCATGCCGCCGGCGCGGCTGTTCGGCATCGACCTCGCGCAACCGTTCCAGCTGTACTGGCTGTTCGTGCCGCTGACGATCCTGATGGTCACCGCCGCCGCCAATCTGTTCCGCACCCGGATCGGCCGCGCCTTCATCGCGATCCGCGACCGCGACATTTCCGCCGAGGTGCTTGGCATCCCGCTACTGAAATACAAGCTGCTGTCGTTCGGCCTGTCGTCGTTCTACGCCGGCGTTGCCGGCGGGATGTGGGCGTACTTTTTCCGCGTGGTGACGCCGGAGAGCTTTCCGTTGCTGTATTCAGTGTTCTTCCTCGCCGCGGTGATCGTCGGCGGCATGGGCACGATCCTCGGCGCCGTGCTGGGCGCCGCCTTCATGACGATGGTGCCCGAGGTGCTGAAGATTGCCACCTCGGGCTTCCCGGGTGCCGCCGCGCAATTGTCGCCGCTGCGCACAGTGGTGTTCGGCCTGCTGATCATCGGCTTTCTGCTGTTCGAACCGCAGGGCCTCGCCGAAATGTGGCGCCGGGTGCGGCGCTTCTTCCATCTCTGGCCGTTCAGGAAGTGACGCGCATCCGCTAACGTTCAAGACAAGCACAAAGAGGGAGAGACGACATGACGACGACAATAACCCGCCGCAACCTGATGGCCTCGGCTGCCGCGCTCGGCCTCGCGCTGACGCTGCACAACCCGTCCCCTGCCCGCGCCGCCGACGACGTCGTGCTGGGCGGCTCGATCCCGATGACGGGCGTGTTCGCCTTCGCCGGCATCGCCATCAACCAGGCGATCCAGGACTACCTCAAGATCGTCAATGACGCCGGCGGCATCGCCGGGCGCAAAGTGAAATATGTCGGCGAGGACACCGGCTACAAGGTCGACAACTCGGTCGCGGTGTTCAACCGCATCACCAGCCAGGAAAAGGTCAGCCTGTATTACGGCGACTCCACCGCCTTCTCGAAGACCATCAACGCCGAGCTGAACCGCCGCGGCGACATCCTGCTGGCCGGTGCCTCCTTCGCATCCGAGCTCAACGACCCGCAGAAATTCCCGGCGCAGTTCATCGCCGGCCCGGATTATTCGGAGATGGTCGGCATCCTCTTGGAATACATCGCCAAGCAGAAGCCCGGCGCCAAGATCGCGCTGGTCAATTCCGACACCGAATTCGGCCGCGATCCGGTCGCGCCGACCGAGAAGCGCGCCGCCGAACTCGGCCTCAAGATCGTCGAGAAGATCGTCACGCCGCCGACCTCGGTGGACGTCTCGACCGAGGTGCTGAAGCTGCGCCGCGCCGACCCGGACTACACCATCTTCCACGGCTACATTCTGGCGCCGCTGCCGGAATTCATGACCCAGGCCAAGCAGCTCGGCCTCAAGACCAAATTCATGGGCACGTTCTGGTCGATGGACAATTCGATCTGGGCGAAGTCGGCCGACGTCGCCGATGGCTTCATGGGGGTGATGCCGTACCGCTATTACTACGACACCGAGGGCAAATCGCCGATGATGGAGAAGATCCGGCAGATCCGCCCGGAATACCAATCGACCGGCTACATGCAGGGCTTCCTCACCGCGATGCTGCTGACCGAAGCCGCCAAGCGGACGCTGGAGGCCAAGAAGGACCTCACCGCGGCGAACATGAAGGCGTCGCTGAACTCGATCAAGGATTTCGACACCGGCGGCCTGATCGGCGTGCCGATCACCATCTCGGGCAACACCATTCCGGTCGGCCGGGTGTATCAGTATGACGGCGCCAAGAAAACCATGCTCCCGGTGTCGGACTGGATCCAGACCAAGAAGTAACGGCCATGCCCGCGGACGCGCTGCTCTCCGTCAACAACATCGAGGTCGTCTACAACAAGACGGTCCAGGTGCTCCGCGGGCTTTCGCTTAGGGTCGAGACCGGCGCGGTGGTTGCCCTGCTCGGCTCCAACGGCGCCGGCAAGTCGACCACGCTCAAGGCGGTGTCGAATCTGCTGGCGCTCGAGGACGGCGCGGTGACCGCCGGCGACATCCGCTTCAAGGGCGCCCCGATCGCCGCGCTGGCACCGCACCGCCTGGTGCGCAACGGGCTGTTCCACGTCATGGAGGGCCGCCGCATCTTCGAGGATCTGACCGTCGAGGAGAACCTCACTGCGGCGACCTATGCGATGTCCGGGCGCGCCGGCGCCAAGACGCCGTTCGACCTGGTTTATCAATATTTTCCGCGGCTGTTCGAGCGCCGCCACGGCCGCGCCGGCTATCTCTCCGGCGGCGAGCAGCAGATGCTGGCGATCGGCCGCGCGCTGATCGCGCAGCCCGACCTGATGCTCCTGGACGAGCCCTCGCTCGGGCTGTCGCCGAAGCTGGTCGAGGACATCTTCACCATCATCGCGCGCATTAACCGCGAACAGGGCGTCTCGATGCTGCTGGTCGAGCAGAACGCCGCGGTGGCCTTCGCGGTGGCGAGCTACGGCTACATCATGGAATCCGGCAAGATCGTCACCGACGGGCCGACTGCACAATTGCTGCGGGACCAGGACGTCCGCGAATTCTATCTCGGCGTCGGAGGCGCAGACGCCGAGGCACGCAGCTTTCGCGGCATCAAGCACTACAAGCGCCGCAAGCGGTGGCTGTCATGACCGACCGCTTCGCCGAGATCACTTTGCCGCAGGCGCTGCGCGACCATGCGCGGCGCGATCCGGACCGGCTGGCGATCCGCCAGAAGGAATTCGGCATCTGGAACCGCTGCAGCTGGCGTGAGTATTACGAGCGCGCGCGCCATGTCGGCCTGGGCTTTCGCGCGCTCGGCGTCGGCGCCGGCGGCCATGTCGCGATCCTGTCGGAGAACCGCATCGAATGGGTGCTGGCGCAGCTCGGCGCCAACATCGTCGACGCGATCGCGGTCGGCGTCTACCCCACCAGCCCGTCCAACGAGGTCGCCTATGTGCTGGCGCATTCGGAATGCGAGATCATCGTCTGCGAGGACCAGGAGCAGGTCGACAAAGTGCTGGAGCGGCGCGGCGAACTGCCGAAGCTGCAGCGCATCGTGGTGATCGAGACCAAGGGCGCCCGCAGCTACGCCGACGAGTCGGTGATTTCCTTCGCCGCGCTGGAGAAACTCGGCGCCGAGGCCGAGGCACAGCATGGCGCGGCGGTTGATGCCGCGACGGAGCGCCAGACGCTGTCGCAGATCGGGCTGATCATTTACACTTCGGGCTCGACCGGCAAGCCGAAGGGCGCGATGCTGTCGTTCCGCAACATCCGCGCGCAGGCAATCGCGGTGGTCGAGCGGCTCGAGCTGCCGCCATCGACCGAGCTGCTGTCCTATCTGCCGCTGTGCCATGTCGCCGAACAGATGACGACGGTGATGGTGCCGGTCTATCTTAGCTCGGTGGTGTCGTTCGGGGAATCGATCCGCACCGTGCAGGAGGATCTGCGCGAGATCGCGCCGACCATGTTCCTCGGCGTGCCGCGGATCTGGGAGAAGCTGCATTCGGCGATCCACATCAAGCTGCTGGAATCCGGATCGCTACGCCGCGCGTTGTTCGACCGCGCGTTCAAAGCTTGCGCACCGTTCGCCGAGAAACCACCGGCCGATCGCACGCTGCGCGAGCGGATCGTTTTCGCGCTGGCGTATCTCGCAATCTTCCGCGCGCTGCAGAATTTCATCGGGCTGCGGCGCGCCGCCGTGGCGATGACCGGCGCTGCACCGATCTCGCCCTCGATCGTGCACTTCTTCCGCACCATCGGCGTGCCGCTGATCGAGGTTTATGGCCTGACCGAAAGCTCCGGCGTGGCGCTGGCGCAGACCATGGCCGACCGCCGCGTCGGCACTGTCGGCCGCCACATCGACCGCATGGAGGCGCGGCTCGGCGAGTCCAACGAGCTGCTGATCCGCGGCGACACAGTGTTCGCCGGCTACTACCGTAACGAGGATGCGACGCGGGCCTCGATCCGCGACGGCTGGCTGCACACCGGCGACGTCGCCGAATTGAGCCACGGTCATTTCCGCATCGTCGACCGGCTCAAGGACATCATGATCACCGCCGGCGGCAAGAATCTCAGCCCGTCGGAGATCGAGAACACGGTGAAGGGCAGCCCTTACATCAAGGAATGCATCGTGATCGGCGAGGCGCGCAAATACGTCTCGGCGCTGATCCAGATCAATTACGAGATGACCGGCAAATGGGCCGAGGCGAACGGCGTGACCTACACTAGCTTCCGCAGCCTGAGCGAGCACACACAACTGCGCGACCTCATCCAGCAGGAGATCGACAGCGCCAACTCGCAGCTCGCCCAGGTCTCGCAGATCCGCAGATTCTATCTGCTGACCAAGGAACTCGACCACGACGACGACGAGGTGACGGCGACCATGAAGGTGCGCCGCGCCAATGTTCAGAAGAAATACGCCGACGAGATCGACGGGCTTTATCGCTGATGGTATGAGACGCTCGGCGCTCAGCAGTTGCTGCCGAATAAGCATGCAGTGCGCAAGACTCTTCGGATCGTACTCACGGCACCAACACGCGGCCGATATCGCGGCGGCTCGCGGCGTGTTGTCCGGCGTTTCCTGGCTCTGTGTGCTCGCCCGCCCGAAAACCGCCCCGCTTCAGCCGCCTGTTCAACAGGGCGGCTGGCGGGTCCGCACAGCCTCGTTGAGCGATTTCAGGCCCCTACGCCAGTTGGGCAGCCCTCGCCCCAAACACCGCCAAATGTAATTTCAGGGCGGCAACCGCTTCCGTGGACACCGACGGGTATGGGGATGGGGCGCCACACAGCCCGCACAACTGCAGGTCGGAGCGGCGGGCATCGCCGAGGCGCTGAAGGCGCAGAGGATGTTCTGAGGGTGAGACTTGGTTGCGCTCGGAGGCGCCCGCGTCGGACGTTACAGGCGTCCCGGATTCGGTGGCCGTCGTTTTCAGAAACCACGGTCACGAGGCGATCCTGCATCGCGACGCGCTGCCGGAGAGAACTTCCGATCTCGTGGTCTGCGCAACCGCGCTTGCCAACCAAGCGATCCTTGTCGCCATTGACGCAGACATGAAGACGTTCGCTAAACGCTTCGGCATCAGTCACGGTAGCGAACGGTTCGCGCGTCTCAATCTCATTCGGATATGCTGCAACGAAGTACTAGCCGCCAAGCGGCTTGAGCAGGCTATGAGCTTCATAATAAACGAGTGGGCTGTTAGCAATGGCAAGGTAGCCCGGCGGCTTTGGGTCGAGATCGGACCGCATTCGCTCAAGACTAACCGTTGAACCGCCGTAGCGTCTCAATCGTCCGGAAGCTCTCTCTCCGACAAGCTCTTGAGCGTCTCAAGGTCACCGTAAGCCCAAACCCTGTGCTGCTCGGCAGAATGTCTATTGTCGACGTCGAAACCAAGAGCAGCGCCGACGTGCCACTTGATCCCACCGATCTTTTCTTCGGCATAACCGTGGCGGCCGCGGTGCGCCACGACAAGCGCTGTTAGATCGTCGAGTATAGCGCGGGTGGCGCGTAGATCCCGGCACGAGCGGCGAGATCGAGGCCTGCCTCGCTCGCCCTGATCAGTTGATCAATCTTTCGAGCGCGAGTTTCCAGCTGTTCATGCAGAGCCCCTTCCCGTCCGTGTCGTGCAGCTAAACGTCCATTCCGCGGGTAAGCCCAGGCCAATCAGGGACCCCAATGGGTCCCCGAGAAGCAGAAATTGAAACCAGACTAGCCGGTTCCTTGTGGATTAAACGATTGATTTAATTAATGGAGGCCACGTCGGGACTCGAACCCGAGTAAACGGTTTTGCAGACCGGCGCGTAACCACTCCGCCACGTGGCCCCATCGGCCGATCTCTTATACGGCGAAGCCCTGTTAGGCAACCAAGCGGCTCAGGCCCGCTTGCGGCGGCGGTAGTCGCGCTTCTTGGGTTTCGGCGCCAGCGCCGGCTGGTCCGCCTGGACCTGCCGGAACCGCGCCAGCATCCGCTCGAAACTCTCGATCAGGGTTGCCTCGATATCCGGCCGCTTCTCGAGACTGCCGAGCAGCATCGCCGCGGCCTCGAGGGTCGACAGCCCGTCGCTGCGCGGCTCGCGGCGCAATTTGCCGTAGCGCGACGGCTGTTTCGGCCCCAGAATCACCCGCTGGCACTTCAGCATCCAGGCGTTGCGCCACCACAGCGCCTTGGCCTGGCTCCAGGTGCCGTCGAGCAACACGATACCCTCGATGTCCTTGAGGATGGCGCGCTGGTTCTCCTCGGCCTGGCCCTTGCGGTCGATCGCGACGATGTCGCGGTCGGTGTCGAGTTCGGCCACCTTGGCGGAGCCGAGATACAGCACCGCCCAGCGCGACGGATCGGCGACCGGCTGGCCCAGCGCCTTCGACAGGCTCGGCCACGACAGCCCGATCCGCAGCACCGCATCGGGAAAATGCAGCGCGGTGACCCGCGCGGTGCCGAGCGCCCTGTCCTGCTCCTGCGGATGCTGCAGGATCAGCAGCTTGATCCGGCTGTCGAGCGGCTCGATGCTGTCGCAAATGCACAGCGGCAGCGGCTTCTGGCAGCGCGGACACTCCGGAACGGGCTCCGGGGCGTCGCCAGGCTTCAGGTCGGGGGTCTGGGACATCCGCCCGCTATACGCCGCGCGGTCGCCGGCATCAACCGCGGCCGCCGCTATTCGGCCGGCACCGCATGGGGAATCGGCCGCGGCCGGCCGGCGAGCCGGTCGATCAGCAGGTAGATCACCGGCGTGGTGTAGAGCGTCAGCACCTGCGAGACCAGCAGTCCCCCGATGATGGTGATGCCGAGCGGACGGTGCAATTCGGTGCCCGGCCCGCTTGCCACCACCAGCGGGACGGCGGCAAAGCCGGCGGCGAGCGTCGTCATCAGGATCGGGCGGAAGCGCACGATGCAGGCCTCGAAGATCGCGTCGGCCGATGACATCCCGCGTTGCCGCTCCGCCTCCAGCGCGAAGTCGACCATCATGATCCCGTTCTTCTTGACGATGCCGATCAGCAGGATGATGCCGACGAAGGCGATGATGGTCAGCGGCGTGTTGGTGACCTGCAGCGCCAGCAGCGCGCCGAGCCCGGCGGCCGGCAAGGTCGACAGGATGGTCAGCGGGTGGGCCAGGCTCTCATAGAGCACGCCGAGCACGATATACATCGCGATCAGCGCGGCGATCAGCACGATCACCTGGCGTCCGCCGCCCTTGCTGAGATCGCCGGCATTGCCGTCGAAGCTGCCGCGGATGCCCTCGGGCATGTGCAGTTCGTCGACCGCGCGCTGGATGTTGGCGAGCGCCTGATCCAGCGGCACGCCGGGCAGCGTGTTGAACGACACGGTGGTCGAGGGGAACGACTGCGAGTGATACACGGCCAGCGGCGCCAGCCCGCGTTCGGTGCGCACCACCGCCGACAGCGGCACCTGCGCGCCGTCGGCGCCGGCCACGTAGATCCGGTTCAGATCCGACGGATCGTTCTGGAATGCCGGATCGATCTCCAGCACCACCTGGTACTGGTTGCGCTGGGTGTAGATCATCGAGATCTGCCGCTGCGAGAACGCGTTGTTGAGCGCGTTGTCGATGTCCTGCACGCGCACGCCGAGGCTGGAGGCGTTCTTGCGGTCGATCTTCAGCTGCAGCTGCAGCCCGCCCGGATCGCGGTCGCTCGACACATCGGTTATGCCCTCGACGGTTTCCATCCGCTTGCCGACCAGGGGCGCCCACTTCTGCAGAAGGTCGAGGTCGGGGCTGGTCAGGGTGTACTGATAGTTGGAGTCGCTCTGCCGCCCGCCTGCCCGCAGATCCTGCGCGGCGAACATGAACAGCCGGATGCCCGGCACCGCGCCCAGCGCCGGCCGCAAGCGGTCGATCACCATGTCGGTCGATACGCCCGCCCGCTCCGCGGTGTCCTTCAGCGCGATGAACATGGTGCCGCGATTGGCGCCGCCGCCGCCGGGTCCGCCGCTGCCGCCGAGCGACGAGCCGACGCTCTGCACCGCCGGATCGGCCAGTACGATGTCGGCGAGGCGCTTCTGCAGCTCAAGCATGGCCTCGAACGAGGTGTCGGCCGAGGCGCGCGTCGAGCCGATCACGAAGCCGCTGTCGTCGGTCGGGAACAGCCCCTTCGGCGTCTTGATGTACAGCGTCACCGTCAGTGCGATGGTGGCGACGAACACCACCATGGTGAGAAACGGAAAGCCGAGCACGACCCGCAGGCTGCGCTCGTAGAAATTGATCATCGGCGTGAGCGTGCCTTCGACGGCGCGGTCGAACCAGGTCGCATCGGTCGACGTCGCCGACTTGATGTAGTGCGCGCAGATCATCGGCGTCACCGTAAGCGACACCACCGTGGAGATCACGATCGCGAACACCAGGGTCAGCGAGAACTCCCTCAGCAGCCTGCCGACCAGCCCGTCCATGAACACCAGCGGTGCGAAAGCGGCGATCAGCGAGAGGCTGATCGACAGCACGGTGAAGCCGATCTGCCGCGCGCCGGCCATCGCCGCCTCCAGCGGCCGCATCCCCTCCTCGAGATTGCGGTACATGTTCTCGATCATCACGATGGCATCGTCGACGACGAAGCCGATCGAGATCGCCAGCGCCATCAGGGTGAGATTGTTGATCGAGAACCCGGCCAGCCACATGCCGGCACAGGTGCCGGCCAGCGCCAGCGGCACCGAGACGCCGGCGGCGATGGTCGGCACGCCACGCCGCAGAAACACGAACACGACGATCATCACCAGAACCGCGGTGGCGGCGAGCGTCCATTCCATATGGCCGACACTGGCCCGGATGGTGCCGGTGCGATCGGTCAGCACCGAGATGTCGATATCGGCGGGGATCCACTGCCGCAGTTCCGGCAGCAGCGCCTTCACCCGGTCGACCGTCTCGATGACGTTGGCATCGCCCTGCTTGGTGATCTGGATCAGCACGGCCGGCTGCTTGTTGAACCAGGCGATCGTGCGGCTCGAGCGGGTGGCATCCTGGATGGTGGCAACGTCCGACAGCCGCAGCGTATTGCCGTTCTCGCTCTTGACCACGATGTTGCGGAATTCCGCTGCAGTGCGCATCTGGCGGTTCACCGAGATGGTCTCGCTCTGCCGATCCCCGTCGAAGGTGCCGACCGGCCCCAGCGGGTTGGCGTTGACGATGGCCAGCCGCACGGCGTCGGTCGCAATACCGGCATTGGACAGCGCCACCGGATTGAGCGCGATGCGCACGGCGGGCTGATCGGCGCCGCTGACGGTCGCCTCGCCGACCCCCGGCACCTGCGACAGCCGCTGCGCGATCACCGTGTCGGCGACGTCGTAGATCGCGCTGGTCGGAATCGTCTTCGACGTCAGCGCCAGAATGAACACCGGCGCCGCGGCGGTGTTGGCCTTGCGGAAGCGTGGCAAGGTCGGCAGGTCGGTCGGCAGATCCGCCAGCGAGGCGTTGATCGCGGCCTGCACGTCGCGCGCCGCACGGTCGACGTCGCGGCCGATCGCGAACTGCATCTGGATCCGCGTCGACCCCAGCGAACTGGTCGAGGTGATCTGCTCGACGCCGGAGATTTCCCCGAGCCGGCGCTCCAGCGGCGACGCGACCGTCGCGGCCATGATAGAGGGATCGGCGCCGGGGCGCGACGCCGTCACCATGATCATCGGGAAATCGACATTCGGCACCGCCGCCACCGGCAGGAAGGCGTAGGCCACCATGCCGACCAGAAACAGCCCGACCGCCAGCAGCGTGGTGCCGACCGGCCGCCGGATGAACGGGTCGGACAACGACGCCATCAGCGCAGGCCTCCGGGCACCGGCGGGGCCTCGGTCGCCGGCGGCAGCGCGCCCTCGATGCGGCGGTTGATGCGGTCGAGCGCGAGATAGATCACCGGCGTGGTGTAGAGCGTCAGCAGCTGACTGAGCAGCAGGCCGCCGATGATCGAGACGCCGAGCGGAAAGCGCAGTTCGGAGCCGGCGCCGTTTTCCAGCGCCAGCGGCAGCGCGCCGAACAAGGCGGCGAGCGTCGTCATCATGATCGGCCGGAAGCGCAGCACGCAGGCCTGCACGATCGCATCGTAGGACGACATCCCCTTGTGCCGTTCGGCTTCGAGCGCGAAATCGATCATCATGATGGCGTTCTTCTTGACGATGCCCATCAGCAGGATGATGCCGATCAGACCGATCACCGACAGGTCCTCGCCGCACAGCATCAGCGCGAGGATGGCGCCGACGCCGGCCGACGGCAGCGTCGACAGGATGGTGATCGGGTGGATGTAGCTCTCGTACAGCACGCCGAGCACGATGTAGATTGTCACCAGCGCCGCGAGGATCAGCCAGGGCTGGCCGGCCAGCGACTTGGAGAATTCCGCGGCGTCGCCGGCGAACACCCCGACGATGCTGCTGGGCATTCCGATCCGCGTCTCGATGGTGCGGACCTTGTCGACGGCCTCGCCGAGCGCCGCGCCCGGCGCCAGGTTGAACGACAACGACACCGCCGGAAACTGCGCCTGATGCGAGATCGAAAGCGGCGCCGTGGTGCGCGTCAGGGTCGCGATCGCCGAGATCGGCACCTGCGCGCCGTTGGCGCCTGCCACGTACAGCTTCGACAGGATCGACGGGTCGCGCTGATACTCCGGCATCGCCTCCAGCACCACGCGATACTGGTTGGCCTGGCCGTAGATCGTGGAGATCTGCCGCTGCGCGAAGGCGTCGTTCAGTGTGTCGTTGACCGCCTGGATGCTGACGCCGAGCTGGCCGGCGCGCTGGCGGTCGATGTCGAGCGCGGCGCGCAGGCCGCGCTCCTGCGCTTCCGACGACACGTCGCGGAACAGCGGATCGTCGCGCAGTTCGGCGACCAGCCGCTGCGACCACAGCGACACCAGAGCGGCGTCGGTGGCGGTCAACGTGTACTGATACTGCGACCGGCTGGCGCGCGTGCTGATCTGGACGTCCTGCACCGGCTGGAAATACACCGTCATGCCGGGGATCGGCGCGACGCGCTCCTTCAGTCGGAGGATGACCTCCGATACGCTGGCCGCACGTTCGCCCTTCGGCTTCAAGGTCATCACCAGCCGTCCGACATTGGTGGTCGGATTGACCGAACCCGCGCCGATCACCGAGACGACGCCGATCACGTCGGGATCGGCCCTGATCGCATCGGCCGCCGCGGTCTGGCGGCTCTGCATCTCCGCGAACGACACGTCGGGTCCGGCCTCGGTCACCGCCGTCACCGACGCGGTGTCCTGCAGCGGCAGGAAGCCCTTCGGGGCGACGATGTAGAGCGCGACGGTGGCGATGATGGTCAGCAGCGTCACAAACAGCGTGGCGCGCTGGCGCTGCAGCACCCACAGCAGCGTGCTGTGGTAGCCCTCCGCCATGCGGTCGATCCATCCGCTGATGGTGGCGAGCCCCGGCACCGGCCGCTCGTCGCGGGCGTGCTTCAGCAGCCGCGAACACATCATCGGCGTCAGGGTCAGCGACACCACCGCCGAGGTCACCACCGCAATCGTCAGGGTCAGCGCGAATTCTCGGAACATGCGTCCGACCAGCCCCGACATGAACAGCATCGGGATGAACACCGCGATCAGCGACACCGTCAGCGAGATCACCGTGAAGCCGATTTCCCTGGCGCCGGACAGCGCCGCTTCCATCGGCCCCTCGCCCTCCTCCATGTGGCGGACGATGTTCTCGATCATCACGATGGCGTCGTCGACCACGAAGCCGGTGCCGATCGTCAGCGCCATCAGCGAGAGGTTGTCGAGGCTGAAGCCGGCGAAATACATCACGCCGAAGCTGGTGATCAGCGACAGCGGCAGCGCCACGCCGGCGATCAAGGTGGCGCGCAGCGAGCGCAGGAACAGCAGCACCACCAGCGTCACCAGCACGACGCTGAGCACCAGCGTGAACTGCACGTCACGCACCGAGGCGCGGATCGTCGTGGTGCGGTCGCTGACGACCGTGAGCTGGACGCCGGCGGGGATCGCTGCCTGCAATTTCGGAATCTCGGCGCGGATCTGACGTACCACCTCGATGACGTTGGCGCCGGGCTGCCGCTGGATGTCGAGAATGACCGCGGGCGTTCCGTTGAACCAGCCGGCGGTGCGGTTGTTCTCCAGCCCGTCGACGATGTTGGCGACGTCGCCGATCGTCACCGGCGAGCCGTTGCGATAGGTGATGATGATCGGCTTGTAGGCCTCCGCGGCGGCGATCTGGTCGTTGGCGGCGATGGTGTAGGCCTGCTGCGCGCCGTCGAGCGAACCCTTCGGGCCGGAGACGTTGGCGCCGGCGATGGCGTTGCGCAGATCCTCCATCGAGATGCCGTAGGCGGCGAGCCGCGCCAGATCGGCCTGCACCCGCACCGCCGGCTTCAGCCGCCCGAGCACCGAGACCCTGCCGACGCCGGAAATCTGCGACAGCCGCTGCGCCAGCATGGTGTCGGCGATGTCGCTCATGGCGCGCAGCGAGGTGGTGCCGGACGTGAGCGCCAGGGTCAGCACCGGCGCATCAGCCGGGTTCACCTTGGCGTAGGTCGGCGGGTACGGCAGGTTGCGCGGCAGGATGCCTGACGCGGCGTTGATCGCGGCCTGCACGTCCTGGGTGGCGCCGTCGATGTCGCGGTTGAGATCGAACTGCAGCGAGATCTGGCTGACCCCGAACGAGCTGGTGGAGTTCATCCCGGTCATCGACGGGATCTGGCCGAGCTGCCGCTCCAGCGGCGCGGTGATCAGCGACGCCACCACATCGGGACTGGCGCCCGGCAGCTGCGTCGTCACTTCGACCGTCGGGAAATCGACCTGCGGCAGCGCCGAGACCGGCAGGCCCCAATAGCCCAGCGCGCCGCCGATTAGCAGCGCCACGCCCAGCAGCGAGGTGGCGATCGGCCGGCGGATGAAGGGTTCGGAGACGCTCATGGCTCAACTCTCGAGACGACCGGCCGATCCGGCCGGTCAGTTATGGCTGCTTGGCCCCGCCGCCCTGCTCGCTCCCCCGCGCCGGGCCGGTCTGGCCCTTCTGATCGCCCTCGCCCGCAGGCGAAGCCTCTCCCTTGCGGCCCCGCCGTTCGCCGCCACCGCCCTTGCTCGGGCGCTGGCGCGGCGCGAGGTCGAGCGTCGGCACCTGATCGGCGCTGCCGATCGTCACCCTGGCGCCGTCGGACAGGTTGGCGAAGCCGGTGGTGACCACGCGGTCGCCGCGGGACACGCCGCTGGCGATCACCGCGTCCTTTTCGTTCTGCTGCGTCACCGTCACCGGCCGCGCGGCGACGACGTCGCCTTCGCCGATGATGTAGCTGAAGGTGCCGGCCGGCCCGCGCTGCACCGCGGAGGTCGGGATCACGATGGCCTGCGGCAGCGTCTCGACCTTGAGCCGCACATTGACGAACTGACCCGGCCACAGCTGAAACCGCTCGTTGGGAAACTGCGCCTTCAGCTTCACGGTACCGGTGGTCGGATCGACCTGGTTGTCGATGCCGGCGAGCGTCCCGGTGTCGACGACGGTGACGCCGTCATTGCCGAACACGTCGACGGTCAGCGGTCCTTTCGCCGAGGCGGCGTTGACGCGCACGATCTGCTGCTGAGGCAGACTGAACTGCACCGCGATCGGCTGCAGCTGCGTGATCACCACGAGCCCGGTGGCGTCCGACGCCTTGATGATGTTGCCCTGGTCGATCTGCCGGAGGCCGGCGCGGCCGGACAGCGGCGCCACGATCTTGGTGTAGTTCAGCGTCGCCTGCGCGTTGTCGATCGCGGCCTGATCGGAGCGCACCAGCGCCTCGAGCTGCGCCACGGTGGAGCGCTGGGTGTCGGCCTGCTGCTTGGAGCCGGCGTTGGACGCGGCGAGCTGCTGGTAGCGGGTCAGGTCGATCCGCGCATTGGCGAGCTGCGCCTCGTCCTGTGCCTTCTTGGCGACCGCCTGATCGAACGCCGCCTTGTAGATCGCCGGATCGATCTCGGCCAGCACGTCGCCGGCCTTGACGTCCTGGCCTTCCTTGAAGTTGACCGAGAGCAGCTTGCCGTCGACCTGGGCGCGCACCGTCACGGTGTTCAGCGCGCGCACCGCGCCGACGCCGTCGAGATAGACCGGAACGTCCTCCACCCGTGGCGTCGCGGCGAGCACCGGCACCGTCGGATTGGGCCGCGTCCGGCCAGCGCCGGCGGACTGCTGCTTCTGCTGGAACGAGGTCCAGCCGATATAGCCGAGGCCGCCCAGGATCAGCAGGGTCACCAGCCATCCCCACAGCCGGCGGCGTTTCCGCGGCGCAGGTGGCGGCGCGGCCTGATCGATATCCTTGCGTTCCGGCTTAAAGAGCATCGACCGGTCTTTCCATTTTCGGCTCCCAGCCACCCCCCAATGCCTGAAAAAGACTGACGACTGCTAACAGCCGGGCGAGTTGGGCCTGTGACAGCGCATCCTCGGCCTGAAATAGTGTCAATTGGGTGTTGAGCACGGTCACGATGTCGGCGGTGCCGGCGCGCAACTGCTGCTCGGCGAGGCCGAACGCCCGCTGCGAGGCGGCGACCACCTCGCGCTGCAGCCGCAGCCGCTCGCTGCTCTGCCGGATCGCGACCAATGCGTTGTCGACGTCGACAAAGGCGGAGACCACGGTGCGGCGATAGACCTGCAGCAATTCGTCCTGCCGCGCCTTGGTCAGCTCGAAATTGTTGAAGATGCGGCCGCCGTCGAAGATCGGCTGGGTCAGCCCGGCGGCGACGTTGTAGAACGCCGCCTGCGGCGTGAACAATGCAGACAGCGCGACGCTGGTGTAGCCGCCCTGCCCGGTCAGCTGGATGCTCGGGAAGAACTGCGCGCGGGCGCTGGCCACGCTGGCGGTGGCCGAGGCCAGCTGCGCCTCCTGGCTGCGGATGTCGGGTCGCTGCGTCAACAATTCCGACGGCATCCCCGGCCTGACCCGCGGCGGCGTGATCTGGTTCAGCGAACCACCGATCACCCGCACCCGCTCCGGCGGGCGCGAGACCAGCAGCGCCAGGGTGTTGACGTTCTGCTCCAGCGTCTGCCGCAATTGCGGCACGGTGGCGCGCTGGTTGGCCAGCACGCTCTCCTGCTGGGCGACGTCGAGATCGCTGCCGGTGCCGGCGCTGAGCCGTGCCCGGATCGCGTCGAGGATGCGTTGCGCGCTGGCGATGTTGCGGTTCGCATTGCGGATCCGGTCCTGCGCCGCCAGTACCTGGAAATAGGCATTGGCGACGCTCGCCATCGTGGTGAGCGCCACCACGTCGCGGTCGAACCGGCTCGCGGTCGCGAGTTCTTCCACCGCCAGGGTCGCGTTGCGGTTCTTGCCCCAGAAGTCGATCTCGTAGCTGGCGCTGAGCGAGGTCGAATAGTTGGTGATCTCGCGTCCCAGCGTCCCGGTCAGGCTTCCGGTCGAACCGGAGCTCTTGGACCGCGTGACGGAGGCATTGCCCGCGATATTCGGCAGCAGCGACGCGCCGGCGATGCGGGCCTGCGCATCGGCCTGGAATATCCGCGACGTCGCCGCGGCGATGTCGAGATTGACGGTCTGCGCCTCTTCCATCAATTGCGTCAGCTCGCGCGAACGAAAGCCGCGCCACCAGTCCAGCGGCGGCGTTGCGTCGCCGCGGCCCGGCCGCGCGAATTTATAACTGTCGGGCAGATCGAGCGCCGGGTCCGGCAGATCCTTGGTCAGCATGCAGCCGCCGGTCGCCGCTGCGACCACGAGAGCGACGACAATTCCGGCAGACCGCCGCAGCCTTTGCACGCCAACCGTCATAGCCCGCGCACTCGCACAGCCGTCCGCCTCCCGGCGACCGCCGGTTTGCGTTGAACTCGATCTCGATTTGAGGTGGTCACGTGCAGAATCTCGGAGCCAGCGGCCAGTCTAAAGCTTTGATCAATCGAGGCACAGGGCTCTCTGTCTCTCCACACATGCCGCGTGCCCGGACGGCATCGCGGCAGCCGACCCGCGCGCTGCGCGGGCCGCTGTCAATCAACATAGACGACCATTCGTGTTTTGACCTTGACGGCATGCACGATTGCGACGAATCTTACAAAGATTTCATGTTGGTGTGCGTCCACAGAGGGTCTTCCAATCCGCCCTGTTCGGCCGGCCGGCGTGGCAACAAGTGCTGAAACTTCAGCAGGGCTGCACCGTAGCTGGGGCTTAAACGGGATTTGGGGGCTGGGAATGCGCGTCGCAGTGATTGGTACGGGAATCGCCGGCAATGCCGCCGCCTGGGCACTGTCGCAGCGTTACCCCGTGACGGTCTATGACCGCGAGCTCCGTCCCGGCGGCCACAGCCACACGGTGACGATCGATTATGACGGCAATAAGCTCGCCGTCGACATCGGCTTCATCGTCTATAACGAACTGAACTATCCCGACCTGACCGCGCTGTTCCGGCACCTCGATGTCGAGACCGTGGAGAGCTGCATGAGCTTCGCGGTGAGCGCCGACGCCGGGGCGTTCGAGTGGAAGGGCGGCGGCACCACCTGGCTGGACACCGCCAAGGGACTGTTCGCACAGCCGCGCAACCTGCTGTCGCCGTCCTATCTGCGGATGCTGCGCGACATCCTCACCTTCAACGAAAAGAGCGTCGCGGATTTCGAGGCCGGTCGGCTCGCCGGGGTCACGCTCGGCGATTACTTCGCATCCCGCAAATTCGCGCCGCGGCTGCTGAGCGATTACCTCGCGCCGATGGGCGCCGCGATCTGGTCGGCGCCGGCGTCCGAGATCCTGGACTTCCCTGCCGAGAACTTCGTCGCCTTCTTCAGCAACCATCGGCTGCTGCAGTACGACCGTCCGGTCTGGCGCTCGGTCAAGGGCGGCAGCCAGCGCTACGTGCAGAAGCTGATGGCCGGCTTCCGGGATCACACCAGGCTTGGATGCGCGGTGACCGGCATCGAGCGCACCGGTCAGGGCGTCGTCGTCTGCGACAGCCACGGCCGCCGCGAGACCTACGATCACGTCGTCGTCGGGGCGCACAGCGACCAGGCGCTGGCGATGCTGTCCGATCCCAGCGATGCCGAGACCGAGATTCTCGGGGCAATCGGCTACTCGCCGAACCTGGTCTACCTGCACCGCGACCCGCGGCTGATGCCGCATCGCAGGCATGCCTGGGCGTCGTGGAATTTCCTGCGCTGGCAGCGCGACGGCAGCACAGTCAATGATGTCTCGGTGACCTACTGGATGAACCGGCTGCAGGGGTTCGACGAGGACAAGCCGCTGTTCGTCAGTCTCAACCCGCCGTTCGCGCCGGATCCAGCGCTGACCTTCGGCAAATACCATTGCGAACATCCGCGCTACACGGCCGCCGCCTTCGCCGCGCAGAAACGGCTCGACGAGATTCAAGGCCGCCGTCACACCTGGTTCTGCGGCGCCTGGACCGGCTACGGCTTTCACGAGGATGGCCTGCGCTCCGGGCTCGCGGTGGCGGAGGCGCTCGGCGCGGTGGTCCCGTGGCGCGGCGGCCCGGATGCAATGGCGGAGGCTGCGGAGTAACGGATGCAGGATCACGCCGACAAGGGCGAAGCACCTGCCGCGCTGTATTTCGGCGACGTCATGCATGCCCGCCTCAAGCCGGTCGGACACCGCTTCAGTTACCGCGTGATGAGCCTGCTGATCGACCTCGATCGGCTCGACGACGCCGACCGGCTGACCCCGCTGTTCGCCGTCAACCGCGCCGCGCTCTACAGCTTCCGCGAGTCGGATCACGGCGAGCGCAACGGCGCGTCGCTGCGCGCCTATGCGCAGGCGCGCGCGGCCGAGCACGGCATCGACCTCACCGGCGGCCGCGTGCTGCTGCTGTGCTATCCGCGGCTGCTTGGCTACACCTTCAATCCGCTTTCGGCGTATTTCTGCTTCCGCGCGGATGGCGAACTGGCGCTGATGATCTACGAGGTGCGCAACACCTTCGGCGACATCCATCCCTACGTGCTGCCGGTGCGGCCGGGCGAAGCAAGCGCTGCGGGCCTCCGGCAGCAGCAGGACAAGCTGTTCTACGTCTCGCCTTTCATCGAGATGGCGATGCGCTATCATTTCCGCGTGTCGCCGCCCGGCGATCAGGTGAAGCTGCGGATACTCGAGACCGATCCCGACGGCCCGCTGTTGTCGGCGACGTTCTCCGGCCGCCGGCGCGCCTTGACCACTAAGGCCTTGCTGCGCGCCTTCGTGTCGCTGCCGCTGGTCACCCTGAAGATCCTCGGCGCGATTCACTGGGAGGCGCTGCGGCTCTGGCTGAAGGGGATCAAGCTGGTGCCCCGGCCGGAAGCCGCTGCGGCGAACAGCGAATTTGCCGTCGACCCGGGTCGTGATTATAGTGCGCAGGCGTTGCCGGTGGCACCGCAGACTTCAACGACCAGGAAAGGTGCTCTCGTTCAATGACGGTCGAATTCGGGGCCATTCGACCCGCCCTTGCGCAGCTTGGACCGGGTATCTTGTTTGACGGAACGTCGCCTTCCGAGCTTATCACCCTCACTCCCGAGAACGTCGACAACGAACTGCACGATCTGCCCCGCGTGGTGCGGCTGGCCTTCTCGTTCGGCGCCCGGCTGCGGCGCGGCACGCTCGACGTCACCCTGCCCGACGGCCGCCGCGTGCGGCTCGGCGGCGCGGAGCCCGGTCCGGCGGCGGCGATGACGCTGTATGGCTACGGCTTCGCCTCGCGGCTGCTGAACGGCGGCGATATCGGCATCGCGGAGGCCTATCTGCACGGCGAATGGGACACGCCGGACCTCACCCAGTTCCTCTATCTGTTCTGCGTCAATCACGATCTGATCCAGGCCATGCTGGGCGACAACCCGCTGATGCGGTTCGTGCAGATCGTGCGGCACTGGTTCAACCGCAACACCAAGCGGCAGGCCAGGCGCAACATCTATGCGCATTACGACATCGGCAACGCGTTCTATTCGTCATGGCTGGACTCCAGCATGACCTATTCGTCCGCGCTGTATGAAAACCACACTGACGATCTCACCGCCGCGCAGACCAACAAATATCGCCGGCTGGCGGAAGCGATCGACCTGCAGCCCGGGCAACGGCTGCTGGAAATCGGCTGCGGCTGGGGCGGCTTCGCCGAATACGCCGCGAAGAACCACGGCGTCCATGTCGTCGGCCTGACCATCAGCATGGAGCAGCGCGACTTCGCCCGCAAACGCATCCAGGACGCCGGGCTCGCCGACCGCGTCGAGATCAGGTTCCAGGACTATCGCGACGAGCGCGGCCAATACGACCGCATCGCCTCGATCGAGATGATCGAAGCGGTCGGCGAGCAGTTCTGGCCGAAATATTTCTCGCAGCTGCGCGACCGCCTGCTGCCGGGCGGGCTGGTCGGCATCCAGGCCATCACCATCCAGGACCGCTTCTTCCAGGCCTATCGCCGCGAGGTCGATTTCATCCAGCGCTATGTGTTCCCCGGCGGGATGCTGCCCTCGCCGCAGGTGCTGAAATCGCTCGGCGAAAAGTTCGGCGTTCCTGTCATCCGCGAGCACGTGTTCGGGCAGGATTATGCCAAGACGCTCGCGATCTGGAGAGATAATTTCCGTGCGGCGTGGCCGAGCCTGACCCCGCTCGGCTTCGACGACCGCTTCCGCCGGCTTTGGGAATACTACCTCGCCTATTGCGAAGCCGGCTTCCTCTCCGGAAACATCGACGTGCGCCAGGTGGTGTTCGCCAAATCGCGCTGACAGAGCGCGCTGACCCAGCTGCGCAGACAAGCATGCCGTGCGCCAGCGGTGCCTTGTACGGTCACAATCGCTGCATTAGGTTCGTGCCTAGCGATTGTGCAACAGTTTGAAGAAATCCCCCCGACATGAATATCAATAACGACGTCGTCGAAGCGATCGGCCGTACCCCGCTGATCAAGCTGAAGCGCGCCTCCGAAGAGACCGGCTGCACCATTCTCGGCAAGGCGGAGTTCATGAATCCCGGACAGTCGGTCAAGGATCGCGCCGCGCTGCACATTATTCGCGACGCCATGACACGCGGCACGCTGCGGCCCGGCGGGGTCGTGGTCGAGGGCACCGCGGGCAACACCGGCATCGGCCTCGCGCTGGTCGCCAACGCGCTCGGCTTCCGCACCGTGATCGTGATCCCGGAGACGCAGAGCCAGGAAAAAAAGGACATGCTGCGGCTGTGCGGCGCCGAGCTGATCGAAGTGCCGGCAGTGCCCTACGCCAACCCGAACAATTACGTGAAGCTGTCCGGCCGGCTCGCCGAACAGTTGGCGGCCTCCGATCCGAACGGCGCGATCTGGGCCAACCAGTTCGACAACGTCGCCAACCGTCAGTCCCACATCGACACCACCGCGCCGGAAATCTGGCAGCAGACCGACGGCAAGGTCGACGGGTTCGTCTGCGCGGTCGGCACCGGCGGCACCCTGGCGGGCGTGTCGCTCGGGTTGAAATCGTTCAACGACAGGATCCGCATCGCGCTGTCCGACCCGATGGGCTCGGCGCTGTACAATTACTACAAGCACGGCACGCTGAAATCCGAAGGCTCGTCGATCACCGAAGGCATCGGCCAGGGCCGCGTCACCGCCAATCTCGAAGGCGCGCTGGTCGACGACGCCTATCAGATCCATGACGAAGAAGCGGTGCCGATCATCTTCGACCTGCTCGAACATGAGGGCCTGTGTCTCGGCGGCTCCTCCGGCATCAACATCGCCGGCGCGATCCGCATGGCAAAGGACCTCGGCCCCGGCCACACCATCGTGACCATCCTGTGCGACTACGGCACGCGCTATCAGTCGAAACTGTTCAACCCGGACTTCATGCGCAGCAAGAACCTGCCGGTCCCGGCCTGGCTGGAGAAACGCACCAGCATCACGGTGCCGTTCGAGACGGTGTAGTCTACCCGTCGCCACGTTCGTGTCCCGGGCGCGGTGCAGCGCGCAGCGCTGCTCCGCAGAACCGGGACCGTAGCGGGCGCTGCCGTCGATACGGTCCCGGTTCTGCGAAGCGGCATGAAGAATGCCGCATCGCGCCCGGGACACCGCCCCCCGACCGCGTCATGCCCGGGCTGGCAACACACTCAATGTCTCGCCGTTCGTCATGCCCGGCCCTGTGCCGGGCATCCACGTCTTTGCGGCCCAAGAGGCGTGGATGGCCGGGACAAGCCCGGCCATGACATCGGCGTGTTAAGCCCTCACCGCAGGATCTGACCGAGAAACAGCTTGGTCCGCTCGTGCTGCGGGTTGGCAAAGAACTCGGCAGGCGTGTTGGCCTCGATGATCTGGCCGGCGTCCATGAACACCACGCGGTCGGCGACCTGCTTGGCGAAGCCCATTTCGTGGGTCACCACCAGCATGGTCATGCCCTCCTCGGCGAGGTCGACCATGGTGTCGAGCACCTCCTTGACCATTTCGGGGTCGAGCGCCGAGGTCGGCTCGTCGAACAGCATCACCTTCGGGTTCATCGTCAGTGCACGCGCGATCGCGACGCGCTGCTGCTGGCCGCCGGAGATCTGGCCGGGATACTTGCCCGCCTTGTCGGGGATGCGCACGCGCTCGAGATATTTCATCGCCTGCGCCTCGGCTTCCTTCTTCGGAATGTTGCGCACCCAGATCGGCGCCAAGGTGCAGTTTTCCAGCACGGTGAGATGCGGAAACAGATTGAAGCTCTGGAACACCATGCCGACCTCGCGGCGCACCGCGTCGACCTGCTTCAGGCTGGGGCCGAGCTCGATGCCGTCGACCACGATCTCGCCCTCCTGGAATTCCTCCAGCGCGTTGACGCAGCGGATCAGGGTCGACTTGCCGGAGCCGGACGGGCCGCAGATCACGATGCGCTCGCCGCGGGCGCAGGCGATGCTGACGTCGCGCAGCACGTGGAAGTCGCCGTACCATTTGTTAAGGCCCGCGACATTGACGATCGGTTGGTCAGCCATCCGTTGCAGTCCTGGTTTACGTGCGCCGATGTGCGTTGAGACGATGCTCGACGAACAGCGAATAGCGCGACATGCCGAAGCAGAACACGAAGTACACGATGCCGGTGAAGGCGAAGCCGGTGAACAGCGTCGACGGCGTCGACCAGGTCGGGTCGGCGAACGCGGCGCGCAACTGGCCGAGCAGGTCGAACAGCGCCACGATCGACACCAGCGAGGTGTCCTTGAACAGCGCGATGAAGCTGTTGACCAGGCCCGGAATGACGTGCCGCAGCGCCTGCGGCATCACCACGAGGCCCGTTGTCTTCCAGTACGACAGGCCGAGCGCACTCGCCGCCTCGGCCTGCCCGCGCGGGATCGCCTGCAGGCCGCCGCGGATCACCTCGGCGTTGTAGGCGCCGGCGAACAGCGCGATGCCGATCAGCACGCGGACCAGCCCGTCGACGGTGAAGTTGCCCGGCAGGAACAGCGGCAGCATGTAGGTCGCGAAGAACAGCACGGTGATCAGCGGCACGCCGCGCCAGAATTCGATGAAGCCGACCGAGAACAGCCGGATCAGCGGGATCGTCGAGCGCCGGCCCAGCGCCAGCGCGATGCCGACCGGCATCGAGGCGACGATGCCGGTGACCGACACCACCAGCGTGATCAGCATGCCGCCCCACAGCCGCGTGCCGACGACCGGCAGGCCCTCGCGATCGAGCTTCAGCAGGATGATGACAATGGCGATGCCGGCGAACATCGCGAGCGCATAGAGCACCGGGCGCAGCGCGGCGCGCAGGCCGCCGGCCAGCACCACCAGCAGCGCCGTGACGATGACGACGGTGGCGCCGAGGTCGAGCCACAGCGGATGCTCCGAGCTCTGGATCTGGTCGCGCAGCCAGGTCAGCGGCGACACGATCCAGCTGAGCACCGTGCCGATCAGCGCAATGCCCTGCCCCAGCAGCGACAGCACCGGCCCGATCCCCGCGATCTTGGCGCCGGAATTCGCCAGCGCGTTGCCGGTCTCATTGATGCTTCCGGCAAGCCCGCCGAGCAGCCCGGCGCTCCAGCTCACGGCAAAGCCGCGCAGGCCGCCGCCATGCAGCAGGAAGTAAGCGAGTATCGGGAACGCAATGAAGAACAGCCCCGCATTAAGCGCCTTCGCGGGCACCTTCGGGATCAGCAGCGGCAGCAGCAGCAGGGCGGCCAGCGCAAAGGTGAGGTTGACCCGCCAGCGCTCCGGCGTCGGATAGAAGCCGTAGATGAATTGTCCGAACTTCGCGCTGATGAACGGCCAGCATGCGCCGACCTCGCGGCCGACGGTCTCGGCAAGGCAGGCGGTGCGGTTTTCGCCGGTCCACACCGCGTCGATCAGCAGGAATTTGATGCTCGGCACGATGGTGACGTAGAGCAGCGCGATGCCGAGCACGGTGAGGATGATGTTGGTCGGCGAGTTCAGCAGCCGGGTGCGCACCAGCCCGACGAAGCCCGTGGTCTTGACCGGCGCCGGCCGCGGCGCGGTCAGGTCGCCGCGCACGAAGGACGCGGCCATGTCCGGACTGGTGTCGTCCAGCGCACTCATTGTCCCGTACTCCGGCCGATCCGCCACCCGTAGAAGCTCATCAGCGCGCTGGTGACCAGCGAGATGATCAGATAGACGCCCATGGTGATGGCGATGATCTCGATCGCCTGCCCGGTCTGGCTCATCGTGGTGCCGGCGAACACCGAGAACAGGTCCGGATAGCCGATCGCCACCGCCAGCGACGAGTTCTTGGTCAGGTTGAGATACTGGTTGGTCAGCGGCGGCAGGATCACCCGCATCGCCTGCGGCACCACAACCAGCCGCAAGGTCGAGCCGCGCGTCAGCCCCAGCGAGGCGCCGGCTTCCATCTGGCCCTTGTGCACCGACTGGATGCCGGCGCGCACGATCTCGGCGATGAAGGCCGCGGTATAGGTCGCCAGCGCCAAAGTGAGCGCGACGAATTCCGGCGCCAGCCGCATGCCGCCGGCGAAGTTGAAGCCGCGCAGCACCGGGATGTCGAACGTCACCGGCTTGCCGAAGATCAGTGCCGCCAGCAGCGGCAGCCCGATCAGCGCGCCGAGCACATAGGGCCACACCACGATGCGCTGGCCGCTCTGGAACAGCCGGCGCCGCGCATAGGCCGGCAGGGCGATTGCCAGCGCCAGCGCGATCAGGATCGCGAACAGGAACGCGCTCAGCCCCGGCTGCCCGACCGGACCCGGGATCACCAGCCCGCGGTTGCTCAGGAAGATGCTGTCGAGCACCGTGACGCTCTGCCGCGGATTGGGCAAGGTGCCGAGCACCGCCAGATACCAGAACAGGATCTGGAACAGCAGCGGCAGGTTGCGCATCAGCTCGACATAGCCGCCCGCAATCCGCGACAGCAGCCAGTTCGGCGACAGCCGTCCCAGCGCCACCAGGAATCCCAGGATGGTGGCGAAGAAGATGCCGATCACCGCCACCACAAGCGTGTTGACGAGGCCGACCAGGAACACCCGCGTGTAGCTGTCGGACTCCTGATACGGGATCAGCGCCTGGCTGACACCGAAGCCGGCGGTCTGCGACATGAAGCCGAAGCCGGAGGCGATGCGCTGGTTCGCCAGGTTTTCACGGGCGTTGTCGACGATCTCGTAACCGATCCACGCCAGTGCGGCGAGGAACAGGATCTGCAGGATCAACCCCTTCCAGCCGGCCCCGCCGCCCAGCAGCCGTCGCAGCTTTGCGACGAACTGCGACGGTGGGGCGCGGGCCTCGATCGCCATCGGCGCGGCCGGTCGCGCTTAGCGGATCGGCGGCGCGTACTGGATCCCGCCCTTGTTCCAGAGCTGGTTGAGGCCGCGGGCGATGCCGAGCTTGGAGCCGGCGCCGACATTGCGATCGAAGGATTCGCCGTAATTGCCGGTCGCCTTGACGATGCGGGTCACCCAGTCCTTGGTCAGGCCGAGCTGTTCGCCGAGATTGCCGTCGGTGCCGAACACGCGCTTCAATTCCGGCTTGTCCGACTTCGACATCTCCTCGACGTTCTTTTGGTTGACGCCGAGTTCCTCGGCGTTAAGCATCGCGAACAGCGTCCACTTCACCACGTCGAACCACTGGTCGTCGCCGTGGCGCACCAGCGGGCCGAGCGGCTCCTTGGAGATCACTTCCGGCAGCACCGCGTGATCGGCCGGGGTCGCGACCTTGAGGCGCTGGGCGTAGAGCTGCGAGACGTCCGAGGTGAAGACGTCGCAGCGGCCGGATTCATAGGCCTTGATCGCTTCGTCGGCGGTGCCGAACGCGATCACTTCGTACTTCATGTTGTTGCCCTTGAAATAGTCGGCAACGTTCTGCTCGTTGGTGGTGCCGGTCTGCACGCAGATCGAGGCGGAGTTCAGCTCCAGCGCGGAATTCACCTTGAGCGACTTCTTCACCAGGAAGCCCTGGCCGTCGTAATAGGTCACGCCGACGAAGTTGACGCCGAGCGAGGTGTCGCGAGACACCGTCCAGGTGGTGTTGCGCGACAGCACGTCGATTTCGCCGGACTGCAGCGCGGTGAAGCGGTCCTTGGCCGACAGCGGCACGAACTTCACCTTGGTGGCGTCGTCGAAGATCGCGCCGGCGACGGCGCGGCAGATGTCGACGTCGATGCCGGTCCAGTTGCCCTTGTCGTCGGGCGCCGAGAAGCCCGGCAGACCCTGGCTGACGCCGCAGGACAACATGCCGCGATCCTTGACCGTCTTGAGGGTCTGGGCGACCGCGGGCTGGGCCGCAAGGCCGGCACCGACGGCAAGAGCAACAACGAGGGATGCGCGTTTCATGGCAAAGCCTTTCAGGAGCTTCGGAAAGAATGACGTGGCGACCGTTGCTGGAGACGGATCGTCGCATCCATACGCTAAACCACGTACCCGCCCGCGGAGGCTCCGCGGCCGGGTGGATAACGCAGGATCGACACTCGCGCCCCCTCGCGTGCGGCAACCGGACTGGACCGCATCACAGAACGAGTTGAGCGCCGGGTCAAGGGGTTGACGGCGATCTCGTGCGTCCTGTTACTAGAAACTTCTCCGGCGCGCTATTTCCCGGCGGCAGGCCGGGAGGCAAGTCATCACATGGTATAATGAACTGATGAAAACGTCCGACGACGGCCGCGCGCCGCTTCAATCCGACACGATGCTGGTTACCGGGGGCCGCGACACCCTGGCGCAGAAAGGCTTCGTCAATCCGCCGGTGGTCCGCGGCTCGACCGTGCTGTATCCGACCGCCGAGGATCTGCACGCCCATCGCGGCGAATTCCAGTACGGACGCCACGGCACGCCGACCACCAAGGCGTTGCAGCAGGCACTGATGGCGCTGGAAGGCCCGAACTGCGCCGGCGTCGGTCTTGCGCCGTCCGGCGTGTCGGCGATCTCCACCGCGTTGCTGGCGGTGCTGCAGGCCGGCGATCATCTGCTGGTCTGCGACAACGCCTATCGCCCGACCCGGCTGTTCTGCAACGGCATGCTGGCGCGGCTCGGCATCGAGACCAGCTACTTCGATCCGATGATCGGTGCCGGTATCGCCGCGCATCTGCGGCCGAACACCAAGGCGGTGATGGTCGAGGCGCCCGGCTCGCAATCCTTCGAGATGCCGGACGTGCCGGCGATCGCCGCGGTCGCGCACGCGCATGGCGCCATCGTGCTGGACGACAACACCTGGGCGACGGCGCTGTATCACCGCTCGCTCGATCAGGGCGTCGACATCAGCATCCAGTCCGCCACCAAATACATCGGCGGCCATTCCGACATCATGTTCGGCACCATCGCCGCCAATGCCGCCGCATGGCCGAAGCTGGCCGATGCGATTAGGCTGCTCGGCGTCTGCGCCGGTCCCGACGACGTGTTCCTCGCGCTGCGCGGCCTGCGCACGCTGTCGGTGCGCCTCGCGCATCACCAGCGTTCCGGGCTGGAGATGGCGCGCTGGCTGCAGGGCCGGCCCGAAGTGCTGCGCGTGCTGCATCCTGCGCTGCCTGACGATCCCGGCCACGCGATCTGGCAGCGCGACTTCACCGGCGCGTCGGGATTGTTCAGCGTCGTGCTTAAGCCGGCGCCGCAGGCGGCGGTCGACGCGCTGCTCGACACCGTCCGGCTGTTCGGCATGGGCTATTCCTGGGGCGGCTTCGAGAGCCTCGTCATCCCGTTCGACTGCGCGACCTATCGCACCGTGACGCCGTGGCAGCCGGGCGGCCCTGCCCTGCGGCTGCACATCGGACTGGAAAGCGTCGACGATTTGAAAGCCGATCTCGACGCGGGCTTCGCGGCGTTCAAAAAGGCGGCGGGCTGACGGCCGGAACGACAAATGATGCGGCCGCATCCCTCCCGCGGCCGGGCTGGCCTGAGATTCTCGTTGGCCTGGTGGTGCTGGCCGTGGTCGGCCTGTTCGGCGGCGCGCTGATCACGCAACTGCCAATCAGTCCGGTTGCAGTCGGCCTGATGCTGGCGGCGCTCTCCGGCGTCGCAACAGGTGTCGCATTTTTCGCGGCGTTCGCCTTGCGCATTCGCTCATGGCACGCCTTCGGCGTACGCGCGACCTCGCTGCGGTGGCTGATGATCGGCGCCGGCGTGGGAGTGATCACCTTTGTTGCCAAGGGCCTCGCGGTCCTCGCCTATATCGCGCTGACCGGCGACCTCACTACCCCGCAGGACACTTATGCGACCGGCGCCAGCGGCGGCCTCTGGACCATCATCGCCGCGACCATCTTCCTTGCCGTTCTGACGCCGCTCGGCGAAGAACTACTGTTTCGCGGCGTCGTCGCCAATGCGCTTCTGCGCTACGGACCGTTCATCGGCGTCGGCGGCAGCGCGGCGGTGTTCGCGGCGTTCCACGGGTTCAACGTCGTCTTCCCCGTGGCGCTGGTGGCTGGCATCGCGGCGGGCGAGGTGTTCCGGCGCAGTGAATCTGTGTGGCCGGCGGTGGTCCTGCACGGCGTCGTCAACCTGCCGACCATTCCGCTCATGGTCCTCGCGCGCGCGGCTGAATGATGGCGCGCGGACGGAGCCGATCGCACATTCCTGATTCGCGCGCAGCCGCGCTGCAGCCGCCAGAATGACGAGGCTTGCTACTCGCGGGCTTTTCCGCCGCGCCGCTTCTCGCCGATGATCAGCATGATGTTGCGGACATAGATGATGGTCGCCAGCCCCTGCCCGATGATGATCACCGGCTCGCGCTTGACGATGCCGTAGACCAGCGTCATCAGCCCGCCGCCCATCGAGAAGAACCAGAACGCCATCGGCACCACGCTGCGGCCGGCGCGTTCGCTGGAGATCCACTGCACCAGGAAGCGAGCGGTGAACAGCAGTTGCGCGACCAGGCCGAAGCCGAGCCAGAAGTCGAACTTCAGCACGAACACGTCGTAGAGATATTCGCGCAGGTCGCTGCCGAACTGGATCAGCATCACATCACCTCGGTGGCGACCGGCGTCGACTTCTTGCGGCGGATCAGCCACCACACGCCCGCGAGGTCCATCAGCCCGATCCACAGCCGGTCGAAGAAGCCGTAATTCGACACGCCGGAGTGCCGCGGCCGGTCGATCACATCGACATAGACGATCTCGAAGCCCTCGCGACGCACCAGCGCCGGCAGAAAGCGATGCAACCCGTCGAAATACGGCAGCGCCAGAAACACGTCGCGGCGGAACGCCTTCAGCCCGCAGCCGGAATCGCGGGTGCCGTCCTTGAGGATGGCGCCGCGCACCTTGTTGGCGACGCGTGACTGCATTTTCTTGAATCCGGTGTCCTTGCGCCCGACCCGCTGCCCGGCGGCCAGACCAACGCGGTCGCCGCCGGATTCGATCCCGGCGATCAGGTCCGGCAGGAACGCCGGATTGTTCTGGCCGTCGCCGTCGAGCGTCGCCACGATGCCGCCCTGCGCCGCGCGCACGCCGGTGCGCACCGCCGCCGATTGCCCGCCCGAACGGGCATGCCTGATCTGCCGCAGGTTGCTTCGCTGCTGCATGATCTCCGACAGCCGCAGCGGCGTGGCGTCGGTCGAGCCGTCATCGACATAGATGATCTCATAGGCCCAGCGGCCATCGAGCGCCGCGGCGATCTCGGCGATCAGCGGCGCGACATTGTCGGCCTCGTTGCGCACCGGAACGACGATGGACACCGCAACAGGCGAGGTGCCGGAACTGGTCAAAGGCTCACTCATGGTCGGATCGGTCCGCGTTGGAAAAGCGCAAGCGCGGCAAGTCGCGGCGCCCGCTTCTTATGGGGCGAAGGCCTGCCGGGCAACCCTTTTGAGGTCGTCCGCCGATGGTCCGGGCAGCGCGCGGATGGTGCCGTCCGAGCCGATCGCGAAGCCCAGCCGGCGCGCCGCGAACCAGTAGCGCACCACCATCGCGCCGACCACGCCGGTCAGCGCGCCGGCGACGACGTCGCTGGGATGATGCGCCAGCAACACCAGCCGGCTGGCGCCGATGACCAGCGCATAGGCGACCATCACGCCGGTCAGTCGCGGCCACACCGTGGCCACCGCGAACGCCAGCGCGAAGCCGGTGATCGAGTGACCCGACGGGAAGCTCGCATAGGCCTCGCTCCACGAGAAGTACACGAAGTTGAAGGCATTGGCCTCGCCGCCGACGAACGGACGGCCGCGGCCGAACAGGCCCTTCAGCAGCTCACCGGCAATCACCGGCACCAGAACGGCAAAGAACACGTAGAGCACCCGCGTGCCGAAACTCATCAGCACGGTCCGCGACGTCGCGCGCAGCCGCGGCGCGATCAGCGCGATCACGATCAGCAGTGCGCCGAGCAGCATCAGCACGTACGACGATTTGCCGAAGGCCGTGACGATGCGGATCGGCCACAGGCTCGCGGTGCCATAAGCGGGCATCAGGCCGATGCCCCACGCGTCCAGCAGGAACATCAGCACCAGAATGACCGCAGCGAGCGCGACGCTCAGCAGCAGGAACCGTCGCGCCAGATAACGCCGCGCATGGGCGCGATGCGAATGCATCGGCTCGCGCACCAGCTTGGCGAGCGTCAGCCGGACGAACGCAATCAGCATCGCGCCGTAGCCGCGCTGTGCTTCGGTCGCCGGCATCAGCGCGTCCCCTCGGAGCGGAACACGGTGACCGCGATGGCGCGGCCGAGCGAGTAGTTATAGGCGTCGATCCGGGTCGCCACATTGTAGCGCAGCCCGATCGCCTCGGCGCGCTGCGCAAAGGCGCGCTCCATGCGGGCCTCCACCAGCGCGAAGCGGCAGCTGCCCTGCCCGAGGAAATCAGCGGCGCCGGAGCCGTCGGTCAGCAGGGTCGAGGTCCCGGTCATGAACACCAGGCTCGGCTCCTGATAGCCGGCAGCGGCCGCCTTCGGGCCGATGCATTCGACGCTGCGCAGCACGCGCGCGATCTCGACGCTCGGAAACAGCGGCGTCAGCGACGGCAGCACGATGCCGTAGACCGCGACGCTGAGAAACAGCGATGCGACCGCCGCGTTCAGCAGCGATCCCTCGGCGCGATGATTGTCGAACAGACGCCACGCCGCCAGTCCGAAGATCAGCGACACCGCGATGAACGGCCAGGCCAGGAACGCCGGCTGCCGGGTGAAAGTGATCGCGCCGACCACTGCCAGCGTCAGCACCACCGTGGGAATCGCGAACCACCACGCGGCACCCTTGGACAGCCAGGACTGCGATAGCACCCGCCGTTCCAGCGCGCCGACCGTCAGGATGGCGATCGCCGGATACAGCGGCAGCACGTAATGCGGCAGCTTGGTCACCACGATCTCGAAGGCGATCCAGGACGGCACCAGCCAGGCCAGCAGATATTGCGCGCCAGGCTCGCGCCGCGCCCGCCACACCGCCGGCGTCGCCATGCCGGCCAAAGCCGCGCCTGGCCAGAACGTCACCCAGAACAACAGGAAGTACAGCCCCGGTGGCGCGCCGTGCGATTCCTGCGCGCTCACCACCTTGCCCAGCATGTCGCCGCCGACCGAGTCGGCGAAGAAGGTATCGCCGGCGCGCAGGAAGATCGCGACGAACCACGGCAGCACCAGCACCAGCAGCCAGGCGATGCCCCACAGCGGCTTCAACCGCCGCAGCCAGCCGAGCGAACGGTCGCACACCGCCAGCGTGACGATGGTCAGTCCGACGAACATCAGGATCAGCGGACCCTTGAGCAGGATGCCGAACGCCAGCGCGGTCCAGAACATCGCCGGCCAGGTCCAGGTCGTCGAGCGCCACGATGCGGCCGCAGGTTCGTCGCCGCGCTGCCATGACAGATAGATGCGCCCCATCGACCCCATCGCGGCCACGACCGCGAACAGCAGAGCGGCGTCGGTCTTGGCCAGCCGCGCTTCGACGCCCAGCAGGATCGAACTGCACATGATCAGTCCGGCGAGCACCGCGCCGCGCCGCGTCACGAAGCCCAGCGCGGTCCAATAGGTCAGCAGCACCGCCCCGATCGCCGCCAGCAGCGACGGCACCCGGTACAGCCAGATCCGCACCTGCGCGCGCGGCACGCCGAGGCTGGAGGCGGTCTCCACCACCGCCGCCTGCAGCCAATAGATGCCGACCGGCTTCTTGTAGCGGACCTCGTCCTGGAAGCGGATGTCGATGAAGTCGTCGGTTTCCACCATCTGCTTGGTGGCCTGGGCGAATCTGGCCTCGTCGCGATCGATCGGCGGGATGTTGAAGAACCCCGGCAGGAAGAACAGCAGCCCGCAGACGATCAGGAACGCACTGGCCCGCGCATGCCCGGCGCTGACGAAATCCAGCACCGCCACCAGCCGGCTTCCGGGATTCAGGCGGCGTTTAGGCTCGCGCGGGGCGCCAAATCGGGGCGTCGGATAGATCTCGCTCATGCGGTTTCGCATACGCTGAAACCGATGGCCGGACAACCAGATGGCCGGATGTTACTGGATTCTGACGACAACTGTGTCCGCGGCGCCCGCGGCATCCATCACGGTGAGCCGGACGAAGCCGGGGCCCGGCGGATCGATCAGCCCGCGGCGGCGGCTGTCGATTTCGCCGGCCGCCACCCCGTTGACCAGCACGGTCAGCGGCAGCACGCCGCCCGCCACCCGCACGGGAACCTGCGCGGAATCGCCCGAACCGCCGACGTCGATCCGCGAGCCGTTGAGCGGAAACTGGATATGCAGTGCCTGCTCGCTGCCGGTCCGCACCAGATCGCCGGCCGGCCGGAACCGGCGCAGCGGCAATGGCAGCTTGGCGTTGGCGGCCACCAGCGTGCCGCGCGGCGCCTTTGGCAACGCGGCCGGCAATCGTCCGGTGCGGGCGAAGGCATCGAACAGGATCGGCGCCGCCGCGGTCCGTCCGACCAGTCCCGGCACCGCGGCGCCGTCCGGCCGGCCGACCCAGACGCCGATCGTCATCCGACCGTCGAACCCGACCGACCAGGCATCGCGATAGCCGTAGCTGGTGCCGGTCTTGAACGCGATCCGGCCGTGGACGCCGTTGTCCGGCGGCGGCGTGCCGATCAGGACGTTGCCGACGTGCCAGGCTGCGACCTGATCCATGAGTCGCAGAGTCTCATGTGGCTCGCTGGATTCACTGGCGATTTCCTGCACACCGATGGTGTTGCCGAGGCGCGGAATGCCCGCATAGAGCTGGGTCAGATCCTGCAGCGTGATGCCGACGCCGCCGAGCCCCATCGCCAGCCCCGGCACCTCGTCCTTCGGCAGCACCAGGCTGGCGCCGGCCTGTTTCAACCGCGACGACAACCGGTGGGCGCCGACCCGGTCGAGCAGCGCGATCGCCGGGACGTTCAGCGACAATTGCAGCGCCTTGCGCACCGGCACGGTGCCCTGGAAGCTCATGTCGAAGTTTTCCGGGGCGTAGCTGCCGAACCGGATCGGCCGGTCGTCGATCAGGCTCTCCGGATGCACCAGCCCGTCCTCGAAGGCGAGACCGTAGATGAACGGCTTCAGCGTCGACCCCGGCGACCGCACCGCCCGGGTCATGTCGACCTGCCCGGCGCGGCGGTCGCTGAAATAATCCGGCGAACCGACCCGGGCCAGCACGTCGCCGCTGTCATTGTCGATCGCGATCATGGCGATCGAGATGTCGGTACCCAGCGCCTCGGCGCGGTCGCGCGCCAGCGCCTCGAGCGGCCGCTGGATGGCGGAATCCAGCGTCAGCCGGATCACGGGCCGGCCCTTGGCATTCAGGACCGCCTGGTCGGCGGAATGCGGCGCCAGCACCGGCATCGGTTTCCGCACGCGCGGGACCGCCACCGCCCGCGCCTGCGCGGCATCCTCCGCCGAGACCTCGCGCTGCTGTACCATGCGGTCGAGCACCCGGTCGCGCGCGATGGTCGCGATGCCGGGATGCCGATCGAGCCGGCGGGTCTCGGGCGACTGCGGCAGCGCCACCAGCAACGCCGCCTCGGCCAGCGACAGCCGCTTCGGCTCCTTGCCGAAATAGCCCAGCGTCGCGGCGCGGATGCCCTCGAGATTGCCGCCGAACGGCGCCAGCGCGAGGTAGAGGTCGAGGATCTGGTCCTTGTTCAGCTCGCGCTCGAGCTGAAGGGCGCGCACCATCTGCCGCAGTTTTACCGCGACCGAGCGCTCGCGGCGCGGCTCGATCAGCCGGGCAAGCTGCATGGTGATGGTCGAGCCGCCCGACACGATGCGGCCGTGAGTCACCAACTGCCAGCCGGCACGGCCGAGCGCGAGCGGATCGACGCCGTGATGCGCGTGGAAGCGGCGATCCTCATAGGCCAGCAGCAACTTGAGGTAGGTCGGATCAACCGCGGTTTCCGCATCGACCGGCAGCCGCCACCGGCCATCGGCCATCGCATAGGCGCGCAGCAGCCTGTTGTTGCGGTCGACGACCGACGTCGACACCTTCCGCGCATCATCCAGCGGCAACGGGCCGAGTGAGGACACCCACGCAAACACAGCACCCGCGCAGATGACGGACAACGTCGCAGCAACTGCAACACTTCGTACGAGCCACCGCCCCCTCCGCTTGTCATGGCCGGGCTCGTCCCGGCCATCCACGCCTTCAGGCGGCAAAGGCGTGGATGCCCCGAACAAGTCCGGGCATGACGCACTCATTGGGTGGGACGCTGAACTCATTTCGCCGGTCGCACCTCGATCGTGCCCGTGCCGGTCCGGCCGTAGCGCGAGGGCTGGTACATGTCCTCGACATAGGCCTGCGGCAGCACGTAGCGGCCCGGCGACACCGCGCGCACCACATAGGCGACGGTGAACACCGCCTTGTCGTCCGCCGCACGCTTGATCGCCGCGGTGAAGCGGTCGTCGCGGAATTCGGTGTGCTCGGGCTCCGCGCCGTCCTCGATCCAGTCCAGCGTGCCGGCATCGCCGGACGACACCAGCCGCGGATTGTCGATCTCGAAGCCGGCCGGCAGATAGTCGGCCACCATGATGTGACCGTATTCCGGCTTGGCCTCGGTGATCTTGAGAACGACGGCGAAGCGATCGTTCTGCTTGGCCTTGCTCGGATCGGCCGGCGTGCCGTCGAGCGCGAAGTAGTTGCGCTCGATCCTGAACCCGTTAGCCGCCGCCGGCTCCGGCGTGACCGGCGAGCCGGTCACCGACACCACGGCCTGCACCGGCGCATCACCCGCATTGGCGATGCGAACCGGCCTGCCCTCGATCTCGGCGGCCTTGTAGCTGCGGTTGAGCACGGATCTCACCACGCTGCCATTGAGGTCGAGCGCGATCGAAGCCGACTCTTTCGCCAGCGCGCGCGACGCCAGCACCAGCCAGGCGTTCTCCTGCGTCGAGGTGGTCGGCGCCAGCCCGCGCGCCGCCTCGACCCGCTGCACCGCCGTCATCAAGGTCGCGCGCGGCGCATTGCCCTCGCTGGCGAGCGACACCAGCGCCGCGGCATCACGCAGTTGCGAGCCGTAGTCGACCCGGCCGAACTGCAGCGTGGGTTTCGGCGCGAGGCTGTCCAGCGCGGCCGCATAGGCCCGCTCCGCCCGCGCGCGGTCGCCGACCAGCGCCAGCGCTGCAGCAAGCTGCGCCTTGGCGATCGGCGTCGCGAGGTTGGTCAGCTTGGTGTCGGCGAGATAGCGCAGGTCGCCGATCGGCGCGCTGCCGTTGCGGGCCAGCACGTAAAGCCCGTAAGCCAGATCGCGGCCGCCATCCTTCTCCGGCTCCTCGGCGTTCACGACGGAATTGCGGATCCGGTCGAGCGCGCTACGAAATAGTGCGTCCGGCACCGCAAAGCCCTTTTCGCGCGCACGCGTCAGGAAGTCGGTGACATAGGCGTCGAGCCAGGCGTCATCGCCGCCCGACGACCACAGCCCGAACGAGCCGTTCGAGCCCTGCCGCGCCAGCAGCCGGTCGATCGAGTCGCGGATGCGCTGGTCGGCGGTCGTGTCCATCGCCAGATGCGCGCCGGCCGACAATTCGTTGACGTAGAGCAGCGGCATCGCCCGGCTGGTGATCTGCTCGGAGCAGCCGAACGGATAGCGGTCGAGCGCCTTCAGGATGGTGGCGGCGTCGAGCGCGGTGGACAGGCCGACCGACAGCGAGAATCCGCCGGTGCCAGGCACCAGGTCGGAGAACATATCGGTCGTCAGCGTCAGGCTCTCGCCCTTCGCCATCGTCCGGATCGACCGCCGCGCCAGGATCTGCGTCGCCGCCTTGACGTCGAGCACGTAGTTGCGCGCCAGCGACAGGCCGTTCGGCCCGGCGATCGCGACGTTGAACTGCGCGGCGCCGGCACCGCTGGCGTCGATCGGCAACGTGGCCAACCCGCGCTGCTTCTCGGCGAGCTTCAGCGTGGTCGCGGCGTTGCCGCCGAGCCGCACCGGGCCGGTGGCCTTCACCGTCACCGTGTAGTCGCCGGCGGCGCCTTCGACATTGTCGAGGTCGAAGCTCATGGTGCCGCGGTCGCCGCTCAGCAGGAAGCGCGGCAGCGTTGTGGTCAGCACCACCGGATCGCGCACGATCACGTCGGCCGTGGCGCGGCCGACCTTGGTGGCGCTCCACGCCACCGCCATCACCCGCGCGGTGCCGGCGAATTCCGGGATCTCGAAGCTGACCTCGGCAGTGCCGTCGGGGCCGACGGTGACGATGCCGGAATACAGCGCAAGCGGCTTCTGCGTCGGCGGGCTGCCCTGCAATTCCCCGCCGGCGGAATCGCCGCCACTGCGGATCTGGCCGCGCGTCCCCTGCATGCCGTCGATCAGTTGCCCGTAGAGGTCGCGGACCTCAGAGGTCATGCGGCGCTGGCCGAGATAGTAGTCGTCCGGCGCCGGCGGCTTGTAGTTGGTGAGATTCAGGATGCCGACATCGACCGCGGCCACCACGATCTTGGCGTCCTCGCCGGGGCTGAGGCCGCCGATCTTCACCGGCAGCTTCAGCGTGGTCGACGGCCGCACCATCGCCGGGGGCGACAGCGACACCGAGAGCGTCCGCGCCGCCTTGTCGATGCCGAACCATTTCAGGCCGATCGCCCGGCCGGGCATGCGCTGCGCGGCGGCGTCGAGCGGCCGGCGCAGGGTCGCGACCACATAGGCGCCGGTGCCCCAGTCCTTGCCGACCGGGATCCTGACCTGCGACATCCCCTCCTTGACCGCGACGCTCTGCGTCGTGAGCAGCCGGTCGCCGAGCACGTTGATGGTGAGACGGCCGGCGCTGCGCGCGTTGACCGACACCGTCATCGTCTCGCCGGACTGGTATTGCGGCTTGTCGATCGAGGTTTCCAGCAGATCGGGCGTATCGGCCGAGCCGTCGGAGTACCAGCCGACGTCGAACTGCACCGAGGTCAGCGGCCCATCGGCGTCGGCGGTCTTGACGTCGAGCCGGTAGCGGCCCGGCTGCGGCGACAGCTCGATGCGCGCTGGCTTGTCGGCGGTGACGGCGACGTCGCCATCGGCTGCGCGCCGGGTCGACTTCACCGGCTCGTACTCCCACGACGAGCCCTGGCGGTACCATTGATAACGGGATTCAAGTTTCAGCAGCTCGTAGCGCAGGTCGCTGCGTGCGATCGGCTTGCCGTCCGGCGTCACCATCACGACATCGAATCCGGCCCTGTCACCCTCGGCGACGGCCTTGTCGGCAAACAGCGGCTTGACGCCGATCATCGCCGCCTTTGGCGTCACCGGCAGCACCAGCTTGCGCTCGACCGCGCGGCCGCCGGCTTCGGTCATGCGGATGAAGATCTGCGCCTCCTGCGGCTGCGTCGAGGACGGCAGCTTGGCGAGGCTGACCGGGAACGTGGCGACGCCCTTGTCGTCGGCTTCCGGCAGATCCTCCAGCGGCGTGCGCTCGTTGCTGCTGCTGTCCTCGTCGGCGACGCCGAAACTGTAGCCGTCGAAGCCGGGTCGCGCCTTGGCGGGCGCCACCAGCATGTCGCCCTCGAGCGACAGGCCGGAGGCCGGCGCGCCGTACAGGAAGCGGCCCTCGACCTTCAGTTCGACCGGCGCGTCGGGCTTGATCTCCTTGTCCTTGCTCGAGACCTCGAACTCGATCCGGTCCGGGACATAGTCCTCGACCATGAAGGTGGTCTCGCCGATCGACGGCGCTTTCGGATCGGTGAAGGCGCGCACCCGCCAGGTGCCGGTCGGCACCGCCGAATTCAGCGGCAAGGTCAGGCTGCGGCCGCCGCCGCCCTGGTCGGGCAGCACCGCGCGGCGGAATTCGACGCCGTCGGGACGCTCGACCAGCAAGGTCAGCGGCGTGCCGCCGACAGCATTGCCCTGGCCGTCGCGCAGCAGCGCGGTGAGGTACACGGTCTCGCCGGACCGATAGACGCCGCGCTCGGCATAGACGAAGGCGTCGGCGCCGGCCGGCACCGCGCGGCCGGAGACGCCGCGATCGGACAGGTCGAACGCGTTGGTCTTCAGGCTGAGAAACGCGTAGTCGCCCTTCTCGCCGCTGACCGTCAGCAGCGCCGGCGACAGCCCGCCCTCGCCGCGCGCCAGCCCCGGCTCGAACAGCACGTGGCCGGCATCGTTGGTCCGGCGCGTCGCCAGGATCTCGTTGTTGCGCGCGACCAGGCGAACCTCGGCCTTGGCGGTCGGATCGGTCGAGGCCAGCGAATTGACGAAGACGTGGATGCCGTCATTGCCGGAGAACGCGGTGAGGCCGAGGTCCGAGACGATGAACCATTGCGTCGCCAGCGAGCCGTCATCGTCCGACGCCGAGCCCGGCCCCTTGGCGGCGGCGGTCATCACATAGATGCCGGGCTGCAGGTCGCCCAGCACCTGGTCGACCGGAAACGCCGTGGTGACGTCGGTGTTGAGCGTCGTCGCGGTCTCCAGCTCGCCGGACCACACCTTCATGCCGCGCTCATTGCCGAGGTCGGCCAGTTCGTAGGAGCTCAGCGCGCGCTGGAAGTCGCTGCCGACCACGGTGTTGATCAGATTGCGGTCGCCGATCCGGAACACGTTGACCGACACCGCGCGGGTGTTGACGCTGACCAGCGGAATGCCGCGCTGGCCGGTGCGCGGCAGCACATAGGCGCGGCCGGTGAAGCGCACGAACGGCTTGCGGTCGCGGACATAGACATTGAACTCGGCGGATTTCGGCAGCGTCTCCTTCACTGTCGACGGCAGCCCGGCGCGCAGGTTGAAGTTGTAGCGCTCGCCGTGCTTGAGGCCCTCGATGCAGAGCTGCTTGTCCTCCGACGACAGCGCCGGCTTGTCGACCCCGGCCTGCGCCACGAACGGCGCGAAGTCGGTGCGCTTGGCGAGGTCTTCGGAAAACTGGAAGCAGGCCCGCGGCGACGCCGAATCCGAATCCACCGTGTAGTCCAGCAGCCGGAAGCCGTGCTCGTCGCGCTGCTTCTCGTATTGCCCGCGCACTTCGGCGACCTCGCGCAGGTCGAGCGACAGCCGCAGCGCATCCAGCGACGGCCGCCACAGCTTGCGGTCGCCGAGCGCCTTGCCGAGCGCGGCGAGTGCCTCGGCCTCCTCGGCCGGATTGGCGGCGCGCTGATAGGCGATGTAGGCCGCGGTCGAGGCCCGCTCCAGCAGGAAGGTCTGCTCGGTGCTGGTGCCGGCCTTGATCTGGAAGATGGTGCGCGCCAGCCGCAGCCAGTTGCCGCTGTCCTCCGGCGCGATCGCCGCGATCTGCCCCATCAGTTGCAGCCCGGTGCGGAAATCGGCGCGGCGGAACGCGGCGTCGGCGTCGGTGCGCAGCGCGGCGGCCGGCCGGTTGACCGCCCCCGCCTCGCTCTTGATCTGGGCCTCAAGCTTGACCGCCGAATCGGCGAGGTCGTCGCGCCGGAACGCCTTGTCGGCGGCGAGCGCCGACTGCAGGCCGAGCGCCAGCGCGGCGCAGATCGTCAGAGCGCGAAACAAACCGGTCATGGAAAACCCCCTGCGCGGACGTCTGGCCGCGGACGCAAGAAAGGCGGGAAAAGGTGACAGACTCATGGCTGCGGCAGCATCGGACAACAATTCGGCCCGCGCAGCAACGCGGCCGACGCGCCGGGAAAACATTTCCCGCGCACTGCCTTGGACGCGGCAGGCACCAAAATGGTTCGGAGACCCCGGGGGCGATGCCAGCGGGGGTAGGATTTTCCCAGCAGGCAATGATATGAAGACCGCGACGGTCCCATAGCTCAACTGGATAGAGTAACGGATTTCTACTCCGTGGGTTGCAGGTTCGAATCCTGCTGGGATCGCCACGCTCTGCTGGAAACGCACTCACCTCGTGACGTATGTGGCAGTGGAAGGGGAACGTCGGCTACGTAGGCCGACCCCGGCTGTCAGTTCAATTACACCATGCGACTTACGTAGCCATCAAGGATTGCGTCAGTCGGCTGACTGGCGGCGCGGGCGATTGCTCTCGACAAAGCGACGCGTCACCGAAGTGGGCTCATTGAAGAGAAAACGCCCTCCTACGTTCAGGGCTCATCGTAAATGCGATGTCATCTACGCAACCATGCTCGATCATGTTCCTATGCAAGAAGCCGAGCGCCTGATCGGGCGTGTCTATCTTTTGCAGAGCGGAGTCGTTCTGGACAATGAAAAAGCCGTACTCGGCAATAATACGATTTAAAAGTGCGCGCGGCGAGATATTGCCATAAGCGGTCAGCGTGAACGCATTGAATTCCATGAAAACCAGCGGCCCGAATAACTTATTAGTTTCCTTCATACCGTCCAGTACTTTGCTCTCGAATCCCTCGACGTCGATCTTAATAAAATCCACGCGGTCCAAACGTTGCTCTCGAACGATGGTGTCGATCATGAGCATCTTCTTTTTTGGCGCACTCTCCGAGACATGACTGGCAGACGTGTTGTCAGCCACGGTGCCAAAACCGATCTCACCATCGCTATCGCCAACACAACAGTCGATGATAACATTTCTAGTTATCGCGTTCGCTGCAATGGTCTGTCGCAACCCTTGGATCGCAGTCGATGGCTCGATCGAAACAGTGCGGCAATTAGGGACCAGCTCGTGAGCGAGAACGGTCGTCAAACCAATATTGGCTCCAACGTCAATGATCGTCGAATCTGAAGACACGTGATTAGCCAGCAAGGGAATCAAGAATGTGTTGGAATGAACATGGCCCTCGATTTTGTCGAAATACCCGTCGCTCAAATCTCCGCAAATTTGGAATGTTCGCTCACCGTAACTCAATGATTTAGTCGTTATCACACAGCCTCCTTGGTCCAAATCACACTAACTGTGTTTGCGCGGAATGTGAAGGCCGGTTTCTGTTGACGTCGTCGAGGCGATGGGGAAAGTTCGCGATCAGCAATTTGCCGAGGGCTCTGCCTGAGATTTAGAATTGCACGGAGCAACCTTTCACACGGTTTCCCTCATCCTTTCTGTCACCGCTTTACAGGTCAGGCCTTCATCCAGAAATAGCCGAGCCCGACGACAGCCGCCACCGCGGTCCAGATCAGCGCCGGATACATCCAGCTCCTGATGTCCTGGCGGCTGAAGATTCCCTGGCCTAGATAGATCAGGAAGGCGCCGAGAGTGGCGACCGAGACCACGGTGGCGGACTCGAACAATCGCCCGTCGAACCAGACGTCGTTGACGATGGCCGACGCGCCGCCCGCGATCAGGATGGCCAGAAGTATCCAAAGCATCGATCGGCTCCCGCGCGCCGCGCATTGACGACGGACGCCTGCTGCCGGAGTCGCGTCTGTCGGATGATATCCGTGCCCGATCTACGAACTGGGCGGACCGTCCGCAATCGGTGACGGCCCGGGCATAGCGTCGCTGTGCGCCCGTCCGCGACAGCCGGCCGATGCCGCGCGGACCGCCGGAGCCGCCCATGCTGATCGGCGGCTGCTGCTGATTCGCCGGTAGTCCGGGGTGGGTCGGCGCGGCCCGAGGCGCTCCGGTTTTAACCCAAGCGGTTATTTCCGGCGTTTTGCAGGGTGCTTTGCTTGATCCGGCGGCCGGATCGGCCTAGTTTTCCCGCTATTGAACGGCGCAACTGGTGATCGAGGTCTATTTTGCGAGATCCGCAGATTGGAACTATCAGCCATCCATCCGCATTGTCGCCGCAGATGGCAGCCATTTTGAACGATACCAAGACCCATGCGGCCCTGCGGGTCGGCAGCCAGCCGATCGCCATCGGCGCTGCGGTACTGGTCGCTCTGGTGGTGGCAGGCGGCTCTATCCTTGCCTGGCGCAGCTACAACGGCATCGTCCCGGAGCAGGACCGCGTGGTCACCGCCCGGGTCAACCAGGCCCGCGTCGCGCAGGCCTCGGAACAGTTGGTCGAAAAGACCAAGGGCCTGGAAGCCACCCAGCAGCAGTCCATCGATCAGTTGCAGGCCGTCGAAGATCGCCTGCAGGTGATCCAGCAGATGCTGGTAGCGCAACGCACCGAGAACAAGAGGCTCGGCGAGCAGGTCGCGGCGCTCACCGGCTCGTTCGATACCCTTCGTCAGTCCTTTGCCAGCGTGCCCCCGCCCGCCGAAGCGGCGCCGGCCCCGACCACGAACCGGCGCTCGGTTCGCAAGTCGCGCGCCGGCTCTCAGAAAAAGGCGACGACCTCGTCACGCAAGCGGTCGCGTGGCTGATCGGCGACGTGGCTCTTGACCGCTATCGGCGGGGGCCCGTGCTTATGTTTTCGGCGGGAGCTTCTCGACAAATCCGTTGAAGCAGGCCAGCCGCTCGTCCTCCTCCTTCGGAAACGCGCAATCCATCACCGACTTCGCCTTCGTCACCTTGGCCTTCGGCTTCGGCTTGATCACCGCATCGTAGCAATCGAGCCGCTCCTTGGAGCCGTCCTCGATCTCCAGACAGGCTTGCAGCCGGTCGGCCAGTGACTGCGGCCGGGCCTTCGGCGCGGCGCCCGTCCGACTTTCTGCGGGCGGCGTGGATGTCTGCGCCGTCGCACCAGTCGCAAGTAACAACGCCGCAAGTATCAACCTGAGTTTCATGTCAGCCTCCCCCATTTTCGTACCCAAGCGCTTATCATCCTGCCGCGCCCGAACCAGCGCGACCGTTTGCCGCCCGTATCGCGTCGACGATGGCGGGCTGGCAGAACCGCCGCAGCTGCGCTAGACAGCTGTCATGCTTCGCAATCTTGTGGCCGTTGTGATCGTGATTTCGCTCGCCGCGCCGGCGCTGGCCGAGCCTCAGTTGCCGCGCAAGCCGCGCACCCCGACCAGCGAACCGCTCAAATTCGATTCTCCGCGCGCTGGCGCGATCCGCGCGAATCCCTGCGCGTCGTTCGGCGCCGGATTCGTCGCCGTCGAGGGCACGTCGACCTGCGTCAAGGTCGGCGGCGCGATCAGCGTCGGGGTTGGCGGCCGCGTGCGCTAATCGCGCGCCGATGGAACTTTGCGGTCTCGCACAATCGCCACACTGCGTCGCCACACACGCGGGCGAACAGAATTCACGAGACGTTCACTTCTCGTGATCCACAAACTGTTCGGGGCATCTCACCAAGGACAAGAATATGAAAACACTTTCGCTCGGAATCGCCGCTGCCGCGTTGCTCGGTCTCGCCAGCTTCTCCGCTCCTGCCGCGGCGTTCACCGCGCCGATGCCCGGCGCTACCACTCATTCCGACGTGACCGAAGTGCAGTACCGCTATCGCGAACGCCGGATGATGCGTCGCGGGCCGGTCTGCACCGTGCGCACCATCGTGTCGCGTGGGCCGATGGGCCGCCGCGTTGTCAAGAAGGTTCGCACCTGCCGCCGTTGATCGGCTGAGCGTTCGAGAATCTGCTGCGGCCTCCCCAGTGGAGGCCGTTTGCATTTGCGGGGCTCGGCCAAACTATCGTCGTGGTCGCGGTTAGCGATTGACGCAGCCGACGCGCCAGCCGCCGGCGAGCCGGTCGATTCGGGTCAGCGACAAGGGGTCGATCACGAAGCGCAGCGCCGCGTCGGGCGACAGGTCCAGCGCGATCGTCAGCGCCGCGCGGACCGTGCCGGAATGCACCACCAGGATCGCGTCGGCATCCGGCAGCCGCCCAAGCCCCTCGCGCACCCGCACGATCTGATCGACGAAACTCTCGCCGCCGGGCGGCCGGTTGTCGGCGGGCGCACGCCAGAATGCGTGATATTCGGCGCCGAGTTCGCGCGCGATGTCGTCATGGCGGCGCCCGGTCCAGGCACCGAAATGCTGTTCGCGAAACGCCGGCTCGGCGATCGGCTGCAGGCCGAGCGTTTGCGCCGTTTCCATTGTGCGGCGACTCGGACTCGCGACGCATTGCGGATCCCCCGGCAGCGCGTTGCGCAGAGCATCGATCGCTGCGCGGTTCGACAGGTCCGCCGGCGCGTCGGAATCGTGGATCACGCCCTTCGGCCCCGCCACCGGCGCGTGCCTGATCAGCCAGAGTCGCGCCTCGCTCACGACGACAGCCGCGCCGCGATCAGCAGCAGCACCGCGGTTTCGGCGGCCTGCTCGGCTGCGCCGAACACGTCGCCGGTGACGCCGCCGATCTGCCGATAGGCCAGCATCGCGACGAAGCCCGCCGCCAGCGCGGTGCTGAGCATCGCCAGAAACGCGACCTTGATCGGCAGGCACAGCAGCGCGACGAGCGCCGCAAGCCCGACAGCGATCACCGCACTCGACGCTTCGGGCCGTCCGGCCGATTGGCCGAGCCCATCGGCGCGCGCGAACGGCATGGTCGCGGCCAGCACCGGGATCGCGCCGCGGCCGAGCGCGTGCGCGGCGATCAGCGCCGGCACCACGAACGCCGTTGGCAGGCTCGCCAGCGCGGCGAGCTTGGTCGCGAACACGACGATCAGCAGCAGTGTGCCATAGGTGCCGAGCCGGCTGTCGCGCATGATCTCGAGTTTCGCGGCGCGGTCACGGCCGCCGCCGAAGCCGTCGCCGAGATCGCCGAGCCCGTCCTCGTGCAGCGCGCCGGTCAGCCAGGCGCCGGCCCCGAGCGCCAGCGCCGCGGCGGCGAGCGGCGGCACGCCGTTCCTCAGCAGCACCAGATCGAATAGTCCGATCGCGCAACCGATCAATGCGCCGACGATCGGAAACACCCGCTGCGCGCGGCCCAGCGTCGGCGGCACCGCGCCATCGGGATGCGGCATCGGCACCCGCGTCAGCAACGCGGTCGCGACGCGGAGATCATCGAACCAGTCGCGCAGATGTTGTGTCACGGCGGGCGGCAGTCGATATGTCATGCGTCGCCCTGCCTCGAAGAATTTCCCAGCACCTCGGCCAGATCGGCCATCGCGAAGATGCCGGCCGCAGCGCGCAGCAGCGGCACGGCGAGCACCGCGCCGGTCCCCTCGCCGAGCCGCATCCCCAGATCGAGATACGGTCTGGCGCCGAGTGCCTCGAGCAGCAGGCCGTGTCCCCGTTCGTCGGAGCGGTGCGCGAACACGCAATAGTCGCGCGCGGCAGGATGCAGCCGCACCGCCACCAGCGCCGCGGCGGTAGCGATGAAGCCGTCGACGATCACCGGCCGCCGTCGCGAGGCCGCGCCGAGGATCGCGCCGGCCATCATCGCGATCTCGCAGCCGCCGAACTGCGCCAGCACGTCGAGCGGCGCGGTCGCATCGCTGCGCGCGGCGGCGCGCGTGAGCACCGCAAGCTTGCGCGCGATGCCGGCGGCGTCGAGGCCGGCCCCCGCGCCGACGCAGTCCGCCAGCGCCGCCGGCGCAAGCCGGTGCATCAAGAGCGAAGCCGCCGCGGTGTTGCCGATCCCCATCTCGCCGATCGCGACGATGTTGGTGCCCTCATCGATCGACGCCGCGACGATGGCGGCGCCCGAGGCCAGTGCGTGGTTGACTTCATCCGGCGTGAGCGCCGGCTCGATCGCGGCGTTGCGGCTGCCGCGACGAATCTTCGCATCGATCAGCGCCGGGTGCGGCGGAAGCTCGGCATCGACGCCGGCATCGACCACGCTCACTTCGACACCGGCCGCTCGTGCGAAGGCATTCACCGCGGCCCGACCATCGAGATAGGTCGCCACCATGGCGCGGGTGACGCCCGACGGATAGGCCGACACGCCTTCGGCGACGAGGCCGTGGTCGCCGGCGAACACGAACACCGTGGCGCGCTCGGTGCGCGGCATCTGCGGATGCCAGATCAGTCCGAGCTGCAGTGCGAGGTCTTCCAGCCGCCCCAGCGAGCCCGGCGGCTTGGACTTGCCGTCGATCAGCGCGCGCAACCGCAATTGGGCCGCGCTGTCGAGCGGCGCGATCGCCAGATCGGAAACGTTGGTCGGCGCAACCCTGCTGTCCATCGATCCTGTCCGTCGTGCCCATATGCCGCAAGCGGCATCGCACGGGCACGGCTCAGCGCGCAAGCGCGAGCAAGCGGTCGATGTCGAGATGGGCCGCCAGATGCGCGGCGAGACCGTCGAGCGTCTCCTCAATCAGGTGTTCGTAATTCAGCCCGCTTGCCGCGCCGCCGAGCCGGGCGAGCCACGCCGCGCGTTGCGCGTCGTGGGCGAAGAAGCCGTGCAGGTAGCAGCCCGCGACGCGGCCGTCCGGCGACATCGCGCCGTCGACCCGGCCATTGTCCAGCCGCAGCAACGGCTGCGCGGTCGCTTGCCCCGAGGTGCGGCCGAGATGCATCTCGTAGCCCGACAACGCGACGCCGTCGCTGACGGTGCGGCCGCCGACATGGCGCAGCGATTTGTCGCCGCCGAGTTCGGTGGTGACGTCGAGCAGCCCCAGCCCGGCGGCGCTCCCCGCCTCGCCCTCGACGCCGTGCGGATCGGAGACGCTGTGGCCCAGCATCTGATAGCCGCCGCACAGCCCGAGCACAAAGCCGCCGCGTCGCGCATGCGCGACGATGTCGGCGTCCCAGCGCCAGCGGCGCAGCGCCGCGAGATCGGCGATGGTCGCCTTCGAGCCAGCAAGGATGACGAGATCGCTGTCGGCCGGCAGCGGCGCGCCGTCGCGCAGCAGAACGAGTTCGACGCCCGGCTCCAGCCGCAGCGGATCGAGATCGTCGAAGTTCGAGATGTGCGGCAGCACCGGGACGACGATGCGCAGCCGCCGTGCGTTCGATGCCGGCGCGCCCCCACGCATCGCGTCGAGCGCGACGATGTCCTCGGCCGGCAGCCGATGCGCATCGTGAAAATGCGGCACGAGGCCGAGCGGCATCCAGCCGGTCTGTCGTGCGATCATGCGCATGCCATCCGCGAACAGCGCCGGATCGCCGTGCATCTTGTTGACGATGAAGCCTCCGATCAGCGCGGCATCCGCGGGATCGATCACGACTTTCGTGCCGCACAGGCTGGCGATCACGCCGCCGCGCGAGATGTCGCCGATCAGGATCACCGGTACGTCGGCGGCGCGGGCAAATCCCATATTGGCGATGTCGCTGTCGCGCAGGTTGACCTCCGACGCCGCGCCGGCGCCCTCCACCAGCACCAGATCGCACGCGCCACGCAGCCGCGCGAAACTCTCCAGCACAGGCGGTAGCAGCTCCGCCTTGCGCGACTGATAATCCCGCGCCGCGGCGCTGCCGTGCACGCGGCCCCGCAGCACGATCTGCGCGCCGCCGCGCTGCGGCTTCAGCAGCACCGGGTTCATGTCGACCGTGGCGGGGACGCGCGCCGCGCGGGCCTGCAGCGCCTGGGCGCGGCCGATCTCGCCGCCGTCGGCGGTCACCGCGGCATTGTTCGACATGTTCTGCGGCTTGAACGGCCGCACCGACAGGCCGCGATCGGCGAACAGCCGGCACAGCCCGGCGACCATCAGCGACTTGCCGACGTCGGAGCCGGTGCCCTGAAACATCAGCGCCCGCGCGGTCATCGACCGGCGATCGCTAGAAGCACAGATTGGTGACGAGCTTGCCGCTCTTGTCCTTGATGGCGAACGGACAGTCGGAGCGCTTCAGCGCGGCCCTGGCGTCCTCGTTGCCGAGCGCCGCCGCGCGTTCGTAGTAGGCCTTGGCGGCGCCGGAATCCTTCTCGCCGCCGCGCCCGCTCTGCGCAAAGGCGCCCATCCGCTCCAGCGCACCGGGGTGGCCCTGCCCCGCCGCCTTCTCGAACAGCGCCCGCGCCGCGACATCGTCCTTCGGTCCGCCGAGACCTTCCGCCGTCATCAGGCCGAGCTGGTACTGCGCCTCGGCATTGCTCTCGGCGGCGCGGGCAAGCAGCGCCCGCGAACGTGCCGGATCGGCCGGCGCGCCGGCGCCGCCGGACAACGCCGCAAGATTGGTGACGCCGCGCGGGTTGCCGGCCTCGGCGGCGCGCTCGAACAGCTTTCGCGCCTGCGCATCGTCCTTCGGCAGGCCTGAACCGGTGGCATACAGCACGCCCAGTTCGACCATCGCCGAGGTGCTGCCCTTGTCGGAGGCGCGGCGGAATGCGGCGATGGCCTCCGGCACCTGCTGATTGGCGGCGTAGGCCCGGCCGAGACCGTACATCGCGCGACGCGACGACACCGACGCGGTCCGGCAGAATTTTATCGCGGTGGCGATGTCGGATCTTGCGATCTCCGCGACGCCCTTGACGTCGGCCGGCTTGTCCGGATCCGCCGGATCGGCGGCGACGCGGTCACACAGCACCAGATCGGCGGACTGCGCCCGCGCCGGTTCGAGCGGACCCGTCCCGACCAGGAACGACAATCCTGCGGAAGCGGCCAGCGCGAACGAAGCGGATGGAAGTCTCTTGGTCATGATCGGCCCGTGCTTGCGATCCGGCGGCGGCCGAGATTACGGCCGCCCATGCAATGCAGCAAGCACGGCCGGCCCAGGGCGGAGCGGACCGCCCGGGCCGAACCGCCTGCTTACTTCGCTGCGGCCGACTCGCCCCGCGGACCCGGCTCGCCCTTCGGTCCGGGATCGCCCTTCGGTCCGGTGTCGCCCTTGGGTCCGGTGTCGCCCTTGGCGCCGGCTTCGCCCTTGGGACCGGCCTCGCCGCGCGCCCCGGTGTCACCCTTCGGACCGGCCTCGCCGCGCGGACCCGTATCGCCCTTCGGACCAGGGTCGCCCTTGTCCCCCTTGGCGCCGGTGTCGCCCTTGGCGCCGGTCTCACCCTTCGGGCCCGCAGGTCCGGCGATTCCCGCCATGCCCTGCGCACCCTGCTCGCCCCTGGCGCCGCGCGGCGCGCAATTGGCGACCACGCGGTCGCGCAGCACCGTGGTATCCGATTTCAGTTCGAGTTTGCAGGTTTCCGGCAGATAGGACAGCGACATGCTGAACCGGCGCGACGGGGCGCTCTTCACCTTGTCGCCGGTGTTGACCAGTTCGACTTCCTGGTTCGGCTTCGCGGTGCGCCCGGAAATCACCAGCTGGCCGCCCTGGATCGCCACCGTGGTCAATTCCAGCGCGAGCGCCGATCCGCCCGACAAGGTCAGCGCCGCGAGTCCCAACAGAACAGGTCGTTTCATCCCATATCCCCTTGCTGCAAATCCTGTGAATGCGTCGCGCGTCCAAGCGTGCGGCGGATTTCGCTTTAGCATCGCGGGGGCCGACGCTCCAGACGTCGTCGCGCGGCATAATCACCGCGCCGTGTCACACCGGCGTCGCTTCGATCCGATTAGTCCAGATTGCGAATGTGCACGGCGCCTGGATGACGGATGGAACTTTCGTCAGCATCGCCCGTTTGCAGCGCAAGATTTGCGAGGACATGACATGACGATTTTGAAATGGGCCCTGATCTTCCTGGTCATCTCGGTGATCGCCGGCATTTTCGGTTTTACCGGTATTTCGGCTGCCTCCGCCGACGTCGCGCGCTTCCTGTTCTACGTGTTTGTCGTGATCTTCCTGGTGCTGCTGATTCTCGGATTTACGATATTCAGAGCCTGACCGATCGAGCGTTGCTCGAACGACGTCCTGATTAGTAAAGCGGCGCGCGAGCGCCGCTTTCGCGTGAAGCAACATCACATGCCCGTGCTGCACCGGTTTTCGGTGCACAACATATTGCAATGCAGCATTCGATGCCTTACCTATTCCACGTCAACGCGAGGCGCAACGATGAGCCAGGACTGGAATACGAAGTACGGCGTGCGCCGGGTCCGGCGCGATCCGCCGACGCTTGACGAGGCAATCTTCGCGGCGATGGGCATCACCGACGACCTCGACCAGCAGGCGGAGATTGCCGCATCGCTGATGGGGCTGCCGATCGAGTCCGTGCAGACCGAAGTCAAGAAAGCCAGCCGCACCGCGGCCCGTACCTCCAGGGTCATCACCGGCGAACAGGGCGCGCAGCGCTCCGTCGTCGTCGAGCGCCGCGTCTCGCGCAAGATCGTCGGCGCGGAGCGTAAGCCGTTCGCGACCGAGCGCAAGATCTTCGGCAACGACAAGCGCGTCGGCCAGTAGCCGACGCCGCTCCCGCGTGCACAGCGCGACGAGCGCTACGCCGCCTTGTTCAATCCCGACATTTTCAGAAACAGCGACCAGCACGCCGCGTTGAAATCGATCAGCGCCTTGGCGGCCGCCGGCGGCAGTTCGGCATGCTCGGCCGACGGCTGTTCGGCCAGTTCGATCACGCCGGTCGACTCGCCGCGGCGGAACGTCAGATTCGCGCCGAACTTGTTGGCGAGCGCCCGCATCGCCTGATTCTGCGATCCGGTGGTGATGCGCAGCTTTTCGTAGCCGAGCGACTTCGCCACCGCGATGATCTGCTTGAACAGCTTGCTGCCGACGCCCTTCCGGCGCAGATGCGACTCCACGCTGAAAGCGATCTCCGGCAGCGAGTCCGACGACAGGTCGGGCTGATGCAGTTCGACCGCGGCGTGGACCTCGCCGTCCTCGAAATAGGCCAGGATGATGGTGCCGTCACCCGCGCACTTCTTGGCGTAGCGGTCGATGAATCCCTCGTCGGCATAACCGTTGAAACGGTCGCGCCGGCTCTCGGGGTCCAGCCGCAGCAGGTGGTCCCTGAGCAGCGGAAGTTCCTGGTTGATCAGCGAGCGTATCTTGCCCCGCGAGGCAGGCCGCTTGTCGATCGCAACGTCGTTCATGGCCGTCAAACTCCTTTGAATGGCCCTGACGAAGGCGTCGAACCCCTAGACGCCATATATTGTGCGCCGCACCATTGATTTCAAGCCTCGATCGGCAGCGTAACGATGAAGATTTCAGCAATTAGTTCCGTGACTTGTCACAGCATCGTCATCGTCTTCGCCCTAACGCGCCGTTAACGTTTGAAGGCGGCCTACAGCACCAATTGGGTCTGCGTCACGACGGCGACCAGCCGCCCTTCGTCGGTTTCGATCCGGGTCTGCCAGACCTGCGTCCGGCGGCCGCGATGCACCGGCGTCGCCACCGCGCGCACGCTCGATCCGGCCTTCGCCGCGGCGATGAAGTTGGTCTTGCTCTCCAGCGTGGTGGTGCCCTTGGCCTCCGGCGGCAGGTTGATGACCGTTGCCGCCGCCCCGACGCTGTCGGCCAGCGCCATCACCGCTCCGCCATGGATGACGCCGCCGAGCGTGCAAAGATCGTCGCGCACGGTCATCGTCGCGGCGACGCTGTCAGCCGATGCCTCGGTAAAGGTCACCCCCATCAGCGTGGCCAGGGGCATTGGAAACGACCGGATTTTCTCGAGCGGCGTCATGCGGCAACTCCCCAATGAATGCCTGCTGTTGGCGACGCAGGTTGATGTGCATTGTTGGGTCGTTGAAGAGCCGTGACAAGTCCCTGCCCGCGCGGTTATCACCGCGCATGCGCCATTTCCCGCCTCGCCGCATCGTCTGCCTGACCGAAGAAACTGTCGAAACGCTCTATCTGCTGGGCGAGCAGGACCGCATCGTCGGCGTCTCCGGCTACGCGGTGCGGCCGCCGCAGGTCCGCCGCGAGAAGCCGCGGGTGTCCGCCTTCATCTCCGCCGACCTGCCGAAGATCCTGGCGCTCGAGCCCGACCTGGTGCTGGGCTTCTCCGACCTGCAGGCCGACATCGCCGCGGCGCTGGTCCGCGCCGGCATCGCGGTGCACGTCTTCAACCAGCGCACCGTTGCCGGCATTCTGGCGATGATCCGCATGCTCGGCGCGCTGGTCGGCGCAGTCGAGCGCGCCGAGGCGCTGGCCGCCGGCTACGAACGACGGCTGGCGGAGATCGCCGCGATCCCCCGTCCGTTGCGGCCCAAGGTGTATTTCGAGGAATGGGACGAGCCCTTGATCAGCGGCATCGGGTGGGTCGAGGAGTTGATCGTCACCGCCGGCGGCGACAACATCATGCCGCATCTGCAACTCGAGGCGTCCGCGAAGGCGCGGATCATTTCGCCAGACGACGTGCGCGCCGCGGCGCCCGACGTGATCCTGGCGTCGTGGTGCGGCAAGAAGGTGGTGCCCGACCGCATCCGCCAACGCCCCGGCTGGAGCGAGATCCCGGCGGTGCGCGACAACCGCATCGTCGAGATCAAGTCGCCGCTGATCCTGCAGCCCGGCCCCGCCGCCCTCACCGACGGCCTCGACGCCATCGTCGCAGCGCTGTGGCCGGAGGAGTGAACGAAGCTGCTGCTTTGCTATGACGCATGCAAACGCGGCGAGCGCTCTTCACCTCTCCCCGCCGGGGAGAGGCCGACTGGCTTCGCGAAGCGAAGGCGGTCGGGTGAGGGGGAACGAGCCTATCGAGAAGGCGGTGGGCCCGCGCCCCGCGGGCGGGGCGATCCGCCCCCTCCCCGCCCGGGAGAGGTTGGCACCGCTGCCGATGCCGCGCCGCAGTCGTCACCGCCGTGTGGCAGGCGGAATAGCTTCTTACGTGATGGAAGCGCCGCAAGCCCTCTTCACCTCTCCCCGCCGGGGAGAGGTGACTGGCTTCGCGAGGCGAAGGTGGTCGGGTGAGGGGCAACGAGCCTATCGAGAAGGCGGTGCCCCCTCACCCGGATTGCTGCGCAATCCAACCTCTCCCCGGCGGGGAGAGTGACACCGCTGCCGATGCCGCGGCGCAGTCGTCACCGCCGTGTGGCGGGCGGAATAGCGTCTCACGTGATGGAAGCGCCGCAAGCCCTCTTCACCTCTCCCCGCGGGGGAGAGGTGACTGGCTTCGCGAGGCGAAGGTGGTCGGGTGAGGGGCAACGAGCCTATCGAG